>ERZ1673702.97-NODE-97-length-137500-cov-17.684099_pt1 | contig 137500 bp, 126 predicted proteins | sample MGYA00580232_ERZ1673702 | MGnify/ENA primary metagenome ERZ1673702 (study PRJEB41218, sample SAMN15661792) | gut metagenome | host: Homo sapiens | place: Canada: London | collected 2015-08-20/2019-03-30 | study: EMG produced TPA metagenomics assembly of... | reverse complement strand
GCATCTCTGCTTTTTTTATATTCAGTTGTAACACATGTATTGTAATCCTACAAAAATCTTTAAGGGAAGGTAAAAACTTCCTTGACATATACAGGCTGCTCAGCTAAAATTTTTATGGGTAAACGCTTTAGTGTGGAAAAACATAAAAGCGAAAAAGTAAAGCCAAGATCAGACATGGAGGATAGTCACATATGAGACAGAAGAAGATTCATTACATCTATAACGATGCAATGGAATGTATGGATTTTGATGAAAGAAAAAAGCTTCAGGGAGAGAGACTGAGGGCTACCGTAGAGTTGGAATATAATAATGTTCCGGCTTACAGAAAGAGAATGGACGAAGCCGGAGTAAAACCGGAAGATATTAATGGAATTGAAGATATCGTAAAGCTTCCATTTACGCAGAAAACCGATTTGAGAGATAATTTCCCATATGGACTATTTGCTGCAGATCTTAAAGATATTGTACGTATTCAGGGTTCTTCAGGAACAACCGGAAAGCCGATCGTATCAGGATATACGGAAAATGATATTAAGGTATGGACAGAGATGGTTGCCAGAGCACTGACTGCTGCAGGCGGTACAAAGGATGATATCATTCAGGTTGCTTATGGTTATGGTTTATTTACCGGCGGACTGGGGGCACATCAGGGTGCAACAGAGATTGGGGCTACAGTAATTCCAATGTCATCCGGTAATACACAGAGACAGATTATAATGATGAAAGAGCTTGGTACTACGATGCTCTGCTGTACACCGTCTTATGCAACATATCTGGCAGAGACCATCCGTGAAATGGGAATCAAGCCGGAAGAATTAAAGTTGAAATCCGGCTACTTTGGTGCAGAGCCATGGACGGAAGAAATGAGACAGCATCTGGAAGAGCTTCTTGATTTTGATGCACTTGATATTTACGGATTGACTGAGATTGGTGGACCGGGTGTTGCATTTGAATGTATGGAAAAGCATGGTATGCATATCAATGAAGATCATGTGCTTGCAGAGATCATCGATCCGATAACAGAAGAACCGCTTCCGGACGATACACCGGGTGAACTGGTATTTACGACACTGACCAAGACAGGTGCACCTATGATCCGCTACAGGACACATGATATCTGTACTTTGCATCATGGAACTTGTGCTTGCGGAAGAACAACCGTTAAGATGAGCCGTATCACAGGACGTACCGATGATATGCTTGTTATTCGTGGTGTTAATGTATTCCCAAGTCAGATCGAAGCAGTACTGATGGGCGTGAAAGAAGCATCTGCGCATTACATGTTGGTAGTTGATCGTGTGAATTCACAGGATAAGCTTACTGTTCAGGTGGAATTAAAGGATGATGTTGATATAAACGATGCAGATAAGCTTGAGAAGCTGGCTGCATATATCAAGACACAGATCAAGCAGACTCTGCTGATCAGTGCCAAGGTAGAGCTGCTTCCGCCGAAGTCTATCGCTCGTTCCGAGGGCAAGGCAAAGCGTATCATCGATAACCGAAACACCGGCTTCTAAAATGGTTGATGTAGCATGAGATTATTTCCTGCTATAGTTCTGTCATCATAAATGACTCGTTGCGGTTCCTATTCGCTGCATATGTCTGTTTCGTAAATGCTCCTGCGCCAACTCGTCCTTCGGACTCAGACAGGCACTCGCATTTACTGACAATATGCAGCTCATAACGGAAGCCTCACTAATGTCATTTTTTGATGACAGAGCTAATAGCAAGAAGCAATCTCATGCTTTTTAATTTCCGCATATGTCTGTTTCGTAAATGCTCCTGTGCCAACTCGCCTTTGGCTGAGCGGAGCACTTAGTGAAGACGAGCGTTAGCGCGAAGTCTGGGGTTAATGTAGCTTACTCTAATGTACAATGTGCAACTCATAACGAAATCCTTGCGAATGTCATGTTATAGCGCAAATAATATCCTGAGATATTAAAATTTATTGTGGGTGCCTTTTTGTATAGTGCATTATGGTGAGTACGATTAACTGTGTAGAACATTTCCCCAGTTTTTATATATCGTCAGAAGCCGTATGTGTTCGGTTGTCAGATTATTGTGGCAGAGAGTGCTTGCAGATAGCTTTGGTTGTGCCTATAATATAGACTATGAGATTAAACAGGCAATTGCAGAAACGTATTGTAAATAGAGCATTGAATATTCTGCAATGCCTGTTTTGAACAAACAACCGGGAGGCAGACAGATATGAAAGCGGGATATATACTCCGAGTCAGATATTTTCTGGCACATAATAAAATAAGGGTGGTGCTGTGTCAGCTTGCGTTTCTGGTCGTTTCGTCATTTATCCTGATTCCTGTTGTATTTCGAGGATTTTATCTTGCAATTAAATTATCCGGTTACAGTTCTGTCACGAAGGAGAACTTTTTAGATGTTCTGGTAAAACCGGGAACGATCATATATATGCTGCTTTTGATCGTATTGCTCATGGTATTTATGTTATTGAACCTTACGATGTATGTTGTGCTGTTTGATGCGGCACTCAGGCACAGCAGACAAGGACTGTTCGGATATCTGGTACAGGTTGAGAAGTATTTCTTTCGTTTCTTCGGTAAAAAGAAGATTGGTCGTATCTTTTATATGCTTCCATTTGCATTTGCGGTATATATGCCGCCGTTTTTGATGGCGTTGAATAATAACACAGTTACCAAATATCTGCTGAAGCTTTGTATCAGAGAAACAGGCAAGAAGGCATTTTGGATAGGATTTATAGTAATCTATCTGATCAGTATCTGGATTATGTCGGTAAAAATTCCATATATCCGTTTGTTGATACTGGGGAATGAGGAGACTGCAAAGGCAGCGGAACAGACCAGACTGACCTGTCGGGAATCGGTGCATCATTTTATATTCCAGGCGTTATGGGAGATATTTGTCGGATTATTCTGCGTATTGTTATATGCGATCTTTATCGTTGTAAGTGTATTGGTGATAAAAGCAAAATCCGATGGAGATAATGTGCTTATTCTGTTCTATGAGGTATATAATAATATCAATATCGTGGTAGGTGCTTTGCTGCTTTTTATCTGCGGTATGTTCAATATATCGGCGGTATTGCAGCTTGCTCGACCGAAGATGCTTATGTATCATGTGGATGATGCAGATCTGAAAAAGCAGACTCATTATGTACTTGTAAGTCTGGTTGCTGTAGCCTGTATGCTTGCAGTATATCTGAATGTTCGTTTTTTGTCTGCCGGTGCTACACCGACATATGCTTCCCTTGGGGCAACACTGGTCACAGCGCATAGAGGTTCTAGCAGTGAAGCTCCTGAAAATACGATCCCGGCATTTGAGAAGGCGATCGAAGAAGGGGCAGACTATGTGGAGATGGATGTCCGGTTGACTTCGGATGGAGAATTGGTGCTAATGCATGATCCGTCGACGGAACGGACGACAGGCGTTGATAAGTTAGTCTGTGACAGTACATATGAGGAACTGCAGCAGTTAGATGCCGGAGCAGAATATCCGGAAGAATATGCCGGAACCAAGATTCCGACTTTGAAGGATGCGATCGACACCTGCAAAGGTAAAGTAATGATGAATATAGAACTGAAAACAGTTCGGAATGATGGTGAACTGGAGAAAAAAGTTGCTGAACTGCTCCGGGAGAATCATATGGAAGAGCAATGTATTGTCACATCTTTTAAGCAACGATCTCTTGTGCGGATCAAGAAGGATGATCCTGATATTGTAACCGGCTATATATACAGCTTCGGATACAGCAATCGGACGAATTATGAGGCCATGGATGTATTAAGTATTGATGCCAGATATCTGACCAGGCAGGTGGTAGCCGGAGCGCATAAGAAAGGTATCATGGTGTGTGCATGGACGGTAAATACCAGCAGTGAGATGCGTCGTATGATGGCGATCGGTGTGGATAATATTATTACGGATCGCGTGCCTCTTGCAAAACGAACCTTAAAGCATAAGGACAGCAATGCCGTATCAGATATGGTAAAATATATATTTGAACAGTAAAAAAATTATCAATACTATAGAAATTGAGAAAAGAATGTGCTATAACAGAAACTATGAATATTATTTTTTACGAAACAGAAACTGAAAGGATGAGTAGTTATGGAAAAGAAAAACATTGACTGGTCTAATATCGGTTTTGGGTATATCAAGACAGATAAGAGATATGTATCAAACTTTAAGAATGGTGCATGGGATGAAGGAACATTAACAGATGATGCCAATATCGTATTAAGCGAATGTGCAGGTGTTCTCCAGTATGCCCAGACAGTATTTGAGGGATTAAAGGCATATACAACAGAGGATGGCAGGATCGTATGTTTCCGTCCTGACCTGAATGCAAGCAGAATGGCAGATTCAGCAAAGAGACTTGAGATGCCTGCATTCCCGGAAGATAGATTTGTAAAGGCAGTAGAAGAGACAGTAAGAGCAAATGCTGGTTTTGTTCCACCATATGGTTCAGGAGCAACACTTTATATCAGACCATATATGTTTGGTACAAATCCTGTAATCGGTGTTAAGCCGGCAGACGAGTATCAGTTCAGAATGTTCTGTACACCTGTAGGTCCTTACTTTAAGGGTGGTGCAAAGCCGATTACAATTAAGGTTTCTGATTTCGATCGTGCAGCACCTCATGGAACAGGTCATATCAAGGCCGGTCTGAACTATGCAATGAGCCTTCATGCAATCGTTACAGCTCATCAGGAAGGTTATGATGAGAATATGTACTTGGATGCAGCAACCAGAACAAAGGTAGAGGAGACAGGTGGAGCAAACTTCATCTTCGTAACAAAGGATGGCACAGTTGTAACACCTAAATCAAACAGTATCCTTCCATCTATTACAAGACGTTCTCTTATGGTAGTTGCTGAGAAGTACCTCGGACTGAAGGTTGAGCACAGAGAAGTATACTTCGATGAGGTAAAAGATTTTGCAGAGTGTGGTCTGTGTGGTACAGCAGCCGTTATTTCGCCGGTAGGTAAGATTGTTGATCATGGCAAAGAGATCTGCTTCCCAAGTGGAATGGAGAAGATGGGACCGGTTATCCAGAAGCTCTATGATACATTAACAGGTATCCAGATGGGCAGGATCGAAGCTCCAGAAGGATGGATCAAAGAGATTAAAGTAGACTAATTATAAAGAGTTCTTATAAATAAAAAGATATGGCGTAAGTTCCATTCGGAATCTACGTCATATCTTTTTTTAGGCATTTCCATGAAAATCCAGAAGCTCACGAACGTCTACCTCAAGTGCATCTGTAATATTAAACAGCAGATCCAGCGAAACGGATCGAACGATGTTAGGGGCTTCGACGACTCCCAGATGTTGTCTTGAAATGTCCAGTTTTTCTGCAAGCTCTTTTAATCACCTCAACCATATATTTTATGTATATTCCTATAAAATATAAATTAGACATGATATAATGAACGCAAAATTATTTGCTTGCAAGGGTGCTGATTTTGCGGAATGCATAGAATGTGCGAAGCACATGATATAACAACTGATATTAAAAATATGACATTTAAAATACAAAGATAAAAACGATAATTATAAAAAGGGCTTAATCTAACCATATGATTAGTTGACTTACATAAAAGTGCCTCAGTTTTTTGTAGAAAGCATATATTTTCTGTGCATATATACAAAAATGAAAATAGATGCTTGATAACACTTGATATTTAAAATATGACAATATATACTTCAAATATGTAGATTGATATCTTTAAAATTACAACAAAGGAGCAGAAAAATGAATTTAATTATGAAAAAAAATGTTTTCAGGAGAGGAATGGCATTTGCATTAAGTACTGCAGTTGCAGTCAGCATTGTGCCGCCATTGGGAACAGGATCAACAGCAAAAGCTGCTTCGGATGCAAGCCCGGTGAGGTATGAAGTGAATCTCGGTATGTCATCTTTGTATACGGATTCAACATCATGGAGTAAATCAACAGGAGCAAAGGTATATTATGGAAATCTTACTGATGCGACCGGTAAAAGTCCTGTTGCATATCGTGTGCTTGGAAAAAGTACTGAGACACAGAGTGTAGGTGCTGCACAGGATTATGTATTGCTTGATTCAGATTCTATTTTATACCGTAGTTATTTTGATGAATCATCGGGTGGATGGAATGGTAGTTATCTGGAGAGATTATTGAACAGCAAATATGTTGATTCAAGAAATGCAGAGCAGGGTGCGATGTTTTCAAAAGTAGAAGCGAATCTGCTTATGCCTACGACATTAAAAGAAAATACATATACGATACGAACTTATCTGGAAGGTGAATCAGGAACTGAATCTGTAAAGGATGAGGCAGCTGAAGATTATATCTTTATTCTTTCGGCAAAGGAGATTCGGAATCTATATGCAGACAAGCAGTCTACCAATAAGAATGTATCGGGAGATTATTGGTGGTTACGGTCTTCTAGGGCTAATTCAATGAAAGTGGTATGGTTGGATTCAGTGGGTAATTTTCAGATAGATGCCGAATGTATGGATGGTAACATTGGTGTTTGTCCGGCATTTAATATGAATACAAGTGGAGTCCTGTTTTCAACTGCAGTCGGATTTGATAAGAAGAAAGCAATAACAGCATCTTCCGCACAGATAAAAGAGAGTGCGGTAAATGATTGGACTTTGACTTTGAAAGATACAAATAAAACAATACAGTTAACATCAGGAAAAGAAGCGGTTCTTGCTGCTGATGGAACAGTAACGATTCCATACACATATTCAGATAGTAGAAATTCACAAAATCCGGTTAATCAGGTATCTGTATTAATAACGGATAAGGCATATACCGATAAGGATGCCAAGGTGTTATATTATGGAGCATTATCCGGAAATACAACACAGTCAATAGGCACCGGTACATTTACTTTACCACAGACATTGACAGGTACTTGGGGAACAGATTATCAGGTATATCTTCTTGCTGAGTGTGTAACAGATGGAAATTATTCTGATTATGCAAGCCTGCCATATTGTCTGACTTCTGTTAGTAAGGAGACAGGGGTGCGCGAGACCGTAAAACAGCCGGTTGCTAAAGTTTCGGATGATAAGACCTCTTTGATAATCTCATCAGGAACAGAGGGCGCAGATATTTATTATACTTTGGATGGAAGCATTCCTGATCAGAAAAACGGAACCAAATATACAGGGCCAATATCTTTTCCGACCGGAACCAGCACTATAACAGCCATTGCTGCAAAGGATGGTATGGATAACAGTATGGTTATACAGTTGATCGTTATCAAGGGAGCAGATGGTACTATTGTAATTAAGACTGATGGAACATCAGATCCGACACCAACACCAAATCCGACACCATCTACTGATCAGAAAAAAACAGAAGAACAGTATAAGCCAGGAACAGTCGAATATGAAAAATGGCTGACCAGTGATAAGGTAGATTCTCTGACAAAGGGGCAGTTGACCGGTAGAGCATCTGCAACAACAAAGGCAGTTACGCTTCGTTGGGAGAATCTGAAGGATGCAGACGGTTATATTATTTATGGTAATTACTGCAATACAAAGGCTAAGAAATACAAATACAAAAAGATTAAAACAATTAGTGCAAAAAAATTTAAGAATAAGAGCACTGCCAGCTGTAAGCTTACAAAAGTAGTTGGCAAACAGAAGCTTAAAAAGAATACATTTTACAAATTTAAGGTAGTTGCATATAAGAATGTTAAAGATTCCAAGAGCGGAAAAACAGTAAAAAAAGCAATAGGAAAATCATATCAGCTTCATACAATTATTGAGACTAAGTCCGGTAAATACGGAAATCCAAAGGGCGTTATTGTGACAACCACAAAGAATAAGAAGATATCAGCTGTCACATTAAAGAAAAAGAAATCTGTTCTTTTAGATGCCCGCGCAAGTATGCCGAAGAGAAAGAAGCTGAAAAAACATTGTGAGGAAATCCGTTGGATTTCAACAAATAAGAAGATTGCAACCGTAACACAGGCCGGAAGGATCAAAGCTAAAAAGAAGGGTAAGTGTTACGTATATGCGCTTGCGCAGAATGGGGCAAGAAAGAAGATCAAAGTTACAGTTAAGTAGAAATGATTAAATTCACATGGAGGAAATTATGAAAAAAGAAATATTTAAGCGAGGTGCAGCGCTTGTGCTGGGAGCTGTTATGACTATCAGCATCTTACCGCCGCTTGCTTCGATACCAAAGGTAGAAGCCGCTGTACAGAAGACAAAAACGGTTTCGGGTCTTGGAATTGATGGCATCATCAATCCATATGGTTCAGATACAACGGGTGGTTTAGGTTCTGACGACTGGAAGGGCAACTATGTATACTACGGAAAATACAAGGAAAGTCCTATCCGTTATCGTGTATTAGATACAGATTCGAAAAAAGACTTCCAGACAGGAACAGACAGTATGCTTCTTGACTGCGAATCCGGAGTTGAGATTCTCTATTATGATGTAGATGCGTATACGAATGACTGGAAAAACAGTGATGTTTATAAGTGGATGAACAGCACAGACCCAGCGATATATAATGCATATACTCAGGGAAATATGAGTGGATTTTTAAGATACTTTTCAGATGCAGAGCAAGCTGCGATTGTAAGCAGTAACAAGCAGGTACGTTCCGGTGAAGACGGAAAGGGTGAGTTTGCTCCCGGTTCGATCAAATACTATGATTTTGTACCATTGACAGGCGAAAAAGTATTTGCATTAGATGAAGCAGAGATAACAAATAAATCGTATGGATATCCGAATTCACTTTCAACCATGAAACAACGAGGCAAAAATAATGTCGGTTGGTATTTTCTTCGATCAGGATACGGAAGCACATCAACAAAGTATCATTTTTATGATCAGGTAAATTGTGTAGGGTGTGAGGGAGCTTTTTGTGATGTAACCTTAACAGGCGCAGCAGACGGTAAAACTTTTGGTTATGCAAATCCGGCATTTAATATTGACACCAATAAGGTGTTATTCAATTCACTTGTAGAAGGAACTGCCGGAAAATATGGTGCGACCTATAAGTTAACAATGCTTGATAATAACATTAAGCTTGCTGTTACATCAAGCAGTACAACGAAATCAGGCAATATTGTGGCTGTTCCATATAATATCTATGGATCAAATGGCACAAGTGTAAATCAGTTGTCTTATCTTGTCACAAATAAGCAGTTTGATGCTGAGGATGCAAAGATAAGAGCATATGGCAAGATTGCTTCTGTCAGTGGCGGTAAAGCCGGTAATGCAAAGTTGAATCTTGCAGCTATTGCAGAACAGGTTGGCGGTGGATGTACAGCTGATAGACTCTTTGATGATTATATGGTTTATCTTGTTGCAGAGAGTGTACAGACAGATAGGGATCGTACAACAGATATAAACGAAGGTTTATTTACTGATCTGGCCAGTACACCGGTATTATTGTCAAAACCGGCAAATGAAGGTATGGTAGCAGATGATGATAAGACTGTAATAGAGAATGGTACTTCAGGTATCGATACACCATATGGTTCACATCCGGGAGAAACGCTTGATGTGAATGAGGAATGGAAGGGCAGTTATGTATACTATGGTCAGTATAATGGAGAACCTGTAAAATATCGTGTACTTGATACAGCATCAGGAGAAGATTTTAAGACAGGGACAGATAGTATGCTTCTTGACTGTGACGAACAGCTCATTAAAGTTCCGATCCTGTTCTCATCAGGTACTGTTTCATGGGAAGACAGTAATATGTATAAATGGTTAAATAACGAATCATCCAAAAATGATGCGAATGCACCGGTTAACTGTATCTCGGATAAGATAGACGGATTCCTGTATGGCTTCTCGGATACAGAGAAGGAGACGATTGTTGCATCTACAAAAACCGGCAAAAATGCCAAGGATGGAGATACATATTTCTGGAATAAAGATGAGATCAGCTATATGCCGATTACAAACGAAAAGGTATTTGCTCTTGACCTTACGGAAGCAGCAAACACAAGCTACGGTTATCCAAATACTTATAAAAATGCTGCTCAGAGAAGTAAACCGGGAAATGGCTGGGGATGTCGTACATCTTATCGTTGGATAAGTGCCAGTTCTACAAATTCATTCCCATATGCTTTTGGATATTCAAATACAGGTGCTGTAAGCATGAGTGTAACGGCGTCACCATTTTATCCGTCACCTGCTTTCAATATAGATAAGAAAGATATTTTATTTACAACCCTTGTAGACGGAACAGCAGGTAAGACCGGCGCTTCTTACAAATTTACATTACTGGATTCCGGCATGAATGTACAAATTACCGACAGTGTAATTACAAAGACAGGTAATACGATTACTATTCCATACGAGATAACAGGAAAGAAAAAAGATAATGTTTCACAGCTTTCGTATTTTGTTACCGATAAGGTATATAATGCCGACGGAGCAAAGATTAAGGCATACGGTAAGCTAACAGATGTATCATCTAACCTGACAGGAAGCTTGCAGATGGATCTTGCATCAGTTGCCGCAAAGATTGGAAATGGATGTACAGCAGATAATCTGTTCCAGAGTTATAAAGTATATATTGTTGCAGAAGATATTAGTGCGGATGATCCGGCGACTATGGGAATCGATGAATCCTTATTTACAGATTATGCAAGTATGCCGGTGATCTTATCAAATCCGGTATCGGCAGATGATAGCAAACAGCAGCAGGTTGAGATGCCGGTTGCAGAAAAATCAGCAGATGGTACCTCGTTGATTCTGTCAAGTAAGACGGCAGGTGCTACAATTATATATACAATAGATGGAACAACACCATCAGCCTCAAACGGAACAGTATATAACGGACCGATTAAATTAACAAAAGACAGTACTACAATTACGGCAATAGCCGGAAAAGACGGAATGAACAACAGTAAGATCGTTCAGGTTATTGTTCTGAAGGTTGCAGGCAAGATTACACAGATTACAGTTGTTGAAGATCCGAAGCCGGGTGAATCAAAGCCTGATACACCTGCTCAGAAGCAGGAGACAACTTCGGTAAGTTCTTATGTACCGGGAACAAAGAAATTTGATAACTGGGTTAAGAGCGATGCTGTTGATAAGTATACAATGGGACAGTTAACCGGTAGAGCATCTGCCACAACAAAGACAGTTACTTTACGTTGGGAAAATGTAAAGGGAGCAGATGGATATATAATTTATGGTAATTACTGTAATACCAAAAAGAAAGTATACAAATACAACAAGATTAAAACTGTAAGCGCTAAGAAATTTAAGAACAAAAAGAATGTCAGCTGTAAGGTTACCAAAATTGCAGGTGGTAAGAAATTAAAGAAAAATACATTCTATAAGTTTAAGGTAATAGCATACAAGAATGTGAAGGATGCCAAAACAGGAAAGACTGTAAAGAAGGCAATTGGTAAATCATACCAGCTTCATACAATTACTGCTACCAAAAAGTACAAATACAGCAATCCGACAGCTGTTGTAGTTAAAACAACTAAGAAAAAGACTGTTTCAAAGGTAACAGTGAAAAAGAAGAAATCTGTACTGCTTGAAGCAACTGTAAAAATGCCAAAGGGCAAAAAATTAAAGAGACATTGCGAGAAGATTCGCTGGTTTTCAACAAATAAGAAGATAGCTACAGTTACTCAGGCCGGTAGGATCAAGGGCAAGAAGAAAGGAAAATGCTATGTATATGCCATAGCACAGAATGGTGCGCGTAAGGTCTTAAAGGTTACAGTAAAATAAAGCCTCCCAATATACAAAGTATTAATATACAGGAAGACCCGTTTGTCAATCGGCAGGCGGGTCTTTTTTCATTCATTTTTTATGGGAATTTAATTGACTTTTATATAGGTAGTGATAGAATACCTCTACATGCGAAAATTATAGAGAGGTGAAACTATGCAGATAATTAAGAATTTGAAGCCATATTGGAAATCGGTTCTGATCATTGTTCTGTTATTGATCGTTCAGGCATATTGTGATCTGGCATTACCGGATTATACGTCGAAGCTGATCGATACCGGTATCCAGAATTACGGCATTGATCATTGCAGTCCGTTGCAGATCCCGGAAAAAGCGTATACCATTATTAAAGGGTTTATGGATGAAGATGATGTGACGGTGTGGGAAAAGTATTATGAGCAGTCGGATGATGGCATATACCATATGACAGATGACGGCAAGGATCATATAGATGAGATCGATCAGGCGTGTATGGAGCCGATGATGATGTATTATTATCCATATACGATGGTGGATTCAGATGAAGATAATCAGTTAAAGCAGATGCTTGCAGCAAGCGGTATGACATTGGACGAGCTGCCGCCTGAGATGTGGAGTCAGATGGGAACGCAGATGAAGCAGATGATCGATTCCATGCGTGACAGTATGGGGGATGATATGATGATGTCATCTGCCATTACCTGTACAAGAACCTGTTATGATAGTATGGATTATAATTATAAGGATATCCAGATGTCCTATCTGAAACGTGTCGGTGTAGAGATGATCCTTATGACATTGTTAATGGTTGCATCGGCGATACTTACCGGTCTGGTAGCCGCAAGAGTAGCTGCAGGTGTGGGCTGTGATCTGCGAGAAAGCATTTTCAAGCGGGTTATTTCATTCTCAGATGCAGAGATCAATCGGTTCTCGACTGCATCCCTGATCACGCGTTCGACAAATGACGTTCAACAGATCCAGATGGTTACGGTTATGCTGCTCCGTATGGTTTTATATGCACCGGTTCTGGCAGTTGGCGGTATCATAAAGGTTGTAGAGAGTGGCGCCAGCATGGGATGGGTGATCGTAGTTGCGGTAGCAGGTATCCTGGTTGTTCTCGGAGTGTTAATGGCAATTGCACTTCCAAAGTTCAAGATCATGCAGGATCTGGTTGATCGTGTTAATCTTGTGTCCAGAGAGATCCTGACCGGTATTCCGGTTATCCGGGCATTTGGCAGAGAGAAGTTCGAAGAAGAACGTTTTGATAAGGCGAATAAGGATCTGACAAAGACATCATTATTTGTAAACCGCGTAATGACATTTATGATGCCGGTTCTGATGTTTATTATGTATGCGGTTACGATCCTGATCGAGTGGGTTGCGGCTCACAGAATCGATTCGGGTGAGCTTCAGGTTGGATCCATGACAGCGTTTATTACTTATACGATGATGATCATTATGTCCTTCTTAATGATCGGTATGTTATCCGTTATGCTTCCAAGGGCAGGTGTGGCAGCAGACCGAATCAAGGAAGTTATTGATACAGAGAGTACGATCTGTGACAAGCCGGATTGTAAGAAGTTAGAAGCTGTAAAGGGTGTTGTCCGTTACGAACATGTAAGCTTCGCATATCCGGGAGCGGATGAAGATGTTCTGACAGATCTTGATTTTGAAGCAAGACCGGGCGAGACGACAGCAATCATAGGAAGTACCGGCTGCGGTAAATCTTCCCTGGTGCAGCTTATGCCAAGATTCTATGATGTCACAGGTGGTAAGATCACGATCGACGGAACGGATATCCGGGATGTATCAATTGAGAGCCTTCGGGAGAATATCGGTTATGTGCCGCAGAAGGGTGTGCTGTTCTCCGGCACGATCGCATCTAATATCCGGTTTGGTGCAGAGGATGCAAGCGATGAACAGATGAAGAAAGCGGCAGCGATCGCACAGGCAACAGATTTTATCGAGGAAAAGGATAAACAGTATGACAGCAGCATTTCACAGGGTGGTACAAATGTTTCCGGCGGTCAGAAGCAGAGACTTGCGATCGCCAGAGCAGTAGCCCGGAATGCAAAGATATATATATTTGACGACAGCTTCTCCGCTCTTGATTTCAAGACGGATGTAGCAGTCAGAAAAGCACTTCGTGAAGATATGACAGACAGTACGGTATTCATCGTTGCCCAGCGTGTCAGTACGATCTTACATGCAGACCAGATCTTGGTACTGGATGAAGGAAAGATCGTAGGCAAGGGTACACACAAAGAGCTGATGGAGAATTGTCCGGTATATGAACAGATCGCCCGTTCGCAATTATCTGAAAAAGAGATTGCGGCGAGCATAGCGTAAGAACTCAGGAAAGGAAGGTAACAGACATGGAAGGAAACAGACCAAGACGTGGTGGACGACATATGGGACCTCCTGGAATGGGAGGCGGCGAGAAAGCAAAGGATTTTAAAGGAACCATATCGAAGTTGGTTCGTTATTCAAGGAAATATCTGCCGGCAGTGATCGTGGTCATGGTCATTGCGGTGTTCAGTACAGTATTCAATGTTGTCTGCCCGAAGGTACTCGGTAAGGCAACGACAGCATTATCAGAAGGCATTATGCGGAAGATAAACGGAATCGGTGGAATCGATTTCACCTATATCGGTAAGATTCTCCTGTTCTGTATGGGACTGTATCTGTTAAGTGTATTATTTAACTTTACACAGGGTATCATCATGACAGGTGTAACCCAGAAGCTATGTTACAAGATGCGTAAGGATGTATCTGAGAAGATCAACCGTATGCCACTTAAGTATTTTGAATCCAGAACCTATGGTGAGGTATTATCTCGTATTACAAATGATATTGATACGATGGGAAACGGATTAAATCAGAGTATCACACAGCTTATTACTTCGGTATCGACTGTTATCGGTGTATTTATCATGATGCTTACGATCAGCCCGCTTATGACGATGATCGCAATTATCATCCTGCCGATCAGTGTGGCATTAATGGGTATCATCATTAAGAAGTCACAGCGTTTCTTTAAACAGCAGCAGGAGTATGTCGGACATATCAACGGACAGGTTGAAGAAGTTTATGGCGGACATACGGTAATCAAAGCATTTAACAAAGAGGAAACAACCTTAAAGGAATTCCATGAGACAAATGAAGTCTTATACAAATCCGCATGGAAAGCCCAGTTCTTTTCCGGTCTGATGCAACCGGTTATGATGTTTGTCGGCAATCTCGGATATGTAGGCGTAGCTATTTCTGGTGCGGCTCTTGCCATTCGTGGTACGATCACGATCGGTGATATTCAGGCATTTATCCAATATGTGAAGAATTTTACACAGCCGATCCAGCAGGTAGCACAGGTTACAAATATGATGCAGCAGATGGCAGCAGCGGCGGAACGTGTATTTGAACTGTTAGAGGAAGAAGAGGAGGTTCAGGTTGTTGAGCATCCTGCTTCTGTCGAGGATATAAAGGGTGAAGTAGATTTCCGTCATGTAAAGTTCGGATACGATCCTGAGAAGATCATTATACATGATTTCAGTGTTCATGTTGATCCGGGCAAACAGGTAGCGATCGTTGGTCCGACCGGAGCAGGTAAGACCACTATGGTTAAGCTGCTGATGCGGTTCTATGATGTAAATGAAGGAGCCATCCTGTTAGATGGTCACAATGTTAAAGAATATAATCGAAGAGAGCTTCGTGATGCTCTCGGTATGGTTCTTCAGGAAACATGGCTGTTTAAGGGGACGATCATGGAGAATATTCGTTATGGAAGACTGGATGCGACGGATGAGGAAGTAATTGCGGCAGCAAAGGCAGCTCATGCACATCGATTTATCTCGGCACTTCCGGGTGGTTATCAGATGGAACTGAATGAGGAAGTGACGAATATTTCACAGGGACAGAAACAGCTTCTTACGATTGCAAGAGCAATCCTTGCAAATAATCCGGTTCTGATCCTGGATGAAGCGACCTCTTCCGTTGATACCAGAACAGAACACAGCATTCAGCGCGCGATGGATAATCTGATGAAGGGCAGAACAAGCTTTGTTATTGCGCACCGGTTATCTACGATCAAGAATGCAGATATTATTCTGGTCATGAAGGATGGCGATATCATTGAACAGGGTAATCATGAGGAACTGATGGCACAGAACGGATTTTATGCAGAGCTATATAATTCACAGTTTGAACAGGTATCTTAGTGCAGTATATAAGATATAAAAACAGAATATGAACAAGTGCAGAACAGTCTTGCTTTTCTTATCTGATTATAAGAACTTCTTTTATTCGGATAAGAACAGGACTGTTTTTACTTTGCAGGACTGTTGTTTATAATATGATAAAAATATTTTTTTGTATGACAATATGTCGAAATTGTATAAAATGTACAGAAAATAACGCGGTGTAAACTTTTTTTAGTCATTTTTATATACTTTTCTGCCTAATTATGCTAAACTGAAAAAAGGATTTTGTATTTTAGAGGGGAGCATGTATGGAGCGCAGAAAAATTGGAGTTATTATCGCGCAGGCGGAAGAGAACTCACAGAGCCTGTTTATGAAAGGATTAATGGAGGAGGCATATGTCTATGGATACGATATATGTGTATTTTCCATGTACTTAAGATTTCAGGATACTCTGTATAGACAGATTGGGGATTCGAATATTTATAATCTGATTCAATGGGATGCATTTGATGCGATCATTGTTCTTCCGGATACCATTCAGGCAACCGATATAGCAACCCGGTTAGAAGACAAAATTCACGAGGTATTCTCAGGAGTTGTTCTTTTCGTAGATAAGGACAGTCGTTATTTTCCGACTGTAAAGATAAATCATTATAAACCATATAAGAAATTGATCGATCATTTGATCGAGGTTCATCATTATTCCGATATTATGTTTTTAGACGGGTGGAAGAATCATGTTCATTCCATACAGAGAGAACAGGCATATAGAGACAGTCTGACGGAGCATGGAATTCCGGTTGATCCGAATAATATTTATTATGGAAATTACTGGTATGATTCCGGCAAAGAGGTTGTGAAGCTGATTCTGGATTCCAGAGAGAAACTTCCGGAGGCGATCGCATGTGCAAATGACTGTATGGCGATCGGGGTAGCGGCAGAATTATTCAGTAATCATATTCATGTACCGGAGCAGGTAGCAGTGATTGGTTACGATTCTACCGAAGAAGGGAAAAACCTGAAATGCAAGTTAACATCCGCTGATATTCCGGCCAGAGAATGCGGCAGATATTGTGCGAAATATATCCATGCATCCTTTGAGAAAGAACCGATACCGGAATTTGAATCAGAATCCGTGATCTTTCAGGGGACAAGCTGCGGATGCGAAAGGAAAATGCAGCCAGAAAAATATTTTGATGAAAAAGAGAATTTCTGGAATACGGATCATGCGAAGATGGGATACTCTTCTTATTATAACAAGTTTATGGAGGATTTGTTATCTGAACGGGATCACAGAAGTTTTTTCAATACGATATTTCAGCATGTATATCAGGTGCGGCCATTCCATTCGCTTAGTATATGCATGAATGATTACTGGAATTCATCGGAGGTTATGATCAGTGAGGACGCAATGCGTTCTAATGGCTATACGGACAAGATATATCGTATCATAAAATGTGGACCGAGTGAACACACAGACAATCGTATCAGCTTTGATGACATATTTGAAATGAAAGAGATGATACCGGAACTATCTGAGCAAAGAGAGTGTCCGGAGACATTTTTCTTTACACCATTGTATTTTGATAACCGAAGCTTTGGTTATGCAGTTATTGGTTTTACAGATACAGAAGCACAGTTTACAGAAGTTTACATAAACTGGTTAAAGAGTATTATGCAGAGTATGGAAGCGTTTTATCGTCAGAATGGTCTGCGGGAGTTGTTGCGCCAGATGGAAGCAACACAGATTCGTGATGCAATGACCGGCTTGTATAATTATAAGGGCTTCTTACAGAAGGGAAATGAGCTTTGTGAAAATGCGACATTTGATGGTAAATCAATAGCGGTGATCGCGATTGATATTAATAAATTAAAGGATATCAATGCAAGCTATGGAAGAAAAGCAGGGGATGCCGCTATTTTAAAATTGGCGCAGCTGATATCGGAAAGTCAGGATGATGATGCTATATGTGCCCGTATCAGTAATGATGAATTCGTTGTTGCATTCCCGGTTGAAGCATCTGATGAAACATGCGGAGAGGCGTTTATCAAACGTCTGTCGGATAAGATAAAGCAGTATAATGAATTGCGCAAAGAGGCATATGAGATTGAAATCTGCACGGGTATCCGTTGTGATATGATCTCCGGTTCGGAAGCCCTGGATCATCTGATCAATGAAACTATCAATGTGAAGAACAATAAGAAGGCCATAGAGCAAGGAAAAGAGGAAAGGGCAGGTGTTCTGACGGATAAACAGAAAGCGGATGACCATTTGATGGAATTTATTCTGGATAATAACCGGTTTGTTTATCATTTCCAGCCAATTATCAATGCCAGAACAGGAGATGTTTATGCATATGAGGCTCTAATGCGTGCGGACACAGAGCGTAAGATTTCGCCGCTTGATATGCTGGAAAGTGCAGATCGTCTGAACCGTTTATATGATATAGAAAAAGCGACATTTTTTAATGTGGTTGATTACATAGAGGAACATCCTCAGGATTTTGAGGGTAAGAAAGTATTTATTAACAGTATTCCGGGGTATCAGCTGACAGGTAAGGATAAGAAGAAATTAACTGAGATTATGGAACAGCATGCAGGAGAGCTTGTTGTTGAATTTACAGAAGAAACAGAGATGGGGGATGTTCAGTTAAAGGAGCTGAAGAACTCCTTTGCAAAGATGAACATTGAGACTGCCATTGATGATTATGGTTCCGGTTATTCCAATGTAAATAATCTGCTTCGATACATGCCTCGGTTTGTAAAAATCGATCGTATGCTTATGACAGATATACACAAAGATATCCAGAAACAGCATTTTGTAAAGGATATTATAGAATTTGCGCATGATAATGATATTCTGACGCTGGCAGAGGGAATTGAATTGACACAGGAGCTGCGGGAGGTTATTAAGCTGGGCGTTGATCTGATTCAGGGTTATTATACATCAAGGCCGCAGCCGTATGTTGTGCGTTCAATCGATGAACGTGTGATGAATGAAATTGTTCAATATAATCAGAGCCTGAATGCCAGACTGTATAAGAAAGAATATGAGACGGATTATAATGATACGGTTTCCTTGGTACAGCTTGCCGCTAATAAATATACAAGCATTAAGGTTAAGAAAGCGCGGGGAATCAATAAAAAGATCATAATCAAAGGTTCTGTTGGTTTCCAGCCGAATATACTGATGTCTGTAGAAGATGGATTCCGTGGCACCATCATACTTGAGAATGTCAGTCTTGCGGGAGAACGCGGAATTCCGTGTATTGATATCGGTAAGAAGTGTAATGTAAATCTTCAGATTACCGGAGAAAACGAACTACGTACAGGAGGTATCAGAGTTCCGGATAGTTCAGTGCTTACGGTTGTAGGAGACGGTAATCTGACGATCAATCTGAATTCGGGAAAATACTTTGGCATTGGTAATTCATTGGATGAGTATCATGGCGAACTCAACTTCTATCAGGATGGTGGAATCATCATTAATGCAAATGGTATGAAGGGCATTGGTATTGGTTCCGGACTTGGCGGTGTTATCAACATCAAACGCGGACATTATGAGTTTGATATGAAAGGTCAGGAAGGAGCCTGTATCGGATCTGTAAATGGTGATTCCGAATTGTTTATAGAATACTGCGATATGGATATTTATTCAGGTATATCAAACGGTACGATCATTGGATCTGTAAATGGTGATGCAGATATTAAGCTTGAGAATATATCGGCAAAGCTTCAGGGGGCAGGTAATATTATAACCGGTATCGGAACGATTGCCGGTAACAGCTGTATCGTTCGTCTGGAAAATGTAAATATCTCGTCGAATATCCGTGCAAAGGAATGTTATGGCATCGGATGCCGTGCAGGAAGAACGAATATCTATATCGGATATGCGGCAGTTAAAAGCGTGGTACAGGGCAAGGCGGCGGTTGCCTTTGGTAATTCGGTCATGTCTGCCAAGCTGTACTGTTCCAATGCTGATATTGGAACGAATGCCGTTACAGAGTTCAATTCAGATATCGGAGCACTTGAAAAGAATATACAACTGGAGAACGGTCGTGCAGAGTTTATCCTGAATGGACAGGAGGTCAAACGTCAGATTCTTGCGGCAAGGTTATAAGAGGATATACACAGCCAAAAAGCGAGGGCTGTAAAAAATACACCCCTACAGATTGATTGTGCATATAATAAACAATGACACATTTCGTTTCTACTCGATGCACTCGCATGATTAGTCAGCAGACGCCCAAACTCACCCTGACGGGTTCAGACAAGGGCTTAGTGCTGACTGCTAGAGTGCATCTCATAACGAAACTACATGTATGTCATATGTTTATCATATACACATCTAATCTGTGGGGGTGTATTTTTGTTTGCTCCCGCAGATTGATTGTGCATATAATAAACAATGACACATTCCGTTTCTACCCGATGAGCATATGTAGTAAATAAAAAAGACAAAACCGAAATGGTTTTGTCTTTTTCTACGTGCATGAGAGGATTCGAACCCCCGACACCTTGGTCCGTAGCCAAGTGCTCTATCCAGCTGAGCTACATACACACGTTGTTCAACAACAGATAATATTCTATACCAGTTCTATAAATTTGTCAAACAAAATCTAAGATTTTCTTAAAAAATTTCTGTATTTTTTTCAAGACACAATTTGATCTGTGGCTGAGCACCATCTCCATAGATCATATTTTTAATCTCCTGCATTTCGAGGTCTGTTTGAGAGATAACATCAGCACAATGTTTTAAGCGACCGGAGATAAGTTCGGGATCGGCGACATCCTTTTTATAACGGAGCTGGTGGTCAAGACTTGCCCAGAAGTCCATCGCGATGGTACGGATCTGAACTTCTACCCGCATATTTCTTGTATGGTCGGCAAAGAAGACAGGAACTTCTATGATCAGGTGAAGACTGCGGTAACCATTTGGCTTTGGATGGCTGATATAGTCTTTTGCCTCGATCAGAGTAATATCATTCTGACTGATGAGCTTCTCTGCAACGGCGTAGATGTCATCGATAAAGGAGCAGATAACACGAACCCCCGCAACATCATTCAAATTATATACGATATTTTCTACGGATACCTGACATCCTCTTGAAGACAGCTTTGTTGCGATACTGACCGGTTTCTTGATGCGTGATTGGATAAATTCAATCGGATTTCGGTTATAGCGGACGCTGAAATCTGTATTTAATACATCCAGCTTGGTCTGAACTTCCTTGATCGCACAGGAGTACATCATCATAAGCTCCTCGAATCGTTTCATGTCTTCTATAAAAGGATTCTGCTCCGGATATAGAAGTGCATCGATATAGCTTCTGTATATATTTGTATTTGTATTATTATCTTTAGCAGACATATTCATAATCTCCGTTTCTGTTTTAGGCAATCTTTATTTTATCAATTTGCATGAATAGACAAAAAATCATTGTCCTTATCATTCTACTACATTTTGAAGGTAGAGTATACTATAAAAACGTGATAAAATGAGCATTGCGACGGATGTGCTTGCACATACCGGCATAATGCGAAAAAAACATAGAGCCGACAGGCGATATGATAAAATGAGCATTGCGACGGATGTGCTTGCACATACCGGCATAATGCGAAAAAAACATAGAGCCGACAGGCGATATGATAAAATGAGCATTGCGACGGAATGTGCTTGCACAAGCCGGCATAATGCGAAAAAAACATGGAACCGACAGGTGACATGATAAAATGAGCATTGCGACGGGTGTGCTTGCACATACCGGCATAATGCGAGAAAGAAGTGAATTATATGAGATATTTGGATCGGCTGATTGCATCAGAGGTTCTTCCGAATGCTTATAAAGAGTGGCGGGGATACCGACAGAAGCTGACAGACTTTATAGAAGAAAATTGTGTGGCCGAAGGAGGGTGTAAGCCTGTTCTTGCTATATGGGGAGCAGGACGGTCAAATGACATCGATCTGGCAAGACTTGCAGAGAGATTTAAGCTGGTTTTGATCGACCGGGATGCAGAGGGACTTGCACAGGCGTGTAAGGCCTATGGATTGGAGGAAACAGATGCTATTTGTGTGGATCTTCCTTTCTGGAATGTAGAGCTTGAGACTTATGAAATGTTTGAAGCATTGCTTGCAGAGGGTGAAGAAGCAGAGATTGTGATCGAGCATTTGAAACAGGTTGCATTTGACAACAGCCACAGGGTATTGCCGGAGATTGGACGAAGGTTTGACTACAGCGTCTGCGTAGGACTTCACAGTCAGTTGAATGCGAGATTTGCAGGCCTGTTATATATGTATCGGGAGAATTATGACGAGGAAGAATTGCAGATGATCGAGAATGCGATCCGGGCATTAAACGAAGTTGCGGTTACCCGGACAAATGATGTGATCTATATGCTGACGGAGAAATTAATGGTGTTCGGGTTAGAATGGGCAGTTGTAAATGAATCCGCTATGGATCAGTGGGAGAATCTTGTCCCTGAAGAAATTGAAGGAGCATTGCAGCTTCGTCATGACATCGGAATGCATAAGGGTTTTGATATCCGGATTGAAGCGGAGCGGCGGTTGTTCTGGCCATTTGCATGGAAGGAGCGAAAGAAGGGGTATGTGATGGAATTGCTGGCAGTACAGCCTCTTGAATAATAGAGGAATTGGGTCTATACGAAGCCGGACAGAATATTAGCAAATTGAAGTGAAATGAACAGTAATAGAAAATCGGAAAAATTCCATAAAAAACAGGGGTAAAAACGTATAGCGGTTATAGGGAGAGACAAATGACAGACAGAGAATTTGGAAAATATATGTCTGCGATCGCACAGGGAGACAGGGAGAGCCTTCGGGCAGTGTATGACGAATATCTGAAGCTGATCTTTGCGGTGGTCTATGATACGATCCGGCAGAGAGAGGAAGCGGAGGATGTTACATCGGAGTTCTTCATCAAGCTTTATCGGATCGCAGACAGTTATAAGAAGGGAACCGGTCATAAGAGATGGCTTGTGACGATCGCAAAGAATATGGCGATCGACCGGATACGAAAGATCGATCGTGAAATGCTGGTGGATGAAATGCCGGAGCGAGACGAAGGAAAGACGATGGAGAGTCAGGTAGTGGAGAATCTGACATTGAAGCAGGCAGTTGCCACGCTAAAGCCGGAGGAGCAGGAGATTCTGGATCTGAAGGTAGTCGGAGGATTTACATTTAAAGAAATCGCGGAAATGAAAGGGCGACCGATCGGAACGATCACATGGATCTATAATCAGGCAATACAAAAATTAAGGAGGTGCAGGCTGTGAGAGATGAACAGAATAAGAACAGACAGACGGAAGAAGACAGATTCATAGAAGCTTATCTGAACCGGATCGATGCAGAAGCACCGGATCTGTGGGATCGGATCGAAGCAGGACTTGACCGTGAAGCAAAGGATGTAGAAGAAAAACAAAAGAAAACCTCAAAGGTAAAATATGTAATTCCGGTTCTTGCGATCGCAGCGGTTCTTCTGGCCGCAGTGATCGCGACACCGTTGCTGTCTGATTCTAAGCGACATTCGAAAGAAATAAATGCAGGCAGGACAACGGATGTTTCAAATGATGGGCTGGATGCAGCAGAGAATTCAAATATATCCGATCGGGCGGAAGATTATGTGGATGAAACAGCGGATTCCATACCGGAGACAGTACAGAATGAAACTGCCAACAGACCGACACAGAATACAACAGAAGCTATACAGATGAATGGAGCCGGTGGAGATTCGTCCGATGTTCAGGCGGAAGCAGGCCATACAAAGAGTCAGACAGATGCACAGGAAAATGCGGGATGTACAGATCTTCAGGTGCCGGAATCAGCTGATATGGATGCATGGCAGGAAATGAGTAATATAGCAGTTACACTTCAGATCACAGAGATTGTAACAGCAGAGCCGGATGCGGTACAAAAATATGCCGCAAAACTCTTGCAGGTATCTGATGCATCCGGGAAATTAATAATCGGTCAGGACATTGTATTGCAGCCGGAAGAAGCAGAGACATTTTCGGTAGGGGAAGAAGTAACAGGTACACTTCTCCGATATGATTCTGAACGACAGGCATGGATCTTAAGCAGACAGTAGTTGATCTGTAAGAAAAAATTCCATAAAAAGAGGATACCCATCCGTATCTTAGTCATAAAGAGAATAGATAGCTGTAAAATTTTGTTTTCACATTCGACGATTGATAACGTCGGAGGTGATCAGAGCAGAAATTATGCAGATATCGGATAGTGATTAAGATAAGGAGGGTATTTTTTATGAGAAAAATCAGACGGATGGTAAGTGTGGTTATGATCTCCTGTATGATGGCGGGCTGTCTTGCAGGCTGCGGAAGCTGGCAAGAAACAGGAGGCACGCATGGAGAACGACAGGGAACGGAAAGCCGGTCAGGTACGGAGCGGGAGAGCATCGCAGAAAGATACAGACAGAAAGCCATAAAAGAGGAATTTGAAGAAAATATAGCGGAAACCGGACAGGCGCAGAAAAATATGGCTGTGTCGGAAGGTATAGAAGAAGGGGCTTATGATAGTGTGGTTTCGTCTGCCGATACAGATAATTCGGTAATGGATAGTGCATCAAATTCTGAATATGTAAAAATCGGATATGGAAAATCCGGTTATGATACCAGAGAGTATGACTATCAGGAAGAACACCGTTTTGTGTCTACGAAAGATTCCCCGCTTTCAACATTTGCGGCAGACTGTGATACAGCTTCCTACAGCAATATCAGAAGTTATATCGAAGAAGGAACGCTGCCGCCGGCAGGAGCAGTCCGGGTTGAAGAAATGATCAATTATTTTGATTATGACTATGTATCAGACCCGGAGGCTGGGAAGAAGTTTGCAGTATATACGGAATATGCGGATTGTCCATGGAATAAAGATACAAAGCTGATGATGGTAGGACTGAATACGGCCGCGATCGATATGAGTGAGAAGAAAGCATCCAATCTGGTATTCCTGATCGATACATCCGGTTCTATGTATGAGGAAAATAAACTGCCGCTGGCACAGAAAGCATTTAAGATGCTGGCGGAGAATCTGGATGAAAATGACAGGATCAGTATTGTTACATATGCGGGTTCAGATACGGTTGTTTTAAATGGCGTGGCAGGTTCGGAGGCCTATACGATATGCGAGGCACTGGATTCGCTGGAAGCATCCGGCAGCACAAATGGAAGTGCGGGACTGATCACGGCATATGAGATCGCAGAGCAGCAGTTTATAAAAGACGGAAATAATCGGGTGATCCTTGCGACGGACGGGGATCTGAATGTCGGGCTGACAAGCGAGAGTGATCTGGTAGGATTGATCACTGAGGAGAAGGACAGCGGTATATTCTTGAGTGTTCTGGGATTTGGTTCTGATAATCTGAAAGATAACAAGTTAGAAGCATTGGCAGATCACGGAAACGGTAATTATTCGTATCTGGATTCAGTCTATGAAGCAAAGAAGGTTCTGGTTGATGAAATGGGTGGAACCTTATATACGGTTGCAAAGGATGTCAAATTGCAGATTGAATTCAACCCGGAGCAGGTGAAAGGCTATCGGCAGATCGGATATGAGAACCGTACGCTTTCCGCAGAAGATTTTGCAGATGATACGGTGGATGGCGGCGAGATCGGAGCTGGTCATGTGGTGACTGCACTCTATGAGGTGGTTCCGGTCGATTCGGAATTTGACGTGCCGGAGGCAGAGAAAAAATATACATCGAAAAAGCAAAGTACAGATTATTTCGGCGAACTGGCAACCGTGAATATCCGTTACAAAGAACCGGATGGAGATAAGAGTACACTGGAAACAGACGTTATAAAGGCAGAAAGCGGTCAAAAGGGAATGTCTCATGACCTGAGCTTTGCATCGGCGGTTGCGGCATATGGAATGCTGCTTACGGACAGCACATATAAAGGAACAGCGACGTACAAGATGGCGGAAGAACTTGCGGAAGCAGGAATCACGGTTCAGACAGATGAAAGGAACATGGCTCAGGCAAGCAACGACCGGTTATACCGGAGTCAGTTTCTTGAACTGGTGCGGAAGACGGAGAAAATATCTCAACGTGAACCGGCAGCACAGATGTGGCAGTGCGATTAACAGACGGCCGGTTGTTTATACTCGAAATTCATAATAAATATAAGCCGTAAAAGGTGTTTTTTTCTCTGATATATGCTTTTTTATTTTTAAACGTATAGAAGCACTTCCCTTTTATTGATAATTCTTGTATAATAAAGCATTAGAGTTGCCAAAAGGCAAATATAAGAAATGACAGGAAGGATAAATTAATGGGTGAAAAAAAGATAATGCTCGGTAATGCAGCGATCGCCAGAGGCGCATATGAGGCCGGTGTAAAGGTATCAGCAGCATATCCGGGTACTCCAAGTACAGAGATCAGTGAGAATATTGTAAAATATCCTGAGATATATGCAGAATGGTCTCCAAATGAAAAAGTTGCGACAGAGGTTGCGATCGGAGCATCATTTGCCGGTGTCCGTTCAATCGTATCAATGAAGCATGTAGGTGTGAACGTAGCTTCAGATCCATTATTTACAGCAGCATATACCGGTGTAAAGGGTGGTATGGTTTTGGTAGCAGCCGATGATCCGGGTATGTATTCATCACAGAATGAACAGGATTCCAGACTGGTAGCAAGGACAGCGATGATTCCGGTGTTTGAGCCATCTGACAGTATGGAAGCAAAGGAGTTCACAAAGTATGCATTTGAATGCAGCGAGAAGTACGATACTCCGATCATGCTCCGTACAACAACCAGACTGGCACATTCACAGGGCGTTGTTGAATTAAATGACAGAGTAGAAGTAGAAGACAAGCCATACGAGAGAGACATTAAGAAGATGGTTATGATGCCGGGTAATGCGATCCCTCGTCATGTATTTGTAGAACAGAGATTAAAGGACATGGCAGCAGACGGTGCGGATATGCCGATCAATCGTGTAGAGATGAATGATACCAGTGTTGGTGTTATCACCAGTGGTATTCCATATCAGTACGTAAAGGAAGCAATGCCAAATGCCTCCGTATTAAAGCTCGGTATGGTAAATCCGCTTCCTAGAAAGTTGATCGAAGACTTTGCGGCAAAGGTTGATAAGCTGTATGTTATTGAGGAGTTAGAGCCTCATATCGAGACACAGGTAAGAGCCTGGGGCATCGATGCAGTAGGTAAGGAGCTTTTGACCGTTCAGGGTGAATACAGTGCAAATATGTTAAGAGAGAAGATCCTCGGCGAGAAGGTTGAGCAGGAAGAACCTGCAAAGGTTGCACCTAGACCACCTATCCTTTGTCCGGGATGCCCGCATAGAAGTGTATTTTCAGTATTAAACGAACTGAAGATCCATGCAGCAGGAGATATCGGATGCTATACACTGGGAGCAGTTGCGCCGCTTAGCGTAATTGATACAACCGTATGTATGGGATCTTCCATTTCTACATTACATGGTATGGAAAAAGCAAAAGGAAAAGATTATATCAAGAACTGGGTTGCGGTTATTGGTGATTCCACATTCATGCATACAGGTGTAAACTCTCTGATGAACATGGTTTACAACAAGGGTACAGGAACCGTTATCATTCTTGATAACTCAACAACCGGTATGACAGGACATCAGGATCATGCAGCGACCGGTAAGACCTTGCAGGGTGAACCTACATATGCGATCAACATTTATAAATTGTGTAAGGCGATCGGTATTGACAGTGTACATGAGATCAATGCATTTGACATTGACGGTTTAAAGAAGCTGATCAAAGAGGAAGTTGCAAAGGATGAGATCTCTGTTATTATCACCAAGTCTCCTTGTGTTCTTTTAAAGACAACCAAGGTAACAGGTGTATGCAGAGCTATCCCGGAGAAATGTAAGAAGTGCGGTATGTGCTTAAAGCCGGGATGTCCGGCAGTTATCAAGCAGCCGGATGGAACGATCCAGATCGATGAGACCATGTGTAATGGTTGCGGACTGTGTATGAAGCGTTGTAAGTTTGATGCGATCGAAAAGGAGGAATTCTAATGGCTGTAAAGAATATTATGATAGTTGGTGTCGGTGGACAGGGAACTCTTCTTACAAGCCGTATCCTCGGTGGTATCACGACAGCAGCAGGTTATGATGTAAAGCTCTCCGAGGTTCATGGTATGAGTCAGAGAGGCGGTAGTGTTGTTACATATGTAAGATATGGTGAGAAGGTTGCGGAACCGATCGTAGAAGAAGGTCATGCAGATGTTCTGATCGCATTTGAGAAGCTTGAAGCTATGCGTTATGCTCATTTCCTGAAGAAGGACGGCGTGATTATTGCAAATGATCAGAGAATCGATCCGATCACGGTTGTAACCGGTCAGGCAGAATATCCGGAACACATCTTAGAGACATTGTCAGAGAAGCATAAGGTGATCTCCATCGATGCGATGGCAGAGGCAAAGAAGCTTGGCAATCCAAAAGTATTTAATACGATCATTATCGGTGTTGCTGCAAAACATATGGATTTTGACCATGACAAATGGGTAGAGGTTATCAAAGCAACGGTTCCTCCAAAGACAGTTGAGATGAACCTGAAGGCATTTGAAGTCGGATATGCATTATAAAGATTAAAATTAAATAAATGGTTTATTACAGAAGCATCTGTGAAAACCGTCAGGGAAAATACCTTTTGTACATAAGAAACAGTTCATGCAGATATGTACAGGAGGTATTTTTACATTATGTATAATAATTGAAGCAAAAAATGTCGATTTTTAGGTACTTTTGACAAAAAACAGTGGACGATATGGCTTATATAGTGTAAAATCAAAAATGTGGGTGCTTTCATGCGAAAAGAAAATTGGTGGAAACGTACAAGGAGAATTCGTAATGAATAATGATACAATAAATGTTGATATCAGTAAAAAATGGCGGTTGTTGTTGTGGAAGGTATTTCTGTCGGCTGCGATCATGTTCATGGTTGTGGAAGTAATCATATGTCTGGTAAAAAAAGATTTGGGAATGACGCGAGGAGCGTATATGGGGTTATATGTAGCAATTCCTCTTGTCATATATGCAGGGGTGTTGTCCGGAACCGTATATGTTTTGAAAAAAAACAAGCTGACCGAGAACGGAGCTGACTGGCTGGTATCCATGATGATGTTTGTGATCTTTATTGTTCCGGCATTTGAGCATTATAATGCGATCGTACTGGCGCTGTTGCCTATGGTTTCAATCGTGATCACAGCCGTATTTGCGAATCAGAATATTACACTGGTGATGACGCTTCTGACATTCTGCAGTCTGATCATTAATGATATCCGTCTGTATAGCCTGTTTGAGTGGAAGGAGATTAGCTTTGGGGCGTATGTAACAGCTTCATTTGGGTTGGTTTTAGTTTTGAGCGTGGTAACCTTCCTGTTGAATATGCATACGAAAGAGCTGATGGAATCCATCGGTAACTTCACAGTTCGTCAGATGAATCTTATGACAGAGCTTCGTAAAGATCCGTTGACAGGATTATATAACAGACGTTCCTTTGAGGAGAGCCTGGAGAAAGAAATCCAGCGTACAGAAGAAACCGGGGAGAAAGCATATATTGCGATTTTTGATATCGATCATTTCAAGAATGTAAATGATACATACGGACATAGCAATGGTGATGTGGTTATCAAGGCACTTTGTAAGATGCTAAAGGAGAAATCCAAAGACTATGGTCTTGCATTCCGTTACGGTGGAGAGGAATTTGTTATACTGTTCAATAATATTGAACTGCCGAAGGTTATCAATGTAGTAGAGGATGTAAGAACAGAATTCCGATGCTACTACTTCCAGTTCATGAATAACAGTGGAATCACCTGTAGCTGTGGTGTTGCGGAATATTCCAAAGGAGAGAGTGCAAAGGCATGGTTCAATCGGGCAGATAATTCGCTGTATCAGGCGAAGGAAGCCGGACGTAACCGAACCGTTGTGAGCGAATAAGATAATAAAAAAAAGAAATCAGTAATTTAAAAACAGTGATATCTAAAAAACAGAGAAATTGGTACTACAAGTATGCCAATTTCTCTGTTTTTTTACATGTTTTCAAATTGGTATAAAAAAATATAAAATTGGTATTGCAAAACCAGTTGATAGGTGGTATATTATGTTTACAAAGTGGTTCACAAAAAGAACCACAAAAGGAGATAAAATGGAGAAGGATATGGAATATTATATTCAGGTTTCCGGTCGTATCATGAAAGATAATCTTGATAAAAGAAAGTCTCTTACCCAAAAAATATGTGACTGGTATCTGGATCAGGACAAAGAAGATATATGTCTGATCGCATCCGGATCGTCCCTGAATGCAGCATATGCAGCTCGACCATTTCTTTTAAAATACAGTAAATTTGATATCAGTGTATTAAGTACAGTGGAATATCTGGATGTTTACCGGGAGAGAGAAAAGAACCGGTTTACGATTTTAATATCCCAGAGTGGATGCAGTACAAACATAATTGAAATTATGAAGGAGCTGGATAAAGAGCATCAACCATTTGTTTTGTTAACAGGGAATGAGAATGGCAGTGCAAGCAGATACACGGATCGTCTTGTGGAGTATGGAGTTGGGAATGAAACGATTGATTATGTAACTCTTGGATATTCTACTTTGATCGAGTTTCTGATGCTTATGATACTGGAGATAGGTTTTCAAAAAAAAGAAATCAGTGATCAGGAATATGAAACTGCAGTAAGCCAGATCCGGAAAGCTTGTGAAATGCAGGAGCTTTGCCTGATACAGGCGAAAGAATTGGTACAAAAACGATATCAGGATCTTTTGTGTATGGAAAAAGCAATACTGGTCGGCGATGGAGCCAATCTGGCAACGGTCAGAGAGGGAGCGTTGAAATTTCAGGAAACTCTGAAAGTCTCGACGGTATATTATGAGAGCGAAGAATTTATACATGGACCGGATATGCAGCTAACTCCGGATTATTCGGTTTTCTTTATAGACTGTGGTAAAACCTCTGATCGACTGTATGATATTTATAAAGCAACATCGTTGATCACGGAACATTGCTATATGATTACGGATCAGGTTCACGATAAACGAAATGGACAGATTCGGATACCATGCCGGCTTCCGGCAGAGATCACACCGTTATATACAGCTGCATTGTTTCAATATATAGCGGCTCATGTAACAAAAGAAAAAAATAATTTTACTTGTCATCCGCTGTTTTCCCGGATGGAACAGGCTGTTTCGCCAAAAACAGAAGACTATGACAGGATTATGAAAGAAAAGCTTGAAAGGAGCAGAAGGGAGGAGAACGGATGAGAAAATATGTCTTAGCAACACACGGAAAGATGGCCGAAGGAATGTTGACAACGATTGAAATGCTGGCAGGTACACAGGAAAATCTGACCTGTATCAATGCTTATACAGATGAATGCCCGGATCCGCTTCCGGAATTAAAGAGAATTGTTGAAGCGAATTCAGAGGCAGAGATTGTGATAATGACAGATCTTTTAGGCGGAAGTGTGAATAATAATGCATCCGCATTATTGTCTGATCCAAGGATACATGTTGTTGCCGGTGTGAATCTGGCTGCAGTGATCGGTATCCTGCTGAGTGCAGAGGATCAGGATACGGCATCTGTAATTGAAAGTGCGGTTGCAGAGGCTAAAGATATGATGGTTTATTGTAATACAGTAAATGCAACGTATGATGATGATGATTTTTAATCTGTGTATTGACAGAAAAGAAAGGAGAAGGTTTATATGATTAAATCAATTCGTGTTGATTATCGTCTCTTACATGGACAGGTAGCAGTATCATGGACAGCATCATTAGGGGCAGATTGCCTGCTGCTGGTAAGTGACACGGTTAAAAATGATCCGCTGAGATTAAACGCACTAAAGATGGCGAAACCATCCGGAACAAAGGTTGTAGTAAAAAATACAGCGGAAGCTGTAGAGGCATTGAAAAGCGGGGTAACTGATAAATATAAATTATTTATTATCTGTGAAACGGTAGAAATAGCCAAAGCAATCATTGAAGCTACAGGAGAAAAGACATTAAATATCGGCAACATTGCATACCATGAAAATGCAAAATTATATGGTAGAAGCGCATATATGGATGCAGCCGAGCTGGCTCTGGTAAAAGAGATGGTTGATGATGGCGTTGATGTATTTATTCAGATGATCCCGGCTGATAAAGTAATTAAATGCAAATCGCTGTTTTAACGGATGAATGGAGGGACAGATTATGATATTAAAAACAATACTTATTTTTCTGATCGGCCTGCTTGGTTATTCAGAATGGCTGCTTGGTACAAGCTGCCTGCAGCGACCGATCGTTCTTGGACCGTTAGTAGGTCTGGTAATGGGAAACCTTCCGGCCGGTATTATTATGGGTGCAACTATGGAACTTGCACTTGTAGGGGCCGTATCGATCGGTGCATATAATCCGCCGGATCTGATCGCAGGCACTGTGCTCGGTGTTTCACTTGCGATTCAGTCAGGAGCCGGAGCGGAAACAGCTTTAGTACTTGGTATTCCGATCGCAACCGTAATGCTTGCGGCAAATACCGGTATCTGCCAGCCGTTGATGCTTGTTATGATCCACAAATGTGACCGTGATGCTGAAAAAGGTAATATACGGGCATTTAACAGAGATTATCTGATCGCAGGATATCTTCAGAATCTTTTTGGTATTGTCTGCATCCCACTTGCATTTTATTTTGGCAGTGATGCAGTAACAGCACTTCTTGGTAAAATACCTGAATTTGTTCAGTCCGGTATGGATATAACAGCAGCACTGCTTCCTGCACTTGGTTTTGCAATGCTTGCACAGCAGATGATGAATCGCAAGGTTGCACCATTTTTCTTCCTTGGCTTTTTCCTGGTATCATACCTTGGAATATCCACAACAGGAGTTGCGATTTTTGCCGTACTTATTGTGATAATCGGAGTAACATTCGGCATATTCGGAGACAAGCAACAGGGGGAAGTACCGGTAGTTGAAAACGCAGATAACGGAGGTGATTTTGATGAGTTCTAAGATACATGCAGACTACGATAAGGTAGTTACGAAAAAAGATCTCACAAAGGTGTTTTTAAGAGAGATCACATATGAACATACATGGAATTATGAACGAATGGGAAATGTAGGATTTTGTTTTTCCATGTATCCGGTTTTAAAGAAACTGTATCCGGATAAGAAGGATCTGGCAGCTGCTATGAAGCGTCATCTGACGTTATATCAGACCAGCCATTATCTTGCAACATTTCAGATGGGTATCACAGCCGCAATGGAAGAGGAAAATGCACAGGATGCAGATTTTGATACAGATTCGATTGGCGCAGTAAAAACAGCATTAATGGGACCTATAGCAGGAATCGGCGATTCTCTGTTCTGGGGCACGATCAAGGTAATCGCAACAGGAATCGGATGTTCACTTGCCTTGCAGGGGAACATTCTCGGACCTATTCTCTTCCTTTTGATCTTTAACATTCCGGCATATCTCTGCAGATGGTTTGGAGTATTCCTTGGATATAAAATGGGTCGTGAATCCATGGCAAAGATTGTTGAATCCGGTTTGATGAAGGTAGTTATGGAAGTAGCCTCTATCATGGGTATCATGGTAGTTGGCGGTATGACGATGGATATGACGTCGATTAATTTTGTAACGCAGATCGGAAGCGGCGAAGAAGCAAGTACAATTCAGGATCTGTTAAATGGCATTGTCCCGGGCCTTCCGGTGCTGTTGCTATTTGGAGTTACTTACTGGTTATTGAAGAAGAAGGTTAATCCGTTGCTTATTATGTTGATCATGCTTGTACTTGGAATAGCAGGAGCATTCTTTGGCTTCCTTGGTTAAAAAGGAGGTAGTAGTAAGGTGAAAAAAATAGTAATTGATATGCATGTACATCCTGCATTTTTAGAGCCGGTATGCAAAACGGAATATCAGAATGAATTTGCAAAAAAGATGTATGGCTTATACAAGACGGATCAGATCCCGGTTGATGCACTGTTAACCTTGATGGATTGTTCCGGAGTGGATAAAGCGGTTTTGCTTCCACTGGATCTGACTACGGAATATGGAGGCATACTAGGAACAAATGACCAGATAAAGGAATTGACAGCAACATATCCGGATCGTTTTATCGGATTTGCCAGTGTAGATCCTCACAGGCCGGATGCGACAGAGATACTTGAAACAGCATTTGCAGAGTATCATCTGGCAGGCCTGAAGCTTCATCCGTCAAAGCAGAAGTTCTATCCGGGAGATGAATACATGGAGCCGATATATCAGATATGCGAGAAGTATAATAAACCGATCGTGTTTCATTGCGGAATGTCGGTAGAGCCGGATACCTTATCTAAATATGCGAGACCGGTTGAGTTTGAAGAAACAGCATACAGACATCCAAAGCTTCGAATCTGTCTTGCACATTGCGGATGGCCATGGGTGCAGGAAACTTGTATGCTGATGCTCAAATACAGAAATGTTTATGCGGATACAGCATTCCTGTATTTTGATACAGCCCCGGAGTTTTATCACAAGGTATTCGAAGTGGATATGGGACCGCACTGGATCGATCGAAGCTTCAGACATCAGATCATGTTTGGCTCTGATGATCCGCGGTTAGAGATGCGGAGAATGAAAAAGGCTATAGAAGCTATGGATATAAGAGAATCTACCAAGGATCTGATATTTGGACAGAACGCGATTGAGTTTCTGGGATTGGAGGTATGATGGTAACACATGGCAGTATAGAGGTGCTGACAAAAGAATATAACTGTCTGGTGAAAATTACAGATGATATCAGGCAGGTTGTAGAAAAAAGCAAAATCAGAAATGGTGTTGTATATGTTATAACAGCACATACGACAACAGGAATTGCAGTTAATGAAGGACTGGAGTGCCTGGAATATGATATTGGGCATCTGATGGAAAGACTTGTTCCTGAGGACGGAGAATATGCCCATGGAAGGCTGTTAGATACCTACGGTGCGATGGCAGGCAATCCGACCGGACATTTAAAAGCCCATCTGACCGGAAATCATTGTGTATTCCCGGTTATAGATGGAAAGCTGAAAAGTGGAAGCGCACAGGACATATATCTGTGTGAATATGATGGACCGCAATATAGAACAATTTATATAACAATCATAGGAGAATAAAAAATAACAGGAGGAAAGAACTATGGCATTAAAAAAATTTGACGCAGAGAAATATTTAAAGGACGGAGCAAAGACATACTCATTAAGAGGAGAGGTTGAGGCATTGATTGACCGGATCACGGCAAAGGAATATGACAGCGTATGTATGATTGGTATCGGTGGAACATGGGCAGAATGGTATCCGGTTGTAGAAGTAGCCAAGAAATATACAGATCTTCCAATCTATCTTGAAAATGCAGGTGAATTTCTGGTAAAAAATAAAAAACATATTACAGATAAGACTCTTGTATTTACCTCTTCTGCATCAGGCAATACTATGGAGATCTTGAAGGCAGTAAAATATTGTAAGGATCAGGGAATCAATGTATATGGATTTACAAAGGATGAGACAACTCCTTTAGCAAATCTGCTGACAGACCCGATTTATAATGCATGTGGTGACTGTGAGCATTCTTACTTATTATACTATTTTGTAATGCTCCGTATCTTAAAGAACAGAGGAGAATTTCCACATTATGACAGATGGGCAGATCAGATGGAAAATCTGTTTAAGGATCTCCTTGCGGTAAGAGAAAAATTTGAGCCAAGAGCGATCGAGATCGCAAAGACATATGCACATGAACCATATACAATGTTTACAGGCTCCGGTGTCCTTTGGGGTGAGACCTATCTCTTTACAATGTGTATCTTAGAGGAGATGCAGTGGGTTCGTACAAAGACTGTTTCATCTGCTGATTTCTTCCATGGACCATTGGAGTTAGTTGATGACAGAGTTCCGGTATTTGTAATAAAAGGTGAGGACGAATATCGACCATTAGATGAAAGAGTAGAACGATTTGTAAAAGAACATACAAAGAAAGCTGTTATTATTGATACCAAGGATTACATTCTGGATGGTATCGATGATGAGTTCCGTGTAATCTGCTCTCCGATGATCATTACCGCGATATTAACAGAACGACTTGCTATTCATTATGAGCAGAATACAGGACATAGTCTGGAATTCAGACGTTACTATCGTCAGTTTGAATATTAAAAAGGTCAGGCGGTTATTATGGTTGAATTCACATATGTAATTACAGATGAGCAGGGACTTCATGCCAGACCGGCTTCACAGTTTGTTATGGCTGCTGCAAAATGTAAGAGCACAGTATCCGTAACATTTGGATCCAGAACCGTAAACGCAAAAGGAGTTATGGCAGTTATGAGTCTGGGAGCAAAAAAAGGTCAGGAGATCCTGATAAAAGTAGAAGGTGAAAACGAGGCAGAAGATGCAGCAAACCTGAAAGCGTTCGTTCAGGAACATCTGTAAAAGGATCGGATTTTAAAGAGGTGACAATATGGTAATATTACAGGGTAAAAGTGTATTTGGCGGAGTTGCTATCGGGAAGATACAATTCTTTAAAAGAAACGAAATCCAGATAAAACGACGTCATGTCGATGATCCGGAGGCGGAAATACGCCGCTTCCGGACTGCAAAGGAAAAAGCACTTTCTGAATTGCAGCAGTTATATGACAAGGCACTTACTGATGTGGGAGAAGCAAATGCCATGATCTTTGAAGCACATCAGTTAATGCTTGAGGATCCGGATTATAATGATTCTGTAGAGAATATTATAAATACACAAAAGGTAAATGCTGAATATGCAATAGGTGTCACATCTGATAATTATGCAGCAATCTTTGAAGCGATGGATGATGCCTATATGCAGGGAAGGGCAGCAGATGTAAAGGATGTATCGAACAGGCTCCTTTCCCAGTTTGCAAAAAAACAGAATGCTTCATTTGAAATGACGGAGCAGGTAATCATCGCGGCAGATGATCTGGCACCAAGCGAGACTGTTCAGCTTGATAAAGATAAGGTGCTGGCATTTATTACAGTGGAAGGCTCGGCAAATTCCCATACAGCGATTCTTGCCAGAACCATGAATATTCCGGCTGTTATAGGAATCGGTGATACATTAACACCGAAATATGACGGAAGACTTGCAATCGTAGACGGTCAGGAAGGAAAGATCTATATTGATCCGGATGAAGAAATCCTTGTTGCCATGAGAAAAAAGCAAGCTGTCGAACAGGAACAGCGTGAGCTTCTGGAGACATTGAAGGGCAAAGAAAATGTAACCAGATCCGGGCAGAAGATTAACCTTTATGCCAATATTGCCAATGTATCAGATGTAGGAGCGGCACTCCGAAATGATGCCGGTGGTATCGGGTTATTCAGAAGCGAATTCTTATATCTGGAAAATGAAACTTATCCAACAGAGGAACAGCAGTTTGCAGCTTATAGACAGGTAGCGGAAATGATGGCCGGAAAAAGGGTGATCATCCGTACGTTGGATATCGGAGCAGATAAACAGGTTGGATATTTTAATCTGGAAAAAGAGGATAATCCGGCAATGGGGTTCCGTGCGATCAGGATATGTCTGACCAGACCCGAATTATTTAAGACCCAGCTTAGAGCTATTTTCAGAGCATCCGCGTATGGCCAGATTGCGATCATGTTTCCGATGATCATTTCGGTATCAGAGGTTCGTCGTATTAAAGAGATAATGGACGAGGTGAAGACCGGACTTCGTGCAGATGGAATAGCATTTTCCGATCAGATTGAAACCGGTATAATGATTGAGACTCCGGCTGCGGTTATGATCAGCAGAGAGCTGGCAAAGGAAGTGGATTTCTTTAGTGTCGGAACAAATGATCTGACGCAGTACACTCTGGCAATTGATCGCCAGAACCGGAATCTGGATTCCTTCTATGATTCACACCATCCGGCGGTGTTATCTATGATCCAAATGGCAGCAGAGAATGCTCATGCAGAAGGAAAGTGGATTGGAATATGCGGTGAACTTGCAGCCGATCTAAGTCTGACAGAAAGGTTTTTACAGATGAACATTGATGAGTTATCAGTTGCACCGGGTATGATACTTCCGTTAAGGAAAAAAATAAGAGAGTTATAAAAAGTATACAGAGACAGATCCGCACATGTACGGGTCTGTTTTTGGTCTTATAAACTGACATTTCCTGCTTGTTTGCGTTTGGAAAAGTTGCTATACTTAATAGAGTACAGGAGGGAGTTTGCCATGAAATTGATGAATAAAGATGAGTTTATTGCGTATGAATTAAAATTTTACTTTATGAAAAATAAACTGAAAGAAGGAGAAAAACTCCCATCTGAAAGGGATCTGGCTGAACAGTTTGGGGTACAGAGAGCTACCGTCAGATCTGCATATAAATTATTAGAGGATGAAGGAATCATAGAATGCAGGGAACGGAGCGGCAACTACATAGCCCACAGAAGAATGATATCCAATCTTGACCGAATTCGATCATTCAGTGAAAAGCTGGAAAAGATGGGGGCACAAACAAGAAGCAGACTGTTGGCGTTTGAGCGTGTGGAAGTAGATAAGGAACTGAATAAAAGTATTAAGCTTCCGTTAGGAACTCCGTTATTCAAAATTACCCGTATCCGTATGGTCGTAGAAGAAGACAGGGCTGTTCCGATCACCATAGAATATTCATATATACCGGAAAGCAAGGCTCCTAAGCTGATGCGGTTTGATCTGGAAGATAATTCGTTATTTGATATTTTGATTCAGGAATATCATCATATTCCCAAAAAACAGGAATTAACAATCGGAATTGTATATGCTGATGAAAATGAAGCCAAAGCCTTGAATGTTGACAAGCTGACTGCTCTTGTAAAAAAAGAGGGAATCACATATGACGAGAAAGGTGAGGTTCTGGAATATCTGCAATCGGTGATCAATAAAGAATGGGTCGCATTTGAAAAAGAAGATCCTGTCATTAAGCAAAAGATGGAGGAGGTGCTCCATGGATTATAGAATGCCATTATATATTCAATTACAGGATTCTATTATCAAGAAAATAGATGAAAAAAAATATCTGCCGGGTGAAGCAATACCAAGTGAGAGAAAAATGGCGGAAGCCTATGGTGTGAACCGTATGACCGTAAAACGTGCGATCAGTAAGCTTGTAGAAGAAGGATATCTGGTTTGTAAACCGGGTTCCGGAACGTATGTTGCACAAAGAGATAAGAAAAAGATCGATCTGGATAATTCAAATGAAGCAGGAAATACCGGCATCACAGCGACGCTCCGTAAGGGTGGAATGGAGGTAAAAAACCGCCTTCTCGGAACCGGTGAGATCACAGGAAGTAAATATCTGGGATATAAGCTTGGAATTTCGGATGATGAGATGATATATGGAATTTACCGGGTACGATCAGAGGGTGATATACCATTTGCAGTGGAGTATACATATGTACCGATAAAATATTTTGATGATCTGGATGAATTTGATTTCGCCAAAGTGTCTTTATATGATTATATGGAAGCAAAAGGACATATGCCATGCCATTTTGTACAGAAGCTGGTCATATGTGAGGCAAATGAACGGCTTGCAGAGCTGCTGCAGGTGGAACGTGGAACTGCGATTTATAAGATCGATTATCAGGGCGCGGATGCAGATTATAATATTGTAGAGTTTACCATGAGTTATCTGAATCCTGCTTATACAAAATTCCGATTTGATGTTGAGGTTTCTTAAAGGAAAGACATAAGCGTTTCTGTTACGGATCATATGGATCTTGTTATGCCGGCTTCGGTTTATAATATTAGTACTTGAAAGGTGTTATTTGAAAATGCAATTCAAAAAAGTAGAAAAGAAATGCGAAGGTAAATTTATTACCCGCTATGATATAACATATGAGACAGTGGATCATCAGAAGAAGGTATATGAGATGATCAGCCGGAATGGTGACATTACGGATTTTGAAGGACTGCATGGCAAAATGGCAGATGCAGTTGTGATCATTGCTACGGATGAGACCGGCGAGAAGATACTGATCGATAAGGAATTCCGTCTTGCGCCGGGAGAATGGGTATATAACTTCCCGGCAGGTCTGATCGATCCGGGTGAGACGCCGCAGGAGAGTGCGAAGCGTGAGCTTCGTGAGGAGACAGGGCTGGAATTATATGAGATCGATGATTTCATCGGAACCAGCTACAGTGCGGTCGGTTTTTCAAATGAAACAAATGTCTGCGTTGTTGGAAAGGCACGGGGAGAGTTCCATAAGAGTACCTCTACATTAGAAGAGATCGAAGCCGGCTGGTATACAAAGGCAGAAGTCAGAGAACTTCTTAAGAAAGCGAAATTTGCAGCGAGAACACAGGCATACTGCTATGTGTGGAGCAGAGAATAGAGGATAAAAAGTAGAATCTAGAGGAGCACAGGGGACGAAACTTGAAGTGAAAGCCGGCACAACGGTTCTTACAGCCTGCAGCAACCGTATCGTTTGCAGATAAGGATTGTAAATATCTGGACAGAAAGGAAAAATATGATGTTTCACAAAGGTTATGAAAGAAAGATCGATCAGTTAGTAAATGAACTGACATTAGAAGAGAAAATAAAGATGATCCATGGTGCGGGTCTGTTCCGCACCGGGGCAGTAGAAAGACTTGGAATCCCCCCAATCGTGATGTCGGACGGCCCGACAGGGGTGCGGTTCGAATTCTTTAATGATAACTGGGGCAGAGCCGGACATAATGATGATGGAGTTACATATTGTCCGAGTAACAGTGCGATCGCTGCAACCTGGAACCGGGAACTGGCAGGAAAATCAGGAACGGTACTTGGAGAGGAAGCCAGAGGACGTGGCAAGGATATCATACTTGCGCCGGGTGTCAATGTTATGCGGACGCCACTTTGCGGAAGAAATTTTGAGTATTTCAGTGAAGATCCATATCTGATATCAGAGATGGCGGTTCCGGTGATCGAAGGGATCGAGAGTTCTGACGTGGGTGCCTGTGTGAAACATTTTGCTGTTAATAATCAGGAAACAGAGCGGAACTGGGTGAATGTCGAGATCGATGAACGAACGCTCCGTGAGATATACTTGCCTGCATTTGAAGCAGCAGTAAAGAAAGCAAAGGTAAGATCTATTATGGGTGCTTATAATCTGTTCCGTGGGGTTCATTGCTGTGAAAATAATGAACTGCTCGGTGAGATACTGCGGAAAGAATGGAATTATGACGGCCTGATCGTTTCGGATTGGGGTGGCATCCACGATACAAAGGCCGCAGCAGAAAGCCCGATCGATGTAGAGATGTCAATCTATGCAAACTTCGATGAATACTGCATGGCAGATCCATTGTTAAATGCGGTAAGAAATGGTGAGATCGAAGAGGAAAGAGTTGATGAAAAAGTAAAGAGTATTCTCCGATTCATGCTTCGTGTCAAGATGATAGATATTGTAGAAGTCGAAAGTGGGGACAATGAACAGACGGCTATATCCGCTGGCTGCACGGAACAGAAGCCGGCTGTCTATGCGGTTCGTGACCGGAGCCGGAAGAAAGGAAGTTATGATACTTCAGCACATCAGGATGCAGTGTTAGAGACAGCCAGAGAATCAATTGTACTGTTAAAGAATGAAGAACAGAGACTGCCGCTTGCACCTGAGAAGACACATCGGCTTCTGGTGATCGGACATAATGCAGCAAAGCTTCATTCAAATGGTGGCGGAAGTGCGGAGATTGCGGCACTTTATGAGATCAATCCACTGCTTGGCATTAAGATGGAGCTTGGCGGTAACTGCGAAGTGACCTATGCAGAAGGTTATTATGTACCGGATAAGAACAGACAGCAGGTACTGAACTGGCAGGAGGTAAGTCTGGATGAACTGGCATCGGAGCAGGGGGCTTATGAAGGAAATGATCCGGAAGGACAGAAAATCCAGAAGGCACTTCGTGAAGAGGCGGTTGCACTTGCTTCTGAATATGATGATGTGATCTTTGTTGGCGGTTTAAATCATGATACAGATGAAGAAGGATACGACAGACCGGATCTGAAGCTTCCATATCATCAGGATGAACTGATCACGGAACTTTTAAAAGTGAATCCGAATATGGTCATTGTCATGATGGCGGGAAATCCGGTCGATATGAGTGCATGGATTGATGATGCAAAGTCGATTGTATGGATGAGTTATGCAGGAATGGAAGGTGGCAGAGCACTCGGTGAAATCCTGTTTGGTGAAGTTAATCCATCCGGTAAACTTGTGATGACCATGCCAAAATCTCTTGATCAGGTACCGGCGATGGTTTTTGGAGATTTCCCCGGAAGAACCTTAACGGAAGAAGAGCATGAAAGAATGAATGCGAAATTGACGGAGACATACAGAGAAGGTGTATTTGTCGGATATCGGTATTATGACAAATATCAGATCCCGGTACAGTTCCCATTTGGCCATGGATTATCTTATACGGCATTTTCCTATGGGGATATGCAGGTAAAAGAGTCGGATGGTCAGACATTCAAGGTACAGATCCCGGTAACAAATACCGGAAAGCTTGCCGGAAAAGAGACGGTAGAGCTGTATGTCGGAGAAACGGAAGTAAGTCCGGAGAATCCTGTGAAGGAGTTGAAGGGCTTCTGCAAGTTATCACTTGCACCGGGAGAAACAAAGTATGCGGAATTTGAATTGACAGCCGATGCATTCCGTCATTTTGATGAGAAGACGGATGCGTGGAAGGTCATAGCAGGAAGTTATACGATCTATATCGGAAGTTCTGTTTCTGATATTCGATCGGTAACAACCATAACAATAAAATAATTAACAGATAAAATGCCGGTATGAACGGTCTGTCTGCCGGTACTATGAACATCACGTTTGCCTACCTTCTTTCATACAATTTTATATGCATATGTCTCCGCTGCGATAAAGTCGTTTGCAGCTCCGACATAGCACAAAATTGTATGAAAATCAGTCGGCTTCTCTATGGATGTTTCATAGTACCGGCTGATAGATCGTTCATACCGGCTTTTATATACATATTGTTTTATTGATATTCGTTGAGCCATTCTATTATGCCGTTTGCGATCGCGGCGGCGTAATCGTCCATGTTATCATCGTAAAGCTCTACGTCTTTTTCGTTGCTGATAAAGCCCATCTCGATGATCAGACTTGTCATATTTGTCTGTTTTATAACGATGTAATCGTTGTCACTGTCAAACTGTGTTCCGGTACGGACACCACGGTTATCGGAGATTCCGACCTTTTCCAGATTGGACAGGATGGTTTCTGCGATCGCATGGTTCTTTTCGGAGCCGGAGCTGTAGATCCATGCTTCTACACCACAGGCCTCAGGATTTGCTGCGTAGTTCCTGTGGAGTGCCAGATAGAGATCAGCGTCGCAGTCATTTGCAATCGTAGCACGTTCTTCGGAAGAAACGGTAGAATCATCATCACGCGTCATGACAACTTTTACTCCGTTTTTCTTTAATAGTTTTGCAACCTTTAAGGAAAGCTTCAGGTTTCCGTCTTTTTCATGAATATTATTAATTCCGGTTGCCCCGATGTCGGAACCGCCATGTCCCGGATCCAAACAGACTGTGTATTTTCCGTCCGGTTTTATGATCGAGACAGCATCCTTGCCGCTTTTTGACCGGCTGACCGCCAACAGGACGGACAGAACGATAACGGTGATGAGCAGGACGATGTTGACACCGATCAGGAATTTTATGACAGACCGCATCTGTGTAACGGTCAGTTTCTTTTTTGTTTTTCCAGCCATAATGTATAAAACTGCCGGAGCAGCCCTTTCTGTTTCTAGTTTATTCTCAACTAAGATACTCTAAAATGATCGGATTTTCAATACGATAGAAAAGATTTAATATTTACATATATCGGTGAAATGCGGTGTAACATGGAACCGGCAGGCGATATAATTTGGCATTTTATATAGAAAAGTGCGAAAGAAATTAATAATTTTCTGAAAAATTTAATATTGTCAAATGAAAACGTGGGTGTTACCCTAAATATAGGGTGGCAGGGAGAAGATAAGAAAAGGAATAAAAGATGATCGTAGATTTTCATACTCACACATATCCGGATAAAATAGCTTCAAAGACACTTGAACTGTTAGTAAGTAGATCAAAGACAAAGCCGGCATCAGATGGTACACTTGCAGGCTTGCAGCATTCAATGACGCAAAGCGGTGTTGATATCTCTGTTGTCCTTCCTGTTGTAACTGCACCACATCAGGTGGAGCGGATCAATGCCGTGGCAAAGACAGTAACAGCCCAGTTTACGGGTAGTGGCGTCTGGTCATTTGGCGGAATCCATCCCGGAAATGATAACTATAAAGAGATTTTAAATGGTATCAAGTCTGCCGGATTAAAGGGAATTAAGCTGCATCCGGATTATCAGGATGCCATGTTCAATGATATCCGTTATAAACGGATCATCAGTTACGCAACAGAGCTTGGTTTGGTCGTTGTGGTTCATGCCGGAGTAGATATCGGACTTCCATCTGTAACACATTGTACACCGGACATGGTGTGTGAGGTATTAGATGAGGTTCAGCCGGAGCGGCTCGTTCTTGCACATATGGGTGGCTGGAATCTCTGGGACGAGGTACTTGCGAAGCTGTGCGGAAGAAATGTATATATGGATACAGCATTTTCTTATGGAGAGATTGCATGGCTTTTGGGTGCTGAACATCGTTGGAAGCTGGCATCGGAGGAGATGTTCCTGAAACTGATCAGAGCACATGGAGCAGACCGGATCGTATTTGGAACAGACAGTCCGTGGACAGATCAGAAGCGAGCCATAAAGGACATACAGGCACTTCCGTTATCAGATGAAGACAAGAAAAAGATCCTTGGAGAAAATGCATTGCAGCTTTTGGGACTGCCGGATGCAGAATAGAAAATATAAAATGAAATATATAATATATTTGAAAGCATTAGAGGATTCATACATAAAAGTAAAATAAATTCCCGATAAATTGGTAAAAATGGACATTGCACAAAAATTAAAAATGTGTTACAATTTTGTTACAATAAGAAAGGGAGAGAAGATAGCTCCTAAGACATCCGAAATTTAAGTTGTTGTTTTTTTCACAAAAAAATATTCATAAATACAAGGGACTGCCTGTAAGACGGCGGTCCCTTTCCCTTTAATTGCAATCAGGTACCTCTCGTCTGACGACTCGATGATTAGCGGTCGTCAAATTGAAAACAATTTTGTGCAATCAGGTTCCTCTCGTCTAACGACTCGATGAACATTGACCATCATATAGAAATTTGTGCTCTTGCGTTGCAAGCACAATTTCTGCATGATGGTTGATTGCACAAAAAAAGAACCAGATCACATCTGGTTCTTAAGAGCTGGGCTACAAGGATTCGAACCTTGAAAATGCTGGAGTCAGAGTCCAGTGCCTTACCATTTGGCGATAGCCCATTGCTGTCAACAGATGATATTATATTATAACAGTTTGAAAAAAGCAAGCACTTTTTTAAAAAAATTACAAAAAGTTATTTATACGCAATGTATACGTAAAATTTGAGAATAAAAATCAATGGAAATAGAAAATCCAGGTAGAAATAATAGCCCGGCTGTTGTATAATGGGAACACTTGTGGAGATGACATTATAATAGGAAATGGAGAATACATATGTACAGTTTTGATGCGATCGTAAGATACAGCGAAACGCATGGAAGACCGGAAGCAAATGCGGCAACGATAGCAAATTACTTTCAGGATTGTGCGATCTTCGATTCAGAACAGGCAGGAATTGGAATTGAATATCTGAAGGACCATAACCGGGCATGGTTTCTGATCTCATGGCAGATCGATGTGGAGCGGTATCCGGTATTACAGGAGAAGATCAGGGTTGGAACCTGGGCATATGATTTTAAAGGTTCTATGGGATATCGTAATATAGTTATTCGGGATGAGAATGGAGCGAATATTGTACAGGCAGCTTCCCAGTGGAGTTATATTGATACTGATACGCTTCGTCCTGTAAGAATTGAGCCTGAAGTAGGAGCAGCATATCCTCTTGCAGAAAAGCTTCCGATGGAATATGCTCCGAGAAAGATCCGGCTGATCGAAGGCATGGAAGAGACAGACAGAAGGGTTGTTCTGCCTTATCAGATTGATTCGAATAACCACATGAATAATGAAGCATATATTGCGCTGGCGTTGGAATATATCGATTCGGATGACATGATCTGTCAGATCAGAAGCGAGTATAAGCGGCAGTTTGTAAAAGATGAATGTATCGTAATAAAGAAAGCAGAAAGAGATGATCTGATACAGTTTGTATTTGCAGATGAAGAAGATCAGACCAGATGTATAGTAGAATTTAAAACAAAGAGAACGGGGAGACAGACAGCATGATCAAGATTGGCGAATGGAACCATTTAGAGGTTGTAAAAGAGAAAGATTTCGGCATTTACCTTGCCGAGAAAAAATACGATGACGAGGAAGTTCTGCTTCCGAAGAAACAGGTACCTGCGGGAACAAGAATGGGAGATCAGTTAGATGTATTTATCTATCGTGATTCCGCAGATCGTCTGATCGCAACAACAAATCATCCGATCATAACGATGGGAGAACTTGCAGTATTAAAATGTGTCAATGTGACAGGCATCGGTGCATTTATGGACTGGGGACTGGAAAAAGATATCCTGCTTCCTTTTAAAGAGCAGACAAGCAAGGTAAGGGAAGGTCAGTCGTATCTGGTCCGGATGTATGAGGATCGTTCCAAGCGTTTGTGCGTCAGCATGAAGGTATATGCCTATCTGGAGACACAGTCCCCATATAAGGCAGGAGATGCGGTAAGTGGAACGGTGTTTGAATTTAATCAGAATCTTGGAGCCTTTGTTGCGGTTGATAATCGTTATTCAGCCCTGATCCCGATGAAGGAGATCCATTCCCGGATCAATGTGGGTGAGACGGTAGAAGCCCGTGTGGCAAATGTCAGAGAAGACGGCAAACTCAATCTGAGTTTACAGAAGCCGATCCGTGAACAGATCAACAATGACAGCGAGATGGTATACAATATCATCGAAAGCTATGGAGGAACCTTACCATTTAATGACAAGGCAGATAAAGAAGTGATCGAGAAAGAGTTCGGACTCAGCAAGAATGCATTTAAGCGTGCGGTCGGACATCTGTTAAAAGAGGGTAAGATCCGGATCACAGAGAAAAACATTATCATCAAATAACGGATTCATAAATGAGCAGGAATGTTCAGCAGAAACAAAAAGACAGCTATGCGTGTTATATGGCTGAAAAGTACCAGGAAATGAAAGGATGAATATGAGTAATTTCAAGGTTGAATTAAAAAAAGTAGTAGACGACAGCTATGAGATCGAGATCGGATATGAGTTGGAACAGAAGCTGATCGATGATCTGAAGGCTGGTCTGGTTGGAAAAATATCCAAATTCGTAGTAGTCACAGACAGTAATGTAAAAGAGCTATATGCGGACAAGATTTATAAGATGCTTGAAGAAGCAGGATACAAGACAGATCTTATAAGTTTTCCGGCAGGAGAACTGAGCAAGACCAGAGCGACAAAGGAGTATGTAGAAGATACCATGCTTGCAAAGGGATATCGGAGAGATTGCTGCATTATCGCCGTTGGCGGTGGCGTGGTAACAGACCTTGCAGGATTTGTAGCCGGAACCTACGGCAGAGGAATTCCATTTATCAATTATGCAACGACATTACTTGCGGCAGCGGATGCATCCGTGGGAGGAAAGACAGCGGTCGATACACCGCTTGCAACCAATCTGATCGGACTGTTTAATCAGCCGCAGAAGGTATATCTGGATATCGCAACATGGAAGACACTTCCACAGCGACAGTTATCTTCAGGCCTTGCAGAGACGATCAAGCATGCCTGCCTTGCAGACAGGGAATTCTTCGATTATCTGTCAGAGCATATCAAAGATGTGCTTGCAGTAAAGGATGCGGTATGCAGACATATTGCAGAGAAGAACTGCGAGATCAAATATCAGGTCGTTATGAAGGACGAGCGGGAAAGCGGTTTGCGTGAGGTCTTGAACCTTGGACATACGGTTGGCAGAGCCATCGAGACAGTCAGTGATTATAAGCTGCTGCATGGAGAGGCCGTTGCGATCGGTCTGGTTGCAGAGGTGAAGATGGCAGAACATTTTGGCTACTGTACAGCAGAGGATGAAGCAGCTATGATTGCCATGTTGAAGCAGGCAGATCTTCCAACGGAGATTCCGGATTATATTGACCGTGACGCTCTGGTTAAGAAGCTGTATACCGATAAGAAGGTCAGAGACGGACATTTGCGTTTCGTTTTACAGCATGGAATCGGCGCGATCGAGGTATTTGATGGTGACCAGTATGCAAAGGCCATACCGGAGAGTCTGGCAAGAGAGATCATTATGGAGATGTAGGCATTTGCTTACAAGGGATGATTTTTCACAATTCATAGAATATGCGAAGTAGAATTACACGATAAAATATTCAATATATAAGATTTCAGGAGGATATAAAAATGGATAAGAAGATAATCAGCACAGAGAAAGCACCGCAGGCAATCGGACCATATTCACAGGCAATCGTTGCTAACGGATTTTTATTTACGTCAGGAATGGTTCCAATCGATCCTGCAACGAATCAGTTAGTAGAAGGAGATATCACAGTTCAGGCAAAACAGGCAATCTCAAATCTGAAGAATCTGATCGAGGCATCCGGTTCATCCTGTGACAAGGTTGTAAAGACTACAGTATTTATTAAGGATATGAACCAGTTCTCAATTATCAACGATATTTACAAAGAATATTTCAACAAAGATTTCCCTGCACGTTCCTGTGTAGAAGTTGCAAGACTTCCAAAAGACGTACTGATTGAGATCGAAGCAGTAGCAGTTGTATAAATAAAGATTTTAAAATGATGGTGTGGCAGATATATGAATGATATCTGCCGCATTATTATAAGAGGGTATATGGAGACAAGAAAGAAAATTTTTGGAGCTGAATGTTTGTTTACAGCATTGATCGTAGTGTATGAGATCGTAACGGTGCTGGCGTTATTTACAGATCTGTTTTCCGGCATCACGATAAAACAAAACATATTATTCAGTCAGAGTCTGATATTTGTACCAACAGTGTTATATTTGTTCATCATGAGAAAGCATGTAAAGGATATCATCTGGTTTAGGAGATTTCATCCGTTGACACTCCTGCTGCTTCCACCGTTGGTTCTGTTTATGGAGCCACTTATTACATTGTTAAATGCAATCTCAATGTTATTTGTGCGAAATGAGATCAGCCATGCAGCTTCAGCACTGGTTGATCATAATACACTCGGAACTTCGCTTTTTTTCATGGCATTTTTGCCGTGTGTGATAGAGGAACTGGCGTATCGTGGCGTCATGTTCGGAAGCTTTCATGAAGCCGGCAGATTAAAGGCAATATTGATGTCAGGCTTTTTATTTGGACTGATGCATATGAATTTTAATCAGATGGCATATGCGATCATGATCGGTTTGGTCTTCGGTTTTGTTGTAGAAGCAACCGGAAGCATTATTCCAACAATGATCATGCATTTTCTGATCAATGGTTTTTCTGTTGTTATAAAGCATATTGCAAATATCATTCCGATGTTAAAAGATCAGGCGGAAAATACAGAAGTAACACAGACGATGCTGCTCAGCACCATCCGGGCATATATACCTATGGCGCTGGTTGGCACTGTAATATCAGCAGGAATTATTTATCTGCTTGCGACTATAAATGGCAGAATGGAGAGTTTCACCTCTGTATTCACGGAACCTTTTAATCGGTACGATGAAAATGGCAAAAAGCTTCGCCTGCTTACCCCGCTTATGATCGTGGTCATCATCTACTGCCTGATCCGCTGCGTTGTCGAAGAATTTTTATTTTAACGATGGCAAAATGCCAACCAAATGAATCTGATCTGGTACCTACCCTATTATAAATGACTTGCTGCGGTTTCTATTCATTGCACATGTCTTATCCGCTCATGCTCTTGTGCTAACTCGTCCTTCGGACTCAGACAAGCACCCGCATTCGCTGACAATGTGCAATTCATCAAGAAATCCTCGCTAATGTCATATTATAATAGAGCAGGTACCAGATCAGATTTGTTTGGTGGGCGTTTTGTTGCTATATGTAAATGAGTAATAAAAAGATAAACAGAAAAATACACCATTCGATATACAGGGATTTATCCAGTTTCGAGTGTTGGTGTTTTCACTATGAAAAAACATTCGCGAGTTTATCATAGTGGAAATATCAATAGCAGAAAAAATCTCCCATTGTGGATCGTAAATCCCTCTTTGTATGCTGGTTCTTTCACTAAAATATGACATATGCGAGGCTTTCGTTGTATGGTGCACATTGCCAGTAAATACGGGTGCCTGTCTGAGCCGAAGGCGAGTTGGCACAGGAGTATTTACGGGTCAGGCATGTGCAACATACAGAAAACGCAGCAGGTCATTGTTAGTGGAAGAACCAGCATATGAAGAGGGCACACAACCATAAGGGGGATTTTTTGCGTGTTCGGCTAGTCCTCGTTGCAGATCAGACCGTAGAAGGAGATCAGGTACAGTCCGGCGATACCAACGAGTGTGTAGATGATTCTGGAAAAGGCGGAGCCGGTTCCGAATAAAGCATCTACAAGATTAAAATTAAAGATTCCGATGATACCCCAAACGATCGCCCCAACGATCACAAGAGTAAGACAAATAACATTAAATACTTTCATGGCATTCCTCTCTGATTTCTAGTTATTTGGACATTAGTTTTTGGCAAGGTGTCGCAAAATTAATGGTTCCATATCTCTAGTTTGTGCGAACATGGAAAAAATATACTGCCATTATAAGGAAAAATGTATAAACAGGATGAAGGTATAAAATGAAAAATATAATATAGTGGATCTGGCGGCAGAAATTTATTTGAAGCAAATATAAAAATCAGTTGACAGGGTGCAAACATAATGTTATATTAAAAACAACATATGAACAGATATTCAAATGTTCAATAAAAACAGCGAGAGGAGGAACAGAATGAATACGGACAGCAGGGAAGCATGTGAATGCAAAGAGAACGATATTGCTGAGATCACCGCTGAGATTAATGAGATGATGCCGGACGAAGAGAATCTGTATGATCTGGCCGAGTTGTTTAAAGTATTTGGCGATTCTACCAGAATCCAGATCTTATACACACTGCTGGATCACGAAAAAAGTGTTGGTGACATTGCAGAAGAGCTTGGAATGAATGCATCTGCCATTTCTCATCAATTAAGAGTGTTAAAACAGGCGAAGCTGATCAAGAACCGCAGAGCAGGAAAGAATATATTTTATGAGCTTGCCGACGACCATGTAGCAGTGATCATGCGAATGGGACTTGAGCATATATTTGAATAATAAGAAAGGTTAAAGGTGGATATTATGAAGAAGAGATATAATTTAAGTGATGTAGATTGCGCAAATTGTGCAGCAAAGATGGAGGAGCAGATCAGCAAGTTACCGGGAGTTAACAGCGCATCTATCAGCTTTATGGCACAGAAACTTACATTAGACGCAGACGAAGATAAATTAGACGAGATTTTAAAGCAGGCAGAAAAGATCATCAAGAGCATTGATGAGGAAGCTACGATCGAATATTAGAAATAATGCAGATCTGAACATTAAGACGTTACAGATTTACATAAGCTGAAAGAGAAGATAAAATAAGAAAATTATCGCAGATAGCAGAAAAAAGGTGATGGATTATGAGTAAGAAGCAGAAAAAGATGTTAATTCGAATCATCGTTGCACTGGTGGTATTTATTGCATGCGAGATTACAGAGAAGCTCATCCATTTGAATGGAGTGTGGGATACAGTTGTAAAGGCTGCGATGTTCGCAGTACCATATCTGATGGCAGGATATGATGTCCTTTTAAAGGCGATCAAGAATATCAGCAAGGGCCATGTATTTGACGAAAACTTCCTGATGGCAGTTGCAACTGTAGGCGCATACGGAACCGGAGAATTTGGCGAGGCGGCAGCCGTTATGCTGTTCTATCAGGTCGGAGAATGGTTCCAGAAATATGCAGTCAACAGATCAAGAGCCAGTATCACAGATTTGATGAACATTATGCCGGAATATGCAAATATTGAGAAAGACGGACAGATCGTTCAGGTAGAACCGGAGACAGTTGCAATCGGTGATATCATTATTGTGCAGCCGGGTGAAAAAGTTCCTCTCGATGGTACTGTCATCGAAGGGGAAACATTTGTAGATACAGCAGCGCTTACCGGTGAATCCGTACCTAGAAAGTTGTCTGTTGGTGACGAAGTGTTAAGTGGCGTGATTAACCAGAATGGTGTGATCCGTGTCAAGGTATCAAAGGAATTTGACGATTCGACCGTATCGAAGATTTTGGAACTGGTGGAAAATGCAAGTACGAGAAAAGCACAGTACGAGCAGTTCATTACCAGATTTGCAAAATACTATACACCGATCGTGTGTTTCCTTGCACTTGCAGTAGCGATCATTCCGCCGATCTTTGTAGGTGAATTTGGCAAATGGTTCCACCGTGCATTGATCTTTCTGGTAGTATCCTGTCCATGTGCATTGGTCATCTCCATTCCACTTAGTTTCTTCAGTGGAATCGGTGGAGCCTCCAAGGCAGGTATCCTTGTAAAAGGAAGTAACTATCTGGAGCTTCTGGGTAAAGCAAAGATTGCCGTATTTGATAAGACCGGAACTCTGACAAAGGGTGTATTCAAGGTTGTAGAGACATGCGCAAATGGAATCAGTGAGGATGATCTTCTGGAGCTTGCAGCATATGGCGAGTATTACTCTAACCATCCGATCGCAGCATCGATCAAGGCTGCATATAAGGGAACGGTACAGATCGACCACCTCGATGGATATGAGGAAATCTCCGGAATGGGTATCAAGGTCTTAAAAGATGGAAAAGAAGTGTTAGTCGGAAATAAGAAGCTTCTGGATTCCAGAAAGATATCCATGGCAGGAGCAAAACAGCCATCCAAGGTTGGAACAGTCCTTTTCGTAGCGGAAAATGGTGCATATAAGGGATGTATCACGATCGCTGATGAGATCAAGGATGGTGTTAAGGATGCGATTGCATCAATCAAGAAATGTGGTATTGATAATGTTGTTATGCTGACCGGTGATAAAAAAGAGGTTGCTGACAGTGTAGCAAAAGAGCTTGGCATTGATACTGTATGTGCAGAACTGATGCCGGGTGATAAGGTAGATAAAGTAGAACAGCTTCTCCGCGAGAAGGATGAAGACAGTACATTGATCTTCACCGGTGACGGAATCAATGATGCGCCTGTTTTAATGCGTGCCGATGTCGGTATCGCAATGGGAGCTATGGGTCAGGATGCTGCGATCGAAGCAGCAGACATCGTTCTGATCGATGATGATCCGGGCAAGATTGCCGTAGCATATGCAATTGCCAGAAAGACGGTTCGTATCGTGCAGCAGAACATTGTGTTTGCACTTGCTGTCAAGATCATTGTTATGGTACTCGGTGCCCTTGGTTTTGCAAATATGTGGGCAGCGGTATTCGCCGATGTCGGTGTTGCCTTCCTCGCGATCATCAATGCAACCCGTGCACTGAAGCCATGATGTATAAATAAAAATACCATATAAGCATGAGACATCTATATCTTTATTACGCAGAACACTTTCGTTCTATTTTCACGCAGCGGTTCTAACCTCACTGCCTATGGCAGTTCACTAAGAACCGGCGTTCGAATAGGTCTGCTACATAAAATATAGATGTCTCATTTCTTTTATATGGTATTTTTAATTTGTTGCTTGTGGCGAGAGCGTTTCAAACTATAGATCTATGAATAAATCAAGATGATTCGAAAGCGAATACTTTATAACTGGTGTGTTTGCATATTGAGAATTTGAATAAAAAGAGAAGATCGTCTTACTATTATGAAGCAAGCCTGTTTCAACGCCGGTTCTTAGTGAGTCGCCAAAGGCGAGGAGCTTAGTACCGTTGCGTTGAAATAGAGTGCAAACGACTTGCGCAATAATAGGTAAGACGATCTTCTTTTTTTCATAGATTTATGCAAACACACCAGTTGTAAAGTGTTCGCATAAACTACTGCTCTTCGTGAGCGAGTGCCGCAGCAACAAAGCCTTTGAAAAGCGGATGTGCTTTATTTGGTCTGGACTTGAATTCCGGATGTGCCTGAGTTCCGATGAACCAAGGATGATCCGGAATCTCGATCATCTCAACGATATGACCATCCGGAGAGAGACCAACCAGTTCCATACCATTATCTGCTAAAGCCTTACGGTAGTCATTGTTGACTTCATATCTATGTCTGTGACGCTCGTGGATGTATTCTGTGCCATAGAGCTCATAGGATTTGGAATCTTTGCTGAGTACACATGGGTAAGAACCAAGTCTTAATGTTCCACCGAGGTCTGTTACATCATGCTGATTCGGCATGATATGAATAACCTGATGGAAAGAGTTCGGATTGAATTCTGAGCTGTGGGCATCTGCATAACCAAGGACGTGTCTTGCAAATTCAACGATCGTGAGCTGCATACCGAGACACAGACCAAGGTAAGGAACCTTTTTCTCTCTTGCATACTGAATTGCGGTGATCATGCCTTCGATACCTCTGTCACCAAAACCGCCCGGAACGAGGATTCCATCGACGTCACCCAGTGTTTCTTCCACATTTTCAGGAGTTACAAGTTCGGAATCTACCCATTTGATCTCGACCTCGGCATCGTTTGCAACACCGGCATGCTTTAAGGATTCAACAACGGAAATGTATGCATCATGCAGTGAGACATATTTGCCGACGAGAGCAACACGAACCTTTTTTTCCGGATTCTTCCAGGCAGTGATCATATCATTCCATTCCTTCCATGCATGTGGTTCCGGAGCAGGACAATCCATATGTAAGCATTTGCATACAACATCAGCGAGATGCTCTTTCTCCATAGCGAGAGGAACTTCATATAATACATCAACATCCAGATTCTGGATGACATTCTGGCTAGGTACATTACAGAATAATGCAATCTTATCCTTTAAGCCCTGATCCAGTGGATAATCAGAACGGCAGACCAGAATATCCGGCTGGATACCCATTCCCTGCAGGTTCTTAACACTCGCCTGCGTTGGCTTTGTCTTTAATTCACCGGAAGCTTTCAGATAAGGAATCAGAGTAACGTGGATCATAATGCAATTCTCATGTCCGACGTCATGTGTAAACTGACGGATTGCCTCTAAGAAAGGCTGGCTCTCGATATCGCCGACCGTACCGCCAATTTCGATGATCGCAACCTCGGTATCTTTTGCATCCGGATTCCGATAGAAGCGCTCTTTAATTTCATTTGTTATATGTGGAACTACCTGTACGGTGTGTCCGCCGAAGTCGCCGTGGCGTTCTTTCTGTAAGATACTCCAGTAGATCTTACCGGTCGTAACATTCGAATTCTTATTCAGACTTTCATCGATAAAACGCTCATAATGACCAAGATCCAGATCAGTCTCCGCACCATCATCGGTTACGAATACTTCACCATGCTGGATCGGGTTCATAGTACCCGGATCCATGTTGATGTATGGATCGAATTTCTGGCTGGTAACCTTGTAGCCTCTCATTTTGAGCAGACGACCAAGGGAGGCAGCAGTGATACCTTTACCAAGACCGGATACGACACCGCCTGTGACAAACACGTACTTAATAGGCATAATAATTTCCTCCTGATATATTCTAAAAACGCATAGACATACGCTCTCATTAAAAAAACACTCATTATTATACGAGAGCATTTTTCAAAAGTCAATCAGCCGTATCGAAAAACAGGATGTATCCGGCATAAAAATATGGTATGATAGTATATAAGAAGTCAAACTTAATAAAATTATGGAAAAATATTCATAAACTTTAGAAAATAAAGCGAAAAATATACATTTGACAGGAAAATGAAGTGAAAAGACGGGAGATCTCGATGGGAGCAATTCAGTTTATCCATATCAGTGATGTGAATATCGGACGAAAAGCAGACAAATTACTGTTCGGACAGACCGGTGAAAAGGACGGGATAACGACCTTGAAACAGGTTGTTTCTGATGCAGGAAAATTACAGGCTGATTTTGTATTTATCACAGGGGATCTCTTTGATCATCCAGCAACAGAAGAAGATCTTGCGTGGATTGATGAGATATTTCTGCCGCTTGATAAGACGGCGGTCATTTATTGTCAGGGAGATCATGATTACATGAAATCAGATGGGGTGCTTGCAAACTATTCTTTCCGGTCAAATATTTATGTGGCAGGCTGCAGCGAGTATCGGAATCCGGTTCCGGCAGGCTCTGCAATATATGGAGTAAAGCATGAAAACGCAACTGCCATGATCGATGTTATTCGGTTCCCGAAAAAAAATGCGGTACTTTATTGTGCCAGCTATTATAGTGCCGGAGCGCAGATGGCAGTTTTAGATGAACTGACACCGGCGGATGATGAGATGACAAATATCCTGCTGGCTCATGCCGGAAATCATGGCGCGATACCGATCGATTATCCGACGATCCGGAAAGCAGGATTTGATTATATCGGATTAGGACATGAAGCTTCCTATAAGAATATGTACAATGGCAGGATTTGTTATCCGGGGGTATTGGAACCGGACAATAACAGGGAGACCGGACCACATGGCTATGTGCAGGGAAAGTTATCAGATGGCGTGGTATCGGTACGGCTTGTGCCTGCATCACAAAAAGAATATAAGACGATACGCTATCCGGTCAGTAATTATATGTCAGATGAAGAACTGGCAGATGAATTGCATCGTATCATTGCAAGAGAGGGAGAAGAAAATATTTATTCGATCTATCTGGTACGACCGGAAAAATGTGAGAAGACCTTTCATTTGCAGGAGGCACTGGCCACTTACCGGATTGCCGCGCTGATCGGAGAAGTGTATCAGCGTGAGGATTATGATGAATACAGAAAAGCAAACCGGGGAAATGCATTTGGACGATTGCTTGATAAACTGGATGCTGACTCTCCGATCCGGGAGGATGGGGCGAAGCTGGCAGTTGACCTCGTTATAGAACGATCAAAGATATACACCAGAAGCAGCCGGAAAATGAATGACCGGCTTTATGAGGAAACGATCCGGGTAGTGCTTGAGAATCTGAAACAGGATATAGATAAACTCCGTACCTCAAAGGATATTCAGGAATATGAACAGGCAAAGGAACGGCTGGCAGAAAGTCCGGATGTACTGGAACGTTTAAATGAAGCATGGGCAATGGAACGGAAGAACAAACTGGAGCTTCTGACTGCCCGGAACAATCAGGCGCAGATCGTACCAAGACACAGAAGCAAATGGATACGAACCGGTATCCGTGCCGCCATTGTTCCATTTGTCATATTCTGTATCATGGCATTGTTCCTGATGCCACGGGCGTACATTCAAATGTCAGAGCGTATGAATGGTACAGATGTGGTTCGTTTTCTGGTTACATCAATACTTGCGATCGTGCTCTGCTTTGTGATCGGTTACGTATTTGCGCGACTGATCGATCAGAATAAGGCAGACGGAATACGAAAAGAACGCGCAGATGCAGAACGGCTTGAACGCGAGTTGGCTGCAAAAGGCGAGCAGCTTCACGAAGTTAGAACCGGATATCAGTTACAGGACACGAAGCGGCGAGAAATCCAGTCGGATGTGAATGCCAGAGAAGATCTTGTAGCGCAGACAATCTACAAGCTTCAGGTGATGGAAGAAGCGATGCGGATGTTAGAATAAAAAGAAAAAGGGCACTTGAAAAACAGGTACCCTAGGATACTAACATATTTGCCAGCAGGATACTTACGACGATCCCTGCACCGAGAGACAACAGGGCGCAGGGGATGATATATCGGGATTTGCGGACTTTGGCAGCCATCAGATATACAGACATCGTATAGAATAAAGATTCCGTACAGCTAAGGATAATGGCAGCGGTGAGTCCTTCTCTGGAATCAGGTCCATAGTCGTTAAAGATATTTAGCATCAGACTGGTGGCAGACCCGGAGGAGAACAGCTTCGTTATAATGACGGGGATCACACAATCCGGGGTATGTATGAGAGAAGCAATCGGCTTCAGAGCAGTTGTGATCAGGTCAAGGGCGCCGGAATCATTCAAGATTCGCACAGCCACAAATAGGCCGATCAATGTTGGAACTAATTCGACTACGATCTTCATTCCATCAAATGCCCCATCAATAAAATCTTCATAGACATTCGTCTTTTTAATACAGCCATATAACACAACAGCAGATATGACCATCGGGATAATACTGTTTGAGATTGTTGTCAGCATGACAAGCCTCCATTAAGATTCTGTGTATATTTATTTCGTCTTGGCAGGTTATTTAGCAGACATGTCGATTTTGAAAGTCAACTGCGCTGTTAATTATGAGTTTTCTACGCGAACTCGCCTGTAAACAGGCTCAAACATGCTTCGAAAACTCAAACGATGCTCGTTGACTTTTCCAAAATCAGACATACGTCTGCGATAAATAACCTGCCAAGACGAAATATATATACAGATATATTCTGTATTATGAAAGTCAACTGCGTTGTCTATTATGAGTTTTCTACGCAAACTCGCCGCTTCATTTTCCTCGTTTGTTTATAATAACAGCCAGCAGGACGGCAACGGCGGTGGAGCAGACCGTTGCGATGATGCCGGGCAGGATAATGGCGGTAGGATGTTCAGAACCATAGGTTGCACGATAGGCAATGATATTTACCGGGATCAGTTGCAGCGAAGAAATATTCAGGATCAGGAAGACGCACATTTCTCGACTGGCAGATTTGCTTCCCTTGTTGTCCTTAGCCAGTTCCTGCATTGCCTTTAGTGCCGGCGGTGTTGCAGCCCACCCAAGCCCTACGATATTTGCAATGATGTTCGTACACATATATTCATATGCCGGATGCTCCGGGGAAAGTCTCGGAAATAAGAATCTCATGACAGGGGACATTTTCGATGACCATTTCTTCATCAGACCGGTGCGCTCTGCGATCTTCATAATTCCACACCACATCGTAACGATTCCAAGCATGGTAATACAGAGTGAAACGGCGTCACTTCCGGCATCAATGATACCGGAATTCACATCTTCCATATGCCCGGTCAGAAGTGCGGTGATAATACCGACTAAGATCATGGCAGCCCAGATCAGATTAATCATAGAAGCCCCTTTGATTTTGCTTTTACATAATGAATATATGCGGGAATATGGGGGAAGTATGCTATAGTATTATCGATTTTTAAATTCATACAATGTGAATTTTATATATTCTATATTGCAATAATATCAGAATAACGATAAAATAATGATAATATATTAACAACAAGAAGCATGGAATAAAAAGGAGTGATAAAAATGATACAGATTAGACCGGTTTCAGATCTTAGAAATAAGTTCCCTGAAATTGAAACAATTGTGAATAGTGGAAAGCCTGTATATTTAACGAAAAATGGATATGGGGCGATGGTTGTTTTAAGTATGGAAGAGTATGCTAATCTTACAGAGAATGTTGAAATGAAACTTGATGAAGCTGACAGACAGGCAAAAGCGACAGATAAAAGACTTTCACATGAAGAAGTATTTAGCAAAGCAAGGAGTGTGATGGATGCAAGATAAAATCTACAAGCTAAGATATTTGACAGATTAAACAATCCGGTAGCGTTTGAACCATATCATTCCAGAAAAAAACGTGAATATCCATATTACCGGATCTATGTAAGAAATTATGTGATTTATTATGTGGTAATTGATGATATTATGGAAGTACGACGGTTATTGTATGGTGCAAGAAATATAGAAAATTTGTTAAATTAATACATATAAAAAGAGCAGTAAAATTATCAGATTTACTGCTCTTTTTATATGTATTCGTCTCAATCATCCTGTAATATGTCACATTTCCACATTTTCCCCATAAAGTATAGAGAGATGAATAATATGTAAATTCAGGAGGTATATTCATTTGGAACAGTATAGAAACTGCAACAGAAATGGCGGCAGATATCCTGCTCAGCCAAATCTCATGATGCAATATGCAAATAACCGCAATGCCTCTTCCTGCAATGGAAACCGTCAGGGCACAGGCGGCTGTCCTTCCAGACAGGATCATTGCGAAACAACAAGAAAGGATGTAGAGACCTGTGGCAGATTCAGTCCGCATCCGGTTGGTATGGCGTATGTGCCAAGTCAGGAATTTGGGGAACTCTATGATGCGAAAAAGGGTCTGTGCGAAGGAACCATGTTCCCGGATCTGAATCTGATCTTTTGTGGTGTAAGGGGGAAATAGGCAATGAATAATATGAACAAACAGCAGCTCTTTGCCTTTATAACAGAAGTGTCCTTCGCGTTGGATGACATTTCCCTGTATCTGGACACTCACCCGGAATGTCCAAAGGCACTGGCAGTATACAATAATTATAAAGCAATGCGGCAGCAGGCAGTCCGCGAATACACGACCGCCTATGGTCCATTGAACCGATATCAGGTAAATGATGACAATTATTTTGACTGGGTTGACAAACCTTGGCCATGGGAAAGGGAGTGTGGTTGTTAAATGTGGATCTATGAAAAAAGATTACAGTTTCCGGTAAATATTAAAGAGACAAATGCGCAGCTTGCGCAGGCGATAATCTCACAATACGGCGGACTTTACACGAATTACAATAAAAAAATATATTGACTATACACCGAAAAGGGTGTATACTATAATTGTAAGAAAGATAAGAGTATATGAAATACAAAATAATTTAGTAAAGGAAAGGGGTTAACAAAGGTTAACAAAGGTAAAAAGATATGACAATTTTTGAAGTAAAAAAACACATTGAAGAAAAAGGTTATAAAACAGAATGGCAGACATCTTATGCTGGAAACCAGTTCTTGGTTGCTTATGTAAATGAAATCCCTATTTTAGTCCGGAGACTTAGACCAGGTGGGGAGACTGTTAATTATTGTTTTTCCAAAACCAAAATTGATCAGTTAATCTACTTTGCAAAAGCTTATAAGTATATGATAAAAAAGGACTTTAAAGGGGTTTTAGAGTATACAGATTTTCCAATGTATGCTAGATGCAATAATGTCGCTGGCTGTTTCAACGAAGAAGAATACGAAAAAATAGTCGAGATGTTTCCTGATTTTGAACTGGGTCCTTATGAAGATGATCGTGTAATACAAGCAAGAAAAGAACTTCTGAAAAGCAGAGGTGTTAAATATATTAAAATGCTTACACCTCGCACTAAAAATTTAAAAATGTAAGTAGAGAGAGGTAAAAGGATATGAAAATATATCATGAAGATTTCGAATTAACGCAGGATTTGATGGATGCTATTGTTGTTTTTATGGATGATGAAATTAGAGAAAAAATACATTGTGCGCTTGCACCATGTACGCCAGAAGATTTTCTTAAAGCATATGTTAAAGAGAATCCAGATTTTGAAGATTTTTTGTATTCTGAATTTTCTATTGAACTGTAAAATTTATAAATAAGCTGGGAAATTTACCAGTAGAAATAGAGGCTAATATGATAAGTAATTTAAAAGCAGTTGTAACAGGTGAAGTTAATGAGGCATTTTATTTGATCAAAAATGGTAAATATATAGGTTTCAATCATCTTCATGATCTGGTCGGACATGGCTATACTAATCTTAATGATGATCTGATGGATGGTAATTATGACATTTACAGAAAGTATAGAGCTGGTAAATGTGTTCTGAACATTGAATTTATAGCAGAATAAAAAGAGAAGATAGAATAAAAACTATTCAATTATTACTGCCAGGTGAGTTTTTAATAAGATTTTATGCTGTATATTTTTTCGTAGTAAATATATTATATATCGCGTGTTGTTTTTCAAAACATTAAAAGTGCAAAAACCTCTACTTACTAGGTGAGTTCCTAGCGAGTAGAGGTTTTATTTAGAAAAATGGAATTTAATTCCATTATAAATTAATGCATGTAGAATTTCATAGAATCTGTTTCCTTATCATATACAATATAATTTACAATATCTCGTAATGCTGCAGCTTTATCGGTCATGTTTTGGCTTGTTAAAATAAATTCATAGACATTACGAATTTTTTCGGTTGTAACAATTGTTGGGGCGGGTATCTTTTCCCTATAAGTATTTTCTAATTCATGCAACTGCGTTTCTAAGCGAGATTTATTTTCTTTGTATTCTTCGATTGTATCGATTCCGTTAATATAGGCATCTTTCGCACGGTTTATTTTCTTTTTTATTAGCTTAATCTGTTCAGCTAGAACAGAAGTATCCTGTTGATGTTTTGGAGATTTTGTAAGTACGAGTTGCTCATTCCCTTTCATAGTTTTTAAAGAATCCATAACATAGGTTTCTGCTTTTGCTACACTGATAGTATTATGTGTTCCGCACATCCCTTTCATTGCTCTACTGCAGGTAAAATAAGGGTTATATTTTCCTTGTTTATTAGCAGCACCTTTTTGATAGGTCAAAGAGCCTCCGCATGCAGAGCACTTGATCATACCTGATAACCAGTGTTTTTCACTTAAGTATGATCTTTTACTGTGATTTTGAGTTGCACTGATAGATTGATATCGTTCGTTTGCCATATTAAAAGTTCCCTGATCTATAAGTGGAGGATGTTTTCCATCTACAATAATTGTTTCACCAGTTAATTGCCTGGATCTGTTTTCGGTATTATTCCATCTGATCTTACCGATATAAAACGGATTTTGAATCATATCACATATATTTCTCGATTCCCACAGATTACCTCGTCTGGTTCGATAGCCTTGTTGATTAATAGTATAGGCAATATCAGCAAAGGATTTTTTCTCATATGTCCACATATAAAAACAAAGCTTAACCATTTCACCATAATAATCATCGATATATGGAATCGTATCTGATCCTTTTTGCTTTTTATATCCGATGGGAACTGGTGCATTGTATCCACCAGAAAGAGCTTTTTGTGTCATACCTCGTTTTACTTCTCCAGACAAACGAATGGAATAATATTCGTCCATCCATTCAAAGATACGCTCTACCAGTTTACCAATAAAGCCATCTGGTAGAGGTTCTGATACAGATATGACATCTACGTTATTCCTTTTTAAAAGAGATTTATATACGATAGATTCTTCTTGATTTCTAGCAAATCTTGAAAATTTCCATACTAAAATAACGTCAAAAGGATGTTCCTTTGATTTGCATTCAGCAATCATTTCCTTAAATTCCGGACGCTTGTCTGCTTTTCTTCCGGATATGCCAAGATCTTGGTATATTTTTCCGATTACAATATCATGTTGTGCGGCGTATTCCTGAAGCAAACGAATTTGGGCTTCTGGGGAGTATTCTTCCTGATCGGAAGTTGATACCCTAATATAAATACATGCAAGTTTAGACATCAGATACCCTCCACTTATGCATATGGTTGATCAGAAGTTGATACCCTGATGTAAATGCAAGCAGTTTTTGTCATAATGATTCTCCTTTTTTTTGTATAAAAATCTATTTTTCTAAAAATTCAACCATTTTTATTTTAAATCTCCTTATATTTTTAAAAATTTTTCCAGTAATACAAGAGTAGAGGAAGGAGGATAAAAATGGTTAAAATCATTTCGAGTTTAACGGATACATCTATTTATGCGATTGTATACATAAAAGAAAGCATTATAGTATATAATGTTAATTTTGAAGGAAATTGCAAAATAGTTAAGCTTATCTACTAATCAAAGGCGACGTTGGAAGTAATTAACCAACGTCGTTTTTTTCTTTTTGGTAATTAGAAGGTGAAGCGGTAGGATATAGTTTTTGAAATTCTGCATAAGTTGTAGGGTATTCATTAGTTGTGGTATCCTGTGATGGCTTATTAGAGGAAATACGCTGCTCTCTAAGTAATTCTTTTGCTTTTCCAATAATTATGTCCCTATTGTCTTCATTAAGTTCCTTGAATGTGATAAGCAATTTTTCTTCTTGTTGGGAGAGTTTAACTGTAGGTTGTATTTCGGGAATAAGTGAATATAGTTTTTTATAGAATGAATTGGAACCCCCATTTTTTTTATAGTCATTAAATAGATTTTCTAATTCATTGTTATTTGATGAAAATGTATTTTGTCCACTAATTGGTTGTGAATCGTTAGACTTACAGAGAAGGTAGTCCGTCGATACATTGAAATAATCAGCTAATGCTTGTATTGTACTTGCCGTTAAGGGAATGCGTTCGCTTTCATATTTCGAAATTGCAGAGCCATTCACATTGATAATTCGTCCTAATTCCTGTTGCGTTATATTATTTAATTCACGGAGTTCTTTTATTCTATTCATTTATACAACCTCCCAATAACAATAATTATATAATTTTCCTGTTCGGAAATAAATAAATTTTCCAAATAGGCAAAAAAATAAATAAAAAGTGTTGACTTTCCTAATGGGAAAGAATAATATACATATATAAACTTTCTTATTAGGAAAAAGGAGATGATAATTTGAATGAGGAATTAAAATTAATGAGAAAAAATAATGGAGAGACACAGTCCCAAATTGCAAATCTTTTGGGTTTAAAGACTGCATCGGCTTATTGTAAAAAGGAGAATGGTTTTGTACCATTTTCTATAGGAGAAATAATTATCCTTGCAGATCATTTTAATAAACCTGTCTCTTTTTTTATCAATCAACTTTCCTGTGAGGAAAGAGTAGAAAAATATAATTAAATATTTATAGGACAAAATCACTTTGGAATATAAATAGAGTAGTCAAATAAGGAGGAAATGAGCATGACAATTGAATATTTCATTCCGGTAAACGGAGAATATGTAAATCTCAATACATTTCCTGAAAAAGAGCAGAAATCCATTTTAGAGGATTATGGGCGGCGGTATAAGGAAGCTATAGAACGGATATTGTCTGCCAGAGAGACTGAGTGTGCTGATTATAAAGAATAGGAAAGCTTAAGGAGAAAAATACATGGCAGTAAAGTTTGAATTTTATTTATCAGATAAGGATGCGGATCGGTTTTGGGCGGTTAAAGAAGATAAGGGGAAAAACACATTGACCGGAAATGAATTTGCAAGGGAATTATTGGAAGGGGTGCTGCATCAGCTTCATCCTCTTACCGTTCAATATGATGAAGATACCGGATTGCGGATTCGGGAGCCGGAAGAAGAACGTACTTATCAAACGGTTAAGGAAGCGATCGAAAAACGGCAGTATACATCCTATGGGTTTTACAGTGACGTGGCAAGAGCAATGGAACCTTATTCCCTGCAGGAGGTCTTTGACTATTATACAAAGGTTTTAGGCGGAGCGAGAGAAATGCGAACCATTTTGGAGAATAAGATCACTGCAGATGAGATAGCAAAAGCAAAATACCGGGGTGAACAACCGAATAATAGGATAGATATATCAAAAGGGCGTTTGCGTTAAAGGGGGATACAGTATGCCAGAAATAATCATCATAGGTCTTTCAGTTGCATTACTGATATCCGTTATAACGAGTTTTAGTCTAATGTCACAGCTTGAAACGGCAAGAAGCTGTATCGATGGATTGATAGAGTTCATGGAGAAAACTGCGGATGAGATGGACTTAATAGCCATAGAGCAATATAGAAAGGAATTTGAATTAAAAATGAAAGATAAAGCATTTATTGAAGAAATAGATCTTTATAGCCAGGGAGAGCCGGAGCATGAGATTCCGGATGAATCAATCTTATATGATTGGAATGGGGAGGTGCTTCATGAAGTTGAATAAGATGCGGGAAGAAATAGCAAATCAATTTATAGCAGCCCTCAAAGAGGATAAGATCCCATGGCGTAAGGATTGGTCGGCTGTACCACCAATGCCGGTTAATGCAATAACAGATAACAGATACAGAGGGTTAAATGCATTTTGGCTTTACATGACAGCCGAGGATAGAGGATATAAAGATCCACGTTGGTGCACATATATGCAGGCAAGTGATAAAGGCTGGCAGGTAAAAAAAGGTGAAAAGGGTACTAAGATTGAATTTTGGAGCTTGTATGACACAGAGACAAAGAAGAAACTGACACCAGAACAGGATAAAGAACTGGAGTGTACACTGACACCGGAGGAATACAAGGAACGTGTAAAACCGATATCAAATGTCTACACAGTTTTTAATGCTGCACAGATCGAGGGAATCCCTGAACTTGTTATAGAACATCACAACCTGGATGAAGATATGTTGATGGAAAAGAGGGATAAGCTGATTGCAGCTATGGATTTGCAATTTAAATCCGGAGAGGAAGCAGCTTTTTACAGACCATCGGAGGATTGTATTCATATGCCGGATATTGACCGATTTCGGAACGAATATTCATATATGGCAACTTTTTTGCATGAGGCATCACATGCGACTGGTCATAAGAGCCGGTTAAATCGAGATCTGACTGGAGCATTTGGTAGTCCGGAATATGCAAAAGAAGAACTTCGGGCAGAGATATCATCTGCATTTACATCACAGGCACTTGGATTGTCGCAGAGTGATATGGAGCATATGGAGAATCATAAAGCATATATCCAGAATTGGATAGCAGCGTTGGAACAGAATCCGAATGAATTATTTGCAGCAATAAAGGAGGCTGGTAAAATATCGGACTATCTGCTTGAAAAAGGAGATTTTCTTACCGTACAGAAAAAACAGGAACAGAGACAGGAAAAGAAAGTACAGGCAGAAACACAGCAGATAAGAAAAAAAGTACATAGCAGGAGCAGGGGGCGGTAGTTTATGAGAGATGAATATAACAAGGCTATATTTATAGCAGCTATTGAGCAGCCTGCAGCAGTACGAACAATGCGATCTGCAGAGTATGTACAGTTTGTACTTGCAATCAAAGGTTCAAAAAAACCGGGTTTGATTAATGTTATATCTTCAGATCCGGATCTTATATGCCAGATCAAAGAGTACATTATACCGGCGAATGTAGGTAAGAGGGTAATGGTTAGCGGATCTTATATATTTACAGACAATCCAGCGCCGAATGCAGCATTGATCAATGCGACAAGTGTAGTAGCTGTAGACAGATTAATAAGTCAGAAAGAGGCTGACTTCGAACGTGATAATAAGATCGATTTTAGCCGGGACTAGAGGTAGAAATCATGATCGAAGATGCAAAGATACAAGATACGATCAAAAAAGATATGGTATACAAATTCCTGCGTCATAACCGCTCTTACATTAGAGGCATAGAGGCAGAACGGCAGGAATTGATTCAACAGTTATCAGATTGCCAGAAACAGCTATCAGATCTGGAATTATTCGCTGATATCGAAAATGACATCAGTATTTCGGCGCATATGGATCAAGTATCTGTTGTAAACGGACAAGCCGGTGATCCGGTTGGCAAGGTAGTATGCTTCCGGGATAAGAGATATCAACAGGTAGAACGTGCTATTAAACATATTTATTTAGAATTGGAACGAAATCATCTTCGTGCGGAGACTGCTTTTTGGACAAAATACATCTACAATCTGACGCAGGAGATCTTACCGCTGCATTATAGTGTGATGCACCAACTTTGGTTTACATGTACCGGTACATATCGTCAGATCGCAATGGAAGAAAAGATATCCAATACAAACATAAGAAAATGTTTAGAGAATGAAGTAGAAGCTGTGTATGTAATTCTGCGTGAGGTTGTAGGTATCTACGATAAGCTGCAGATTACATCTGAATTGATAAACGAGATCCTTATGGGGCATGCAGAATTATACGAGCAGCTTATTACTATTGAAAAGGGTAAACAAAGAAAAGGAGAATAAAAATGATAATAGGAATTGATCACGGATATGGATTTACAAAAACAAGTAACAGCATATTTGCAAGTGGAGTTGCAAAGTTTAAGGAGCAACCGCCTGTAACCGCCAATATAGTACATTACGGTGGTATGTATTATCAGGTTGGAGTTGCGCCGGATGGTTTGACTACGGATAAAACAGCAAATGAAGATTACTACATATTAACTCTTGCAGCAATAGCAGAGGAGTTAAAACGATGTAATATTGTATCGGCACATATTGTTCTTGCGGTTGGAATTCCTTTGACCCGGTATGGTGCTGAAAAAGAGGATTTGATCCACTATCTAAACAAAAATGAAACAGTTTCCTTTGGTTATGAGGACAAGCTGTATGAAATCAAAATAGATCCACAGATTTATGTATATCCACAGGGATACGCAGCCATTGCACCACAGTTAAATACAGTTAAGGGAACGTGCTTCCTTGCAGATATAGGAACAGGAACTACAGAGATCCTTCCAATCAGCGGAGATCACAAGATTGATCTGAAACGTGCTTACACTATGCAGTGGGGAGTAGCAAATTGCATATCAATGATCAACGAAGAAATGAGCAGGGAATATCAGTGCGAACTGTCAACAGATCAGATCATTGATATTATGCTTGGCAGGGATATTGTAATTGCATCAAAGGTCAGAGAACTTGTATTGGAACAGATCAGAGAATGGTGCGCAGCAACATTTGTCTTGTTCCACACAAAGAAAGTAAACTATGAGATTACACAGACATTTTGCTTTGGCGGTGGAGCTGGTTTATTAAAAAACTTTTCTTCTGATCAGCCGGAGATGATCACTTATATAGATGATATCAAAGCAAATGCAAAGGGATATGAGTTATTAACAAAGGCTATCACGAGCAAAAAATAAAAGAGGAGAGCACAATGGGCGATCAGAGTAATTATAAACGGTTTCGGTTGGATCTATATTTGAATGAACAAAATCCGGTGGATGCAGAAATCTGTAAATATCTTCTGGCATTTAAGGCAGGACGAGTGCGTAACGCAGAAGTCAGGGCAGCACTGGCACTTTATGTTGCAACCTTATCACCGGATGATAAATCAGTCATACCAGTGCCAGAACCAGTGCCAGAGCATCCGTTCAGATCTTCAGATATGGATATGACATTGGTTTATCAGAAAATGGAAGATTTAACACAACAGATTGAACAGATCAAAGAGCAGATGAAACAGCCGCCAGTAATAGATCCAGCCGAAAGGATGAAAGTAGCAGAAGTGAATCATCCATCAGAACAAATAGAACATATTAATCATATATCGGATACTGTAGTGCCTGCAGGGACGAATACCTTTCCTGCTGATCCGGTATCTATACATAGCGAACAGAAAGATCTGGTATCTGCAGATAAAGAGCAGTCGATTATGAATATATCAGATGATGTGCTCGAATATGTACAGTCACTTTAAATTAAGGAGGAAAAACAGATGAACAAAGTAATTTTGATAGGCAGATTAACAAGAGAGCCGGAGATTAGATATTCTCAGGGAAATGATCAGATGGCGATTGCCAGATACACTCTGGCAGTGGAACGTCGGTATAACAGAAATGCTGAGCAAACTGCAGACTTTATTAATTGCGTTGCGTTCGGGAGATTGGCAGAGGTAGCGGAGAAGTATTTTCATCGGGGTACAAAACTTGCGGTTACAGGACGTATCCAGACAGGCAGCTATACCAATAAAGATGGAAACAAAGTATATACAACAGATGTTGTTGTCGAAGATCAGGAATTTGCTGAGAGCAAAGGAAATTCAGCAGAAAGTGATTCTGCACCATCGGGTAGACCAAATCCAGCAAATGCAAGTGCAGATGGATTTATGAGCATTCCGGAAGGTATAGAGGATGATTTACCATTCAAGTAAAGGGGGAATTAATATGTCATATGAAGAACGGCAGAAGAAAGAAAATGAAGCAATAAAAGCGAGAAAAATTACAGTAAAATTGACAGAAGAAGATTACGAAAGAGTGATAAGAAATTATGAGAAATTTGGAATAGACGAAAGTGAAATGATTGAAAAATTTATTGGGGATATGATTGCTAGATGTGGATTTGCAATGTTCCAAAAACCTACACTTTTAAATCATTTACTTTGTGAAGGATATGATCCAGAAGATTATTTGGTTGCACTAGAAACAATTGAATATGATGAGGATTTTAAAAGAGATATTGAAGAACATCCGCCAAAAGGATATTCAAAGAAAGAAATTGGGGAATTATTGCAAAAAATAAACATTAATATGGACACTTGGAAGACCGAGGAGAGTGACATGAGAAAGGGCTGGAAACCAGAGAAAGAGCCGAATATGGATGAAGAACTTGAAATCATTAAAAAGTGGGTAGAGGAAAAGAATCAGTTATTATGCAGGTAAAAGATTATAGCAGGTGTGAAGCCTGTCCGGAAAGTTACTGTAGTTGTTATGTTGAATATGGCTATTGTACATTAACAGAACATGTATCCTGCTTTAAACCGGAGTGTTTACAATTTCTAAAGTGTACTCAGTCTGTGCCGTGTGATAATCAGATAAGAGTGTTGGAAGGGAGAGAAGGGAATGAAAAAATTTGAATTAACCGGTGAATTTAAAATTGACTTGTCAGGTAGAAAACTTTTCAGAATAAAGGCTCTCATTGATATTGAGAGATATGGTGTAAAAGCTTGTTATTTAGGGGGATGGGTAGAAAAAGAGGACAATTTAAGCCAGAACGGTGATGCATGGGTATGCGGTAATGCTCAAGTATCCGGTAATGCAAAGGTATCCGGTAATGCAAAGGTATCCGGTAATGCAAAGGTATCCGGTGATGCATGGGTATCTGGTGATGCTGAAGTATATGGTAATACATGGGTATCCGGTAATGCTCAAGTATCCGATAATGCAAAGGTATGCGATGATGCATGGGTATATGGTAATGCTGAGGTATATGGTGATGCTGAAGTATCCGGTAATGCAAAGGTATCCGGTAATGCTAAGGTATGCGATGATGCATGGGTATATGGTAATGCTAAGGTATATGGTAATGCTAAGGTATACGATGATGCAAAGGTATGCGGTAATGCATGGGTATCCGGTGATGCTAATGTATGCGGTAATGCAAAGGTATCCGGTGATGCTGAGGCATGCGATAATGCATGGGTATCCGGTAATGCTCAAGTATCCGGTGATGCTCAAGTATCCGGTGATGCTAATGTATTCGGTAATGCTGATTATACAACAACCAAGGGTTTTGGAACCGTATATAGAACTACAACATTTTTTAGATGTCAGGATGGTGCGGTAAGGGTTACATGTGGTAGCTTCTATGGAACGATTGACGAATTCCGGGAACAGATTAAGCGAACCAGAGAAGGTAAGGTTGCAGATGAATATCTGAAAATTGCGGACTTGATGGAATATCATTTTAAGAAGGAAGATTAGATATATGTTGTTTGAAGAAATAGTTATTGGTGGTGTGATTGTGGGTATAATCGGTACCATTGGATTTGCAATACTATGCGAACTCGTTCCATTTTTATTGTCGATATTCATACTTTTTATGTGTATATGCGCTTTATTGGATCTTTAGAATAGAGGTTTGTTATAAATGTGACCAAGCTGTCTGTGGTGCTGAAACAGATTGTACAGTACAGAATAATAATTTTCGGGAAGCTTATGATTATGCGAACGTATTAGGTCGGTAAAATAACGAAAAATGGAGAAAAGAATATGGAAAATATAACGAGACAACAAATAACAAATTGTTTATATAACGATATACGGCACGATACACAAGATGCAGAATGGTTTATAGCTCTGGTTGAAGATTTTTTGCATTTGTTAGATGGAGATCTTTTTGATGGAGATAAGTTGGAAAATCCTATTTATATCAAGTCTGTTATAGAATCAAATAGGGAAAATGAATATGCAAAAGAAGTTATGCATAGAAAGTCCCCTGAATTATATATTAGTGCAGTATTTAAGCGTATTATTGCAAAGGTAAAAGATAAACGCTTTGCGCATGGAAAGATAGAAAAAAAAGATAGCTATTTATTCAAGGCAAAATGGAAAAATAATGGTATATGGGTACGAGGAAATTATTTTGAGTATCACGGAAAATCATATATTTCAGAAATAAAACAGTCTTTCTTGCAGTCTTTTTGGGGACAAGAGAGCGTTATTGATTTCAATGTAAAAGCCTATGAAATAGATCCGACAACAATTTGTCGATGTACAGGCATACAGGATAAGAATGGTAATCTGATATGGGAAAATGATATTATTGCATACCCTCCAGGAGTAATTCTTCCAATTAAGTTTGGAAAGTGTAAAGAAAACTTATCCCCTCGCACACTTCTTGGTTTTTATTTGGATTGTGATGGTGTTTATGGAAACCAATTTGTTACGATTAATCACTTTAATGAAAGTCTGGATGTTGAGAGTTTGTGCAATGTAGAAGTTGTCGGAAATATATTCGACAATCCAGGGGTGATGATGAATGCTGGGCATATAAGATGATTGATTATTCAATTAAGGTGTACTCAGCCTGTGCCGTGTGATAATCAGATAAGGGTATTGTAAGGAGGAATATTTATGACAGAAATAGTTGAATGTTCATTAAAAGATATGCGAAATTTTTTTTATAAAGGAGAGAGAGTGAGAGCACATTCGGTAAAAAGTGGATGGTCTGGTTTGTGTAAAGTAATCTATGTTGGACCATTTGTTTGTACAGTACAGAATGGCAACTTTCGGGAAGCTTATAATTATGCAGACTATTTATGTGGACGTATTAAGTCAGTAAAATAACGAAAAATGGAGGGATGTCATATGACGATAATTGATGGAGATACTTTAAAAGAAGCGTATAAAAATGCAGCTAATATAGATGATCGGGAGAAAGAAACTGCATATAAAATGATTGATCAGCAGATAGAAGAACAAAAGGAAAAATTTGACATGTTAGTTTACGATCCTGATTGGACAGTACGGAGAGTTGCAGCAAGGCTTAACTGCGGCTTGGATATATTGGTAAATGATCCGAGTCAACCTGTCCGGATGGAGGTAGCAAAGCAGGGGTATGGCTTGGATCAACTTATCAATGATTCAGAATGGCCAGTTCGGGCAGAGGTAGCAGAACAGGGATATGGCTTGGATCAGCTTATCAATGATTCAGAATGGATGGTAAGGGAAGCAGTGGCAAAGCAAGGTTATCGGCTGGATATATTAATTTGTGATCCAGATGAATCTGTACGAAAAGCAGTAGCGAAACAAGGTTATGGTTTAGAGGTGCTTGTCCATGATCCTAATGTGTATGTTCGAGATGCAGTAGTAAAGCAAGGTTATCGGCTGGATATATTGATGCATGATTCTAGTTCTTATATAAGGACAGAGGTAGCGAAACAAGGTTATGGTTTAGATGTGCTTGTCCATGATCCGGATTATACGGTTCGGGCAGAGGTAGCAGACAAAGGATATGGCTTGGATCAGCTTGTCCATGATCCGGAGATATTCGTTCGGATAGTGGTAGCAAGGCAGGGATATGGCTTGGATCAATTGATTAATGATCCTGTAGCTGCAGTACGAATGGAGGTAGCTATGCAAAATTATGGATTGATGAAATTAATTCATGATCCAAGCACTGCTGTAAGAGATTGTGCAGAAAAGCAGTTAAGAAAGAGGGCTGCTGAACAGAACTTACCGGAGCTGAAGTTTAGTCGCCCAAAAACAAAGGGAAAGGTCAGATAAAGGAGAAGAATGGAAAAGCAGCGTTTATTTGTTGATATGGATGGAACACTGGCAGTGTTCACTCCTGTTGATACGTTAGAAACATTATATGAAGAAGGGTATTTTTTACATTTAAAGCCACAGCAGAATGTTGTGGATGCAGTTAAGCAGATTATCACAAATAATCCGGAAATTGAGGTTTTTATTTTATCTGCATATTTATCAGATAGTGCATATGCGTTGAAAGAAAAGAATGCCTGGCTTGATCATTTCCTTCCGGAGCTTGATCAGAAACATAGAATATTCATGCCTTGCGGGTGTGATAAAAAACAGGCAATTCAAGGCGGAATTCGTAGCAATGACTATTTGCTTGATGATTATACTGCCAACTTGAATGCGTGGGAGCCACCTGCAAGAGGGATTAAGTTGCTGAATGGAATAAATCATACAAATGGCAGTTGGATAAAGGACCGCATCAGAATGAACCGAAACCCACAGGAATTTGCAACACTTATTATTTCTGTTATGAAAGGTAAAACGCAGATATATGATGATAAGCAAGAATTAATCAAAAGGAAACCAGAGAGAGGAAGATTAAGATAAAAATGATATGTATGAATGCACAGAGGAGGAATGGGATTGAAAGAAGAAAATTATATTGAAAATGATTTGAAGGAAATCAGATCAAGCAAAATGTGGTTAATAAAATCTATATTCTTCTCGATTGCAAATGTCCTTGCAGCCATTATTATCCTTGGTTTACCAATAGCAAGTGTGGCTATTGATGTAATGGTCAGAAGTGAAAAAAATACTGAGATGATTGAATTGTATTCAATCCAGATCGACAATACAATTTCTGGGTCTTATAAAAGTTTTCTTATAGGACATGGAACGATAAAAGAGGAAGAATATTATTGTTGTTACCGAAAAACGAGTGATGGAGGATTGAAATATTACAAATTTAAAATGAGTGATACAACGGTCTACGAAACATTAAAAAATGGAGAACAGGCATATGTAGAGAAGATAACAGACGGTTTTGGAGAATTATTGGGATATAAGTTATATGTGCCGGAAAATACAATTATTCAGGAAATTGATTTATCCATTGTGAAGTAGGAGGAAAAAGATATGAATAATTTAGAAAATATAGAAAATTTAGACAATGCCTTTAGGTCAATAGGTCCAGTTATCATAAAAGGTATGGGAATATTGGGATTGGTTCTTTTGGGAATCAGTATTTTAGGTAAACTTTATTATTTAATTAATAAGAAAAATAAAAAATTTCCATTACATTGCATAACAGGTGTTATTTTATATATCACATCATTATTGTTTCATTTTTTTATTAGTTATGATCCTTTTTCGGATTTAAAAATGCAGGTATCCGTGTCTTTCTATGTGGTTTTTTCAACAATGGTCATCATGATTCTATTTAATGCAAAGAAAAAATTAAGTAACAAGCCAGAAGAAAAGAAGAAATAAGAAGGTTAATAGAAGAAAGTGTTATGTAAAGAAAGGAAGGATAGAATGCCGAGACATAATAATGTATATCATTACGATGATAAGACATTTTCATCAATAAAAGCTTTAGCAGCGTACACGGGAATTAATGAAAAAACACTTACTGCTCGATTAAGACGTGGAATGAGTATGGAAGCTGCCTGTCAGAAACAATTATTTAATTGTACATATTACATGGATGGTGGAATAGTAAAAACACTTCCTCAGGTTTGTATTGATCATGGGAAAGATGCTGGGCTAGTTAGAAATCGATTGAAGCGTAATTATAGTTTAAATAAAGCATTAAACAGCCCCAAAAAAATAGCAAAGCAGGGTAAGCCGATAGTAGTAAATGGAATTCTTTATAATTCTATAGCAGAGGCTGCAAGAAAGCTAGGACTATCACATAAAGAAGGAACAATCCGTAGTAGGTTACGAGCTGGTTGGAGCAATAATGATGCTTTTAATTTTGAAGCAAAAGTCGAAAATACTAGTTCCAACTCTATGGAACGGGTATAGCATATAAATCATAGAAAAACAAAAAGTGAGTTGCTATAGACAACCCACTTTTGTGATAGCCTTTCGATTGAAAGTTTGGCGACCGAAAATCGAAAAGCTGAAGCAAATTAATTACAGGACAACATATCCTGTTTGGACAAGATATACATGTACATTCGCAATATAGCACATATAGCACATACATCGTATGCAACGTATACAGTTATAGTACAAGCACACATACACCCTATTTGTATAACAACTTACACTATTTGCCGGAAAAATGCAAGAAATATTTGTATTTCAGCATGGATCCGGGATAGGAGGAGTGTTGTATGAGTATCAGAAAGCGGAAGACAGCAAGAAAACGATGTAATACCTGCATACATTTCAAGCTGTCGGTGAATCCGGAAACAAAGAGAAGCAGCTATGTCTGTGATCTTTCCGGGCGATTTGTAGCTTCTTATTTAGAATTAAGAGCCTGCAGTGCTCCGCAGTACAAGCACAAGTAAATATCGATAAACCCGACAAGAAGTACGTGTTGAGAGGAGCCGGAGGGTAAACCGGGCGGGAGTTCCGTATCACGTTAAAAGAACCTTTTCGAATGGCAGTATAAAAGCTATACCTGTGGGCGGCATGATCCATTGGCTTCGGAGGAATCCCGGTTAAAGCGTCTAGGGGACAACTATATAGAGAACGGATTGCAGCCGCTTTACATACAGGATATGTATCTGCAGATGGATATTTTGTACAGGCTGCATCTAGTGCCCGTCCTGGATGCTCTGCTGCTTCATCTTAACAGATCAAACAGCAGAGAAGGGGGATATTTCAAGTGAATCATACATGCTACACACGGTGTCTTATGCCAGACCTCGACCGTTTGCTTTGCAAGAAGAAATATGCCTGATGAATGAAGAAGAGAGAATTATGCCCATTTTTGCCTAATTTTTCTTTCTTTGTTCATCAGGGGGGAGAAGAAATTTTGTCTTTGACAAGTACAAGGAAAGCAGATAAGAAAAAAATAGACCGGTTTGTTGTATTATGAGTTCAATTAAAAATTTCGGAAGGGGTAAAGGAAAATTTGATTGACATATACACCGCTAATAGTGTAGCATAGAAAAAAGAGGTGTATGTTATGATAATTTATAAGGATATATTAAAAAAATTAGATGAAGCTGGTTATAGTACCTATCAATTGAGAAAGGAAAAAGTGTTATCGGAATCGGTAATATCTCGTTTACGCAATAATCAAGATGTATCACTTACAACTTTGGATACGATTTGTTATCTTACCGGCTTGGGTATTGAAGATCTGGTTGAGTATAAACCAGATACAAAAAAGTGTCTTTAAAGTGTCCATAACGTGTCCATAGACAAAAAAGTGTCTATAACGTGTCCATAAAAGTGTCTGTAAAATGTCTATTTCCTGTCCATAAAAACTAATCAGAGAAACAAGAGTAGCAAGAGTAGCAAAAAGAGCAAAAAAAACATGACATTAAAAATCAGTGTGTTATAATTATAATAGCGAAAGAGCGGAAGGGTACCGTGAAACGCTTTCGCAGATTCGCATATCTTTTTCAGTTTACCCAATGAAAAGATAAAAAGGATGATTCTATATGGATTGTCCTTTTTTTATTGTAAAAATCAGAAAGGAGAACACCGGTGCAGATATCATATAAAGATTACATAGCAAAGAAACAGGAATTATATGGGGAAGCTACAGCATCTGGAGAAGTGAGAGAAGATGTAACATGGGATATGTTACGCAGCCAGATAAATTCCGGGCTGCAGCTTGGACTTAGCCAGAAACAAATAGATATGTATACAACAGCGTTCTATTCTTACGAACAGATGGAAGTGATCAAGTTTGCGTTATATGCAAATCTGGAGGCAGACATATTGGTTAAACTCTGTGATCCAAAGCTGGAAACTAAGGATATGATACATATAATGTTGCATTCGGAAGAAACAAAGTGTTTGACCGGTGCAGTAAATTCAATAGCGACATATATGGATGAACTACAAATGGTCAGACAGGAACATGAAACGGTTGAACAGGATCTGCAGAACCGGCTTCGTGAGGAACAGGAAAAGAATCACTTACTTGAACAGAAATTAGAGGAGCTTAATAAGAAGAAAAAAGAACCAGAAAGCAGGCGTGATCAACCGGAAAGAAGAAAGATATTTGGGAAAAAGAAAACGCAGCATCTATCAGCAGAGGCATTACCAGATGATTTTAACTTAAGTAATTATATAATTCAGGCACATTTGTCTGCAGATCAGATGGAAGTGATTCGTTTTGCAATCGAAAAGCAGATTGATGATCAGATGCTTGTACAGTTAATAGATCAGCATCTTCCGGCAGAACAGCTTCGCAACATGGTTGCTGTTATATTAACAAAAAAAACTATGGAGCAGGAGGATACGGACAATGGAGAGCAGACAAATCGTTCAGTACATAAAAAAAGATAGCATAGATCTGTCTGAAATTGATCAAAGGCTGTCGGCAATGCATTATAAGCTGTCAATGTATGCGTTATTGAATGAATCATCATCCATAGATGATAACATATGTGATCTGGCAGAGCTTCGAGATCTGAACAAAGAGGTAAAACGTATCGTACAGATGTTATCTATAAGGTGTAACAGCATTGATCGTATCCTATCTGACACATCAGAACAGATTGCCAAGAATAATCGAAAGTAAGAAAAACAAGAGTAGCAAAAAGAGCAAAAAAAACATGACATTAAAAATCAGTGTGTTATAGTTATAGTAGCGAAAGAGCGGAAGGGTACCATGAAACGCTTTCGTAGATTCGCATAATTTTTCAGTCTATCCAATGAAAAGATAAAAAGGATGATTCTATATGGATTGTCCTTTTTTATTATAGCAGTTTTTTGCTATAAATATAAACAAGGAAGGAGGATCTGATGCTATGAGTGATATTGTGATTGATAAAGAACAGGATAATACTCAGCAGAGAGCAGAGAGATATGAAAGATATCTGAAGGAACTGCAGGGAAAGAAAGATCAGAAAGACAAAGAGCAGGAATAATGAAATAGGATGTATATGGGGTACTTGTTTTTTCAAGTGCCCTTTTATACAATTAAAATAAATATTTCAAAAAAACAAAAATGTAAAGACAATATATTTACAAATACTACAAAATGCTTTATTATAAATACAGAGACAATATTAGAATGTAAGGAGTTGGTATTTATGGGAAAGAAAGTAGCAGTGAATTTAAGGCTGGATGAAGATCTTAAGAAAGGTTTTGATCATGTATGCAGCGAAATGGGGATAACAGCAACTGCAGCAATAACAATGTTTGCAGCTAAAACGGTGAAAGAGCAGCGGATTCCGTTTGAACTTACAACATATCCATCGAATGAAGAAGCCTTAAACCGTTATATGGCATATGTCAATAAGGTTAAAAAGTGAATTACTATTGAACAGGTAGTCTGTAGGCAATTAGATATCTTTAGTGGCATAGGGTGATGAATAATGGAATTTTTTGAATTGAAATTAATAGAAAAGATTGGTCAGGTATTTTCGATTGCAATGCATGATAGAAAATATAATCGTTATCAGTTTATAAAGAAATGGTGCTTTTCAAATACCTGCCAGGCGGTATTTGATTTTGACGAGACATTATGTTCGCAGGCGAAATCTTATATTTTAAGAACATTTGAAAAAGAATACCAGGATAATTTACCGGTGAAAGATACAGATAGTCCATTATATGAAGATGATGCGTATTGGTTTGGATACCTAATAACTTACTGGCATTTTTTGTATGGCATTTCTGGTAAAGAAATCATGCAAAAGTATGATGTCTGTAAGATACTAGATGAGTTTGATCCATTGCATACACTAAGTATTAAAGCAGCGATCGACAAGATCCGGGAGGATGATAGAAATGAGTGAGATAAAAGTATACCATGGATCATATTGTGAAGTGAAGCAGCCGTCCTTGGATAATGGAAGATTGGATGCAGACTTTGGGCTTGGATTTTATGTAACGCCGGACATAGAAATGGCAGAGAAATGGGCGAGTAGAAAAAGGAGAGCTATTATAAATGAATATATTTTGGAAACAGAAAATTTGCAAAAATACTCATTTGCTTTAAATAAAGAATGGCTGGACTATGTAATAAAAAATAGAAATGAATATGGAAAAAAGGTAATAATCGATGCATACGATTTAGTGATTGGAGCAACAGCAGATGATAAATTATATGCAACTATAGAACAATATGAAAGCGGATTTATAAATGCAGATGTAGCTGTAGAGGTACTGAATTGTATGAAAATTGGTCAGCAAATATGTATAAAATCTCAGAGCGGATTGGAGAAGCTGCATTTTATCAGAAGTATAGAATTATCACCTGAACGAGTTGCTGAATTACGAGAGCATAATCGGGTTGATAGGAAAATAGCAAATCAGATAGCCAGTGAAATAATACGAAAGCACAATAGGCGAATACGATGAGCATATATGCAAATAGAAAAGCCGGAAAGGAGAGCAAATAATGGTAACTTTAAAATTTGTGTTCAATCAGGAAAAACTGAAACAGGCAGGAAAGACAGAAGAAGAACTGTTGCAGCCGATGCGGGAACATGCAAAAAAGTATGATATAGCAGAGCCGGAACATGGATTCTTTGCCAAGGATGGAGAAGATGCTATGTGTGTCATTGGTATGTTTATTCCAGAGATTACAAGAAAAGATGTGCATTATCTGGACTATTTGGATGAATGGACATTTGATATAGATGGCGAAGTAGAAGATTGTATTGAGGAAACAAAAAAATGGTGGAAACACGAACGGAAAAGGGGTGTTTACTATGATGAAGAATAAGGGTAAAAGATTAGTTGTTTTATTAATAGCTGCATGTATGATTCTGTCTATGTTTTCCGGTATGACAGTATCCGCAGCAACGGATGCAGAAATATATGCAACAACCAACACGATCAAGAAAGTTGATGAAAAATATTACTATGTGGATGCATCCGGAAAAACGGATAAAAAGACCGGATGGAAGAAAGTTGCCGGAAAATACACTTACTATGTTGGATCGAAAGGTAATGTTACTGTAAAGATCACTAAAGGAAAATATTATAAGTGGAGTGATGGTCAGTTTAAGAAGCAGCCAGTGAAGAAGAATAGTACAAAGACCATCAAAGGAAAAGCTTTTTATGTGAATAAAAATGGGAACATTGAGAAAAAAACTGGATGGAAAAAGATAGCCGGTAAGTATGCGTACTATGTAAATAGTAATGGTGTAGTATCTCTTAAAATTACCGGTGGAAATTATCAGAAGTGGAGTAATGGTCAGTTTAAGAAACAGTCCCTAGAAAAGTATAATGGAAAGATTATTACCATCGGAAAGAAAGCATTTTATGTGTCAGAAGATAAGATCGTGCGTAAAACAGGTTGGAAACGTGTTTCGGGTGCTAAGTTGTCCAGTATAACGAATCCAAGGGGATACTATGTAGGAACAAAAGGCTCGGTTCTTTATAAGGAAACAGCAAAGGGAACTTATGAGATCACATCCGTAGGTAAGGTATCCGATAAGCTTATGAAAAATGGTTGGAATGGGTCTGTATTTGTAAAGAACGGCAAGGTGCAGATCAAAACGACTGTTACAGTAGGTGGATATATAAATGTATTTAATAAAGATGGAAAGAGAGTGACATTAAAAAAATCCGGCAACAAAATTGTTAGATCGGACACAAACGAACCAGTTACCACAAAAGGAGCTTATAAGGTTGGATCTGGCAGCAATAAGCAAACCTATTACGTTACAAATAACGGCAATATCAAGAAGAATGGAACAGTTACAGTCAATGGAGTAAAGTATACGGTTGACGCATCGGGAAAATGTACAAAGGTAACTGAAAATGGTTCTGGTAACAGTGATGGTTCCGGTAATGATGGAGAACAGAATTCTGGTACGAATGGTAATCAGGATCAGCAGTCTCATGTATGTAAGTGGAAGTTGGTTATGAACAGTAGTTTATCACCGGTTAAGACTAATTATAAAGAACATGCTGCAGTTACCAAGACAGTCAACAAGAAGATCCGAGATGCTTACGATGAACCAATTTATAGTGAAGAACCTTGGTATGTATGTAATTCTTGTAGTAGAAGGGGAATTGACGATCAGGCATGCGCATACGAGACTTATGAGGAATTACTAGAGCATCACAAAGCCAATAATCATGGTGGAAATCATCTCATAAAGAAACTTTTACGCTATGAGCATCACGATGCAGTCTATGCAGATGTAAAAGAAGTAGTAGAAAAAGAATGGTCAGAATGGGATCAAACATATAAATGTACTGTATGTGGAGATACCATGACAGAGCATGTAGTGTGTGGGGATACCGAGAAGAAGCAAGGTGTGTGCGCTTTTATATTAGATAAGAGTGGTGAATTGGTTGATGATGACGTTATTGTTACAGCTAATACTTACTATGGAGCATATTATGATGCTGCTAAAGATAGTAAATATACAGATTATCTCCAGTTACTAAAGGATCATCACTTTATCCAGTAACTCTCAGAACCAAGAAAACCAAGAAAACCTAGAAATGGGATTTCAGGTGTGATATGATAAAATCAGTTTAATAGAACGATATAAGACCTCTACAGCAATGTGGAGGTTTTGTAATATATAGTGAATTTAATAAAGCAGCCGAGGGGTGTTACACCATATCCGTTCGAGTCTTGAAAGGGAGTGGTGCCTTATGAGTACATATGAGGAATTCATGGTTATACTAACCACCGCAATACTTATTGTTACGATTCTGAATAATAGAAAATAAGAAAAGACACCTCAGCCTGCAAGCTTACGAGGTGTCTTAACTTTGGAATAGTTTGCCGGACGGATAGGTAGCATCTATCGCTCGGCTGTCTTGTTAAGTTCATTATAACAAAAAATTAATAAAAATCAATGGGCCTCTACAACAATGTGGAGGTTTTGTAATATATAATGAATTTAATAGGGGAGCCGATGGGGCGATACACCAACTGCTGGAATACAAAAGAAAGGAGTTGGTGCTGATGATTACATTTTCAGATTTAAATGAGTATGTAATAATGCTTTGCGCTGTGATAACTCTTGTGATTTACATATCACGCAAAAAGTAGCGCCCTCTGCTTTGGTCGGCTAGGCGCTACTTATGTAGTAAATACCACCGGCGACTAGGTGTACTCTAGTCATCGGCTCTCTTGTTAAGTTCATTATAACAAAAAATTAATAAAAATCAATGGGTTCCTCTACAGCAATGTGGAGGTTTTTTATTGCACAAAATTAAATATAACAAGGACGATGGTCGTTGTGCCGGAAGGATGATACAGATTCTTCCAGATAGGGTGCTTCGATATTCGTCCTTTTTTTATAGATAAAAATATTTTATAAGGAGGGCATGGATATGTCGAACTTAAAAAAACGGTGGAAACGAGTAATTTCCACAATCATGGCTGTACTCATGGTAGTGACAGTTATTCCGGGCAGCGGTAGTATGTCAGCTGCCGAAACAGCGACACCGGGTGATGCGGATCCGACAGGATATGTCAAGATCGAAGCTAAACTCCCGGAATCTATGGAGAAAGGAGAAGATGTAACAGGAATTGTATATGAGGTATACAAGGATGCGTCCTGTGGAAATGAAGTAGGCGTATTTGTCTTATCCTGTGATGGTAAGGCTTACAGCAAGGATGATGAGCCGGTTGTATATGCAGATCAGGAAAAGATCAATAAGAAGAATCTGGCTTATCTGGAGCTTCCGGAAGGTACATACTATTATCGGATGGCTGAGAAGCTGTACAAGAGTGAGAAAGAACCTTCTGATCAGAACGTAGCTTATGACGATCAGATTTATACTTTTTCCTTAACAGCAGCAACTAAGAAAAAAGCGGTAGTTTTAAAGCCGGAACTTACGACAGTACAGCAGACCGCAACTCCGACCGATGCAGCACCAAAGAAAACGAGTGATGGTTTTACTGTGATTGCCGGAACAACGGAGACAGAGATAGCTACTCCGGCAGATGGAGAACCAAGCAGGCAGTCAATTATTGAACCAGTTGCATTTGCAAGAATGATGATGGTTCCAATTCTTCGTGCAGCATCATCAAGCTATTATGCAAGACGTACTACATCAAGTTATGTAAGTCCGAAGATGTACTTACAGGATCAGAATTATACGGATCTGTACAGCATTTATTGCGGAGATCACAACAAAGCCGCAGCAAATTATCATGAACCGGGAACAAAGGGAGATCCAGTAACACTACATACATATGGAGTAAGCTCCGGAAGCCCATTATCCAGTCTCGGAAATGACAATGTAGTGAAATCCCTATACTATGGATATAAGAATAGCAAAGCCTGGAATGAGATCCGCCGGAATCTGGACTATTATCGGCATGGTACTGCAAACGGAAATCCTTCTGCAGCATTTGATGTTACGAATGAATACAATCCAACAAATAAATATAATGCAGAGATTAAAATTGGTACGGTCAGTCTTACAAATAAGACAGTCAATAACGTGTCTGCCGGTACTGTTACAAAGAAGAACATAGCACCAAGCGGTGAAAAGAGATACTTATATTCGTATGAAGTAAGTAAGAATCTGTCAGCAAAAGGCAGTAATGCCAACATCTATAAATTAGATGAATCCTTTTATAAGGGTACCGGTCATAAATTAACCGGACTTACAGCAAGTGAAAGCTATAAGAGATCCAATATCTATAAGGTGGAATCTCTAGCCAATAGTTATACAATCAAGGTCCCTAAAAATGTGATTTGTTATACAACGACCGGAAAAGCAGAGAATGGCATCAATACTTGCACTTGGATGAAACATGCTGCCGGTGCAGGTGTAACATTATCCGGTGGAACATATTTTATGTTTGTTGCAAAGCTCTCCTATGCAGGAATAAGCAGCATCGATGCAAATGCCAGTAAAGATGGTTTTGTTGCATATTTCATAGAGCCATCCAGTTCTGCCTTTCAGAATTTCTATGCCGGAGAATTATATAATTATTCGGTATCTTTTGATATCAACTGGGAAATGGATGAAGGATCAGCAAAACTTGAATTATCAAAGGTTGCTGCAGACGGATCTACGTCTTGGAACTACAATGTATATAACATGGCAGGTATCAGATATGAAATTTACGATGCAGCCGGCAATAAGGCAACATCGAGTTCACATACAAGAAGTGACGGAATCACTGTTGCAGCAACAACACAGATTGTACTGTCTTACAACGGCAAGGCATATATGGATGAAGATGGCAAAAACATTATATTTGTAAGCCCATCTGCAAAAGCAGCATATAAGCAGTCTCATGATCTGTATACATTTCGGTGGTATCGGGATGATATTTTGACTGATACAAAGTTTTCATACAAAGAAGCAGCAACTACGACTGGAAATACAACAGGAAAAGCAAGCTATTATTACGATGATGGAACAGCAGCAACTAAGGCGTTGATTGCTAAACTTGCAGGCAAGAATATTTCAGTCACCGGCTTTGAGCAGGATACAGTTTCACATGATTTTACATTTTCAAATTCTTCTACTGTATCCAATGTTGTTATAAAAACATCAGATAAGAGATCATCGTTCTGGGGAAGCTTCAAACTGACAAAGGTATCTGCATCTACAGCAGCACAGGATACGGACTACTATAACATGGCTGGTATTAAGTATGGCATCTATGCAGATGATAAAAATGATTCATCAGTAACAGCATCTAGCCATACAAGAAGTGATGGAATTATAGTAGCACCGTCAAACCGTGTTGTTCTGTCTTACGATGGAGCAGCCTATATGGATGCAAATGGAAAGAATGTTGTATTTATAAATGCAAAAGCGAAAGCATCTTATAAAAATACATACGGATCTCCATATTACTACAGATGGTATAAACACGGATTGTATGAAGATACAACCTATTACTATAAGGAATCCGCACATTTGCTTGATAGTACGGATAACGCAGTAGCATACTATTACAATGATGCATCCGGATCATTCACAGCAGCAATTAATAAGATTTCAGGACAGAATGTTGAAGTAACTGGATTTTTACAGGATACTGAGTATCATGATTTCACGATACCGGTTGGTTCATCGGTTGAGAAGAATATCGAGGAAACAACCTCGGATGATATTGATACTGCAAAAGCAATGGCAACGAAGTCTTATGCCGGTAACTCTAGTGAATTAAAGGGTGTTGAGTTCAACTTGTACAAGGTGAGTGGAAATAATGATACTTATGTTGATGCAAATCTAGTAGGTACTTTTGTACACAATGGAACCAGTTTAGAGCCTGATGCTGATAGTATAAAATCAAAATATAAAAAATTAGGTGTGGCAGTAGGTACAGGCTCAAATGCAGCCTACTTCACTAATCTTCCATATGGCTGGTACTGTTTAGTTGAGGATGCAGCTACAGCACAGGAAAGAGGTTTTTCTGTAGCAGCTCCGGTATACTTAGAGGCAACATCAAGTAATAAGACACTTAATTTCAAGATGTCAGATATCCGTTCCGGCTTAAAGCTTCAAAAGCAGTTTGATAAGACACCGATGAATAAGCTTTGTAACTACAGCTTAGACGGAGCAGAATATAAGGCATATATTACATCCGGCAATGGAGTAGAATCAACCAGTGACTATATTTGTACATTTACTACGGATGCAGATGGTAATGGTTATGTATCAGACTATAACAAGAATAAGTATTATGCGCTTGCAGACGTACAGAATGGACGTGCATATAAGTTAGTCGGTTTGCCAATTGGCTCATGGGTGTATATCAAAGAAACAAAATCTTCTGCAGGTTGTGATCTTGATTCAAATGCTTACTATCTGCATTTTACAGCAGATAACATGGAGCAGACAGTTACATCAACGGAACCTTTGAAGAATGACCCATTAGAGATTTATCTCGAAAAGAAAGATAGTACATCAGGTGATGCAACTGGATCAGCTTCCCTTGCCGGTGCTGAGTTTACGGTTAAATACTATGATGTACCGGTAACAGGTGCAAATGCAGTAACAAAATATGAGCAGTTAAAAGGAAAGACACCTACTAGAACATGGGTATACAGAACAGATGAAAATGGAGCAATTCGTACAACTCAAGCAGATAAATATCTGGTAAAAGAAAAAAGTAGTGACTTATATTTTGAATATGGTGTTTCGGTTATTCCGCTCGGAGCAATTACGATCGAAGAAACAAAAGCACCTGCCGGATATACACTTGCCGGTAGATTTTTCAAAAATATAGATACAGGAGAATGTATATCGAATGATGATGGTGTGATATTTGTAGCAATAAAAGATGCGCATTCTTTATCTTCCTATCTTGGAGATAATGCAATTATCAAAGAGGAAGTATCTCTCCGTGGAGATATTAAGTTTAAGAAGGTAGCACTTGATACAGATAAGCCACTTTCCGGTATTGCATTTAGAATCACATCAAAGACAACCGGTGAAAGCCATGTAGTTGTGACAGATGCAGACGGTATGATCGACACATCAAAGATCAAGCATTCCGAGAATACCAATGCAGCGGATAAAGATAATAAGACGATATCCGGCACATGGTTCTACGGCAATGACGATGGAGAAAAGAAGATCGATGATTCACTCGGAGCATTACCGTTTGATACTTATGAAATCACCGAAATCGCAACCGATACCAATACAGAATATCGTCTGATCACACCGATCACGGTAGATCTTACAAAAGAAGCTGATTATACAGATGGATACCAGTTATATGATCTTGGAACTGTAACCAATATCCCGGAGCCATATATCGGAACAAGAGCATTAGGGGTTAAAACACAGGATAACATTATTCCGGCAAATGAGAAGGTAGATGTAGAGGATATTAGTGATTATCATTTCTTAGAAGCTGGAAAGACCTATACAATGAAGGGTGTTATAAAAGATCCTGAGACAGGTAAGGCATATAAGCAGCCAGACGGAACATATTCTCTTGGACATAAAGTGTTCACAACCGATTCTGACGATACAGGATATGTCAGTGCTGAAGTACGAACACCACTTGTACTTGATACCACCGGACTTGATGGCAAGAATGTTGTTGTTGCTGAATATTTATTTGAAGGTTCGGACGATACTGACCTTACGATAAATGAAGATGGAACGGTAGATGAAACAGGTGTAGTAAAGACACATACCGGAAGATTAGTCAAGCATGATGATCTGACTTCAAAATCTCAGACCCTTTCTGTTCCAAAAATTACAAAGATATCTGTAAAAAAAGTATGGAATGATGCGGATAATGCGGATGGAATCAGGCCGGAATCAATCAAAGTACAGCTTTATAAAAATGGAAATACAAAGGTTTATGATGCTGTAGAACTTTCAGAAAAAAATAACTGGAGTTATACTTGGGAAGGACTTCCAACTATGGAAAATAATGAGGATATTATTTATGCTGTGGATGAAGTAGAGATACCGGCAGGATATGAAAAAGAAGTCACAAACAAGGAAACAAAATTTATAATTACCAATACCCATGTTCCGGACGTTACAAAGATTTCTGTAGAAAAGGTTTGGGATGATAACAACGATCAGGATGGCATCCGCCCGGCTGCAATTAAGGTACAGCTTTATGCAGATGGTAAAGCATCTGGCAGAACGGTAGAGCTTTCCGAGAACAATGGTTGGAAATATACCTGGAAGGATCTTGATAAACAGAAAGACGGTGAAGATATCGTATACACAGTAGATGAAGTAGAAGTACCGGATGGATACATTAAGACCGTGACAAGCAAGGGTACAGCCTTTACGATCACTAATACCCATACGCCGGAAACAACTGCAGTAAAGGTAACGAAGGTCTGGAAAGATTCCAACGACAAGTACCAGAAGCGTCCGGGCAGTATAAGAGTGCAGCTTTATAAGACTGTAGCCGGTGAATTAGAAGCCGTTGGAGAGCCGGTAACGCTTGATAAGAGCATGAACTGGACATATACATGGACAGACCTTGCACTACAGGAAAATGGCATAACGATCATCTATACCGTAGATGAGATTAGTGTTCCGGAGGGTTATACAAAGACTGTGACAAAGGATGCTGACAGCAATATTACAGCATTTATCATCACGAACAGTAAGCCGGACACACCTAAGACTGGAGACAGTTTCCGACTGATCCCGGTAGCCGTACTGATGGCTGCAGCATTTGTAACCGGCGTATTCGTATGGCGCAAGAAGCGGAAGAAATAAATAAAAATTCAACAACAAAGAACAAATAAATAGGCAGAGAAAAACAGGCAACTGCATCATCTGTCAGATCAATAGATCTGGCCGGATGATGTAGCTGCCTATTTTTATGCCAGCAGATAAGAAAAAAGGAGAAAATTATCTATGGAAAAAAAGAGAATAAGTAGAAAATTATATCGAATTGCATACATCATTATTGGTGCAATCCTGGCGATGCTTCCGAAACTTCCTGTTTTGGCATCATCTACAACAGAATCGGTACAGGATGCCGCAAATGAACTTGCAGAACCGGTAACCAGACCCGTCAGGATCATTAACAATGTAATCGTAGTTGTAGCAGCCGTTATTGGTGTATTTATATTCTTGAAAGGATTAATTACAGAGTTTATACCCGGCATTCAGGGCAGGGATTTAAATTCTACTATACAGGGGATTTTTATGATGTTGGTTGGAATCATTTTGATGTTCCTTAAACTATTTTTGAGCCTTGCAGGGATAACCATCTAAGGTGGGAGGGGTAAATATGTATATATCAAATCATATGCCTCTGTTTTCCCTTTCTGATATCTGGGATACTGTATCGAATGTTGGCAGTGAGGTGTCGGATATCTTTCATGATACAGGAAGCTGGTGTGCCGAGTTGGTAAACTCGGCACTTTCCCTATATCAGAATTTTGTTAATGTCGGTCTTAAGGTGATTCAGCGTCCGGTCGATTCGGTTGGATTTACAGATTTTTGGACTGTAATTGATCTGATTTCAAAGGTGTTTGGAATTGTTGGTACGTCCATTATATTATTTGCATTTTTGTATCGGGTCATGGATGAGGCATTACAGCAGCAAATGGATATCTGGACATTTGGGAAGTCTGTAATACGACTGAATCTAGGTGTTGTTCTTGTAAATAATGCACTTACGATCGTAAAAGCAATATTAAATGCAGGGGTCGAAATATCAAATGGTATATATCGACTTGTCAGTGGAACAAGTGCAGATTTTGCAGATCCATTGACACTTGATGATATTTCATTTCATAGACTTGCAACCGGAGTATCCGGTATGAAAGCATTATTTACATTTCTTCTTTATCTGTTTGGAGCACTGGTAATTGTTGTATGTGGAGTTGTGATTGTTGTAGCGGTGTATCAGCGTATATTTACTATTTTTATGCTGATTCCGTTTGCACCATTCTCCATTGCAACCTTTCCAATGCCAGACTGGAAAGGACATGAGATATTTCAAGGATATGTAAAAAGTATACTTAAGACCTCGTTGGAAGCAGTATTAATAACATCAGCACTCGCTTTTTCATTTATCCTTATTCATTCCGGTACAACAATGCAGGAGCTCTTTCCGGCAGATCTTGATGATACCCAGGTAACAATAACCGTTCGTAATTCATCTGAACTGAATGTTTTGTATTATTCAAGGGAATATGGAAGGCTGCCGATCGGAACATCCCAGTTTGATGATGCTGTAAGTTGGGATGAGTTGTCGGATGAAGTATTATCGGTGATTAATTATAACCGTAATAAAGAAGTGGTTACACAGACGGATTCAGATAATGTGTTTAATGGAATTAATTCGGGTATTTCATCTGTTTTCGGCACAATTGGATTAAAGAAATACAATAATGCGGTTATGACATTTGATGGGCATGATATATCAGGGTCCCAGTTCCGGATCATGACTGCTTCGGCAGATCGACAGAATTATCCGGCAACACTGGTGATATATGGTGAATTATCCTGGTTGGGAATTCTTACGGTATTGTTGCGTATTGTATTTCCATGTGTTGTAGCTGCAAGCTGCATTAAGGGAATAGAGGGCTTATCAGCTAAGATTATAGGAGGATATTAATGGAATTAGACATGATAGAAGATATACAGACAATTGTTAATCGGGAATTATTTCCGGGAACGAAGATGTGGCAGTATATATGCCTTGCAGCATCTCTCCTGCTTAGTGGAATTATTACCATTCTGTTATATGGAAAAGTAGATGCAACATTAAATGGAATGATAGCAATGGGGATTATGACATTACCTGGGGTGCTTGCATTTTATAAAAGGAATGGTTTGAATCTGCTCGAGATTATAAAACAAAAAAGATATATGAAAGTATACATTTATGAGAAGAGAGAAACAACAGAAAGGGGGATGATCTATCATGGATGAATGGAAAGTTTATAAACGATGCGACAGCTTTCGGGTAAAAACCCCAAAGTGTGTCAATGACTTGATCGAAGTAGGAAGTATTTCCGACACCGGTATATTTGGCTTAGGAAATATATATTCAAAATCATTTCAGATAGCTGATATTAATTATGATATCTTATCGGATAATGAAAAGATAGCAAAGCTTGAAAAGTGGTGTCAGAACTTAAATGCTCAGAGAGTACCTTATAAGATTACGATCAATAATCGGGTACGGAATATGCAAGAGTACCGGGATAATCTCTTATTTGAGAAAAAGGGGGATGCTACGGATCAACTTTGTGATGATCTGAATCAGGAGATCCTGCGCAGAATATGTGGAGAGCAGAATGGAATTAAGCAAGAGATGTATCTGACAGTCCGAAAAGAAGCAGATACTTATCAGGCTGCAGAAGCTTATTTTAATGCCATTGATATTGAGAAAGGATATCAAAGTATAGGATCGGATCTGGTTCCGCTTGATGCAACCCAAAGATTGCAGATCCTTCATGATGCCTATAACAGTGCAGATGAAAATTATATAACCTTTGATTTTAAATCGGCTATTGAGAATCATGTGGATTTTCTTGATTATATCGTACCAGGTAAGATGGATTTTACACATGATGATTATTTTATATTTAAAAATCATGGTAAAGAAAAATATGGTTCCTGTTTGTATGTCAGGTTTCCAAGAACGGAACAAACCAGATTATCAGACCGATTCTTATCAAAGGTTATGGATCTTAATCTACCTATGATCGCATCCCTTGATGTAATGCCGATACCGCAGTCTGAGACGAAAAGACTATTAGAAAAAAAGGATAGTAAGATAGCAAGACTGGTTCGGCATCAGAACAACAGTCGTGTCGATAAGATGGATTTTCATTCAGAATTATCAACAACGATTCAGATAGACAAAAAGAATTTAAAACGTCAGTTAAATGATTTTGAAGAAAACGAACAGCACCAGTATTATGTGATGTGCAATTTTGTTGTTTTTGCAGATAACTTGGAAGAGTTAAGAAATCGGTGCAGCAAAGTGATCAATACAGCTACCGGTGTTGGGATGGATATTGACTATAGTTATATGAAGCAGCGGGAAGCATTTAATACGATATTGCCGATCGGAGTCAAGAATGTAGCGAATGGAAGAAATATGCAGACGAAAGCGGTGGCATCTTTTTTCCCATTCAAGATGCAGGAGATCTTTCAGCCGGGTGAATTATTCCTTGGACATAATGATAAAACAAAGTCGATTATCCGAGTAGACAGACGGTTATTAATCAATCCGCATGGCTGGTTGCTTGGTGTTACCGGCGCTGGTAAGACGGCTGCAGCATCGGTTATGATGCTTGAAAATTATCTGGGATCGGATGCAGATATCATAGTTGTATCTCCCAAAAATGATTATGAAGAGTTTGCAAGACGAACCGGTGGACGGTTTTATGATATATCACCCCAAGCAGATGTACATTTTAATCCATTTGCCTATTTTGACAATGGAAAACGCTTAGAGGTAATTGGTGAAAAAACAGATTTTGCATTCTCTCTGATTGAAACTGCAAAGCAAGATGAATTAACGCATGATGAAACGACAGCGATCGATCAGGCAGTTCAGACAGCATACACATCTATTTCAGGAACCATTTGTTTACATGATATATATAACTGTCTTGCGTTTCAGAACACAAAAGCTGCAGAAGATGTCCGGAGATATCTTCGGATATTTGTGGAAGGTTCTTTGAACATATTTGCTGAAAAGGAGCAGATAGATAATTCTGGCAGGGTTACAGTATATGGTTTAAAAAATATAGGCTCCAAGCTTCGAAATCTGGCAATGCTTGTTATGATCGAAAGCATCAAGGAGCAAGTTTTTTATAACTATAGTATTGGACGTGCAACCTATCTGTACTTAGATGAATTACCACAGATCCTTATTACACCACAACAGGTTGAATTTATTAATTCCATCTGGATGCTGTTTCGGTCTATGGGATGTATCATAACCGGAATGGCACAAACAATAACCCAGTTGCTTGATAATTACCGAACCAGAGAGTTACTTGAAAATTCAGAGTTTATGATGATCATGAAACAGAAGGATGCTGCGAGAAATCAGTTAGCCGAAAATCTCGGATTAAGCCAGTCGGAGCTTTCCTATATTTTTGAAAAATCAGAACCGGGTAAAGGAATCTTAAAGGTTGGAACTGCAACCGTTCCGTTTGACCTTTCTCTTAAAAAAGATACTGAACTTTATAGCATGATCAATACGGATTTCCATGAGATTCATAAAAGATAGGTGATGTTATGTTAGAAGAACAAAAGCACATATTGGCTGACCGTTTACAAAAGGAGAGATACCGCCAGGCAGAACAGCATTATCTTACTTCCCCTGCGGAACATACCGAACCAAATCCGACGTATCAATCCGATACCGATCAACAGTATAATGGTTCAGATAAGTGTTTTATAGATGAAGGAGAAGCAAACAATAGTCTGACCGGTTTGGATACGGACTACCAAAGAAATGCTAGGGCGGAACGGTATCAGCAAAGGAAAAAGAATGAACCGGATTTAAAGGCAGATGAACCCTATTCCCCTTTTGTTTCTTTATCATCGGAAAAGAAGGAGAAAGATACAGATTCAAAAAAGCAAAGTCGACAGTATGCAGCAGGTCGTTTCCAAAAGCGGGTGAGTGGATCTGCAGATATGCGAAAGGAAATGAACCGGCAGCTAGGAAACGACCAGCCGGGACAGGCTGAGAATCTATCTTTTGAAGAACAGACAAAGCAGCCGGAACAGCATATAACGGCAACATCGCAACAGTCGCAATCATCCGGAACGACAGCACGAGGAAAGCTTACCGGATTATCTGCAACCCAAAAAGATGCAAGAAAGGAAGCACAAAAGGAGGCACAGAAAGAAGCACAGAAAGAGGCTGTTTCATCTGCTGCAGAAGAACAGGCAGAAAACGGAGGAGATCTGTTAGGACATGCATTATCGGCAGTAAAGAGTTCTGCAAAAATAGCAATAACGACTACCAGTCGGATTTTAACAGTACCAAGCGAAGTATCTCAGAAACTTAGCCGTGCGGAGCAGATAAAGGAACAAGTCATCAACATGGAAGTAGATAAGATGGCATATAATGCGACGATTAAGACCACCACAAAAGTCGTAACAAAAACAATACGTTCCATCGGTAGATATCTTTGGAAGATTATAAAAGAATTTTTAAAAAAAGAATTCTTAGTTTTATTATTATTCTTTCCATTTGTAGTTCAAGTTGCAGTTGTTTTACTTGTTGTATTTGTGGCACAGGAAAGCGGAGATACTTACAGACTTGAAGAAACAACTGCGATTGAAAGCAATACGACTACAGTTTCAAATCGTTCAGAAGCGGAAATTATAAATGGCTATGTTTTTTTCAATCAAGGTGACTATTCAAATGCTATGGGTGTAGGTTCAGATGGACGAGTACGAACAATTGCCGGTTCCGGATGTGGACTTACAGCTATTGCAAGTGTCCTATGTAAATGGACGGATCGAACAGATATTACGCCAGAGACTGTATTAAACTATGCCTTAAACGGTGCATCCGGAAGCCGATGCAGCATTGTATTAGTATCTTCTTCGATGATATCAGGACTTTGTAATCAATATGGGCTTACTTATACAACCATTGTCCCTAAAAGTCGAGAGCAGCTTCGGGATGCTTTAAATGCCGGTAAAAGTGTAATTGTATTACTGTCCAACCGAGCGAGATGGTGTAATGGTAATTATGTTACAAGTAATACACATTATATTGTACTTATGGGATATTCCGAAAATGGAACTATCCTGTGTATGAATCCTGCAGGGGGAACCCTTTGTTATATAACGGAGGATACAGTTGTAAATGATACAGGAACAGATACATTTCATGTAATTTATAAAGAATAGGAGAAGTTTATGAAAAAGAAATTATTAATGCTGTATGCATCAGTTGGTATTATCATTCTGGTTTGTCTTATCTGTATGACTTTAAGCCGGAAGAAGCAGAATCAAACGGAACCGGTATCAACAGAAATAAATACGGATGTTACAACGGAAAGTGTATCGGAAATGAGTACGGAGCAGGACAATTCGGAGAGTGAATCAGAGAGTATTACACTTTCTGAGGATAACTATATTGAAACAATTAAACAGATCATATCCGGTCAAACAAATAGTCAGACACCTGTTACAAAAGCGTGCCTGGCTTCTTTTGATTCGACAGATCTTTCAGGGATCATTTCCATTTCTGAAATACCGGAGATGTGTTCTTATGCAGATCGTAAAGCTTGTTTTAACATCACAACATCGTCCGGAACGAAAAGTTATGCTGCAGGTTTTACGATCGTTAATGGAAAGATGAATTATCTGGAAATCTATTATGTACCAGGTGCAGAAGGAGGTGTTTAGAAGTTGACTGTTAAAGAAAAAATCGATTTTGAGAAAGAACAGTTCTTATCTTATCTCCTGCTCAATTCAAGAGCAGATCTGATATCGAAGTCGTATGAAATTGTATTAAAAACTGCAATCTACGATCGGTTGTATGAGATGCTTCCCAAGCTGTCAGAACGCCAGGCAAATAAAATTCTTCTTACCGACAATATTGTTGATTTTATATATCTAAAGAAGAAGGATGATCTGGAATTACAGAAAGGGCAGATCACTTCGTATTCATGGAACCGAGTTATGAAAGAACTAATATTTTGAGAATGCTGCATAAAGTTTATGCAGCATTTTCTTTTAAGGAGGGTTGTACCATGTACAGACCATATTCAGAGTTAAAAGCGGAGACAGCAGCCATTAAGCAGATCGATATCCAGATGATTGCAGAAGAAATGGGATTTACGTTTAAAAGGCGTGGATCTCATTTGGAATGCAGAGAGATTCCCGGAATGGTTATTTTCCTAGAAACCAATACATATCATAATTTTTATACCGGAAAGAGTGGATCGGTGATCGATCTTGTAATGGAGTATGAATATAAAACATTTCCAGAAGCAATCAGAGAATTGTCAAAGTATTTGTCTGGATCGCATCAACAAATGAATAAATACCAATCGAAACCGGAATCAAAACCATTTCGGCTACCGCCAATTAATAAGGACTATCGTAGGGTATTTGCTTATTTAAATCAAACAAGAGGGATTGACAGCGAATTAATAGCAAAGCTGATGCATGAACATCGAATTTATGAAGAAGCGAATCATCATAATGCTGTATTTCTGGCAGGAGACAGAAAGGGGTTTATTCAGCATGCCTTTATCCGTGGAACAATTACCGGAAAGCAGTTTCGTGGAGATGTTGAAGGATCAAATAAAGATTATGGTTTCAATATCGAAGGAACCAGTGATCGGCTAGTTGTATTTGAAGCTCCCATTGATCTGCTTTCCTATAAGACATTATATAAAGAATCACCGGACCACCTTCTTGCACTTGGAATGCTTGCGCAATCCCCAGTGTATACTTATTTAGCGGAGTATCCAGAGGTGAAAAGGCTCTTATTTATTCTGGATAATGACAAAAAAGGGCGGGAAGCAGCAAGAAGATATGAACGTGAATTTGCAGATCATGGGTATGAGATCAATCATGATGAAATTAATGTCAAAATGTGGTATGCAGGAACAAAGGATGTAAATGACTATCTGCTTGCTGTAAAGCAGCAACGGCTTCCCAAACAATCAAAACAAGCATGTCGGAGGTGCTGATGAAGAATTTAATAGATGAGATGAATCTGTTTTTACAGGCAGAAGGAGCCTTGTTCGATCGGAGCCTGAATGATGGGGATATGGAGCAAGAGATGGAGATCATTCAGCAACAAGATGCTAACGATAAATCCAGTTCTTTCTTAGCGGCTGATAGAAACTGTTTATAAAGACTTCATTGCATGGAAATAGTACAGATGCTATAATAACACTTGGGTGTTATCATAACACGGTAGGCGGTTGCCCTTCTACGGAGGGACTGTGACCCTCCGATTACATAGAAACCCATTTGGGAATCTTGAGGAAAGGAGGGCTAAGCCAATGAGTATTGTTGATTTTATTGCAGTAGTAAGCTTCGGCTTAACCTGCTTTGGATTAGGATATTCCTTTGGTAAGGATAATACAACACAGAAATAGCCGCCCCGGTCTGGTAAACTGAGCGGCTATTTCGGCTAAAAGTTATCGGGTCAACCGTCTATCGGTAACACCTTTTCTATAAGTATATTATCACGATCAAAAAAAAATGTCAAAAAAATGTAGAAACAGAAAATGGATACAGCAAAATGCCACGAGCAATGTTCGTGGTTTTTTTGTTGCAATTTTATAAGGGGAGCATTCCCAATGCCCTTTTTGGATGTGCCTGCCTATTCTTGGCGGCAGCCAATATTATACGGTATAGATATGTGCCGGGGGTATTAGGGGTGCTCCCCTAACAAGTTGGCGTTTTGTATGGACAAAATGCGTGACTTGCTAACATGTAACAAAGTTATATGTTAGCAAACAGGCAAAAAGTGTCTGCAAAGTGTCCATAACGTGTCCATAGACAAAAAAGTGTCTACAACGTGTCCATAAAAGTGTCTGCAAAATGTCCATAACGTGTCCATGGACAAAAAAGTGTCTATAAACAAAAATAACTGACTGTAAGGAGGAAATTATGAAAAAAACAATAAAAAAATCATATCGGTTTGATGCTGATACAAACCGGCTGCTGCAGCTTAATTTGAGCCGAGCAGGTAAGAAAAAAAATGAGAGCGCATATATCCGTGAATTGATTCATCAGGACTATATGACTTCTGTTGGTGTAAAAGCTGCTGATATAGCATCGGCAAAAAGGCAACTGATAGGCATTGGAACCAATATCAATCAGATTGCCAGAAAAATGAATGCAATGGATTTCGGACAGGCAGATATGGAACGTCTTTCAGATGCTCTTTTGGATGTCGCTTCCATGCGGGATGATTTGCAGAAAATTACACTGGTATTTTATAAAGGAGAATGAAACTATGGCATATCTAAGATTAGGTGCTATCAGACAGGCAAGATCCGGTAAAAAATCAGCCGGCTTGCTCCGGGGAATTGATTACATTTACAATCCTGAAAAAACAGAAAGCAAATATGTATCAGGATACAATCTGTCTTTACCAGAAGATCTTACAGATGTATCACGCCTGACAAAGCAAGTGTACAGACAAATGATTGATATAAAGGAGGCATTTGGAAAGGAAGATGGCAGACAGGGATATCATTATAAACTGGCATTTCCAGCTTCCGATCATCTCACACCTGATCTTTGTATGCAGATCACAAAAGAATTTATTGAGCGGTGTTTTCCGGAATATCAGGTAGCGTATTCCGTACATACAAATACAGAGCATCTTCACAGTCATATTGTATTTAATTCTATTGATCTGATCGAAGGGCGAAAATACCGGTATGAAAATGGTGATTGGAGAAGATATCTTATGCCGGTAATCAATGAACTATGCGAAAAGTATCAATTATCACGGTTCAATTTGGAAGTAGAGGATGAAAAAACATATAAGTATAAATATGATTATTCGAAAAGGGTAAAACAGACCGGAACCTATACGAATGATATGATACTCAGGGATGTAGATGAGTGTATTAGTAAAGCAGATAGTTATGAGAAATTTAAGATACTCATGCAGGAAAAAGGACATCTGATCAATGATGATCCGAAACATAAATATATTACAATCTTGGCTCCGGGACGAAAAAAAGCTGCCCGGTTGGTAAATCTTACACCAGACAAACAGACCTATACGAAAGCAAATCTTATGAAGATGATTGCCGGCACTTTTCAACAAGATAACAGACAGGAATACATGCACCGGCTTTTTACAGATATGGGAGATTATTATAAGTATGTGGCAGCATCCGGTATTCGGTTATTTGATGTAAAATCTTTTATCAGTAAGAACGGATTGCAGGATCAAAAGAAGTTAGATCAGTATATGGACTACCTGCAGGTTGCAGAGACTGAACTATCGAATATGAAGAAAAGAATACATATCAGCTATGAGGCAAGGTATATTGCTTTGGATAATCTTACTGAGTTATCGAAGTTGTATCCGTATTATAAAAGTTATAAAGCGGACAATCAGAAATATAAAGCGGAGCATGACAGGGCTATTGAAATATATTATGATCTTAAAGATCATGGATATAATCTTGTATCGTTATATCGATTTGGGAAACTGGCGGATCGTTGCTTAAATACGATCCAGGACTATAAAAAACATCTGTATATTGAAAAACAGATCTGTCAAAGAATGCAGCAAAAACTAAAGCAGGAAGAAAAAACAAAAAAAGCAAAAAAAACAGTCACACGAAAAAGCCTGTGATAAGATTATAATAACAAAATAAATAAAAAGCCGGTAACGGCACAAGCAGAAGGATATAAATTATATGCTTCTTTTTTTTATGAAAAAATAGGCGGGAATACCAATACGGAGGTGAGAAATGCAGGTATTGAATGCCAAATTATGAAATTTAGGAGGAGAAAAGATGTTAAATTACGATGAATTTAAAGATGTTGTTACAGAAAAATTTTCGGAGTATTTTCCGGAAGAATACAGAAATTATGAAATGAACGTACATACAGTATATCGGACAAATGAAATACTGGATGGAATATCATTTCGGAGACCTGATCAGGCGATTGCTCCAACGGTTTATATACAGGATATGTACCGTGATTACAGAAGTTGTAATGATCTGGATGATGTGATGCAGCGGACTGCAGAATTATATGTAGAAAAAACAAAATCTGCTGATATGGACATCAGTTTATTTGATCAAGTACCGACAGATCGTATCTATATGACATTAATAAATGCAGCGGATAATGCAGAATTGTTAGCAGATAGCCCGCACCGGGAGTTTCAGGATTTGGCGATTACTTACCGGATTTTAGTAAGCAGGAATGATGTTGGAATGATGTCAACACGTATTAATTCAGGTCTTGCTGCAAGGTATAATTTAACAGAGCCGGATTTATATGCTATTGCATATGAAAATACAGAACGGTTGTTTCCATCTGTGGTTTGTCCAATGAATGATATATTACGAGCACTGATGGAAAGTGATAATTATTCGGATGCGATGATCGATGAAGTGCTGGAAGACAATAACTTATATGTTGTAACAAATAATCAGCAGATTAGTGGCGCAACAGCGGTGTTGTATGAAGAAAATCTACAGCAAATAGCTGACACATATGGCTGTGATCTGTATGTTATTCCATCGAGTATACATGAGATGCTCGTGTTGCCGGAGACAGATACGTCCGCAGGATTTATAGATCAGCTTGCAGAAATAGTCTGTGAAGTAAACAAGACAGCAGTAAAAGAATCGGATCGATTATCTAATCAGGTATATAAATATGACAATAAGGCGAGAGAATTATCAATTGTAAGTAACTCTCCTGATCAGATCAAAGATCAAAAAAGGGAACCGGTTAAAATGCCGGGAAGAACAAGATAGAAAGGAAAGGCAGCCAAATAGGCTGCCTTTTTGGTGTATGCCATGTATGAGATTATAACAAATAGCAAAAAGAGTAAAAACATAATCGGAGACACAACCATCATTATTGATGGACGTTTTCAAATAAATAATATCAGTATGATTCAAAACGGATTCGATGATACCGGGGTATTTCTAACATTTCCATCTGCAGAAAGGGCGCATTTTAATGTGATATCAAAAGACTATATGAAAGCATTTACAAATGCGGCTTATCTTAGCTTAAAGCATCATGGAGAACCGTATTATTTACATATATTTGAAAATCAGTTAGAGCCACAATCCTATCTTGACATGATGGATCGAATTCAATATGGCAGGAGCATACCAGAATCATTGAGAAATCTTGTGCCGGTAGAACCAGATCCTTTTTCGTATGGAACGAGTGAGTTTCGATATAAAATAGCATCTATTTATCAAAGATACTACGGAAATGGGATCAATCATTTGGAACGCTATGACATCCGTCCGGATCAGAGTAGTAAAGAACATTTTAGTATGCAATTTTCGGATGCGATAATTTGTTCCGGGATTGATCTTTCGGATAAAAGGGCATCGGGATCATACAAACTTTTGAACCAGGATTTCAAGGCAGAGGTAAAAGCAAAAATAAAGCAACAACAAGAAAAGTTACATGAGAAACGAGAAAATAAATTTAGCAGATAAGAAAAGAAGGTGACATTATGGAAATAACAGGAGTTGGTGAAGCTGCACAATTCATGGAGGTAAGCATCAGAGGAATAGATACAGCATTAAGGCTTACCGGTAATTTTGTCGGATGGTCATTAGAACAGTTGTGCAGACTTGCAAAACTGATTATCAGTCAGATTGAACGTGGCAGAAAGCAGCCGGAACAATTGCACCCTGGGGAAATGCGCTTGGATAAAATGTTGAAATATAGTGCAGAAATGGGAAATGAGACATTATTAATGCAGATCGATGAAAGAATTGAAGAAGATTTTGTCCAGTTCTGTAAAGACAACAATTTAACATATTCTTTCCTGTATGACTGTAATAAAGGAGATGGATTTAAGGAGATTGCATATAATGAAGATCAGGCAACCGTATTTGGGGTATTTATTCGTAAGTATGCGCCAAATGCAAGGGCGTATAGTTGGGACAATTATATGGAAAATGCTACCGAAGCTGATTTTATAGAAATGGAGCAGGAGATGTCGAAAGATGCTCGTAGGCAGGTGGAGAGAGCATATAGTTCTGATCGGGTAAAGAGTTTTTCAGACTTGAAACAGAAAAGTGAATATATGTCTGTATTTACTATTCCGGCAGAGTCCTATGCACAGTTTGCGGTCTTTGCTGAAAATGGACAAATCGATCATAGTATATTAATGGATTACGATAATCAGGTATCAATAGCAGTGACAGATATGGATTATGATAAGATCGATGCATATTTAAAAGAGAATCAGTTAAGTAAGCAGAATCTGGCAGAATTTTTAACGGAGCATTTTGATTATATTCCGGATACTGCAATGATTGAGGTTGCTAAAAAAGGAAGCAACATAGACATCGACACCGAAAAAGACCGCATGATTGCACTTGATACGAGACAGCTCGCAGAAATTAATGAGTATGCAGCTAAAATTCGGATACAGTACCAAGGGACTGATGCATTTGTAAATATCCCACTTGACATGCTATATGCAGATCAAAACTTAAATCAGCTTAGTGTGATTTTTCCATCTGCAGAACAATTTCATGTAGTCGAGGAAGCAGCCTATACAAAGCAGGTCGATGGAAAAAGTCAAAGTATAATGCAAAAGCCACTGGCTACGCTGACCGGAGAGGAACTAACAGACAGAGCAATAGAGCAAAAGAAGATATATGAAGAACGCAGAGTGGCACTGCAGCAGCAGAATGTAAAAATGGCAGATCTGTTTGTTAACACACCATACGAGAATGTGGAGCGACCGATTGAACCGGTTCAAATTCATACACAACCAAGTTCACCAACCTTAAAACAGGAACATTATGTAGAAAGACAGCCGGATCAATCGATGCTGCAGCCAGATCGGTCCAGAAGTTATGCTGCGGAAATGGGAGCATATCAGAATCTTGGCATTAGTGATCGGGATATTACGATTGATGAAAGTCTTATATTTGAAGAAAATGATCGGGCTATCAAAACAAGAATTCCTAAAACCTGGGGAGAAGATATCCGATTTCTCTGGATACCTAAAAGCGAACTGCAATTTATCCATCAGGATCATACGATACTTACAAAGCTTGATCCAAATAAAGAATATCCGATTTACGATAACAATGATTCAGTCGTACAGCATATGAAAGGGTCAGATCTACGACGAAATCATTATGATGCAATCGATAAATCTGTCCGAAAACGTGCTGAAAATAGAACAAGATCAACTATAAATAAAAAGACTTCAAGGAATACGCATAGTCGGAGCAGAAAGTAGGTGAGAGAGTGAAAAAAGAAGTAACAGCAGCAACGGTACAGAAGAAAAAAACTCCGATTATTGTATATATATTGCTTTACATGTTTACATTGTACGTTGCATTTATGATTGCAGAAGCTTGGGATCCCAAGCTGAACATTATAGATCAGACAAATAATATAATGAATAATGTATCCTTTAATTTATTTTCATGGAATTGGAACCGGGTTATGAATAATAGGTCTATACTATTGCGGTCGTTTTTAATCCTGGCAATATTTTTGAGCCTTGTTTTGCTATATGCTTTATCACAGAGAGATTTTATCACCGGTAAAGAGTATGGTGTGGCAGATTGGGGCAGTATTGAAAAGATCAATAAGAAATATGCAGCAAAAAAGAATGAACATGAAAATAGAATCTATTCGAACCAACTTCGGATTTCTATGAACGGAAGGTTTACGAGAATTAATAATAACGCCATTGTTGTTGGTGGATCTGGAGCAGGTAAAAGTATGTTTTTACTTCGCCCAAATTTGTATCAGGCATCTGTCACAAGTAAATATCCGGGTAGTTTTGTTATTACCGATCCGGATGGATCACTTCTCCGTGCAAATGGCAAGCTTTTAAAGAAAAAAGGATATTTGGTAAAATCTGTAAATTTGATTTCGGGGATGATGCAGGAAAGCGACAGATTTAATCCGATGTTATATCTTCGCAATGAAACTGATGTTCTTAAATTTTGTGAAACTTTATTTGCAAATACAAGAAAGGCAGGAGAGAACAGCCATCAGGATCCTTTTTTTGACAATCAGGCAAAAACGCTATTACAGTCAGTAGTTTTGCTTGTTTGGTTAGAACATGATCGGTATGGATGGAAGAATGATTTTAACCAGGTCATGGATTTGGTTGAGATGGCAGATGTGGAGGAAGGAAATTCGCCACTTGATGAGATTATGTTACGTTTGGCGCATGATACTTTGCATGAAAGAAACGGCGGAACGCAGCATCCGGCATATAAAGCATATAAAAAGGCGACAAAGGGGGCAGATGATACCGTTTTGTCGATTATATCATCATTAAACGAACATATTCGTGTTTTAGACAATCCGGATGTTCGGCGCATCTTTTCGGGTGATGATCTCGACCTTAAGACGGTTGGAACCGGTGAAATTAATGGACGGAAAAATGTAAAAACCGCCCTCTTTCTTGTAATACCTGATGCGGATACGACCTTTAATTGTATCGCAGGAATGATTTATACCATGCTGATTCAGGAGCTTTATTTTCAGGCAGATTTTGTCTACAGAGGAGAATTGCCGGTACCTGTTACATTCTGGTTTGATGAATTTGCTAATATTGCATTACCAGAAAACTTCCCGAAGGTACTGGCGACTATGCGAAAACGATTAATGAGTGCAGTTATTATCATTCAAAATATGGCACAGATCAAAGGCATATATAAGGAAGATGGATGGGAGAACATCGTAGGTAATTGTGATGTGTTTGTTTATTTAGGTGGTAATGAACCATCGACATTTAAGTATATTAGCGAAAACCTTGGTAAAAAAACAATATGGAAGCGGAGCCATGGTGCAAGTCATGGTGGAAATAGTTCATCGTCTACAAATGATGATGTAACTGGACGAGAACTGATGCTGCCTGATGAAGTGAGAGAACTTGACACAGATTACTGTATTGTACTTGTGCGAGGACAAAAGCCGGTACTTGATCTGAAATACCAGACATTTGATTCTTCAGATTATAAGTTATCTATAAGTCTTGGTGAGTATATGAATTCTCAGGAGAGAAATAAGGGAGCTTTTACAATTGAAACATTTCCGGCAGCGTATGGATCACCAAATATGATTCAATTAGATCCGGAACAGCCGATGGTCAATCTGCATCCGGATCTTGCAGAGCTGTTTCGTATCGTTGAATTTAATAAAGAACAGGATACAAAGGAGAAAAAGATTAACATAGCCGGTATGAGTGTTGTTGAGTTACTTTCGCATCCGGCTTTTCACTTGACCAATGACGAGTTATACGAAGTGACAGAGGGAATAGCAAATGGCTTAACGGATGAGGAAATCAAGAGTTATATTCTTTGCGGATCTGCAGAAGTAATGAAGCAGCAAAGATTACTACTTTGCGCTATTAAGATGCGACAGCAGGCACAATAATCTCATATATAAAGATTTTTTATCTGCAGGACAAGTAATTTTGTTCTGCAGATAATTTTATATTCAGGAGGGTAAACGATGAAAGTTTTAAATGATGAAGTATTTAAAGAAAAATATATCAAGCATCTGGCATGGATTGATGGGTATGCACAGCTTTGGAGTGATTATAAAATGAATTTAGCTGGGTATAACATAGATGGTATGGAATTTAATAATATTAAATTCCGGGAAGCAGATCTGACATCGGTACAGATGCATTCTGCCTCTTTTACCTGTTGTAATTTTGACTATGCAAAGATTACATCTGGTGTATTAGAGAACTGCAGCTTGACAGAATGTAGTATGATTAAATCAGCAATATGGTGTATGGATATCAAGGATGCAGCCTTTAATTATTGCAATATGAACTATGCAGATTTACGTTATAGTAATATAGAAAATACAAGCTTGGTATGCTCATCTTTGAGAGGAGCAGATTTTTCATATTGTATATTTGATGATCGGACCGATATCCGCTTTTCAGATATTACCGAAGCTGTATTTACGGGCACACGTTTTGATTTTTCAAAGCAGATTGATGTATTACCTGAATTTTGTTACATGACTGGAAATGATGGTAAAACCGTGCTGCTTGCAAAAAACGATCCGAATATTTATCCAATGCCGGAAGAATTTGCTTATCTTGATCCAAAAGCATTAAATGCAGCATTACATATATCAGATCGACAGTATGAGCTCATGTATCAAGGCTTGATTACCGGTTGGGAAAGCATCGAAGCTTCCCAGGCAGTATATAAAGCAGAAATTACAATTAAAAACTCATCAGGAGTACCGATTCTTGGATTCGAAACAAAATCGTTTGAAAGTCGGGCAGATATTAATGCACACATCGATGAAGTATGTAAGTACCAGGCAAAAAAGAACAAAAGTAATGTCTTTGCAGTAAGTATACTGAAGAAGCAGGGGACGGATTCAGAATATGTATGCTGTGAAAAAATAAATGATTATTTTGTAAATCAGTCTCATAAAGCAGATAAGAAAAAAAGTCGTTAGTTTCTATAATATTCCATAATTATTGTAATTTGTGTATGGTGGACCGGATGGTGAAATGGGTGCATCTATGCGATACCTGTCCCAGCGTTATGCAATGCCGGACAATAAGGTGAAAGCGATTCTTACCGATATCGGTACAGAGGAACTGGGACATCTGGAGATCGTTGCCACAATTATCTACCAGCTTACCTGCCGGTTATCGATCGAGGAGATTAAGGCATCGGGATTTGACAAATATTACATCGATCACACCTTAGGAATCTGGCCGCAGGCAGCAGGCGGCGTTCCATTTAATGCTTGCGAATTCCAGAGCAAAGGCGATCCGATCACGGATCTTTTCGAAGATATGGCAGCAGAGCAGAAAGCCCGCTCGACTTATGACAATATCCTGCGTCTCTGCAAAGACTACCCGGATGTATATGAGCCGATCAAATTCCTTCGTGAACGTGAGATCGCACATTTCCAGCGCTTCGGTGAAAGCCTTGGCATTGTCCGCGACAAGATGGATACAAAGAACTTCTATGCATTTAACTCAGCATTTGACACAAGCGCTCCATGCGTGGAGAAATGTGGGAAGTAAGAGATAGTCGCTACCGGTTGTTTATTATTATATAGTAGTGACAGAAGCAGAAAAATCAGGCAGCAATCCTGAATTGGGGATATCAAGCTGCCTGATTTTTTCACAATGTATATTATTGAGAATAATTCTTGAAAAGAATTATAAATTTATTCGGTTTGTGGTATAATGGGTATAAAATTATTTGCTTGCAAGGATGAAAAAACAAATCGTATTTTGTAAAAGGGAGGTACAAGCATATGGACAAAAAAGCAATCTATAATTTATCCTATGGTGTATTCATGTTATCCACCAGATCAGGGGAGAAGGTAAATGGCTGCATCACAAATACATGTATGCAGGTGGCAGGTAATCCGGTTCGGGTTGCGATATCTGTATTAAACACGAATTATACATGTGATCTGTTGAAAGAGAGTGGGATATTTGCTTTGAGTATTCTGGATCAGACCTGCTCATTTGCGACGATAAAACATTTCGGGTTCCAGTCCGGCAGAGATGTGGATAAATTCGCAGATCTGCAAATGCCAAAGGACTGCAATGACATTCCGTATATGGGATGGAATGCCTGTGCCGTGATCAGCGGAAAAGTGGTAGAACAGCAAGACCTTGGTACACATACATTATTTATCGCAGAAGTCGTAGATGCCAAGCTGATCAATGAAAATGCACCGCTGACTTATGCGGATTATCAGACAAAGGTAAAACCAAAAGCAGAACCGAAAGCCCAGGACAAGAAGATCGTAGGCTGGCGCTGCCGGATCTGTAATTATGTATATGAAGGAAGCGAGCTGCCGGCAGACTTCACCTGCCCAATCTGTGGACATGGGGTAGAGGATTTTGAGCCGGTGTATGAGGCGTAGATAGTGAAGAAATAGATAATAAGGTAAAGAAACAAAACCCCAGAATCATGCTGGAACTTTTGCTGTGGAGAGCGGTTAGAGGTGAAGGGTGAGGATGGGGTTTTGTTGTGTGCATAGATGTCATAAAATGTATGAAATTGTTGATAAATAAAGAAAAATAGAATATAATTATACGAAAAGGGGGATATAGTTTACTACCATTAAGATGATGGTCAGTTCGATTCTAAATTCAGAATTAAATTCCATATACAAAAATACATAATGTTCAATTACAGAAAATAAATAAATTTATTTTTTAATTTGTTTAGAAATATAGAAGAAAGAAGGTACTTTATTATGCAGATATACTATGCAACATTTCCAATTCGTGAAACATTAACGCAAGATGATTTGATACAATTAGTTATAGAATGGAATCAAGGAAGCCCTCATAACAAAATTAAAAATTTGACATGGGATGGAGAAAACCGAAATGTTAAATTTGAAGATGGAAATTTATATTTGGAAATTGAAGAAGTTCGAACATATAATACGATAGCTATTCGTTTTCATCAAATTGATGCAAATAATGTAATATGGAATACAGATATAGTTGTTGATTTTAATAAGTATATTTTTGCAATCAAATTAGATAGAGAGACTACAGCTGAGTCTATTGAATTTATTCCAAAATTTAAAACACCAGTTATTGTTAACATGTTACTTGAGGGAGATTATGTTGGAACCGATAAAGGATTAAAAATAACCGATTGTCCTACTATGGTTACAATGGAAAATTACAAACTCATAGAGGCGATAATTTGTCAAAAAGAAGTGTATTCTATGCCGGTGGTTTATGTAACTAGAGGGTATGGACAAGATGATAAAATTGCTAAAGAGTTGGCATACAAATTGCGTGGTGTTGCACATGTATTTTGGGAAAAAGATACCAATGTATCCAAGGTGCTTAAAGAGACATGTGAAGGGAAGAATGCACATCATGGTAGTATTGGAATTTACTATCCGAATAATGCAGCACCTTACAAAATTATTTATGCGAATAGATATAAAGGACGGGAAGATGGATTAATAAATAGAATTGTAGGAATTGTTTGCAGATATGCAAATCAGCAGGCAATACCAAAGATGATGACTTGGGAAGGTGTTCAAAATGAATTATTAAAATTACGATATCAAAGTGCGACTGAGAAAAGAGTAAGAGCTGAATCAGAAGTAACAGAGGTATATAATAGCTTTGATAAGGAATTAGAAGATCAGAAGAAAGTGATAGAGGATTTAAATAATCGAGTTGTCGCGTTGCAGGCTGAAAATCAAGGACTTAGGGCTAAATATGATCAGTTATCAGAGATTCCATTATTGTATTATGGAAATGAAGATGATCTTTATGATGGTGAAATAGAGGATCAGTTATTAGAGGTTATAAGAGAACAGATTAGTCAGACTGATGAGAAAACACGGAAAGCACATATCTTAAAAGATATTATAGAATGTAATAAACCAACTGGTTCATTAAAAAAAAAGCGTGATGATATAAAACGAATTTTAAAAGGCTACACCAAGGTTGGTGATAGTTTAAAAAGAGAATTAAAAGATTTTGGATTTGAAATAAAAAAAGATGGAGGTCATTACAAACTCTTATATAATGGTGATGCAAGATATCTATTTACCATGTCTTCATCAGGTAGCGATAGTCAACATGGTGGTGGTAATTTGGCAGCTGAAATAAAAATAAAGCTGTTATAGAGGAGCGAAGTTTTAAATATATAATATTTGTTGAATTATTTTCATTTGTGTTATCATATAGGTAAAGCAAGTTATGAAATATATGGGATTTAAATCAACATATATTATATATAAATGGTAGATTAACAAATGGTATCCATAAATAAAAAGCCTTAGCAATTATATATAATGTAAGTTGGATAGAGGTTTTAGAAGAAGAGGATTGATTATTCATCCTCTTCTTTTTTATAATGTCATTGTTTACATAAAAATAGGTTTTTTAATTATAAGAGATACATAGTAGTTCAATTATTTATTATGTATAAGGTGTCGATTAAGTTTGAAAATAACGGTATAAAGAGAATACTTCTGGAAAGAATAGTAAAATATTATAATTTTTAGTATTGTATAAATTGTTGATAAATAACGAAAAAAGGGATATACTTTAAAAAGTAATAAGGGGCGGGTCGTTTAAATCATTGAATGAATAGTCGATTCAATACATAATTCTATATTCAGACTTAAATCCCAAATAAAGAAATAATGCGTTTATTTATAGAAAATAGTGACTTATATTAAAAATATGAACAAAGGTAAAGCTGATCTTTTAGGATCGGATAGTAGCCAAGACGGAGCAAGGTTGATCATATTGTTTCTTGTTCCATAGAAAATATTCAATGTAGGATTGTATGACAGGGGGATATTTATGAGTAAAGCTAATGATAATATATCGAAAAAAGTGTGTGATGTTGCAGAGAATGGATCGTTGAATGAAATAATGGTTAATTCTAAATTTCTCCCTATTGTACCGAAAAGTATGTTAGTTCAAGCTGCGGAAAAAATGATAGATAATATAAAATGGTGTACTAAAAATTCCACATTAAAGGCGTACATTGAATGGAGAAATGGCATTGTCAAAAGGCTTGCGACAGATGTTACTTTGGCTTTTTTTAATTCCGTGGGACAAGAAATTCGTGATAATAAATCATATTTAAATAAATGGTTACAGCAAATTGATTATTCTCCATGGATCGGCGTAATTGAAAGTATTAAATTGGCTGGTTTTAATTTTTCTAGTAAAGAATTATGTGAGAGATATTTACAGGTAATGTTTGATGCTAAGTGGTTTCCATACGCAACTTGGATTGCAGATTATAAAATGCTCTTTGACATGATGGAAATATTGAAAACAAGTCGTGTTAGCAAAAATCGAATTAAAAGAATTGATAGATTAATTTTTACATATTATGATCGAAATGAATTAGACAATTTTAAACGTAGATGGAGACAAAATGTTGTATGTCCCCCGTATATGAAAAGAATTCTTATTCAATCTGTTCAGGCATATTATCGGAAAGAATATGCATTGACTGTATGTGCGCTAGCTTCATTGTGGGAAGGCATTATTGCAGATAAAGTACATGATCAAGATTTTAAAGTTAATTGCAGGACAAAAAATAATTTATTGCAATTAATTAAAAATAATGATTTTGATAATATATTTTCCGATTTTTGTGAAACATTTATTTATTATAACTGTTCGAGCCCGGAAGAAGTAAAACAGGATGTGCCGGGAAGACATGCAATAGCACATGGTTGGTACAGGACATATCCTACCAGAAAAACTGCGTTGAATGCTATTTTATTTACAGATTTCTTAATTGATTTAAAGCCTATACTACAGTAAATACCGAAATCATACAAAGTAAGTAAAACAGCAAAATTTACAGATGAAATTAAGGAGGCAATAGAATGAATAGCATTTTAGGAATAATAGATACTGTTGGTATTGTATTAGAAATAATTGTTGCAATAATTGTGGGTGGATTTCCAATCATTTTTTTAGGTTTGTTTATATATGGCATTTTTTGTATAAAAAAAGAAGGACAAGATAAACAAAAGATGAGAAAAAATTATTTTGAGAAAAAACGATATTATCCTAAAATAAAAAAAGAGGATTGGCAAACTAGAGTATGTGCTGAAATCTACATTTCGGCTTTTTTTATATTAGTATTTGCAAAAAAAATAGAGAAAAAAACTGGATACATAAATTTAATTATAGATAATATTAGTACAATAATAGATATTGTACTTGGTTTGACTGCTATTGTTATAACATTAATTATAGCAATGGAAGTGATAGATAAGGAGTATTACTTAGTATTTTCAATTCATGATATTTCTAAAACAAAACATTATAAAGTGCTGTTGCAAATGATGATAATATCATGTATTTCAGTATGTTTATTCGGAATTTGGATAAAAGGGATAAAGAGCATAAAGAGTATATCGATGGTAGTAGGAATATTGACTTTTTCAATGTTTATTGCCTTATTAAGTGGTTGTATTCTGTTATGGCGAACATTGAATATCATGTTTTGTAATGACCGTACAGAATTAAAATTTTTAAAAAAACTTTATTTAATTTTTTCTAATAAATGGAAATGGGAATTAAATTTAAAAAATGTTAATTATTGGAGCAAAAAAGCTGTTGATATAAATATAGGATATTTACTGAATGAATTAAAAAAGGTTTGTAATAAAAAGAAAATTAAAAATATAGAACATATTGAATTTGAATTTACTTCCGATTGTGCAACAAAAGATTTTTATAAGTTTGCACAAAAAAAAGTAGTTATTATAATATTTATAATGATATCCTTTGTCGAGTTGTTTAATTATTTAGTATCGCAGACGAGTAATATTTTGTTTAATATATGTTTTGTAATAAGAATTTTAAATTTAGTAGCTGTTGTTGCAATTTTAATAATAATCTATTCAAATAATGAATTTGTTCAACTTGTTGTAATTGGTTTATTTATTGGTGAGGCAGGCTATTGTTTTACCAGTAAAAACAAAAAAACAAAATATTTGTTTGAGGAGGCTTATCCCCATAGGAATATTTTAGGAAGATACATAGAAATAACCAATAGTATTGTAGGTTTTTTTTACATTTGGATAGAACTTGTATATGATGCAAAATTAAATAAAAAGAATAAGAAACTCATTTTATCAGAATTTAAAAATATGATTTCAGAGATAGAAACATGTGAAAATACGGATCAGTTCACGTTTTTTCCTGTTTTTGTTATAGGTTTCTTTTTGTTTTATAGAAATATATCATGTAAACGTATAAAGAAAATATACAATAAATTTATAGTGGAAAAAGAAATAAATGTATATTTATTTCAAAGAATGTTATATAGCCAAATAAGACATTTGTTGAGATATGTTGATGAATCTGAATACATTAAAGATGACATTGATGATATGCAACAGGTAATATACAAATATTTTATATGGATGAAAAGCTAGATGAATTTTATATAAGTGCTGTAAAAAATGTCAATTCCTGATTAAGAATTGTTAGATGACTTCTTATGAATGGCATACATTGAAAAATACGAATTCTCGTGATATGCTTTACCCATATTTATTAGAAAATAATGGAACGTTGACATCGTGGTGAGGAATGATGTTCCATTTACAGATAGAAAAATTTGACAGATGCACAGTTATGGCAGGAGACTGAATTCTCTGCAAATATTATTGCATGGCTGAAATAAAATGGAGATATTTATTTCAAAAGCGTAGAGAGTATAAGCCGTGTTCTGAACTGTGACATTGACAACATTCAGGGGTTTGTACCAGAAGATAATGGAGGAAAAGAAAATGGTTGATACCAAAAAGGAACAGGAACGTGATGAACTGCATCGTGCAATATGGGCGATTGCAGATGAATTACGTGGAGCAGTTGATGGTTGGGATTTTAAAAATTATGTTCTTGGCACGATGTTCTATCGATATATTTCCGAAAACTTGTGTAATTACATAAATAGTGGTGAGATTGATGCGGGCAATACCGATTTTGATTTTGCAAAAATGCCGGATGAGGATGCAGAAGAAGCAAGAGAAGGTTTGGTAGAGGAAAAAGGATTTTTTATCCTTCCGAGTGAGCTTTTCTGTAATGTTCGTGCCAATGCAGCAAATGATGAAAATTTAAATGAAACATTGGAGCGTGTGTTCCGTCATATCGAGGAATCAGCGGAAGGCAGTGAGGCAGAGAGTGACTTTGCAGGACTGTTTGATGACTATGATGTAAATAGCAATAAACTGGGTTCTACGGTTGCAAAGCGTAATGAAAAACTTGTTAAGCTGCTGAATGGCGTAGGTGAAATGAATCTTGGAGATGTGAAAGACCATTCTATTGATGCCTTTGGTGATGCGTATGAGTACCTTATGACCATGTATGCATCGAATGCTGGGAAATCTGGTGGAGAGTTCTTTACTCCGGCAGATGTATCTGAATTGCTCACACGCCTTGGAACAGTAGGAAAAACAGAAATTAATAAAGTGTATGATCCGGCTTGCGGTTCGGGGTCATTGCTTCTGAAGGCTGAGAAAATTCTCGGTAAGGATGCTATTCGTAACGGTTTTTATGGACAGGAGATTAATATCACAACCTATAACCTTTGCCGTATTAATATGTTTCTTCATGACGTGGGATTTGATAAATTTGATATAGCTTGTGAAGATACATTGCTTAGTCCACAACACTGGGATGATGAGCCGTTTGAGCTGATCGTGTCTAATCCCCCATATTCTATCAAGTGGGCGGGAGACGAAAATCCGCTGCTCATAAATGATCCACGATTTGCTCCTGCTGGAGTTCTTGCGCCTAAGAGTAAAGCGGATATGGCATTTATTATGCATAGTCTATCATGGCTTGCATCCAACGGAACTGCTGCTATCGTATGCTTTCCAGGAATTATGTACCGTGGTGGTGCCGAGCAGAAAATCCGTAAATATTTGGTGGATAATAACTATATTGACTGTATTATTCAGTTGCCGAGTAACCTGTTCTTTGGCACTTCGATTGCAACCTGTATCATGGTAATGAAAAAGAACAAGGCAGACAACATGACACTGTTTATTGATGCCACAAGTGAGTGTGTTAAAGTTACCAACAATAATAAGCTGACACCAGAAAATATTGACCGTATTGTAGATGTGTTTGCGAAGCGTGAAGAAGTGGAACATTTTGCACATCTGGCAAGCTATGAAGAAGTATCCAACAATGATTATAATTTGTCTGTATCCACTTATGTCGAAGCCGAAGATACCAGAGAGAAAATTGACATCGTGAAACTGAATGCGGAAATTAAGGAAATTGTTGCCCGTGAGCAGGTGCTACGTGATGAGATTGATAAGATCATTGCAGAAATCGAGGTGTAAATGATAATTCGACTGATTCAAGACATAAGAAAGGCATTGGAAAACGAGCTATATTTTGTAGCATTAAGTTCTGCACTTACTTTGCCGGACATCTGTGGTAAGGCCGCATATCCAACTGAACGAAGCAGCAGAAAACGATATATTTTATGGTATGACGAAGAAATAGGTAAATATGAAAAGAATCCAGAAGACAAAGATGATATGCCGTATTTGTCGGGAGAGGTAATTTATAGTTTGCGTTGTTCATTGTTACACGAAGGAAATCCCAATATGAAAAATGACAGTTTACCAACCAATCAACCAATAGATCATTTTTCGTTGGTTATTGAAAAAGCTAAGCCGTTTGATATTTATTCAGATTCCAGTTCAATTACTCGATTTGGAAATGAACAGAAACGTGAATATAGTATGAATATTAGAAGAATATGCATGATTTTATGTACTGTAGCAGAAGCCTATTATAAAGAGAATGGCGATAAATTTCATTTCAATTATGAAATTATCGACTGGGACGGGGTTACGTCACATTTGTCTTCAATAGACATGGAAAAATTTTTTGTTGAGATGGGTAAAAGTGATAATGAATTTTATCAAGGAAGGAAAATGACCGAAAAATGAATAAAATAAATGAATTAATAAAAGAATATTGCCCAGATGGTGTGGAAATACGTTGCCTTGAGGATTGTTGTAATTTGCTTGACAAAAAACGAAAACCAATAACAAAAGCATCTCGTGAAGCTGGAGAATACCCATATTATGGAGCTAATGGAATTCAAGATTATGTGGCAAATTATATTTTTGATGGTACATTTATTTTAGTTGGCGAAGATGGAAGTGTTATTACTAAATCAGGCACACCAGTTGTAATATGGGCAGAAGGAAAAATATGGGTAAACAATCATGCCCATATTATTGAAGAAAAAGATGGTGTAATGTTGCGCTATTTATACCATTATCTTCAGACTATAGATGTAACATCGTTGATTCATGGTAATATTCCTAAATTGACGGGGGGGGACTTTAAAGCATTGAAGATCGCCATACCTCCTCTGGAGGTACAACGTGAAATAGTCCATATTTTGGACTCTTTTACGTTACTTACAGCCGAGCTTACAGCCGAGCTTACAGCCGAGCTTACAGCTCGGAAGAAACAATATGAATTTTACAGAGATAAATTATTGACGTCGAATAGAAATATAAAAACAGTAAAATTAGGGGATGTATGTACTTTTGTGCGTGGCCCATTTGGCGGAGCATTAAAAAAGGAAATATTTAAAACTGAGGGATATGCTGTATATGAACAGCAACATGCCATTTACCGTAATTTGGATTTTAGATATTATATTGATAAAAATAAATTTTCTGAATTGAAAAGATTTGCGGTTAATCCAGGCGATATGATAGTCAGTTGTTCTGGAACAATTGGGAAAACATTTGTGATTCCCCCAAATGCTCCAGAAGGAGTAATAAATCAAGCATTATTGAAATTAACACCTAATAAAGAGTTAAATGTATTTTATTTGCAATATTTTTTTGAAAATACGATTTCCAAAGTTTTGAATGGAGTAGCACGAGGTGGTGCAATAAAAAATGTTCCATCGGTTAGTGAATTAAAGTTAATTGAATTGCCATTACCGCCATTAACTTTTCAAAAGAAGTTGGTAAATGTTCTTGACAATTTTGAATCCATCTGCACTGACCTGAATATTGGCTTGCCAGCCGAAATCGAAGCACGTCAGAGGCAATATGAATATTATCGAAATTTACTCTTGACATTTGCTGAAACAGGAAACATGCTCGAGACAGACAGACAGACAGACAGACAGAGCTGAATGCAATTAAGCTAGTTCAGTATGTGTTTGGATATGTGCGAATTGAATTAGGGACAGTCGGCAAAGTATCAATGTGTAAACGTATAATGAAGGCTGAAACAAGTCCTGATGGTGATGTTCCATTTTATAAAATTGGTACATTTGGAAAGAAACCGGATGCATATATTACCAGGCAAAAATTCGAGGAATATCGGAATTGTTATTCATATCCAAATAAGGGAGATATTTTGATCTCTGCTGCTGGGACAATAGGGAGGACTATTGTGTATGATGGCGAGGATGCATATTATCAGGATTCAAATATTGTATGGATTGCGAATGATGAAAGCATTGTGTTAAATCGATATTTATTATATTGCTATCAGCTTCAACCATGGATAGTATCCACAGGAGGTACAATTGCAAGACTATATAATGACAATATTAGCCGAGCTAAAATTTGCGTACCGTCTTTGGAAGAACAAAAAAGAATTGTAACTATCCTCGACCACTTCGATACTCTTTGCAATGACCTGTCTGCGGGCTTACCAGCGGAAATAGAAGCACGCCAGAAGCAATACGAATATTATCGAGATAAACTATTATCATTTAAGGGGGCGGATTGAGATACCGAAAGGCAGTAAGATTACAAAGAAACAACATTATATTCCTCAAGTATATTTGAGAGGATTTTCACCGGAGTATGGCAATAATGATATACCTGTATCAAGGTATACAGTTTTTTGTCATGATTTAACAGGAAGAAATCAGTTTAATGATCCAATTCCGATAAAAAGTATTTGTTATGAGAAGTATCTATATGAGGTTACTGATCGTGATGGGGAGATCGTTTTACTAAATCATTTGGAACATTTATTCTTAATAATAGAAAAGATGTTTGGTAATTATAGACGTGAATTGGAGAATAAAGCATCCTTAGAAGAAAATTATAAAACAAAGTGTTTTCTGACAAACGAAGAAAAGGCATTCTGGATGACTTATATCATAATTCAAATGTTGAGAATGCCGGAAACTCTGCAATTAGCAGAAAATTTAAGTTTGAAGATATGGGAAAATGAAATTAATACGAAACAGGCAAAGAACATAGCAAGAATGTACTGTTTACCGTTTTTCAGAGAAATGGAAGAAAATAACAGTGAAGAGCTAGCAGTTTTTAATGCTTTGCTTAATCCAATGGTGACTATGACATTTGGAGTTGGGGTTGACAGACAGGCGAAAATTATTACTTCTGATAAACCTATATATGTATATGCGCAGGAAGTTCCATGTACTGAATATAAAAAAATTATTTTTCCTATTTCTGCTAAAGTGTGTTTATTTCTATATGGGGAGGAATATAAGAAAAAAATCCCTAAAAATTTTTTATTTCCAATTAATGATGGAATACGAGAAGAAATATTTAAATCAATGACGGATTCTTCGTATGGGAAAATATACGCCAACCATGTTTTAGATAAGAAAGAACAAAGATATATAGAAGAAGTATTGAGGGAAAAGGAGGAGAGGTAAGTGCCGTACTTTAATATTGTAGCGGAGACATCAGAGAATACCGTTGTTACAGAATATGAACCAGTCAAAAAGCGTTCTGACAGTTACCAGAGCGAAGCAGAACTGGAACAGGAGCTTATCCGTCTGCTTTGTGAACAGGGATATGAATATTTGCCTATTCACACGGAGAAAGATCTGATTGTCAATCTCCGTAAGAAATTAGAGGAATTAAACAACTATCAGTTTTCAGATACAGAGTGGGAAGATTTTTTCAAAAATGCTATTGCTAATCCCAATGAGCATATTGTGGAAAAGACCCGGAAGATACAGGAGGACAATATCCAGGTTCTGACCCGTGATGACGGTTCTTCCAAGAATATTACACTCATAGATAAAAAGAACATTCATAATAACAGACTACAGGTTATTAATCAGTACAAGGTGAATGCTGCCACAGGCAGCAGCAAGGACAGCCTGGGCTGTGTGATTGGCACAGAAAATGGCGCAAAGTATAATAACCGCTATGATGTTACAGTATTGGTTAATGGTTTGCCGCTTATACATATTGAATTAAAGCGTAGAGGTGTTGCCATTCGTGAGGCATTCAATCAGATCAACCGCTACCAGAGGGATTCTTTCTGGGCAGGATATGGACTGTATGAGTATGTTCAGATTTTTGTCATTTCAAATGGTACAGACACGAAGTATTATTCCAACAGTACCAGACGAAATGCGGAAAAGGAACATGATAAGCAGGGATCAAGTAAGACCAGGACAAGTAACAGTTTTGAGTTTACCTGTTTTTGGGCAGACGCCAATAACCGTGTGATCCCTGATCTGATAGATTTTACAAAGACTTTTTTGGCAAAGCATACGATTCTGAATATCCTTACGAAGTACTGTATTTTTACATCTGAGGATATGCTGATGGTCATGCGGCCGTACCAGATTACGGCTACGGAGCGAATTCTCAATCGTATCGAAATTGCCAATAATTATAAGAAGTACGGCAGTGTCGAGGGTGGTGGTTACATCTGGCATACCACAGGTTCCGGCAAGACGTTGACTTCGTTCAAGACGGCAAGACTGGCATCGAAGCTGCCTTATATTGATAAGGTGCTGTTTGTGGTTGACCGTAAGGATCTGGACTACCAGACCATGAAAGAATATGACCGTTTTGAAAAAGGGGCAGCTAACAGCAATACTTCGACTACTATATTAAAAAGGCAGTTGGAAGACCTGGACGCACACATCATTATTACTACCATTCAGAAACTGGCTACCTTTATAAAGAAGAATCCGGGCCATGAAGTGTATACGAAACATATCGTTATTATTTTTGATGAGTGCCACCGTAGTCAGTTCGGGGATATGCACACTGCGATTGTGAAGAATTTCAAAAAATATCATCTGTTTGGATTTACAGGAACACCGATTTTCTCTGTTAATTCCGGCAGAGCAAAAAATCCAGAATTCTTTACTACAGGTCAGACCTTTGGAGACCAGCTCCACAGCTACACGATTGTGGATGCTATTAATGATAAAAATGTTCTCCCATTCCGGGTGGATTATATTAAAACGATGGATGTGGAAGAAGAAATCACAGACGAGATGGTCTGGGACATCAACCGTGAAAAGGTTATGATGGCTCCTGAACGAATTCAAATTGTGACACAGTATATACTGGAGCATTTTGACCAGAAGACCTATCGTGGGGATAAAACATACATATATAATACACTGACTAATATCGCCGAGGTGGCTTCTGCCAAACGGGATGAGGTAGAGGAGATTAAGCAAAAACAGCGTATCAGCGGTTTTAATTCTATTTTTGCAGTATCGAGTGTTCCGATGGCAAAACTATATTATCAGGAATTTAAAAAGCAGATGGCAGCAGACCCGACCAAGAAATTGCGTGTCGCAACCATTTTCAGTTATGGTGCAAATGAGGAAGAATCGGATGGTATTCTGGATGAAGAAAATTCAGAGGATACCTCTGCCCTTGATCAGCCGTCCAGAGATTTTTTGGAAGAAGCTATCAAAGATTATAATGAAATGTTCCATACGAATTATGATACTTCAAGTGATAAATTTCAGAATTACTATAAAGATGTGTCACTTCGTATGAAGAACAAAGAACTGGATATTTTGATTGTTGTAAATATGTTCCTGACAGGATTTGATGCAACAACCATGAATACGCTGTGGGTAGATAAAAATTTGAAAATGCATGGGCTGATACAGGCATTTTCCCGTACTAACCGTATTCTGAATTCCATTAAGACCTTTGGCAATATTGTATGTTTCAGAAATTTGCAAAAGCGTGTAGATAGTGCTATTTCCCTGTTTGGAGACAAGAATGCCGGAGGTATTGTTCTGCTGCAGAGCTTTAAAGATTATTATTACGGATATGAATCTGTAGACGGCAAGCCAATGCCGGGATATGTGGATATGATGGAAGATTTGAATAATAAGTTTCCTTTGTCAGAACCACAGATTATCGGAGAGCAGAATCAGAAAGATTTTATCGCGTTGTTTGGTGCGATCCTCCGTATGAGAAATCTATTGCTTTCCTTTGACGAGTTCAAGGGGAATGAGTTGATTTCCGAGCGCGATTTACAGGATTACCTTGGACGTTATCAGGATTTACGCGATGAGTGGAAACGCAAGCGGCAGGAAAGTGTGGATATTACAGATGATGTAGTATTTGAGATTGAACTGATCCGACAGATAGAAATCAATATTGATTATATTCTTATGCTTGTAAAGAAGTACCATGATACTCACTGCGAAGATAAGGAAATGTTGATAACCATTAATAAGGCGATTGATGCCAGCCCGGAACTTCGGAGTAAGAAGCAGCTTATAGAAAATTTCATTGCAGGAATTAATGATGTGGATGATGTCATGGATGAATGGCATGAGTTTGTGGTGAAACAGAGAGATTACGATCTTAATGTAATTATTACGGAAGAAAAGTTGAAGCCGGAAGACACACGTAAGTTTATGGAAAATGCATTCCGTGACGGAGAGATTAAAACTGCCGGAACAGACATAGATAAACTTATGCCACCGATTTCTCGTTTTGGTGGAGGCGGACGAGAGCAGAAGAAACAGAGAATTATTGATAAGTTCAGGGCTTTCTTCGAAAAGTATTATGGCATTGGTGGTTCACAGTCATTTTCAGAGAAAGAACAAAAAATAGAGCTATATGGAAAGAGTGAAGAAGCTGACCTTCCACTGGTAGCTGATTCAACAAAAGCATATAAAATGGAGATAGATGAGTAAAGCTATATTGGAATGTGATAAAGCAGACAAAAAAGTTATTTAGAAAGATTTCTGCTGATTATATTATATGAGGAGAATTACATATGAAAATTATACAGTGGTTATTTGTTGATCATGTTTCGGATGTTATAGTTCCGTTAGCTTCGATATTTTTGACATCTATATTAGCAAAAGCAAGATATACGAGGAATGCACCACTTGATAAATTGGAGATTGCATATAATAGAGTTTATTTCCCAATTTGGATGCTCATTAAAAAAACGGAGAAACCGGATTTGACGTTCGTTGAAAAATGCAAAATTTATTTATATAAATATAGAAAATATATTGATGAATCCACATTGATAGCTTTGAATAATTTAGAACAATGTATTAATGCTGGAAATGAAAAGAAAATTAAAAGGTATTATTGCTCATTTAAAAATGAAATCTATAGAAACAATAATTGCTTAAGACGTTATCTGGGTTATTTAGATAGTGGACTTTGGACATTGTATAATGTTGAATCTTCACAAAATAAAAGAATTTTAAGAATGGGTATTGAAGGATGTGCATTTTACAGTTGTATAATAATTAGCTTTTATTTACAAAATGAAAAATATAAAAGAGATTTATTAATAGTTATTTTGGTGATTATAGTTATTGTTGTATTTGAATTATTGGGAGCTCTATGTACATATATTATAAATAAAATAAACAAAAGAACGGTCTCTTGATTCTAACGCATAAAAACAAAGGCCGATCATAATATCCACGCCCCAGCTTCACCTGTTGCCTCCGGTTTTCCCGGATGTGCAGCAGATCAAAAGCGGGGCGTTTGTTCTGGTTCCTTTTTATTACATGCTAGAATGTCTTCTGCAGAAATTCTGCATGCGATTTATAGTAGCGATAGTATTCGGTACCCTTTTCCTGACCATACTTGGTTACGAAGAGGTTGTGAATTTCCCGAAGGTTTGCTTTATGCGGGTATAGTTTTTTATAGAAATCATCAATGAGAGCAATACCGGCATTAGAGTAAACAATCGATAAGAATTTACGATATTTTGTTTTCTTTTGCCAGTTGACCTTTGGTATCTCGTAGGATGAACTCTTTACTATACCATAGATATAACTTCCTTTTTCCTGACCGTAGATTGATATAAGTATGTTGTGGATGGCGGATAGATTACTTTTCCCGACACAGGAAAGTAATGTATCGACCTGTTCCTTATCATACAGCGGCGTAGATACAGCTTCTGGAATAGCAGCCTGTTTATCAATCTTAACAGGAACAGCAATTTTGACAGGATTCGTAGCAGGAGTGGTTTCTACGATCACGTCCGGCTTTGGATTTTCTGCCTTTATTACTGAATCATCAATACTTTCTGGTACTGCAGTAAAAGCTGGAATTGCAGGAAGCATTGGCTTTTGTATAGATAGTTCATTTGCCAGTGTGTGGAAAATGGAGGGAGCCTTGCGGCATACATGGTATCCGCGTTCCGTCCAGAAATGTACCACGCTGTCAAAACCTTTATCTTTTGAAACAATGATGAGGTTGTCGTCCGGATTTTTAACTGTATACGAACCAAGGTAGGTTACAAGTTGAAAATCTAAGGCATTATCAGTTCCGTTTTCACAGAGGATGAACTCAGGTTCAAAAGGGGACTGTTTCAATGCGACAACATTTGCATAGGACATGTTAGGAGATTTATCGGTGTAGAATACAAGGATACAGTCATCGTCATTCAGATAATCAAATAGTTGTATCCAGGAATCACCGACGTTCTCACTATCTACAAAAAATATATTTCTCATGATCACCTCGTTTAACCAGAACAAAATAAGTATAGCATATAATTTTATCGAACTGAACAAGAAAATGTCGACATAAATGTTGGCAAAAAAACAACACCTCCACCCCATAGTAGTTTCATATGCAATACATTTCAGAAATTCTGTCTTGTATCATATGACCACCATGGAGCAGAGGTACTTTATATTATGCGGCTATTTAATGGATCGCTTCTGAATTCATAACAGTCTTAGCTGTACCGGCATAAGGGTAAGCCCAGAGGAAACTGCTTATTTTACTATAAGTAACATCCATATTAAGTTCATAGGACTGTACATTTTTGAGATTCTTAATCTTTACATTTTGTGTAGCACGAACCTTGAGCCGGAGTGTTTCATTTGCCTTAAGAGTCAGGCTCTGGTTGCTTTTGTATTTCTTCCATGGGCCATCACCCTTGCGATAGGAAATGATATCAACACCTGTTTCAATGGTCGAACCATCGTCCAGTTCAATCGTCAGTACAGCATTGTCATATAATTTCAATGTGTCATTATAGGCTTTGCTGGTAATCTTATATACTGTTTCGTTATCAGCACATTTTACACTGTTGTCAAATTTGAACGTATATTTACCGCTTCGGTTTGTTGCAGATATCTGTTCGTAGTCTGTAAATGCACTGTAATATTTCTTCTTGCCGACTTTAAGATAAGTTCTGACCTTATAGCGGTATGTCTTGCCTGCTGTTACTGTCTTGTCTTTGTAGTTCAGACTGTCTACACTTTTCTTGACTGTGGCAATCTTCTTGTAGCCTACGATACCCATTTCTTTTCGGTAGATTTCATATCCGGTTGGAAGTACGCCGCCTGAACTGTATAATTTCAGCGTGATCGACTTTGGGCTTCTTGGGGCTTCTGCAAACTGGTATTCGTCAAATGAACATGTCAGTCCGGTATAGGCAGATTCCGGAACTCCAGTTTTAATGACACATTTTTTATTCTTATAGCCACGAACCATGTAGCTGTAAGTTTTCTCTGTTTTTAATTTCTTGTCGGTGTAACTTTTCTTCTTGCCGGAGATGGTTGCTACCACCTTATATTTGCCGACATTTCCGTTTTTGTTTTCTGTGGCACGATAGATTTTATACTGAGTAACTCCTTTTTGTGCTTTCCATGTTATTTTTACCGAGGTCATCGATGTAGCGGTTGCCTTTATTTCAAGATAGCCACTGGCTTTTGCTGCCGGCATGCTTGTAAACATGAGCTCCCCGATCATAACAAACATGAGTATGAGACTGATAATCTTTTTGTTCATAACCTTCAACTCCTTTCTTTGTCCGATATATACAGTTTATATTTGATTTATTTTTATGCTCAGCCTGTGACTGGTGGACTATATCTTGTAATATGACATACACGAGGCTTTCGTAATGAGATGCATATTGTCAGTAAATACGGGTGCCTGTTTGAGCCGAAGGCGAGTTGGCACAGGAGTATTTACGAAAAAAACATATGCATCGAATAGAAAATGAAGTGCGTCATTTACAAGATGTAGTCCACCGGTTAAAGGCTGAATATAAAAGATAAACTTTATACCTGTATACATGGTCTCCATAACCCTAAATTCCGACACATCATTCGATTGATATGCTTATATAAATTATACCATATACATATGCTGTTTCGATACTGAAAGATTATCGTCAAAATGACGAAAAACCTAAGGAATTATACGTGTTGCAGATACATTAAACATGCCGCATATTCCGGCAAGATTCTATGATGAAGCTTGCTGATGAATTGCAGCATGTTGATATAAAAATAGAATTGTTAAAGATATAAAAATTCATTCAGAGAGAGTTGCTGTTTGATAAAACGACTTACCCTTCAATCCCTTTCATAGTGAGCTGGATTCGTTTCTTTGCAAGATCCACGCCCATAACCTTAACTGTTACGATATCACCGACACTTACAACATCCAATGGGTGCTTGATGAATTTATCCGACATCTGAGAGATATGAACCAGACCGTCCTGATGAACACCGATATCTACAAATGCACCGAAGTCGATTACATTACGGACTGTGCCCTTTAAGATCATGCCTTCCTTTAAGTCCTTCATTTCAAGGATGTCCCCACGCAGGATCGGCTGTGGCATTTCACTTCGAGGATCTCTTGCAGGTTTTTCCAGCTCTTTTACAAGGTCGGTAACTGTTACGGTTCCGACGCCCAGTTCTTTTGCGAGTGCTTTGATATCGCCTGCGGCTTTTGTGATACCCTTTAACTGACCGGATGCAAGATCATCCATGGAATATCCGAGATGCCGGATCAGTGTTTCGGCAATCTCGTAGCTTTCCGGATGGACAGAGGTAGCATCAAGCGGATTTGTACCACCTGAGATCCTCATAAATCCGGCACACTGTTCAAAGGCTTTCGGACCAAGCTTTGCAACCTTTAACAGTTCTTTTCTATTTGTAAAGCGACCGTTTGCTTCACGGTATTCTATGATATTCTTTGCCAGTGTTTTTGTAATACCCGAGATATGCTCCATCAGAGGAGCAGAAGCTGTGTTTAAATCAACGCCGACCTGGTTTACAGAATCTTCGACAACAGCGTCTAACGCTTCTGTCAGCTTCTTCTGGTTCATATCGTGCTGGTACTGACCGACACCGATCGCTTTCGGATCGATCTTGACCAGCTCGGCAAGCGGATCCTGAAGTCTTCTTGCGATTGAAGCGGCGCTACGCTGACCGACATCAAAGCTTGGAAATTCTTCTGTTGCAAGCTTGCTTGCCGAGTAGACGGATGCTCCGGCTTCATTTACGATTACATACTGAACCTTTGTATCCAGCTCATGGATAAGATCGGCAATGATCGCCTCGGACTCACGGGAAGCGGTTCCGTTCCCGACAGAGATCAGCGAGATGTTATATTTTTTGATCAGATCCTTTAAGATCTTCTTTGATTCTTCCACCTTATTCTGAGGAGCAGTCGGGTAGATGACTTTCGTAGTGAGTACCTTTCCCGTTGCATCAACGACTGCCAGCTTACATCCGGTACGGAATGCAGGATCCCAGCCAAGTACGACATGGCCGTTGATCGGTGGCTGCATTAAGAGCTGTTTTAAATTACTGCCGAATACTTTGATCGCACCATCTTCGGCAGCTTCGGTCAGACTGCTTCGGATATCACGTTCAATGGATGGAGCGATCAGACGTTCGTAGCTGTCGGCAATCGCGTCTTTTAAGATGTCATTTGTATTCGGATTATCCCGTACGACCACTTCACGGATCAGATAACCGATGATCTCGTCGACCGGTGCGTCGATCTTAACGGAGAGAAATTTTTCCTTTTCACCACGATTAATGGCGAGTGTACGATATCCGGTCATCTTGCGGACGGGAGTGCTGAAATCATAATACATTTCATATACCGATTCTGCTTCCGGATCTTTTGCGGTAGTTATAAGAACTCCCTTATCCATTGTTCGGTTTCGTATCTCGGTTCGATATTCTGCATTATCCGAAATGGATTCTGCGATAATGTCCATAGCTCCTGCAATTGCTTCTTCAGGGGAGTGAACTTCTTTTTCTTCTGATACATAGGCGAGGGCTTCTTCCGTGATCGGCTTATTTGTCATTTGCAGGGAGATGATATTTGCAAGCCCTGTAAGTCCCTTGCTCTGTGCGATCGTGGCACGAGTTTTTCTCTTTGGCTTATATGGGCGGTACAGATCCTCGACAGCTACCAGAGTTTCGGCAGCCAGAATGGACTGCTTCAGTTCGTCGGTCAGCATGCCTTGTTCTTCAATCGTAGCAATGACCTTTTCTTTTCGTTCTTCTAGTCCTCTGAGGTAAGTAAGACGTTCATCCAGAGTACGAAGCTGCTCATCGTTTAAAGAACCGGTAGCTTCTTTTCTGTATCGTGCAATAAAAGGGATAGTGTTTCCCTCATCTATCAGTTTAACGGCAGCGGCTACCTGCTCCTGCCGGCACATAAGTTCCTGACTGATCTTCAAAATAATATCCATAATCGTGAAACCTCTTTCTTAATTTGTATCATTCACCGTAACAGGCAATGCCATGTATATAATGTGTGTTCTGATGCGGATCTGGTGATACGAGAACAACCGAATATAGTGCAATGACATATATTGTGCGTTCGAGTCCGCTTGCTGCAACCCGTACAGACAGGTTGGAACATTGTATAGTTGCATATTACGGTAAAGCAGAATCTAGTATATGCGAAATTTCGGTAGGATTCAAGCATGGAGACAGACAAATTATGGAAAAGTACAAAACAGAAAAACGCAGCAGATAAAAAATGAAGTATCTATAAAATAACAGATTCGCTGGAAAGATATGGGCGGCTGTGTTATACTGAAACAGACACAAGGTGCGGGTGGACATGTCCGGTTATATCTAAAAAATGCCCCGAGGGTATGGAATGGAGCAGAACATGCAGGGTTTTACAAATACAGCAGACAGAGATGAAACAGTTTCTTATATAGAAGATGGCAGTTGTCAGGCAGATCGTGTTGAGACTGCGATGGCATTTGCGAAGCGATGTCATCAGGGACAGACGCGCCTTGGCAGAGATGGCAAAGTGCCGTATTATGATGAACATATTCTTGGCGTTTATCATATATTAAGAGACGAATGTCATGTAGAGGATGAAACTGTACTTGTAGCTGCATTACTGCATGATACGGTAGAAGATACGGAATGTACATTTGAAGATATTGAACAGATCTTTGGTACGGATATCAGGGATCATGTATATTTATTAAGTAAACTCGAAGGAGAGACCTTCTCCGACTATTCAAAACGTCTATTTGACCACGCTCCGGCACAGGTGGTCATGATCAAGCTTGCAGACAGACTGCATAATCTAAGAACTATCCTTTTTGTATCCAATCGCAAATGGATCCAGAGAAAAGTAAATCAGACTTATACCGATATCCTTGACCGGTTAGAGCAGGTAAAAGACAATCTCGGAGAGGACTATGCTTCCGAGATATCTATGTTAAAAGATAAAATTATCGAACAGCTTGCTGTTGTTCAGGCAGAACTGGATAAGAAGCGGGAGACAATTCAATAATACCGATTTCTCCGTCCGTCGGGCTTTCGAAACCGTACAGCTATTCGCACTCCGGGCTATTCGCCTTTCTTACTCATATCTGTTTATCTGCCAAATAAATAAGCAACGTTGTCTTTATACAGACACATTGCTTATTTGCTTGGCAGATTTATTGTCATATGTTTTCAATCTGCCAGTCGATCGGTTCAACACCGTGCTCGATCAGGAAGTTGTTCGTTTTGCTGAAGGGCTTGCTTCCCCAGAATCCACGATAGACCGATAACGGACTTGGATGCGGAGCCTTTAAGATCAGATGGTTCGGATTGTTTAACATCGAAGCTTTTCTTTGCGCATACGAGCCCCATAAGATGAATACGATCGGGCGATCCTGACGGTTTAAGATCTCCATGCAGGCGTCTGTAAATTGTTCCCAGCCATGTCCTTGATGAGAATTTGCCTGATGTGCCCGTACGGTCAGAACAGCATTTAACATAAGGACACCCTGCTCAGCCCATTTAACGAGATAACCATTATTTGGAATATAGCAGCCAAGGTCATCGTGAAGCTCCTGATAAATATTGGCAAGAGAAGGCGGGATATCGACTCCTGGCTTTACACTGAAGCTCAGGCCATGCGCCTGACCTACATTATGGTAGGGATCCTGGCCGATAATGACACATTTGACCTTTGACAATGGCGTCAGATGAAATGCATTGAATATATCATCGGCAGGTGGAAAGATTTCCCTTGTGGCATATTCATGTCCGACAAAATTAAACAGTTCTTTATAATATTCTTTTTTATATTCGGGCTTCAGTTCCGGAGCCCAGTCATTTGAAATAGCTGGCATAATTCAGACTCCTTATCTATAGTGTAAAGGATACATTTTTCATTTCGGGACGACATGCTGCATTCTGAAAATGAAAAGAGCATCCTATGTGTTCGTTTAAAAACAGTGTAACATAAACAATATTTAATGTAAATTTTAAGGCGTAATTTTACTCTGAAACATTGTCAGGTGAGAGACTTTGTGGTATCATCTTTTCAAATGAAATTTTTGCAGAAGGGGTGCTGAAAATGGAGAAAGCATATAAGACAATGAAAACTTCAGGCGCAATAAATATTGCATTAGGCGTAGTCGTTCTGGTGCTTGGACTTGCATCCGGTATATTGATGATCGCATCGGGCGGTTGTCTCTTGAAGAACAAACGTCATATTGTATGGTAGGAATGACAATCCTTTGCACGCGGGTACAGGAAGAACAGTTACCGCGTGCATATTTTTTTCTGCAAAAATGGGGTTGACAGACAGCGAGACACTGTGTTAAAGTCGATACAGATAATACGATGAAGAGGAATAGTAGAATCTATGAAGCATTCAGAGAGTTGTCGGTTGGTGTGAGACAGCAGTGGAACAGATTTGAACTCGCCTCAGAGTAGCCCGCTGAAAGAAAGTAGGATGGGATGGAGCCTGACCATTATAGCAGGAGGATATAAGAGATTCATATCTGTATCTGTAACGAGAGCATACAACATGTATGAAATAGAGTGGTACCGCGTATAACTTACGTCTCTATAGGTGATGAGATGTAGGTTTTTTTATTGCCATATTTTATGTAATATATGAATAGAAGAACAAAAGCCGTTACAGGAGCTTATACAGAAAACAGAAACAGGAGGTTAAACATGAAGAATTTTGAGCATTACAAAAGAGGCTATTATATGCCACCGGAAAAGTCTGTAAAATGGGTAGAAAAAGAGTATATTGATAAGGCACCGATCTGGTGTAGTGTAGATTTAAGAGACGGTAATCAGGCACTGATCGTTCCAATGAATCTGGATGAGAAACTGGAGTTCTTCAAAGAACTTGTACGGATCGGTTTCAAAGAGATCGAGATTGGTTTCCCTGCAGCATCGGAAACAGAATATGAGTTCTGCCGTACCTTGATTGAGAAGAATATGATACCGGATGATGTAACCATTCAGGTGCTGACACAGGCAAGACCGCATATCATTAAGAAAACATTTGAAGCAATTGACGGCGCAAAGCATGCGATCGTTCACCTGTATAATTCGACATCCTATGCACAGAGAACACAGGTATTTAAGAAATCAAAAGAAGAGATCTTACAGCTTGCGGTTGATGGGGCAAAATTGTTGAACCAGATGGCAGAAGAGCACGGAGTAAATTATCCGTTCGAGTATTCACCGGAGAGCTTTACCGGAACAGAGATTGACTATGCATTGGACGTATGTAATGCAGTTATCAAAGAATGGAAGCCTACTCCGGATCGTAAGGTTATTATTAACCTTCCTGCAACTGTAGAAATGTCACTTCCACATGTGTATGCAAGCCAGATTGAGTACATGAGTGAACATTTGATTGACAGAGAAAATGTTATCCTGTCCTTACATCCGCATAATGATCGTGGATGTGGCGTAGCAGATGCAGAGCTTGGTATTCTTGCAGGTGCAGACAGAATCGAAGGAACTTTATTTGGAAATGGTGAGAGAACCGGTAATGTAGATATCATCACACTTGCGATGAATATGTTCACACATGGAGTAGATCCTGAACTTGATCTGTCTGATATTCCAAAGCTGACAGAATTATATGAACGCGTAACAAATATGCATGTATATGAGCGTTCTCCGTATACGGGAAAATTAGTCTTTGCAGCATTTTCAGGTTCTCATCAGGATGCGATAGCAAAGGGTATGAAGTACAGAAAGGATCAGGGAGATGGTATGTGGACAGTACCATATCTTCCGCTGAATCCGGAGGATATCGGAAGAAAATATGATGGAGATGTTATCCGTATCAACAGCCAGTCAGGAAAGGGAGGTATCGGTTATATTCTCCAGTCCAAGTACGGTTTTGACCTTCCGCCAAAATTCCGTGAGGATCTTGGTTATACAGTTAAAGATGTATCTGATAAGGCACATAAGGAATTGTCCGCTACCGAAGTTTTGGATATTTTCCAGAGTACATATGTCAATATAGAAAATCCTGTTCGGATGTTGGAGTGTCATTTCGTTCAGGGAGATGGAATCTCAACTGAGATCACGATCATGAAATATGGCGAAAAGAAAGTATATCATGGTAAAGGAAATGGTCGTCTGGATGCTGTCAGTAATGCAATTAAGAAGCATTTTGACATTGACTTCAAGATCATCTGCTATGAGGAGCATGCATTACAGGTAGGCTCTAACTCACAGGCAGTCGCTTATGTAGGTCTGGAAGGAAAAGACGGAACAGTTACCTGGGGTGCAGGCATTAAGGATGATATTATTGATGCATCTGTATATGCTTTAATCTCAGCAATCAATAGAACAGGCGTGTTATAATAAATAAAAAGCCATTCAGCCGGTATAATAATAGTATCGGTTGGATGGCTTTTTATTTTAGTGCTTTTGAAAAAATTATGAAGTTTGGCTCAGCTTTTTATAGCAGTAGCCGATGATATCTTTTCGGGTTACGATACCGATGAATTTGTTGTGGTCGTCTACTACAGGAACGAAGTTCTGTGCCATCGCACGGGCGATCAGATCTTCCATATTTGAGTTGATTGATACGGAAGCATATTCGAATTTTTTCGGAATGTCGGACAAACGGATATCTTCGGATTCGGACAGATGGTTCAATCCGTTTTTCTTACAGAACCAGAGGATATCACCCTCGGTGATTGTTCCGACATATTCGCCGTTACCCGACAGAATCGGGATTGCTGAATATCGATGGATCTCCATCTTTTCAAGAATCTGTCTTAAAGTAAATGTGCTTTCTATAAATGCAACCTCGCTCTTAGGAGTCAGAAAAAATAAAATATTCATAGGTCAGGGAAAATCCTCCTTTATGTAAAATATAACTTTGTATTATTGGTGATCAGCGGCAATGGTTTATTATTCGTGCCTGTATCTATTATAGAAGATGTCGACAGGGTTTGCAATTTACATTCTCTTAATTTTGTTTGAAAAAAGTGTGACAGATTTCAGAAAAAACTTCGGGTTGTTTAATAAGGTGTTATTTGTTAAAATAAATATAAGTGTAGGCTTGTGCGTGCACATTTACAGACAGGAGGAAAGCTATGGCTGCGGATAACGTATATGATGAAGACCAGGAATACCTGATCGAAGCGCGTGATACAATCTCCGAATTAGAAGATTTAAAAGATAAGCTGGAGGAGATCAAGCTGCTCCAGAAGAAGAATAAACGGGCTATCGTCCGGGAAGAACGGGCAACCGGTGATGAGATCAGTGCCACATTAAAAAAAAGAAAAGAACAGATCGCTGCAAGCTATGACAGACAGATCGATGTAAATAATTCTAAGATCCGTCAGGTGCAGACGAAGAAGGATAAAAAGAAAAGCCAGAGAATGGAAGATCGGATCAATAAGGAGACGGCAGATATCCGGGAGGAGAATCGTCAGCTGAATGCAGCTATCAAGACTTTATTCAAAAAGAATCATGTTCCGGCCTTTTGTAATACGAAGATGTATTATTGCCTGTTTTCCCCAAAAGGCATGAGTGAATTTCTTGAGCTGCTTGTAATTCTTTTGGTTATATGCGGAGGAATTCCGGCAGCAGTGATTGCGATTTTAATGAATACAAAGTTCAAGACAGGAAACCATACTGCAATGTGTGTGCTGATTGCAGCACTGATCATAATTACTGAGTTTATTATTTATTTCATTGTATTTAACCTGACAAAGGTGAAACATAGAGATTTGATCCGGGAGGGAAGAAGAACCCGCGATAAGATCATAGCCAATGAGAAGGCTGTAAAAGCAATCAAGAATTCAATTGCAAAGGATAAGGATGAGAGCATTTACAGACTGGGTAAATATGATAAAAAGATTCAGGAGTTAGAAGATGCGGGTGGAGTGATCAGTGATGAAAAACTGGATGCGCTTCGTACCTTCGAGAAAGAAACCAAACAGTTGATTACGGATGAGATCACCGGACGCAGAAAAGAGAAAATGGATCGATTGAAATCCGAACGTGATACACTGGAAAATGATTTCGGTGATACGCAGAAGAAGATATCCGAATATGAGCTTATGATCACGAACAAATATGAAACATATCTCGGAAAGGACTTTTGTACAGAAGAAAAATTATCTGATCTGATCTCAATCATGGAAGAAGGATCAGCAAGTACAGTAGCTGAGGCTATCAAAGTTTATAAAGGAGATGACAGATGATGATCGGCATAGACGAGTGCTCTTCCAATGTATTCGGCCATCTGTTTAACTGTATATAATCGGGTATTCTGGAGTAGATTTGCTCCGGCATTCCCGGAGAGATTAACGATTCCGGTAATAGACATATCGCCTATTGCCGGAAGTTTTTTGTTTACACCTTTTCCCGGAAACAGGTGGGAGTTCGTGATCGTAACCATTCCCATATCTTTGGACATGCCAAGAGATGCATCTACGGCGATTACAAAAGGATCGTCAAAATCTTCGTAGATATGGTCGATCGTATCACGGATATTAAGTGCGTGAACCGGATATTCCAGTGTTCCCGCAACCTGATAGGCGGTATCGTGCGCAAGGATGTAGTCGCCGACCAGAGGACCGAGTGCATCTCCGGTAGCGCGGTCTGTTCCGATGCAGATTACGATTATATCTTTGCCATAACCTTCCATATCATGGATTAATTCTACGATCCGGTTACCTAGCTCGTGACAGGTATGGCTTCGGGCCGGATTGAAGTATTCGGTTTTCCGTTTTTTTACTTTCTTACTGATATTCATAAACACCTTCCCAAAAGTATATCTTACTATAAAGTATTACCCGGATTGATAAAGTTTACACAAAACCGAAAAATAAAATGTCGAAATACTCAAAAAGAAAAAATATAGATTGCCATATATGTTGACAAAATTTGATAAGTACAGACTTTCCCAAATGCTATTATCAGAACAAATCTAAAAAGAGTGCTTTCGGAATGAGCCGGAGCCAATAATAATTATGGGGGAGTGTAATCATGATAGAGATCGTGTATGACAAGACTACAGCGGAGAAAAACGGAAAAAATGAAATACATTACAAAATGCCGAAAAATATCAGACAGATAGGAAATGCTCCGGATAAGAAGAAAATATACATAGAAGATTATGTAATGACATTTCTGCGTAAGATCGCAGAGCCGGGTAATACGACCTCTCGGGGAGCTATCCTGCTTGGAGAGTACTTTAAAGATGGTGATACGGAGACGTTATTTATCAGTGGAGCGGTAGAGGCACAGAATCTGGAATTTGATGTGGATCAGATCAAATTTGATGATCATATTTGGAGCGGGCTTTATGCGGAGATCAACAAATATTTTGAAAATCTGTCAGTTGTCGGATGGTTTCTTTCGCGCATGGGATTTTCCACAGATATCAATGAAAAAATCACAAGACTGCATCTGGAGAATTTCAGGGGAAGGGATAAGGTGTTGTTTGTCATGGATTCCTTAGAATGTGATGATGCTTTTTATGTGTGTGAGAAAAATCACTTGATGCGGCAACGGGGATATTATATATATTATGTTCGAAATGAAGCTATGCAGAATTATATTATCAGCCGCAAAAACATGACGACGGAGGACAAGGATCAGGCGACACTGCGAAAAGATGCAGAGCTTGTAAAGAATTTTCAGACAATGCGAGGCGAATCCCAAAAGAAAGAAAAAAATCAGAAAAGTAAGTCTTATGTAAAATATGCAGTTGCGTCTTTTGCGGCTGTATTTGCATTATCGATGGGAGTTGTTGTATCGGGGAACTATGATAAGATGAAAGATATAGAGTCAACGATACGAAAGATGGAATTGCAAAATGATGATTCAGATGTACAGGTATTTTCAAACAGCAATACGGAACAGACGGTCTATACAAAAGATGTCGGGCAGGAGAATGCCGAAGATGGAAGAGAAGCTGCTTCGACAGTATCTTCTGAAATCGAGACAAAAGATGAAAATACGGAAAAAGACAGTAGCGGAACGAAGAATGAGGAAATGGGGCAGAATACCGTAGAAACCACGAGCGCAGGAACAGAAGAGGTATCTACACAGGAAACAATGTCCAATGAAGCCGTTGAGTATTATACAATTGAAGAAGGAGATACGCTCATGAGTATATCATTAAAAATGTACAAGTCTCCCAATTATGTAGATGCATTGATGAATGCCAACGGAATAAAAGAAGGAGATACTATCTATCCGGGAGAAAAAATAGCTATTCCATCTGTAAACTAAAGATGTTATACTATCCACGAAAGAAAATTCCATAAAGTGACAGAGGTAACATATGGCAAAGGAAATAGAAGAAAAAAAGAACCGCAGAAAGTTTTTCGCACATGTAAAGACAAAACGGACGGCGAAGAGAGAACAGATAGATGACGAGAACAGCAATGTAATAGAGGTAACACCGGGAATTTCCGCAAGGGTAAAAGTCCTTATTGTGATATTGGTGATCTTAATTGCAGCGGTTGTGATTGTATCTGTGAGAAGATATATTAACACAAGAGAATATCAGGGATATAATGTAGTGTCGTCTGTAGAAACGAATGGAGATAATATTGCAGATTACATCATGTTCAGTGATAATGTATTAAAAGTGACCAAAGATGGTGTGGCATATATTGATGCCACCGGAAATACCGTCTGGGACTGCAGCTATGCAATGAAGATGCCTCAAGCTGTTGTAAATGGAGATTATGCGGCTGTGGCCGATATGAATGGTCGAGATGTATATGTATTTAACAAATCAGGAAAGGTCAGTAATCAGACACTGAATTATGATATTACAAATATTGATATTGCCTCACAGGGAGTATATGTTGTGATCCTGTCAGGCGAAAATGAGAATTATATCAATGCATATGATAAAGACAGTAAAGAGATCTACGAGATGAAGACATCTATAGAAAATAGTGGTTATCCGCTTGATATTGCCGTATCGGACGATGGGCAGAAGTTATTTACCAGTTATGTAAAGGTGGATGGAACAACAGTACCGGATTATCTTGCGGCATATAATTTTGGCTCGGTAGGACAAAACGAGAATGCTGACCGATTAATGGGTGGTTTTACTTTTGATGATACGATCTTTCCATATGTAGATTTTATAGATAATGACACGATTGCCTGCTTTGGAGATGATAGAATCGTGATCTATTCCATGAATGAAAAACCGAGTGAGAAAGCAGAGATAAGTCTGGATGGCAGAGAGATGTTAGGTGTATTTGCAAATTCCCACTATGTAGGCTATATATCTGCGAATGCAGATACCACCGCGGGAAGATACCATATCTATATATATGATACAAACGGTAAATTGACCGCAGAGGCAGACTATAACAATACATTTTCAAAAATATATGCAACGGAAGATGAATTGATTATTGCGGGAGAATTCGACTGCAGCATTTACTATCTGAATGGTGCAAAGAAATTTTCTACGACATTCCGAAAGAATCTGATCGATATTGTTCCGTCGGGCAATAAATTAGAATATATCGCAATATTTGAAAATGAAACAACGATTATAAAACTTACCATGAAGAATGAGAAGGAAAACAAATGAATTTATTAGTCCTAGGAATAGCGGCATTTATGTTGCTGTTTATGTTACGTGGATACAGGATTGGATTATTTAAGAGTGCTGCCGGTGCAATTGGAATTGTGCTGGCAGTATTCTTAACTGCACTTTTGTATCCGGGTGTTAACAAATTGTTGTGTGAACAGACAGCATTAGATGAAACCATTAAAAATAACATAATAAAAAAATTTGAGCTTCCGCAGGAGACGGAAGAAATCACCAGGAATCAGGAAATTGAACTGATCGATAAACTTGATCTTCCGGCAGGAGTCAGAGACTGGCTGATAGAGAATTGTAACGGGGAGCAGTATTTAGAAACAGGTGTAAACAATGTCTGCGGTTATATTGCCGAAACCTTGACGGCCATGGTTATGCGTGGCATTTCGTATGTACTTACATTTTTTATTTTATCTTTGTGTATTCATATTTTAATTACAGTTCTGGATGTGGCAAGTTATATTCCAATCGTAAAAGGAATTAATAAAGCGGGTGGAATTTTATTTGGTGCAGGACAGGCATTGCTGTTTGTCTGGATATTTATGGGGATTGTAACACTTCTTTCAACATTTAACTGGGCGTTGCAAGTGATGAAAATGATCGATGAAAGTTCACTTTTGACATGGATATACAAAAAAGACATTTTTTTGAAAATAATAGTTGACATCTTGGAAAAGATTTAGTATAGTATCACTTGCTGGTCGCGAGAACAGCTTGAACAACAAAAAAGATTGAAAATAATCGAAAAAAGTTGTTGACAAACATTAACGATATGTGTTAATATATCGGAGTTGCTGTTCGAGACGGCAACAAACAACGACAAATGATTTTATGATGATTCTCATCTGGAAAGCATGCAGAACATCAAAAAAGAAATTGAAGAAGTTGTTGACAAAGAACACTGAATGTGATAACATATAGAAGTTGTCGCTGATGA
>ERZ1673702.91-NODE-91-length-144159-cov-10.878803_pt1 | contig 144159 bp, 200 predicted proteins | sample MGYA00580232_ERZ1673702 | MGnify/ENA primary metagenome ERZ1673702 (study PRJEB41218, sample SAMN15661792) | gut metagenome | host: Homo sapiens | place: Canada: London | collected 2015-08-20/2019-03-30 | study: EMG produced TPA metagenomics assembly of... | reverse complement strand
TAACCTTAATATAGTTGGACTGCTTTAGTTCCTCAATCACTCCAAAGAGTTCCTCCAAATCCAATCCAGCCTTTCGGCGTTCCAAATCGTCAATGACGATAATTCTGTTCTTTTTAAATTTGCTTGCCGTAACTGCAAACAACTCTCGCTCAGATACCGTTTGTGCAAGTGCACTATTCAAGTTTGCAACTTCTGCGCAGAAATTACCGGCCGCTTTGGCAAATCCTTTTGCCCTGCTTGCGATTTTCCCTCCATGAGAAGTACGCAATGCCAACTGAAAAAATGCTTCATGGTATATTTTTTGAACGTCATCCATTCCAAAAAGTGAGATAAAGCACGTTCTGTCCTTCATATCCTCCAGCGCTTTTCTTACCATGTAGGACTTACCAATTCCCCAAGCGCCATCAACTAAGATACATTTATAAGATTGCTTATCAATATTCCTGATGATATTTTCAACATAGTCAGCATTCATTAATTCTACCTCACACGAAAAGAAACTACTTTTATATCATTGTTGCCGTATGCTTCTTTAGCCCATCTCACGTTCTGATGTTACGATACTGCTCGTCGATCTCCTTTATGTTATAGTCCATCAGGCCGGGAATCCCCATTTCGCCGCCACATTCGTTGCAGAAAGCAGCCGTGATTTCAAAAGTATACTCCTTTTCCCGGATGGTCCGGTTGATTTTGATTTTCTTCAAGGTGTAGCTCGTTTCTCTGCGGCATTCTGTGCAGAAGTCCTTTTGATTCTCCAAGGCGGCACACTCCCTTCCGTCTTTACATCCCTTTCTATTATTGTATTCCTATCTCTATTCTTCGTCAATAAAAAACCGCTGACAGTCTGCCGCTCGCAGAATCCATCAGTGGGTTTCATAAGTCTTCAAATCCCCTAGACGCAAAAAATCGGCACCCGCTTTTCAGCGAGTGCCGATTTTGTTACCCTATAGTGCGCTTTGATTTTTGGCGTAAGTGGCGTAAGTTTGGCGTAAATCCGCTTTTGCGCGCTCCAAAAATCAAGGATTCATGCGGTTTTTAGGCAGTTATTAGTACATGCCGCCCATGTCACCGCCGGCAGGTGCGGCGGGAGCCGGGGGTTCCGGCAGGTCAGCAACAAGGCTCTCGGTGGTCAGCACCATCTCAGCGACGGAAGCTGCGTTCTCCAGAGCGGAACGGGTGACCTTGGTCGGGTCCACGATGCCTGCAGCGATCATATCCTCGACAAAGACCTCGTTCTGGGCATCGAAGCCGTAGTTGGGCTTGTTGGCAGAGACGATCTTGTCGATGATGACGCTGCCCTCCAGACCGGCGTTCTTGGCGATCTGGCGCAGAGGAGCCTCCAGAGCCTTCAACACGATCTTGGCACCGGTGCGCTCGTCGCCCTCCAGCGTATCGCACAGGGCGCGCACAGCGGGGATGGCATTGATGGGAGCGGTACCGCCGCCGGCCACAACACCTTCCTGCACAGCTGCCTTGGTAGCGTTCAGTGCATCCTCAATGCGCAGCTTCTTGTCCTTCATCTCGACTTCGGTAGCAGCACCGACCTTGATGACAGCCACACCGCCGGCCAGCTTAGCCAGACGCTCCTGCAGCTTCTCGCGGTCAAAGTCGCTGGTAGCGGCCTCGATCTGGCTGCGAATCTGGGCAATGCGAGCTGCAATGGCGTCCTTGTCGCCTGCGCCGCCCACGATGGTGGTGTTCTCCTTGGTCACCTTCACCTGACGGGCATGACCCAGCATCTGGACGGTTGCGTCCTTCAGCTCGTAGCCCAGATCAGAGGAGATCACGGTGCCGCCGGTCAGGGTAGCGATATCCTGCAGCATCTCCTTGCGGCGGTCGCCGAAGCCGGGAGCCTTAACAGCCACGACATTCAGGGTGCCGCGCAGACGGTTGACAATCAGGGTGGACAGCGCCTCGCCCTCGATATCCTCAGCCACGATCAGCAGCTTCATGCCGTTCTGCATCACCTGCTCCAGCAGGGGAACCAGATCCTGAATGACGCTGATCTTCTTATCGGTGATCAGGATAGCAGCGTTGTCCAGATCGGCCACCATCTTGTCGGTATCGGTGACCATATAGGGAGTCAGATAGCCGCGGTCAAACTGCATACCTTCCACGATCTCGTTGTAGGTCTCTGCGGTGGTCTTGTTCTCCTCGATGGTGATAACGCCGTCAGAGGTGACCTTCTCCATAGCCTCGGCAATCAGACGGCCGATCTCGGGGTCGCCGGCAGAGATGGTGCCGACGCGGGCGATATCGTTGCTGTCCTTCACCTTCTGGCTGTGTGCCTTGATGGTCTCCACAGCGGTGGTAACGGCCTTGCTCATGCCGCGGCGGATATCCATGGGATTTGCGCCGGCGGTAACGTTCTTCATGCCCTCGTTGACCATGGCCTGTGCCAGCACGGTAGCAGTGGTGGTGCCATCGCCTGCGGCATCGTTGGTCTTGGTTGCGACTTCACGCACCAACTGTGCGCCCATGTTCTCGAACTCATCCTTCAGCTCGATCTCTTTTGCAATGGTCACGCCATCGTTGGTGATGACCGGTGCGCCGAACTTTTTGCCCAGCACCACATTGCGGCCCTTGGGGCCCAGGGTGATCTTAACGGTATTTGCCAGGGTATCAATACCGGCACACAGTGCCTTGCGGGCGTCCTCGCCCTGCTTGATCTGCTTTGCCATAATACATCGCTCCTTTATAATACAAGCTCAATTGAAAAGGGAAAATTCAGTTTCAGTCTTCCACAACAGCCAGAATATCACTCTGACGCACGATGGTGCACTCTTCGCCGTCCACCTTGACCTCAGTGCCAGAGTACTTGCTGGTGAGGACCTTGTCGCCGACCTTGACGGTCATCTTGACTTCCTTGCCGTCCACGACACCGCCGGGGCCAACTGCGATGACCTGTGCGACCTGCGGCTTCTCTTTTGCGCTGCCGGTCAGGATCAGGCCGCCCTTGGTGGTCTCCTCAACTTCAACAGTCTTGATGACAACACGGTCTGCAAGAGGAATGATTTTCATAATTCTTGCCCTCCAATTATATTGAATTTATTTGAAACTTTGTTGTGTCCTGCGGGGGCTTCGTGTGTGCTCCGCAGCGGTTTAGCACTCCTTTTCTCTGAGTGCTAATTGTATTGTACTCATCTTGCTCTGAAAAATCAAGGGGTTTTGCAATTTTTATGAGAAAGTTTTCAGTTTTTTAACATATCGGCATTTTATTACGTTAATTCGTGAATTATTTGTATTCAATAATCTATTATGTGCCGCATGGTATGGCATATCTTCGCATATCTTGGCGTATTTTCACCAAAATTGGTGTAGTGATTGGTGTAGTAACTCTCACATCTGTGCCACTTTTGCAAACTCAGTTTTTATCATATCAGCGTCGATTGATGTGTATACATCGAGCGTAATTTGTACTGAGCTATGCCCCATTAGATATTGAACTGCCTTGATGTTCATGCCGCTGCTAACTTTTCTGGTACAAAAAGTGTGTCGAAGAACGTGAGGTGTGAGATTTGGTAATTGGCACTCTGGGTAAAGGCTGTTATACGCCTTTGCAATTTCTCTTAGCTCATATTCAATGTTCCAAGAGGTCTTCGGGGTTCCATTTGAATGAATTGAGATGAAACCACAATAACCATCGACCATCATCTCGTTTGTTTGTGGCCGACGATTGATAATGGCTTTAATCGCGTGATATGCTTCAGCGCTCAATGGAATCGTCCGAAACCCAGCTTTTGATTTTGGATCTGTGATGTAGAGTTCTCCTTTTGAGGTTTTGATGAGTTGTTTATCAATTACAACTTCATGTTTCACAAAATCAATGTCCGAAAGTGTTAATCCACAAAATTCACTTACGCGAATTCCAGTTTCATACAAAAATACGATGTCATCATAATACTTATGAAAGACTCGATCACATAAAACGAATTCAAGCAAATCAGAATACTGTTGTTCAGTTAATGCGACTCTTTTTTTAGTGTCGTTTTTTATAATTTCATTCAGCTGAAAATCAAACGGATTCTTTAAAATTAAATCATCTTCTTGAGCCATTTTAAATGCAGCTTTTATCAGTGTTTTTATAGTTTTTATTGTACTGTATTTCAACCCATTCTGGCTCAAATCAATAATCAGTTGTTTTGCGTCTGAAATTTTTACGTCAATGATTTTTGTATTACCGATAGACGTATCCTTCAACTTGTTTGTCGTTGTATAATATGTCTTCAAACTCGATTTCTTTATTGATGTTTTCTTAAATTCATAATATCTTATAAGAAACTGATATGTTGTTATTTTACCGCCTTCAAAATCTATCCCTTGAGAAATTATTTTACTAGCATTATTTTCTTTTTCTCGAAGAACTTTTAAATCTTTCGCATAAATTGTGTGACGTTTTCCAGTTTTATCAGTCCATCGATATTGATACATGCCATCCTTTCTTTGGCTTTCTCCATTTTTTAAAACTCTGCCTTTACTATCTTTACGTCTTTCCATAAATAGACTCCTTACATTTACTATAAAGAGCCTTGATGTGACACTATAAGTATACCACACCAAAGCTCTGATTTCAAATCGAATAAGACTGGTCTATGTATTTTTCAAGTGCTTTGCGTTTAATCAAGCGTTTTGATCCAACCCACAGCACAAGCTGCTTGTCGTCCTTGTCTGTAATTTCTCTTAATTTATGTGTGCCGATATTAGAGTACGCAGCAGCTTCTTCCACAGTAAGCGTCGTTTTTTCCCAGATTGGGACTTCTTTCATTCAATCACCTTCTCCATCTTATGTTCACCATATTTAGCCACGCATACGTTATATAAGAGCATGGCACGGGTCATAAGGCCAACCCCACCGATACGAGGAGTCACCCTGACATCTTCCATTTCATAGACATTATCGGAGCAGTCTCCGTGCTGCTTTCCATTCTCGTCATAATTGATACCAACATCGATACACACTTTAACCCGATCAATATCAAACGGTGTGATAAAGTTGCGCTTGCCCACAGCAGAAATAATCACATCGACCATTTCAAATTCAAGAGCAGTGGCCTTCATAGCGGAACCAGTGCTATTCACAGAGATTACATTACAGTGCCGTTTAATCAGCATATCAACCAGCGGACGACCCACGATATCAGACTGACCGCACACAAGCACATTCTTGCCATCCAGATTGTAACCGATGGAATCAAAAATCTTCATAACGCCAAGCGGAGTGCAAGGCTGAAATGGTGATGTAGAATTAAAGCCATCAACATCAACTGCGTCTGGAATGCAGATATTTTTGGGATTGATATGTTTTGGCAATGGAAGCTGAACAATGATACCGTCCACATCTTCCCAGTTATAATATTCCAGTATCTTGTTATTTAATTCATCCTCCGTAATATTTTCCGGAAGTTTGATAAGTTTTGCTTCGATTCCCACCTCTTCACAGTCACGCAGCTTACCACGAATATAGGCGTTAGACGCAGGGTTGTCCCCTACTTGATAAATATATAAAACAGGAGCGTAGCCATCTTCTGTGATGACATTCTTGATTTTATTTTTGATATCTTGTGCAATAGATTTGCAGTCAATAATCATTGTGAACCTCCTTTATAAGAATCCAAGTTTTATAAAATTGCTTTGTAGCCAAGATCATTTAAACACTGGCAGTACCCACGGACGCCGTCCGACCCTACTTTATAAATAGAGCCAACATACTTTTTGTCTTTATCAAAAAACTCAATTCGCCATTTCCCATCACGAATATATTTAGCTCTATAAAAGTCAAAATCTTTCATTGATATTTCCCTTCATAAAACCCTAATTCTTCCATAAAAATTACCTCGTTACTGTACTAACTCCATTATTTTTAATCTGTCCTTTTTGAACATGAATTATTACAGAGTCAGCATTAACAGTATTGGTTGACTTATATTCGATATACGGAGTATTGCTATCGTACACAATCTGTACATGGCCTTTGATATTCATGTATGTGCCATTACAAAGAACTGTAAGCATCTCATAATTTTCTGCTGGGACATTAGATACCATAGTAGATGTATATCCGTAGATACCCGGTTCCAGTTCTTCAATAGTGGCAGTCCACTTAATCGGATTATAATGACGATAGATACCGTCGCCAATCGCCCATACAAAATATCCAACAATAAGAGTAATGAGCACACCGACTGTCAAAAGCAAGATCTTTTCTCCAAGAGTGAGTTTTTCGTTATTATCATCCAAGTTCAACACCACCTTCGTTTACAATATAGATACCGTTGTCTTTAAGATATTCTATAAATTCTTCGTGTGGCAACTTATGTGCAAGCTCACAAATAGTGTAATTACTTCTGGCTTTTACCCACTTTGTTTCTTTACGCAAGCAAGACCATTGATGTACACGAAATTCCTTGCAACGCCATTTTAAGTGAAAGGCATCCGCACACGAATCGCAAATTGGTATCTCCACATAAAAGTCACCCGGATAGCGTTTTCGTCGCCACCACTCCATATCATAGAATACAATACCATAGAATTCAGGATAATCTTTAAATCCATGTTCTCTAAGATAAGCAAAACCCAATCCATTGATGGTCCATTCTGGCGACCTTGGGACTGTATATCGAAGCTGCGATTCTGTATGCGAGATACAGGCATTGTTATATTTTCCATCAATGCCCATAATGTACCAGTCGGATTTATAATAGCCTATTTGTTTAGTCACAACTAATCACATCCCCCGTATCATCACCCAACGGCCACGTGCATCCATAAAATGTTCCCAAATTTTCGATTTTAAAATAGTACCATTTCTTCGTCACGTAGTCATAAATACTGTAGCAAGTGCAGCGGCCATCCGGCCAATGGTTCTTTTTAATAGCGTCAATATCAAGTTCTAAAAATCGTTTGATTTCGGATAATTTATATGAAGCAAAAATATAATCCCATGGGCCACGCCAATGGATAAACCACATGTGCTTTACGAAGTTCGGCCATTCTACAGAAAATCGTTCGACTGGTTTACTTCTGCCAAAATTCTTATATTGAAGAAAATAGTTGCTGATACCGTGTACACCAGTCCAATAATGGTCTTTAGTGCAGATGAAATGAGAATAGTTTTCCCATTCTGGATTTTGTATTTCCCAGTGATTCTTTTCGATTGAAAAATCTTTATTTACCATTTACGTTACCGACTTTTAATGATTGGATTGTTATAGATACTTTTCTTTTGTTTAAAAAGATGTCTGAGATATTCAGGCGTTTGATCTGCATAATAAGTGTATTCTAATTTGCAGCCATATTTTTTATCAAACTCTATTAGTTCTTCTTCCGTAAGAGTGCCATTCTTAATTTTCTCTAAAAATAGTTTATAGTCTTCTGTGAATGTACTACAAAATGCAAAGTCACCCATAAGTCACCTCATAAAAATCTAGTTCTTAAAAAATAAGCTTACGCTGATATTTATTTAAAACATATTGCATTTCTTCTACAATATCAATAACAGCGCACTCTGCTTTATCTTTTTGATATTCTTTTACAGAATCAACATCCATGTCAATATTGATTACATCATTATGGTATGGTTCTCCGGTCAAATCAATACCATAGGTGATCTCATCAAATGGAGCTTCGTACCATTCTCCAGTATTACCGTCTGCGAATCCAAATGTCAGTTCAGTATTCTCATTGTATCCGATTTCGTTTAGTTTGTTGATAAGCTCTACAACTTTCATCTCTTACACCATCCTTCGATTCTCTCACACGCTCTGCAAATTGCGTCAAAAAAGTCAACTCTCGTCTGCATCAGAAACAGTTTGAAGTACGTTCTCCGCTTCTTTGCGAGCCACCAATCGTTGTTTATATTCTTTGTTCGCGATTCGTTCTTGCTCATGCAATTCAAGTCCTTTCAGCCAATAAGATGGACATTCATAAATTTTTTCAAATGTGTTTGCATCGCAAAAGTATTCTCGATCTCTCTTATTGTAATCATAATATCCAATAAATGACAAACCATAATCGCTTATTACAACGTTGTCTTTTAAAGGAATCGGACGTTCATCACAGACCTTGACCCAACCTAGGAAGTCTTCGCAAGATTCGGCGCAACTATCTCTTGTTTGCTTCCTAAAAGCGCATACTTCTTTATGTAGACATTTACTGCAAATAGCCATTTTTTCTCGCTTTCCAGCAGAAATTCTCTGCCCAATCATAAAATAGTTTTGGAATGTCTCGTACACAAGAAACAACTTCTTGAAGCAAGGTATTATTAGGCTCGTCCTCACAAGGTTCTTTATAAACACATTCCCATTTATATTCCCAGAGTTCAACTGTATTATCGTCTTGTGTGCTAATCTTTACTAAAATAGAATGAAGTTTGTCGTTTACACTTACGGAAGCATGACAATTTTCTTGTTTGAGAGGCCACTCATTTATTTTTGCAAATAAATTAAATGCCCTATCGACGGCCATTTCAAATAGTGGTTGCTCGTCAGAGCACATACATATTCGTTCTATATCCCCATCATGCAGAAGATTTAGTTCCCAAACTTCCATTATGTTCACCACACTTTAAAACATACATTCTTAAAAACAAGCTTGCTCTAGCATATTATTTTTCTTTATTGCAAATTCTACAATATCGATGAAACGGAGATTCGATAATTTGCCAAAATATAGGTTTCCACTTGTGCTCATTAAAGATACGGCTGTTCTCCATAATATCAACCGGGTAAGAACTAGAACCACATTCAGGGCAGTTGTATTTCAAATCACAATAATTGGCTGGCTTGAACTCTCCAAGAGAATCCGCATCCACCCAAAACTCGCAACCGCAGCTAGAACACCTAAACTCTACTGAGTATTTTGTTTTTTCTCTTTCTTTACCATGGACTTCAATTCGTACAGCCATTCTTTATTCTCCAAAGATTTCTTCTCGAAGAACCGGTTCATCGTGGCTCTCTACACGACTACCACATTCTGGACATTGTGTTTGATAAAATAAAAGCATATCAAATGACCTCGCAACAAGAACACCTTCTGAATCAGACCAAAATTCACAGCCACAACTACATTTAAAATGATATGCAAGTTCTTTTGGAGTCTGCTTATGTTGAATAATTTTAATCGCCATCTAGCACCTCCACGGTAAAAATAGTTTTAGTTGCTTCTTTCCAAGAAATAAACTCAGCCCCAGCAACTTCCGCTCTACATCTATAGCACGCAATCACATTATTCTCAGGAATGTCCAAATCAGGATTTTCAAAAGAAGCCACTCGAATCTTAGTTGTACAACCGCAGTTCTTGCAATGGAATACGATTACTGGATTTTTCAAACTATCAGTCTTATGCATACTAACACCTCAATCTGCAAACACAAACGATGTATTAAAAAAGTTCGACCCAATAATCATATTTTCTTCAGATAAAGCAACCTTGATAACTTCATCGTCGGTATGTGTCTCGTCATATTCTACTGTGTCGCAAACCTTGTAAATTTTGCCGTCTTTCTCTTGAAGTAATGTTCCATTACCAAGTTTTAATGGAGTTGTTTTCTTTTCTTCTCGAATATGTGCTTTCATACTATCACCTACAATATGCGTGTAAAAAGGCAGATTCTCTTGCAAGCAATCTCATTCTAATTCCACAAGTGCATTTGCACTCAGGACATTGTATTTCTGCAGGACGCCCTGTATTATCATAATTTTTTACCGTTTCGCTAACAGGTCGTGCTGGTAAAGGCCATACATGAAATTCAGATCTTTTAGCTTCAAATACACATCCGCAAGAGTCACAAGTCACTTTATATAATTTTTCAGAATCTTTTGCCCGATGCGTTCCATGCTTTATGACATTCATATATTTATTCCTCCCACCCACCCGTTAAACTCAATTAACAATTACGAATGGTCCCAAGTCGAACCATAGTCAAATTCATCCAGAATTACCGTAAGGTCATATCGACCACGACCAATTTCATAAAAACCACTAAAGCCCTTTGCGTCTTCTTTGAGCTTTGCAATGTCTTCATCGTAATGATTCAGAGCACGCTGCCATGCAAGATAATCTTTTGCGAGTTTTGTTTCTAAATATCTTTCGTGAAGCCGTTCAAACCACGCTTCTTTAATATCAAGAGCTGGATAGATCACAAAAACATATTCGTAATCACTCTTCAAAAGCTGTTTACGAACTGCATCATGTGAAGATACGAACACAACATGTCCTTGTCTCGATAAATCAATAGCGACGTTGCAATACGATTTGACCCAATTATCATCCTTTACAAAATTACTGCTTTCAAGGTCGATTGCGCGATACGGATGACCAGCTGCGTATGTACTTTTACCAATACACGGATATCCAACAATAATCATACTATCCTCCGTAAAATTTACCTTTTACCAGAATGAATATTTTGTTTTAATTAAAGGTGTTTCTACACTTTTTGCAGGATTTTCCAACATCGCGGCCTTCACCGTGATCTCATCGATACTTTTTTGGAAATCCTGTAGCTTCTTCAATTCGCTTTCGATGTCCAGTTTCACTTCGACATTCTCGATAAAACCCATATCTTCAAGACATTTACAGTAACCAGCAATCTCGTTATAGAAGATGTGGTCGTACTCTTCTAAAAGCGTGTGCTCGTCAAATAGCTTTACTTGCCATGCAATCCCAAACGGAGCCTCTTTCTCGTAATGAGATTCGATAGCGTAATACTTCATTATGTATTCTCCTTACTTGATACCGTACTTGGCCTTGACCTTCTTCAGAGTTTCACTTTTGCTGTGATAGTCATCGCGAGCTGCCTGATAAGCGGTCATCTTCTCTGCAAGAACACGCTTTGCTTCGGCCTCTGCAACGTCAGCCTCCGCCAGTTCTTTATTCAAAACAAATCCGCTCGTCTTAATACCATCAATAAAGCCATCCATGCGATCCTTCTTGACGCTTTTCTCGCCCATTGCACCAGTATCAGTGTTGAACATCTTTACAATAGAATCCTCGACACCGGCGATATTGTAAACATAAAAATACTTAGCCATAATTTAGTCCTCCTTAACCTTTTCAAACTTATAAATTGTGTTCTCAGTCTGGACAATAACATTTTTCTTGTCACTTGAGATGTAATAATCAACAACACAAGATGTATGCATTGTGCCCGGATAATCATGTCCCTCATTATCTTTAATGTACCGGAAACCAGCTGATTCTCCACTCTTCAGACGCACAATCTTCATAGTCATGCCAATCCAAGTAGAATACCAGCCGTCGTTTCGAGTACGGCCAGTTACCAGTGAGATTGCGTTCGTCAACTTGTACTGATTTTCCATAATCTCATCATCAATCGGATTTTTATGAATCAATGCAGCATTCGGCATCTTTTCAATTGTGCGTGTCAAAAGAAGCATGAAATGCATAAACGCATCATGTTTTTCTTCTTCAACATCGATTTCTGCGTACTTGCCCATCCGATACAGAAGCTCGGACGTATCAATCGTCTTTCCCATAAACACCTCGATTACTGTTTACCAGTAGATCCAAACCCACCGGCTCCACGCTCAGTTTCGTCCAATTCGGAAACTTCTTCAAAATCAGCCTGCCAGAACGGAACAACTGCCATCTGAGCAATGCGGTCACCATGAGTAATCATCTGCGGGATGTTAGAATGATTATGTAGTGCCACAATATATTCTCCACGATAATCTTGATCACAAATCCCTGTTTTGTTCGCAGGAGCCAAACCCTGTTTGGTTGCTAAACCGCTGCGAGCATAAATGGCGACATACCAACCTTCAGGCGGAGCCATCCGCAAGCCAGTATGTACCTTAACGGTCTCATGCGGCTGAATCATAATGCAGCGATCACCATTCTTGTTTACCATCGTTGCATCATCAAAACCGATATAGGCATACAGGTCTGCACAAGCAGCATTTGCAGAACCATAAGTCGGCAGATGAGCGTCATCGTGCAATTTGTTGATTTTAATGTTGGGGCGATACAGCATCTGACTCATGCCATAGCCAAGATTAATAGTTGTGTTTCCTAAATCCATGTTATTTTCCTTTCTCTTCTGGAGTCCACCAAAGGACTGGTCTTCGCAAAGCAAAACTCTTATTACAGCCGATTACACGTTGATTGGAACTCCCCATGTACGGCAAAGAGATATCTCGTTTAGATTCGATATATGGGCCATCGACTAACACGTTTATGTTTCGAATAATTGTTACCGTTGTCGGAATAGTTTGATATTTCAATTCTTCTGCCGCCTGTTGAATCAATTCTTCCCATGTATATCCAGTCCACATCCAAATGTCTTTGCTTCCTTTAAACTCGTGTCTGACTCTTATTAGAATTTTGCAAATCATCTCCCTGTTCTCTGGATACAGTGGGTCTCCACCAGTAAGCGTAAGTCCCTGAATATAATCAGGTCGAAGTAAATCTACAATTTTATCAAGCGTTTCATCTGTGAATGGCTGACCACCATTCGGGTCCCATGTGGTAGGATTCTGGCAACCTGGGCAATGGTGATTGCAACCTGCGCAGAATAACGTGGCTCTTACGCCCGGACCATTCGCTATATCACATGGGACAATCTTCATATAATTCATCAGTGTTCCCTCGTGCTTTATTGATTTCGTTTGCCGCAATTTTCGCATCACTTTCTGTGTCATAAATATTACGAATGTAATACTCAAAATCAGGATCGATATTGTCCCTTACGTTAATTCCTTCTAGTTGAATAGATTCTTCTTCTACCGTTAAATTGCCATCTTCGTTAATCATTGCTCCGATGTTTACTCTCTTGATTTTACATTTTTTGATTCGATATACGTCTTTCACGACCTTTTTGTATCCAAGACAAATTGGGCAACGCCACTTTTTCTGAGTACCGTCAAAGAATGTTACATTCACATTCCCGTCGGTATCACATTTATTACAGTTTTTGTCAGCATTCTCTCGCTCAATAACCCATGCAAAGCTTCCGGGAACGTGTTTTAAATTAAAGCTGGTATCCATCTCAAATCACCTTCATCCATAGGCTTGCACATATGATAATAAAAATATTCAAAGCAATGCAGCCATACATTCCGTTCTTCTTGTCGCCTCGAAAAATGTATGTAGAGGTATCATACAAAATCTGTTCAGAGCGAATCACCGCTGCGACGAAAATCAAAATAATATAAGCTTTGGTCATGAGCCAAGCAATCTCAGTTAACATCGATTAACACCTCCTCAACAGGAATAATCTGACCATCAACGTAGTAGCACATCTGACCGTACTTATTATAATAAGGAGACATATAGCCTGCACCTTTTCTAAACAAATAATACATAATGTGTGTATCCTTGTCGTACACCATAGGAGTGCCACCGATACGATAGAACCAGCCATCCTCTATAGTTACATCCCCTACTGAGTCTTTCACACTTGTGCTGCATCCAATCAGTATAATTGCTACTAGAAGTACGCATACGGCAGTATTTTTGAAAATCTTAAACATACTTTTCCTTTCTAATAAAAGCGGAATTCTATCAAAATTTGTTATAAATTTATTGCGATAATGCGTCAAATAATTTTACTGAAATTTGGAATTTCTTAGCTTTTTGTCAAGCTTTGTTTCTCTCTCCGTCATGTAGCGCCAATATACTACCGTATCAGCAACCTCATAATAATCAGTATCATACCACTCACCATTAAATGTGATGCACGCAACGCTTTCTGTTCCGTCCTTGTATTTTATGATGACATCCTCTGAACACATTCCGTGCTCTGGGACTGGAGGAGTTACGTCTTTCGCGCAAAACCATCGTGCATCGATGCTTTCTTCTTCGTATGAAACCAACTTTATATTATGATAACAACGCTCGAGTCTATCGCAGATGTTGCCTTTAATGGGGTTGATGTCCTCGTCTCCGTTTTCATCAACCAGAAGTTCAAGTGTTACTTTCTTCATGCTCGTTCTCCGTTAAATAACGCCAATAATCAGGTGACTTCAAGTACGTCATCACGCCGTCAGGCATCCAATTGCCATATTTTGAGTACCACACTTTAACTTCTCTCTCGCCGTATTTTGCCATAACGGTGCTACAAAGTTTTGGGAGATTCACCGCTGGGATATTCCAGTCATCTAACTCTACTTCCGGCCAGTCGATTCTAGCTCCGCAGTTACCACAGTAACCATTACGGTTACCATCTTCATTAAAGAGATATTCACCGCTGCCACAGCACTGGCAGGCAATAATACCTTTTTCTGCAAAAGGATTGTTAATCATTTTTAGCCTCGATTTCTTTCCATCCAATGAAATCACAAATACAAAGCTTCTCTGGATCACACCGATGAAGCAGGAATTTGTTCTGTCCAGAAAGCCTAGACCCGCCAGACACTTCAACGGGTTTACACCCATCTTGAAACATTCCTGAAAGAGTCCATTTCTCAGCAATAGATAAATCAACATCATTTTTAATGATATCGCGATTGCATCCACGGCATTTAAAGATTTTTACGTATTTCTTCTCCATATTACCTCAGTACCCTTATCATCGGCAGTGTCGTTTTTCATATCATCAAAGAAAGATTCATAATCAAACCACTTATCCTCAAGAATATTGCCGATAATTTTTACTGTACTACCCCAGCCTTTAGTTGCCACACGGATATACTTGTCTTTCATGTTCTCGTACTTATCGCAGCCAACAGTGTCCATGATTCGCATGATGGCTTCCATACCAGAAGCATATCCTTTGAAAGTTTTTGCTCCTACATATCCTTTACCAAGAACATATCCTCCATAGCAAACGCCCCATCCATGACCATCTAACGTCAAATCAGAGGTCAAAACTCCATGATCGGCCATACCAAGGCTAACATTCTTGATTTGCGCATTTCGGATTTCGTATCCTTCGGCTTCAAGCAGCTTTTCTGTCCACTTCTTCATTTTGTCTCCTGTTATTTAACGTATCTACGTTATAAATTTGATGAAATTTTACGATAAAACGGCACTTTTATCAAGGTTCATTTTCCCTCTCTATAATGCCGGACATTTCCATAATTTCAAAGAAATCATCCATTAAAGCTTCTGCCATCTTTCTGGAGATTTTAGGAAGTTTTAAACCGAAATCCTTGAATGCACAATTAAGGCAACCCCAAGGCGCTAGAACAAATTTTTCATCATCGTCTTTGGAATTGATGTTTTCATAGATAACGCTATCGTCTTCCACCTCAGCCACCTGCCTTTTCTGCGTTGTGAATCATGCAGTTCATGTTAGGATGCGCCTTCTCAAAGCGATGATGTGCCTTATTCATAGCGTCATTCTGATCCTGCGCCTTTACCATATATGTATTGAATGCCTGATTCCCATCATCGTAATACATTACTTCAACAGACCAATAATCCATATAGCTCCTTTCATGCCACCACACCCACCCTACTAGTTTATTTATTTACCTCGGCTACCTTTGATAAAACATTCAAGCAAAATCAGTATCAGCCAGATACCGGTTGCTACTTTGATGGTAAACATAATATTCAGCAGCTTAAAAATCAGCCAGATAATACCGATCGTGGTAATCCACGAGATAAAATATGTAGCCACAAAAATCAGAATGATTCCAAGAAAAGAACCAAGTGCCTTAAAGAATTTCTTCCATGCGTTTATGTTAATCACCTTCTTTCAAAAATTTTCATTTTATAGTTCCTTTTTAATGCACTGGTTGGTCAGTTTCTTGTACACATCCTCATACAGTTCCTGTTTATCACCGTTGTAGGTGTACTCAGCATAGATACCGTCACCGCTGACGGTGGTAGAAAGCAGCGCCTTGTAGTTCTGGAGCGTCTTGCAACTCCAAACCACAAAGACGTTCTCCAGCGTAATTTTATTGGACATATGATCGTTATACCACTTAACCAGTGCGTTCTTACAAACGCTCTCGTAATGTACCATACCTGTAATAATCATAATTAAGCCTCCTTTTTGAACACGAATGTAATCCAATAGATGTTATTTACTCACCCTTGGTAACGACTGTATCTGCGCCCTGAACGGTGATCCAACCATGCTTCAGACGAGCTTCTGCTTCCTTCATCTGAATCAACTCAGGAGTGATAGACTCGGAAAGCACCTTATTCGCATCAGCCTCAGCCTGTGCTTCAATCATCTTAACATCAGCTTCCGTCTGTGCCTTAACCTTATCAGTCTCTGCCTGAGCCAGAGCGGTCTGCTTATTCAGCTCTGCAATCTCTGCGTCCTGCTTTGCCTGCTCCTTTGCGCGAATCTTCTGCATCAGAGTATCGTCAGGCTGTGCGTCAACAATCAGTGCGGAAGAAACATTGATACCATATTCTGCGGTCAGCTTCTCATTCAGATAGTTGGTGATTGCAGTATTAACACCTGCACGGTCATCAGAATAGATCTGCATGACACTGAACTGAGGAGTAACTTCCTTGACGTAAGCGATAATATCATTCTGGATCTTACTCTCCATCAGGCTCTCTCCGTCCATTCCGCCAAACTTGGTATACAGTTCAACAACATGCTCCGGCAGGAAGTTATAATTGACAGTCAAGTTGATTGCAATCGTACCACCATTAGCAGGAGCATCAATGTGCCAATCTGCGTGTTCCTTTGCGCCATAATCAGACGGAGCGTTAGAAAATACCACTCGCTGCTGAGTAATCGGGAACTCAGATACATGCTTCAGAGGACTCATAAAGTGCCAGCCCTGAGAAATAGTCTGCTGCTCGACCCCCTTCGCGGAATAAACAACACCAACATAACCAGTATGTACCCGCTCGGTACAAAGCACTGCGCCAACTGCAACGAGGAATGCAACAAAAATTGCCATAAATTTCTTCATAAGTATCTCCTTAGTCTTTGTAGTCATCTTTTAGAATGTAATAGGCGATAACCCACACAATCACAAAGAAAACAATAATTTCTTTCATAAGTAATCCCACCAACCCACCACTTATATTCAAATTTTACTTCATACTCTCTTCGAGTTCTTTGTAGCTGATTCCACTTGTCAGTCCCGGAGACTCTTCACTATCTGTTCCTTTGAAATGCGCTCCAACAACGCTAGGATGCAAATATTCAATCATTGCAAAATTAGCAACATCAATGAGCCATTCTGTATTTCCTGTCTCTAAATACTTTTTGACTCTTGGATAAATTTCCTTTACAGCTTGAGCCAAATCTGGATATGTCTGATTCATCCAACCATATTTATAATGAGATACCAAAATACGATTCTGCATCTTTTTAACAAAATCATTATCCCAATCTCGCTCTAAAATCTGTTGTGTAGTATCCATATTTCATCCTTTGTTTAGTTATCGCTCAGATGAACTACTCGATCTCGAATCTCTTGCGTCCGCCCCTGATTCCAAAACTGAGTCCCAATAAATCCGCAGGTACGTCGTGCAACATTCAGTTTATTCTGGTCTCGATTACCACAATTTGGGCATTCCCAAACAAGCTTACCATTGTCCTCGACAATCTTAATCTCGCCGTCATAACCACAAACCTGACAATAATCAGACTTGATGTTCAGCTCTGCGTAGATAATAGTGTCGTAGATGTATTTGATGACACTCATCACAGCAGGAATGTTGTTGGTCATATTAGGGCACTCGATATACGAGATGGCTCCGCCGGGAGACAGCTGCTGAAACTCAGACTCAAACTTCAGCTTCTTGAATGCATCAATATGCTCACGAACCACGACATGATAGCTATTGGTGATGTAATCATGGTCGGTTACATCTGGAATAATGCCAAAGCGCTTTTGCAGGCACTTGGCAAACTTGTAGGTGGTGGATTCCAGCGGGGTGCCGTAGAGACTGTAATCAATATTTTCTGCTGCCTTCCACTCACTGCACTTGTCGTTCATGTGTTGCATAATCTCAAGAGCAAAAGGTTTTGCCTTATCATCAGTATGGCTCTTACCGGTCATATACTTTACACATTCATACAGACCTGCGTAACCTAAACTGATGGTTGCATATCCGTCAAACAGCAATTTATCAATCTTCTCGCCCTTCTTCAAACGTGCGATTGCACCATGCTGAAAATGAATTGGACTCACATCAGAAGGCGTACCCATCAATCGCTTATACCGAATCTGAAGTGCTCGATGGCACAGCTCAAGACGCTCATCAAAAATTCTCCAAAACTCAGAAACATCCTTCTTAGAGCTACAAGCAACGTCCACCAGATTGATGGTGACAACACCAGCATTAAAGCGGCCATAATACTTGTGGCCCTTCTCCCAATTCATGGCACCAGAAATATTCTCGGTGGTTCGATCAGGAGTCAGGAAGCTGCGACATCCCATACAGGGGTAGCAAGCACCCTTGTATTCCAACATCTTCTTCTCAGAAATGTAGTCGGGCACAAACCTCTTGGCAGTACATTTAGCTGCCAGTTCAGTCAGATAGTAATACTTAGAATTATCTCGAATGTTATCTTCTTCCAGCACATAAATCAGCTTTGGGAAAGCCGGAGTAATCCATGCACCAGTCTCATTCTTCACGCCTTTAATACGCTGACGAAGGACTTCTTCAATGATAATTGCAAGGTCATCACGGGTCTGGCCTTCAGGAACTTCATCCAGATACATAAAAACAGTAATAAAAGGAGCTTGCCCGTTAGTGGTCATCAAAGTAATAACCTGATACTGAATAGTCTGAACGCCTGCAACGATTTCTTTATGTAAACGCTTCTCTACAATTCGATTGATAGTCTCCTGATTTGGCATCTTGTCAATCTCATTGTTTTGAATCATGTCGTAAAACTCCTCATGGACTTCACCCGTAATCTTCTTTCGAGAGACGTCCACGAAGGGAGCCAAATGAGACAGAGTAATACTCTGACCACCATATTGGTTGGAAGCAACCTGTGCAATAATCTGGGTTGCAATATTGCACGCTGTAGAGAAACTATGTGGTTTGTCGATTCCAGTGCCAGAAATCACAGTGCCGTTTTGAAGCATGTCTTCCAGATTGACTAGCGAGCAGTTAAACATGTGCTGGGCAAAATAGTCGGAATCGTGAAAATGAATTCGGCCATCATAGTGAGCGTCCACAATATCTTTCGGGAGAAGCAGATTGAAGCTCAGATCTTTGGAGACCTCGCCAGCCATATAGTCACGCTGTACGCTATTCACAACAGGATTTTTGTTGCTGTTCTCCTGCTTGACCTTCTCATTATCTACATCACAGATGGAAAGAATTTCGCCATATGCTCGCTGTTTCTCACGAATCTCCTGCCGAAGAATACGCCAGTGACTATAAGCGTCAGCCACATCCGAAAGAGGACTGTTCTTCAGCTGGTCAATAACCACGTCCTGAATCTGCTCTACAGACATCGTATCAGGGATGTCTGCGATGTAGTCTGCAATAGCGTTAGACACGCGAGAATCAACTCCACCAGTCGTATTCGTCATTGCCTTCTCAATCGCATTTACAATCTTACTTTTATCAAAAGGAACTTTCGTTCCATCGCGTTTAATCACATATTCCATGCAATCACTCCTTAATCTTCCAACCAACGATTTTCTGCCACATAGAAAGCTCCAACCGCAACTACCATCAATACGACCCAGAATACCCAAAACCAAATCACTCGTGTACCAGCTGCAGAAATCATATAATCTCGTGCTTCTTCGATGTTTTTATCCTTAATGAATTGTGCATTATGTATACTTTTATCGCTCAAATTCGCGTATAATGTACCACCATAACGAACATCTTTGACATAAAACTCGAACTTTACATGAGAACTGACTTGTACAGTGGTCAGGTACTTGCTGGATGGCATTTTGATGTCACCATACTTAAATTCTTTTCCCAGAAACGTTACATTTTTGGAACTGTGCTCTTCTGAGCTGTAATAGTCCCAAGTCCAGTACGTTTCGACTCTTGTTCTTGTATGGCCTTTACCATCCGTAGTAGTGACAGTTCGTGTATGCATCGTATAGTGCTTTTCTTCGCAATAGATGTACATCCACTGGCCGTCGATACGTGGATCGCTTACGGTATCTACTGCTTCTAGTGCGCCTTGGCAAAACGCATTACCTACGTTGGTTCTCATTCCATAATCGAACATATTTTCGGACTCAATCGAAATTGCTGTATTATATTCTTTTTTCTGCTCAAGTGAATCTCTGGTGATATTTCCAGCGATAACGCTACCAAGTATCAGCATAATGAACACAATACCAACACTGACGATCAATTCACGATAAGTAATTTCGGCATTACCGATTTCCAAAAAGGTTACCGACTGCCGGTGCCGCCTCATTCCCCTCATAGGACAGATACTCATAATTCTGAACCTCATATCCAGTCAGACCAAGCAGAAAGGAGTTCGGAAACTTACGAACGCTCTGCTTATATTCCTTCACGACACGATTGTAATCGCCACGATAGTTTGCAATCAAATTTTCAGTGACGGATAGCTCATTCATAAGCTCCTTGTAGTTGTCGCTAGACTTCAGTTCAGGATATGCTTCCGCAATAGCTGCAATCTGAGTCGTAATCTCTTGAGCGGTCTGGCCGGAAGTGCCACGAGCATTCACAACATCCATCAAAGTCTGATACTCATGTTGGTCATAAGCCTTGACGGTTTCAACCAGATTTGGAATCAGATCAGCTCTGCGCTTCTCCTGATTCCCAATGCCAGACTTAGCTTCCTGAATCTGCTCTTCATAAGAGATGGCCGTGTTCTTAGGTACCTGCACAATAAAGGTCATGCCAAGAATGGAAATTAACACGACACAAATAACGATAATAGGTAACTTCCAGTTGTATCTCATTTATGTAAACCTCTTAAAACTTGACTTCATCGACATGGACTTTAGAGTTCAGCATCGAATGGTCAACCTTATTAACTCCTTTGTTATTCGGAGACATAGCATCATTATGAACACTCGGAACCACGGCAGTTTCGATGTTCTGCTCGTATGCGTTTGGACGATAAACACAATCGTTTACCCAACAATTAAGTCTAGGATCGTAAAAATTTCCTTGGCTGTCTTTTTTCGGCATCGTAGCCAGCTTATCATTAGCCTCATCAGGAATCTTCTTGAGCGTATCTACGACACTTTCGGCAATCTTCTGCTGTTCCTCTAAAAGCCGGATTTTATAGTCCAAATAATAACGTGCCTTCATTAAATCTTGAAGCGGGGAATTACCATCTTTGTGTCCTGCCCGGCTCAGATACTTACCAACATTCCAGAGATAAGCATCCTCGTCTAATTGCCACTCTCGCAGCACTTTAATTGCTTCATAGGGATTGTCTGCACCGCCGTAATGAGCCGGGTGCTCGACATTCTTCTTAATTTCGTCAAGTGTTTCCATCAACGACCTCCTTGTTCTTTTCAATAGGTTTATAAACATCTGCCAACCGAGGATGACGGCCACAGCAGCCACGACCTTCTGGGCAGAACGGATACTTCGGATTGGCCTCGCAAGAAGGAACCATCCAGTTTGCTACTTCAGGACAAACCTGTACAACTTCCTTCTTCATTTTTGTAAACATCTCGCGGATTTCTTTTTGAGCCCTGGAGCAAAGCCGCAGATGACTCATCTCAATCAAAGCACGAGCGTTCATCGTAATATAAAACTCTGTGCAGCAAGCATTCGGAAGAACTGCACGAGCATCTTCGTTTTTTGCGTTGTGATACTTCTTGAGAATCTGATAATCGGTATCAATGTCAGACATCATATTATCGAAAACATCAGCATCCTCACCAGTAAACGGGTTCACATACTTGAACCCATCCTCGCTACAATAACGCTGACTGCGGCAGCTCATGCTAATATGTCGATGGCGACTAATCTGTGCCAGAAGTGCTCGGCTTACATCTTTGACGTAGAACGTAAAGTTGATGTGCTCAAGCACAGAATAGTGACCGCTCGCCTTACATCCCTTGGCAATCTTATAATCGTCAGTCATTGAAGAATCGTAACAAATACTCGCAGCTTCCTCCACAACACCTAAAGGATTCTTATCACTTGTAGGAACAACTCGCTGTGTGTACGCGATCAAATCAACAGTCATTCAACTCTCCTTAATATTCGTCCTGCCAGTTTTCAGGAATGTCGTTCTCACCAATTACGATACAATTTCTAGGTGCGACATTTAAAGTGTACTTTCCGTTTTGAATCTTAATCATTACGTTCATAATGGAGACAACTTTATGAATACTCCAAAGAACTCCACGACCATTTCGAGTTCTAGCTCTAAGAACTGTGTCGCCAACATGAATCTCTCTATTAAGAATATCGGTTACCATTTAATCCTCCTTTATTTTAGAAGTGCAAACTTAAACCAATCTGGGAAGTTGGATACTGAAATCCCATACTTGATAAGGCAAGACAGCAGCCACAACGCAATCATGATTCCGACCGCAATAAGATAATCCTTAAAAATCTTAATGAAAGCGATCCACATCTTAATCCTGTCTCTCATCTACCTCACCTCTTTCAATCAACTCATCCACAGTAACCTCTCCACAGAGAACTTGTTTAAGCTGCTCTTCTGACAACTGATATGTAATCGGATCTCCACACTCAGTAGGATATCGAGCCAAGGTTCTATAATATTCTGCAAGGGCTCGTTCTTTACGTCCCTGTTCACGATGGTCAATACCAATCATATCGCCCCACCTCCTTCCTCAAGTTTTTCGCTCTTACTAGTCACGACATATACATCATCTTCGAGATCTTCTTTGAGAATTTTTACGATATTAAATGGTTGTGGAAATGGGTCACCTTTATCTGTACATACAAGATAAAAAGTATCCGCCTCACCTATCACATCATAAAAATAACCTTTTCGCATTAAAATGACTTGATTCAAGCACTCCACGCAGTAACAAGCATAATAGTCCGTCCTGAAGTACATCCTCATTAGGGCTCCTTGTAGGGTTCCATATCACCCTTCCAAATCTGGAAATAAGGATGTGCGTCAATGCCGTAAACCTGACCCTTCATGCCGGTACTGGTAATCTTATAAGGCTTTCCGTCTTCAAGGCTATTGATAAAGTCCTGATACTGAGGACTCATCTTAAAGAAATCCTTCTTTCCTTGAATTCTCTTTACCTTGATAGTGACTTCATCACCAATCTTTGGCTCCCATTCCTCTGCGGGCATTCCAGCCAAAAAGTCGGGGCCACCAGCCTTCTTAATTCGCCGGGCAAGAATTCGTGCCTTACGCTGCTCTCTGCGCCGGTCTTCTCGATTCATCGAATTACTCATATTCTGTTCCTTTCAGCTTATCAAAGTAGGGATCGCCGTCTCGCTTCTCTAATAAGTTGAGCTCCCCGGCGGAGCCTACAGAATACAAACGAAAATTTTTAAAAATCTCAGCACCTTTAATAGTGGCTAGAGATGTAATTATGTACAATATATTGTGTTCTTCTGTGCCATCCGTAAGTTGAACTTCGAGTCGTTCTTTCTTTGGAATGGCTAGTTTTTTTAAATCATTCATTTTGGCATTATGTATGCTTTCTCATTTTTCCGATAGCAATCAAAAATACGTGCAACAACATCGTAGCATCTACTCTCAGAGTTATAACTACCAAGGATAATTCCACGCTCACCCATGCCCTGCCTTGCATAAACATTAAGGCTTGTGGTATCAATGATTGCCACACGGTCAAGATTTATAATTTCTCCGTCTTGCGTTAAAAGTAGCATTTTACACCTCACAAATCAGAAAGCTGCGCAGGAGAATTGATATCTGGACTATCCAAATCCATCCCAAACTCCTCAGACATTTCATTCTTGATTCCCCAAAAGTAACCTTCGGATGGAACATAGACAATAGTCCACCATCCATACGCTTCTTTATTCTTAGGCGTGAATTCACGAGTTGGAATTCGATTACCGCCAAAGCTAATTGTTGTGGTTTTGGATGGATTCTCAACACATTTGTTATCAAGAATCCGAAGAATGTGTTTAATGGACTTCTTAGAAAGATTCATAGTGTAAACTCCTTCCACGAATATCCTAATTTAGCCCATCGTTCAGCAATCTGTTTGCCGATTTCGATAGGACAATGCGGGTTGAATAATTGTTTCGGCGACAAGATGTCTTGCTCAATTGCATGAATCGACTTGTCTTTCCAAATTCTATCGTCTCGAAGCACACCATACAGCTGACCAGGATATCGCTTATCAGATACAGCAAAGAAACTCCAAATAGTTGACAGCCTACTACTTTCAAACGGAACCATTACGCCATTTTTCATATGACAATTAGCAAGAACAGTTCTATAAATCCTCTTTCGAGTATTCTTAGAAAGATTCATAACTTTCTCCTTAGCCGTAGCTTACTTCGTTCTTATCATCTCGGAATCGTACAAACGTCGGGAATTGCAGAGACTCAAGGCCAGTCTTTTTGTCCATCGTGACCTCTTTGTACTTACATTCCACAATCTTACCGATGTAATTATCAGGATTCGCCCAAACGGTAGCTCTCGTAGCATCATCAAAACCGGAACCAACACGAAGTTCGTTACCCTTATAATCCACAACAAGAGCTCCCATCGTACCAGCCAGACGGTTCTGACCCTCCTCAATCGCGGTGATTCGCAGATCAACAGTATAAAAACGCTTGACTTTCAAACAGCCGTTATGACGAGTCCGACGATACGGAACCTGACGATTTACGACCAAGCCTTCCCAATCGTGTTCAACTGCATAATCCAGCCACTTCGGGACTTCATTCACGTCCGTACCTTCATAAACCATAGGAACAACTTCGATATTTGCCGGTCTAAGTTCAAAATCTTCCCATTGTTCAAGATTATCAGCCAATTCAAGTAACCGAGCTTTTCTTACAGAATACTTTTCAGTACAAGCGTCTTTCTCGAATTCATTAACTGGCACAATATCAAAAACCACAAACTTAATCAGGCTTTTATCGTTACCATCACTATTGAGGATAGAAATAGTTTCGCGGAAATTTTGACCATCGGTTAAACCGTCTACATTTTTGCGAATCAACTCACCATCAACTGCGTAATCCGTACCGATGATTTCCTCGATATCCTTAACAATATGGTCAAGCCCATCGAACTTCTGTGCCTGACGAGAAATAATGTTCCCTCGGAAGTAAGTTCCGCGCACTCCATTCAATTTGCGCGAGGCAAAAATAAGTTCACCATTTTTGAATTTGTATTTATCAATCGGGTATCCCTGCTGAACCTCCCAAACAGGAATAATCTCTTCGCCGTACACCTTATTGACAGTAGCCGCCTCGACTCCAATCGGCAGGTTCTTAGTGAACAGTCGCTTTAGAAACTCTTCGTACTCAGGATTTTTATGTAAATAATTCTGGATTGTTGCGATAGATGCGTCAGAGCCGGTATTGTGACCAGCACCCATAATATAAAGGTATCCGCAGCTGAGATACTGAACGTCGATATCTGGTCTTGCAGTCACCTTCTTATTGATCTTTGCATCAGACAAACCAGTAACAATTGCCGGGTCAAGCAGGAATCGGAAAAATGCCATCAGCTCGTCAGCTTCATCTCCAAAATCCTTACGTGCATCCAGCAAAATGCGGGTCTTGTCCGTCTTCTTCTTTGCTTTCTGCAATGCCTTAACCATCGCATCAAGCTTACCTATGAGCTCTTTATCTGTCATAAAGCCTCCTTGCGTATCCTGTGTTATATAGTTATAGCTAATAAAGAAAGGCTTGTCGTTACGAGCAAGCCATTTCTTTCCCGTATCCTGCATTATATAGCTAAAGAGAGAACTTTAAGCCTCCGAGGTGGAGACTTTTTATAGCTATATTATACAGGATACCAATATAATTGTCAATGCTTTTCTGAAAATTCTTTCTGCAAAAATTCCTTCAGGAACGTCCGCTTATATGGAACTCTCGAAGTCTTTACAGCCCGATCAAGAGCATGAGTTTCGGCGCAAATCACACAATACTTCTTGGCACGAGTGATGGCCGTATAGAGCCATTCTCTCGTCAACATCATGTATGCGGAATTGTCCATACCAACAATCACATACGGAGCCTCACTGCCCTGTAGTTTATGACAACTCAGAGCATAAGCAAGTTCAAGCGTTGCCCAGATGTTATTCCCACCAAAATAATGAGGAATAAAGATCGTGCCCCACTGGTCAAAATCAACCAGAATAAAACTACTCTCAATCTTTCGGATAATGCCACGGTTTCCGTTAAACACCGGACACTTCTCTTCCTTTTTCTTTGTCTTGAGATTGTATGTGTGAAGCTCATAGTTGTTCTTGTTGATGATAACCTGATCGCCTTCACGCAGAGTGTACACTCTATCCTTGCCATCACCGTAGATTGTAACCTTTGCTTCTGCCTGACCATGACTCGGATTTACAATTTCCTGAATAGCATTATTGACCTCGTAGGTGCAGATACTGCCACGCAGCTTCTGTGGAAGTACAATCTGAATCTTCGCACTATCATTCCCTACCTTATTATATAAGGTACGGTACTGATTGATGATGTGGTTGAACGATTCACTTGCGTCCTTATAGATATCAAGCTCCAAATCACGAAGTTCACCACGAATCTCACTACCAGCCCAGCCATAAGGAACCAACTGCGTAGCATTGCGAACTTTGATACTCTCCGTGATAATTGCAGACTTAGCTGCCTGACGATGGATCTTAGTCAAACGAGCCACAGGAACAACCTTAGATGCAAGCATATCCTTAAAGATGTTGCACATACCGATACTCTCAAGCTGACCGTCATCACCAATCATAATGAATCGCTTGCCGGTTTCGATTGCCTGAATCAAGTCATAGAACAACTGAGCTCCAACCATAGAGGTCTCATCCAGAATGATAATGTCCTCATCCAGAGGATTGTCCTTATCGTGAATAAACCCACCGTTCTCAATATCATAACCAAGAAGACGATGGATGGTCTTACCGTCCTGACCAGTAATCTCCTGCATACGAGCTGCAGCACGACCAGATAGCGCAGTCTGAGCGAAAGACTTACCACGAAGAACCTTTAAGACACCAGCTACAACGGTACTTTTGCCAGTTCCGCCGTAGCCTGTTAAGATACAGACGTTGCTAGAGCATACCTTTTTAATAGCATCTCTTTGCTCCTCAGTATACTCGATGCCAAGCGCATTCCCGGCTTCATTGATTGCTGCATCAATGTTTCGACCAATCGGCTCAACAGGTGCATCCGCCAGTCGCTTGATTTCCTTTGCGATTTTATCTTCAAGATTCCACACTCTAGTTAAAGCAAATTCCTGACGGTCATCACTCCACCAAAGTGTTTCACGGACATCATGCAGATGGAAAAGTGCCCTTTTGATAACTTCTTGGTCGCCCTCGTTCAAATCAAGTTCCTTGATACAGCTATTGATTGTCTGATTTGCCGGAATGATAGAGTTGCCTTCTTCGGCACGGGCGGCAAGAAAATGCATGACGTAAGCTTCGATTCTGAATTGCGAATTGTGTTTTAGACCCATGTTCAAAGCAAGAGCGTCAGCTTTTTTCCAGCCGATACCATACACATCATCGATCAGGACGTAAGGATTCTCCTCAATCTTTCTTACCAGAATGTCTGCACCGTGATACTGACGAACAAGCTTTTCAATAGCACTGGGAGTCAAACCGTATTCAATCAGTTTCGTGTACGCTTCACTGTTATCAATGTTGCGTTCAAAAGAGTCAATGATCTTTTGTGCTCGACCTTCCGTAATACCGCTAATAGTACAAAGAGCCTTGATGTCACCATTCTTGATAATTTCATACGGATTGTCGAATGCTTCGTAAAGCATCTCAAACTGATGGTCTATCAAAATAAAACGGAGAAAGCTTTTTTGTTCTTCCGGGTCAGTAATCTCTTGAAACTCATTCATGTAGATAATTTTATACTGATCACCAAACTTTTCATGATGAACATATTCACCACAGAACGAATAAGTTTTATTCATATCGAGGCTAGGAACGTTGCCTTTTAGCCGGAGGTCGCTGTATCGGCTCATGATAGGATTTCCCTGCTTGACTTTTACCACCTCGGCGGAGAAAGTGGCGAAGCCGCCGGGCTCCACCTCCCTCCCATCTTTCGGATAAAAGACTCGTTTTATCCTGATGTAGCAACGGATCATATTTTCATTAAATTTCTTATCTGCCACTTTATAACCCTCTTATTATGCACCTAATCTAAATTCTGTCAGTCCTCCGCACACTCTGCAATAAAACCATTTTGTGGTAAGCTCACATTGTTCTGCGCAGTCAAACTTCCACTTCTGAACTTTTCTAACGACGCAACAATTCGTACAATGTATCTCAATTACAGTTTTATCTTTGTAACAATCAATTTTAAATTCAGGAAATTCACAAAGAACCTCTCCGTCAATAGTATATAAAACACCATTATATAAAACATCATTCATTGCTTTATCTCTCTATCATGCAGCCACTGTTTGTAAGGTTTGAAGTCGTTTGCAATAACGTGCGATTCATCTTCCTTCTTTCCAAGCACAGCTACCTGACTTCCCTTTACAATCAAATCCTGATAATCTGACAAGACTCTCGGCCATACGGTCAACTCAATGATACCATCGCCAGAATACAGATTTACAAATGCAAACTGCATACCAGTCTTTGTTTTCTTCTTTTGGATCTTTGCGATAATACCAACAAGCACACAAGAATCACCTTCCTCAATTTCAGAGAAATCCTGAATGTATTCGTATGCCTTTTCAAATGGATTCTTATCGATGATAAATGTCTGCAACGTCTGGAACTCCCAGAATTGCTCGTCCTTCAAATACTTCTCTGACTGCTCGGCCATATATGCTTCTTTCTTTTTCAGCTTCTCGGTTTCATGCACGACACGACGCTTTTCATTGTAGATTCGTAGGACGGTTTCTTTATCAACCTTCTTACCAACCTTATAATGCTCTGTATCAATATCCCACTTACTCAGCAAAACTGCCTTGGTAGGCAATGTACTGACTGGCTTAAACTCAGATTGTTCCAAACCGCTGGCAATGTACTTTTCCAAGAATACTCGTTTGTTCTTTGTAGGAATCGCACCGGATTTAACTAATGCAATAATCTGCGCTTTCGTTGTACGGACACGACTCGTGAAGTCTTCAAGCCCCTTAAATTTTCCATTCATATCTCGCTCTGCAATGATAGCCTCAGCAAGTGTATTGCCAATACCACCGATAGCAGATAAGCCAAACAGAATTTTGCCATTTGACACAGTGAAATCCATACCGGAACGATTGATACTCGGCGGAAGAATCTGAATATCAAAACCGCGTGCGTCCACCATAATCTTGTTGACCTTGCCAACCTTTGCTTTATTCAGGTTCAACATAGCCTTAAAGAATGCAAGTGGATGATGTGCTTTTAAGTATGCCGTTTGAAGGCAGATGACAGCATATGCCTGAGAATGGCTGGCGTTGAAACCGTAGCCGCCCTTCGTTGACAACTCGTTGCAAATGTACTCAGCGGTCGCTTTGTCGTATCCATTTGCAATAATCTCATCATGAAGAAGCTCGACTTCTTCCTTGACTTTCTCAGGCTTTTTCTTTGCCAAGCATTTACGCATTCTGTCAGCACCGGCATCGTTTCGACCGCCAAAGACCTTCGTGAGCTTCATACTCTGTTCCTGATAGATGTTCACGCCATAGGTACTGCGGAAAATTGGTTCCATATCAGGATGGAAGTAGTGAATATGTTCAGGATGATACTTGCAATCAACGTATGTAGGAATCGACGGCATTGCATCAGGACGATAAAGTGCAATCAAAGCAGACAACTCTTCAATCGACCTAGGCTGAAGCTGTGCAACCAGATCTTTCATACCAGACGATTCAATCTGGAACAAATTGTCTGTACGGCCAGAACAAATCAAATCATAAGATGCCTTGTCATTTTCAAACTCAGGATTGTTGATATCAATTTCCCAGTCTGGAATGTTATCCTCACGCTTCGCTTCATCAATGGCAACCAGCGACGCAACACCAAGAATATCAAACTTAACAAGTCCAATCTTCTCGTCCATCACCTTGTCAACGGAAATAACATGCTCTCCGTCAGTACCATGCCGGATACCGATGTATTCATAGTAAGGATGTCGGCAGACAATAACACCGCCAGCATGGATGCCATACCCTCGTGGGCGACCATTGATATGACTTGCGATATCAAGTAGTTCCTTGTATTTTGGATTTTCAGCCACTTCTGGATTTGCCTCAAGGCAATCTTTCCATGTCTTTTGAACGAACTTCTCACTGATTTTTCTTATCTCGGCATACGGGAAACCGAGCACCTTACCAACATCCTGAATTGAAGTAACCGGAGTAGTATACACGATATTCATAACCTGAACTACTCGATCTTCACCGTACTTTTGTGTCAGATACTCAACAACCTTAGCACGGTCACTGACATCAACATCAACGTCAGGAAGGTCTTTTCGCTCAATGGTAAGGAATCGTCCGAAGTCAAGTTCATACTTGATGGAATCAAGCTGCGTAATACCAATCAAGTAACATACAAGTGAGCCAGCGGCAGAACCACGCCCAGGGCCAACAATGACATCATTTTGCTTGCACCAGTTAATGTAATCAACCAGAATCAAAAAGTAGTCACAGAAGTCTTTCTTCTCAATGACAAACAACTCGTCATCAACACGCTTACGATAGATCTTCTGCTTTTCTACATCAAACTTGTCAATACTGCGTTTCTTCCATCCATCTTTTACAAGGTCTTTTAAGTAAGCTGCTGAGTTGGAATACTGTGGAGGAATCTCGATTTTAGGAAGTTCAGGTTCGTGCCAAGGCATATCCACATAGTCACACAAGTCAGCAACCTCATCAGTGTTATTGATACACCATTCTGCTGCATCATATCCAATCTGGCTATCAAGAACTTTATGTTGCTCTTCACGAGACATAAAGTAGCATCCTTCGTAAATTTCTGCGGCAGTTTCCGTATCATGTGCGATACGAAGGAAGTAGTCTTGATAATAAAGATCCTCTTTGGTAGCAGCATGAACATCGTTTGTGACAACTACTTTTGTGTGAGTATCGTTTGCCAACCGCATGATTTTCTGGTTGTATTTTGCTTGTTCACTGTTTGCATGAGCCTGAACCTCAAGATAATAGTGAGGAAATAAGCTCTTATATTCCTGAACCAACTTAATACAGGTGTTGTAATCATCCGTTTTGGATAGCCTACTTGCCAAACAAGCAGACAGGATAATCAAATTATTCGTATCTTCCTTAGCGATATCCTCTTTTGTGATACGAGGACGGCTATAGAATCCATGAAGATGACCAAGTGTGGATAAACGATTAACTGCCTGACGGCCAGCTTCGTTTTTTGCAATAATGATCAAGTGCCAGTATTTGCTGTTCTTATCCTTGACTTCCCTGTCCTCGCACTCGTATGCCTCAATACCATAAAGAAGTTTTACACTAGGATACTTGTCTTTTAGTTCTGAGTAGTACGGCCAGCTTGTTACCTCACCATGTTCCGTAATGGCAATGGCTTTTAAACCAAGCTCTGATGCTCTTTTTAGATTTTCTTCAGGAGAAGAGAATCCGTCGAGTAAGCTAAAAGTATGAGTGCGTATGTAAACTGCTACTCATCAGGCAACACCACCTTTCATACTATTTAAATTCATTTTGTCTGCTCCTTATCTTCGATGGACACTCTCAAAGTTACAGTCTTACCGTCCTTTGTTGTCCATGTGTATCCACCAAAAGTTCTATTATTGAACTGAGCTTCAGAAAGAAGCCAATCACGAACTGCTTCAATAGCTTCATCCGTGACACGAGTTTTATCCTTCCATTCGGTTCCATTCTTTTTAACAGTTCCTGCGTAAATACCAAACATACCACAGCTCACATGATATTCACTCATCACTCTTCACCTTATCTCCAAACTTAATAATGTCATCAAAAAGCATCACATAGTCGTCAGTGTACTTGTTGCCATGGAAATGGCCGAAGTACCAGAATGGTTTACAATCGTTAGGATAGCATTCGTATATATTATCAAAGAATATTTCAGTTGACTGGTCTACTGTGTTTTGATCAATACCACCGATAAACAATTCAGTTGGAATAAATCGGAATGGACAGGTATGCGTGAGCATAACATCAATATTATCGATTTGAGTGTCATGTGTAATATTCCAGATCTTTTTCTTAGTCTTCTCATTAGGCTGTTCGTCCGGCCACCAGTTCCATCCACGTCCCAACCGATAATATTTATCTACAGAATAGGCTCCGCCGCAAACAAGACAGTTCAGAATTTCCCTATCGGCAAGAATTTGGTAAACTTCACCATCAATAGCAAAATACTGATTGGGATAATGTGGGTCATGCCACACTTTGCCGCAAATATCTCCACTGATTTCCTTTGTCTTATAGCCATCCTTATGAGACGGGCGGCGTTCGTTATTTCCATGAATACAGAATAAATTCGCAGGGATGTCCGCAGCAATGGTCTTAACTCTCCATTCGTTGATGTTATCCTTACCATAATAGTTTAGACCAACATCACCAAGACAGATGATCCAGTCGTTCTTTCCAAGCCTATGTTTAATACAAAATTTATTTAGCTCTAAAAACCGATTGTAATCACCATGAATATCACCTGTAATGTAAACTGCCATAGGCTTATACCTTTCCTCGATAGCAAGAAAGCTCTCGATTTACAACGTTCCATGTAAACGAAGATCCGTTCTTCCGAAAAGAAACAAAAGGAACGTCCTTCCATGGGCCTTTCTTATCGCACTCCACTAATGTCCAGCATTCGGAATCAGAGCACCAAACTGGCAGTCCAGCCATTTCTTTTAATTCTTCAATGGTCAATTTCTCGTTGTTTTTAATATCGAGACTACCATCTTTCACAGGCACAGCCTTATCGTCCCAATATTCATCAGCCACAACCTTTCTAGGAGCAGTGCCAAAATGCTCTTTCCACTCAGGAAGACTCTCATTGATGGCATCAAACTGAATACCCCAATCAAAGCAAGCCTCCATTGCATCATACAGAAGCTTTCCTTCCCGGCAAGTCCAGAGAATCAGACCAGCACCGTGCTTCTGTTCTTGAATTGCCTGGTAGATCACGTTCCAGTTTGGTTCACCGATATCAGGATAATTATTCTCACAGAGAGTGCCATCAAAGTCGATGGCGATAGCACGTTTCCAATTTCCCATATCAAATCACCTCAAAATCAACAATCTGCGCCTGCGGAGTCACTTTGTTTCCGTACTGATTTAAAGATAACCGGCATACAGCATTGATGTATTTTTCTTCCTGACCACAATAAAAGTCATTGTTGATCCAGCTAATCATCCGGCCATTGTCATTAAAACACACAAAATCAATGCCTTTTTCTTCATCAGAATACTTCCACATATTACCGTTCTTGCCCATCGGAGCACATCCACTATGAGCTAACGGAATATTTCTAATGTAGAAATATGGCTCGGAGATTCCCTGTGCCCAGATTTTATGCATTTCATACATGCTCTTCGGCAATGCAACAGTCAGCCTACTATAGTCAAAATCAAAGTCAACCACGATTGCTTTGCTCATCGTGACATCTTTAAGCAGCTCATTGCAATCCGCAATCGCCTTTGGCACATTTTCTTTCTTGATTTTCACACCAGCAGCGTTATCATGACCAAGAACCGACTCAAAATCTCCGGTACTCATCAAGAACTCCTTTAAACTTTCAATCGGAGAACCGTCAGGATTTCTCATTGAACCACCGTAATAATCCGGTTCATCAGCGAAGGTACGAAGCAATACGCACGGTTTTGCATACATTTCAGCCAGCTTGATTGCCACAACACCAGTCAGAGTGTTATCAAGAATACCAGTAGAGTTGCAGAAGAGAATCTTATTCTGGTCTGCACTGTGCTTCTCAATCAGTTCCTGAAGCTCTGCGACAGCCTTGTCTTTGGCCTTGTTTTGCTGATACTTACAAGAGGAGCACTCGCGAGCCACATGTTGCGCCAGAGTCTCATCAATCGTAACACCAGCATTCTTGCCACGAGTCGGAGTGTACTGGAACGTCTGTTCCTCACCGACCATTGCACGGAACATCTGCTTCTTTTGTTCAGATGAACCAACACGAATCAGTGCGTTCATCATCGGAACGATGTAGAACTGAACATCATTGATGGTCGGGTCACCCTTGATATTGAAACTGTTTGCCTCAATCAAAGCACAAATCATCTGATTTACAATTCGTGCCAGACCTTTCGTGCAAAGGCGCTTTGTCTCATGCGAGTGCATATCCATAACGTCACCGATGTTTCCGACTGCCACCAGATCAAGATACCGGTCTGCAACATCAGTCCAATTATATTCATCAACAGCCTGAAGAAACTTATACACCACGCCAGCGCCAGACAATTCCTTATTAGGATATGTACCGTTCTGGTTGTTGACGATTACTGCGTAAGGATTCTCTCTGTCGCAGATGTGATGGTCAAGAATCAGAATATCGATGCCCTTTTCGCGGAGTTCCTTACACTGCTCAACATCGTTACTACCAGCGTCAGGAATAATCAGCAAGGTAGTTTCAGGTGGAACCTCAATTTCTTTAGAGAGTCCATGCTCCTTGCCACTATGATGCAGAACATTGATTTTTCCAAAATAACCAATCGTCTTCAAATACTGAAACATCATTGAAGCACTTGTGAATCCATCCACATCACAGTCTACAAGGATAGAGATAATAGACTTATTCCAGATATGTTTGTTCAACAGCCGGACAGCATCTTCCATGTTGTCCAGTTCCCACGGAGAATTCAGACAAGAATCATCCAGATTCATGTAAGTCTTATAATCCTTGACCCCTCTGTTCTCCATAATCGTTCCAATTGGATCTAATAGGTCGTTCCTACTCCCCTTCCAGAGTTTTACATTCATTTAATTCTCCTAACACAATTCTCAATCAATGCCTTAAATTTTTCAGGATTATCAGTCGGGGCTTCCTTTTCATCCAGAATCCCTTTATCATCTACTACAGCATACACACTTACGCCATCGACAAATCGATTGGCGAGAACCATAAGCTCACTAAGCTGAACGTCTTTATCAAAGACGAAACAAATATCAACGCAAAGACGTGTTAAAATTTCAATTTGATTCTGTGAAACTTTCTTACCACCAGTTGCCACACAGTTGTAGACATCCATGTTCCACATCTGCATGACAGACTTTTCAGCTTCACCAACATATACCAGACCTTCATTCTTAATGTACGGCTCTGTCTTATACAGGCCATACAGAATACGGTTTCTGGCACACGGCTCAAGATATAGATACTTTAATTCACCTTCAGGCGGCTTGCCAAAGTATCTTCCCTTTACACCAACTAGAGTACCAATTTCATCTCTGATTGGAATCGTGATTCTATTTGTCAGTTCATCAAAGCCAATCTCAAACTCCTGCTGCGTCTCATAAGATATCCCATCGTCAGCAAAAATCTGGTTCACATAAGGTTTATAATAACCGAGGATGGCTTCGGATATGGGGACTATCGGACGGTCATCCTCGTGTTCTTCACCTTCATTTTGCATGGCAATGAGCTCTTTTAGAATCAGCATACTTTTAGGAAGGTCTTCCTCGAAGTTGTGATAGTAGTCAAGACCAACCCATTCGCAGATTTGCTTAATGGCTTTTGGGAAAGACAGTTCCAGAAAGAACTGGACGACAGAAATCAAATCATAACTGGTCTTTCCATTGGCAATATCTCGTGTGTAATCTACCGCAGTAAGATTTTCATTCTCGTAAATGCAGAGTGCCGTTCTATTGTCACCATCTGGATTTGCACACTGGTAGTAGCCAGCTTTATGACTAATATGATGGCAACCAAGCTCCTCTAAAATCGGTTCAATCTGTTGTTCTTCAAGAATGTAATTTTTCAGATCTGCGATATTTACCATTGTAGTTCCTTACTTTCTAGTGCAGACACCGACCTCTTTCCAGACATTCTGGTTCAAATTCACTTCAAACATGATTTTCTTTTTCTCACCAAAGCGGTTTTTATCGATGTTTCCAACGTAATACCGCTTATCTGGATTCAGCCGATGGGCACAGTCACCGCCCCACTCAGGGTCATGAGAGATGTATTGATACTTCGCGAACTTATCTTTTGGAATCTCCTTGAACAGAACCATCGTCCAAGCAACATGCTTAATCATTTTTGACTCAGCAATGTTGTTTGAATTCAGCTCATCAGGAAGATACTCATGAGCGTTTTCGGCCAGCTGGATACTACCATAGATAAAGATCTTTAGATTTTTCGCAATCTCTTCAAGCTCGGTGGCCGTGACCTTGAACGCTGCCCATTCACCAATAGATGCAATATCGTTCTTTAGAGTATCATAGAACACATACTTAACTCCCTGAGTGAGAGCTGCCTTCTGAATTTCAAATCGCAGGGACTTATCACTATAATCGGCAGAAACATCTTTTGCGATAATCAAGCCTTGTGATTCGTTCTCAATCCACTGGCAAACATCAAGCACATTGCGGTATTCTTCGCTTTCTTCGTAGACACGAGCGGTAAACTCATCAATGCTTTCTATGTATTCTCCATCTTCATTTTGCTTTCGGAAGATGAAATTTCCGTTTGCATCCCGGTACATTCCAAGAGTGATTTCTCGCTCATCCTTATGGAAACGATGACCATGCAACTCTTGAAACTCAGGATTATTTATGGCGGTAACCAATAAGCAATACCGAACTGACTCAAGATCCATCTCATTCAGCAGCAGAAGAGCTTTTTGCTTTTGAACCAATGTGACGTAGGCAACAATCGCCATCATGTATCTAGTCTTACCAGCGTTAGATGGCATACCATTGAACATCACAGTGCCCAGCTTCAATCCTCGGAACAAATCATTCATGATAGGATACTGGAACGGCAAGCCCATATCAGGAACACTCAGACGTTCATTGACCATTGGCAACAGACCATTATTCAAAATCTCAGCATCATCGTTTGTAATGATAACCGTGTTGATCTTGTCGGCCTTGCCACGAATCAGTTTATAAATGTCCTGAGCACCAAACATTTCAAACTGCCGGTGCTTCAAGATTCCTTCAATATTGAACCCATTACGCTGATACTCACGAAGTAGCGAATATTTCTTCAGGATATTGAAATATCCCTTGATATCATCATCATTCGCAAGGCTCATGTAGTATTCAATGGTTGACCAGCCCTTCAGCCGCTTGTATTGGGACAATCTGGACTCGTCTTCAGCCATAAACGTTAAAACAGACGTTTTATTAAATTCTTGAGTCCGAGTTTCGTAAATAATCAACGCCGCATCGTAGAAAAATTTTGTTGCTTCGTCAGCAAAATCGTACTTACTCTTGACATAATGCCCATACTCGACCAAATAGTCAGGATGCTTGTAAATTGCGCCAACAAATAGAATTTCGTTCGGGATATTTGAAATGAGTTCCACTCATCCACCTCCCTCTATATTTTTTAATATTGAATTTTGTTGTTTGGATACAGTTCATTAAACATATCAAAAACTTTTCTCAGTCCAAGACCTTCTTTGCTTGGCACCCAGATTTTCTTCGGGTTCCAATTCTTCCATACACCATCATACTCTGGTGCAGTTGCATCATACTTTGGATTGTCTACCCATTGACCACCGTTCATACTATACTCGTACTTCTTTGGGTCAAGTTCGGCAAGAGTCAAGAATCTATTATCATTCTTGTTGTGAGCTCCAAATCCGCAAAACGTACATCCGGTACGATCACATCCAGTACAGCACAATGGCGCATCCGGCTTATCACTCGTAGGAACAATATCGCCATAGACATCTGCAATTTGAATTCCAGAATGTTTGATGAATGTAAGCACATCCTGCTCAGTCCAAAAACTCATAGGCTGACTTGTTGGTGCTTTGCTGTCAAAAGCATTACATCCATGTCGAATCCAAGCTTGCTTGCGAACACGACTTTCATCAGTCAACGTTCCAATAATAGGTTTACGCTTGGTTGCCCTTGCGTACTTCTTCATCGGACCTTTTTTCATAACTGAACAGCAGTAATGAGAAATTGCAAACGGAAGTTCTTGTGTTGCTGGCAACCATTTTTCCTTATTGAACATGGATTTTGTTCCAGCCTGCATTTCAGCTCCCGGTTCATTACCAAGTAGAATCGTCCGTCTGTTTCCCTGAAAGACTCCCGTTTCATCGTAAAGCCACGGGTTGCTAAAGACACCTCCCGGACAGTTCGTCCTTAAACCCAGAAGTTCCTGTCTTTTCCTGAGAGTTGTTCTTTCTCTCTCTCTCTCTCTCTCATGGTGGCTGCGCCGCTATTTCTGATTCGTCTAGCGTAGTAAATCGCTTCCGCAACTTCTTTAGAGATAAGAGGATAACCATATGTAGAGACCACATCACTAAATCCCATCTTGGGATAAACAAAAACAGCATCTGCGTCTCGTGCAAATTTCTGGATTGACGAGTATTCCAAGCCAGTATTACTAAACACAAGCGGGACATCTGGGAACAGCTGCTTTGTCAGATGAGCAAGTACAGTAGAATCCTTACCGCCGGAGAAGCTGACGTACACACCGCCATCATAGTGCATATACCATTCCTGGATGCGATTTTGAGTGATTTGAATCTTTCGCTCAAGAGGGAATGCCTGAAGCTCCTTCAATCTCTGAGCATCATGAACTGTATTATCCATTTATCAACCTCTTTTATATCTCATCGAGAATTGCATTTATATCAATTTCATTCTCGTTTTTACTCTGTTTCGGTGCTGTTTTCATCCGTTTCAGTACCGTTTCAGTCAGATTTTCCTTCGTTTTGTCTTCGCTTTCACGGCGAATCGAAGCTAGTCTTTCTTTCCGTTCAAGATAACTAGGATATTGCGCCAACAAAACAGCCAAATCGTAATTCCATCGCTGGCTCATATCGCAACCCTTTGCTTCTTTCTCGGCAACTATCTTATCTAGTCGGGGTTTCGCTAGAACCCACATATCGTAAAGTTCTAGCGGAGGAATCGAACCTCTATATTTGTAATAATTACCTGAAATCAGCTGCGTAAGTTTCGAGTAGAAGCTACCAGGAACAACCGCCGGGGCGTATGTATCTCGAATATGGTCGAAAAGAATCTTTTTCTCTTCCTGTTTGATATGAGCAAGCTCACGATTTTTGTCTTGCTCTCTCTTTTTGGAAAGAAGATCATCGACCTTTTTGTCCGTAGTGTCATTCACTTTGTCAAAAAATGCCCTTAGCAGGTCATCTGTCCAAGGGCGTTTTTGATTTTTCTTTTTTTCTACAAAACAATCCTTATGGTAAAACCCAGTCTTGTCGTAGAAAAACGTGCTACGGTCTCGCTCGATGAAAATGTTCTTCCCGCAAATCTTGCATTTACGGGTTAGTTCCATTAAGCCAGTTCCTTCTCCATGACTGCGGCGACCTTCTTCAGTTCCTCGATATCAGTCATAGAACGGAACGCGGTAGACAGGCCAGCCGCCTTAACTGCCTTCTGTGCTGCACTCTTCTTCACAGGAGAAGCGGAAGCAATCAGATCGTTCAGCTTTGCCTTAATGTCATCCAGAGAAGGCTCCTTGGATTCGGAGGTGTTCTCTGCAGGAGCATCATCACTGATATCATTGTCATCAAGACCAAGTTCACGAGCACGAAGCTTCATCTCGGTCTTAACTGCATCATTCAGACCATTCTTAATAATGACCTCACGGTTCTTTGCAGAACGGTCGAGATACTCCTGATACTCAAGCAGAGTCAGGTCTTCGACAACCTCACCGCCATTATGAACACCGGTGCGATCCTTATCAAAATAAGCAAAGTTGATAGACTTATCATCGCCGGGATGATACATACGGAACTCGGTGCCGACATTGTACTCCTGACCCTTGAAGCCATCAGGAATCTTGCGACCGGTAGAAACGCTCACAGAAGAACCATTCACCAGCTTGGTTTCAGTCTCATCCTTTTCACGACAAATAACGATGTAGCTCACACCAGTTGCATTCAGATCCAGAATCAGGGACTGACCCTTAAAGTTCAGCTGCTGATAATCCTTCAGCTCCATACCAGCACCCTCAATCTTCACCGACTTCTCATCGCCGGTCAGACCCTGTGCTGCAGCCTTAACTTTTGCACGCTTCTGCGAGAAATTCGTTAAGCCCTGTTTTGTAGTTAGATTAAGAATGGTTGCGGAGTCAACAACAATAGCGTCAGCACGGAAAGGCTTACCGTCAGCGTCCAGCCAAACATTACCATCCTCATCTTCGAAGTCCTCGTTGTCAGCAACGGTATGAATGAAATCCTGTACCTCTGCGAGAGACTGAGTGTAAACGATACGGAGATTCATCGGGTCGAGCCCATTCTCCATCAGTTCCTCACGATAATCGTCGATAGAACCAGACTCAGTATCCAGATACAGAACACGGAACGGACGACCTTCAGGAGTCTTCATGTAGCAGAACTGCATAGCAAATCGAGACTTACCAGTTCCCTGCTCGCCATACACAAGCATACGAAGCTTCTTACGAATAGCAGATGCATTACAAACAATAGCCATATATGTAAATTCCTCTCTAAATCTTTTCTTTTATTGGTATCCTGTGTTACTTAGTTAAAGGCAAAAATTTTAGCCCCAGTTGATACCTTCCTCATCTACAGGAGTTGCAGTAGACTTATTAGAACCACCCCACCAAGAAGTGTCGTTCTCAGCAGCCTTGCCGTCGAAGTCCTTCTTGGCCTGAACGTTGGCAGCAATCTTTGCCTGTGCCTCGGAGATATTGTCCTCAGTGTAAGTGGGTTCCGCATCCTTGTCGCCGGGATTCGGATCAAAGGAATCAGGATTAACACCCTCGATATACAGCTTGCGAACTGCCGGAGTGCTCTGACGCTTCATCTTGTTAGGACCACCCCAGATATTCTCAGTCTCAACTTCCTCAACCTTCTGCTGATTGACGATAGGACCAAAGCACTCAAAGCTGGTGTAAGGCTTCAGACGCTTACGAATAGAATCAGCCAGAACCTTATTCTGAGTGTTTGCCTTATAGTCAATGAAGAACTCAGCGTCCTCGATGGTGTTGTAATTCACAATCTTTGCATCGACAATTACTTCATCGCCCTCATCGCTCTTGCGGCAACCAATGTACACAACGGTCTGAGTAAACAGAGCCAGCTCCTCGAAACCCTCCGCATCGAAGTCGATTTCCTTAGAACTCAGAGAAACCTGAGTAGGAACAAAACGAATCTGGTGCTTGCCGTTGTAGGTGCTATACTCGATGTTGCCACGGACATACACATTATCACCGTCATGCAGATTCTCGGAGATTTCCTTAGCTGCATCGAAGTCAGTCAGAGTCTTGTTGTCGTTGATAACCTTACCAGACTCATTCGTCTTCTTGGTAACACCGACTTTAACGCCAATCATGTCATAGCCTTCCGGTGCAACATAAGTCATGCGATCCTTCCAAGCGACTTCCTTCTTATCCTTCTCGATACCCTTGTCCTTATCGGCACGGCGGAAGAAGTAAACCTTATCACGGGGCATACCAGCCAGATCAACATAGAAAGTGTTTTCATTGGAAGTCTGAACACCAAAGCTCAGGACACGGCGCATAGCACCACTCTTAGTCTCCTTCTCGTTATAGAAGTTACTACGCTGGGTGCCGGTGACCTTACCAGCCATCTCAAAAGAACCACGGGTCTGAGGAAGATTAAAAATTCTATCTGCCATATCAAGTCTCCTTTATGTAATTTTGTTTCATTGATAATCACTTATATTTCTTTTTATTGTCTTGAATCAATTCATGCACTATTCATTTTATATATTATCCTCCGTCTGTCTTATTGATGGCTTGTATTTCATACGGCACTCGCCGTTAGAAATCGTCCTTTAAAGGATTATGTACAAACATTGCGCCGAGCACTACTGGGAGCCGTTCTGAACACTCAGGACACAAATCAAAACTCAAAAGCGAACCATCAAGTTGGCTACCATAAGAGTATTGATGCTCAAAACTGATTCCCTGCTCGCTACCTATCGGCTTGATTTCACGACCACACCAGTTACATATTTTTTTACATGTGTTCATACGGCATCACCCCATTTTTAATATTCTCTATCACGGAACATCTTAGATTGAACACGAGTCAGTCTATTGTTCCGGCCATACTTAGGTTTAAATGCGGACTGTAGCTTATTGTTTGCATATTCGAGGTCACTCTCCAGAATCTTAGCAGCTTCTTCAATGTAATCCCGAATGGCACAATATTGGTCGCTGTTGATACAATGTGTCTTTAGATAATCAAGCATATCGACTGCCTGATTTTTCAAAAGAAGCGTATCTTCAAGCTGTGTCTTTCGCCGTTGGAAGAAATCTATGTTCAACTCTGCACCTCCTCCTTCTGCAGTCTTTCAAGCGTGGGACGAATCGTTCTCTCCCAATGCCTTATAAATCGCCAATCAAGTAATTGTCCGCAACGTGGACAGAAGTTATCAAGATTTGATAGTGTGTAATAACAAACCGGGCACTCATAACGTTTATAAACGTCATCGAAAAGAGGCTCTTTGTAATCTGTTCTAAACTCATAAAGTTCAGCTTTTGAAAGAATAATTTCGAGAGCCTTTACTAAATGCTCACGAGGGCACCACTGGCCTCCTTCTTTACCAAGACGAATTTGTTTCTCTACAATTTCCTTCGCTTGGTCAAAAGTCATGTTCTCAATCTCTTTTTTCTTTGCGTGCATCCAATCTTTCATAACACACCACTTTCAGCAAATGCATAATTGTGCTTTGCATTCTTATCCATCCACGCACTCCAATCCATCTTGTGATGACACTCTGGACATTTCGGTTTAAGCTTCTCTAGCTTCGTTACACAGAACGGACAGAGATATGTGCTCTTTTCCTTCTGGAAGATAGGACTTGCCGGAAGGCTCAAGGAACCGGAATCAATGGTTACATTGATAGGAATTTTACTGTTCATCGTGCCACTCCTCAACTAATTGGTATGGTAATCGTACAACGGTTTTATCACATAACCACGGCTTTTCTTTTGTTCCAAAATTTCCAGTTTCAGAACTAATTAAAACATCTCCTAATATAACAGCCTTGTTTTCATCATAGGCTAAAGAAAGTGTATTCAGAATAACGTCTCTAATAGCTCCGTAAGTAAAATAAAGTGTTCCATCAGAAATGACCTCACTAGAAAGCATCAGTTCGGAATTAAAACCATTTTTATAATGAACAAAAATAGTCTTGTATGGCATTCCTTTCCTTGCGATTCTAACAGAATACTTATCTTCCCCATTCTTTGCCTTAAACTGTCCGTTACTAAGAAATTCAACCGGATTCATTGATTTATCACTTTCTTTCCGCAATATTTTAACGTATCCACGTTATAATTTTTCGTTATTTTCTTGCTAAAATTAGCCTTTTATGAGATTTAATCTTCTGGAAAATGCTTCTTTGTCACCGCAACACAAAACGGTTCAATTTCAGATCCCCAGATAGCAGTACCATCACCATACGTACTTTCAAAGACAAGCGGAAAGCCACCGATTCCATCGAAAAGACTGCCAAGCGTAGGATTTTCACCAATATACGGTTTCATCTTCTGGCAAATCCAATACCACTGAGGCAAAGTAATCGAATTGCCGAGCGCCTTGTACCGAGGAGAATCGGCTGGCTTGTGCTTTTTACCATTCTCGTCAATCCACTCGCCAATATCGGTCCATCCATATGTTTTTACAATTTGCTGGACACGGCTTTTACTGATTCCGTATCTTTCAGCAAGCTGGCGCATTGTAAATTCTCCTGTTTGATACATAAGTGCTACTTCAATACGTTTTTCTTCTGGAAGAACTGTCACAGGGTTTTCATTTCCAGATAAATACAGGCCATCCTTTGAAGCTTTAGTAGAGTTGTCCTTTGCGGTTAATAGCTGAAGGTTACTAATTCGATTATCTAGCTTGTCGTTATTGATATGGTCAACAACCAGACCATCTGGAATAATTCCATTTTTAGCAATCCATATAACTCGATGAACCCTACATTGCTTTTTTACATCACCATTTCGGATGCTAACAACTCGATAACCTTTAATAATTGTCCCACTAAGTTCTTTTGGTTCTTTAAGAATGTTTCCGCCGGGACCTTTTGTGGTATACACTTTTCCATTCTCACAATCTGCGATAATCTGACCCGTAGCTAAGTTGAAAGCAATATATTCATCTTTTGTCATTTCTGTAATATTTGCCTCCATAATTTCAGGAAACCCCTGAAGCCGTTCATCCTCCAAAGGAGTCAAACGGCGAACAATCCATCGTAGATTCTTCGTTTCTTTTTCTGTAATCAGGTCAGTAGCGTCCTTGTAGTCACGAGATTTCATCGTACTAGCCTGTTCACTTTCCTTGTATTCACCAATGCGTTGCATCGCAAAGGCTTTCTTCTCAATGACCAGTGGCATATTATTGCCACCAGTTCCCCACTGAGCAGTACAAGTCGGACTTGTATCACTCTGCTGAGTGTATCGAGCGTCCTGACTGTGGCTCTCAAACACCACCGGCGAAATCTTTTGTTTTAAATTATGTAAGGAGGGATTTTCTGCCAAGCAAATCAGCGTCTGGTCTTGTAACGTAGAAATCGTTGCGCTCAATTCAGTTTGAACCAGAGCGCCTTTACCGCCACCTTCACATCCAGAACGGATTTTTAGAGTGTAGGCTGCAGGTTCTGTGCATTGAGTCGAAGTCTCTCGATGGTCTGACTCCAATACTCGTCCAATTCCTTCTCTTCCAGACCTTCTTGTTCCTTCACTTTCTGCACCACCTGTGACAGAGTTCCTGGATTCCACCATTCGATCATATCCAGCAACGCTTGTTTCAGGAGTTCGGGCAAAGGTTTTCCACGCCGGGATGCTCTCACAAGAATCCCCTGACATGCTCGTGCGCTCAAATAGAATTTCTGAGGCACGTTGTCCTCCAAAATCCATGACAAGCGCGATTCTCTGGCGACGCTGGGCGACTCCCCAGTATTTAGCGTCGAACAATCTCCATGCAAGAGACCATCCATTACCGGAAATCGCTCCAGATTTTGCCCACTTTCCGTTCTTCCCTGAAGGTCGAGGAATTGAAACGTCTGGCTCGACAATGCGTGCAAATCTTTCCAACACACATCTGAAGTCTTCACCTTTGCTTGAGCTGAAAGCTCCTCTGACATTTTCCCAGATTGCGAATTTTGGATATTCTCCATTAGTGGCCTCCCTCATTTCTGTAATCACACGAATCATTTCAAGGAACAATCCAGAGCGTTCACCAGCCAAACCTTCACGTTTACCGGCCTGACTCAAATCTTGGCATGGACTGCCTCCTGTGATACAGGAAACCGGTTCAATCTGCCACCCATGAAGTTGTGTAATATCTCCGTAATGCTTCAGTTTTCATTCCTCCTTTTCATATCCTGTATTATATAGCTAAAACTCAGAAAATGAGCAAAAAAATAATAGACGTATCAACGTCATGTTATTTCGTCGCCTATAAAACAAAAGTTCTAGCAGTTTTATGTATACCCTATTGGGCTGGTGGGACAGGAGAGATTTGAACTCCCGACCAAGCGGTTATGAGCCGCCAGCTCTGACCAGCTGAGCTACTATCCCATAAAAACCAGTTAAACAGCTGCAACTATTCAACTGGGCACCTTCCTTATAAAACACTATTGCATCTATATCATATAGACGAGGAAGGAATAACAGCGATGCACATTTCCTATATCTCGCCCCTTTCAGGGTGGTATTTCGCACAGGCGCGGCCGGGACTGACCGCTTAAAATCCCTACCCATACGAAATTGGAGCAGCGAAAGGTAGTCGAAACCTCATCCTCAGCTTGGAAGGCTGATGTACTAACCGTTATACGACCGCTGCATGTAAACCCAGCTTACAAAGCACTACTGCACTCTTACGAGCGAGCTGGGAATAATAGTAAAGGAGATCAACAAACGGTACGCAACCATTCTATGACCGTGGTGCGGATAGTGGGCATCGAACCCACACGCCGAAGCACCAGATCCTAAATCTGGCGTGTCTGCCATTCCACCATATCCGCATATTGCGCCAGCAGGGGTCGAACCTGCGATGGAGGAGTCAAAGTCCTCTGCCTTACCGCTTGGCGATGGCGCATCATATACCCAGCTTACTACGTCACACTGCTCCGTTTCCAGAGAGCCGGGAATAATGTGAGGACAATTTTTCCTTGCCCTTTCGGGCTGGTCTGAGCGACAAGGTTTGAACTTGCGGTCCCCTGTTCCCAAAACAGGTGCGATACCAACTTCGCTACGCCCAGATACAAATGCGCCCGGCGGGACTTGAACCCGCACGCCATCTCTGGCAGAAGATCTTAAGTCTCCTGTGTCTGCGATTCCACCACGGGCGCATATAAAAGAAGATCAGAAACAGCCAACCATTCGTTTTACATTCTAGTTTTCTGGCGAATCGAAGAGTATTTATCCGATAGCTAGTCGGCTTACACCTTATTTCTCTTCTTGTCTGGCTTGACGTCCTTTACCGGTATGACGTCTTTCCGGTCGCCAATGTACGGCCAATCCCCGAACGAGCTAGAACAACTGATCTTCATGGTAGGGATAATCGGATTTGAACCGATACGTCTATCGACACTTGAGTTTGAATCAAGCGTGGCTGCCAATTTCACCATATCCCCATATTGCCGGTCTTTCCCGGCTGTCAGCCCCGCGCAGAGCATTTTCGGAGGAAGAAATGTCACGATACTTCGTTAATTATTTTAACGAAAATCACGATAAAATGTCTATTTTTTAATTTAGCTCTTCTGCTGACTTGCGTAGAACTCATTCCGCAGCTGAATAATACCCTTCTTGCAGAAAGACTCTTGATCTTTCTCTCGTTGTTCACGCATCCAACCATAGAACAGGTTATCCTCGGCAGTAAACAACTTTGCGGTATTTTCATAATAGCCACGTTTTTGAACGCTCTGCATGACACCACGCAAGAACTTCCAGTGCTTATAATACAGAAGCTTCAGCTTAAACATGAAATTATTGCTGTCTCGCAAAACAAAGCCTTCAACGTGTTCAAAACCATGATGCAGATAGTTCTCGTTCATGACTTCTTCGTACCAAGGATAGAATTCACTCCAGTTCTCAAAGGTTTTAACCTTCTCCTTAATCTGCAGATGACACTTCTCGGCTACACGCTTCAAATCATCATAATCCATTACACTGAAATTCATATCATTTGCAATAATATCCAGCAAAACAATGTGCGGTTTCTTATATTCGATGATATGTGCATCATTCACAGGATCAATCACCTCGAAGATGATGGAGCCATTCTCTTTTGCAACTTCTTTCAGATTCTTACGATCTTCATCAGAAGTCGTATCCATGAGAATCTTTCGGAACATATCTGCAAAAGGCCCATCAGGAGTGGATTTACTTGCAATGAACAGACCATCCTGTTCTGCATCATACGAAATGATACCAAGAAATCCGTTCTCTTTTAGATATGCAGTCACCGGGAACTTCAAAGTGTTCTGTAGGTTTCCAATTCTCGTTTCATTCCGCTCATCAACCGCAAAGAACTTATCATAGCTTCGAGCTACAATCTTATTCGTCTTTGTGTTAATGAACAACCCTCTTGCTTTGGTAGAAACCTCATCCCAGTGCTTCTTATAAAATGCTTCACGAGAGAAGTTGAAAGAAGAAATATCTCCGAATCGCTTCTCAAACACATATTTGCTTTGACGCATCTTACTAACAAGTTCTGCGTTATCGAACTCAGTTTTCATTTCAACGGCAGTTTCAGTCTTTGGCTCCTCTTTTCGGAATACATCATTCTTGGTTTCTACGCATTTGATAGGCTGACCGTGTTCAAGCTCCACACAACGAAGATATCCACCAAACTCGATTTTGCCTTCAAGATTGTAGCACCGATGACCCATATCAATAGGAACATCCTGTACATTTCGATGGCCGAAGATCTGAATATAGCTATCCGGCATCGACTTTTCCCAAGACTCAGCCACGGTCAGTATATCAGGATAGCGGCCTACGCCTTTAATCATCTGATCCGCAGACACGAACGGAAGAAAATAAGGAAGATAGCTCAGACCACCGTGACTTACGAAATACCGCTTACCATCATACTCAAAGTAGACACACTGGCCGACTCTGGAATAGATCTTACGAGCAGTGTTCTTGTCAATACCGGCTTTAAAGAGCTGCGGACGAGTGTAGTTTGCAAACTCTTCACTTTGAACCGGTTTATCATGCCCCCACTTGTTCAGCCAATGCTCGTGGTTCCCTTCCAAAAGGATCACATTCTTGCGGTTGTTATTTACAACATCACACAAGAACTTGAATACCTCAACGTTTTCGATGCCACGATCGAGATAATCACCAACGAAGATATAAAGCTCGTCGTCCTTCATCTCACCAAGGTATTCACTCAAGCAGGTATAGCAGCCATGAATATCACCGATGATATGTATCTTTTTCCACTGGTTAAAGTCATTCGGGCAGTAGTTCAAATCGGACATCACATCCGTAGTAGAAGGAAGAACTGTCACGCCAGAAGGAACTTTTTGAGTAGCAAACCGAGCGTACATCTTATCAATAGCCGCTTCAGGAACTCGCTTTAGCCATTCTCTCTGAGCGTTTCTTCGTTTGCATTCCTCGATCGGAAGGTCCGTCATATCAATAACATACATCCGATAACGATACTGTTTTGCAAGATTCTTATAACAATTCATTTCGACCGTCTTGGAATTCGTTGCATCAATCACAGTAAACTCGCCATGGCTCATCCGCACCTCAAGCAGTTTGAAAAGCATCTCCCATACAACATCATCATTCTGCGGAGAAATCTCCATCTGCCCATCAGGTGTTTCCTGTGCGCTCTGGCACATAAGGCGAAGTGTATCAGCACTCAATACGTACTGCTCAAGATTATGCTCTTTAATATAGGTGGACTTCCCGCAACCGGGTGCTCCACGGAACAGTAAAAGTGTTCTCATCTGCATCTCCCTTTCTAATAGGTATCCTGTGTTATATAGTTAGCATGTTAAAATGAAGGGGCCGAAGCCCCCTGTTTTTAATTTTCATGGAAATATTCAACCCAACCTTTATATCCTTGCCGGAAACTAAGATAAGCAACTTTACTGCACTTTCTTCCGATAATGTCCGCAAGAGGACCTTTACCATTTCCGAAACTAAGTTCTGCAAGATTAAATTTTGGATGAGTTTTACAGTAGTTATAAACCTTGATATACTCACAATTTCTGGCTAAATATCTTTGATCTAAGGTTTTTGAATGATGCCTTTTTTCGAGGATATCGTTCAACCTCGAAAAATAGACATGAATTGAAATTATAGACGTCTTTGGATCACTGTTTACACCGGGTTTATCCTTCGTTTTGCGTAGGATATAATCGCCATTCATGACATAAAATGTTCTATAACCGCTCTTATTGGGGGCATCATACTGTTTCATCTCGTAACATTGCTTGATAATATCCATTAACCTTGCGTCAACATCAGTCTTATCAAGAACGGTATTAGATTCAAAATCCACATCGTTAATTGTTAGATTAGAAATCTCATCGGAAGTAAGACCAATCCAGTACAAAACAGCAATTACGTTCATACGAATCTGATATGGCTCTTCGTACTTATTTAAGAAGTCAACAAATTCGTCAACCGACGCAAAATAACTGTCATTGTACATATCATCTGCGCTTACATCGCTCTCTGAAAAGTCAGCCAGATCATACATGCTTGTTTCGTTTTCACTTTTGATGTAGCCTGTGATTATTGACTTCACATTTTTAAACGAACGACTCGAATTCACCCAATTATATTTGGCAAACATCTTTACGAAATCATCTTTTGTGAAGTCAAACAACTCATACCCACGCTCGGCCTCGTAATCCATGACGTGACGCATCGTCGATGCAACAAACTCACCGCTTCTATCAGAATACTTTTCGGCAAAAGCTTTGATTTTTTCTTCAGTAAGCATAGTGGCACACTCCTTCTTATTATATGTAGTGTACCATTAAACCTTATAAAAAATCAAGCAAATGCGGCAAAATTCTGAAATTCCATGGTATGTTGTACGCCGCTCAGGAATGCTGCAAGCAAAAACGGTTCATCCTTGCATCTTGCCATTGCGATCATATTCATCTGACGCTCCGACAAGACACCAAGTTTTTTAATGAACTGTCCTTTGTTAAGTGTATCAGTCTCTTCACATAGAACGATACTATCAACCTCTAGGAAATCACAATCTTCCTTTGAGAGTAGAACATGAACCGGAGAGCGCTTGTATATTCTGGAAGACAACGGATTCCCTTTAATTGTTGGACTAAAGAAGTTGCGCTTATTGTTGCTCGTCACAACGAACGGTCGAATACCGCGCTGCTGATGACCTGTCGCATTGGATAGATCAACCAACCAAACCTCTCCGACCTTTGGGTCAATATTGTTGTCCATAGTCTTTCTCCTCTATAATAGTGTAGCTCCGTTCCATAGCTATATTATACAGGATACCTTTACAGAAGTCAATAGGTTTTCAAAAATATTTTTAGTGCCCGTACAACTCTGGATTCTCTGATACGAACACGCTGGTGTTATCGAATATCATCTCATACGCTTTCTCTTTATCGCCCGGCCTAAACTCAACCCTCCTTACTTCGTGACATTCTTGCCGCAACTCAATATGACTTTCGTTTCCAAAAAATCCAATGCCTTTGACAATCCCATGCGTCTCTACGCCAATGTCGTCCATCTTTTTGCAGATCATGTGAACATCCACACCATTGCAAATAAAACAGACCCACACTCGCTTTTTTCTTATGTACTTCAAAAAGTTCTCAACCTGTATAACTCCCAAAACCTTTTTCTCACTCATCGAAATACCGCCTTCCGATCACATAAACAACTTCCAAGATATATTATACACATCTTTTTGTTTTCGTCAATATGTACCACACCATTTTGTTGTGCTGCTTTATCAAAATTTTAGATGATGCCATTTACTCAGCATCATCCACAACCAGCTTCGCGTCATAATAAAACCTGTGTGCGCCAAATTGTCCAGCAAAGGTTGCTCCGCGCTCGTGCCAACTGCCTGGAGCAGCCGCCGGGGTTACAAACCATTGAATAGGTTTGTCTGAAATCTTAGCGCCGTAATCAAACACCATAGACACAGCCAGTTCGTTCTCTGCCGTCACCTTCCTATTATATAAGGAACTATAACCATACTTCTTAAAGACCTGCTGGATGGTTAGACTATCAAGTACAGCGGAATCATAAAGGCATTGGGCCACAGCCATCTGGCCTTCCAAACTGTCAGCACCTGCTTCACAAGCAACGATCTGCTCCGCAAGAGCACGTTCGTCATCAGTGAGTTTATGTTTGCCCTGACCAAAGTTTACAATCCGCATCTCAGTAACGGTTTCTACAATGACTTCTGGCTCCTTTTCCTCTTGCTGCACTACACTCACTGCCGGAGGGCTATTATTATAAAGGTATGAATCACCATGATTCTGAATTACCGGACTGATCTTCGATACAAGATTCCCCGCCAGCAGGCACATTATACACACAATAGCAATACTTTGCTCACGATTTATTAACAAATTAGAGTTAATAAGAACCACTTCCTTTCAAAAATATTGGTTTTATCAAATCTTCAACGATTCCTCATTTACGGTTATTACAAGCTCGTTGACCCGCTTCCAATCAACATTGTCCGGCAGGTAAGTCTCACTCTTGTCAACTGACAATCTGCTTTCATAGGCCGGAATCAGTTGCTGACGAATCTCTTTGTAATCATATTCACCGTTGCGAAGCTGCGTCAGGAAGTTATGATCGTTATCTCGATAAGTTTTAATTTCACCTTTTTCTAAGATGTCAAAGAGCATCAGGTATACACGAATTGCATTCATCACCGTCTTGTGCATTTTCTTTGAACCATGATAAATTGGATCTTTATCCAGCGTATCAGCCTTCTGAATCAGCTTACCTGCAAAACCGCCAAACGAATAGATTACACGCCTCGACAGGAACAGCTTTTTATTATCCATAAGTAACTTTGTCATTGGACTATAGCTAATAACGAGTTCATCGGCGTTCCCTAGCTGCTCCAGCATATTAGGATTTCCACTACACATTAGCTTCACAGCCTTATTAAAGCTGTAGATTGTAGTATCAGTTTGAGTATCCACATAATGTTCAAACTCGCCAAGACCAAGAAGGTCTTCTCTTGAATTTAATGCCACACCACGGATGTCAAGATCTGAACCCTCAACATTTGTTCCATAAGCGTGGCTGCCACCGACCGTTACGAACATCATATGCTTGCCAAGATGTTCATTCTCTCGAATGAAATTGTATTCTGGGAAGCATAACGCTCCAAGCAATTCATTTCTTGTCATAGAATCACCTCTATTAAAACTTAGTTTTTATCGTTTTTCTGCATAACTACAAAAATCCTCTGGCTTGGTATATACAGCATTGGAATTATCAAGAGTAAAATGAGCGCAGCTGCATGATTCTCCTTTCTTGCCCCATGTATTCCAAAGTTCACAATCCTTGCAACAAATTTTTTCACGATACCGTATCGTTGAGATACTTTATCGTAAACTCTATCTCCAACTTTTATTCTCATAGGCATTCTCTTTAAATCTCAGCTTCTATCAAAAATCAGAATGTAGCACTACCGGGGAATGACTGTCTACATCGCAGAACACACACTCCCATTTTGGAGATTCCTCGTAATATTTATAGTTTCCCTGCGGTTTCCATGTTAAAACCAAAACATTTTTTTGACTGCTATAATAAGCAGCATTCACCTCCGTTGCATCACATTCCCAGCCGCTATCCGTTTCGATAAAAACATCACTTGGTAGCTTTTCCAAAATCTTAATTAACTCTGTAGCAATCATATAAAACTCTCCTAAATCTTAACTTTTATAAATCCGTTTATTCCATGCTTCGATAAGATCGGCTTTAATTTTTGCTTTTTCCATTTCAGAGGAATCAAAGTCGTAAGTTTTGCTTTCCATGATAACATAGCAGTTGCACCTATTTTCTTTGTTTCCTCTCGTAACATACATCCATCGTGTTTGGCGATAACCGCCCTCTGCAATGGTAACTTCTCCACCGCAAAATGGACACGGTTTCAAATTATCCATTTCGACCATTCCTTCCCTGTTTCATTTCCAGCCGCCCACTCTGATCATCGGCATCGGAAAGCGCTCCTAACAGACTAAGTGCGTACACGGCATCCAATACCATAAGTAAAATTATCATAATCCACATTATATTAACCTCACATTCTTTTGGCTTGACCATCTTGTATTGAGGTTGTCTCAAGCATACACCGCACAAAGAGATTATTCAACACAATTATCAAAATTACCAAAATTTTACTAATAATCCTACGTCATCAATAGTTATATCATCGGTCCACACATCCTTTTGTTAAATATCCACAAGAACCCGGATTTTATTACTTTCCGTCCATTGCATTCTCAATCTTGCCATTGATGGAATCAATTTCTCGCATCAGCTTACAGCGATAATTTCCATCCTTATCAAGTTTGAAACACAAATCCTCATCACCACTCTTGTAACCCATGTAGCATCCAGAACGGCACAGGCTCGTCGCATCAAGCGCATCTTGGATAACTCGTGCTTCATTGAGAGTCAAATCAATCTTCATCTTGTTTCTCTCCAATCAAACTTCTGACCACAATCTCTGCAATAGTGATCATACCTACTTGTAATTACCGTGTTGCATTTTGGACAACGAAAACTTCCACACTTTGGATCTACAACAACTATTTCACCCTCAATACGGCTGAAATAGTCATCAAGTACATCACTTAAAATCATTTTTCCACGCCAGCCAAGATCATTTTGCTGAATATTCTTCGTGAGAATCCGATACGCGCTAATGATTTCACGCTTTGTATATCTCATATTTACCTCCACAGAATTTAGGTTTTATATGGGTCTACGTCAAAAGCTTCCTTGGTATATTCTGCCTTAACCATTTCGAGCACTTCATCGACGATGCTAATAGCAATTTCTAACCCATGCATTTTTCCATGTAAATATATTCTGTCACCATTCTTTTTCATATCGAGACTAGACTTAATATGCTCTCGTCTAGCGTCAATGTATTCATCATATAATCGATTGTAAATTTCTTCCAGTTCTTTCATATTCATGCCTCCACTTAAAACGCAAACGGATTACTATTCACTGCTATTATCAGTGCCACATTGAAAGTAAACATTACAAACGCGGTCATTCTTTATCACCTCAATCTCTAAATTCAATATCTACAACAATATTCTCAGGCTCTGTCATATACCTTCGTGCCAGCAGCTCTACCATGCGTTCTTTGTCCCCAAGATTGCTATTACGCAGTAGGTATGAACAAACTTGCCTACCTCTGTACAAGAACACAGCCCACGCATTTCTTTTCAATGGATACGTGGCCTTAATCATTCCATCGCTTCCTCCAAAGAAGTAGTCACACTATCAATATCCAAATCAAGATCACTAATCATATCGTCCAGAGCATCCACAGCATCAGACAGATTTGTGCAAGCTTCATCCGCTTTATCATACCGCTCACTCCCCTGCAGGTTCTCCGGCATATTATCACGATACTCTTCTTCTTCCAACTGGATATCCTCAACGTCAGACTTTACACTTTCGACCTCTTCTACAAGCTCTTCCAGCTTCTTACGGATGGAACAAAAACGGTCAATGGTCTGCTTAATAGCTTTTCTACGAGTGTTATTCATTTTCAAATCTCCTCTCAATCTACAATGCCAAGCTTGCAAATGTTTTTCGGATCAGTGATATAACCAAATGTCAATGTATTTCGCAGATACCCTTTATACTCAAATCCACGGTCACGAGCTGCCAACCGGCATACATCTCGAATCGCAGATTCTCTCGGCCAAGAAATACCAGCCAGCTGATACTTCCACTGAAGGTCTCTCAGCTTCTGCCACTCAATCACAGGCTTCTTTTCATCCTCGAAACATAAACCGTTCTGCACGGCATACTTCAGAGCATCACACCGCTTACTCTCTTCCGATGTACAAGTCCCCCATTCGTTTTCCAGACGGCGATACGCCTTATCAAACGGTGCTTGCTTTGCTCCATCAATCGCAAATGCTGCGCCAAGTAAACCCAAACCAAGTAACAGTCCCATAATTCAAGCCTCCATTTATGCTGTTTCCAGCTCTCTTTTTACTAGTGGACGACGTTTCGTTGCGTTTTTCAGGATATCGTTGCCACTGAATTCTTTTCTGTCAACTCTAAGATTACGACCACTCCCTATCGGACAAGCCCGGCGATAGTCATCAGCAGTCTTGCAACCAAGAGATTCTGCTTCATCCAGAGCTTTTCGCACATAAGCCCATGTGCTACCGCCGAGATCAGAACACTTACCAATCACAGCAAGTACAAGTTCATCACCCATGCGCTCAACATATTCTGCTAAAGCCTTTCGACCAGTAGCACCAAGCTTCCCGATATTCTCTCGAAAAACATCCTCGATAGGTTTCGTCGTTGTCGTCTCATCACAAGACGAAGACGATATCTTATCTTTTTCTTTCTCTTTTTCTAGCTTGGTTTTGCTTGCGTTTGCTTCATTTTGCTTACGCTTGCTTGATGAGCCACCAGCTTTGCCAGAAATTCTCTTGCCTTCGATGTATTCGGCATCTTTATCTAAATCTCTCTTCACGGCGGGCCACACATACCGCTCATTTCCGTTGAGTTCAGGCTCTGTTCCAGACGATTTGTATTTCATCATCGCCAGTACCAGACGCCCCACCTCAGCAGCACTAAGGGGTTCAAAGTAGCTCTCGTAGGTATCCCAGATCTTAATATAAGTATCAGCCATCATACACCTCAGTCTTCCAAGCTGTGTGTATTCACACCATAAAAAGTCTTCTTATAATATTCTTTTGCCTTATCCTCATCAAAACCAACGTACCGTAATGTAATATCCTGACTACTATGATTCAACTGACCCTGAATCCAAGACAATGCCTGGTTATCATCCTTATTAAGACACATCTCACGATAACCAAATGTCTTACGGCAAGAATGAGACGCAATCTTATAATTAAGATTCAAATCTCTACCAGCATTACGAAGGATACGAGCAAAAGAATCAACATCAATAGGATCACCGGCTTTTTTGGGTTCTGCAATATGAGGAATACCAGTTTTCCCATCTCCACCATTTGTCCTCAACGACTTTTTCCAACTCCCCTGCCGAGACGGAAACATCCAATCGTCATATCCAAGATTTGCAATCTTAATGTACGTTTCAACGATGTCTCTCGCTTCTGGAGTAAGAATGATTTCACGATATTTGGAAGTCTTTTCTTCGACGATGCAAGTTCCTGCGTCCTCAACCACCTCAATTTTTCCATTATAAAGACAGTAAGACATATCAGAAACTTTCAATTTAAGCAAGTCACTAGCACGCAACCCAGTTGCAATGCCGACATTAAATAGACACCAATTGCGATATTGCTTTTTATCCCAGAAGTATTCCGAAATCATTTGAACATCATCCAAGCTTCTAATTGGAGAAATATTACGCTTACGCTTCTGCTTACTTTTTGTAACACCACGCTTTTTCGCCGGAACGGAAGGTTTAGGATTAAAATAGACCAATTTAGATATCTGTTCTTCTTTTCTTTCAACAACTGCACTCATCACATTCACCTCAAATCCCATACTTTAAACAGTATTTTCCGTAAGACAATCCCTCGGCATCCGCAAGTTTAATAACATCGCTGAATGTCAAGATTGGCTTTTTGCTTCGTTCCTGTTCTCGTCTCTTTCTTTCATAAGCCTGTCGCGCTTCGATTCTTACTATCCTGCGGCAATGATCACAATACTCATGATTTATAGCAGCCGGCGCACCACAAACCTTACAGTGTCCGTTTCCTCTGATAGTAGGCATACCTTACACCTCGAATTCATCAATCTTCCAGTGGTGACGATAATAACTTTCACCACTACAAACAACAGATGCTTCCGCAGCTTCGCACCATGTCTCGTCATTACTTACAGGCTGTAGGTCATTCTTGCTTTCATTAAACAGGAATACCATTTTATCAATTGCTTTGACTCTATCCTTTGTGACCATAATCACATTATCTTCTGCGTAAAAGTCACTGGAATCAATGCATTCGTGTAAAACATAGACTTTCATTTTTTATGTACCTCAATTCTTTTCAAATAGATCATTACGAACCTTCGGAGTAAATTGACGAGTACCAAGCTGCTCAATAGCAGTCTCTAGCTTGCCATCTCCCCATTCTCTGGTTTCTGTATTCATAACGATCTCAAGCAAAAGCTTTGCGTCCTTAGCTTCTCTACGCTTCCGGCGAGCCTTTTTAAGCTCTGCCATAAGCTGATAACCTTGCGCTGCATTCACGGTCTTAAACTCAATAGCATGTTCTAGATCATCAATCTCATCACTTGCGGAAGTCAAATCACCGTACACTTTTGAATACATCTCTTTCAGATTACACATGGTTTTATCTGTGATAACCAAATTCTTTTTAAGTTCCGCCAGCCATTCAGAATCTTCCATGTGAAATGCGTATGTATTTGACTTTACAGCCGGAGCCGTTATATTCGGACTCTTGCCTGCAATGGTAGCTTCATCCATAGACTTCGGTGCGTAGTGCCCGTTTTTATACCCGGCGGGAAGCTTGTTGATCTCACAAATCGCCAGTCCCTTGGATTCAAACTGTAAAGCCAGATTGATATCACAGGTGGCGCAGATTCGACCTCCCTTCCGTTTCATAATATAGTTGTGACCATTCGATATTACGTACATTTACTTATTCTCCTGCTCCTTCATCAGCTGCTTCACAGTCTTCTTAAACAGCGCGAGGTTCTTTTCGTTTTCAATAAACACCTTAGTCTTCGGATTCGGTGCTTTACCGTGTGCCTTTTCGTAAGCCACAAACAAATTATTCATTTTCTTATAGCCAATACACTCGTAAATCAGAGTATAAGTGTGCTTATACTGTGGCTTATCGCCAAGTTTTTCTGCCAGAGGAAGCATAATGGGGAAAAGAATTTTTGCCGTTTCGCTCTGCTTCTTGGGCTTTTCCTCCACAACCGGCTCAGACTCAACTTCCTTAGCTTCAACATCAATCACAGGAGCAACACAGACATCTACTTCAGGAGCTGCATCAACAACTTTAGCTTCAGGCAGAGCCTTCTGTTCAACAGCTTCTTCCTTCTTCTTATTGATTGCCTCAGTATACAGATCCTCAACCAGAGCGCCAAAGATAGACTTATACATTTTGCTTGCCTCGACCACATCAATCGTAGGAATATGACCAGTACGACCAGTTCTTGCGCAATACTTTCTACGTTCTTCCTCAATAACAAAGGTATAGACACGATTCATGTATTCGTAAACATCACGAAACACATCCTGAACCTTCATCTCATTGATTTCCGCAATCACATTGATACGTTCATACATCTTCTTACGCCAGTCACTCATCACATCCTTACGAGGAGTGAAGTTTCTGGTAGAACGAATCGCATCATCCATCTGCTTGTCCTTAATCTGATGGACACACTGAGATACGCTACTAATCACATTCAGTGCTTCATTGCTGGTAGCACGGGCTTCCTCAATCTGTTCACTGAGATCTTTGCGAGTAGAATTGAGTTCGCTCTGAAGATTCTTCATGCTATCAAACAGAGCGTGAAGTCTTACGTCAATAAACTCCTTGCTCAACGCAGCATCCATCTTAGGAGTAGCCAGAACGGAATCACCACGCATCAAAGATTCCATAATGTCCCAGCAGAAATCCATGAACGCATCTGCTTTCGGCTGACGTGACAGACGGCAGATTTCCATAACACCACGCAAACTGTAAGCAATATATTCACGTTCCTTCGTGATTCCGCCCTCAACTTTCCTCAGTTTGAGGAATGTTGAAAGAGGGTCAAGACGATCCGTATTCTTAACATGGATGTTTTGAATTGCCTTATTAGGATTATTGTACTCTAGCGCCGCACCAATTTGTTCACGGGTCATGTAATACTGGTGCTTGTCATTCTGGTACACATCCACATTCAGTGCGCCGAAGGGCTTAGAGGTTATTACGGTCATAGGATTGTTGGTAGTCATTTTGTTTACTCCTTTGTATTTGTTAAGAAAAATCTGCGGTCAAATCTTCAAACGACCAGCTCTTATGATTCGTGTACTCATCACTGAATACATCCATCCAAAGATAACTTTCAATATCACCACAACTTTCGTAATTGATACTGGACAGGTTAATTGTTTCGCCATCATTTCTTTTAAGGTAAATCACAATCTCAGGATATGGCTCTGTAATGCCTTCTGCGATAATCTTTCCGATAGGTGTATCAATTGCAAATTGCTTTTCATTCATTTTATTTTCTCTCCTAGAAGAACTGTTTTATCAAATCTCTACAATTTTCCACCAATCGTATACATCATCAGCATCAATACGAATATCACCTTTTAATCGCAAAACACTAAATTTCTGTTCACCATTTTCATCCTCGTAATATCTACAATAATGATTTACGAGCATATCATCCACTTGTTTATTCATTACGTTTTCCGCCTCAAGAATCGTATTGAAGCCCTTTTTATAAACGACTTCTGGGAGAAATGAATTCTCACCTTTTGCAATATAAGTATTGATAAGTACAAACATTTTACCCTCACAATCTATTCGTTAAGCCATTTCTTTTTCCATGTATTTCAAAGCATTAGCAAGATATCTGAACTCCTTGCTCTTGTGCATTCCATCGAACCACTGAGCAACATACCAGTTTCCAACGTTATCACAACGACACTTCAATTTGCCAAACCGGAATTCAGGTCGTATCGTTGGCATCTTACTCAGCTTATTCCACAGTTTTAGAGCCTCTTCTCTATTCATTGGAAATGATATCCAAGGTTCGTGACCATCTGTGAACTCAAGTTTTAAAACCATATTTTCACCTCAAAACTGATACTTCCAGAACAGCTTTGCATTGCCGGTAATGGTCTGCAAAAAACCAATGTATTCGTCAAAGGAGCACACGCCATTCATTTTCAGCTTGCGTACTCCCACAGCTCGTGCGGCAATCTTCGGATCATAATCAACAGCGTCAATAAATGCACTGTCAATCATCTTCTGCTCAAACATTTTGATTTCATTAGTATCCATTTTTAAATCTCCTTAATCACTAATGCGTATTCACCGATTCGGTTTACAAACTCTCTGCCGTATGTCTTGTACAGTTCATACATACAGCCCAAATCACCTCCACGAAACACTCCAACAATTTCAATTCCTTGATTGTAAAGCAGTTTTGCCAAGCGAATAGCAACATAATGCGAATCCTTACTTGTTGCAGCCAAATAAAGATCATCCATTTCTTCTGTAATAACATTGCTCACATCAATAGCTTCAATAAACTCACCATCACTGTCGTAAAATTTTAAATATTCTTCTTCGTTGCAGTTATTTGCTTTAAAGAGCCCATAGTCGTTTTCGATTTCAAGTTTGATTTTCATTTTAATTCTCCTTACTCAAAATCCCACCATGCGTTAATAGACGTATTCGGAACATAAACCTCAAGCATATGATGGCCGTCACGAATCCATTCAGGTTTATAGCCTTCATCTCGCAGTTCTTTCATCAGGCTCTCGAAATCATTATTAACAGACTCTACCGCAGCTTCCATTGTTTTGTGTTCTGCACGGTAAGGCCCATTACACATCGTATCATCATAAACAACCGTAATCATTTTTTAAAACCTCGATTCTATTTAGATTTTTACACTTCCTGCCTTTTCATCCAGAATAGATTGAAACATATAAAGCAATCCTTCAGCCGTACATTTCTGTGCTATCATATTCGCAGATTTTTCACTGTGGTTGCAACAATATTCGCTATAAAAATGCAATGCGTTAATAACCGTCTGTTTCTCAAATTTTGTCATATTCATTCTCCTTTATATTATTCTATTAAAGATTATCAATAAGAGAATCGATTGAGTATTCGATTGCATCTTCAGAATTAACCCTTTGAGTATTAAGAACGTAAATTAGCTCTCCATCGTCTGCCCATCTTATTTCAAGCATAACAACGTAACCAAGCTCATCTTCATCATATGAAATATCAAGTTCATATTCATAAAAACCATCAATGGTGTATGTTTTAATTCTAGTGTCAAAGTTATCAGGTTTTTGACCTACGCCAGCCCACCTAGACGGATTCATCTTAGAAATAAAATCTTTTGCAATCTCTCGTGCCGTCATATCCATTCTCCTTTATATTGTTATCTTATCTTCATTAAGTGTTTCGGTTTCATACGTTGTATAGACAAGCTCTGTCGGCTTACTGTAACACGTTTTCATCCAGTCAAGCTCTGCATCACGCAGCTCTTTTGTGGGATAGATTTCATGCCCTCTATACGTATCGCCGTACATAAAATGTCTGACAGAATATTCAAGATGGTAATACATCAGATGGCACCTTCTTTGTAACGAATTGGGCAAATCCATGCTTCAAGAGTGTTCTGTTTATTCATAAAGTGAACGCTGCTCAAACTATCCTTGCACTCTGCAAACCAGCCCCACTTTTTCGCTTTTGCTAGAATATTTGTATACTTCTCATTTAGTAAAGCCTTATTTCCATTGTCCATTTCGCAAACAATACACGGATAACTATATTCACAACAACCTCTGATTTCTTTGTGCTGAATTCGTCTAAACTCTTTTACATCATGAAATTTTTCCCAATATGAACAACGACTAGGATTTACGTATTCAAAATATTTGTGAAGCATTGTAATATCAGAATCAGACCAACCATCTTTCTCATCAAACTTATAACCATATCCATTGTTAGGAATCTTCAACTCTGGCAAATCTGACAGTGTTTTAGCGATAACATCAAAATCGCATTTTACAAGAACATATCCATTACTTAGGTAGTAAAAATCGTTTTCCTTGTATATCTCATAGCCTCTATCACCAAAGAGGATATACCGCAGTTTCTGAGTATCAAATCCATTTACGATAGCCATAATTTATTCCTCACTTTCTTCACAATCCGTTACTGTAAAATCACACGTCCATTCAATATCTTTTGAGTTCATATCGTTTGCAACAATATCCGTCGCTTCTTGTTCATTATCGGCTTCAATTTCAACATAGCCAGTACGAGCTACAGTTACCTGATACTTCATAATAAAACTCTCCTTTTACACCTCACTAAAATTCGCATTGAAAAGAATCTCATTACCGTATTCAGTAAGAGTATCCTTGAACCACTTTTCGTTCTTCTGCCACCACTGTTCAGCCTGTTGCGGAGTCAACACAATCCCGTTCCGTTTTGCTGCTTCGATAACATCATCAGTACACCAACACGTTGGTGCAAACCAATATTGATCTACACCATCATCTTTTTCCTGTTCGTCTTCAATGTAGTTAGGGCAAAAATCGGTAAAATACCAAATAAAAATATTTTCGAGATGAAAATCACTTCCGCCAAACTGCCGTTCAACATCTTCTACTTCTTGTCGAAGATATAACTCGCTAAGAATTCCATCACTGTGTTCTTGTACCCATTGTTTTGTTACGCCAAACTTCTCTGTCAACTCATCTACTTCAAATGACCACATTCCATAGTTTGTATTCTCAGTGCCGTATTTCACCATATAATCAGCAATCTGACGTTCCATCATATTGTCATCCATGATATCTTCCTCCTAAAATTCAACATTTATCAAAGTTATAAGTAACCGTCACAACCTTCTCTGCATCACCAATACGGCACCGATCTTCCTTTAATGCTTTTTCAAGACCACAACCAGCGCTATATATGATACCGTTTTCAAACACGTCGGAACCGATAAATCCAAATGCTCTGTCAATCTCCTTCCATTCTCCATGTTCTTCTCGATAAAACGTATAGCCATAGTTCTCACCGGAAATATAATCGCTATAAGTTTTTACCTCATCACGCATGATTCGCTCTGCTTTATTTTTGGTATTATCCGAACCATCCGTAATAGCGGTCACAATCCAACCAACATTGCTATCGTCCAACGAACCTCTGAACCGGGTATCACAATCCATAGACAAGCCAGAATGGTCATATAACCAAATAGGAAGCCATGCAATATGCTTATTAAGAAGAATCTGACAATCACGAATAGACAATTCACCATGGACATAAATAACAATTTCGTTATACTTCAGACCAACATACATTGGATTTACAGAAACTTTTTCATCAAAAAGAGTTCCGATACCACAGATAGCGTATCGTTTTTCGTCACTATAATTTTCATCAATAATGGCACAGGTATCTTCCAACTTCATGTTAAAAAGTGCATCTAAAACTTCTTCATCGGAGCAATACTCGTAAACAAGATTATTCCAAAAATCTTCTGCCGTACTCGCATCAATCTTATCACCAAGATGATAACGAGGATGAAAACAAGCCATTACAGAATCATGGTCATCCCACCAACGAGGATTATTATCTGCAACGTCATCGTGCTGAATATGTAAGCAGTACAGATTGTCGCCGTAAGTCCACTTTATGATTTCATTATCATAGCAATACAGACTAGTCATATCTAAAATCTCCCTTTTATAAGCATCCATTTGCCGTAATAATCAACAGCGGTTCAATATCATCCATTTCATAATTCCAAATTTCGAGCCAATCGTAAGGTTCTCCATTACAAGCTCGTAGTGTGTTGTTTTTTAGAACGGGTATCAATCCCATACCTGTTGCCTCAACATATTTCAGATCTTTATTTCTAAAGAGTTCGTCATAATAGCCGCCATCCTTTTCGTAAGCGAGAAGCACATACATTTTACTCACCTCTTATGCGCTTGCCTTTTCTTCAAAAGCGTACCAATCAGACCAAATCTTATCGACCTCTCCATTCTTAAAACCGTTCTTGTAATCGGTGAACTCAACATAATAGTTGCTTGTCCACTCATTCAGGTAGTGTTCATAGATAGCTGCAACACCACGCTTTGTTTCGACAACAAAGCTATCGACCAAAACACCTTCAACATAAGCACCAGTGTGTTGTGCTTTATTCTGGTGCATCCAACGGCCAAGAGCACCCGCATTAAGATAAAAACGAGTCATAATTTATTCCACCTCCATAAGTCTATTAGCTAATTCTTCCAACATTTCTTTAATAGCATCAGCATCGTCAATAAGTTCTCTGACGCTAGAAGGACAACCTCTTTCCCCACGATGCCCCACCCACATCTCTGCGTGCTCATCAGCATCAAAATCACAGGCATACTCATAAACTGATTCAGGAAAATTTTCAACCTCCACACAAACGATTAAGTCCTCTCCTGCTGGAGAATAATTTTCAATTTCAACTCTGCCATCACCTGTATAGTCACATACGCGCCAATCCAGCGATTCCAAAACATCAATATATTTAGGGTGAATTTTCATAATTTATTCTCCTTTACTCTGCAATCATCATAGCAAGAACCGGTTCACCGGAATCTTTCAACTGAAGCTCCAGAATATCGCCATCATCCACGATTTCACACTTGCTTAGATAATCCTGAAGAAAGAACATCTGACATTCCTGCCAAAAGATTTCTTTCGGATCTTCATTCGCGTCTACGAACACATTCTTGTGATGGAAAGATTCATTCCAAACCCAGCCTTCACCATCAAAACAAGCGTGAACTTCCCTCAGATCCCACATAATCAGTCCTCCCCAAAAATATGACGCTTGTTAAGGTCATCACGGATAATATCCTCAATTTTATTTTTGGTATTATCATCAAGTTCTCCGTAAGGAGCATTATCAAGATAATAGAAGTAAATTTCATCTCCAAGATCCTTGTACATGACACTCACATAAAACCCAGCTGAAATTCCATTCAGTAAAGCATATCCAATACCGTATACTTCTGAATAATTGTTACCCATTAAATCCCACATAGTTAATCCTCCCAAAAGTTGAGTTTCTTTTTGATTGTCATCTCAATTTCGTTTTTATCACCGTCAGATAGAATCTTATTATCGTACTCGGAATAGCAAAACATAACGCTACGGCCATTATATTTATACATAACCATTGCTGTTTTTAATTGTTTGTCACGAAAAAAGGTTGCGCACCCAATTCCATATTTTTTAGAATATTCATTTTCAACTAAATCCCACATTTTATACTCCTCTTGTTATTCTCTGAATGCGTTTATCTTCCATCTTTTCATATAGTCAACTGCGTCAATGGCTTCTTTTTTAGTGGACACATGACAACACTCATCCCAGCATCCTATAGCATCATTAAAATAAAGTAGTGTGTAACGAGCATCGAATTCATTACGACGGAAATCATTTAAATGAAACTTGGCTCCATACTTTTCAAAGTCACGTTTTATCATTTTATCACCTCAAAATCCCCTTGAGCATCTTTACCATACCTTCGTAATCTTTATCATCTGCACCAAGCATACGAACCGTCATATCAAAATCAACTGTCTGACAATCACTGAAATCGTATTGTTCAATATCGTTGCTACAAGTGTCAGGGTAATGTTCTTCGAGCCTGTCTTTCGTACCACAGTCACAGAAGGTTCCAGAATAATAATCACTGGCCGACTCACCTGTTTTCATGTACACACGGATACCATCTGTGACAATCACTTTAGCGAACCGCTTCATATCTTCTGGCGTAAAGGTCTTATCCATGACATCATACGAATAGACCATGTAACAAGTTTTATCAGGCTCGTAAATATCCTGTTCCTTGTCTGCACCAAACGCTCTAGCGTATCCACCAGCCCATCCACCACAAAACACAAGAATTTCTTTTCCTGCTTCGATAGCTGCCATATATTCCTCTTCAGGAATTGCTACAATTCTTCCGTTAGGAAAAACAAAACCTTCAAATTCTCTCATTTTTATCACTCCTCTGCGTCTTTTACCGTAGCATAATCAATATCAATTGGGTTTGGATTATCTGGTTCGATTTCACCGGCAACAAATCTATCTTTCGCAATTTTATAAGCATCATCTTTGTTGTCTGCTTCAACAAACGTTGTGTAAGTAACGCTTGTTTCAATAGTAACGTAATAGCCGTTCATTTTATTTCTTCCTCACATATCATTTGTTTTAATGACCATAAAATAATGATGGTAGTCCCAACCACCTTCACTTTCTTCACCGATAACGTACTCTGGGTAAGGAGAAATTCTTGCTCCGGGGAGCATTTTATATTTGTCGGTGTCCACATTACATTCTCCGTAATATTGCTTCTCACATTTTTCATATGCTTTATTCGCTGCCGCAATAGCATCCACAAGAGTTTCAACAGTTCCGTGAATAAAGATTGCGTTTTCACAATAGACTCTTTGGTTTGTTAAATCTTCTACAATCACATACATTTTACACACTCCCAACATTCTTGAATCCATAAAGGCTATAACCTTTATATTTGAAATACCTCATCGCTTTGTTAATCTGAGAAGAGCTTGCTGTCGAATGACTTTTTAGATATGTATTCTTATATTCGCACAGCTTCTTATACTCATCGCTTTCACGATGAGCTTTCAGCTTTTCGCAATGGTCGTGGCAACCAGGATAACGCTCCGGTGCTACACAATAACGGCAAGGATCAGTCAATTTCTTCCACCTCCCCAGCTTCATAAAAAGCAACAATGTAAGATTGAGCTATTCTTTTATCCTTCCATCTATACGGAGTAATAATAACCTTGCCACTCATCCATGTTTGTTCAACATGATACCAGCCATCAATATAAACAATCTTCATTCTTTTGTATTTCATATTGCGAGCTCCTTACTTATTAGACTTGCATTGATACTTACGTTCAATCATTTCGGCTTCCACCAATGTCATACCGTGCTTCCACCGAATATCAACAACGGATTCGACCCAGTTCCCTGTTTTACGATTCTTTATAACACGAACTTCTTCAACATCTTTGTAGATCTGTGTTCCACGCTTCGGAAGATAGGTCAAAACACTTTCTTCAGAATGTTCAAGATCGTAAGAACCAACGAAATCACAATCCCGACGAATCAAATCAAAAATTTTCTTACGGTTCTGCTTAGACAGGTTTCTCATATTGCAAACTCCTTTTCTCTTGTAAACTTAATCACCAACGCATTCACGTTGGCCGCTTCCATTGTTGACTGCTTTGCATCCTCGTGATTACCAGTTTTGAGGAACGAAATGCTCTGATCCATCAGCTTGCGCCGATAAGAAGAAAGAGCTGCGAGAACGATATTCTTTTCAGTGTTGGTCATGTTCTTTTTCCTCCTGCTCACGTTCCTTGTGAAATTTTCGCACTTCTTCCCAAAAATCAAACGGACTAGAATTGTGATAAACAAGCTCCATGTATTCTTTTCTACTGTTAAGATGGTTTATGTTAGTATCCATTTTTATCACCTCAATCTTCATCGCTCAGGTTCTGACAAAAACTCAAATAGAAATCAATATCGAAACATTCCACATCACCATCAGGGAACCACCCGTAGGTCACATCTGCAACCGCTTCGTGTTTATAAAGAGCATCTACAATCTCGTCACGGAATGCCGTGACCCAGTTTTTTGTTACGTTGAATTTTCTTGTAATTTCATAAACATGAATAATCCAATTACCTTCTGTGGAGCTTCTTGTTCCACTTTCGACCATCCAGTCGGAAATACTGTTAATCATCCAATCGTTAACTTGTTTTACAGTTTCGCTATTATCCATTTTTATCACCTCAATCAAAACTGAACCACTTCATGTTTGACTTTCTCCAGCATCTCTTTCTCTTGTTCTTCAAGACGTTCAACCTCATATAAAACGCTTTGAATGCCATAAATAATCAAATCACGATCTCGTTCACGGTTCGCTTTGTTTTCAAGGTTACTTTTACAACTTCCTTTGCATAATTCGATTTCTCTAAGAACAAGATTATCGATTGCGTACTTCAAAACACGCTTATCTTTCTCAGTCATTTTTATCACCTCAATCTTCGTAAAATGCCTTCTTACAATTCGATTTGTAATAGGCAATCATCTGATGAACATACTCAGGATTATCATGGATTCGCAAAGAGTAAACTTCTCGTGCTTTCTTCTTTGTGCTGTAAAACATCCAGCAATATGCTTCAATAAATTCCTTTTCCGAATACATTTTTACACCTCATAAAAATTTACTTTCCAGTATGTTGCAATCTTCTTACGAACAACCAACTCGTACTCATCATCTTCATAAATTGCACGAAGTTCTTTTAGCGTTTCTTCGTATTCATCTTCAGTAGCAAGCCTACCTTTGATTGCATAAAAGTAATCCGCTTCATTATGTCCTTCATTCCGACAATAGCTTTCGACCCTGCCATACGAATGCGGAAGTGTAGGAAGAAACCCATCAATGTATCCGTCTATCTTTCTGAAAATAACGGGTATCTTTTTCTTCATTTTTATCACCTCATAAAAGCATGATTTTATTTCACTCTGATACAAAAATCATCATCATAAAAACCAAAAGAAACAACCTCTTTGTTAAGAATATCCTTGTACTTTTCCATTTTATCGTAGACCTCGAAAACTTTTTTACCATCAAGGATATGATTCAAATCATCATCGCTGATGATAAGAAATTTATTCCAGTTATCAAACAAACACATCAACTCAACAACCTTCATACAGAACACTCCTTTTAATGTTTAGATATCCCAAGTATCATAAAGATCTTCGGGCTTATCATTCGGCATCCATGCTTTTGCATTATCATTAAGGAAGTAACCGCAACCAAAAAATCCAGCAGGAGAATCACAAAGATTCTGTTCACCATCTTTAACACCAGCTTGATAAACAACATAGATAAACTCAGCAAGCTCATGCTTATTCATTCGCTTAATGCGGTCGTACATTGTTTCCATAGTAATCTTCCTTTCTGTTTTTATATCCACTGTTGCGTTCTTATGTAGTCCTCAATATCTGCCGAGTATCCATTGCGCTGGATATATTGACACAGGACACGCTGCACATCTTTGTTATCACCGTAATCCATCGCAATAGAAATATCCTCTCCATGCGTACCAACACCCAGACGCTCATATTTTCTGACCTTGATATAGAAATCATGTGCACTGTAGTGTCTGCCGTCCTTACGGTCAAGAATTGAATCGATAATCAAAGAATTTCACCCTCCTGATTTCCCTATTCTTCAATATGAACCAAACACTTCATGATGCCTAATATGCTGTTGCAACGTCATTGGTTTATAAACATTCCTTGCATTAGGATTCGGACGATACCAATGAATAATTTTCCCATCATTCAAAAAATAGCAAGTAACAATACTACCATTACATAATGCTTTAATCGGTTTTACACCAGCCGGAAGTTCAGACAATTTCCAGAAATATTTTTCTTCTTCAAACTCATGGCTCAAAGAAAATCTTGCGATTCCATTTTCCATTCCAAGATAGCAAGTTCTGAATCCAACTACGTTTTCAAAGAAATGCAGTTGTTCCAATGAATCAAATTCAGCTAAATACCACTGCCAATTTTTATGTATTATAATTTTTGTACGGTGCTTTTCGTTAATACTTTTTGCAATAGTCATATAGTTCCTGTTCCAGTAAAAATCATTCTTCATTTTCAATCACTCCCTCATCAATCATATTTTTATAGAAATCATCATCCAGAATTTGTTCTCCACACCAATTTACAAATAATCTTGCAACGTCCTCACCAGACATTTTAACCAGTGCATCCCACATCTTTTTCTGAACATCAGTCATCGTTTATCCCCTCCAAATAGATCTCTTAGTGTCAAAAATACCCTCTGACGTATCGCCATCACTTTCGGTGTAGAAATAAATCATATCTGCACCATCAGCTTTTTCGATGTGAAAGTATTTTGCATTCTTGACAATTTCCTTTTCACGCCAACCAGCAGTATTCAAAAGATTACTTTTGCTAAGGAATGTAAATGTTGCAACAATCTTTTCGTCACCTGCGCCATTGATTGTCGTTATTACAGTAGGCACAGCTCCTGCCGGTGTTCTATCCCATTCAGCTTCACAAGAAGCATGAGGACCAAAGAAATCATTATCAAAGAACGGAATTGCTGTAATGTAGTTTGTGTAAAACGTAGACGAAACCACTTCTTCCTTTGTTTCTTCCGGTACAAGAACCATCTCCCCAAAATCATTTTTCTTATAACGAACCTCACTCATAAGAATCAGGCAACTATCACTTGTGTAGTGAAAATTCTCGTAATCATAGTTATTGCATTTCATACTCACATCTCCTTATTCTCTGTTTTTACTTGCCATCTCAATTATCTTGTCGATATTGTTTTCGAGTAAAAATTCCATATCCTGCATATGGATCGCAAGAATTTCTTTCAGCTCTTTTTTTACAGCCTGTTCTGTAATTTTGGGACAGTTGCAATGCACTGTCAGAATCAAATCATCAAACGTGATACCATCCAGAAGATTGTCGCTCACAACCATATCGTCACCAAGTTTCCAATTCCGTTCCATTTTATAGCCCTCCTCTCGTATCCTGTATTATATAGCTATATGGTAAAAATAAAAGCCCTATGACGGACTTGCCTTTTCTAGCTACATAATACAGGATACTGCTAATTTTGTCAAGCACTAAAATGTAGATTTTATTAACGTCACATTTTAATGCGTTAATACGTTTTATTTTCGTGACCATTCTGTGAATATCAATCAACATCCACTTCATCAGGCCGTGCCCACAGAACATCCTCGATGGTATCATCGTAGATGGTTTCTGTTCCATTGTTGTTCATGATCATGGTCACTTTCTGACCATCTGCCGGGGTTTCTTCCATGCTTGCGTAAGAATACAGCCATTCCTCGCCGTTCTCATCGATAACATGGATAGTCTTGATTCCGTTACGGAATACCTCGATTTCATCCACATGACCAGCCAGAATATAACGATTCTGCAAGCGAGTTTTCACAGGTTCTGCTGCATTAGCGGTCATGCAGTTTGCCAAAATGGAAACACCAGCCACAACAGTAGCTAGGACAACAGACAGCTTATTCTGAGTAAGTTTCATTTTTTGTATTCTCCTTTTCTTATCAATGACCCCAACGGCAAACAACAACGCCGTTGATCCAGATGGAAATGTTTGCACCCTGCCGATACCACTCGACAGCTTCACGATGAATGTTAGTGATAACACCTGTTTCATCGTTCATGAACCATTGACCTTTTTTCATATTGCGTTCTCCTTTACACTCTCAAGCACTCATCAAGATAAATTCGTTTACCGAAACACTTGACGTATGCTCTGCCAGACGGTGCATAGATGATCTTCAAGTGATGGTAGTGAAAATATTTCTCATCATCGCACAGCACACCAGACTGAGCATAGATATAATCATCAATGCCATACTGAACGTCACCATGAATCTGAAAACCACCACACCGGCCATAACTGCTATCATAAGCAGTTACCGGATGACTCTTGCAATATTCTCTTGCAGTCATAGTAAACCCTCCTTAAAACATATCTTTTATTCTGACGGCATTCCAAAGACTTCAATGTAAGCCTTTTTGACTGCCGTTGTGATATGCGAATCATGTACATTATACTTATCGTACCACCCAGAAATCGTATCAGAAGTATACACATACATGAGTAAATCCCACGCAATCCGGGTCAACAGGTCATTGTACTCATTCTCTGCAATGACATTCTTAACATGTTTCTGCCAAGCGTCTGCGTTAGTCGTTTTCACATACTGAAAGCGATTAACGATATCAGGATAAATAGGATCGAGTTTCATTTTTGCCATCTTACATTTCTCCCTTCAAAATCAGCGTGAAAATCAAAACAAGGCTTGCACCCAGAACGATACCAAGGACAAACATTTCTTTTGCGGTGAAATAATCCATAACAAACACCCTTTCTTTCTTATTCAATCCAGCATTTTGCGGTGCTGACATATTCAACACCGGCATCTGCCAGGGCTTCCTTATAGATTGCAATCATATCCGTATCATTGAACATGATTGCAACATCCAATGCGCTTTCGATTGCTAAAATTGCCATGGTAGAACTCCTCTTTTATGCGATTTTCGACGTGTTTGTTTTCACTGTTCACTAGTCTGAACACCGGTGATTGTTTCGCCCTCTGCTCTCAATTTGGCAATGACAGCATCCAGACCGCCCAGGGTGTTCACTTCCTCTTCTGTGTAGAGGATATAACGACCACCAAAATTGGGGTTCTTGTCCTCTTCACAAGCGATAAAAATCGCGTATTCTTTCATTATGTTCTCCTTTTCATTTTGCATATTCCGCATGATACTTGCATATTTATGCAATTTTGAGCATAAAGAAAACGCCTTGCGATAAATTCACAAGACGTTTGTTTCTTGGGTATGAGGTTCTTAGGAATTGTAGGTATAACCTTCAATCAGTTGCACAAGTACAGCTCTTTTTGTTGTTCCCTCTTGCTCAATCTTTGCGGAAAAATCCTCAAAGAGCTTTTTAGGAATCTTAATCGCAAGCTGACTATTCGTTTCCATGCGCTTCTGATATTCGGTTGCATAGTTACGATCTGCCATAGTTGCACCACCTTTTGATGCAATTATAGCAAATTTTTCACTCTTGCGCAAGGTCTGACAATCAACGGTAGCCATCGAGGTAATTCACCTGCTTTCTACCGATATTCTCACCATACAATTCGCGGGTTGCTTTAAGGTATGCACCATCAAAACCCATCGGCTTTCTGCTCTTACTCACCTTAATATGCCGTCTCTTGATACAGTCATTACTATACCAGTTATCATACTTGTGCCTTGTCTTGTTCTTTTGGGTGGCAGACTTCTTGCTATGATCAAGTTCGGGGTTTGCGCCAACAGGATTCTTCTTGATGAAGTTTACAATCTTCTGATTGTATTCATTCTGCCATGGTACAAGCCCTCTGCCATCTTTCCAAACCATGCCGATTTGATTCACTCTGACGACTGCGATAAAGCGCAATCCCTCTGCGGTCTGACCATAGTATGCACCAGACGGCACAGAATGACCGTCAAATTTAATCTGACGGTCTGCATGGTTCTTACACAGAAACTTTTGCATAGTATTCCCTTCTTTCGATTGATAGTGACGGCATTACTGCCGTGTTGGTAGTGGTTACGTCTTCCCTAGTACCACTAATCGCCTAGCATTTATGTAGAGTTCTTGTGTGTTCACAGTGATTGCGTGGTTCACTTACAGGGTCTCTTCTGCGCTGAAGTCGTTGGTGAAGTCCTTGCTCTGAAGGTCTGCCAACTTAGTCTGAGCAGATTCCAGGCTCTTCTTAACGTCTGCCAGATCCTTTTCCATGCCCTGAACAGCCTTCATCTTCTTTTCCAGAGTTTTTGCGTTGGTATCCTTCTTGTTCTTGATGGAGTCCAGTTCCTTCTTAGCACTAGACAGCACCTCTTCTGCATTCTCAACACTCTTAGTAAGGCGCACAACCTTAGAGGACAGCTTGCGGACACTTGCACGGCGGTCACGCTCTGCCATAGAGAGCATAGCAACACCGCTTGCGTTGGCGCTAAACCATGCCTCAACCCATTTTACGAATTTGGTCTGAGACTCTGCTTCCGTGTCGTAACCGTGGCCTGCGGTGGTAGCGGTGAATGCACGCACCTTGCCCACGCTCTGCTCAATGAACTGCTCAACAGTGAAGGTTGCAAAGACGTCATTGACTTTGAAGGTATCGCCCATGATAGCGGTGGTAAGGCTTGCCAGATCGTTGAAGTAGAAGGTCTTAATCTTCTGAACAGAGTCCGCGTCTGCGGCATAGCGTGCCAGCAAATCAGCGTCCAGATAGACAGCACGGACGGCCTTGCAATAGGTCTCGTACTGCTCTGCAGTGATACCCTTCAGGCAGTCTCTGCCCAGAGCCTTCTCAGAGGTGTTGACTTCCTTGCCACCCTTCTTGAACAGGGCAACGGCGGCACCGGTGGTGCGGTTCTTCTCTGCGGCTGCGGTAGCATTGAAGTTGATAGCGGACAGAATGGTAGTAGTAGACATAGTATTTTCTCCTTTGTTGTGTTATAATGTGTGTACGGACTTCTTGCTATTATGAGCAAGCCAAGTGCTACAGACAAAATTCCAGGTTCTGCCTGTAGCCTATGGTTCGCCCACGATGGGCAAATATGTATGTTGTAAAGCATGGTTTACCCTCTGTCTGCCAAAACAGCCCTTCAACCATGCTTGCTATTATTTAATTGTCACGGAAAACCGTCCATTTTTGCTATTGTCTGCGACAAGTCCAAACTTTTGAAGTCCAAACAAAAAGCGCCAAACTTTTGAAGTCCAGCGCCGTCTAATTGCGTATCTTTGCAAAAATATTCTGTTTTCTCAACCATGCAAGGTTGCATTGTACCGCCTAAAAGTATTACTGATAGGACGTTTATATTGTGTTTTCTACCCATTTCGGATATCCGCCTATAACTATCTCAAATTATTGCGCCTATTCCGCAAAAGATAAGAGTATCAAAACCTTGCATTTTTGTGTATCTGGTTAAGGTTGACAGAACGTTTTGAGGACGTTAACCCATAGGCCAAACCATACGGCCAAACGCGCCAAATTTGCAAGGAAAAGACTTTTTATCTTTTCCGTTTCCTGTTCTCAAAATCCTTACTTTTGGATACGCTTTCCAGCGTATGAACAGCGCACGCTTTTGTTTCACACTTAACTTGTTTCCCGCCAAATTGTCACCTCTTTTCTTTGCTCTTGTCGGGGTTTGGTGTGCGTGTTTGTTCTTTCCCTTTTCGGGGTTTATCGTTTTTGTTTCATCCTTGCATTTTCGTGCAATTCCGTCCGGTGTGTGTCGTCACACCTTGCAAGCTATCGGATTATACAGGCGGTGTAGCTTGTCGCCTGTTCGGGTTTGTCTATCCGTTTCCGTCTAGTCCGTTCCCGTGCCTATACTCTATCACGTCTAGTCCGTGCCGTCAACCCGTCTAGTCCACTTGTAATCTTTTTGTAACTATTTTTCCAGAAAATACCAAAATAGTTTGATCTCGCGCGCGCGTACCTATTAGAGTCCCTGGGTGTGCGCCTGGGCGTGTGTGTGCGCACGCGCACACGGGTACATTATAAAGGCAAATGGTAGAATTTGGTAGAATAGTTACAAGAAAGTAACAAAAATGAAATAGTTACAAAAGAGTAACAAAAGTCACAAAATGGTTACAAGTGCAATCGAACAATTCATACTAGGCTGCTATGAATTAAATCAGATATCCTAGTAAAGTGCTAGGAATTATACGCCTGATCAGATATCCTAGCAAAATACTATGAATTGAATCTATACCAAAAAATTCCTAGTAAAGTACTAGGAATGAGTGCCGGAAAATGAGCATTTCCAGCACTGGATAAGGTAGGGGTGCACTTTTCATTTTTTGGACGTTCCCGGCAGCAGATCGAGATCCCAGTACATCTTTCTTATTCATAATCACCAATTATCAATTTGTTATATTCCATATTACTATACAATTTACACAACAATCTCCACAAAAATTACCTTCTTTCTAATTCCTATCAAACCTTCCTAATCTCCATCTTATCCCATTCCGGCACTCCATCACACTCTCTACCTACTTCCCTCCCCGGGTACATTTTCCCCTGACAAAATACTCCAAAATAAATCCCTATACCCTCTTCTACATACACCCACAAATCACTCATTCCCCACCCAAAATACTTAAAAATGTCTTAAAATCGCTATTTTTCAATCGGTAGCTCATTCGGTAACTAGCTAGAATTTAACGTATTTGCGTTATATTTTGGCTAGTTTTTCTTTTTATTTGTACCTTTTTACCCCTTATTTTGTTCCTTTTTGACCCAATAAAAGCTGAAAAAGCTAGGATTCATGCGGGTTTTTCCGATGTGTACCCGAAATGTACCGAAAAAGACCATTCTTCGGAGCATAAAGTACCTATTTGTACCAATCCGTACTCCCCTATCACCATAAATATACTGATCTTGCATCCGAGCAGCATTCTCAGAGGCTCCAAAGACCTACAAGGAGTATGATTGTGGCCTCTGGCGGCTTACACAGAACACACAGAGCATTTGGATGTCCTTCATAGAGAACAATACCTCCCAGAAACATACCTTATTATAATAGGCTTCAGGAATATTCGTATCCTGTATTAGATAGCTATTGAATTTTTGGCAAACTCATGGTATAATGAGTGTAGATAGCTATACAATACAGGATACTGTAAAGGAGTTAGTGATTGAATGACTGTGGTGGATATTTATAGCAGTCTTCCAGACAGGGCGTGGAGAGGGATCTCGCGTCCTCAGACGCTCGTAGGTTTACTCAAATTGAATCTATGCCGCTTGCGCGCCATAGCTTCAAGTCGAGTAAACCATTAAGAGATATTTTGTGATAGTTGTACTTGGATTGACGACCATGTATCTTCATACATATATATAATACAGACTCGTCAATCCAACTAAATTGAGTAGGAGGTTATATGGACAAGAAAAAATACGAGATCACATGGGAGATAATAGGTAAATTGAAGGATGGTCAGATTTTTTCTAATTTTTTAGAACTATCTACTTATCTTAATGTATTTGGCAAAAATGGAAAGCCATTAGATGGAACTAGCAAAAAACACTTTCTTGAAGAGCTGAATCGTTTCGTTGAGTTTAAAAAGGAAGGAAAACGCTTTGTTATTGTAAAGATTCGTCCAGACAATGAGGTACTTCCTCCTCTACCGACAAGAAACAAAGGAAAGTTCTCCTTGCGTCTGCAGAACCAGATTGCTTACCACCTACTTAGAGAATGTGACGGTAGTAGTTGGATGGAATTCTTTTGGACGCCAGCCGCAATACTACGAGCGTGTGGAATGACCAATAAGAATTTTTATCAATATCCAGAAGACCTACATGGTGAGGATACCTTTTGGGCTGAGATAATTGGTACACCATTAGAAAATATTGCTCGTGAGCAAATGGATGAGTTCAGAGAGAATTTAGCAGCGGATGCTGAGACGTTTCAGCAATGTACTAAATCTACAATGGTTGGATACATTGAGTCTGCGCTTAAATCTATGGCAAAAAACAAGGAAATATTTTTTGAGGACTGCCCTGCCGTGTTTATAAACCATGACCCAGAAGAATACCATATTCCTTCTGAAGACCAAAAAGCCATTTATATGAAGATGTATACGAATGTGCTTCATGAGTTTTACACATCGTCTGGGCGAGTGTGTCAGAGTGAGCAAGACGTATTTTTGACCGGACGACTTCATGAGTTCTATGAAGAGCTAGATAATAGATTCAAGGAAATTTTTACATACGACCTAGCACGACCAATGTATCATATTACGATTGAGCCGAACTCGTTGAAGCGATCTGCGGCACGGACGGAATATAAATTGCAACAGCAAAGTTTTCACGAGATGAATGATGCTATGTGTGAGAATATTCCAACGCTTTCTACCGTCAGAAGAGGTAGAGTGGTGTTGGAAGAAAATCCAGAATATTATAATGATGCTTCTCAACCACCGTTTCGCTTTGTGCATAGACAGTTGAGCGATGAGGTTCTTCAGCTCTTTATAGATGGAATGATTCGTGTTCCTGCGAATTCTGGAATTCCTCGTGCTGGATTTAAATGGTATGGTTCTTATAAAAGGTAAGGAAGAAGGTTGATGATAATGAATTTTGATAACACCTATTGGATTGATTTAAAGGTAACGTATGAGTATTACCAAGCTGCTGGACGCTTGCCGGAGTTTTATAAGAAGCATGTCTGTACAAAATGCCAGTATGAGATTCCGTGCTTCACTACTTGTGATGATGTGCGATGCAAATGTCAAGAGTTTAAGCCTAAGACTGTGCGGAAGGCTGACAAGTATTTACATATCAATGATTTCATGAACGATGTGGCTGCATTTGAGGCTGGCCGTGCGAATGAGAATTAAATAAGAGTCTGCGTGGCTCTTATTTGAAATATAAATACATATTAAAAGGGAGATTGTTTAATGAGAGACAGAAGTAATCTCACGTTTAAGTTTACTGGTGAGGCGCATATTTTAGAAGACGGAAAATTCTTTACGAGGTTTAAGAGTCCGAGAGGCAATACAGTTTTTTATGATGGTGACAATGACATTTTCATTGACAAATATACACTCTTGGAGTCGATGTCAGCTTGTGAAAGCCGTGAAAATCTTTATGAGATCGAGAAACTTCTTTGTACTTTATTCTCGTGTGATTTTGACTCTAGTTTTTCACGGATGTATTCGTATGTTATGGGATCAAAATTAGAAGAGTTTAGACATCATGAATTCTATTATCAAGACGAATTCAAAAAGAAATGCGAATCATTAGGTTTTGGAAGTATTGTAGAACATAAAAATATTAAAGGACACATTCCAGATGCATGGGTAAACAAAAATGGTGAGTTAATTCCAGTCGAGGTAAAAGTAGATAAGTTTAACGCGAGTGCGTTAAAACAGCTTTCTCGATATATGTCTGTTTACAATACAAAGCATGGATATGCGGTAGCAAAACGACTTACAGTTATGCTTCCAAAGAATATTACTTTCATTCCATTTTCTGATTTTATGGACAAGGAGGGCTAAGAGATGCATATTCAGATTGGCAAGTACATTATAAAGAACTGTGACGAGAGGAATCTTGTTATTATTGAGCAGCGCCCAGCTGGCAAGAATCCAAAGACTGGTGAGATGGGCACCGGAGTAAAAGAGGTTACGGTCGGCTATTACCCGAACCTTGAATGGGCTTTACATAAGATTAAAGATTTGAATATTTCCGAGAGTGATGCTGACACCGTGGATGTTTTGCTGGCAGAGCTTGAACAGATTGATGAGACGATCCGCCGGGTGGCTGAGGAGGTCAAGTGATGGATAAGTTTGTAAATGCAACACGATTGATTGGCGTCCTCGATAGTGCCCTCGCTCGTCCTAGGGTCAGAGGTAATGCAAAGTCTATTGGTGGTATGTGGTGCGATATGGCAATGCAATACACAAAGAGCATTCTTGAAAAAGAAATGTCTGCTGGCGGTGAGTTCCGTCGAGTGGTTCATGCTCATTGGATTGAACATGAGGCGGATTTTGGAGAATCACTGTATTGTGAGTGTTCCAGTTGTCATAATTCTACTGGAATTGACCGTACACTGTTCTGCGGTGCCTGTGGTGCTATTATGGACGAGCAGACGATTACGGTTAAAGACTATTGAGGGTGATGAACGATGCGAACTTACGAGGATGCTGACGCAGAGATTAAGCAGCTTGTGCGTGACATGAATAGCAATAGCCTGACGCACAGCGAGTATGAGGCTGCTGATGATATGCTGGATGAGCTCTATCAGGAGCGTGAACGACTTTGGCTCAAGGCTATGGAAGATGGCGAGAGCTGCTATCTGTAAAAGCCTAATTTTATATTTTTCTTTATAGCTATACAATACAGGATACGTTTTAGAAGAATACGGAGGTGACTGCCGAATGGCAAAACAGCAAACTTGCCAGAAGTTTGTTTTTAAGATCCATACGAAGCGTCTGGTTGAAGCAAAATGGGATTTAACCCTACCATTAGATGAAGCCAGACGAAACCACGAGATCATCTCGCTGGCTGATAGCACTGTTTTACGATGGATTGATGAGTTGAATGGTGTTACGGATGCCGAGGCTAAGGCACGGAGTATCAAGCGTAGAATCAAGATGTTGCGGAATGAACCATCCTGCTTGGAGAACCGCCGGGAGATTCGGAGGTTATATACTGAGCTGGACGCAGTTCAGTTTAAGCCGGATTATATGTGCTTGGTGGTTGATAAGAAGAATGATTACCGCCGGGCATGTTCTCCAAAGGGGTTTAAAATCAATGGAATCACGTATTGCCGTCTGGTTGGAACTACCGGTGGTGTTAAGAACAGCACTATTGTATTTGTGAGCGACCGTCTTGTTGACGAGATCCGCAAGCGAATCGATAATGGCCGTAACAAGGGTATGGAATTTGTGCCTGCGAAGTTAGAGGCTTATAGAGCCCTTGCTTGCTCTGCTTCTATTCCGGTCACTGACCCTGATGGTGTACTTGTTATAGATGATTGCTATACGCATTTTAAAGACCATGTTGTTGTTCTGGATGACGGAGTATCTGGAGAACCTACGATAGTTGAAGATAACGAACATAATTGTGAACTATGTGCAAATGACGGTTTTGGGCTTATTAGCTACGACCTTGCACAACATTGGAGTGAGGATTTGAAGTTGCCATCTACTGCGTCTGGTTTCTGTGTGCGGAATGCGTTCTGTAAAGGCATGTTATTTCCCTTCCCTTTCCGTGAGTTCGCTAAAAAAGTAGCGAAACAGAATATGCTAAAAGACGCATGGGGAGATTATCGTGATATAAATAGGATTCAAGTAGTTCTTAGTACCTCTATGTTGAAGCTGTGGGATAGTTACCATAGTTGTGAGGACTATCTTGAAAACTGTAGAGAGAACCACTATCACTTCTCTGTAACCAAGACTTGTGAGTTGGAGCTTGATGAGGAGCGCAATCTGAATTATCAGTTTATCCAAAGCTATCAGCTTACGAATGATGAGATTCGTGAGCTTGTAAAGCCGACTTTGGATGAAATCAAGGGCGTCATGGGCGGTGATTGGCGTGATGCGTTGCTGTATTTGCGTGGTAGTGGAATGCGTGATGACCCGAATTACATAAACAGTCTGGAAAACGACTACATTAAGGCTCTTATGATTGAGCCAGAAATGATTAACGACCCTTATGTGCAGAATCGGATTCGATACTTTATTAAAAAGCGAATCTCTCAGGCAAAAACGGGTGTTGTAAAGGTACGAGGGAATTTTCAAGTTGCGAGTGGCGATCCATATGCGCTTTGCCAGTCTATGTTTCGGATGGAGGTAACCGGACTATTGAAGGCCGGTGAGGTTTACAGTCGTTTTTGGAATGATAGAGACGTCAAGAGGGTTGCTTGTTTTAGAGCTCCTATGAGTCAGATGGCAAATATTCGGTGCATGAATTTGAATGTATCTGATGATTGCCAATACTGGTATCGCTATATGAAGTCCGTGTTTATCACCAATGCGTGGGATAATATGTGTGCAGCACTTAACGGTGAAGATTTCGATGCCGACCTTACATTTTCTACCGACAATAGAGTTCTCATTGATAAATGGGTAAATGAGCCGGTCGTTCTTTGTGTCCAGCGCAAATGCGAGAAAAAAGTTCCGACCGAAAAGGATTTTATTGAATCTAATATTAGCGGATTTGGAGATAATATTGGACGTACAACAAACCGAATTACAACGATGTTTGATGTGCGAAGTAAATTTGAGCAAGGTAGTAAAGAGTACGATGAACTTACGTATCGCATTATCTGTGGACAGCTTTATCAACAAAACGCGATCGACAAAATAAAAGGCGTAGCTACGACAGATATGCCGCAATACTGGTATGACAATAAAGCTTGCGCCGTTAAAGACGATGATAATCCTGATACTATCGAGGATAAGAAGTTCTGGAGTAGTATTTGCGCATGGCGTAAGCCATACTTTATGAGCTACATCTACCCTGCTCAGATGCGTGATTACAAGCAGTATGTGGCCGCAGCTCGCAAGCGTATCAAGTGGGATGGATTTGCCGGTCTGGATGAGATTATGCAAAAGACCGTCAAGGACGATGTGGATGAAATGGTTATCCAGTATTACCTCTATCGGATGCCGGTCGGAATCAATTCTTGTACCATGAACCGCCTATGCTGGACTGTTGAGGACGAGCTGGAAGATTTTGAAGAAGAACTCAAGATAAAGCGCAAGTTTGATTACGACTCGCTCAAGTCTGGTGTTGAGTATACCAACTCTCAGTATTATGGCATCCGCTCTATCTTTAAGGACTACTTGAGGTTTGCTCGTGGTAACGCAATCCATTCTGGCAACGGAAACAATAATAAAGAAACCGGCGCAGATCGCAAGGAGCGCATTGCGCTGTATCAGGAAAGTATGTTTCGCAATCTTCATGACAAGTGTTCTAATGACGATGTACTTTGCGACATCATGCTTGATCTTTGTAAAAATAATGCATCCAGTATTGCAATCGTCTGGGAGTTGTTTCATGATACTTTGATTAAACGCTTATTGGAACGCCATAATGGTATGGTGCATTCTCTTGTGCAGGATGAGAATGGCGATATTGAATATGACGGCAAGCGTTTCAAGGATGTGTTGGTTGACATGAATAGTAAGGAGGATGCGGATGATTGTATTGAATGAAGTTCTTTACGCTGAAGAGTGGCTAGAGAAGGATGTGCCTTGGAAGAAAGCGGGGCATGTTTTGCATTATGTAGCGAAGTATTATTTCTATAAGGGATACTCAAAGGATGACGTAAGAGAAAAGCTTAACGAGTATATGCTGCGTCATTTTGAAGGGTATAACAAGGTTCTAGATAGAGAGCTGATTGATAAAGCAATTGCTTCTGCAAAGGGTCGTCCTATGGTGGAACTTGATGGTGTGTGCATTACGAAGGCTGAGGTAGAGAAGATTCAAGCACTTGAAAGCAAGCAGATGCAACGCCTGATGTTTACGATGCTGTGTCTGGCAAAATACCATATTGCTGTTAATAAAAAATGCAACTACTGGATTACGGAAGATACGGATGATATTTTCAGAATGGCAAATGTATCCGTGAATGAGAAAAAACAGAACGAGATGATCTGTGAGTTACATAATCTTGGCTTTATTGGGTTTGCCAGCTTGAAAAAGATTGACAACTTGAATATTCATGTTTTGATTGCGGAGCCGGATTCTCCTCATGAGATTTTCGTGGACGATTTTGAGAATGCTGGTATTCTGTGGAGTCAGTATTGTGGGAAAGAATACATCAAGTGTGATTGTTGCGGAAAGATGGTTGCTCGCACCGGACGCAGACAAAAATACTGTCGTAAGTGCGCTAAAAACGTAAATATTGAGAAAACCGCACAAAATAGAAAAATGTTTGATTTATGAAATGCGAAAAAGCGCGATATTTTAACGTAGATACGTTATAATTTTACATATACAGAGTAAAACACAGTGCGGAAAGTCATGGTAGGGAGAGAGCGAGGACGCTTGTTTTTCTTCCTACCTATTTTATTTTGAAAGGGTGTTTTACCTAATGATTGAAATCACTAAGTCCGAAGCGAAGGCTGTACGAAAGGTCTTCCCTCATGCTTGCATTGCAAAGACCCGTCACAAGCGGTATCTGGAAGAGTCTGCTCGATATCTTGAGCTGCTTCCTTTTAATATTGCCGCTGTTGAGATGCTGAAGCAGATGCAGCGTAACGCACGTTACTAATCTTTGAAAGAACGAGGTATAGACTATTGGACTTTGAAATTCAACTTCCAGAAGAGATCACCAACCTGATGAATGGTGGCGGTCTCCCCTCTCCTGAGATGATGAACTTCTACGTTGATGAGAAGGATCGCATCTTCTTTATTGACTTTGAGATTGACCAGTCTTTGATTGAAATTGAGCGCAAGATTCTGCAGTACAACCGTATTGATAAGGATACTCCTGTTGAGCAGCGTAAGCCTATTAAGCTGTTTATTTACAGCTACGGCGGCGAGCTGGATGCTATGTTCAGCTTTATTGATGTTGTTGCGCTGAGTAAGACTCCTGTTTGGACGATTAACGCAGGTATTGCAATGAGTGCTGCTCTTGTGATGTTGCTGTCTGGTCAGAAGCGCTTTGCTCTGCCTCACTCTACCGCGCTGATTCACAGTGGCTCTGGCGGCACTCAGGGCACTTTCGAGCAGTCTAAGATGGCTATGGACTACTACGAGAAGCAGGTTGTGAAGATGCGTGAGTATATTATGGCTCACTCTACTATTGATAAGAAGACCATGACCAAGAATAAGGCTAAGGACTGGTATCTGGATGCTAACGAGCAGGTCAATTTTGGTATCGTAGATAAGATTTGCGATGATGTGGATGAGTTCAATTAAGGGAGAGTAAATATATGGCTTCTGATAAGACTGAAATGCGTAAGAAGAAGGATATTCCGCAAAGTTTGGATGTTTGCTCCAGTTTTTATGGAATGGAGCTCGATGAGAAGCAGAAGGTGTATCGTGACAGTATTTGGGACCCAAATATTGATGTTGTTTTCTGCAATGCCCGTGCCGGTACTGGCAAAACCACTATCGCTGTAGGCGTAGCGAATTTGCTTGTGCAATACGGTCTGTATGATGGTATTGTCTATATTGTATCTCCCACTCAGGAGGAAAAGCAGGGCTATCTTCCGGGAACTCAGGAGCAAAAAAGTGCTCCGTATATGGAACCTCTATATGAAGCTTTAAAAACCATTGGTGTAAATCCTGATAGGGTTATCCAGAGTGAGGATAATCCTGAAAGTGAGAAGTATGGTGCATATATTCAAGCTGCAACTCATACCTATATGCGAGGAATAAACTTCGATAACAAGGTAATTTTGACCGACGAAACGCAAAATATGTACAATTCCGATCTAAAGAAGGTTCTTACGAGAGCAAAATCGAACTGTAAGGTGATCTGTATCGGTCATGCAGGACAGTGTGATCTATACAAGCATCCTGAAAACTCAGGTTTTGAAGTTTATCTTGAACATTTTCGTGGACATGATAGGACTGCAATTTGCGAACTGACAACGAACCATCGAGGATGGATTAGTCAGTGGGCTGATATGCTGGAATTTTGAAATAAAATATAAGGGAGAATAAAATTATGGTTGCTAAGAAGAGTGTTGTTTTTAAGAACGCTATTATTGATACTGCTGAGGGCACTATCACCGAGATTACCAAGGACGGCGAGAACGTCTTTAATCTGAAGGAAACTCTGGCAAAGTGGGATGGTATTGAGGGCGTCACCATCAATATTTCTACTTCTGATGAGCTGCTGGGCGACCCGGCTTGATGCCAATGGGTTGCTATAATAAACGGCCAGAAGAAACGAGTGATGACTTCTTTGTAAGAATCGGGAATGCTGTTCTGGCTAGAGAGTTGACTTGGGATGGCGCAGCCAAGGTACTTAATAGTGAATTGGGCAAGAATTTTGGCGAGTGCGCATATCGCAAGCGTTTTAAGGCATTCCGTGCGGGTATGCAGTATCAGGAGTCCTTATCTAATAGAGATGTGGGAACCTGCATTCTGTCTATTTCCGACCTACATATTCCATTCCAGAAGCCCATTGAGACTTTTAGTGAGTACGCTGGAAAGATTGATATCCTTCAGGTAAACGGAGATCTGGTAGATGCGCAGGCCATTTCTCGTTTTAATAAAGTGTATCGTAAGAGTCCAATGGAGGAAATTCTGATTGCACGTCAGTATATGATTGACCTGATTGAGATGCTTCAGCCTAAGAAGGTTGTTGTCAATTATGGTAATCATGACTTACGCTTCCAGAATTATCTTGCTAAGAATCTGGACACCGACTTGCTTGAACTGATGCCAAAGACATCGTTGGAGCTTATTTTTGTTGATGGTTTTAACCATTACAACAAGGAGCTTCATACTAAGGTTCATTACGACCCTTTGATTGATGTTTTCAAGGACAGTGGTATTGAGATCGTTTATAACGATACTTGGTTTAGTTTTGTTGGTGAAACAATTTTCGTGCATCCACTTGCTTATTCCAGCGGTATGTTAAAAACGGCAGAAAAGGCATATCGGTATTTCAAGGATAATGATTATTTCTTTGACAATATCGTGATGGCACACACTCATAAAACAGGTCACTATGATATCGGTAATTCTGTAATTTATGAGCAAGGCTGTTGTTGTGAAACGTCAAAAATGGATTACGCAGATGGAAAATTAACCCCATCTCAACGAGAAGGATTTATTCTGGTTTATCAGGATAAATTCGGAAGGTTGAATGAAGATAAAACACGCATCGTGCGTTTGAATTAAAAGCGGTGACACCCTACCAATAAGTGGGTAATTAAAAAAGAAGTACGACCGCAAGGTCTGCTTTGGGACATCATTTGTTGTCTCCTTTTCTATGGGCTGGAGTGATTGCTCCAGCTTATTGTGCCAGTGTAGTTCAGTTGGTAGAACGCGGGTTTTGTAATCCCGATGCCTTTATGGATTTCGCATGTTCAAATCATGTCACTGGCTCCATGCCACTTTAATTCAGTAGATAGAATAATGTGTTCGTACCACATATGTCGTAGGTTTGATTCCTACAGGTGGCTCCAAGCTGTGCGGTCAATAGCTGCTACCGCCTAGACCAACTTAATCTATGGATGATTGGATGCAAAGTAGTTCTGCGGAATGAAATGATAAGCTATTCGTGTTTCGCTACGTTAATGCGAAGATTTAAAAGTCTAAAACAAGCGTTTTATCGACACGAGAACAATTCAACTAGCTCGGATGGTTTGATGGATGCTTGTTTTATTATGGGTCAGTATATCCAGTGGCGAAGATAGCGGACTGTAACTCCGTGACATTAGAAACATCGTTGGTTCGACTCCAACCTGGCTCACCAAAGATTGTACGGCTATTCCCTACACCTTTATATAAAGGTAGCTGTACAGGAAAGTAGGGTTATTGTGTGTTGCTGTAGCGTAGTCTGGTCTAACGCAGTGGTCCTGAACACCACCAATGGTTAAACCCATTCATCCGTCCAAATCGGATCAGCAACGCCATAGCCATGTTCGTTCAGGGGCAAGGACTCCGAGGGCGGCAGTATAGTCGTAAACATTAAAAGCGACTCCATCGGGAACGGCAATTCGAAGTTGTCACATGGCTCTATCGGTTTCCTACCACCGGCTAAAAAGTAGGTTTTATGCGCCCATAGCTCAATTTGGTAGAGCAGCGGTCTCCAAAACCGCGTGTTTCCTGTTCAATTCGGGATGGACGTGCCAATAAAATGATCTCCAATTCGCGGTTGGCGATAAGTCCGAAGTCAAACTATGACCAATCTGTGGTGTGCACACGATTGCGAGATAGGTGACACTTAGGCACTATACAACGCAGAGTGGAGCAGTCAGGTAGCTCGTCTGGTTCATACCCAGAAGGCCGGTGGTCCGAATCCACCCTCTGCACCCAGCATCTCCCCTTTTGCAAGCCTACCGTCAGTTTTCTACTCCCTCTGGCGGTAGGTTTATTTTGATTATTATGCCGGTTCGCTGGCAGGGCAAGGTATGTTACCAACATAAATGTCGTGAACATAGCAAGCTCATATAGATGATTAGTTTCTCACTCGCTTACTTGCAGTGCGTACCATGTGAGAGACACTTTTTAAGAACAGAACCTATCAAGCCTCTCAACGATGCGTATCATGATAGGTCTTTTATAGAATGAAATCTACCCGGCCTCCCAGATTATTGGTGCTCATGAGGGTGGATCTTTTGCTGCCGTAGGATGTGCGCACGTTCTACGACTTTTATTTTGAATGAATGGAGGTGAGTTGTTTGCCGAGAAAGAAAAAGATTGTTGAGGAAGACGTTATTCTTACGAATAAACCAAATTTCAATTGTTTGCGGTGCGGTACTTCGACAGAAGAACCAACAGGTACATTTTATCGTTTGCCACACAGTCTATTATATAAAGCAAATAACTGTTATGCACCTCTTTGTAAAAAATGTGTAAATAGTCTTTTTGATGAGTTCAAGATAAGATATGGAAGTGAACGTACTGCCTGTATCTTAATGTGTCATCTTCTTGATGCACCGTTTTACAATTCTCTTTTCGATTCGGTTGTTTCTCATAATAACACCTTTTCTGTAGGTCTTTATCTTAGGCAGCTAAATCAAAAACAGTTTCAATTTCAGAATTTTTGTACCACGATCACTGGCGGAGAATTAAACAAAACGGCTGTTGATATTCAGAAAGAAAAAGAACAGAAGTGGTCTAAAGCTGAGATTCAGGCAAAAGAAGACTGTGTTTCTGTCATTGGATACGATCCGTTTGAAGGCTATAACGAAAGTGACCGCCGATATCTATTTAGCGAACTTATCAAGTATTTTGAGGATGGTATTGAAGATGACCCGTTCAAGCTATCACAAATTGTTCAGGTTGTGAACAATAATAACCAGATACGTCAAATCGACTTGCAGATTGCTCGTCTGAATCCTATGAACTCAGCGGAAGCAATCAAGAGTCTGAATGATATTAAGGTAAAGTTGGTTTCTAATAACGATAAGATTGCTAAGGAAAATGAGATCTCTGTTAAGAACCGTTCCAATAAGGATGCCGGACGTAATACTCTTACATTCTTGATGAAGGATATGCGTGAAAAGGATATTGCTGGTGCAGAAGCAAACTTCTACGACCAGTTACGGTCTCCGGGCACTCAATGGGCGGCAGATATGAGCGTTAAGGCAATCAAGGAAAATGCTTTCTTTGACGAAAACGACATGCAGGAAATTTTCGATACACAGAGAGAATTGATTGATAAGTTCCAGAAAGAAAGTGATGACGCTAAGGAAAAATACAGACTGTCTCTTATCGAGAATCAGCGGCTCAAAGAGCTGTTAGAAGATGCCGGTATTGACGCAAGCGCAAAAGATACGGATGGTGATGCCGTATGAGAATGAAGCAAAGAGCGCCTATTATCACAGCCGTAAAACGTAAGATTTATGAGTGCGATGCGGCAACGATAGCGTTCTATCGGCGTAATCCTGTTATTGCGGCCAGAGATTTATTGGGTATCCAACTATTTGACGCTCAGGCATATATGTTGGAACAAAGCTGGAATGCAAGTCATGTTCTTTGGGCGTGTAGTCGAAACTTTGGTAAGTCTTTTGTAGGTTCAGTTTTCATTATCCTAAAGGCAATATTATATGAGAACCAATCTATTTACATTGTAAGTAATGTGGGTGATCAGGCCAAAGAAACTTTTAACAAGATAGAGGAAATTGTTACTCGTGTTGGCAAAACGGCTGCGTCTATCCGTAGTCTGCAAGATATTGCAGAGAAAGAAACGAAAAAGTCTGCAACCAACAAAAGTGGTTTTAGTCATAATCCCGCCGGGTATGTTGTTGAGTTCTATAACGGTAGTTCTATTAACACTTTGAACTCTAACCCAGATGGTGTGCGTGGTAAGCGAGCCAGTCTTATTTTCTTTGATGAGGCAGCATTCTGCTCCGACGAACTGATTGTTGTCTGTGAAGCTTTTGCAACACAGAATACGGATTTCGTCACTGACACTGACACTGACTATAATCCCGAAATGCAGCCTCGTCAGGTTCCTACTCAGCTAGTTTATGCTTCAAGTCAGGACACGATGGACAAGCTTTTTTATAAATACTACAAGCAATTTGCAAAGCGCATGATTGCAGGAGATCGAGATTATTTTGTTTGTGATATGATTTGTGACGTTGCAATCAAAGTTTATATGAAGGGTAAGCCATACAAAGCACTATTGACACAAGACAAGGTAGATGCAGCTCTAAAGTCAAATAAAATGAAGGCGTTGCGTGAATATTATAATCGCCCAAGCCGTGATGGTGGCGTAAACCAGATTATCAAATGGGGTACAGTTCGTCGCAATGAGCGAAAGTATATCCCACAGCTTTATTGGGATAAGAACTATCAGTATATTCTTGCATTTGATCCTGCCCGCACAATGGACAACTCTATTGTTGGCGTTATGCGTATTTATAACGATCCAGAAAACGGCATGTGTGGCGATATTATAAATTGCGTGAATATGGTTGACCTTGCGAATGAGAAAAAATTCAAGCTTGATTCTAATCGTCAGCTTGAGCAGTTGCATGAGTTGATTCTACATTACAATGGTCAAAATCCTGATTACGAATACATTGATAGATTGATGATTGACCAAGGCGCTGGCGGCGGTGGCACTTCAACATATGCAGACGGTTTGCTTAATAATTGGACTGATAAAACAGGCACAGAACATCGTGGTTTTATCGACGCAAATCATGAATTATATGAAGGATATGATGCCCGTTACCCAGATGCTGTTGACAAGCTACGTCTAATTAGTCCACGTAAATTCCGTACTGCCATGGTTGAGGAATTTATTGAGCTGATGAATCTTGGCGTCATTCACTTCCCTCTTGAATATAATGGCGGAGATTACGTTCAGGTAGTAGATGGTGTGGACAAATCAACTGGTCAAGAAATTTTGAAGACGCATGAACTCTCCTTAGAGGAACAGACTGCGTGGGTTAATATCGACTTGATGAAGAACGAGATTACAAGTATTCAGAAAACGACAAACTCTGAAAATACGACCGTAACATATGCTTTGGCACCCGATGTTGCCAATAAAATTCATGATGATCGTTTTTACGTTGCAATTTTACTCGCTCATCGTCTATATGAGTTACGTCGTAAGGATAAAGTGCGCCAGTCTGCGGTGGAGACAATGACTGCTCCGCCGATTTGTATTTCTAACATTGACTTCTAAGCAGAGGAGGTGAAAATGTGGCAAGAAAAAAAAAGGAAGATTTTGATGTCGTGACTGCTTCACAGACAGATGATGGTACTGTTGTGCTTACATCTGTAAACGAGCTTTCAGAAGAAAGAATGGATAATGTTATCCGCCATGCTATCGCATCCTATGATCCTGAAAATAAGCAATATAGTACATATTTGAAAATCTCAGCCTCCTCTGAGACGCTGACAGTTGACCGAATTGATGAACTTGCACGAGGGCTACAGTCAAGCCTGACGAATGTGCAGACGGTAAATGGAATCATCCGTAATTACATCAATAAAGATGACCTGATTGGCATTACTTATGATGCAATTGAGGCGAATGTTAATACAGAGTTCAAATGCAGTTTTGCACAGTTCCCTGAGCAGCGTAATAAGACAAAACAGGTAAATTATGCCCGTGAAGTGATTGATGACTTCAATACACAAATCAATGTGCGAAGTCTGCTGCGTGCTGCCATTCCGATGACTTACGCAGAGGGCACTTATATTACATATCTGCGTCAGAAGGATGAGAACTACATTGTAGACTACTACCCTCTTGGTATTGCTGAGATAAGTGATTACCTATCAAATGGACAGCCTGTTGTGCTTATCAACATGTCTAAGCTGAAATCAGCTTTGAGTAAATCTATGCTGAAGGATAAGAAGAATAAAGCACTGTTCTTTGAAAATCAGGAGACTGAGATTCAGAACAACTATCCAGATGAGGTGTATCAGGCATTTAAGAATGGTGATACATACGCAAAATTGGATGTTGACCATTGTGGTGTGATTCGTATTGGCAACATGGGGCAGAAATATGGCGTCTCTCCCCTGTTCCGCGCATTACGTCCGGCATTGATGCTTGAAACTTTTGATACTTCAGACCGTGTAAATGCTAAGGCAAAGGCAAAGAAAATCATCTGGCAACAGCTTGACCCTGAGTTGATGGGACCAAACAAAGATAAAAAGGGCTTCTCTGAACAAGTGACGGCGCACGATAACCTGCTGCGTGCATGGAAACAAAATACTGTGCTTGTGACGACCGCTCCTTATGTAAAGGATATCAAGTATGTTGAGCCAAAAGTTGAGATGACAAATATCGAGACTGTTAAACAGTATCGCAACCGAGAGATGGCTGCTTTGGGTATCAGTTTCTTAAATACCGATGGTCAGCAGACTGTTTCAACTGCAAAGGTGTCTCTTGACCAGCTGATGAAAAATATCGGTAAGATTGCAGAACAGATTGAAGATGTATTAAAGCGATGGTATCGTATTCGCCTTGAAGATGCAGGTGTAGACACGATGTACTGTCCTGATGTGAAGGTCTCTACTACTGAAATGATGGGCATGGAGATGAAGAAGGCGATTGCTCAGTTCCTGTTCACCACTTTGAACTGTTCTTACAAGACTGCTTACGAGTACATGGGACTTCATGCTGAGGACGAACTACGCAAGCGTCAGGCTGAAACCGAAGAAGGTTATGACGATGTGTTTGTGGCTCGCCAGACCTCTTATACATCGACCGGTAGTTCCGGCGGTGGTGGTGACAGTGATAAAAAGACAGGCCGTCCAAAGGGCGAGGAAACTGAAAAACAAATTTATGACCAGCAGAGAAATGAAGATAGTAAGTGAGGTGATGAACGATGAGTAAGGAGTATTTCTATAGTAGAAATATCTGTTGCTCTGAGATTACGGAGCATCCAGACCACTATCTTGCCAAGTTTGTCATCTGTGATTTCTCAGTAAATGGGAATCAGGTTGCTTTGAACCGTGACACTATTGAAAGTTGGATGAGCACACTGGTTGGCAACCCGCTTGTTGGTAAGTTGGTCGTAGCTCCAAAGGGTGAACTGGATTTTTCCGGTCACAATATGAAAGTCGTCACCAGAAAAGACGATGATGGCAATGAATACAAAACTGCTGAATTTGACACTGATGCATTCGGTAGTTTTCAGTCAGTCGGTATCGAGAAAATTGACGATACCGACTTTATTGTTGCCTCTTGTAAGATCTGGAAGCGATATCCAAAGGCTTGTGCGACGATTCTGCGCCGTATTGAGAGTGGCACATTAAACACTAGTTGGGAAATTGATGTGCTGAAAGCTCATAAGGGAATCGTGGGTGGCCGCATGGCAAAAATCATTGACGATGGCGTGTTTACTGCACATTGTTTGCTTGGTGCAAATGTTGAACCTGCATATAAGTGCTCTAAACTGCTTGAAGTCGCTGAAACCGATTTTGGTCTTGAATTGGCAAATGCCTATATCGAGGACACAAAAGAGATTTCAAATATAGAATCTAATGAAAAGGAGGCAAAAAATTTGGAACTGAATAAGGACAAGGAGACTCAGACCGTACAGGTCGAGTCCACTAAGCCTGAGCAGGCAGAGCAGACTCCCGTTGGCGAGCCTAAGCCCACTCCAGAGACTTCCAGTCTGACTGGTCGTGATCTGTATATGAAGCTTGAAGATGCAGTATCAAAGATTAGCTCTGATTACTACATGACTGATATGTTCCCTGAAGATCACACTATCTGGTGCAAGAAGTGGGGCTACATGAACGAGCTGGATTACATTATGTTCCCCTACACTGTTGAGGGCGACGAAGTTTCTCTGGGTGAGCCGCAGAATATCACTCTGACCGTTTCTATTTCTGATGTCAATACCAAGATTGCGGAGCTGAATAACACTATTGCAAGTCTGAATACCGAGTTGCAGAGTGCAAAGGAAAAGGTTGCTTCACTGACTCCGTATAAGGATCAGGCCGAGAAAGCAGAGGCAGAAAAGGCGGCTGCAGAGCTTGCACAGAAGAAGGAGGATCTGCGTCAGTACGCAATCTCCAGCAAGATGATTACTGAAGCTGAAGTTTCCGATGGTGGCAACTACGCAAGTCTGATTGATAATCTGGACGAGACCGGCATCAAGAGTGTGATTGCCGAGCGTTGCGTTGAAGCCGCTAAGAAGGCTCCTGCTGAAAAGAAGATTGAAACTTCTGATGTACATAAGCCTGAGAGTATTAAGCTGAATTTGAATGAAACCAAGTATAACACCACTAGCGCTAACAAGCGTGACGCATGGCGGGAATATTTGGGTAAGTAATAACATTTAAGAGAAAGGAAAAATATTATGATTCGTGAACTGATGGTGAACGGCGCGAAGAATATTCCCGCTAACTATGCCGCAAAGGTCGATATGGTCACCGGTATGGGTGTTCAGGTTGACCACAAGGCTGGTCAGGTTAAGTTCCCTGACGCAGCTACCGCCGAGGGCATCGAGATGGTTGCTCATGAGTTTATCCCGGAGGGCATCTATGCAAGCCAGACTAATTTTGATGACTATGATAAGATGGTCACCGAGATTAAGGCAGGTGTACTGGTGAAGCGTGTTCCTCTGTATGCTGGTGAGCTGTATGGCACCGACCAGTATAATGCTGATGATGCACAGGATGCTAATATCGGCAAGCTGCTGGAGGTCAACACTGACGGTAAGTGGCAGGTTGCTACTACTGGTACTTCTCGTTTTGAGTTTGCTGGTGTGATGGATGACAACGGCCACAAGCTGATTATGATCAGTGTGCTGCCCGAGGTAAAGACTGTTGCTTGATTGAGAGAAAAATCTTGAATATGATACGTGAAATTTAAGGCTATCGTCTTTTGGCGGTAGCTCTTTTATTTTGCGCAAAGAGAAAGGAAATGAATTATGGCACTGGATATTGAAGTGGCCGAGCTGATGAAGAAGCCTGGTCGTGTTTATAGTGTTGCTGAGAAGACTCAGTATAATCTGCCCATGGATGCCGAGGACAAGGAGATTGCCGAGGTTTGTGAGGCACACATTAACGAGCTGATTGACAAGGGCGACCCTGACCGCGAGATTGGTCAGTTTGTTAATCGTACCGTGACCGATGATACCTATAATGCTCCCGATGAGCTGCTGGATGCTATGTTTGATCGTGGCACTATCGGTGAAAACGACGACTATCAGGCAGGTCGTACAATCCGCAATACTCTGGTAGCTCACGAGGCTGCTAAGGGTGGCAACGTACCGAAGTCCTACCTGCACTATGAGGTTATTAAGCCTGTTTGGAAGAATATTCAGGTGGAAACGGACATTTCGTTTATGGAAATTCGTCGCAATGGTTGGAAGTCTATTGCTACTCTGACTACATTCATGAGCGAGTCTCTGAAGAACAAGATGTTCTATGACGTCTTCGGTATGGTTGATGACATGATTGCTGGTGGTGAGCAGAAGATCGATGCTCAGGGCAAGGAGCCCACTATGCAGGATATGGACGCTCTGGCTCTGTACCTGAATGAGTACGCAGATGGTGGTAATCCCTTCACTGTCAGCCTGATGAAGTATTGTGCTAAGATGCGTCGTATGACCGGCTACGCAGAGTATCTGTCTGACGCAGCTAAGGACGAGTTCAACCGTTATGGTCTGGTGAAGACTTACGACGGCGTGGCTATCACTGGTATTAGTTCTGCCAAGAAACTGGGCGATGGTTCCCTGCTGATCCCCGATAAGCGGATCTTCGGTATTGCTGGAAAGCTGGGCACCCTTGACATGAAGGGCGAGACTCATACTTATGAGGACTATGACAACAATAACGAAAAGGTTCATCTGATGCTGAAGGACTTCTCTTATGGTTACAGCATTGCACATCCTGAGCGTGTTGCTAAGATTGTTCTGCAGTAATTTTTACCAAAAGCAAATTTGAGCGGGAGCTTTGCGGCTTCCGCTTTTATAGAAAAGGAGACAAATTATGAGTTCCGTGATGGAAAAGAAGTTTATTGACGTTATGAACTGCGACGATAACGTGGTTACCATTTCGTCACTGAACGGTAAGGGCTATACTTTCGAGCCCGGTAATGTGGAAGAGCCTTGTGTGATTCCTATTCCGCCGGAGGAGATCATGTATATGAACAGCACTTGTTCTGCGTTCAAGAATGGTGTTCTGCGTTTTCGCCCTGAAGAGCAGAATGAAATCTTTAAGGCTATTGGCATTAAGGGTGACGATGTTCTATTCATTGAAGATATTGATGATGCGATTCTGAATCCCACTGTCGAGAATCTTCAGCGTATGATTGACATCAAGGATGGTGCTCAGTTTGAGCGTATTCGTGGTCGCTTTTATCGTATGACCAATGCCGGTGAAGACCTGTCTACTAAGGTCAAGCGCCTGATTGATGAGCGTTATAAGGAGCTGCGTGCTGGCAAGCGTAACAGTGAACTGTCTGTTGTGCCTGCAGCTAAGTCTGCCCCTGCTGATGTTCAGGCAGAACTTGAGACTGCAAAGAATCAGATGGCTGAAATGCAGAAGCAGATGCAGGCTATGATGGCACAGATGCAATCTATTATGATGGCAGGTGCGCAGCCTGTTGCACAGGACAGCTCTGCAGAAAAGTCTGCTGTCAAGCGTGGCCGTAAGAAGGCAGAGGCAGAAAAGGCGGAGGTCGTTCCCGCCGAGTAAGATTGGAGGGATAATGTGACCGCATTTTCGGAAATATACGACAAGTTCTACGAGTTGGTTGAAACTGATAGTAATTTTTTTCAGTATTTTGACCTGAGTGAGAATGAAGTAAGAAACCTTGTGCATGACCGTGCAAAGAGTTATTTAATGGAGTCTCTTTCTGTTATTTTCAGAAATATTGAGCCTGAAGAGAATTTTAGCTTTGATGATTATGATTCTGAGTTAGAGGAATTCAATTCAGACCTTACATACGACGAAATTGATATGCTTGCGCACCTGATGTTGGAGCAACATTTCAAACGAGAATTTGGAAAGCTAAAGGCATTTAGCGCACAAGACCTTCCTACAAGTTTACAGGTATTCTCCCCTGCTAATGAGCGTGCGAGTATTCGTGCCCTTGTGAAAGACATCCATGAGGAGAATATGACAATGTTGGATAACTATATGGCAAAAGACCGCTCGACCCGTAAGCGTAAGACCATCGACTATGATACATACGCTTCCTACTCTGAGTAAGGAGGTATACCGATGGACTTTTATACGAGGGCACGAGCTGTTGGTGGTGCCGCAAAGATGTCTAACAAAAAGGACGTCAAAATTGCTTTTGCAAAACGTGACTTCGCTGCACACTTCAAAGATAGTGTTGACTACGAGGATAATACTTTAGTAAATGGTTTGCCTCAGAAGCTGGTTGTCAGCCGTAGTAATAGTATAGTCAAGGAGAAAAAGATCTGGGCTTATCCCGGTGATTCTTTGAATCTTGGTGATATTGTTGACTGCTACAACTGCAAATGGCTTGTAACTGAGATAGAACCAAATGATGAAATTTTTCTTCGTGGAAAAATGGAGCTTTGTAACCGTCAGATTCAATGGCAAAATCCGATTACTGGTGAGATAGTCTCTCGTTGGGCAACGCTGAGCAAGCCTTATTACGCAAATAATAAGGAGATTGTTATGACTTCATTGAGTCAACGTGAGTATAAAGTGCAGATGCCTTTTGATGACGAGACCGCACTGATCGACCTTGATAAGCGCTTTATGCTGGAAATTATCAATGGCGAGCCTAAAACATATGTTACGACTTCTGTTGACCAGAGTACAGAGCGTTATGAACTGCATGGCAAGACACAGGGGTTCCTTGTGTTGAATATCCGGCAGGATCAGTACAACAGTAAGACGGATAATGCCGAGAAGATGATTTGTGATTATTTTGAGCCGAATAAGAGTGATGAGCCGGATGCGGATTCTCAGGTAACAGCTACTATTAAGTACGCAGGCAAGCCGGAAGTTCGTGTTGGTGGCTCTTGGAAAAAATTTACTCCGGTATTTACAAGCATTACTGGTGAAGACGTTGCGGAGGTTGCGAAGTGGAACTTTATTTGCCTTGATGAATTTAAAGATTTCGTTGAGACGAAGACAAATGATGATGGTACTTTTAAAATTCGCATTTTGAATAATAGTATCATGGACGGTGTAACCGTGAGAATCACTTTGGCAAATGCAGATGGTACGGCAAACGCATCTATTGAATGTAAGGTGGTGAGTTTGCTGTGACAACGAGTGAGCTGATTACAGAGTATAAAAACAAATTGGCTTTGAAGCTGGTCAATACTGATGGGCTTGTTGAAGCGATGGGTAATGATGACATTGAAGAGCCTGACGAGGCGATTTATACATATATCTTCCCTTACTTCCATATTCCTGACACGATTGAGGCAGCGCACAGCTATATTTGTTTTAAGGTAAATATGACTGATCGCAGTAATGTCAACGACTGGTATGAAAACTTCACACTGACTGTATGGGTTATTGTGAACCAAGCGTTGATGAAGATGAAAGGTCATGGCGGAGCAACACGAGTTGACTATCTGAGTGGTCTTGTTGAGAAAGAACTACACGGCAGTACAATTTTTGGAATCAAACAGCTTAAAATCACATCCAATATCGAAGACAACATGGATTTACATCATCGTGTGAGGATCATGACGTTCAAGACGCAGGATCTGGATGACCTTGTGGGGTGTGGTTGATGGAACTTCGAGAACTGTATGAGCCAAGTTTGATGCGTGGAAGAGATTTTAAAATCAATGACAAAATTACGATTCACATGCCGTCTGTCGGTGATATTATCGATTATGGTGAGCAAAAGTATTTTCAGTTGGTTTACTTATTCTGTTCTACATCAAGCGATTATAAAGCACAGCTTGACTCTGTTGGGGTTGATTGGCAGAAGGTTTCGGATTTTGAAATGTTCCGGCAACTTTTTATAGGCAATAAAAATCAGGACATGTCTATTTTGCTTGGCAATATGGATACTTCTGGGTTTATGATGGCAAAAGATAACATAAGTGGTGAGATTGTCTTGCACAACAGACTTACGGACACTCGTATTGACCATGTGGTGTATGAAACAATTTCTCAGTACCTATGTGCCGCAAATGGAATTGAAAAGCATTCTGAATTTGCTGCTGACGAACCAACAAGAATTGCAATGATAGAGGAAGCCAGAGACAACTTAGAGTATCAGAAAATAAAGCATTATGAACCACACCTTGCGGAGCTTGTACTCTCAATGGCGTGTTCATCTGGCTTTAAAGCAGATTACTTCAAGGCTATGGATTACCCTATGAGTGTGTTTATGAATCATGTAAGAAAGATTCAGCAAATAAAAAGTTACGACAACACGATGCATGGCGTTTACGCTGGTACCGTGGAATTTGGAAAGATTCCAAAAGCACAACTGGATTGGACGAGCAAGGTTGATTGATTAGCCTTGCTCTTTTATTTTATCCAAATAAATTGAAAGGAAGAATATTATGAGCGATTTTAATTTCAATGAGGTCGTTATTGACCGCGTTCATCGCATTCACGAGTACGACCTGAATGGCAAGCGTCTGTGGACTATGAATCAGGTTAAGGATTTCAAGCTGACTCTGGGCGGCGAGACTGTTTATGCTCAGGATGCACAGGGCGTTAACATCATGGCATTCGATAAGAGCAAGACTGCAGAGGCAGATTGGTCTAATGCCCTGATGCATCTGGGTGCTCTGGCAGAGCAGATGGGCTCCAAAAAGGAGGTTGCTTCCTCTGAGGCAAAGCAGGTCTTTACCACTGTTGAGTACCTGACTTCTGCTGACGGCAAGAAGCTGACTCTGACCCATACTCCCAAGGCTGCTGTTGCAAATGCCCCCTTTAAGTACATCGATCTGGTCGATGGTCAGGGTAATGCACTGAAGACCTTTGAGCTGGGCGAGACTGCTGAGTCTCAGTTCTCTGTTACTGGCACCGAGGTTACTCTGCCCACTGGTGCAAACCTGAAGGCTGGTGACCGCTTTGTTGTGAAGTATCAGTACGAGAGCGAGGAGGGCGTTGCTATCAATGATAGCGCCGACAAGTTCTCTGCCGAGGGCGAGTTCGTGATTGAGGCATTCTGCTACAATCCTTGCGATAAGGCAAACAAGAAACTGATGCGTATCATCTTCCCGAACGCTAAGATGGACAACGCAATCGACATGACTCTGAATAATGAGCTGACTCACCCTGTTAAGATCAGCGCAACTCAGGAGTACTGCTCTGACGATAAGCGTCTGTTCCGCATCGAGACTGCTGCTGCCTAATGGCAAATCTGAATTGGTGCCGTACTTGCGGAAAAGAATATCCGGTTTGCCCGCATTGCGAGCAGGATGCGCGTCTTAATCCTTGGCGAATGATTTGTGACACTGAGCCGCACTTTCTTGTGTGGACTGCCGTAAATCAGTATCGTCAGGGAATTATTTCAAAAGAGACTGCAAAGGCAGACCTGACTACTCTTTTGATGCGCAAGTATAAGAATGTTACGGAAGCCGAGGTAGAAACTTTTATCCCTGCTGTTCGTGATGTTTTCCATGAAATTATGGATGAGCCTGTAGTGGCTGAAAATGAATCATCTAGTGATGTAAAAGATGAGACGCCCGTGAAGCCGGTAGTTAAGAAAACATCAAATCGTAAGGGGCGGGCATAACCGCCCCTTCGTTTTTCGTGGTGATTTTATGGAGAAAAAGAACAGAACAAAGTTTAACGTCAGTAAGAATCCAGCAGATAGAACATATGACGGCGTAGTTTATGATAGTAAGGCAGAAATGTTGTTTTATCGAGATATTGTATTGCCAAGGCTGGCAAGCGGCGAAATTGTAGAGTGTCGTAAGCAAGTCCCCTTTCTTCTGCAAGAAGCGTTCCGCCGGGTCGATAAGGACGGAAAGGACGTAGCGGTGCGGAAGATTGATTACGTGGCGGACTATGAAATTACATATCGAGATGGCAGCAAACAAGTGATTGATACGAAGGGATTCGCTGATAGTGTTGCGCTGATGAAGCGCAAGATGTTCTGGTTCAAGTATCCTGATGTAGATTACCGCTGGATTACATACTCCAAAATTGATGGAGGTTGGGTCGATTACGACGACCTAAAAAAAGCTCGGAAAGAGCGAAAGAAATTAAAGCAAGCACAGACGAAAGGGAGATAAAATGAAGGTTTTAAATTTTCAGGAGCGAAACGAGTTTCTTGATGAGGTTGTTAAGGCATGTACTATTGACGGTGATTATCAGCCCGCACTGCTTGATGTGGTGTTTCGGCTAACCGTTTTAAAGTATTTTGCGGATTATGATTATCGTAGTGAGCCGCAGAGTGAGTGGCCGCGTATTGCTTACGAGTCTTTTAACTTCAAAATTAACAAGGCTGGTTGTGATACTTCTGCATTCTGGGATCAGTACGATTCTCTGGAGAAGGCTGTTCACGAGCAGATTGACCGTTCTCATAAGGAATGGCTTGTTCTTGGTCTCTGTGGCAAGCTCAACGAGATTATTAAGAAGCCTGACCCTATTTCTAATTTCGTTGACTTTATGGAGAACTATTTGAATGATGTGAAGGGCAACTTGAATGACTTTGACGTCGAGAAGTTTTCTGAAGTGACTTCTGCCCTGCTGGACAATAAGCAGGAGATCTCTGCTGTGCTGGCAAAAGATAAAAAGGAATAAACACTTTTAGAGGTGGGTTGGAGGGAATTTTAATATGGCTACAAGAAGTAAACCGCTGAAGTTATGGGATGCTGAGAAGTTCAAGAATGTTAACCCAGTGTCTTTGAAATACTGGGATAGATACGAGACTGATATGGGTATCCGTGACCTCAGCCCATCTACTGTTTACAATTATGAATCGGATTTCAAGCAGTGGATGATTTATGTTCTGGACAATCAGGGTAACGCTCCCGTGACGGAACTTGAGGAAGAGGATATTGAGGAATTTCTGTTCTACTGTAAGAAGCACGGAAACAACTCTGCTCGTATGAAGCGGCGTATGAGTACAATTTCTGCGCTATATCGGTATCTTCGTAAGAAGAAAATTATCAAAGAAAATCCGATGGAGTTCATTGACCGACCGACCAAGGACGTGGCTGTCGTAAAGCAGACATACCTTACGCCTGATGAGGTTAAGTTGATGCGAGAGAAGCTGAACGCTCTTGTTGAATCTGCAACCACCGTTCACATGAAGGATAATGCGATGACGCTGCGTCTGTACGCACTATTCTCGCTATCTACGATGGCTCGTGTCAATGCTGTGCGGAATACACTCTGGAAGTCTATCGACTATGAGAACCGTATGGTGCATGACGTTCTGGAAAAGGAAGGAAAAATCGTTGACTTGATGTTTAGCAAGGAAGTTTCTGAACTTTTGAAAGAGCTGAAGGAATACCGTACTGAGCATGATATCGAGGATGGCGGCTATGTGTTTGTTGGTACAAAAATCAATGGTGCATGGATGCCGATTACTTCAAGCACGGCTGGTGACTGGTGTAAGAAAATTGGCGAGATGATTGACGAGCCCACGTTGCACCCACACGATTTTCGGCACAGTGGTGCTACCCTGCTGAAGAATGCGGGTATGAGTCTGGAAGATGTCTCTTCCCTGCTCAACCATGCTGGCACGGATGTGACCAACAAGTATTACATCAAGAAGGATACGACAAAGATTCAGTCCGCAAAGGATCGGTTTGAGATTTGAGGTGGAGTGAATGGGAAGTCTTGCTACTTCGTATACAAATTTTGATGATTTACTGGCCGGTGTTGCGAATGGAATTGAAGAAGCGGTGCGAGGTGTTGCTCCGCAAATCGAAACTCGTTTGCAAGTGAGTGCAGAACAGAATGTGCATCCGAAAGATGGTCGAAAAAATGGAATTACCAGTGCAAAAAATATTGTTAGTAGCGTTACTCGTGAAGGCAACGTGATAACGATGGTTGTAAAAGATATTGCTAGACCGCAGGGCCCAAAATGGGGTGCTTTTGACGAAGCACAAAACGATGCACTCGAAGGAACGATGTTTGCAAACTGGATCGAGCACGGTTTATGGATGGATATTGCTGCTTGGGCAAGTATGGGGTATTCAAAAGATGATGATAAACCGAAACGCCCTGCCCGTCCGTTTATAACACCTGTTCAAGTTGAAGCAGCAATGCTGGTAAAAACAGCATTACATAATTTGTAAAAAATATTTTGAGAGGAGGGTCAGCTTTAAGGAGCTGGCCGCTTCTCTTTTTTATTTTGAAAGGAAAAGGTATTGAAAATGGAAAAGAGAGGTGGTCAACATGGATCCTAATGCAAATTCTGGTGCTAGTGGAGCAACCGATACTTCTTCCGCGACCGCAATTAAAGTTCAGGTCGTTCTTGATACTACAACTACACAGTTAAAACAGCAGTTTGCTGGTATCCAGAATGATATTGAGAAAGACCCGATCGGTTTGACTTTCGGTGTTGATAAAAAAACGTCCAAGGATGCTATCATTAAAGGACTTCAGGAAATTCTTGGCAAAGGTACTAATATTACGATTGGTGCTGGTGTTGACCCTAATGCTGGGAATCAAGTCAAGAAGCAGGTACAAAATGCCGCAAACGCTGGTCAGCAGGCGGCAAATAAGAACAAGGTAAAAATCAAGGTTCAAACTGATGTTGATGACGGAACTAAAAACAAGCTTGATGCTTATTATAAGCGTCTGAAAGAACGTTACGACCTTGAAGCAAAAATTGCAAGTTCTACAGTAAATGGAGTAATAAATCCTGAGCTTGACGGTGCTGGAAAGCGTTTAAAGGCAGTTCGTGCAGAATTAAAGCAACTAAAGTCAGAACTACAAGGAAAGATTCCGACAGATAAATACTCTAAGGCATACGAGATATGGCATTCGGGACAGGCTAGGATTGCCGCTGCTGGGCAAAGTGCTAGTGGTACACTTAATAGACGCGAAGATACAAAAAATACCACTCTTACAAATCGAGAGGTTCAGGAAAAGCTTAATGAGTTTTATACTCAACAGAAAAAAGCAGGTGCCCTTGAACAAGCATCACTGACTCTCGGCAATAAAACTGCAAATAGTAAAGAGTTAGAAGCTGTTAAAACACAGCTTGAAAAGGCACAGGAATCCGCAAAAAATCTTAGAACCGAACTTTCAAATTTGCTTCCTGATGAAGAAATTGACAAGCTCACAAAATTCGACAACGAACTCGATGACAATCTAATTCGAATTAAAGGTCGAATTGCTGACCAAAATGCCGCTAAAACGAAATCTGAATCGGATGCTCAGTTAAATGCTGCGAAAAAGGCAAAGATTTCTGAATACAACTCGGAATTATCAAATTTTAAGAAACTGACATTAGATTCGGCTCGTCTTGAAGGTAAGAGTAATTCGGAAAATGAACTTTCGTTTGTTAATCAGCAAATGGAAGATTCGTTAAATAATCTAAACAAATTGCAAACAGACCTTGGTGATGTTCTTTCAAAAAATGAACTCGATGAAATCATTCGCCAATATGAAAAGTTCGAAAGCGACTTAGCGGACGAAGTAACTCGTATTGAAGCTCATTATGAAGACTTAAAGAATGCGCGAGAGAGCACCAAGGCCACCGCTGAGGAAAAACGTCAGGCGAAACAGACGGATGATTATACCAATGACTTAGCTACTGCCAGAAACAAGTATAAAAATATGTCTGGTGTGCCAAGTGATGTGAGTGATTCTCTTGATAATGTAGATGCTCAAATCAAGAAATTGGATACTCTCAAAGTTGGCACACAGGATTATACAGAGCAGTTAAAGGTTATTGGCACCGCTTGGACTGACGCCACTCGTCAGATGGATGCTTTTGATGATGCTCAAAAGAAGACTGAGAATCGTGTCAAGAGCATGACGGAACAAGCTCTGAAATGGAAGGAGTCTATTAAGGACAGTGAAACCGCTTCACAGGAACTGAGAGATTCCATTGACGGTATCATTAGCGCATCTAAGAAGTTAGATTCTGACCATAGTTCTGAGACATATAAACAAGGCGTAAAAGATTTGGATGACGCTTTTATTAGTGCAAAGGCGTCTATGTCTGTTTACACAGATGGATACAAAAATCTTGAATCTACTGCAACAAAAACCCTGACTGAGATTCGTAAAAAGCAGTTAGAACTACAGCAAGCAGGAAATCATAAATTTGATAATGTTCTTACAGGCGATAGTAAATCAGCCTCTCTTGATGGAAGTCTTGAGAGTCAATTCAATTATCTAAAGCGGTACAATTCACAATCAGCAGACTACAAGCAAATCCTCGAAGGTATTGTTGAAGAGTGGAAAAAAATAAAGATTGAAATTGATCAAGCTCTAAAATCAGAAGAGGATTTGGAAAAAGAAGCTGACAAGCGAAAGAAAAAGCTTGATGACCTTGCCGACTCTATTCAAAGTATTGAAAATCAATCTCGTGGCGCTGGTAACACTCTTAATACCGAGTTAAAGAAGTATGTTTACGGTGAAAAGTGGCAGAAGGATGGAGATCAACAAGATGGTATTCTGAAGGGCCTTCGTGAAAAACTGAATACCTTGAGCGGAACTACAGATGTTTCTGAGTATAAGCGGCTTCTTCAAGAACTTGAAGCAGAAATTGACACTGTTGGACAAAAAGTTACAGATTTTAAGAAGCGTTTCCAGGAGTCTGGTGCTTATGAGCGTGAGCGTAAGAATTTAAATAATCTTGTTCTGCAAATTGATAAATACGCAGCTTCTTTATCTGGATTGGATAAAAGAAAAGACTTAGCTGAAGAGTTAAATAGCATTCGACAGGCAGCAGTGGATGGCACTTCTACATACTCTACATTAAGTAACTTGTTATCAAATCTTCAGATTCGTATGGAGCAGGCCGGTATTTCTGCTGAAACGCTTGGTCAAAAACTGTCTCGTCTGTTCAAGGAACATTTCCAGACCGCCATTGCTATGGCTGGCGTTGCGATGATCAAACAAGGTCTGCGAGAGGTTTATGATAATGTTCTGGAACTGGACACAGCTGTAACAGAGCTTAAAAAAGTCAGTAAAATGACTGGCGACGAGATGAATGAATATCTCGATAGAACTGCAACAAACGCTCGTGAGCTTGGCGCGAATATCTCTGATCTTGTGAGTAGCACAGCCGATTGGAAACGCCTCGGATACACTGATAAAGATTCAGAAGAGCTTGCTCGTGTGTCTGCACTTATGGCGAATGTTGGAGACCAGATCGATAACGCAACGACTGCTTCCTCTTACCTGATTTCTGCAATGCAAGGTTTTGGTCTGGTTGCTGATGATGCAGAGCGTCTTCTGGACTGCATGAACCAAATCGCTAATACCGAACCAGTCAGTATGAACGACCTTGGAATTATCATGCAGAAAAGTTCCGCTGCGATGTCTGCTGCCGGAAATACATATCAGGAGACGCTTAGTTTGGCGGCTGCTGTGAATGGTGTACTTCAGGACAGTGAAGCGAGTGGCACTTACCTAAAAACTTTGAGTATGTACCTTCGTGCTTCAAAGACTGATGCAGAAAATGCCGGTATTGCTACGGATGGAATGGCGAGTTCCGTATCTGAGCTTCGCTCTGAGTTGAAGCAACTTGCTGGGGTTGATATCATGAAGGATGATAATACCTTCAAATCAACCTATCAGATTATGAAGGAGCTTTCTGAGGTTTGGAAAGACCTTTCTGATACCACTCAGGCAAATATTACAGAATTGATCGCCGGTAAGCGTGGAGGTCAGAGTACATCTGCCCTGCTGAATAATTTTAGCGTTGCAGAAGATGCTATGAAACAGGCTCTTAATTCTAGCGGAAGCGCAATGCGTGAGAACCAGACGTACATGGATTCATTGCAGGCGAAGCTTAATCAGCTTGATTCTGCATTCCAGAAGTTCAGTACGGACTTGATGAAGTCAGATATTCCGAAGTTTTTCGTAGATCTTGCAACGGTTTTTGTTGACGGTGCAGATAACGCTGTAAAATTTGCTGGTGCATTACCCACTTTGACAGCTGCCATCTCTGGTGTGTTGTCTGTAATGCAGATGAGCGGAAAACTCAAAAATGGTGCGGGTAAAGTTAATATGCCCTCTTATATTTGTTGCGTATAAAATATAGGATGCGGCACCATGTAAAAATAAAATAGCCCCTAGAGTGCTGGGAAACCCTAAGAGCCATATCGCCTATTGTTATATTTATATAATGTAGGAATCGAAAGATAGAAACAAGGATATGGATGCTATATGCTGAGATAAAAGCTCGGTTTTATCGTATTGTCAAAATATGGTAATAATCGAGTGCTAAGTAGCGTTTATAATGGGCGGTCAGCAGCCGATTCACTCCCCTATTATATAATGTAGGAGGGTGGAAGGTTCATCGACTAAAAAGGGTCAGTGAGCAACCACTGGAAGGATAGTCAGTTCTGGACGAAAGTTCAGAAGTCCACCTCAGACGTAACCAGACGACTTAAAGAAGTAGGTGGAAATGAGGAGACGCGCTATTCTCTGGCGCGATATAAGAAAGAGAAAAATGATTGAATAATTGAATAAAAAGAAAAAGTACACTGTTGTTCGTTGACAGCGTACTCTAAAAAGTGTATAATAAAAGCAACCAAGAGTTCCAATAGACGGTTCCCTCGGTTAGCATCAAACAAATGGAATTAAAATCTGGACAATTTCAATCCCAATGAAGAGCTGCCTACTGGACATAGGCGGCTCTTTTACTTATCACGGCTCTCGCTGTGATGATGTAGCATCTTGAAAATCTCAAGAACAGTCTTAACAAAGCCAGCAAAACCGAAGAACAGCATTGCGACATAGTAGACAGTCTGAATGTCAAAATTCATGGCAACATCCTCCTTCCGACAATATTGCCGGAAGGCAGTTAAAGAAATACACGCTCCTTCTTGCCTTCCGGCTACTGGGAGGGTGACCGCCTATTTTTTACATCTATGATTGGACAAGTTCGATGTGGAACTCCTGATTGCTCCATTATTATACACCCGTCTGTCATATCATGTCAATATTTCTATAATGTAATTTATAATACATAAAAAGAGGTTGCTTTTCTGAAATTTTCTGGCTATAATATAAGTACAATCGCGTATTCAAAATATACGGAGGTATTTTATTATGGCACGTCCTAAAGGAAGCAAGAATAAAGCAAAGGTTCTCGACGGCGTTGATTACGCAGCACAGATCGCTGAAAAGAATACTGCCGCAGAATCTATTGCTCAGGAGATTGCAACTATTAGTGATGATATCGCTACACTGAACGCCCAGCGTAAAGCAAAAGAAGCAGAATTGAAAAAACTCAACAAAGAGATCACCAAGCTCGAAAAGAAAAAGGCTGATGCCGACGCAAAGGTTGCGGAAGCTGCAAAGAAGGCCGAAGCCGAAGATGTGCTCAAGAAGTTGCTGTCTAGCGGTGTGAGCGCAGACGAGATTCTGGAAAAACTGAAGTAAGGCATCATCATAAAACAAGCCCGACTTCCCTACTGCTGGGAGGCCGGGCGTTTTTAATTTGCGTTGCTTTTTACGACATCCTGTGATACACTCTTATAAAAGGAGTGTTGAATCATGGAAAACAATAAGAAGCATGTGCCGGATTATGAAATTTCAACTTATCAAAGAGACGGTAATTTCACCTATTCTCCGAATCAGCCAAAAGCAGACACATCAGTTTTAATTTCTTATTTTAGAGACAGAAGTGCAACACGGAATAACAATAAAACTACTGGAGGTGCAAATGACAGAACTGATAAAACTAATAAATAATGTTACTATGCTTTTTAGTGTCTTTGTGCCTGGCGTGTTATGTGTTTCGCTATACACTAAATTGGCATTAAAGAAAATCGAAACGCAAAGTTTCTTAGCACTTAGCGTATCAATCGGTTTTGTAATAAAATATATCGTTGACTATATCGACACGTTTTTATCGAAAGCACACATTGGACTCAATGGTTTTCCTATTGTTGTGGTCTACTCTGTTGTTGGTATCCTGTCAGCAATTGTATATTTTAAATTAAAGAATTGTGTATGGGTTCGCTGGAAGGCGTCAAAACATTTTGGTGTAGATACTGCCGATAATATTTGGACAAGACATATTGATGCAGAAGGGCAAACTAATGTTCTTCTTTATTTGGATGATGGAACATATATTCTTGGACGTATTGACACCGTTGATGATGAATACATCACTTTAAGCCATCATTCTTCTGCAACTACGCCAGATGGAAAAGATATGGACGAAGCATCAAGGCATCCTATAAGCACAGTAATGTGTGTTCCGATGTGCCACGTTAAGCGTTTTGAATTTCTGTACGATAACAAGAATTCTCATCTTGCTAGATGGTGTTTGCGGTAAATTGAATATAGTAAACACACCCTTGCTAGATTTTAGCAGGGGCTTTATTTATGTCATTTTAGTTAGATACACCTTACCATTCGTAACCGCAATTCCGGCATTTAAATGTCTTCCCTGCCTTCTTGGACCAAATGCCCCAGACTACTGCATCAACAACCTTACTGGTCCCGCTAATCTTTTCAATATCAGGCGAATGACAGGTTGGGCAGGTAGGAACGTATTTCGGATGTTCTTTCTCCTCTAATTCGGCTCTATATTGAGCATCAAAGGCGTTGGCTTTATCTTGCATTTTTTTGAGCGAATCTTCGCTAAGTGTTGAAATGTCAACCTGCGGCAGATGCTCAAACTTCCAATTGATTTTCTTTTGCTGGCTCATACTATTCCACTTAGGCGATAATATGACATCTCTAAAGCAAAATGCGCACAGCATTTGATTTTGGGGATAATACTTGTCACATAACGGGCAGTAGCGTACATATTTATCCATATTTATTCTCCTCAAAAATGATATTATCTTTCATGAACGTTTTTGACGTTGATGACAATAATCATATTACTGGCCTAATAACAAAAATACGAAATCTTTACAGGGAATTTTTATCGCTAGATGTAGCAGAGCGTGGAGCTGGGACTTCTTTCTTTGATTTTATCAAATATTCAATAAGAAGTAAAGCCTCAACTGACGGTTTGACTCTCTCGATGAGGGCAGCAACATTCGCGGCAAAAGCACTAAATCTCGCTTTGTCGATGGCTGTTGGTGCGTTAATTGGAATGGCAATAAACGGAGTCGTTTCCGCCATAGCTGATTACGCACAGCGAATCGATACTGCGGCTACAAAGACTAAAGAGGAAGCTGACGCAGCTAAAAATGCCACTTCCTCTTTAAAGGATCTAGTTGATGCCTACGAAGAACTTGGCGACAAGTCTGGTTGGAGTACAGAAGATTTTGACCAAGCAAAGGATATCCAAGAGGAACTTTTGGCTCTTGCAAAAGAACAAGGCACTCTTGACGAAAATAAAGCAAATCAGCTTGATCTTCAAAATGGAAAATATGAAGAACAGCTTGGTTTGCTGAAGGATATCACAGAAGAACAGCTCAAAGCTTCCGAATCGAAGTTGATTCAATCCAAGGATGCTCAAAGCAATAAGCTAGTTAAAACCGCAAAAGACAACAATCGTTCACATTTCTTTAGTTCTGTTTCCGCCAATACCAATCGTGGTATTATGAACGAGTTAAAAGATGCTGGTATTGATGTTTTTAATAAGAATGGTAGTTTTGGTGCGAAGGACTTGAATGATCCAGATTCTATCGCAAAGTATTATTCTGAACTTGGACGAGCACTGGATTATATTGTACAAAACACAACAGAAGCACAGAGAGCGGCAGGCGGTGCGTACAATACCGTTTATAAGTATTTAATGGATGAGCAATCTGCTCTCCGTGATGATGTAGATTCTTACAACGACTCAACGGATGCTGTTAACGAGAATGTAAACGCTCGTAGAAAGCTTCAAGCTATTGACTTTTGGAGCGACGGCAAAAGCAATGGTATGGACGTAAGCTATAGTTTCGATAAGGTCAATTCTGCAATCGAAACTCTAAAAAATACCATTGATGGGTTTGATGCAAGTAAGTTAAACGAGCTCTTATGGGGCACAAACGAAGGATTATCAGACGAGCAAGCGCAAGCTCTCACAAATCTTCGTAAAGCTTTGACCGACATGGACTTCTCTGCTGACACAAACGGTGTAAATGCGTTTATCCAAGCACTTGTTCAAGTTGGTATTGTAGCTCAGTCTTCTGCAAATGGTGTTGACGCATTGGCTGCTGGCGCACAGAAGATGGAGGATATTTCTTCCAAAATGGATGAAATCCAGTCTGCGTATAAAGCTTCTACCAGTGCAATGGAAGAGTACAATCAGTATGGCTACATGAGTCTCGATTCTCTTCAGTCTTTACTGACGATGAACACCGAGTATCTGAATTGCCTTGAGCTTGTTAATGGTAGGCTTCAGATAAATAAACAGAGTTATGCCGAGTTACTTGCTGCTGAATACGCAGAAGCTGCGGCAACAATTCTGTCTAACGCACAACATGAGGTCGCAAACCTTACTGCCGATGATACGGCTGAAAGCACTGATGATTTAAAAGAAAAAACAGAGGCTGAAAAGACTGCTCTGGAAAATCTTCTTCCTGCCTTGAAAAATGCTACTGCGGCTACTGCGACATACAGTGCGGCTCAGGAGTTTGCAAATGAAGTAGAGAAGGCCGGCGAACGCGGCGTAGATCCTGCAAAACTAGAGGAAATCACGAATCGCACAAATACTCAGCTTTCTTTGCTGTACACCAATATGAATGCCGCTTTAAAGGGTGGGCAAGCATTAACAAATCAGTTGAATGGATTCGGCTCATCTTCTAAAAATGCTGGAAAATCATCTAGTACAACTTCTAAATCTGTTGCTGACCTGTCATCTGCTTTTGATACGTTAACAAAAGCGATGAAAGAATATAACCAGTATGGCTATATTAGTGCAGACACCATGAAGTCGTTAATCGGTGTTGATGATAAGTTTACTGCTTGCTTAACTGAGCAAAATGGAAAACTTGAGCTTAACACCGCAAAATTCCGCACTTTTGTCAGAGCGCAGCTTGAGGAAGCGAATGCAGCTAATGATGGTGGCAAGTCTGCTGGCGAGATGAAGAAGATTCTCGACTGGTTGAACTCTAGTGTCGATTCTGAAACCATTTCTTTTGAGCAACTTACTGATGCCATCAAGGGCTACGGCACCGCGATGGATGAAGCCAAGGAAAAGACGGACGCTATAAAATCCGCATTTTCTGGCTTGTATGATGTTCAGCAGAAAACCAAGAATAGTCAATTCGGTGTTGGCGACCTTGATGCAACAGAAAGTAAGATAGAGTCTATTTTGCAACTGAGCAAGTTCTTTGGTGATAATAAGGATTTGATGGATAATCTCGTTGACAAAAACGGAAACATCAATCTTAACACCGAGGCATTTAAGAAAGCGACTCTTGATGAATTGGATAAGCGCATAGAAGCTGCAAACAGAACTGGCGGTGCTGCAGCTACTGCGCTTGCAAACTCGTTAAGTTCTGATAAGGCAAATATTGAAAGCGGTAAAATTTCTGTTAGTGATTATCTTGTTGGTCTTGGAACTGACCTTAAGCGTGTAAATACCGAGTTGGATAAATATCAAGCCAATTGGAACACGCTAAAAGATGCGATGGATGAGTGGAATACTACCGGCCAACTGACACAGGATACCATGCAGAAGCTGCAGGAACTTCCTGAAGAATTCTCTAACCTACTTACTTATGATGAGGACGGAAACGCTAAAATCGACGTAAAGGCACTTCGCCAAAGTTACGTTGATAAACTGAGTGCGTTTTCAAAAGAGTTTGAAGGTAGTCCGATTGGTATTCAAGTTCAGGCAATGATTGATGATGTGCGTGAGCCAACCCATGATGAGTATGTGGAGCTTGCAAAGAAGACTGCAACGTATCAGAAAGTCTTAGCACAATATACAAAGAAAATGTCTGCTATTGATTCTAACAAGGATCTATCAGAAGACGAGGCTCTCCAGCAAAAAGCCGAGGTTCAAAAGGAACTTGATGACGCTTTGGAAAAGGCTCTTCTCGAAGTTCAAGAAACCGACGCACAGGTTACAACAAAACTGAAAAAGCACTGGGATGGCGTCGAAAAGGTAATCGAGGAATTCAAGTCCGCTCTATCCGATGCAAAAGCTGTTCTGTCCTCTTTCCTTTCCCTTCTCTCCACTTTAAATGACAAATCTAATAACGACCTCAAGATTTGGGGCGATGCTATGGGCAAAGTCATCGACAAGCGGATTGAAGCCCTGAATAAGCAAAAGGAAGCTTTGGAAGAAAATAACGAAGCTACCGAACGTGCTATTGAACTTTCCAAGGCACAAGATGCTCTCGCCCGCGCCCAGCAACAGCGCACGACCCGTGTGTACACTGAGAATGGTTACGAGTGGCAGGCAAACGCCGAAGATGTGCGTACTGCACGCGAAGACCTTGCCGACAAGCAGCGTGAATGGAATAATAAAGACGCTGAAAAGGCTATTGACGACCAGATCAAGAAGTACAATGAGTTCAAGGACAAGTTGTCTGAGGTCATGGATGATATCGGCAAGAGCTGGAAGGATTACCAGAAGGAGCTTGAGTACACTGCGCAGATCCAGAAGATGAGTCTATCTCAGATGGAAGGCTCACTGGACGGATATCACAATAAGATCATTGCAAGTCTAAATACTGGCAGCGCGATCACCGGCATCCAGAATTTGATTACAAACCTTGAATCACTGATAAATACGCTAACAAAACTAAATAATCTGTATTCCATGTTTAAGACTGGTGAGTACAAAGATCTCGGCACAAAAGGTCTGTGGAATACGATAAAAGGATTCTTAAATAATGGTGGCGAAAAGGCTGCAAGTTCTGGCACATCTTATGTTAATGCAGCCAAGCAGGCAGTCAACGCTGTCAAAACCACGCTCGTTGATACTGCAACAGAAACGGGAACCGCATTAAAGAACATATTAACAACCGCGAATAACAATATTACAAAACAGGTTGTAAGTTCTGGCAATGGAATTATCAATGCGTTTACAAATATTTGGAACACGATCAAAGGTGGCGCTCAAAGCCTATTCGGCGGTTCCGGCGAAGGCGGCGGCATTGTTTCCACAGTTGTAAACGGATTTAAGGCTGTCGGTAATGCTGTTAGTAAGAGCAAGATTGGTTCCACGATTCTTGGCGGGATTGGTAAGGTTGGAACTACATTACTTAGTGGCGGAGGTAAGTTGCTTGCTGGTGCTGGAAAACTTATTGGTACAGCTGGAAGCGCCTTGGCTGCTGCTGGGCCCGCTGCGATTCCGATTCTTGCAGCTGGCGGGCTTGGTATTTATGGCGGCACAAAGGCCATGAAGAATCAGAAGAAAATCTGGTCCAATAAAGAAGATGGCTTTGGTAAGAAGGCAATAAAGTCCGTTGCTTCGTTCTTCTGGGACATAAGTCCTATTGGTGGAATCGTAAATCTGTGTAAGGACATTTTCGGTAAGAGTAAAGAAACTGCCGAGAATACAAAAGACACTGCGAATAGTAGTTCTGAAACTGCCGAAAACACACAAAAGAGCGCAACAAATCTCACAATTAACGCTACACAGATCGTATCTAAAGAAGAGAATAAAGCAACTGACGAAACAGACAAAAAGAATGACGCAACCGCCAATGAAGATAAAACAGTCAAAACGGCTGCTACAACTCTTACTGGTGCTGGTCTGGGCGCAGCTGCGGGTATGGCAGTAGGTGGACCTGTAGGAGCATTGATTGGTACTCTTTTGGGAGGTTTTGCTGGTTTCTTTTTGGGTGGTCATGCGAATGGTCTTAAATCTTCTAAAACGAATCATTTTGCAAACGTTGACGAAAGAGGTTCAGAACTTATTGTTCGTAAGCCAGCTTCTGGACGTTATACATATCTTGAGACTGGCGATGGTGTTGTTCCTGCTGATATTACCTCTCGCCTGTTTGAGATGGGCGGCAATCCAGACAAGTGGTTCAGCGATCAATTGGCAAAACATAGTTCTGCTTCTATGGTGCAAAGCCGTGACGCTGGTGGTATTTCCCTGTCTATTGGTGATGTGAATGTGAACAATCCCGTTGGTGATAGCGATGCACTGGCTCGTGAGCTGGTAAATCGTCTGCCGAACAAGGTTGTACAGGAACTGAATAGACGTTAAGCAGTACAATAAGCAAAAATAAATACGAAGTATACTTGGCTCAGGGTGGGTTGGGTAGGTTGAGATCGAGTATACATTTATAAAGGAGGGACGAGATGTCACAAAATAGTCAAGATGCAATCGACGTGTTGAGCAAAGTCATCGTAGACACGATTGAAAAGAAACTCAATGACGCAAAATTTGACAAATCGCAGACTGGCGTGGTAACTGCGGTGAGTGGGAATACATACACAATATCCGTGTTTGGAAGCCAGTATAACATTACCTCTGACCAGATTTACACGGTTGGACAGAGTGTGGTTGTGACTGCATTGCAGGGTGATATGAAGCGACTGGTATGTTCCCCCGATAATATTGGTACAATGAAAACAGTGGACAGCAAAGTCAACGTGGTTGGCAGTCAGCTGTCCATTATTGATACAGATTTTGCTGACACTATTGTTAAATACACGGATGTCAGTGAATTTTTAACGCTGAAAGATCAGGTAGACGGACAACTCAGCTTATGGTTCTACAGTGGTGTACCATCTACTGATACAGCTCCGACAGTAAATTGGGTAACGGAGGATGCAAAGAGACTGCACATTGGCGACCTTTATTATGACATGAAGGCTGATGATGCGTATAGGTGGACGGACACTTTTATATGGGAGGCTCTTAGTGACAAGAATTTATTGAAAGTTTTGAGAGCTGCGAGCCTTGAAAACGATACAGCAAATGGATCAAGACGTGTTTTTTTCACAACGCCTTCAACCCCATATAGCCGTGGTGATATCTGGGCAAGTAGTTCTGGTGATAATAAAGTTCTTGTATGTCAGACAGCGCGTCCTACAACTGAAAGCTTTAGTCGGACTGACTGGGCTGTGGCGCTAAAATACACGGATGATACAAAAGCAAACGAGGCACTGGATGCCGCTGGCAAAATAGATGGTGACCTTGTAAGCTTTAAAACGGAATATAATTCTGATTTGGAGAGTACAAAGCAGCAGATTGAAGCCCGCGTAACCACTAAAAAATACAACGAGGACATGAGCGGGCTAAATACAAGAATTTCGCTGACAGAATCTAAAATTTCAAAAAACGAGAATGCCATCGTACTGTGTGCCACAAAAACTGAAGCTCAAAAGTATGCGGATACTGCAGAACTGAACGCAAATAAAAAGCTCGAAGAGCACATCAAAACAGCAACTGAAAGCATTGATTCAAAGGTGGCTAAGACAGATTATACTGGAAAAAACATTGCTACTTTGATAAACCAGAGTACAAATACTGTAAAAATCAAGGCGACAAAGCTTAACTTGACTGGTGCTATATCTGTTGACAAAAATGGTAAAGTGGCGCTTGATTCCACCTCTGTAAACAACAGCCTTACGCAAGTTTCTGGGGATAAAATCACCACTGATACTATTACTGTGGACAAGTTGAAGGCTGGGCAGATTTTCCAGCTATTATGGAAGAACGATTCAAAAGATGCATACTCTGCTGTTGGCGAAGAGAACAAGTTGACTTTTGAAGCGGACAGCGATTATTCAGAATATATTTTTATTTTCCGTGGCTACAAAGAGAGAGAAGTTGTTGAGATTGATCCAGAGAGTGCTGCAACAAAACGGGTGCTCGAATATTTGAGCAAAGTTTCTGTTATTGTGTCGAAACCAGTCGCAGGTGAATGGAGTGGTGCAGAATATCATTGCGCCACTATGAATACGCCGAAGCTGTGTATGATTTATGATTTGAGCGCTGGCGACAATTCTACTCCAAATGTATCATACAATTCTGACACAAGTATAAAAAGTGCTTTCCGTCCGTTCTATGTAAAAGCATATGAAAAGAATAATAAATATTGCACTGAAATTACATTCTTTGACGCACAAAGCTCTGGTGAGACGGCCATTACAACAAATAACGATTTGATTATTCCATGTGAGATATATGGCGTAAAATAAGGAGGTGTTAAATTGGCGAAACCGATAATTTCAAAATTTTCCGTGATAGACGCTACGCGGGAAAATATTGTGCGGTACACATGTTACGATGACACGATCAATGAAGTGAAGTATATTATCTATGACAACGCCTCCGGCAATATTATTGTTAACCAGACAGTGAAAACCAGTGGTTCATCTTCTGTGCGTATGTTTATGTTGCCAGCGAACCTTATACATAACAGACTACTCCCCTACTATCTTAAAATTGCAGTAACAAATCAGAACGGCAATACAAGTGATTTAAGCGATGCCGTTCTTTTTTATTGCCATGAAAAACCGGTGTTAACGTTTGTTGATGTGGAAGCACGCGCTGAAAAGACGATTCCCTTCCCCGCTTTTTCATTTAATGTCGAGTATAAAAACATCGAAGAAGAGGGCGAGACACTGAATCTTTATAAATATCAGCTTTATGATTCAGACAAGACTTTGTTACATGAGGAGATATACCACGGCTCTATTTCACATGCGTTTAACGTAGAAAGCCTTGATAATAATAAGGTGTACTATGTGCGAGCAGTTGGAGAAACTGTGAACGGATATGTTCTGGACACGGATTTTTGCGCATTCAGAATTGAGTATGACGGACAACTGCAGAAACTTGAAATTGTGGCAGAGAATGAAAAAAGAGAAGGCAGAATTAAGCTTACCATTACAAAAAACGAGGACGAGCCTAATAATTTTGATTCTATTCGCGTAAAGCGTAGAGAGGTTGGCAAGTACGACTGGATTACGATTTATGAAAAGAAGATCACAAGTTCCGTTGAGCCTATTTTGATTGTATGCTATGACAAATTCGCACGTGGCAGGAAAACGAAGTATCAGTATATGGCAGTTCCTGTTGTGGATGAAATTGAACAAGTGTACACATCTACAAGTGCCGTAAGCGATTTTGACGGAGCATGGCTAATGGATAAAGACATATCATATTATGTTGGTCTTGAGCCAGCTGTCACGAATATTACGCGCAATCAAGAAGCGTCTGTGGAGACGACATTGGGAAGCAAGTATCCCATCGTATTCTATGGTAGTGAGGCAAATTATTATAGCGGCAACTTCTCTGGTGTTATTATCAAGTGGGATCGCAACAATGATGAGTTTGATTTTGATGGGTCTATTGACTATCGGGAGACTTTTATCAATTGGCTAACGAACAAAAAGCCAAAAGCATTGAAGATGTACGATGGCCGCGCATGGCTGATGACTGTGAATGGAAATGTTTCTTACTCAGATGATGAGCATCCGGATAAGGTAGAAATCTCATTTGATTTTGTAGAGACTGGCGATTTGAATAGCAGCGATGACATGAAGAACGCTGGTTTGATTTAAGGAGGTGGGCCATGACTTACTTACCTACAGAAGAAGATCTGGCCTTACTGAAAAGCCGGTCAAAAAGATTATATTGTCGTATTGAACTGCTGAATAAAGACTACCAGATTATTGATACGATCGAAGGACTTGCGTTAAGTGGTTCTAACTCGATTGACGCAGACTCAGATACACGGCGCACTTTTAATCTTGATATCTTCCCGAAGAGTGGATTCTCTATTTCTCAGTTCTCCACAGAGGAGTGGACGAGCAAGATGCTGCGCTTACAGATTGGTATGAAAGCTCCAACAAGTATGCCGCTTGTTGGGGCGGACGCGGTAAGAATACCAGAAGAAGAGATCGATGCAAAAATCAAAAATAGTGCGATATACAAAGAAAAGGACACAGAGTTAAGGCAAGCAAAGTGGAGATATAAGGTTGGCGGTTATGAACAGTATGGCAATATCGAAAATATAAACCGTAAGCGTATTATTTGGACAGATGAAAATAAAGAGAAATATGCATCTTTTGTGAAAGAGCAAGGAGATGTTGGAACATATTCGACCGTTGTTGCATCTTCAGATGGTTATACAACAAATGGCAAGACGTATGAGATTGCATACACTCCACTACTGATAGGCGGAGGAGATGTTGTTATTTCGCTGCTGAATGCAGATATCAGGTCTTATATTGAAGTGATTTTCAATGCAGCTTGTGATGCAGTTCAAAGAGATGGTTCAACTTTACAAAGTAAAATACTTGAACTTGATAGTTTTGGTGTTGACTGTATGATTTATGGGAAAACAGTACGTGTAAAAAATATGATTGCTGCTGTAGAGGGTGGTATCGCAGCAGGAAGGATATTATCTGCAGCCGATGTTGCAGCGATTGCTGGCTGTACCAAAGAAGAACTTGATAAATATTTCCATGACACAAGTGTATTTGTTGGCTATTCAATGCACGATATTCAAGGAACGATATGGGAATTGAAAGATGGTTTAACTCAGATATATAACTTCTATCACGCTTTATACTCTGGTGAGGCTGAAATACGAACTGGCACGAACTTTGTGGATACAGATGGTGTACACTGGTATGGCGCTGGCGTATATGCAATACAGCAAAATGGATACAGTTATGATGCTACAACGAACAAACTAAGCCTTTCTTGTCTTGATATGACCTGTTTGCTTGACGGCACGCTTGGTGGAACACTGACCGGATACGCAACGCGCATTCCGATGTATGACCGCAAGCTCGTGGTTAAGGATGGGGTCAACTACTACGAAGATGACAAAAAGAAGCCGCACTATGTTCGTGATTCCATTAAGGAGACATTTGAACTTTCAGGGCTGACAAAGAGTATGGTTGACTATTGGGTACGGCGAATTCCGCACGACCTAGAATATAATACTGGCACGACAATCTGGAACATTTTGACGGAGTTGAGAGACCTCTATTTTCCTTTCGAGATGTATTTTGACGACGATACTTTTGTGTGTAAAGAAATTCCGTCTGGCTACGACGACCCCGTTGTTCTGGACGAGGATACATTTAAGAGTATGGTTATCAGCGAAGATGCCAGCGTCGATTACGGTCAGATCCATAACTGTGTAGAGGTATGGGGTGCATCAAACTCCAGCGACTATTTCTGTAAGGATAAACTTGAAAAAAATGACCCAGACGGTACTGGCGAGGTCGTGTATTGTAAAAAAGGAACAAAAGAATGGAATGATGTTGTTACGCTGCTTAAAGATAATAAATTGAATATGAGCTACAACATGAACCCAAATGATACCGGCGCGTCTATTTTATTGTTAAAATTAAAACAAGCAAGTATTCAGGACGGTACAAGATTTTCGTTTATTTGCCCAGAAGATATTGCGATAAATGCAAGAATCTGTGTTGAGAACCTTGTTACGACAATCAAAACGAATCCGACTGGGGCAGGACAGTATCGGGAAACAACGCGCGCAGTGTATGGACCTATGATGTTGTTTAAGGCCGTTACCAACGAAAAAGGAGAGGACGAACCAGAAGATACCTCTCTACTAAGGAAAGGCCGTTATTACGTCATAAAATATGGCGAGCATTGGCTAAATCAGGCAACTGATGGTGCATTTACATATAAGTTCAACGCACTTACAGGCAAATACGAAAAAGAACAGCGTGATCCACAGGTGCGCTATTACCCGAAACAAATCTATAATCCATCCACGAAAAATTATGACACCGTGTATGTGAAGTATAATCCAGCAACGAATACAGAGATCCAGATATCAGACCCTGCTCTTCTTATTGAGAGCCGGGTCTATTTTATTGGTCAGTCTCAGTCTCATGCTATGACGAAGTTTGTGGATGCAATGCCGACCGCAAAACAAATTGAGGCAGACAAGATTGCGGAGGCATGTGACAACCTTGAGTACGTTGTCGTAAATGACCCAAACCGCATTGATGACTTGTACAATAGTCGGTTGACGATTGATAAAATCGGGCGAAGAAACCTTGTGTGCTCGGGTAGTGAGTTTGACGGATATACCTCGGATGAATCAGCCATGACGGTATGCAAATACACGCTATGGAAAAATTGTCGGCTGACGGATTCCATCACATTGAGTATGCACATGATTCCGTGGCTTGACGTAAATGAAAAGGTAAAATATGCAGCGAAGTACCTGAAGTCTGATATTGCAGTTGAGTGGATTATTAAAAAGATAGATAAAAACATTGGAGAAGGCACAATGAATGTTACATTGAGCCGCTATTACCCGTATTATCCCTATATCACTTATGAGAATGTCCTCAAAGAAAAATATATCGATAATAAGAAAGATACTTAATGAGAGGAGTGAGTAGATGGCATTATCATTTGAAGAATCCAAACGTATGGTCGCTGCAAGCCCCGCAATGACGATGGAGGCTTCCATAGAAGATGCTCGTCCAGTGGTTGATTGTGATGAGGATGTGGCAACCTTCTCTGTGGAAGACCAGAATTTCACCAGAAGTGGCAACTATACGTGGTTTGATACCTTCTCGGACAATGATTTTTCTACGGTTGATACCAATAAAGAAATCACACTGAGTCCGACTCAGGTAAATATCACACAGGAAAACAACAGTCAGGTCATTCCGTTTGAGATGCCGCGTTATTATGATGGTGTTGACCTGATGAGCATGACGATTCAGATCCACTATGTTAACGCTAATAATGCTGAGAACTATACCGCACCCATCAACGTGAGCTATAGTACTGATAAGATTCGGTTTTACTGGATGGTCAGTAACTATGCCACCATCAAAGAGGGTGTACTGAAGTTTGAAATTATGGCGACTGGTGCAATTACTGTACCGAGCAGCGGTGAATCGAAGAATTATCTATGGCGCACAAAGCCGAACGAAAAACTGAATGTTTTGAAATCGCTTACCGGCACCGCAATGACCGATCCGACTGGCGATGACTGGTATACTCAGTTCTTAGCTACGATGAGCCAGAAGGTTGGTGAGGCACAGACTGCTGCAACTCAGGCTGCACAGAGCGCACAAGAAGCACAGGCTGTCGTAGACGGTCTGGCCGACACACTGGCAAGCTACTACACTAAAGAAGAGGTTGATGGTTTTGTTACTCTGCTTCGGGGTGATATCGCCAAGGTTGATGGTCTAGCAAAGTTTGATGTGCAGTATGATGCTGAAACACAGACGATTAAGTTCCTGAATGGCGAAAAGATTATTAAAACCATCACACTGAACACTGACCCGAGTGCTGATTGGGTGACAGCTTTTAATAAAACTGTTGAAGCAAAAATCGATGAAAAGATTGCGCCCGTTAAGACTGAACTGACCGAGTATAAGACCAGTACTGATGCTGCCGTAAAGAATCTGCAGGATAGCGTTGGTAACTTGCCTGAGACCTTGCAAAGTGATTATTACAACAAACAGGCAACCGATAAGCTGTTAGAAGCAAAGGCTGAAAAGACCAGCGTTGAGACCGTGGCAAATGATTTGACTGTGGTAAAAAATACTGCTTCCGGTTTGCAGAATAGTATCGACACTATCAATGGCGATATTTCTGAAATTCAGGAGCAGTTGAAAAATGTGAAGCCTGACCCGAATTCTGGGCGTGAGTATGATATTACTTACGAGGATTCAAAGCTGAGCCTGTTGGAAAATGGTACTGTGAAAACGCAGGTCGTCATCCAAGGTGGTGGCGGTGGCACTGGCGGCAGTACAAGTGTTATCAAGATCGAGCGTCTGGATGGCTCTGCGCTAACTGTGATTGCTGGTGACTCAGCTATTATCAATTTCAAGTTCTCTTCTGTGGACAATTCTGGCGATGACACTGGTTCCGCTACTGGCGTCTGGTATGTCGGCAATACAAAAGTTGGCACGCAGACCGTTATCCAGGGAAAGAACAGCTTTGACGCAACCCAGTATCTGCACAGCGGTGACAATACTGTTAAGCTGCAGGTGACTGATAGTGTGGGCAGTGTTGGCACAAAGACTTGGACCGTCAATGTTGTTGAGTTCTATCTGGAGAGTACTTTTGATGATACGCTGGTATACAGTGGTGAGGTCACCTTCCGCTACACTCCGTATGGCAATATTGCAAAAACTATCAACTTTACGATTGATGGAAAGATTCTTGGCTCTACCACAAGCAGCGTTACTGGCAGACAGCTGACTTATGCTATTCCTGCACAGACCCACGGCGCACATTTGGTAGAAGTTTCCATGACTGCTGAAATCAATGGAAAACAGGTCACCAGTAATAAGGTTGTCAAAGATATCATGTGGGCAACTGAAGGCAATACAACTCCTATCATCAGTTGTGCCACAAAGACAGCAAGTGCAAAACAGTATAGCAATGTTGCAATCAACTATACCGTTTATGACCCTTCCAGCTCTACGACCACTGTAACACTGGAGGTTGACGGCGCTAAAACTGCAACTCTGACTGTCGGACGCACTATGCAGACATGGACATGGAAATCCGCTGATATTGGCACTCATACGCTGAAAATCGTATGCGGCTCCGTAAGCAAGGAGATCAGTGTCGAGATTAAAGAGCTTGGTATTACGATTGAGCCCGTTAAGACAAATCTGGCTTTTGATTTTAACCCTGCTGGCAAGACTAACGCTGACGAGACCCGCTTGTGGTCTGATGGCAATACAAGGCTGACTGTAAGCGATAATTTTGACTGGTCTAACGGTGGCTATCAGCTGGACGAAGATGGTGATACCTACTTCTGTGTGAAGGCTGGTACAACTGCAAATATCAGTTATAAGTTGTTTGGTGATGACGCAAAGAAGTTGGGTAAGAACTTTAAACTTGTGTTTAAGACTACGAATGTCAAGAACTACGATGCTACGGCACTGACCTGCTTGAACGGTGGTATCGGTTTGAATATTCAGGCGCAGAAGGTCACATTGACCAGTGAGCAGAATAGCATCGACCTACCAACTTGTGAAGACGACTTTATGGAATTTGAATTTAATATTCTGCCAGACAGTCAGTACAAGGAAATGGTTCTATGGTTGGATGGTATTCCCTGTCGTGTTGAGCTGTATGACGCAAGCGACAACTTTACACAGGCTTCTCCGGTAGGCATTACGATTGGTTCTCCTGATTGTGACGTGCTTGTTTACCGCATGAAGTCCTACATGATGAACCTGACGGACGACGAGATCCTCGACAACTTTATTGCAGACGCAAAGAATGCAGAGGAAATGATTGAGCGCTACACCCGCAATGATATTACGGATGTGAGCGGCGAACTGAATCCTGATCTACTGGCTGAGAAGTGTCCAGACCTGCGCATTATCAAGATCTCTGCTCCGACCTTTACGACTGGTAAGAAGAACGAAGTGCCTAACACAACTATTCAGCACATTTATAAGAATGGCCGCGCCGTGGAAGACAACTGGATCGCCACTGGTTCACACAAGGGACAGGGCACTAGCTCTAATGCATACGGTGAATCTGGTCGTAATATTGATATCAACTGTTCTGGTGGTTTCACCTTTGGTGATGAGAGCACTGGCAGCAAGTATGCATTTACAGAAAACAGCGTTGGTGAGAAGTATTTTAACATCAAAGTCAATGTTGCTTCTTCTGAGAATGCAAATAATGCTCTACTGGCAGACGAGTTTAACGAGTTCAACCCGTACATTCGTCAAGCTCGCAAGGACAACCCGAAGGTACGCGACACCATGGCATTCTACCCCTGTGTCGTTTTTATTCAGGAGACCGACACCACAAACGCAACTGTCTTCAAGGATGGTCAGTGGCATTTCTATGCTTGCGGCGATTTTGGCAACTCAAAGAAGAATAGTGACACAATGGGTATGGACCCGAACAATCACAAGGAAGTTATTATTGAGATTGATAATAACACCGATGCACAGACACGTTTCCTGAGCGGCGACTTCTCTGAGGAAACTTGGGATGGCGACCACAGCTTTGAGTTCCGTTACATCAATAAGAATTGTACCGATGAAGAGATTCAGGCAGCTAAAAATGCGTGGATTCGCGTACAGAACTGGGTTGTGAATGCAGATGATGCAGAGTTCAAGAAGAACTTTGAGAACTACTTTATTAAAGATTCTACCCTGTTCCACTATCTGTTTACTGAGCGTCATACTATGGTCGATAACCGTGCAAAGAACGTATTCCCGCACACGACTGACCTTGTGCACTGGGATTTCTGTTTTGACTACGATAACGACACTGCAATGGGCAACGATAACGAGGGCGGTCTGACCCTGAGTTACGGCTACGAAGATATGGACACTATCGGTACAAAGAGTGTGTTCAACGCACACGACTCTAAGCTGTGGTGCAAGATTCGTGACCTGTTTGCAGATGATCTCGCAAAGATGTTCCTGAACCGCGAGAGTGCTTTAGCATGGAGTGCTACTCGTATTTTGAAAAAGTTCGAAGACTATCAGGACGTAAAGCCAGAGAAGTTGTGGATCATGGATATGCGGCGTAAGTATTTCCGCACTTATGAGGATAATGGCACAACCAGCTATCTGCCAATGATGCACGGTAACAAACGCCACCAAAGACGCCAGTTCCAGCGGTATCAGGAAAAATACATGGCATCTAAGTATACGGGTGCTGCTTGTACCTCTGACGATATGACCATTCGTGGTTATACTCCGACCAACTGGACAGGTGTGAAACCCGATGGCACTTTCCATATTGTCCCCTATGCCGACACTTATGTCTCTGTACGGTATGGTTCTAACCCTGTGAAGGTGCGTGGTAAGCGCGGTCAGACTTACGAGATTCAGTGCCCGATTGCAGCTATGAATGATACAGAAGTTTATGTTTACAACGCTTCTATCATCCAGAGCATTGGCGATATTTCTGGTTTCTATCCCGGCTATGTTGATTTCAGCCACGGCGTAAAATTGACTGACCTGAAGATTGGTTCTGCCGCCGAGGGCTACAAGAATACGAATCTGACTGACTTTGCAGTTGGCAACAATACACTGCTTGAGCATTTGAACCTGCAGAACGTGCCGAACCTGAAGAAATCCATCAGTCTGACCGGCTGTACGAATCTGGAAGAGTTCTATGCTGGCGGCTCTGGCATTACCGGCGTCGCGTTTGCTAAGGGTGGCAAGATTCGAAAAGCTGAATTGCCTGCGATCGCAAGTCTGAGCGCTAAGAACCTGAATTATCTGACAGACCTGAAGGTTACAGATTATAAGAATATCACCACATTGACTGTCGAAAAGTGCCCGACTATCGACTTGATTGGAATGCTGACAAAGTGCACGAACTTGAACCGTGTGCGTTTGACTGGCGTTGATTGGCAGTTGGATGATACTTCCCTGCTGGATCGTCTGTTAAAGATGACCGGCTTGGATGAAAATGGTTATAACACTGATCATTCTGTTATCGAGGGCAGCGTCCATGTACCCATTATGCGTGAGCGTCAGCTGGCAGAGTTTACGGCACAGTGGCCTGATTTGAATATCACTTATAACACTCTGGTTCAGCAGTTTAAGTGGACGTTCGTAAATAAGGACGGTACGGTACTTGATGAACAGTACATTGATAAGGGTGATAAGGCCGTTGATCCTGTTACACGTAAAGAGAACCCGATTCCGACACCTACTGCCGAAAGTACGATTTCTACGGACTTTACTTTCAGTGGCTGGGACACCGAGTTTACGACTGTTTTTAGCAATCAGACTGTCACTGCAACTTATACCGAATCTGTGCGTAAGTATACTGTCCGCTATATGAACCGTGGCGCTGTGTTGAAGGAAACTGTTGCTCCGTATGGCTCTATGGTGCTGTATGACGGCGATACTCCGACTTATACCTCTGAGGAAACTGCTTTTAAGTATTACCTGTTCAGTGGCTGGGATAAAGGTGGTTACGTCACCGGCGATAAGGATATCAATGCTGTTTATGATAGCTGCGAGTATTCTTCTACCTACTTTGACGGTAAGGAAATCGGTCAGCTTCGCCCTGTTGAAATTTATGCGATGAACAAGGTTGGCGTTGAGCAGAATGTTGCCACGCCAAAGGATGAAGTTTCCATCAAGCTTGGCAACGATTTCTCTTATGAGGACATCACTGAAAAGGTTCTTATTAGTAAACCGCAGGTGTTTGATGGCAAGAACTACATTGATACCGACCTCAAGCTGTTTGAAGAGGACAGAGATTTTGTGCTGGCTGTTGACTACAAGATGGATGTCACAAATGCAAATAACACTGTTTTGATGCAGTGCTTTGAGCAGAACGGCATGAACGGTATCCGTCTGTGGAACTCAACTGGCGTCAAGATGACTTGGGGTATTGACTCTGCAAATGGTGTCGCTGCCGGTTCTCGCGATATGACTGTTATCCGGCACATTAAGGGTGATAACGCACTGTATGTCTATTCCTCTAATATCTATGGTTCTGCACTGAACTATACAAAGATCACTCGTACTCGCTCCACAAAGACGAATGCCACTCTGGTATTTGGATGTGCAAAAGCAGACGATGGTGCTTACGAGCGCCACGCTAAAGGTACGGTTTATTGGTCTAAGCTTTGGTACGCAGACCTTGGCGATGCTGCTTGTCGCGAATTGGCCGCATGGACACACGATAACCTGATTGTTGAGGTAGCAAGCTTTAAGAACTACTACTTGAGCGACAATTCCAACAAGCGTTGCTCTATGACATTCTTGCAGAAGGATACGCTGGGTCAGGACATGGTACTGAGTTCTTCTTCTAACAATGCTGGCGGTTGGGGCAGTACTTCTCTGCGTGAGTATCTTGACTCTCGTCTGGTTGATGCTTTGCCGATTGGTTGGAAACAGCTTATCAAAAAGGTCAAAGTACCGAGTTCTGCCGGAAATAAGAGTAAGGAAATTGTGACTTCGGACTGCTACTTCTTCATTCCATCTGCGATTGAAGTAAGCTCTTCGATGATTGACGAGCCTTACGTCTACGAAGGTCAAACAATCAGCTACATGACCGGCAATGAATCCCGCGTCAAGCACAATGCAGAAGGTAGGGCAACAAAGTATTGGCTGCGCAGTCCGTTTGCGACCTATGATGGATACTTCTATGCAATTGAGGAGACCGGTGAGCTGTATGGTTTCCATTATCCCTCTGAGCAGTTAGGGGTAACCGTGATGTTCAGCATTTAAGGAGGTGTTGATAGTGTATTATAAGGTACTTAAAGACGGTCGAGTGATCGATGCTCTTGACCGCCTTCAGTTTGTAAAGTATCAGCCCAAGCACGATATCATGGTGAATTGCACCGAAGATGACGCACAGGGTATTATCAGCAGCAACGGCAAGTATATCTGGCACGTTGAAGGCTATTACCTGATTCCGTCCCCGGAATATGACACTGTAACGCTTGAGCCGATTGACAAATACGAATATGACCAAATCAAGGCCTTGGGAGGTACAACTCCCGAGGCCATTATTGATGCCTATACACTGACGTTAATTCAAGGAGGTCTACTGTGATGGAGAAGATTTTCACTGAGTTCGTCGAGAGTATGCACAGACTCTATAAGAATGGAATGGTACAGGATAAATTTGTGGAGAACTTGCTTGAGGGCAAGAAGATCTCATTGGATGATTACCTGTACATTGTGAACGGAAAGGAGGTGTGATATGTATACCTTTTTAATTAACGAGGATAACAGTGTCACAGCGAGTCTGACTGAACGTATCATGCAGCGGAGCAAGCTGGTGGATAATTTGCACTTTCTTGCCGATCAGACCTATAAAGGTGTAGATATTAGTGACTATACAGTTATGCTGGAGTACGTTTTACCTGTGAGCAAACGCTATAAAACTGAGATTCTACAAAAGTCAAAAGATTTGTACAAGAACCGGTTGGAATATCTTCTGCCTTTTGATACGGGTCTGACTAGTGAGGCTGGCGACATTGAGTTCCAGCTGACCTTTGTTCATGTCGAGATGGACTCTGAAGGACAGACGATTCAGCGCGTGCGTAAGGCTGGCCCCGGCGTTGTACATATTATTCCCATCAGCAAGTGGTCTGATTTGATCCCTGATGAAGCACTGAGCACGCTCGACCAGCGTATTATCGCACTGGAGGCTCTGAACAAGGCGATGACTGACCGCTTCAACACTAGTCTGGCTAACAAGGCTGATAACATCACTTACGATGAAGAGCATCGTATTCAGCTTACCTCCGAGGGCAAACCCATTGGTAACGCTATTAAGATTACGACTGAAACTGTGGAAACTGAAGATGGTAGTATGCGTGTTGTCCCATTCTAACCATCGTTTAAAGCGAGGTGAAAAGAATGGCATACAAATACTCGAAGCTTGGTTACGGTAACGCAGAAGACGTAGAAGCCGCGATTGCGCTTGGGTTGATTGATGGCAAAGACATTATTATCACAAAAGATACATCAGAATTCATATACGTCCGGGACGACTTATCTATTCAAAAGGTAGCGCCTCGGATGCTTTGTTTTGATAGTATTCCGGCGGCAAATGAGGCAATCAACCAGAATGACGCGACTTATGCAGGTCAGACCGTAATGATACGAGGCAAAGACGACAAATATGAACCGTGGGTCGTGCAGCAAAGCGCGGAGTCAGGTCGGTTCTTCGTCGAGCCTTTTCAAACTCAATCCACAAATTTCCAATGGACTGAATTCTAATAAGGAGGAAAAATATGGCACAAGTAAAATTTGCGTATGGTACGAAAGCACGGTACGATGCCCTTGCTCCAAAAGACATGGACACACTGTATTTTACGACCGATACGTTGCAACTGTTTAAGGGTGCAACTGAGTACACCAAGAGCACTAAGATGGTGTCTTCCCTGCCCGCAGCTGGTCAGGTTCAGGGCATTATTTATTTCCGCATGACAGACTACACCATGCATATTTGGAATGGCGTGGAGTTTGTGCAGCTGAACAAAACAACCGTTACTCAGATCCCGGCGGATGCCACCAATGACGATATCCCGACCACCAAGGCTGTTGCCGACTATGTTAATGCCAAGGTTGCAGCGGTGGAAGGTATTAAAGGTAAGTTCGTTACAGATGTTACTTATAATGCTGGCGTGTTGAGTGTGGCAAAGGGTGACGAACCTGTTACCACTACTCTGACTGGTATTGTTCATGAGCCCACTTACGATGCAGAGACCCGCACCATCAAGATGCCCGTATTTGGCGGTGACACTCTGACGATTGCGTTGGGCAAGGATTTGGTTGTAAAGAGCGGCGTCTATAATACTGAGACCCATGAAATCGAACTGACTATCACTACTGGCGAGGTCATCAAAATTCCTGTTGGTTCTCTGATTGATATTTATATCGGTGTGGCAACTTCTACTGCAACCGTGACCGTTTCTGACGACAATAAAATCAGTGTTGCTGTGCGCGTGTCTGCAAAAGCCAATAACTCTATCACAATTGAAGATGATGGCTTGTATGTGGCTGTGCCTGATGCTTATACCAAGGCTGAGACTGACGCAAAAATCAAGAAGGTGCAAGACCAGCTAGACGGTCATTCCAAGGATGCTGTGGTGCACATTACCGCCGAAGAGCGCAAGGCTTGGAATGCAAAGGTATCTCAGGATGAGCTGACCGCCGCGAAATCAGAAGTAATTTCTGCCGCTGCTGCTGATGCTACTAAAAAGGCAGATGCCGCTCGCGATACTGCTAAAACCTATGCAGACGGTTTGAATACTGCTATGGATAATCGCGTTAAGAGTGTCGAGGGGGCTCTGACTTGGAAGGCTATTGATGATTCCGGCGCGAACGCTGAGACATAATAATCTAACATAAATCCCTACACTCTGTAATGGAGTGTGGGGTTATTTTTATCGAAAAGGAGTTTCATGATGTCAAAATTATCACTTTTAGAGATTGCACAATCTCAACTCGACAAGACTCCAGTGATCGACGGACAGCTTATTGTCTGCCTTGACACCGGAAACGCCTATCGAGATACTGCTACGGCTCACGTAAAAATCGGAAGCGATTTAGAGGTTGTGAGCGACTTACCATTGGCTCCTCTAGCCGAAAAAATCTATTATCTGAAACCTGATAAGCTGTATGCGTACTTGGGCGGCAACTGGACACTGCTGAACGATAAAACTATCGATTTAGATAAAGTTATCGCAAAGCTGCCTGCCGGAAGTTCGACTGCTTTGAATGACGATGTGGAGATCATTACACAGGATACAGACACTACGCAGGCGCATTATTACCGGCGCAAGCTAGTAGTGATTTGGGAGTATATCAAAACAAAGGCACAGGATTTCTTTGCGGCGAAAAACCACAAACATAAGAAAGCGGACATCACCGACTTCCCTACCTCGATGCCTGCAAGTGATGTGTATCCGTGGGCAAAGGCAGCAAAAAAGCCGAGTTATACTAAGGCTGAGATTGGATTGGGAAAAGTAGATAATACTGCGGACGCTGACAAGACTGTTAAGCGGGCAACTACTGCCGGAACAGCAGACAGTGCAAATAGTGTGGCATGGGAAAATGTGAAAGACAAGCCGACAACATTCCCTGTTGAAGCGCACAACCATGATGACCGCTATTATACAGAGGCTGAAATCAATACCAAATTAAATGGCAAAGCACCAAACGAGCATACACATCAATATTTATCTCTGTACGAAGCCCGTCCAGCAAACATCAATTTTACCAAGTCAACAAATGGTACAGGTGCAATGTTTCATTTTGTTGCTACATCGTCCACTACAACCGGAAAGCCACCTGCCGATTCAAGTATTTTACAACTAAATTGGGATAATAGTGGGGGCTGGGATTCTCAATTAGCATTATCCACAACAGCAAACCCTCATGTATATTATAGAAATCAGCAAAACGGAACGTGGGGTAATTGGAGTACGCTGCTTGATAATTTGAATTATACAGATTATGTAGCTAAGAAAGAACACACACATACCAAATCACAGATCACCGACTTTCCTGCTTCGCTTAAAAATCCGACTGCTTTGACGATTCAAACTAACGGCACAACTGCCGTTATTTACGATGGTAGCGCTGCAAAAACAGTCAATATCACGAAAGGCAATATCGGACTTGGAAATGTTGATAATACTGCCGATGCGAATAAATCAGTTAAGTATGCCACAAGTGCCGGAACTGCTGATAGCGCGACAACATCTAATGGTGTAAAAGACTACAATGACGCTAATAGAACTATCAAGATTGGTTTCGCTGGCGCTGGGCTGACTTCAGAAAATTTAACTCATATTGCAGGCTATACAGACAATGGTACAAAAATCAAAGATGTGTCTAAGGACGTGCTGAAGAGTTGGATTGGATTGGGGAATTATCTACCTCTTATCGGTGGCACGATGAGTGGTCAAATTACGAAATCCACTGGCGGGTCTTGGATTGGTGATAGGGACCGCGCTGCAATAAAGAGTAGCTATGCGGGTGATAGTTCTTATGGTGCTGTTGCTGCTATGGCGACAAAGAACGGTTACTGGACTATGGGTAACCTTGGCGGCAATGAGAGTCTGATCTTCAATTATTCTACTGACGCGAACTATAATGCTGGCAATAACAGCACTGAACAAGTCTATCTCCCCGCTCAAGCCGGTACTATCATTACAAGTGCTACTATCGGCAGTCAGTCTGTTAATTACGCTAATAGGGCGGGCAATGCCACGAACGCTACAAATGCCACGAACGCAACGAATGCAGCAAACGCTACAACAGCTACAAAACTTTCCTCTAATGCTGGTTCTAATAATCAACCCGTCTACTTCTCTGGTGGTAAGCCCGTTGCAATTGGATACACAATCGCTAAGAGTGTCCCAGCTGATGCAAAGTTTACTGATACAAACACATGGCGCGGTATTCAGAATAATTTGACAAGTGATAGTACAGATCAAAGCCTTAGTGCCGCACAAGGTAAAGCTTTGAAAACATTAGTTGATGGTAAAGCACCTGCTTCACATAAGCATACAAAGTCCCAAATAACAGATTTCCCAACTTCTATGCCTGCAAGTGATGTATCTGCATGGGCTAAAGCAGCTACAAAACCAAGCTATACCAAGGCTGAGGTTGGACTGGGCAACGTGGACAACACTGCGGACAAAGATAAGAGCGTGAAGTATGCTACGAGTGCTGGATCGGCTACAACAGGATTGAATGGTGTATCGACATGTATTTTTGATTTAAGTAGCAACAACGGATCATGTGTGCGTTTTTATAATGGATTGCAGATTTGTTTTGGCAATTCAAGTAAAAGTAGTGGAGTAGTTTTCAAACTACCATTTGCAAACGATAACTATGCAGTTGTGGTAGGCGGTTCTGATACACTAAAAAATGCATGGTATGTGGCAGGAGGTAGAACAACAACAGGATTTAATCCAAACCAAAATGGTTTTGCTGTATTATTTCATTGGATTGCAATCGGAAATTGGAAATAACTGAGTTAAAAAGAAGGTGTGTTAATTGAAAGAAAAGAATATTATTGTTGGCTATTATGTGGCGAAACCGATTGTTACACAAGAAGAATGTGACGCTTATTCTACTATGGCGCAAATTGTAAGTACTCATAATAGTCAAGTTGCAGCTGGTGATAAGTATTGGGAAATAGACGATAAAGAAGATCGATATGAAGTGATTGAAGGAAAAAACGTTCCATCCGAAGATACTATGCTTGATGGCGCTAAGAAATTCAAAATTTCAGAGTCTAAAACAGTTCTCTCTGAACATCTTGCCTCTCACCCGCTTCAATGGACGGACGGCAAGTATTATAGTGTTACTAGTGAAAAACAGGCTCTGCTGACTTCTAATCTATCTCTATATCAGCTTGCTGTATCAAATGGACAGTCTTTTACTTTAAAATGGAATACCACTGGCGATGAATGCACCGTATGGAAGTATGATGACCTTGCCGCACTGGCTTTGGCGATTGGTACATATGTACAACCGTTTGTGTCTCATCAACAAGAATTAGAGCTCGACATTAAAGCTTGTACCACAATGGAAGAGCTGGATGCAGTCGAAATCAACTACGACCCTGTTCTGAAGCAATATCTGGAAACCGTTGGGTTGAAGGAGGTCACTGAATGAACAAAATCGTAAAGAAGTATAAAGAATTATCGAAATGTGCGCTTCTCTTTTTGATAGGAGGGGCGCTTTATTATTGCATCGAGATTTTATGGCGAGGTCACTCACACTGGACTATGGCTGTTGTGGGCGGTATCTGTTATGTGGTCATCGGCGGGTTGAATAATTATATTCCGTGGGAAATGCCCATGTGGGAACAGGGTCTTGTCGGTGCGTTATTTGTGACTGGTATGGAGCTTGTTGTCGGCATTCCACTGAACCTGATGCTGGGGTTACATATTTGGGACTACTCTTCCCTGCCCTTTAATCTGCTGGGTCAAATCTGTCTGCCATTTACTGTACTATGGTTTTTCCTTGCCTTGTTGTGCATTTATGTAGACGACTGGATGCGCTATATCATGTTCCACGAGGACAAGCCGCACTATCACTGGCGTAAGGTATGTAAACCGAAGCAGTAAACAAACTAAAAGTATATGTAAAAACAGAAAGAGCCCCGGGCTGTTACACCCAGAGCTCTCCCGCCACACACCTATACAAAGATAGGACGTCACAAATTCGCTCGACGAATCTTTGACACGCCCATTCTATCATAGTGTGAATTTTTTGTCAACCAGAATCGAGGTGATGAAATGATTGGTTTGTTGACTGCCGCACCAACTCATGCTCCGGGTGTTATCAGCTTTACAATAGAACAGCTTTGGCAAATGATTCTAAGTATTGCTGGTGGCATTACGGCTATTTCAGCTGCTGTTGTCGTTATTGTAAATGCAATCAAGAAGGCAAAAGAACCTGACACGAAACAGAACTTGAAGCTTACTGAACACGACAAACATCTGGAAGATATCGACCGCAAGCTCAAGAATGATAAAGAGGTTTTGGATTTATATCGTTCCAAGCTTTTGTCACTTGAAGAGCATCAGAAGGAACAGGATATCGTAGTTGAAGACCATGGACGAAAAATCGCTGGCGTGGAACAGCGTGTAAATAAGAGTGAACATGGTATCAATGTGATGATGAAAGCTCTGCTGGCTCTGCTTAGTCACGGTATTGATGGTAATGCTATCGACCCCATGAAGGAAGCTAAGGCTGCTCTTGAAAGTTACCTGATTGACGGACAAAATCTAAAAGACATTTAATACATAGCTCGGTACGTGTGTGCCGGGCTTTATTTTTTATTCAAAACAGGAGGTATTACTATGGCAAGTATTGTTAATGAGATCGTCTCTGTTATTGTGAAACTGGTTATCACTGTTGCTGGCACCGCATTTATGACCTATGGCATTCCCTACCTGAAACAGATCGGTATGTATAAGATCGTCCAGATGGCTGTGCGTGCCGCTGAGAAGTTGGGTGTTACCGGCGCAATCAAGAAAGCTGACAAGAAGAAGTATGTTATTGCTGCATTGGAGAAGATGAATATCAAGATTACTCCCACTATCGAGATGATGATTGAGGCCGCAGTCAAGGAGATGGATATCCAGAACGAGAAAATCAATGCAGAACTTAAGAAGGATTGAAGGTGTGGCTCTATGAGCATTATTACATATTCTATGAAGAAGGACTGGAACAAGAAGCTGTCCAAGAACTTCTGCGCCTATGAATTTGCTTGCAATGACCGGAGCGATGAGTTCAAGGTGGCAACTGAGCTGGTAGAGACTCTGCAGCAGATTCGTGACTACTTTGGAAAGCCGGTTCTAATCAGCTCTGCCTACCGTACTCCTGCATATAACATTTCAATCGGGGGCAGTTCTCGCAGTCAGCATTGTCTGGGCACAGCAGCGGATATTCACATCAATGGTGTTGACCCAATTCGTATTGCACTGTACGTAGCCTCCCTCCCCTACTTCCAGAAGCATGGCGGTATTGGCTATTATAGTCGAGCACAGGTGACTGGCGGCTTTGTTCATGTTGATGTGCGTGAGACTCCTAGCCGCTGGATCAGTAAAAGTGGCACTGCATATCAGGTCGTGAGTAAAATCATGCCAACGATTCGTCAGGGCTCTAAGGACTGCACTGGCGGCGTGTCTTATGCTGTAACCGTGTTACAGCGGCATTTAGGCTTAAAGGTAGATGGCATCTTTGGCGCTGGTACAAAAGCTAAGTTGGTAGAATGGCAGAAAGCACATGGATTAGCTGCTGACGGCATCTGCGGAAAGGCAACATGGAGTTCGTTTTGATTTGATTGTTGACATCTAAATTTGTATAGGATATAGTGTATCTATCATGTATGGAGGTGCGCTATGTCTGTTGTTGTTCGTGGCTATCATATTGGGGAAGGTAGACCTAAAGTCATAATCCCAATCGTTGAAATGACTGAATCAAAAATTTTAGAACGCGCTTTTGAGTTTTCAAGGCTTCGTATTGACTGTGTAGAGTGGCGTGTTGATTGGTTTGAGCAATGCATGGATGCGCATTCTGTGGTGTCTTGTCTGCAAAAACTTCGTGTAGCACTAAGAGACAAGCTTCTGCTGGTGACCTTCCGTACCAAGGCAGAGGGCGGCGAAGCGTCTTTGACCCACAAAGAATATTTAGATTTTATCAATACGGTAATAGATACTGACTGTGCCGACCTTATCGACATTGAGTTCTTTACAGCCGGAAATGATATTCGTGAGCTGATAGACAATGCACATTCTTCTGGAGTTGTGGTTATATGTTCAAGCCACGATTTTCAAAAGACGCCTGATAAAGATGAGCTCATTTCTCGTATGGTCAAAATGCAACAGGTCGGAGCTGATTTACCGAAAGTAGCAGTTATGCCGCATAACAGCACGGATGTATTGACTTTACTGGCCGCTACAGTTGAAATGAAAAACAAATATTTTTCTACTCCTATTGTTACAATCAGCATGGGTAAACTTGGTGTCGCCAGCAGATTGTGTGGAGAGCTGTTTGGCTCCGCCATGACTTTTGCCAGCGCTGGAGACTCAAGTGCTCCCGGACAGATGGGGCTGGATGTTGTCAACGCCGTGTTAGACTCAATAGCGGAATAAAAACAGATGGGGTATTGATCCTTAATTGGACCAGTACCCCATTTTTTAGCGTTTTACTTTATAACAAAAAGGCGCTGGAGAGTGTCTATGCGCCTTGGTTTAAATATATTGTTTCAAATGCGATTTTCAATTTTATACATCGTTTGTAGGAGCAACGATTGTCACATCAAAGCTCTTTGGTTTAAGACTCAAAATCGGATTTGACGATTATACTTTATAGCGCGGTTTCAGAATTGGTGTAGTAGTGGTGTAGTAAGTGCAATTTCAGCATTTTTATTTACGAATCAACGTTATTATTTTAAAAATCAAGGGGTTTTGCAATTTTTCTTTGTTAAGAATTTATGACGCCCAAAAATCGCACCCTACTACGCAAAAAAGCGGTGTGTCCTTGACAGGACGCGCCGTCTTTTTTATACTTATAGCGCATTACAAAAACACAGCTGACGCGCTTTGCGGCAGAACGGAGGATACTTTGACAGACAAAAAGCTGATCTCATCTTTACAGGGGCTGCGGGCAGTTGCATTTCTGAGCGTGGTCCTGTCCCATTGCGGCGCACCGTGGCTGGGGCCGTGGGCAATTTCCGTATTTGTGGCGCTATCCGGTTTTCTGATGACCTGCAACTATTACGACCGCCCGCGCACAGCACCGGGACTGCGGTCCGCCATAGCCTTTTCTCTGCAAAAAATACGCAAGCTGTACCCGCTGCACCTTATAATGATGGCTGCCGCGTTGTTATTTGTGCTGAAGTGGCTTCTGGCGCAGCCCTCTGCCTGCGGGGTGCTCTCCTGTGCGGCGCAGCTTGTGGTGAGCATTTTCCTGCTGCAAACATGGATCCCCTCCAGCCGTTTCTGGTTCTGCCTGAACGGAGTGGCGTGGTATCTTTCGGTACAGGCTTTTCTGTATGCCATCTTTCCCCCGCTTCTCGCCGTACTGAAAAAGGCCGATGTCCGCAGGCTGCGTTGCATTGCCGTCGTGATCTTCTGCGTGCAGTGTCTTTTCTCCCTTGCGGTCTGGAAAGCCGGGCTCAGCGGAAAGGCCGCCTTTTACCTGACCTATCTGTGCCCTGTGTTCCGGGCGGGAGATTTTACCATCAGCTGCTGCATGGGCTGCCTTTACCACAGCCGCAAACAGGAGAGCGGCCTGCCGGGCGGTGCTTTCTCCCTGCTGGAGCTTGCCGCTGTGCTGCTTGCGGGCGGCTGCCTGTTTATCGCCGCCAAGCAGGTGGGGGTTCTGGGCGCGGTGGCCTTCCGGTACAACGTGCTGTTCACACCCTCTGCGGTGCTGCTGGTCTGGCTGCTTGCCGTGGGCAAGGGAATCATTTCCCGGCTGCTTTCCGCAAAGCCGTTTTTGTGGATGGCCGGGCTGTCCCCTTACGGTTTTCTGATCCATCAGGTGCTGATCCGGTATATGGAGTGGACTGCGGACAAGTTCAGCTTTACGGTACATCCTGTGGTCTGGACCCTGACCGTATATCTGCTCACGCTCTGCCTGAGCAGCTTTTACAAGGCGCTGGAACGCCGGGTGCGGCAGCGCCATACCCAAACCGGCGCATAACAGTAAAACACAAGGCCGCTGCACGGAACAATGTGCAGCGGCCTTGTTTGGGTCTGATGGTTTATTTTTTACTTCACGCCCGCCTTTTTGGTGGTAAAGCGCTGGTAGGCGGGCAGCGGCAGCAGCACGCGGCCTGCCAGCGGCTGCACCTGCACCGACACCTGCTTGCAGGGGGCGCACTCGCCGTCCACTGTGGCAATGATGGGTCCGCGGCCATCTGCTGCCCGCAGACTGACCGATTTTGCGCGGCGGTAGATAAAGTAGGGCTTTGCGGCCTCGGTCAGCTGGCCGTTTTGAAAGTGCTGGCCGTTTTTGTACAACATCAGCAGTTTTGCAATGACCCGGCGGCTGACCTTGCGCACGATGAACACATCCAGCCAGCCGTCATCCGGCTGTGCCTCCGGCCCGGCCATAAAACCGCCGCCGTAGGCGCGGCCATTGCACACTGCGCACATCAGACAGTCCACGGTCAGCACCTCGCCGTCAATGACGTACTCCACCCTGCGGCCGATATGCCCGCACAGCTGCTGAACAATAGACAGCGCATAGGCTGCCTCGCCGCCGCACAGCGGGATGCGCCGGAACTTGGGGATGCCGTAGGCCACCTGTGCGTCCAGACCGGCGGCGCAGATGGTGGCAGAAAGCCCCAGACTGGTGCGCATCAGGTCGATGGGCACTGCCCCACCGGCCAGCTGAGCGTCCAGATCCAGAAACTCCTCCTTTGTACCGTAGGTGCGCAGAAAGTCGTTGCCGCTGCCATAGGGCAGGCAGCCCACGGCGGTCTTATCAAAGCCGTGGGCACCGGTGAGCGCCTCGTTGAAGGTGCCGTCACCACCGGCGGTAAAAATGTGAAGCTCCACCCCGGCCTTCTGGGCGGCAGCGGCGGCTGCGCGGGACAGCTCCCGGGCATGGCCTGCGTGGGTGGTGACGCGGATGGTGTAGTCCTCCGGGGCAAGCCCGGCACCGGCAGCAGCCGCCGCGATCTGCTGCGGCAGGGTGCGGGTACAGTCGGCCTTTCCGGCTGCGGGGTTCAGAAGAAACAGCGTGTGCATCGGGGTCCTCCCTGTTGTAACTCTATTTCCTCTATAATAGTCGAAAACCGTGCCGGTTGCAAGCAAAAACGCTATTTTCTTATAGGGTTATGGTCTCATCCTCCCGCAAAACGATGCTGCCATCGGCGGCGCAGTCTGCTGTCCAGTGCTGCCCTACGCAGGCAGTTCCGGCAGCAATGCGGTTTGCAAGTGCCTGCTCCACCGCCCTGTCCACCTGACGGCGCAGTTCCCGCGCACCATAGGCCGATTGCGCCCGGGCAGCCAGTGCCGCCCCCACCTGCGGGGTGTGGCGCAGCCGGTAGCCGCTGCGGGCGGCGCGCTGCTCCAGCTGACAGAGCATTTTTTCTGCAATGGCGCAAAGGTTTTCCTCTGCCAGCGGGCGGAACACGATCACCTCGTCCAGCCGCCCCAGCAGCTCCGGCCGGAACCACTTTTTAGCTTCCTCCACAGCCTGCGCGGACTGCTTTTCAAACACGGCTTCTGCCCCGGCGGCAAAGCCCAGCGGCGCGTTCTGCCCCGCCAGGAACCGTGCGCCCAAGTTGGAGGTGAGCAGCACGATGGTGTTGCGGAAATCTGCCTTGCGGCCCATGGCATCGGTCAGCTGACCGTCCTCCAAGATTTGCAACAAGATATTCTGGATATCCGGGTGTGCCTTTTCGATCTCGTCAAACAGCACCACGCTGTACGGGCGGCGGCGCACGGCTTCGGTCAGCTGCCCGCCCTCGTCATGGCCGAGGTATCCCGGCGGCGCACCCAGCAGCCGGGCGGCGGTGTGCTGCTCCTGATACTCCGACATATCGAACTTGAGCAGCGCCTTCTCGCTGCCGAACCAGCCGACCGCAAGCGCCCGCGCCAGTGCGGTCTTGCCCACGCCGGTAGGCCCTAAAAACAGCATAGCACCGATGGGACGCCCCGGCTCTCCCAGACCGGTGCGGCTGCGCCGGATGGCTCCAGCCACGGCCGCCACCGCTCGCTGCTGGCCGACGATCTCGGCATTCAGGCGGCTTTCCAGCTTGTCCAGACGCTCCCGCTCCTGCTCGCCCACCCGCTGGGCGGGCACGCCGCTGGCCGCTGCCACCACCCGGGCGATATCCTCCGGGCTGAGCACCGGCTGGGTGCGCTGCTCCTTTTCGGCAAGGATGCGCGCCGCCGCACAGGCTTCGTCCACAAGGTCAATGGCCTTATCCGGCAGACAGCGCCCGGGCAGGTACCGCACCGAAAGCTCCACTGCCGCCTGCAGGGTCTGGGGCGGCAGGCGCACGCCATGATACCGCTCGTAGCGGGGCGCAAGGCCGTTGAGGATCTCCACCGCCTGCGCAGGGGTGGGTTCTTCCACCTGCACCCGGCCAAAGCGGCGCTCCAGCGCGGCGTCCTTCTGGATGTGGGTGCGAAACTCCTGATTGGTAGTCGCGCCGATAAGCTGCAACTCGCCCCGGGCAAGCACCGGTTTTAAGATGCTGGCAGCGTCAATAGCACCCTCGGCGGCACCGGCTCCCACGATGGTGTGGAACTCGTCGATGAACAGGATGGCAGTGCCGTCCCGCACCAGCTCTTCCAGCAGGTTTTTCAGCCGCTCCTCAAAATCGCCCCGGTATTTGGTGCCCGCCACCAGACTGGCCATATCCAGCGCCAGCAGCCGCCGCCCTTGCAGCGCTCTGGGCACCTGCCCGGCGGCAATGCGCAGCGCCAGACCTTCGGCCAGCGCCGTTTTGCCCACGCCCGGCTCGCCGATCAGACAGGGGTCGTTTTTCTGGCGGCGGCACAGGATCTCCACCATGCGGTCAAGCTCGGCTTCCCGGCAGAACACCGGGTCCAGCTCCCCTTCGGCGGCACGGCGGGTCAAATCGCGGCAGTATTTATCGCTGGCGCGGCTGCCCCGGGGGATGCTGGCCGACACCCGGGGCTGGGCGGGCAGCACGAACTGTCCGCTCAACTGGCGGCACTCCCGCACCGCCTCGGTGAGCGAAAGCCCCATCTCCGCCAGCAGCAGCCCGGCGGCGCAGCCGTCATCTTCCAGCATGGCGCAGAGCAGATGCTCCGGCTCTGCCCGGCTGACGTGGGCGTTCTGCGCCCCAATGAGCGCATAGTCCATGGTGCGGCGCAGGTCCGGTGCCATGGCCTGCCGTTCCAGCCGCTGTGCCGGGGCGCTGCGCCGCTGCGCCAGCTGGCGGCGCACCTCCGGCTCGGTAATGTTTTTCCGGGTGAGGAACTGCGCCGCAGCGCCCTGCTGCTGCAGCATTGCCAGCAAAAGATGGCTGGTATCCGCCTGTTCACAGCCCAGATCTCCCGCCAGCTGCACCGCCTGCTGCAACAGCCGCGCCGCCGGGCGCGAAAAGCCCCGGTAACCGCCCATGCCCAGATTTTCCCAAATGCCCATGTGTCTGCTCCTTGCTGCATATAAAATCGTCTGCACTGGAAGTATAGCCCCAAAGGCGCAGAAAAAATCAGTTGTTTGTGTCGGGCGGCAGAAAAGTAAAAACCGATCCGCAGCGGTTGCCGGGACGCGGGTGCGACCGGCTGCTGCGGATCGGTTTTTGAGATTTTATCTTGCGGGGAACGTTTTCAGAATGAACCGCCTCCGCCGCCGTGGGTGGAGCCGCTGGAGGAGGTATGGGTGGAGCTGCCGCCGGAACTGCCGGAGTCAGTCTCCTTCGGCCGCTCGGTGCGGTGGATCTCACGGTACAGATACAGATCCCGCTGGTTGGTCAGCTTCATGCTGCCCTGCCGCACATAGCTGGTTGCGTCCCGCTGCGGTGCCACGCTCTTGAGCCGGCTCTTCATCACGCCGGTCACGATCAGTGCCGTGATCAGGCCAATGACCAGCGCCACGCCCAGATACACGATCGAGAACGGCTCCTTGGGCATGTTGTCCACATCGTAGGGGTGGCCTTCGCGGGCGGCGGTGACATATGCGTCCGTCCACTGGATAAAGGTGCGGAAGGCGGCGGCGTAATCACCGTCTGCCATATCGGGGGTCATCTGCTCGCCAAGGTACTGGATGCCGGCATCCGTAAAGGCGGTAATGCCGTAGCCGCAGGTGGAGATATGCCACTTACGGTCGCCTATGCTCACCAGCAGCAGCACGCCGTCCCGGTTTTCGCCGTAGCCGAACTGGCAGTAATCATACAGGTCATCGGCATATTCCTCCATGCTGGTGTAGCCCTCGTTTTCCAGCGAGTCGATGGTAGCAATGATCACATCAAAGCTCTGGCGGACGCTCAGTTCCTCCAGTGAAGCTTCCAGCTCGCCGTCCTCGTCCTCGGTCAGAACTTCTGCGCTGTCGTTCATGCGGTAATACAGGTCGGCAAAGCCGTCTGCGGCAAAGGCCGGTGCGGCCAGCGCGACCAACAGCACCAGTGCGGCCAACGCAGCACAGAGGGAGCGCAGTGGGGTAACAGTCTTTTTCATCTTCCGTCCCTCCTTTACAGAATCCCGGCCAGCCACAGCAGCCACATCACCGCATAGGATGCAGCACCGACGGCTGCCGTAAGTCCCAGCGTCCACTTGCGGGCGGCGGCCTTATCCACCGGCAGGTTGCCCACAAACTTGCCGGTCTGGCCGTTCATGGCAAAAATGTAGTTGTTGCCCTGCCAGCTGGTGCTCAGCACCCACACTGGGAACAGGGCATACTTTGCCTTGCCGCCGTGCAGCTGGATGCTGCTGTTTTCCATTTTCACGGAGTCGTAGCCGGTAACGGTCTGGGTAAAGGCGTCCTCGGTGGACTGACGGACGCGCTCATTAGCGCGCTGGATGCTCTTTTGGGCGTCCACATCGTACTTATCGGCCACATAGCCCGCCAGATACGCTGTCTTGAAGGGCACGGCATCGCTCATAGTAAACGGCTCGATGGATTCCATCAGGTCGTCTGCCATCTTGGAGGAGCCGTCCACCGGAACCGCGTCAAAGCCCAGCACGCCGTCCCGGCGCACGGAGTAGTAGCTGGTCTCGGTATAATCGTAGTCGTCATCCGACCAAAAGCGGGTGCGGGTGGCGGTAAAGCGCAGCTGGGCGTCGGCATCGCTGTCGTACAGCCAGAAGGGCACATACACGCCCTTGATCTCGTCGATATGGTTCTGGCTGCGGAACACCTTGGGCAGCAAGGTCTTGCCCTTGAGGTGCTCCTGCAGCTTTTCCTTCGCCGCTTTTTTATCCAGCTTGAAGGGGATGATGAAGTCGGGGCGCAGGTCTCCGGCAAACTGTCCGGTGAGGACGATGGGGTTGCCGCAGAAAGGGCAGGCCGAGGCGGCCATGGTGTCGTCGCCCACGATCTCGCCGCCGCAGCTCTTGCAGACATAAGTATGCAGACCGGCGGTCTCGCCCTCTGCCCAGCTGCCGCCGGGGGTGGCCCAGTTCATCTCGCTGGGCTTTTGGTCTTTCAGGTCCTCATCGTAGCCCTTCAGTGCGTCCACCTCAAACTCGGTGTCGCAGTAAGGGCATTTCATCTTCTGGGTGGTGCTGTCAAATTTGATGGCACCATCGCAGCAGGGGCACTTATATTCCAGCATTCCTGCCATAGTGTTTCCTCCTATGATCTGCGGAGCAGAGGCTCCTTCCCTGCCCCGCAGTGTGATCGGTCATTATGTGCCGGGTTCAGCTGCGGTCGTTGTCGTCAAAGGGGTCGCCGCACTCCGGGCAGAACTTGGGCGGGTGTGCAGGGTCGGCCGGTTCCCAGCCGCACTTGTCGCACTTATACTTGGGGGTACCGGCGGGCTTGGGTTTGCCGCACTCGGAGCAGAACTTGCCCTTGTTCACCGCGCCGCAGCTGCAAGTCCAGCCCTCTGCTGCCGCCGGGCGGGGCTTGCCGCACTCCGGGCAGAATTTGCCGGTGACGGTGGCACCGCAGCTGCAAGTCCAGCTGTCCGCGGGCTTCGGCTCCGGCTTTTTGCTGCCACATTCCGGGCAGAACTTGCCGGTGGCGATAGCGCCGCAACTGCACTTCCAGCTGTCGGCGGCAGAAGTCTGCTGCTGGGGTGCTGCGGGCTGCTGCCCCATGGCGAACAGGCTCTGGGCGTTCATGCCGTTTGCACCAGCTGCCATGCCCATGCCCATAAAGCCGGTCATAGCACCGGCGGTGTTCCCAGCAGCAGTCTTCATGGCATCGATCTGACCGCCCACCAGACGGGCTGCGGCGGTGGTGGGGTCGGTGGTCATGGCGTTTTCTTCCCACTCGGTGATCTTCTTCT
>ERZ1673702.85-NODE-85-length-145841-cov-45.687467_pt1 | contig 145841 bp, 137 predicted proteins | sample MGYA00580232_ERZ1673702 | MGnify/ENA primary metagenome ERZ1673702 (study PRJEB41218, sample SAMN15661792) | gut metagenome | host: Homo sapiens | place: Canada: London | collected 2015-08-20/2019-03-30 | study: EMG produced TPA metagenomics assembly of... | reverse complement strand
TAAGGGGCTGGAAAGCCCGTAAAATAAGGAAAGTTCAAGAAATCTCTCCACAAATCCCGATTTGTTAAGCTATCTATATAATATACAATATCATCTCTCTCTGATTATTACAATACCGACCGCCCTCGTTAGTTTTCAGGTCTAACGAAAGTGGTCGGTACATAAAAAAGCATTATTATTTTATTCCGCTGCTTCCATAAAGTAAATTCGGGAGGAAAAATCCGGGAACAGTCGGGTGTCGGAATTATATCCGGTTCCGGCGAAAGCGGGTTTCAGGGCAATACCCGCACGCATCAGGGTATCTCCGTAAGCAGTCAGTTCTTCTTTTTCCCCATCCATATTTACAAATCGCGAAAGAATCTCCTGTAATGCAGATCCTTGCTTGATATGAACCGGAGAAACGGTGTTCACAAGGTCTCCGAAGTCTTTCAGATTGTATTTGATATTCCTGCCGTAGAAATGATATTTCACATCCGGAAGTAACCCCACCGGTCGATAACAGTCATGGGACTGGTTCGGAACTGCCAGACGCCGGAAGAACAGCCCCACTGCTCTTCTGCCATCCGGGGACACGCAGGTCCAGGATAAGGTTTCCGAGTCAGAATCCTCGTTTTCTGTTCCACGGTAAAAGGTTCCAAACTGGAAAACATCCCGCCATTTTTTATAAAGTGTAATCTGTTCCCGGATTGCGTTGAGATCACTTCCGGACAGATCCTTTAAATTGCATTCATATCCTAAGACGCCGAAGGAAGCTACCTGAAAACGGGTTTCAAGGGGCGTGATTCTTAAGGTCTGATGATTTGGACAGGATGATACATGTGCTGTAAATACCGATAAGGGATATCCATAGCTGTAACTGTTCTGAATCCCGGTACGGCACAGTGCGTCAGTATTATCGCTTGCCCAGATCTGCGGGAAATAACTTAATATTCCCAGATCAAAACGATTTCCACCTGAACTGCAGCCTTCAAACAAAATCTCAGGGAAACGTGTGGTAAGTTCATCCATAATGTGATAAAGCCCCAGCACATAACGATGTGCCGTCTCTCCCTGTTTCGCAGCCGGCAGATAAGGGGAATAAATATCACTAAAATTACGGTTCATATCCCACTTCACATAACGGATGTCTCCGGAGGAAAATACCTTCGTCATGGAATCTATTACATATTGCTGTACTTCGGGATTGCACAGATCCAAAAGGCGCTGATTACGTCCCTCGGAGTGGGGATGTCCCGGAATCATCATTGCCCAGTCGGGATGTTTTTGATAGAGACGGCTGTTTTCACTGATCATCTCCGGCTCAACCCAGAGACCGAAATCCATCCCCAGAGCTTTGATTTTTTTACTGAGGGAAGCAATTCCTCCGGGCAGCTTCTTCGGATCCGGTTCCCAGTCTCCCAGGGAGGAGGTGTCATCATTTCGCCCGGAAAACCACCCGTCATCCATGACGAACAGTTCGATGCCGACATCTGCTCCCGCTTTTGCCAGCTGCAACAGCTTTCTCTCATCAATCTTAAAATAACAGGCTTCCCAGCTGTTTAACAGAACCGGACGAGGTCTTCTCTTCCACACTCCTCGGACAATATGCTCTCTGATAAAGGAATGTAACTGTCGGCTGAGTCTTCCATACCCCTTCGAAGAATAACTTAAAACAGCCTCCGGTGTATCAAAGTGCGCTTCCGGAGTCAGCTCCCAGGAAAAACTTTGTGGATTGATCCCACTTACAAAGCGTAGCTTCCCATAAGAGTCTTTCTCAAGGGCTTCATAATGATTTCCACTGTAGATCAGATTGCAGCCGATACAGGAGCCAAAAGTCTCACAGGTGTTCTTATGTCCCAGGATCATAAAAGGATTCGAGCGGTTCGAAGAGGTTCCTGTATAAGAAGCATTTACAAATTTGCCGGAACGTAAGGAAATCTGTTCTCTGTGCATTTCTCTTGCCCAGGCACCACTGAAATGAGTGATCATGGAATAATCCTCTGTCAGATCTAATTGTGCGCTGAGGCATCGATTCAAGGTGACAGATGCGTCACTATGATTGATCAACCGTGCGCTTCTGGTAATGACATCACATTCTTCGAATACGGTATAAAACAGCTGCAACTCCAAATGATTCGTAACATCCTGCAAAACAATCTGAAGGCATTCCGCGGAATCAGTTCCCACTTCCGAATAGCTGTGAGGAAGTCCGGAATCCTGCAGGCACTGCTCTCTTTCCTTTAAAGTAATAATTTCATAGGAATCAAAAGTAAAGTCAGAGGTGACACTTCCGTCGGCAAATCTGACTTCCAGAAAAGGTTCTCTGATATCTCCCTTTCCCAACGTACCAACCTCCAAGCAGACATCTTCCATGGAGATCTGCGGATGTTCCCTGTCGTAGGTACAGGTGTTGCCCGGAGCGAAGGCTCTCTGTATGACAAGGGGCGCACAGGAGGAAGGATCCTGTGAATCCACAGTGATCCGCTCCCCGTAATACAGATGTTCTAAATGTCCGGTCTCCATGACCCGCATTCCGTAGGTTGTGTGGGCAGTCTGTAAAAAGAACAATGGGCTCGTATCTGTATCTTTTACAATCTGAATCATGCTTTAAGCCTCCTGAATCTCTTTTAATCGTTCCTCGGTCAACTGATACTTCTTATGAAAGCAAATGACACCGATGACAAGGAGCAGAATGGGGAACAGTGTCATCGTCATACGAAGTCCAACCACAGAGCTTCCGGAAGCTCCTGCAGTTGCCACAGCATCGCTGGTATCAGAGCTTAAGTTGCAGAGGTTCAGGCACAGGGATGCCGCTAACGCAGCAATACCGGAAGCCAGTTTTACCACGAAGGTCTGCATGGAGAAAATGACACTCTCGTCTCTGCGATGATTTTTCCATTGACCGTACTCTACGGTATTGGCTAAAAATACGGTGGTCAGTACGGTCAGCATACCATTGGCGGCAAAGATCAGGAAGCCGGGAATGAACAGTAAAAATACATTACTCATATTCGTAAAACATAAAAGAAGCAATACAGCATATCCGGCAATTGCCATCAGGAAGCTGACATAGAAGATCCGGATGGTATTCATAAACTTACGAAGTAACGGGAACAAAAGCATCATGGCGAGAATCTGTACTGCCCCGCCGAAGGTGTTGAACAGTGTATAGGAATTGTACCAGGTATCTCCGCCAAAATCGTATTTAAAGAAATAAATTACCAGGTTGGAGGTGGTATAGATCGCGCAGTTGATCAGTACGATGGTAATGACCACTGCCATCGCCTGATCGTTCTGAATTAACGCCTTGAACATCTGACCGATGGAAGGTGCGTCCACATCTACCGTAGATTTTTCCTTGATATTAATGCAGGTAACGGTAATAAATATCACGAACAGCACGGCAATGATCAGGGTGAACCGGGAGAATCCGACCCGCTCTTCTCCTCCGCCCAGGGCATTGACGCAGAGCATGGTGATCACGGTGATAATGGCAGAGCCTACACCGGCGCAGGAACGTCCCAGCGTAGACAATCCTTCACGCTCTTTTCCGCTGTGAGTAAATGCCGGTATCATGGACCAGAAGGGAATATCCATCATGGTATAGGTCACGCCCCAGAGAATATAGGTGACTGCAGCATAAGCTACCAGTCCACTGCCATTCAGTGCAGGCGGTGCCGAGAACATCAGATACAGAACAACGGCATTGGTCACCGTGCCGATCATCAGCCAGGGGCGGAACTTCCCCCATCTGGTCCTGGTCTTTGCCACGATGACGCCCATGAAGGGATCGTTAAACGCATCGAACACTCTTGCAACCAGCAGAATGATACCCATGGCTACGGCGTTCACGCCTAAAATATCCTGATAATAATACAAAATATAGCTGGCAGACAGCATGTATACCATATCCTTGCCTACCGCCCCCAGTCCATAAGAAAATTTTTCTTTTCCGCTTAAACTCATGATTAACCCTGATCCTTTCTTTTGAAATCCCTTGAAATCTTTTTCTCAAATGAAACCATTAAATCGTTATATCATAAGCTCACGAATTCGTGCTATCGCACTCTACATCCTGCTTCGCAGGATATTCGTTCGCTAATGAGCCCAGAAAAACAAATGTCTGCTTTGCAGCCACTTGTTTTTCCTTGAGGCTCATTAAATCTTAATCTGAAAAGGTATCCGTACTTCTCCTGCCGTTCGTGACTGCAACAGCAAAGTTCCCTGACCGGATCTTCCAAGACTCTTAACATAAGTTCCACCCATGCCTCCCTGTAAAGCAATGGTGTCAGGTCCGATGATGGAGATGTCACCTTCCGTAATCAGACGAACCGGCTCCTGATAAAAGGGAAGCACATTTCCATGGTCATCCACTGCACGGATCCGCACCAGTGCCACATCATAGCTGTGCTGTTCCGTCAGAATGGTATGATCCGCTTCTGCTTCCAACCGGATTTCGCGAACCGGTTCTTTGGTGACGGATTTTACGACTTTGCCGTCTTTGATAGCGTCAAACCGGTATATGGTAGCCGTACCGCCCCAGTCACCGATGTACTTTGTATACAGCCTGGTCACTTCCGCAAAATCGATATGATAGATCAGAAGCAGTTTTAAAGCCGTAAGATATAATCTCTTTGGAATGTGGTTCAGGCTTCCTCGCGCTACGAGATTCATGGCATCCGTGATCTCCTTGGCATGTTTCGGACGGAATCTTTCGTTCTGTGCAAAAGAATCTCCGATAAAATCATCGATCAGGATGGGACCGTGCTTTAAGTGCTTATAAGGTGACATTTCCGGCAGATATTCCTTGATAAAACGGTCGTTTTTGTACATCTTCACGCTGTCTGCATTGGACAGAATGTAGATGTTGCCGCGGTTACAGCCGGGATGCTCTCCGATATCCATGGAGGAAGTGATCTCCAATACAGGAGTTTGTTCCTGCTCACAGGCATAGATATTTGATGCCAGCTTCGGATTCCGGAACATATCCATGACACCATGATAACAGATCCGGTCACCGCTTCCGAAGTCTTTGTGGGTGTTGTAGTCGAACATGCACCAGCCGAAGCTTCCGGCGATATCGGACTGACTTGCCACAGCATCCAGTACATTGGCGTGGCGGATGGCATGCTCACTGCGGCGCTCTTCGTTGTCGAAGGCCTTTGTGGGATACATATGCCCGTTGTACTCACTGATCAGATAAGGCTTCTCCATATCAGATGTGACTTTTTTCTTCGGATCACAGCCGGGCATCTCACCATCGTGCAGAAAATCATTATACGTATAGACATCTTCTAACAGATGACTTTTTTTCATGGCACGGACACCACCGGTAGGTCTTGATGGATCCAGCTTATGTGCCACGGCATTGGTCTTTTCGTAAAAAGCATCGTCATCCGGTGACTCATTGATGCGTATTCCCCATAAAATGATGGAGGGATGATTACGGTACTGTCGGATCATGTCTTCGGCATTTGCCACCGCCTGTGCTTTCCAGGAATCATCGCCGATATGCTGCCAGCCGGGGAATTCTGTAAATACTAAAAGTCCAAGCTCATCACAGCGCTCTAAAAAATAATGGCTCTGGGGATAATGGGAAGTCCTTACGGCATTTAAACCCAACTCCTTTTTCAGAAGATCCGCATCCAGCCGTTGCATGCTCTTAGGCATGGCATATCCCACATAAGGGAAGCTCTGGTGGCGGTTTAAGCCGCGGATCCGCAACTTCCTGCCATTAAGATAAAAGCCGTCCTTTTTAAATACTGCTTCCCGGATACCAAACGTGGTCTCTGTCTCATCCAGGAGCGTATTATCCTGATATAGCTGTGTCTTTAAAATATAGAGATTAGCTTCTTCGGTGTCCCATAACAGAGGAGCGGTAATGGTTGCCGTGAGGGAGAACTCCTTGTCGCAGGAAACATCCGTAGAAACAGTCTGCTCGCACAAAAGCCTCCAGGATTCCTGCGCGGCTGCGGTATTTTTCGGCATATAGTACTGTCGGATGGTCACGTTCTCATTAATTTCCGTAAGCGTGATCTCTGAGGTGATCTGAGCTGTCACGGGAGACGATCTGAAATCTATCGCTGTATGGACGAAGATATCCGAAAGAGAGACTTTTTCCTTTACTTCCAACCGGACATCCCGGTAGATACCGCCATAGGTCATATAATCGATCACATAGCCAAAAGGCGGAACGTTTAAATTCTCTCTGCTGTCTAAGCGGACACAGAGCAGGTTATCCTGCCCATAGAGTACATTGTCTGTTAAATCTACAGTAAATGCAGTGTAACCGCAGTGATGCTCTCCCACCTTTTTCCCATTACAAAATACAGTACTGTCATGGGCAGCTCCCTCAAAAGTAAGCAGGATCCGTTTTCCCTGCCAGTCCTTTGGAATCAGGAGATGGCGCCTGTATCCGCTGACCATCTGGTAGAGGGATTCGTCAAAATAATGAAACGGGGTTTCCTTACAGGTATGCGGCAGACGTACCGGCTGCAGCGTGTTTTCCGGATATTCCGGTGCCACTAAACTGTCCTCAAACTGTTCAGTGAACAGCCAGTCGTCGTTTAAGTAAAGTCTATGTGTCATAAGTCCTTCTCCCTTTTTGTCTGCGTATTTACTGCCTCTGTGTGATTCCGTACATGAGAATATTTACGACCTCGTTTAAGGCGTCCACGTAAGTCAGATGATTCTGTGCGAGGATATCTCTTTGGAAAAACTGCTCAATGGAGGCTTCCAGCATCATTTTCACCAGACAGATGGGAACCGGGCGGATACTGCCCTCTGCCATGCCTGTCTCGATCAGCTGGATCGTAGGCTCCCAGCCGGTCTCTAAGCGAAGCTCCACTTTATGGTAGATCTTAGGATATTTGTCCCGTAGGGAATAGAGCTTTCTGAGGTCAATATTCTGATAGCCTTCCGGCAGGACGCCTAAGATGCGCTGTAGCTTTTCGATGGTTCCCAGCGCAGGATCCGTCAGGATCATCTGCTCGCTTTCCTTGATCGAATCAAAAATATAATCTACCATAGCAAGGAACAGTGCTTCCTTATCGTCATAGACGGTGTAGATGGTCTTTTTGCTGATGGAAAGTTCCTTTGCCAGGTCATCCATCGTGAACTTCAGCCCTTTCCGATCGAAGACACGAAGGGTGGCATCCAAAATGTTTTTTTGCAGAGCATCTGTGGTATCCATAGGTGTTCCTCCGTCTTTAGATTAGAATTGTTTCTGTACTTCTTTGGAAACTCAAATACAAAATCGCGTTTCCTATGATAAAAGAGTAGCATTTTAACAGGGAATATTCAAGAAACGTTTTTACCAAAAAGAGTTTCCTAAAATTGTGAAATATAACAAAAACCAGCCAAACGAGTGTTGACTGGTATAAGAAGGTCTCATATTTTTTTCCATTGTTCCGCCAGGGCGGGGTGGGACTTTTTACGGGTGATCTCCACTAACCCCAGAGGTGTCATATCCACGATCCGGGGATGCTGAGGATCCTGTGTGGTCAGCATTTTCAAGTATTCCAGTAGTTTCTGACGATTTTCCTTTTCTGCCATATTGATGAAGTCTACAATAATGATACCGGACAGATTCCGCAGACGCAACTGTCTTGCAACCTCTTCTGCCGCTTCGGCATTGACCTGATAATAGGTCTCTTCTCCCATCTTCTTAGATTCATTTTTGCCGGAATTGACATCGATGACTGTCATGGCTTCCGTGGGCTCAATGACCAGATATCCGCCGCATTTCAGCCAGACTCTCGTATCCAGTCCCTCATCCATCCCCTTTTCGAGAGAATATAAAAGACGCAGGGAAATGGCAGGATCATCATACAACCGGAGGTTCTTCTGCTGTAAAAGCGGATGACTGCTTTCAGAAAGCTTGTGGAAGATCTCAGGGTCATCCGTAAGGACTTCACTGTATTCCGATGGATCTGCCAACTGTTCCAATGCCTCGTAGATGGCTTCAGAAGGCGCAAGAAGACAGGTAAGGCATACTTTATGGATTGCCTGATTTAAAAGGCTCTGAAGGGCTTCAGATACGCTCTCAGGGGTGGCTCCGTTTTTAACAAGCTGTTGCTTCATCCGGGAAAGATCTGTGGTAACGGAAGCCCGCTTTGTCTTCTGGGCATCTCTGGTGACCATGACTACCAGTTCATCTCCGGCTTTTAAGCTTCCGTCCGGCTGTCTGTTGGTAGGATGTGCCGTACCTGCTTCCCGTAGTGGCAGAAAGCACAGCTCCCCGGGCGCAATCTCCACGAAGCAGGCATCGATGTTTTTCGCCACATTCTGTATTTTTCCCAGGTAGATTCCGCCAAGCTTACTGGCATTCGAACGAAGCACCCGCACAGCGGCAATTCCGCCGGAGTTCACAAGTAATGCCACATTTTTATCCCGAAGCTTCGTAAAGATCATTTTCCCGGTAGTACAGTCAGTGCTCTTACGGATCTCATTTATTTCTTTTTCTCTTGCCGGTCTGCCGCCGGTGAGACTGCGGCTCATTCGCTATCTCCGGAAGCCGCTTTGTAAGCTTCTTCGCTGTCATAACCGATGGCGTCTAAGGGAAGCAGCTCTCCGGCATCGCTTCTTAAATAGGTCTCTTCTCTGTTGACCATAAGGGCATTCTCAGGGAGGGGGTCTCCATTTTCCGCAAATAATGCCTCCACTACCTGAATGGGCTTGATATTGCCGGCGCTGGATGCATCTACCAACAGATACAGGCTGTTACCATCCACGGCTTTCAGCTCATAGATGCCTTCTTTTAAATTGATTTTCCGGCTGCCTTTTTTGGTCTCCTTGGTGATCAGGATCTCGTCCTTTTTAAGGAAGCGTTCCACTGCAGGTGCCAGATCAAAATGAGGACCTCTGCCCTCCCGGAAGGTTACGGTATATCCGGCGGCAGCCACGCTTGCCATGGCATTTCCTGCCTTATCCGGCAGGATCTTCACGGAAGTGATCTCAATGCCGGGTACAGATGCGGCATTGAGCCGTGTCTTAACATCCTCGCAGGAAGTCAGGGAATGCACCTCCAGATCCATATATTCTCCGTTACTGGTCAGTCCCACGCCCAAAGGTGCTGCGAAGGACATGATCTGATGGGGGCTGAAGCCTCCGGTATAGGCTACGTCCAGTTCTGCTCTGCGGTTGGCTTTCTGGAAAAAACGCATTACATCCAGATGGCCGATAAAACGTACCGGTCCGTATTTTTTGAATTTAATTCTTAATTTCATAATTTCTGTCAGATTTCTATGCGGTCTTTCTTGAAAGACCTGCACTTCCCTTTCTTCTTATTCTTCAATATTCAATAACGTGCCATAAGGGTGTGTCTCGTACGATCAGTCTCTGGGCTCTACGCAGATACCGCATCCGAATCTGGCGACACCGCAGCCCTGACATGCCTGTTTGCAGTTCGGGGAAATCGTCTCATTTTTCGCCTTCTGCCATTCTCTCTCCAGGAAAGAACGGGAGACACCGCAGTCCAGAAAATCCCAGGGCAGGATCTCGTCCAAGGGTCGTTCTCTGTGGGAATAGAAATCCGGATCCAGACCGCAGGCAGCGAAAGCTTCCATCCAGACATCATTGTGGAAGTATTCGCTCCAGGCATCGTAGAAGCAGCCCTTGTGATAAACATATAAAAGCACCTGGGACAATCTCCTGTCGCCTCTTGCCAGCACACCTTCTAAGACGCTGACATCCGCTTCGTGCCAGTTGTACTTGATACTCTTCTGGTTCAACTGTTCGGAGATGGCTTTTCTGGTCAGATATGCCTTTTCCACGAATTCTTCCTTGGTACACTGGGGTGCCCATTGGAATGGAGTAAAGGGCTTCGGTACGAAGAAGGAAGTACTGGTAACGATCTGTACTCTGCCGTTGACACGTTTCTCCTTCGGGACCGTATCAAAGAAGGTGGCTGCGATCTTATTGGACAGTTCAGCGATGCCGCGGATATCCTCCTCGGTTTCGGTGGGATGTCCCAGCATGAAATACAGCTTGACTCTGGTCCAGCCGCCCTCGAAAGCCAGCGCGGAACCATGCAGGATCACTTCTTCCGTCAATCCTTTATTGATGACATCACGCAGTCTCTGGCTGCCGGCCTCCGGAGCAAAGGTCAGACTGGATTTTTTCACATCCTGCACCTTACTCATGACATCCAGGGAAAAGGCATCGATACGTAAGGACGGCAGAGAGATATTGATATGTCTCTTGTTGCATTCTTCCATCAGGAAATCAATCAGCTCCGGCAGTTTGCTATAATCACTGGAGCTTAAGGAGCTTAAGGAGATCTCCTCGTGACCGGTATTTTTCAGCATCTCCATGGCGTATTTTTTCAATACTTCCACGTCACGCTCTCTGACCGGACGATACAGCTGCCCAGCCTGGCAGAAACGGCATCCGCGGATACAGCCTCTCTGAATCTCTAAGACCACTCTGTCCTGTGTGACCTTAATGTAAGGTACCACGGGCTTCATGGGATAAAAGCTGTCGGTCATATCCGTCACCAGTTCCTTGCGGATCGTAGCGGAAATCCCCTCTTCGGTCGGTCGGAAGGAAGCGATGGTGCCGTCCTCATGATAAGTAGTTTCATAGAATCTTGGAACATACATGCCGGGCAGCTTTGCGGCACGGCGTAAGAATTCTTCTCTTCCCACCTTCTCTCCTCTGCACTTTTTATACAGATCGATCAGTGGACGATACTGGGTCTCGCCTTCACCGATATAGAAGATATCGAAAAAGTCTGCAATGGGTTCCGGATTATAGGTGCAGGGACCGCCACCGATGATAATGGGACAATCATCCCCGCGTTCTTCTGCAAGCAGCGGAATCTGTGCAAGATCCAGGACCTGCAATATATTCGTATAACACATTTCGTACTGGATGGTGATTCCCAGGAAATCAAAATTCTTTACCGGATCCTGGCTCTCCAGGGCAAACAGAGGGATATTTTCCTTACGCATGATGGCATCTAAATCCACCCAGGGAGAATAGACTCTCTCACACCAGACATCGTCCCAGGAGTTGAGCATGCCGTACAGTATCTGAATGCCCAGATGGGACATGCCAATCTCGTAGACATCGGGGAAGCACATACAAAAACGGACATCAATGTTATTTAGGTCCTTCACCACCGCGTTCACTTCGTTGCCGATGTAACGGGCAGGTTTTTCAATCTTCATCAGAATATCATCGCTTAATGCTAATTTTTCGTTCATAATCAATATTTACCTCAATTTATTTTTCATCTGCCGGACATCTTCCTCCGTGCAGGGAATCACGGAATATCTGGCTTTCTCATAGATTTCCGCCATTCCCGTAATGCCGAGAGCTTTTTGCGCATCTCTAGCAGTATAAAATGGGATGCTCATCTTTGCAAGCCCGCAGGAGTTCATTTTTTTCTGATATTCATTTCCTGCTTGTTCTGCCGTAATCTCTCCCAAATTGCTCATAACTATTCAGAACTTCATTATATCTTAAAAAAACCAGTTCTGCCAGTACCAAAAGGTACATAAATATGAACTGCAAAGCATGGTCATGTAGGGAGGAATATTTTTGGAACCATTGGATGATAAGAATACAGCACAACTTTTGCAGCAAATGCGCAGACAGACAGAAATAAGGCCGGAGCAGGAAGAATCCAGTGGTTCCGGTAGTTCTCATACCGGGACTTTCAGAATCCGTCTTGCTCTGGCCGGAGTATTACTGCTTACAGTGATATTGCTGGATCGGGAAAATAAAAGCTTTGCCGGTCTGTCCATGGATCAGGTGCTGTCTTACGTTACGGAGGTAGATTACGGAACATATATCGAGACCTGGATGGAAAATGCGGTTAACGATTTGCAAGCTCTGTAGTGATTTCTTCCCAGGTGACATCTTTTTCTGCCATCAGGACCATCATATGATATAGGAAATCGCTGATTTCATATTTGACCTCATTGGGGTTGGGATTTTTGGCGGCGATCACAATCTCAGTCGCCTCCTCGCCCAGTTTCTTGAGAATCTTGTCAATGCCCTTGTCGAACAGGTAATTGGTATAGGAACCCTCCTTGGGGTGGACCTTGCGATCCTTGATCACATCGAATACTTCCTCGAATACCTGTAAGGGGTTGCTGCTTTCTTCGTAATCCTTTTTTGTGATCTCGTTAAAGAAACAGCTCTTGCTGCCGGTATGACAGGCAGCACCGATCTGTGATACCTTAGCAAGGATTGTGTCCATATCACAGTCAGCCACCAGTTCCTTCACATACTGGTAATGTCCGCTGGTCAGTCCCTTCAGCCATAGTTCCTGTCTGCTTCTGCTGTAGTAAGTCATTTTACCAAGCTTCAGAGTCTGTGCATAAGCTTCCTCATTCATGTAAGCCATCATCAGAACTTCCTGAGTACGGTAATCCTGCACGATAACAGGTACCATGCCGTCACTGTTTTTCTTGAAATCTTCCCACTTGTAAGCAGCCTGGAAGGATTCAATGGGAATATCATTTTCCCGGCACAGATCCTTCAGGGCAACGATTTCTTTCACATTGTCATTGATGGTATTACCGGTGACGCCACATACATTTTCATATGCGAAGATCTCCAGCAGCTTGTTCAGTGCTACCTGATTGATCTGCACAAAAAAGGGAAGGGACAGAATACTCTGCGTCTCTCGGATCTGGTGAGGATTCATCAGAATCATGGCAGAGATATACTTTTCAATTTTATCTTTATGTAATTCCAGAACGGCGGGATCATTATAGGAGATCAGTATCTTTTCCTTGCCAAATTTCAGGGAGACTTCCTCCGTGATCTCAATATTACTCTCTTTCTCATAGTCGAGAACCGCTTTTTTACATCCGGCATAAAGTAATTTCTTAATGTCCTCCATGCGCTTTACATTGCCGGCACCGATGACATCCACTTCCGCTTTGGCGCAGATTTCCTTAATGATATCCAACGCTGCCTCATGCTCGGCGTCTCCTTCGGACATATCGAATACGATCAATTCATCTGCATTGTGCTCACAATAATAATCTGCCAGACGTACCGGGTCGGTATCCACGATGGTGGTATCCGTAAGATTTCTTACCGCATGCTCATGATATAAATAAATACAGGGAACAAATTTCTTGATGATCATAGTAATCCTCGCGTTTTCTATGCCTGCAGGGTACGGACCACAGGCACGTATTTTTTTACAGACTTCCTTTGGTACTTAATACATCCGTTACCTTCGGATTATAGGAAACGGCCTGATCCAGTGCTTTGGCAAATGCCTTGAATATTGCCTCGATCATGTGATGATTGTTACCGGAGGACAACATTTTGATATGTAGATTCATTCCGGCACTATAAGATACAGCATAGAAAAATTCCTTCACCAGCTCGGTATCCAACTCGCCTACCTTGGGCACTGTGAATTCACATTCAAAATTAAGGTAAGGGCGACCGCTTAAGTCAACGGCACACAAGGCAAGCACTTCATCCATGGGCAGGATAAAATAACCGTAACGGTTGATTCCTTTCTTATCTCCCACTGCCTTTTTGATGGATTCGCCTAAGACGATACCGGTATCCTCCACTGTATGGTGGCCGTCTACCTGTAAGTCTCCCTTTACTTTACAGTCCAGATCAAAAAAGCCGTGTCTCGCAAAGCCATCCAGCATATGGTCAAAAAATCCGATGCCGGTAGACAGATCTGCTTTTCCGCTGCCATCCAGATTCAGGGTAATGGCAATATCGGTCTCTTTTGTTGTTCGGTTCACAGATGCTTTTCGTTCCATAGTATCTCCTAATCTTCAAATCTCACTTTAATACTGTTTGCGTGTGCGGTCAAGCCTTCGCTTTTTGCAAAGGTCTCGATCTGGTTATGTACTTTCTCCAGAGCCTGTCTGGAATAAGAAATGATACTGGTTTTCTTGATGAAATCATCTACATTTACCGGTGAGAAAAATCTTGCGGTACCGTTGGTAGGCAGGATGTGGTTCGGACCTGCAAAATAATCTCCTAAAGGCTCGGAAGCATACTCTCCTAAGAAAATGGCACCGGCGTTGCGGATACGTGTCATGGTGTCGAACGGATTCTTTGTAATGATCTCCAAGTGCTCAGAAGCAATGGCATTAGCCGCATCAATGGCATCTTCCATATTGTCAGCTAACAGAATGTAGCCGTAATTGTCCAAAGACTTCTGAATGATGGGAGCACGCTCTAAGACTTTGACAAAACCGTCTACTTCCTCGGATACCTTCTCGGCAAGCTCCTTGGAAGTTGTGATCAGAATAGCACTTGCAAGCTCGTCATGCTCTGCCTGGGACAACAGATCCGCCGCAACGTATCTGGGAGTGGCGGTCTCATCCGCCAATACTAGAATCTCACTGGGACCGGCAATGGAATCAATGCTGACATAGCCGTACACCGCTTTTTTGGCAAGTGCTACGAAGATGTTACCGGGGCCGGTGATCTTGTCTACCTTTGGAACAGACTCTGTGCCAAAAGCCATGGCAGCGATGGCCTGTGCTCCGCCAACCTTATAGATGGTATCCACACCGGCGATATCAGCAGCTACCAGAGTTCCGGGATTGACTTTACCGTCTTTTCCGGGAGGGGTGGTCATAATGATCTCATCTACACCGGCTACTTTCGCAGGGATCACATTCATCAATACACTGGAAGGATAAGCGGCTTTTCCACCGGGAACATAGACACCCGCCCTCTCAATGGCGGTGATCTTCATACCTAAGATAGTACCGTCGGGCTTGGCATCGAACCAGCTGTTACGAAGCTGCTTCTGGTGAAAAGCGCGGATGTTCTCTGCGGATTGACGGATCACATCGATCAGGTTTTCATCCATCTGCGTATAAGCCTCCGCAATCTCTTCTTTCGTGACGCGAATGTTTTCTGCGGTTAAAGTAAACTTATCGAACTGCTGGGTATAATCGAATAAAGCCCTGTCACCCTCGGCACGAACTCTGTCAATGATCTGATTCACAGTGCTTTCGTACTGAGAGTAATTATTCGGACTTCTCTTTAAGAGGTCGTTCAAAATACTCTGTTTTGATTCTTTATCCAATGCTACGATTCTCATAACGGTACTCTCCTAATCAATATGCTGTGATTTATCTGCTCTATTTTCTGATTTATCTGGTTACGACTGTATTTTTAACTGCTCGCGGATTGCCCCCACCAGCTTGCGGATCCGGTCGGCTTCCATCTGCATGCTCACCGGATTGACGATCATGCGGGCGGACAAAGGACATACCTCTTCCAAAACTTCCAAACCGTTTTCTTTTAAGGTGGAACCGGTCTCCACAATATCCACAATGACATCGGACAGCTCTACCAGAGGACCTAACTCCACAGAGCCATTTAACTTGATAATGTCTACTGTCTGATGCTTTTTATTGTAAAAATATTCTCTGGCGATATTAGGGTATTTGCTGGCTACCCGGATCCTCTCATGATGCTTTAAAAGTTCTCCTGCGGAAGCGGGACCGCAGACACACATACGGCATTTGCCAAAACCAAGATCCAGGACTTCATAAACATTACGATTTTCTTCCAAAATCGTATCTTTTCCGACCACACCGATATCCGCAGCACCGTATTCGACATAAGTGGGAACATCGGGGCTTTTAGCCAGGAAAAAGCGCAATTTGTATTCTTCATTGACAAATATCAGTTTTCTGGTGTCTTTATCTTTCATTTCGTCGCAGGTAATACCGATCTGCTCGAAAAGTTCCAGTGTCTTTTTGGCAAGTCTGCCCTTTCCCAGAGCAAACGTAAGATATCTTTCTTCACTCATTACTGGTCTGCCTCCTCGTTCTCGGTGATTTCGGGGGAAAGTACGGTGGGAATGCCTTCTTTACGTAATTTTGCAGCCTCAGCAAGCTTTACCAGATAATCCGTCTCGTCTCCTGCCCTGTAATACAAAATTTTGCCGGAAGCGGGAACATCAATAACTACTTTCTGACGAGATAAAGCCTCCAGCAGATCATCAATAACGATGACAAAACCGATGGCTGCCGTATCTTTACCGAACTTTCTAAGCAGGTTGTCATAACGACCGCCTTTTACCACGGCATCACCGATGCCATATGTATAAGCCTTAAAAACAACACCGGTATAATACTGATATTTGCTCAGCATTCCGAGATCAAAGGTAATATATTCCGCTACACCATATTGCTCCAGGCGTTTTTTTAATTTCTCGAGTCTTGCGATCGCCTGTAAGGAACGTTCATTTTTCACAAGTGATTTGGCATCCTCCAGAGATTCTATGTTTTCAAACATATCCGCCAGCTTTAATAAAATGCTGTGATAAGGTTCCGGAATCTGCTTCTGTTCCAGCAGTTCCTGCGCAGCGAAAAAATTCTTGCCGGAGATGCAGGAACGGAGTTCTTTTTCCGTATCTTCGTCCAGACCTGCTTCTTCACAGAGGCCACGGAAATAGTCCACTTCTCCTATGGTTACCTGAAATCTTGTCAGTCCTGTGCTCTTCAGCGCTTCGATCACCATACTGATGACTTCCGCATCTGCCTCCACCGAAGGATCACCGATGAGTTCCGCTCCCATCTGGGTCACTTCTTTTAATTTACCCTGTAGATTGGATGTGTTGGTAAAAGTATTGCCGTTATAACTGAAGCGAAGAGGAACCTTCTCTTCCATGAAATATTTGGCTGCACAACGGGCAATGGAAGGTGTGAAATCCGGACGCAGCACCAATGTATTTCCTTCCTTGTCAAAAAACTTATAAAGCTCCTTGCTGGGCGTGGTTCCGATCTCCTTGGAGAAAACATCAAAAAACTCGATGGAAGGTGTCTGAATATCTTCATATCCAAAACAATGAATAGCATTCTGCAGCTTCTGCTCCACAGCCAGTTTCCTGGCATATTCTTTTCCGTAAATATCCCGGACACCTTCCGGGGTATGTAAAAGTCTGTTGTTCATAGTAAGATCCTCTGCTTTATATACTTTTATGGACTTTAGCATGCTAACGTGCTACCATAGTAGCACGTAAAACTATTTGTAGTATACTAGGTGGATTCTCCGATGTCAAGAAATTTATTCTTCCCGATCTTCCAGATCTTTTTTCAAAATATCCAGATAGGGAACCAGAATTCCCTGATGCTTCGGAAGAACATATTCCGGATTTAATTCTTCGAACCGAAAGCTTTTCCGGCCGCCTTCCTGTGCTCTGTCCCAGAAAAACCGGAGCATTTCATAAGGCAGATAGTATAACAGGTCCTTATGACTGTAGAAAATCAGGAAAAAAGCAATGCCACCCTGTTTTTCAAACTGCCGCATAAATTCTACCTGGTGAGGATGAATATTCTGCAGGGAAAAAGTATCCACGGCACATTCCTTGGCATCAAAGCATACAGGGATTCCCTGCACGGCACCGATGTAGTCTACGGTACTCTTCTGTTCGAAAAAAGCCAGTGTGATCTGCCGGCTGTTTTTATCCATTTTGATGGGGGTAATAGGAGTAGGAATCTTCTGTATCAACGCCAGTCCGGCCTCCGCGTATTTTTCATTGGTACGGTTGACCATGTCTTCCAGTGTGGATCCCCGGAGTCCTCTCGTATTCCATGTTGCCATTTGTTAGGGTTCCTTTCTAACAGGCACTGTCAGGAGCCAGATTCAGAGCCTGTAAGATTTCTGCAAATTTATGGGGAAGTGGTGCGGTAAAAGTCTGTCCGCTTACTTTGGCAAGAGGTCCTTCTGCCTCTTTCGGAAAACAGATCCTTCCGGCATGCAGAAGCTGATGATGCAGAGAGTATTCCGACTGCATTCTCCTGTTTAATTTGTTGTCTCCGTATTTGGTATCTCCTAACAACGGATGCCCGGTGCCGGCCAGGTGGGCACGGATCTGGTGCGTCTTGCCGGTGACCAGTTCTACGGTTAACAGCGTGAAATCTCCTGCCACGGCATTTGGCATATAAATGGTACGGATATAGGAAGCCTCAGCGGGAGCCTCCGACGGATCAGCATAAACCTTTACGGTATTGGTACTTTCCTCTTTATATAGATAACCCTCCAGGGTACTCTCCTGTACGATTTTGCCCTTGCAGATTGTCTGATAATATTTTTTTACCGTACGATCCTTGATGATACGGCTGAGAGCCTGGGAACCGGATAACGTCTTACCACATAATACGATTCCGCTGGTATTGCGGTCCAGGCGGTTACAGACAGATGGATGAAAAGTGGCGAGATCGGCCTCAGTGATGGCATCCGTAGCCAGCAGATGTCCGATCAGCCATTCATTCAGGGATAGATCCTCCGGTTTCGCCTTCTGCGTCAGAACCCCGGCGGGTTTATTCAGCAACAGAATATCTTCATCCTCATAGAGAACACTGATATCCTTTAGGGAACGGTAAGCTTTACGGTAGTCAGAAGTGGTTTCTCTATTCTCGGTGCCGGACAGCGAGGCAAACGTTTCCTCCGAGAAAAAGCATTTTATCTCGTCTCCTTGGGCAAGAATTTCTTTTCCTTCTGCTTTTTTCCCATTCAATGTAATATTTTTTTTGCGTAACATCTTATATAAAAATCCGGTACCGGCGTTTGGAAATGCTTTTTTCAGAAATTTGTCCAGACGTTGGCCATCCTGATTTTTACCTATGGTGAGTTGCTGCATAAAAATCCCTCTTTTCAAAAGTATTTTACAGAGATACGCTTTTTAATGTCTGACAGATTCCGCCTGTCAGTTCCGGCTGTGCGGGAAGGTCTTTTAACTGTTCACATCTCTTCAGATACTTGTCAAGATCATGAAAAATTTTCACAGTGACTTCTCTGTAATTATCCTTTTTCAGGATATTCTGAATGTGTTTATAAAAAGCCTGTTCTGCGAACTTCGGATCGGACGTGTATCCGCAGAGAGTGTTGCCGCAGATGGTCATGTGATGAATCACATAATTTTTCTCATAGGAGGTAAACACCATATCATAGAGTCCGGTAAGGCCGTCGGTATGTGCGGCAATCTGCGCAGCATCCTGTTCGTTACACCCTTTATAGCGTAAGAACATAAACATCTCCACCAGACTTTTGCATGCCGGAAGACATCCCAGTACTGCTACGATGGTCAGAAGATTCTCCCGACTGCCGGTAGTGACCCATCCGGCAATAAACAGAGACAGGGAAATGGCAAAATAAAGCACCGTTCGTAAAATTTCATAATTTTTCTGGGTGCGGAGATATCCGCTGGTCCCTTTGTAGGCATCTGTGGAAAACATTCTTTTGAATTGCATTAAAATTTACTCCTTTATTCTTAAGTGTTTGATTTCTTCTTCGGTCAACGCCCGGTAATCCCCTCGTGAAAGAGCAGGATCCAGGGACAGCGAGCCGAAACGGATACGCTCTAAAGTAAGTACCTGATTACCTATGGCCTGCAACATGCGTTTTACCTGATGGAAGCGACCCTCGTGAATGGTCAGTAACAGGTCTCCGTCTTCGGTAAGTACGGCTTTCGCCGGAGACGTCGGTTTGTCGTCTCCGATTTCAAGACCGGATTCCAGACGGTGGATATCTTCTGCGGAAAGCGGCTTTTCCGGCCTTACACGATATGTTTTATCCACATGCTTTTTCGGCGACAACAGATCATGGGCCAGAGCACCGTCATTGGTTAAGAGCAACAACCCCGTAGTATCTTTGTCCAGACGTCCTACCGGGAACAGCTCCTTCTGCTCCGGTACCGTCAGGAGACTCACCACGGTGGGTGCAGTATTGTCATTGGTGGCGGATACGACACCCTCCGGTTTATTTAACATGTAATAGACATATTTTTGATAATGGATTTCTTTCCCCTGACAAATGACAATGTCGGTATCTTCATTGACCTTTGTCTCCGGCTTTTTGACTATCTGACCGTTTATCGCCACTTGTCCCTTTTTGATGTATTCCTTTACCTGGCTTCTGGTGCCTATATTATTATCACATAAAAATTTATCCAATCGCATGGACACTGATCTCTTTCTTAAGACTTAAAATTCTTTTTCCGGCATATAGTATACAAACTCTGCAAGGCAGTCTGCTATGAAAAAAATATCTGGAATCTGTTTTTTTGTTGTAATGACCTGCTGCATCCTGACACATTCTTCCTTAAGTCTTGCATATGCTGCCTTGGGCCTGGAACTTTGGTATGAAAAAATGGTGCCGGTGCTTCTTCCGTTTATGATCCTGTCGGGAACATTGATCCGCATGGGCCTGGTAAACAGTCTGATCCGACCGGTATACCCTTTGTTTGAAAAAATATTTCGTCTGTCCAGACCTGGAATCTATGTGATCCTGATGGGATTTCTGTGCGGATTTCCCATGGGAGCCCGTACCATTGCTGATTTTCGCGACAGACAGGAACTTTCTGTAACGGAAGGACAATATCTGCTGTCCTTCTGTAACAATCTTGGACCGGTATATTTTCTTGGATTTGTTCTGCCTCTGCTGCACCGGGAATCAATCCTGCCCTATTTATTCGGAATGTATGGTATTCCACTTGGGTACGGTATCCTTCTGCGTTATACAGTATATCGCAGGAAAATTCCGATGTCACAGACAATTTTCACAGTGTCAGCCGGTGGAACACCTGTTATGCCGTTGTTGGAAGCATTGGATGAAGCAGTGTATGCTGCCGGCAGAAATATTTTACAGCTGGGAGGTTATATGATCTTCTTCAATCTGCTGAATCTGCTACCGGGGATCTTTCTTCCGGATGGTCGTGTCTGTGCTCCGCTTTTGGAGATCAGCGGAGGGTTAAGCATATTGGGGGATCGATGGCCTCTTTATACGTTATTGCTGCTACCTGCAGGAGGACTTTGCTGCCTGGCCCAGACCGGAAGCTGTATCCGAAATACCGGTTTATCTCTGACCGGATATTTTTTTCATAAACTGTTTCTTACCGGACTTACAGCACTTTATTATCTGGGATGGTTCCTGTTGCGCCCGGACACATTTCTGCGCTGAGCCTTCCGTCTGCGTTTCCGGTGCCTGCTCTGTTGGATCTGATACAGTAGAAAGACCATCAGAAGCAATACCCCCAGAACGATACATATGACCAGGAACACTCCGAAATTTACTTCCTTTTTGCCTTCAGAGGATGATCCTGTATTCCCGGCTGCATCAGCCATGGTGATCACCGAACCGTAAGCGTCGGTCACCTGGGTTTCCGATATGCGGGAAGCCGCTGCCTCTTCTGCAGCCAGGCTTTCCTGTCTTGCTTCTTCCGCAGCCTTCTCCTGATCGACAAAAGGCTTGGCAAAAGTAATCGGTTCACTTTCGGTAAACAGATCCGCCTGGTTATATCCACGCACCGTGATTACTGGGGTTTCTCCCTTAGTGAAGGACAGGGAAAAGGTAAAAGTATCTGGATAAGTGCCAGCCATGATATCCAGATCCGGCCAGGGGATCAGTTCGGAATAAGTCTTCCCTCCATCGGTACTGTAATCATAATACATCATGGGACAATCGTAGTCCGTCGCGGTCACTTCCAATGTGACCTCTCCGGTGTCGTAATCCGCATTTTGCAATGTCAGTACACAGACATCCGGTTCGGTCTGATCACGGATCGTAGCGGGAAGAATGGATTGCAGAGATACTTCCGGAAGATTATTCGCTTCATTGCTGTAATCTACCCCCAGACTTGTGCTGGATAATCCAAAATATCTGGCAACGGATAATGCATCCTCTCTGCCGAAACGTTTCCAATCCTCTTCGGTCTGGCAATAAGGGGTATCACGACTTTCGTCGACATGACAGTGCTCAATGATAGCGGAAGGAATTGATCGGGCTGTGCACTCCCGGATGATTCCGTAATAATCGTCTCCATTATTTTTTAATTTTGTCTTGACGCCGCGGAGGAACAGTCCCATATCTTTCATCTGCTGCATCTGTTCCCAGCCGAATTGATAGCCGTAGGCATTGTATGGCTGTACGGAAGAGATCCATACTTCGGAACCGAACAGGTCATGATCCACGGATGCATTGTAATGAATACTGAATAAAAAATCCGCATTCCGCTCTTCAGCGAACTGTGCCCGGTCTGCCAGAGAAAGATTGACATCTTCCGTATGGGTCAGGTAGACATCCACATTATCATATTTCAGTAATTCTTCATACATTGCCATGGCGGTAACCATGGTCATTTTCTTCTCCTGGACAATACCTTCCAGGGTTCCTTCATTTTCACCACCGTGTCCGGGATCGATGACAATGGTAACCCTCTCTCCGGTCTCCTGTGCTCTCGGAGCCGCAGCAGCTTCCAGCGAACTGCAAAAAAAACAGGCTGTGACAAGACTGACCGTACAGATCATTGTCCTGACAAACAGCCTTTTTTGTTTTTTACTAACTTTCATTATGTCAATTCCTTTATTTTTAAAAAACCAGCTTTCAGCAGAAAACTGGTTTTATGATTACATTACATTTAAATCATCACTGGCCTTGTCAGCGTTGTCTATACCCTCTAAGTCTTCATCTACCGGATGGAGTTCACTACGGTTAGACTGGATAATATCCCGATACTGATTCAGATTGCCGATCAGGGTATCATAATTGGAACTGGCCTGCTGTGTGGAAGCGGATATGATATTTTCCAGATGAGCCAGCATATCATCCATATACTGCATTGCCTGGGATTTTAATTCATTGGCTTCAATGGTGGCATTGTCCAAAATCTCCTGTGCCTGTTTACTGGCCATGGTGACCACCTCGTTGGCCTGGGCATATGCCTGCTGCATAATTTCATGTTCATTGATCAGTTCGTTGGTATGAACGGTTGCTTCATTGATCAGAGCTTCTGCCTTGGCCTTGGCATCGTTCAGAATTGCCTCTTTGTTGCTGATGATCTTCTGATAACGTTTGATCTCATCCGGTGTCTTCATGCGCAGTTCCCGCAACAATTCATCGATTTCATCCTTATTAACAATGATCTCGGTACTGGACATGAACTTAGGCTTACAGCTCTCGATATAATCTTCTATTTCGTCAATTAATTGTTCGATTCGACTGCTCATGAAACTCTCCTTATTTACACATTGCGATTGTCTGAAAGCTTTTTCTGACGATATTTTTCGTAAATCAGATCAGCTACAAAATCCGGAACACAGGGTGTGATGTCTCCGTCAAAGCTTGCAATCTGCTTGATGGCAGAGGAACTTAAATACGCGTATTCCAGACTGGTTGTTAAAAAAACAGTATCGATTTTGCCGTGGGAAAGCATCCGGTTGGTCTGGGCCATCTGCAGTTCGTACTCAAAATCCGTAATGGCACGCAATCCCCGCACAATGACATGCAGATCCTTTTCCTGTGCATAATCTACTAATAGGCCACTGAAACTGTCAATCTGCACATTAGGCAGATCTTTTGTGGCTTCTTCTAGTATCTTAACACGTTCCTCTACAGAAAACAACGGTGTCTTTTCTTTATTATTCAAAACACTGACAATTAAAACATCAAATATTTCCGAGGCCCGGCGGATGATATCCATATGTCCGTTGGTAATAGGATCAAAGCTTCCGGTATAAACAGCCCTTTTCATAAAGTCTCCGTTCTGCAATTATTTCCTGCGAAGAAATACATGCTTGTTGGTTTTGTATTTTTTTTCACGGGTTACTTCAAACCCAAGCTCCTCTACATAAGAAAAATCCGTATGCAGAGAGGCCTCCACGAGGATCAGTGTTTCCTCCGATACATATTTTGCATAACGCAGCTGTTCCAGAACTCTGCGTTCCTGCTCCTGATCGTAGGGTGGATCCATGAAGATGACATCCACGTGTTTTTCATAGATACCTGTCAGTCCTGCACAGGCATCCTGCTTTAATACGATAGCACGGTCTTTCATTTTCGTAAATGCCAGATTATCCTCGATACATGCTAATGCCTTCGGGGCATTTTCGATAAAATATGCTTTTCTGGCACCGCGGCTCAATGCCTCAATACCAATGCCGCCGCTGCCACTGAAAATATCCACGAACACACAGTCCGGAATATAAGTCTGCAGCATATTAAAAAGAGTTTCTTTGATCCGGTCGGTTGTGGGTCTGGTATCCATGCCCTCCGGGGTCTTTAACGGCAGACTTCTTGCGGTTCCTGCAATTACTCTCATATGTTTTCTTCTCCGTTTCTCTATACTCTGACCTTGGTTCCCTTGCTGTCACGCTTGCCGAGCTTCAGATTGTTTAAGACAAGTTCTTTTCCCTTGTATTCAATGGTGGTTTCCACGGCGTTTTTGGTGTAATACACATTTTCCACCAGATCGCCGTCGGATAATTTCATACCGCGGACACCGATGGCCCCTTTCTTTTTCTCAGGAATCTCATCTACAGCAAAACGAAGGAAAAATCCGCCCTTTGTCTGCAGCACAATGTTCCGCTGGTCCGTGAGTGCTGTTACACTTACGAGGGTATCTCCTTCCGCCAGTTTGGTGGCTGCAACCGTACGCTTGGTTACGTCAAACTCTCCGCCGTCCACTACTTTTAGCATGGATTCAGCAGTGGCGAAAATTACCTGACATAAGTTCAGTTCCTTCTGACTGGTGATATAGACCAGCTCTTCTTTGGCCTGACTGAAGTTACTTACATTATCGATAGGCACACCTTTGTCACGGAATTTGCCGTAAGGCAGATCCAGTACCTTGACGGTATGCATCTGACCGGTATTGGTAAACAGGCAGATACGTCCGGTGTTTTTACAGGTGAAGACGTATTTATTCTCTGCATCCGCGGCTTCTTTATTCCGTTCATAAGTAGACAGGTCGATGGTTTTTGCGTAACCAAAACGGTCCATCAGGAAGACTACGTCCATCTCTTCCAGTTCTTTTTCTTTATAAACAGCTTCCTGACCGTTCTCGATGACCGTCTTACGGGGATGGCTGTATTCCTTTTTGAATCCATCCAGTTCATTCATGATGACCTGTGCCATGGAATCTCTGCGGTCCAGTATGTCTTCGTAGCGATAGATATTCGCCATGGTCTCTTCGTGCTCGTTTATCAATGCTTCCAGTTCCAGACCGATCAGCTTATACAGACGCATCTCTAAGATAGCGTTCGCCTGTTTCTCGGTGAACATCAGCTGGGCTGCCATGATCTTTGATTCTTTGGACTTGAACTTGATCCCGTCCACCTTGCCTTCTACGAGGCAGGCCTTTGCCATGGCTCGGTCTTTGGAACCACGTAAAATTTCAATGACAAGATCGATCACATTGCAGGCCTTGATCAGACCCTCCTGAATCTCCTTACGCTCCATTTCTTTGGCAAGCAGATTGGTATATTTTCTGGTGGCTACTTCAAACTGGAAATCCACATTCGCCTTGATGATCTGCTTTAAGCCCATGGTCTCCGGTCTGCCGTTTGCAATAGCCAGCATGTTCACACCGAAGGTATCTTCCAGACGGGTTTTTTTATAAAGCATATTTACAAAGTTCTCGGGATCTGCATCCTTACGTAATTCAATTACGATACGAATGCCCTCCTTGGAGGACTGGTTGGAAATATCTACAATATCCTGGGTCTTTTTGGTCTCGGACAGAGCTGCTACATCGGATAAAAATTTTGCAATATTGGCTCCGATCATGGTATAGGGAATCTCAGTGATCACCACGTTGGTCTTGCCGGCTTTTCCTTTCTGGAATTCCACCTTGCCACGCAGCTTGATCTTACCGGTTCCGGTCTCGTAGATCTCTTCCAGTTCATCCTTATTAATAACGATACCACCTGTGGGAAAATCCGGTCCTTTCAGATAACGCATCAGTTCTTTTGTCGTGATCTCGTTATTCAGCATATACGCTTTTACAGCATCAATAACTTCACCCAGATTGTGAGGCGGAATGCTGGTCGCCATACCTACGGCAATACCCTCCGAGCCATTGACTAAAAGGTTGGGAATTTTTACGGGCAGTACGGAAGGTTCTTTTTCCGTTTCGTCAAAATTCGGTACAAAATCTACGACATCCTTATCCAGGTCAGCCAAAAATGCTTCCTGGGTGACTTTCTGAAGTCTTGCCTCGGTATAACGCATGGCAGCGGCTCCGTCTCCTTCGATGTTGCCGAAGTTGCCGTGACCGTCGATCAGAGGCATGCCCTTTTTGAAATCCTGGCTCATGACTACCAGTGCCTCATAGATGGAACTGTCACCGTGGGGATGATATTTACCCATGGTATCACCTACGATACGGGCACTTTTACGGTAGGGACGGTCATAGCGGATCCCCAACTCGTGCATATCGTAGAGAGTTCTACGCTGTACCGGCTTCAGACCGTCTCTGACATCCGGCAGGGCTCTGGCAATGATAACGCTCATGGCATAGTCGATGAAGGATTTCTGCATCTCCTCGGAGTATTCTGTTTTTATAATTCTGCTGTCGTCCATTTCTGGTCCTCGTCTTTCTGACATTACATTTCAGGATCTTATGATACTAGATGTCTAATTCCGCATCTGTAGCGTGATCGTAAATAAAGGCTTTTCTGGGTGGTACATCCGTACCCATGAGAAGCTCTGTCATCTCGGAAGCCATGCGTGCATCCTCAATCTCCACTAATTTTAACAGTCTGCGTTCCGGATCCAGTGTGGTCTCCCACAACTGTTCGGCATCCATCTCACCCAGACCTTTGTATCGTTGTAAGGTAAAGGTCCCTTTATGGGTCTTACGGTATTTTTCCAGTGCCTTGTCATCGTATAGATATTTTTCTTCTCCCTTGGAGGGCATTGCCTTGTATAAGGGAGGCATTGCTATGTACACATGCCCCTCGAAGATCAGGTCAGGCATGAAACGGTAAAATAAGGTAAGCAGCAATGTGGAAATATGGGCACCATCCACATCGGCATCCGCCATAATGATGATCTTGTCATAGCGCAGCTTGGTAATATCAAAATCATTACCGTAACCCTCGGAAAATCCGCAGCCGAATGCGTTGATCATGGTCTTGATCTCAGCATTTGCCAGAACCTTATCGATGCTGGCTTTCTCCACGTTCAGGATCTTACCGCGGATAGGCAGGATTGCCTGATACATACGGTTTCTTGCTGTCTTGGCACTGCCGCCCGCAGAATCACCCTCTACAATGAAAATTTCACATTTGGAAGGATCTCTGGACTCGCAGTTTGCCAGTTTTCCGTTGGAATCAAAGGAGAACTTCTGCTTTGTCAGCATATTGGTCTTCGCTTTTTCCTCGGTCTTACGGATCTTGGCTGCCTTTTCCGCACAGCCGATAATGCTTTTCAGGGTCTCTAAATTTCGGTCGAAAAATCTTACAATTTCTTCTCCGGTTACTTTTGCCACAACTTTTGCGGCATCCTGGTTGTCCAGCTTGGTCTTGGTCTGTCCTTCAAAACGGGGATCCGGATGCTTGATGGATACGACGGCAGTCATACCGTTACGAACATCCGCACCGGTAAAGTTGGCATCTTTTTCTTTTAAAATGTTCAACTCACGGGCATAGGTATTGATCACATTGGTGAACTGGGTCTTGAAACCCGTCAGGTGGGTACCGCCCTCGGAGTTGTAAATATTGTTACAAAAACCCAGGACATTTTCATGGAATTCATTTACATACTGAAATGCCACTTCCACAGAGATCCCGTCACTCTCACCGGAGAAATAGATCACATCATGAACCGTCTCTTTGGAACGGTTCATGTCTTTGATAAAGCCGATGATTCCCTCCGGCTCATGGAATGTGACTTTTTCAGGTTCTTCTTTTCTCTTATCTTCAAAAATGATCGTAAGCTTCGGATTCAGATAAGCGGTCTCATGAAGACGACTCTTTACTTCATCTTCCTTGAAACGTGTTTTATCGAAGATAGTATCGTCCGGCAGAAAGTTAATGGTGGTACCGGTCTCCCTTGTCTTACCTACGATGGGAAGCAGACCGTCTACCAGATCCAGAACGGGATTCCCCCGTTCATAGCGGTCTTCGTAAATACAGCCACCGGTCTTGACTCTTACTGTCAGTCGTGTAGACAGAGCATTTACTACAGAGGAACCTACGCCGTGCAGACCGCCGCTGGTCTTATATGCGGAATTGTCGAATTTACCGCCGGCATGCAGAGTCGTAAATACCAGACGCTCCGCGCTGATCCCTTTTTCGTGCATACCCACGGGAATACCACGACCGTTATCTTCCACGGTTGCGGAGCCGTCGGCTTCCAGTGTCACCTTTATCGTATCACAATATCCGGCCAGATGCTCGTCCACAGAGTTATCAACGATCTCGTAGATCAGATGATTCAGTCCCTTGGTGGAGACGCTGCCGATATACATTCCGGGTCTTTTTCTTACCGCTTCCAGACCTTCCAGAACGGTAATACTTGACGCATCATAATTATTGTCTTTTGCCATGAAATGGAGCTCCTTCTCAATACATTATTGTCTATAGTATATCACAGATTTTGTGTTTGGAAAAGCAAAAAATACAAGGGATAGGGCTTTGCCGGAAATAAAAAACCACCGGTTCCCTAATCCGGAACTGGTGGTCAAAAGAGTCTGTTAAGAAATTCCCTTGAATTTATAATCCTTATGATTTTGTGATTGCAGCGCCCCAAAGGATAGCAGACGCCTGTCACGGAACGTCAGTTTTCCCTGCTCTCCTTCTTTTAACGTCGAAAAAATAGTATCATCGACTTCCAAAGTGACGCATTTTTCCGGATGATCCACATCCTGAAAGATAATCTGATTCACAGTTTCAGCCTGTACCAAACCCGTTGTCGCATTGGTGTTCTGGAGGTAAACCGTCTGGGAGGTATCGGTGTTTGTATTTTTCGAAAGCACGACCGCTTTTTCCATGGTCTGTGTGCGAAAAGCGCCCTTGCTGCGACGCTGCAGGCATAAATAACAGATCCAGAGAACGACCGCTATCAAAAACAGGACTGTTAAAATATTTTCCAATAGGCTGAACTGCATTTGATTTATCATGTGGTACCTCCTCCTAAAGAATTTAAGGAATCACCTTTTCAGAAATCAGCTTTAATGTTCCATCTTCATTCAGTTCAACGAAGAAAGGATATTCATGCATCATAGAAGTATACTTTTCCCAACAACTTATGAATACTTCTTCCTCTTTTGTAATGGTACAAAGCCCCTGCTTTTGTAATTCCGAAAAGTCGTGCCAATAGTCTATGAAATGATATTCCGTATTCTCTGTGATGGGTATCTTCATTTCGCTGAATCCCCAATCCTTTATGTAATAACCGGATACCAAATCTCTTTCCACATCCAGATCTAATTCTTTAATCCGCTTCTCATCCTCCGGGATGATCCATTCCACAGGGCGTACTACAATATAGTCGTTGTTTGTACTGAAATTCTCAATATACACACAAAAGGAACCTATTTCATCGTATCTTCCGTGGCAATACGGCGTTGGTGCAGGGACATTTTCGAGCGTCCCTTCCTGCGTAGTTGCGAGGGGTGAGGGGCTATCCGTTGCTGCCGGTGCCACCACCATCTCATCTATAGAAGGTGTGATATTTTCTTCTTCGTTTAATCCGCATGCCGTCATAAAAAATACACTCCCTACGACCGAAATTACGAAAAAAAATTTCCTCATACTATGCTCTCCCAAAAAGTATTTTTAAAATGTTTACTTATGTCGACATAGTTGTATCTTAACACTTCTCTTTTCTTTTTCAATATAATCGGCGTGAACAGCTATTTTACAAGCGCGAATTTTTTTAGCATATACTTTTTATTGTTATATAATTGTTGATGCCTATAATCAGAATGGAGAATATAATTGCTTTCGTATGCTTGAATGAATTTAAATGAGAAAGTCTTATTTTTGAGCACAAATGATTTTTGACCTTTTAAATAATGCATCTTATAATTACATTCAGAGGAAATACTATATAACTAAAATGGAGAAAAGTTATGAATATTGGAGAATTGCTTGTCAACGTGATAACCGTTTTATTATTCTATTTTTTTATTTCCAGAACGTTCACACTCCGGCGGCTCCACTGGATCTGCAGGGGCATCGGATTGATGCTTCTCTTTGTCCTGATCACATTGCTGAATCTTATGAATATTGCCCCCACCATTACCTGCGTATCCGGTCTGATCTGCCAGATTTTATATACTATGGTGTTTGCGGAAGGCTCCCGGGGAGCCAGATTGTTGATCGGTGGTATTCCCGCTTTGTTGGCAGTTGTTTCGGACAGTGTAACTTTCTCTGTACTGGGAATTCTGTTTCAGGATACTTCGGAGGCACTTACGGTCAATTCTGCCATTCGCAGTCAGGCTCTGGTCATATACATACTCACCTATTGCCTCCTAATCTGGGCAGTCATTCAATTCTTCCCGCAGGATTTGAAATTCCCGGGATATTTTGAAGGTGTAATTTTTTTGACTTGCGGACTGGGAGTTTTTGCCTCTGATATTCTTTTGAAATATGTGTTTTATTTCGAACGCAATGAGATCGTGCTGTCCAGAATCTCTCTTGCAACGGTCAACTATATTTTTCTTGGAGTTCTCCTGCTGCTATTGATGATCGTAGAACTTCTTGGAATCTATTACAGCAAAAATAATGAGTTACAGCAGCGTAATAATCTATATCAGATTGAGGAACAGGAACTGGTCAATCTGAAAGAATCTTCCGCTTTTATCCGGGGCTGGAAACATGATTATAAGAACCAGTTGCAGGTACTTTCCACCATGCTGCAACAAAAACAGTATGACGAGTCGTTACTATATGTGAATGAGCTTTTAAGCAGTTCCGATATGATCAAACCGGTCTTTTCCTCGGGCAATCCGATTCTGGACGCAGTGTTGTCTTTGAAATATTACACCATGGAGCACAAAGGAATACGCTTTGAACATTCGGTGTACCTCCCCACAGCATTTCCCCTGTCTCCACTGGATACTTCGACGCTGTTTACCAATATTTTGGACAATGCCATCGAGGCCTGCCAGTCCTGCCCTGCCGCTCCCTGGATCCATCTGGACATAAAGCCCAAGGGCGATATGCTGCTGATCACTTTGAGCAATTCCAGTGCCGCTAATTACAGGTATAATAAAAAAGGTAATTTGCTGTCAACCAAAGACGGGAAAGAACATGGTTACGGATTGCGTCAGGTTGCCAGGGTAACGGAAGCTTGTGGGGGATTTTATCAGGTAACACCTTCTGCTGATAAGTTTACTATAACAATAGCACTTCCTGTTTCTTTAGAGGTAGAAAGGAATAACCTATGAACATACATGTTACCATTATTGAGGATGAAGAACGCTTTGCACAGGATTTAACAGAAAAAATAAGAAACTGGTTTCATGCCCATCATCTGGAAGTTGCGGTGAAATGGTATCCCTCCTCTCATCATATTTTTTTCACCAGCAGTTACCTTGCAACCGATGTATATTTTCTGGATATCTCGTTAAAAGAAGAAAATGGTGTCGATATTGCAAAAAAACTCCGGGCACATAACTACAAGGGACATATCATTTTTCTGACCGGATTTCAAGAGTATGTTTTTGAAGGGTATTCTGTCCGGGCGTTGGACTATCTTCTAAAGCCCATTGACCCTGTAAAATTAGACCGGGATTTGGAGATGATAGCAGAAGAACTCAGCGATCAAAATTATATGGTAAGAACCAGATCTGAAATGTATAAGATACCTTACAAAGAAATTTTATATATTTCCAGCAGCAATCACTCTATCGAGATTATTACGGAAAAAGAAAAATTTCGCCAGATGATTAGTCTACGGGAAGTCCTTTCTCATTTACCTGCGTATTTTCAGCAATGCCATAGAACTATAATCATCAATATGAAAAAGGTAACCTGTCTCACGGACAACTGGGTAGTTCTCAATGGCAAAGAGGAACTCCCTGTTGGGAAAAAATATCTAGAAGAGATACGAAGTGCCTTTTTGTCACAATAACAAACAATATAAAGAACTCCCGGAGCCTTATGGCTTACCAGGAGCTTCTTTCGCATTGGAAATTTTTATGCTTTGAAATTCTTAAATTATACCGTGATTTTCTTACAGCATGCCAGTGCCAGGGCACCGGGGCCGATGTGGCAGGCAACGCTTAAGGACAGTGGATCGATATGAATATCGTAGCCGGGGAATTCCGCTTCTACCTCGGTGCGAAACTGCTCTGCTGCGGCTCTGTCGTGGGTATAAGCGATCTGCAGCCAGATGTGCTTATCCTCTGTCATGCCGCCGAAACGCTCGTTGATGTCCTTCTTAATAGCATTGATCATCATGGTCTTGCCCTGCGAAGCGGTTCGTGCCTTTGCGAAGGCATCCAGTTTTTCACCCTGAATGGTCAGTACCGGCTTCAGGCGAAGCATGGTACCGATGGCTGCCGCCGCCGGAGTGATCCGTCCACCTTTTTTCAGGTAATACAGAGTATCCAGCATAATATAGATACTGCTGTTGAATTTATCGTTTTCCAGAAATTCTTTGATCTGGGCCGCATTTTTACCGGCTGCTGCAAGCTGCAGGGCATCCAGCGCAGACTGACGCTGGGTTACGGAGATTCTCTGGTTGTTCACGACCTGAACTCTGCCATCATAATCTGCCGCAAAGGCCATGGCACTCTGACAGGAACCGGACAGACCGCTGCTCATAGGAATGTGTACGATCTCGTCATATTCCTGTAAAAGCTTGTCCCACAGGCTGGTGACACTGTCAGGAGACGGCTGGCTGGTGGCAATATTGGCACCGGATTTCAGCTTTTCATAGAACTGCTCCTGGGTCAGGTCAATATCTTCATAGTATGTGACTTCATCGATCATAAAAGGCATGGGCAGAACATGGATTCCGCGACGGGCTCCTTCTGCCTGTGTAATGCCGCTGTTACTGTCGGTTACAATTGCGATTTTTGACATTCTGGTATCTAAACCTTCCCTTTGCATAAATTAACATAAATTATCTGATCCTAAGTATAAAACTTTGAACATAAAAATAATTTTACTGTCAGATGGTCCGAAAGTCAACAACATTTACTGCGGTATGTTCTTTGAAATAGTTCACCAATGCTCGGCTGTCGTCATCTGTCAGCTCCGGATCGGATACAAGCAACTGTTCCACGGCATCTGAAGCCTCTTTTAAAATATTTGCATCTGTATATATATCACCCAGTACAAATGCAAATTCACCACTCTGCCGGATGCCGAAGATATCTCCCGGACCTCGCAGTTTCAGATCCTCGGAAGCAATATGGAAACCGTCGTTGGAATGGTTCAGGATCTGTAATCGTTCCATGGTCTCTTTGGCTTCGGAAGTGCTGATAAAAATGCAATAGCTTTGGAATTCCCCACGTCCCACACGCCCACGCAGCTGATGCAGCTGTGCCAGACCGAAGCGCTCCGCATTCTCCACCATCATCACTGTGGCATTGGGAACATTGATGCCTACTTCAATTACCGTGGTGGAGACTAAGACATCGATCTCCTTAGCAGCGAACTCTTCCATAATACGGTTCTTATCTGCCGGGCGCATTTTCCCATGAAGATAAGCCACCTGTACGGAAGGAGGCAGAACTGCCCGGAGCTTCTCTGTATAATCCACTACATTCTCCAGGTCTTCCGATTCCCCTTCTTCCACCATAGGACAGATGACATAAGCCTGTCTGCCGGCAGCCACCTCTTTTGCGATAAATTCATAAGCCTTAGGTCGATAGGAAGTCCCTACAACACAGTTTTTGATCGGCAGACGATTCGCAGGAAGTTCATCAATGACAGAGACCTTCAGATCCCCATATAGGATAATGGCCAATGTCCTGGGAATCGGTGTAGCACTCATAACTAACACATGAGGCTCACTCCCTTTGGCGGCTAATGTCTCCCTCTGCCTTACACCAAAGCGGTGCTGCTCATCCGTCACTACCAGCGCCAGGGAAGAATATTCCACTTTTTCCTGGATCAGAGCATGGGTTCCGATGATCAGGTTAGCTTCTCCGGAAGCAATTTTCGCATAAGCCTCACGTTTTTCCTTCGCCGTCATAGAGCCTGTCAGAAGCACCGGACGGAAAGCAATTCCATATTTTTCTATATAGCCTGAAATGGTCTCAAAATGTTGGACTGCCAGTACTTCAGTAGGGGCCATCATTGCTCCCTGATAACCGTTAGCCGCACACATGAGAAGTGCCAGCACTGCCAGAATTGTCTTACCGGAGCCGACATCTCCCTGAATCAGTCGGTTCATGGCATAAGGACTTCCCATATCCTCCCTGAGCTCACCCCAGACTTTTTTTTGGGCTTTTGTCAGCGGGAACGGCAGCTGTTCTAAAAACCGCACTGTATCCGCAGTCTCGTACATGGGAAAATGGTTTTCTGTCTTCGCCGCCAATTCCTTATTTTTGCGAAGTACCAGTAAAAAGGAGAAGAATTCTTCGAATACCATACGGTTTCTGGCAGTTAACAGTTCCTCTCTGCTCTCAGGAAAATGCAGGGCATAGACAGCTTCCCTGTGGGAAAGCATGGGATATTTCTGTAATATCACCTGCGGCAGATATTCTTTTTCCGGTGGATAGTATTCCAGCGCCTGTGCCACAGATTTTTGCACCGTCTGATTGGTCAGTCCTTTGGTCAGGGCATATCGGGGCAGGAGACGACCGGATTTCTGAATGTATTCGTCCCAGGTAAACATCCGGGGCTGTTCCATGAACTTATGGGTACCACGTTGCTGAATCAGACCTCGGAACAGATAGAATCCACCGGGTTTTAATACTTTTTTTAAAAAAGGCATATTGAAAAAAGTAAGCTGGATGGAATCTCCGTTGTCATCCTTCAAAATGGCGTTGAGGATGGAGAGATTGCGGACTTTCTTCACGTTGGGGATAGCGGTAATCTGACCGTAGACTGCCTGGACACTGCCGGGGGATGTCTCCCGAATGGATACCGGAGCATCATAAGTCTCATAATCCCTGGGATAATGGCGAATCAGATCGTCTACGGTATAGACATTGATCTTGCCGAACAGAGCCGCTGTCTTCTCTCCCACGCCTTTTATTCTGTTCACAGGAATTGCATCGCTCATACTTGTCCCTCTTTTCTATACTAAATTGAGAGTTAGTGAAATAGTTGTTCTAAAATCCACGCAGAAAGGACTGCCTGCCCCAGACTCGGATGCCTGCTACGCCCGGGGGAGTAGTCCTTTTCTGCTGGGTTACTGCTTCCCTAAATGATTTTATAGAAGTCCTGTTGATTACTTTGGTGTAAACGACGTAATAATGACGTATTTTATACAAATAATTCTTAAAATCAAGATATTTTGTATTAAAATAGCTTGATTTTCTCATTTTACGAAAAAAATTACTTCCAAAGCATCCAAATCCCTTGTTTTTGTATTTTTTTTGCAAAAAATAACGATTTAAATACAAAACCAAAAATCTTGCCTCTTTTACACCAAAGTCAATCAAACTCTTTACACACAAATTCAGACTTGACTCGTCGATCAACCACACTTACTCTTAATTCTACTAAAACATGCGAAAAAGCCGGGAAAAGAAAAATTTCCGTCTTAGAAACACATTATTTTTTACTATAATTGTATAAAAAGATATATTACGTAAAAAGTCGCTTTCTGAGAAGCTTGTTTTTTACTATTTTGACTCTATTGAGGCGTTTTTAAAAAATCATTAGTACCAATACGGGCTGCTGAGATTCGTCACATCCGCAATGAGCCACACTATTCCTAAGATTGTCAGCAAAAAACGCTGCCAATCGCATTTCTCTTCGCGGCATTCGCCAGTCTACGGCAACCCCACGTTACGAGCCATGCACCCAATTCATAAATGTGTCGCAAAGGGCGCTCCACATTTATTTCATTGACGGCTGTCGAGTGTGTCCGTTGGACGCACAGTATAAAGTCAAAAACAAAAACAGCGACTTGTGAGCAAGCTCCCAGATCGCTGTTTCTGTTTTGACTTTGCATGGCTCGTAACTTTCAATTTACTCTACAGAAACAGTATAGTAATAAATAGGTTGTCCACCATACTGTAATTCAATATCGCAGGCGGGATAAGCCTCTTCCAGATCCGCACGCAGCGCTTCCGCAGCATCCTCTGCCACGTCACAGCCGTAGTATATGCTGATCAGTTCGGAATCTTCATCTACCAGTTCTGCAATCATATCACGAGTTACTTTTACCATGTCGGTACCGACGGCTACGATGCCCTGGTCGCCGATGCCCATGAAGTCGTCTTTCTTGATCTCTTTGTCATCGATCACGGTATCACGCACCGCATAGGTCACCTGACCGGTCTTGACATTTTTGATCTCGCGAAGCATGGTCTCTTCGTTCTCTTCCACAGACAACTCCGGAACAAAGTTGATCACAGCAGTGATACCCTGAGGAATGGTCTTGGTGGGAATGACTAAAAGCTCCTTATCGGTCATCAGTTCCGCTGCCTGGTTTGCTGCCAGAATGATGTTTTTATTATTCGGAAGGACAAAAATGGTCTTTGCATTTACCTTGTCCACTGCGTCTAAAATATCTGCCGTACTGGGGTTCATGGTCTGACCGCCTTCGATAATATAATCTACGCCGAGGCTTTTGAACAGTTCGCTCAAGCCATCACCTACGGAGACTGCCAGGAATCCTACCTCCTTGGCAGGCTGTGCAACCTTCTCTTCCTCCGCCTTTTTCTGTGCCGCTTCTTTCTCGGAGAGTTTGAACAGTTTTTCCTGATGTTCCAAACGCATGTTGTCAATCTTCATATTGGATAATGCACCATACTTCAATGCCTTCTGGATTGCCAGACCGGGATCGTTGGTATGTACATGTACCTTGACAACATCGTCATCCGCAACACATACAATAGAATCACCTATGGACTCTAAGAATGCCTTGAAATCCATCTCTGCTTTTACATTAAAAGGCTTGTTCAACAGAATAATGAATTCAGTGCAATAGCCGAACTTGATCTCTGCTTCTGCCTGTACTTCCAGAGAACTCTTGGTATCTTCTGCTTTCGTAGCAGCTGCAGGAGCTACGGTCAGATCGATCTCTTTACCTAAAAAGGCATCATAAGCACCGCTTAATACTTCTACCAGACCCTGTCCACCGGAATCCACAACGCCGGCCTGCTTTAATACCGGCAACATTTCGGGAGTCTGGCTGAGCACATAACGGGCGTGTTCGATGACAGTCCCTAAAAACTGCTCCAGATCATCCGCACCGTCCTCACAAAGTTCCTTTGCCTTATCGGAAGCACCTTTTGCTACGGTCAGAATCGTGCCCTCTTTTGGCTTCATAACAGCCTTGTATGCAGTTTCTACCGCTTTTTCGAATGCACGGGTCAGAACAGGAATATCCAGAACCTGCTCTTCCTTAATACTTTTGGTAAATCCACGGAACAACTGAGATAAAATAACACCGGAATTACCTCTCGCCCCGCGAAGGGAACCGCTGGAGATTGCCTTACATAAAGCAGCCATATCGGCATCGTCTCCCAGTGCGGAAACTTCTCTTGCCGCAGACATGATCGTCATAGTCATATTGGTACCGGTATCTCCGTCGGGTACGGGAAATACATTTAACTCGTTGATCCATTCTTTCTTGTTCTCTAAATTCTTGGCGCCGGCTAAGAACATCTTGGAAAGCATCTTAGCGTCGATTTGTTGTAAAGCCACAATTACTTCCTCCTTAATCAATCACTCTTACACCTTCAACATAGATGTTGATCTTTTTGATCTCAATACCGGTAAACTCTTCCACCTTATACTTTACGTTGCTGATCAGATTGTCGGTGACAGCCAGGATGCTGACGCCGTAAGCTACGATCACATGGAAGTCCAGAACCAGTTTATTGTTGTCCAGGGACACGTTGATACCTCTGGTGATGCTGTCCATTTTCAGCAGCTTTACCAGGCCATCTTTCATGCTGACTCCGGCCATACCTACGATACCAAAGCACTCTACCGCCACACTGCCGGCATACTGTGCAATGACTTCATTATCAATGACAATATTTCCCATATGGGTATTCATAGAAGAACCTTTCATACAGAACCTCCTTTATATTCGGATCAATTGTTTCTTCCGATATCTCCGGCCGGATTTTCCCGGACTCAGACATATATAAATGTATTTTAACAGCTTTGTCATGAAAAAGAAACATAAAAATAAAAAAAATAAATATTTTTTGCTTGCTTTTATTTTGTTTTTCTGTTAATATATCAATGTTGTGAGCATTTCACATATGTTTTATTAAAAATTTTGATTAAAAGTAAGCGTAAGATGCGCGTTAGATCGAGGAGGTGTCAAGATGGCTAAATGTGATATTTGCGGTAAGGGCGTTCATTTCGGTAACAACGTAAGCCATTCTCATAGAAGAAGCAACGCAATTTGGAACTCTAATGTTAAGAGCGTTAAGTGCAAGGTTAACGGCGGAGCTAGAAGAATGCATGTCTGCACCAGCTGCTTAAAATCTGGTAAAGTTGAAAGAGCTTAATCTTCTACGATAATATTGGATTTTAGAAAGCCAGAAATGATAAATTTCATTTCTGGCTTATTTTTTTACCAAAACCGCTCTTCCTGTTTCCTTTTTAAATACTCTTTGTTGATTTGTCCAGCCAGCTCTCCGTCACCGAAAAGGTTGTCCGGATGAAAGATTTTGATCAGATCCCGATATCTCTTCCGTAATGCCAATGGATTATTGACACCGCGAAATAAAAGCTGTACTACGGTAAGGGTATTCTCGGTGCCGTCTTCGTCAGAAGCTTTTGGACTGACCTCTTCTTCCCGGAGAAGTCGTCTCTCTTTTTCCAGCTTTTTCCGATCCTCTTCCAACTGGCGGAAGCCGTCCTGCAGAATTGCCATTTTTTTCTCAAAAAACAGACTTTCTTCTTTCAGACGTTTTCGTTCCATAACCGTACGACGATTCAAAGCATCCAGTTCATCCCGGAGTGTTACACGTTCCTCGAGGAATTTGTCCTTTGCCTGTTCTAATTCGGTACGCTCCTGCTGCAAACGCATATTCTCCTGAAACAGCCAGAGCTTGGCTTCTTTCAGTTCCTCTGTACTTTCTGTCCTGATGATTTCTTCCCAATCAATCATGCTCAACCCTCTTACTCACAACTGCTGAAAAGATAATACCCTGCAAACAACAAAAGTGCCAATATGATCAATCCGATGAGCCGATTGTGGATCACCATCATCAACAACATGCCGATAGCTACAAAAAATAGAATCAGGCCAATGATTTTTTTCATAAAAGACCCGCTATTCATATTCTCATCTTATTATATGCAGAGTATAAAAATTATTACTTATCTTCGGAAGGCTTTTCTCCGTCTTCGGGGAATGCAATATCGACAACTTCGGCATCCGACATTCCTTCTTTTTCTTTCGGCTGGGTAAATTTATCTACAATATCGGGAATCATATCCAGAATCTTGGTAACAGTATCCTGATTTTTGATATTGACCAGCTTGGTGGAACCGTTTTTGATCACCAGTACGGCACTGGGAGTCATTTTACCGCCCAGACCACCGGCTCCGGATGCGGATCTTTTCTCGGAATTATTCCCCGCACCGGCTCCGACACCGAAAGTAACATCTACTAACGGTAATATAATGGTATCTCCGATCTTGGTAGCTTCGCCTACTACCGTCTTTGTGGAGAGCACGGTATCCATTCCTTTTAAAAGAGATTCCACAACCCCCTGAAACTGATTATCTTTTTCTGCCATATTAAACCTCCTGTTTTTAATCTGTTATTCTTTTTCTTTATTTTGAAATTGTCTGATTTTATGCTGCAATAGCTTAAGCCGCTTATCCATAAGCAGGCAAATGGTATGAAACAATACACACGCTAAGGTAAAATGGCCAGATGTTTTAAAATTACCCTCTAAAATTGCCTGTTCAAAATCCGGAGTGATACAGATGTCTTTTCCCAATTGAGGAAGTATCATACCGTAGATTCCGTACAGGTAGCCTGTGGTATCCGGTGATCCGGTGCCGATGCGGGCCGTAAGTTCCAGTTTTCGCGGACGTAATGATTTCAGAATATGACCGATACGGTTTCCGGCATGCCGTAGTAATCCTCTGGTCTCCGGGTCATTCCATAAATCTTTATAAAAAGTAATGTTATTCAGAATATGTTTGATTTTATCACATATTTTACCGACTGTGTACCGGATTTTATTAAAAAAGCCTCTTTCTTTCGTGCTTTTTTGCTCCGGAATCGGTTCTTTCACAGATGGCTGCGGATCGGAAGCGGGAGGCACAGCTTCCTGTGGTATTTCCGTTGTGGGAGGAACCACTGCTTTTTTTGAGGACTTCCCGGTGGAAACGTGCTTTTTCTCTTTTCTCTCGTCCGAGGAATCATATACGGTAAAAAAAAGGATCTTTGCCAGAAGCTTTCCCGGCTGCGGATAATTGTAAAAGATTCGCACCAGACCGAATAACCATCGGACTTTTACGGAAAAACGCATTTCATCGGCACTCTTCTGTCCGGATGCCTTATAACAAAGAGGGAAAAACAATACCAAAAGTATTACCGTAAGTGCAATCCCCAGAAGTACCAGCAACAGAATTCCTAAAATGCCCAATATTTTAAAAAGAATCGTTAACATAGTAAATACTCCCGAAGATTACAGTCGCCTCTGGCGTCCAGACATTCTCCTGTGATCTGTTCGATCAGCTGCAATGCCTCCTCATATCCCGCTGCAATACCAAGAATCAGAAATTCTTCTTTTTTGTAATGAGGCTGTATGAGTTGCCTGGCATCAAAAATATCTAGCTGATCGGCCGGGTTCTTCGCCGGAGTAATGAGATAGACATTTGCCAAAAGAGGTTTTTTTTCCAGTCTCTTTTTTAGTTTATCCAGTTTTTCAGATGCAATGCTTTCTCCCAGATAGAGATTGGGAGCAAACGTAAGCTTTCCTGCCATAAATAAATTCCTTTTTGTTAACCTGCCCTGCAGCATAGGTTATTGCTGCCAAGATGAGCTTATTATAGCATAGATTCTTCTATATTACAATTTTTGTCGCTTGACTTTTCCGGATGATATTTTATACTGTAATCAGTACTAATGAGGAGGGAAAACCATTGAAAGTTATAACGAAGATGGAGCTTCAGCCGGATATGGTTCTCGGAGAAGACATTCAGGATCAGAATCATGTCATTTATCCTGCCGGTACCACAGTAACTCCGCAGATCATAGAAAAATTAAAGCGATACGATCTGGTATGCGTTACGATTATGGAGGATATTGATTTCGCCACGACCCATTATGAGAAAATTCGCTTTGATTCCAATTTTAAGGCATTTGAACGTGCTTATCCGATTTTTCTGGCTGAGTATAAACTGGCCATGAAACAATTATTGGTCATGGGAAGAAAGCCGGCGGATATTTTTCTACTTACCATATATCAAGAATTATACTATTATATTACTTCCGGATCCGTATTGCTGGATTATCTGTATAACCTTATGCCCAGTGAGGATGAACTGACGTATACACAGTGCCTGAATGCTGCACTGCTGGCAGGTACGTTCGCCGACTGGCTCTCTATGTCAGAAGAAGAAAAAAACACTTTGATTCTTTGCGGATTCTATTATGATATCGGAAAACTGCAGCTTCCTTATGAATTGTTGTGGAAGCCGGGAAAACTCACAGAGGAAGAATTCAAGATCATCAAAACGCATCCGGTGGTAGGCTATACTTCCGTACGTAATCAGGATTTAAACGAACATGTTAAAAATGCAGTGATCATGCATCACGAACGTCTGGATGGCAGCGGTTATCCTTATCATATGTCGGGGCAGAAAATTGATGTCTATGCCAGATATATGGCGATCATTGACGCTTATATTGCAATGGCATCGCCGAGAACTTACCGCAACGCACTTACACCGTTACAGATTTTGGGGAATTTCGAAAAGAGTCTGGACAAGTATGATGTGGAATTGTTAATGCCGATCATGAAACGGATCGCAGACGCACAAATCGGTACCAATGTGCAGTTGAATGACGGAAGTGTCTGGGAAGTCCTGATCATTCATCCCAATAAGTTCTCCCGCCCGATTCTGAAAAATGAAAAAAATGAATTTGTGGATCTTTTGCAGAGAACCGATCTGGAAATCGTTAAAAACGTATAAATATAATAAATAAAAATAAGAAGCGGGAATAATCAATTCATCCATTGATTATTCCTTTTTCTTTCCTGGTATTCCGCATAAGCTTTTTCCAAAATCTGTTTCTCGTTGGCAAACTTCAGTAAATGATATGCCTCATGATATTTATAAAAACCGGAATCCGCAAAATATTCTTCTCTCTGCGGTTTACTGTAATAACTGTCGGTACTCATAAGATACCAGTGAACCTCTTTTGCTACCACATCCTCCGGTACGGTAAATGAATATTCACTTCTACCGACGTAGTCCACGATAAATGCCCGGGAACCGCTCTCTTCCAATACTTCTCTCAATGCGGTCTCTTCATGGGTCTCACCGGGTTCCACCGTTCCTTTCGGAAGAACCCAGCCTTCGTATTTGTTTTTGATATTCTTATAGAGCAGTAAAATCTTTCCGCGAAATATTACGACTCCGCCGCAGCTGATAGCCTCAATCATGTTCCTTAACCTCCGATTACTGTTTTTCGCTGAAGTACGCGTCAAAAATACGTCTTGCAATGGGCACGGCGTAATCTCCGCCGCTGCCGGCACCTTCCACAATAATGGTTACACACACATCCGGATCTTCTGCAGGAGCAAATCCGGTAAACCATGCATGACTGTCACCTTTAATATTATTATATTCCGCGGAACCTGTTTTTCCGGCCGCGGTATATTCAAGTCCTTTTAACTTGGAAGCGGTACCCTCCTGGACCACATCAGTCATCAGTTGTCTGAGGATCGCAGACTCTTCTTCTGACATCAGACTGCCGTATTCGCTGGGTTTGAAACTTTTAATGACAGTTCCTTCATCATTCTCCACGTGATCGATCGCGTACGGTTTCATGAGGACTCCGTTGTTGGCTATGGCACAGGTGATCATGTTCAGATGCATAGGAGTAATCTGTGTCTTACCCTGACCGATGGAGGTCTGCATCATTTCCGCCGGAGGAGTATCATCGGATACCAGCGCTGAACTTCTGGCATAATTCAGTGTCAATGGCAGCTCTTTGTTAAACAGAAGATCATTTAATGTCTCCTGAAAAGCAGTCCGGTCCAGGCTCATTCCGATATTAGCAAAGGACGAATTACAGGATTTTGCAAAAGATCTGGTAAAATCCACCGTCCCATGACTGGAGCCGTGATAACAGCTGATCTTGCTATTGCCCAGGCGAAAAGCTCCGTTGCAGGTATAAGAATAATTTTGGTAGGTATTCGGATTTTCCCGAATATATTCCAATGCCGTCACAATTTTAAAGGTAGAACCCGGAGGATACAATCCCTGTGTAGCCCGGTTGACCAGTACGGTACTGGAATCGTTATCTACCAGATCCTCCCATATTTCTCCGATGGAATTGGGATCAAAATCCGGATGGGATACCATGGCAAGAATCTTCCCGGTAGACACTTCGGTTACAATAATGGCACCGCGATAGATATCCAGCTGATCATTTGCCACCTGTTGAATTTTAACATCCAGTGTAGTGTAAACATTATCCCCGGGATTCTTTTTTCCGGCAGTATCGTTTTTCACCTTGTTACTCAAGGAAGTATTTGTATTGATCAAATAATAATTGGCCAGCGCTTCAACACCCATTCTGCCCTGTGTGGAATAGCCAACAATGTGAGAAAACAGATTTTTGTAAGGGTAGTTACGGCTCTCTTCTTCCTCATCATTCAAGATTGTCTCCGCAAGTACCTCTCCATCTCTGGAATAGATGGATCCCCGATAATTTCTCGACAACAGTATCTGCTGTCTTGAATTATAGCTGTTGTTGATCATGTCCTGTTCACTCGTGGCCACAAAATGTCCCAGATAGAGAAACAGACACAGAAACAGCACACCGACTGCACCTGCAGAGATCCAGATCTCCCGCTGGTTTCCCATACGTTTGTGATTTTGCGTTTTTTTATTTTCTGCCACTTCTGCGCTCACCTTCCTTTTGAAGCCGGATGTAAATTCCCTGTATAATGAAAAACATGATCATCGTAGTCATAACGGAACTTCCGCCGTAACTGATAAACGGCAACGTTACACCTGTCAGAGGGATAAACTTGGTTCCTCCGCCAACCGTCAGAAAAATCTGAAAAATATACATAATACCGATGCCATATACGATCAGCTGATAAAAGCGGTCGTGAATTTGTACCGAAATCCGCATCATTTCCAAAAAACTGCTGATACAGATCAGAATCAGGCACATTCCAAAGATAACTCCCAGTTCCTCACAAATGGATGAAAAAATGAAATCCGCTTCCACATACGGAATCGCGGTAGGATTACCTTTTAATAATCCCATGCCGAACCAGCTTCCGCTTCCGATGGCAAACAGCGACTGTGTGATCTGATATCCTTTACTGTCGATGTATTTCCAAGGATCCTGCCATGCCAGAACTCTGACCCGTACATGATCAAACAACAGATAGGCCAGATAAGAGGCTGCGCCTCCGCCGATCATTCCGGCCGCCAGATAGAGATAATTTTTCGTTGCGGCAAAAACAACGAATACAAAACCAATGAAAAAGATCAGCGCACTTCCCAGATCCTTGGATACGACCAGGACAACTACATGAGCTCCTGCAATCACAGCAGTCAGTAACACCCGCTGAAAGGACACATTTTCCCATAATGCACCCGCCAGGAAGAAAAGGAACAGGATCTTCACAAATTCCGAAGGCTGAAATGTAATTCCTCCCATGGTAAAAGATATTTTGGACCCATGGGTTACCTCTCCGAGAATCAATACCGTACTGAGCAGACCAATTCCCAGTGTTGCGTATAACCAGGTGATTTTTTTGAAAAAGTGAATTCTGCCAAGCAAAAAAGGTATAAAAAGCGACATGATCAGTGATACCAGAACAATCACATACTGTCGGATCGCTTTATCAAAAGAAAGTCTGGATACCATACATAAGCCGATGCCCAAAAGCATGCACATGTTATTGAGCAAAAGCCTATTGATATTCTCGTAGATCAGAGAAACCATAGTAATCGTTGCGAACAGAAAAATCAGTATAAATGCAAAGAAAAATAAATACTGAAGATCTCCGCCGGTAAGAGACAGATCCAAAAAACAAAGGACCTGTACCAGAAACATTAAAATATTCTGCAATATAAAGATTCCTTTGGAATATTCGCCCACCGGGTAGCGGAAAGTATAAAAACAGCTGCCGGTATAGAGCACCATAAAAAGGGCTATGAAATATTTAGATAATTCTATTACATATTCCTGCATGAATTAGGGATCCCTTTCTCTATTCTACGCCACGTTTTTCATGACCGGTGGTATATTCCGTATAAGGCAGATCCGTTCTGCTTCCGTAAAAATACTCCAGTACATTCCAAGTCTCATTTTCCGATTCTGTTGTAAATTCCAAACGAGAACAAAAACTGTCCTTCCATTTTGCAACTGTTTTATGCAGGGAGAAAGGAACACTGTTATAGATAATATTATAGCAATGCGTACAGTTTCGCATTACTGGAAACACTTTATGGTAACGATCTGTCAGTTCTGTGATTCCGAAACCTTCCTCGCGGCGACAATGATCGGTAGTCTTCGTCACACAGTTAGCCGTCACCATCATAGGAATCCGACCGTACAAAAATTTCTCAGCAGGAAGAATCCCATTCACGAGCTGCCTCTGCTCCGCATAATTCAGTTCTAACGGTAGGCAGAATCCGTCCAGATAATCCGTCCAGAATTCTATACTGCGGCAATTCCAAAGATACAGACCATGATCTCCGTACCTCTTTTTTGACTGTAAAAAATCCCACTGTTGCAGAAGACCAACGTGTTCCAGGGAACTTATCAAAAATCCGTCAACAGCTTCTAAATTGTCACGAATGCTTTTCTCCAACAATTTCAGATACCGACTGTCGCGTAAGCGAATGATTTTAGGCAGAGCGAGCACTGTCTCTGCTGGAATTTTTTTTAATATTTGTAAGTGATCTGCGATAGTATCCCCCCAGGTGAGGAACAGATCACTGTCAACATAAATTCGTAACGAAGTATGTTCTTTCGGTTTTTTAAGAAAAGACGATCTTAGAAACCCGTTCCACTGCTCTGCGGTTCGGAGATATAACGAAAATCCACTTTGTTTCTGCATATGTCCGTTATGTGCTCCGGTAATGTCAAAAGGTTTCTGTACCTCTCTGGTATAAGGGAAGCCGTTTGCTGTAATCAGTTTCTGCTCTAACAGCAACAGCCCTTTTCTCCGGAGCTCATTCATTGTCTTCAGAGGATAGAATGCATTTTCACTTACCCGGATATCCATGGTGCCATCTAAATGGAAATTACTTCCTCCCAATTTTCCCAATTGTTTGGAAATATTTTCCACAGTAATCGGCTGTTTTGCTGCTTCCTGGACGGTCTCTCCGGTAACGGTTACCTCTGTCTGATCACAACGAAGAGTCAGTTTAGCAACGGTTCCGGCGAGAAAAGAAGCCTTCATTTGTACCGGAAGTGTCAGATGGTTGTATAAATATTTTTCGCGAATCTGCTCCAAAACCTGCTCATCACTGCCACTGTAGGCAGGATTGTTCAGAGTCACCATTTCTTTGCCGTTATGTTTATGATAATAGCCGTTCTGCCGTTCGCTGCGAATATAAAGGCAGGATAACCGATGAAGGTCTTCCCCTGAAATGGAAAGCTTTTCCCCGGGCTTCTCATAATATTTATCAATATATTTCCGATAAACAGCGGTTACACCGGCGGCATATTCTGGTTTCTTCATACGGCCTTCTATTTTAAAAGAATCGATTCCGGCATCTATCAGTTCCGGAATATTCTCAATGGTACACATATCCTTCAGACTTAAAGGATAACATTCACGGCGGTTACCGCCTACGGTATACGGCAGTCGGCATGGCTGGGCACATCTGCCGCGGTTGCCGCTTCGCCCGCCCAGGATACTGCTGAAGAGGCATTGACCGGAATAACAGTAACACATGGCACCATGGATAAAACATTCTATTTCCATTCCGGTTACTTCTTTGATGCGACGAATCTCTTCCAGACTCAGTTCTCTGGCGGGTACCACTCTGCAGGCACCCTGCTTTTTCAGAAATTCTGCACCATATTCACCGGTGATCGTCATTTGGGTACTTCCATGTAGTTCCATCTGCGGAAAGGCATCACGGATAAAGGCAAATACACCCATATCCTGAATGATGACACCGTCCAGGCCGGCGCGATAATAAGGCATCAGATATTCATAAAGCTCAGAGAACTCGGATTCTTTTACCAGGGTATTTACGGTAAGATATACTTTTCTGCCCAACAGGTGAGCATATCGGATACAGTCCACCAGTTCATCTTCCGAAAAATTCTCAGCATATGCACGTGCGCCAAATCGATTTCCTCCCAGATAGATTGCATCTGCTCCCGCGTGTACGGCTCCGTAAAATGCTTCCACATTCCCGGCGGGAGCAAGTAATTCCACTTTTTTATTTCTCATAGACATCCTCTGTTGCGTATGATACACGCTTATACAAATAGCTGCCCGAAAACGGACAGCTATCAATTTATTTATCCTTTAGTTCTGTCTCCAGACGAACAATTTTTTTGGCATCTTCGTTCAACTGCTTCTGTAGCTCTTTTCCCTGTTTTTCCGCATTTTCCAGCTTGATCTGCGCGGAAATCAGCTCATGCTTCAGATCATAGAGTTCCTTTTCTTTCCCCTGCAGTTCTTCCTCCAAAATGGAAATCTGCTTTTTGGCTTTGAAATAATCATCTGCAATGTTCAGCTGAAGCAGAACGCTCTGTCTGTCCAAAGACTGTCTTCGAAAGCTGTCCAGTTTCCCATACTCAGTCATTTTATTATTGATGTAGGAAGCAATCTTCTGCATGTAATCTTCGCTTTCATAGCCGCTTAAAGTAAATACTTTACCACCTATGAGCACTTCAGTATCTGTTTTCGGAGACATTGTCAACACCCCTCTTAACAATCTTTTGAAACACAATATGTGCCATCTTGTAAAAAATATAATACAAGATTTATTATATATCAGATTATATCGAGTAGCAAGCAAAAAATAACCAATTATGCGTCCTGATTTTCTAAAGCTTTATCCCAAGGTGACGATAAGTCAGGTCTGTTACCACACGGCCCTTGGGTGTTCTGCTCAGGAACCCATTCTTGATCAGATAAGGTTCGTAGACATCTTCTATAGTGCCGGCATCTTCTCCGATGGCAGCTGCAAGGGTATCCAGTCCCACAGGACCTCCGTTAAATTTCTCGATGATCGTCACGAGGATATTCCTGTCGATATGATCTAAACCCATCTTGTCCACATCCATAAGATCCAGTGCGGTTCTGGCTACTTCTTCTGTAATGATTCCGTCGTATTTGACCTGTGCGAAATCGCGGACACGCTTCAAGATACGGTTGGCAAGTCTGGGCGTTCCACGGCTTCGACTGGCCATCTCTTTTGCTCCGGCAGGTTCGATCTCTACATCCAGGATTCCTGCGGAGTGCATGATGATCTGCTGCAATTCCTCTATGGTATAGAATTCCAGATGATGGATCATTCCGAAGCGATCCCGCAGAGGTGCTGTCAAAAGTCCTGCCCGGGTCGTCGCTCCTACCAGCGTGAACTTCGGTAATTCCAGGCGGACGGACCTGGCACTGGAGCCCTTACCGATCATAATATCAATACAATAATCTTCCATGGCGGGATACAGTACTTCCTCCACCTGACGATTCAGACGATGTATCTCATCCACGAACAGCAGATCTCCTTCTTCCAGATTGTTTAAGATGGCAGCCATCTCTCCCGGCTTCTCGATCGCCGGTCCGCTGGTCACCTTCATATGGACACCCATCTCATTGGCAATGATCCCGGCAAGGGTGGTCTTACCAAGTCCGGGTGGTCCGTAGAACAGCACATGATCCAGTGCGTCCCCACGCTGTTTTGCTGCGGTAATATAGACCTTCAGGTTCTCCTTTATCTTGGACTGACCGATATAATCGTCCAGCGTCTGGGGACGTAAGGAGCCTTCCAGTTTAATATCTTCTTCTGTGATATTTGTCTCTATCATTCTTCTGGACATAGTCGTTGCTCTCATTCCTTAAAACAATTTTTTCAGGGCAGCCTTTAAGATTGCTCCGGAATCCATGGCCTCCACATCTTCGATGGCATTGACAGCCTTTAAACTCTCTGCCTGTCCGTAACCCAATGCCACCAGGGCTTCCACAGCTTCCTTTTTCTTCTCACTGTCAATATGCAGACTTCCTGCGGTCAGGATGCCTTCCGCACCGCCTGCTGCAATCTCTCTGGAGATCAGCGTATCGTCAATGGATATCTTATCCTTTAATTCCAGGATCAGCCGCTGCGCCGTTCTGGTGCCTACGCCCGGTGCCTTCGATATCGCTTTGGCATCCCCGGACATAATGGCAAACCGCAGAGAATCTGCATCCATAACAGACAATATGACCAGTGCTCCCTTAGGTCCGATACCACTGACCGTAATACAGAGCTTGAACATCTCCAGATCGCTCCTTGAGAGAAATCCATATAATAAAAAGGCATCTTCCTTCACATAGGTATATGTATAGAGTCGGACCTGCTCTCCGATTCCCGGAAGTTTCGATGCCGTGTCCGCGGAGATCCGGACATTGATTCCGAAGCCGTTGACATCGATCACCGCGTTATCTACCGTAACATCTTCCAAAAAGCCATTTATATATGCAAACATGTATGTTAAATCCTCGTCTTTCCTGGCATACAAAATAATAGCACGTAAAATTCGGCTACGATATGTTTATCATACCATAGCCGAACATATGTTTCAAGTAGTTTTAACTCTGGATCTGTTTTAACTGGTAGAACTCTCCCTTCAGAGCCATCAGCTCATCATAGGTACCATATTCCGTACAATGTCCGTCGGCGATTACTGCAATCCTGTCGGCATCCCGGATCGTTGACAGTCTGTGTGCCACAATAAACGTTGTCCGCCCCTCCGTCAGATTGTTTAACGCCTGCTGGATCAGTTTTTCGGAGATACTGTCCAATGCCGAGGTTGCTTCATCCAGCACGATAACCTTCGGATCCCGGATCAGTGCTCTGGCAATAGAAATACGCTGTCTCTGGCCGCCAGATAGCTTGCCGCCGTGTTCTCCCACCATAGTGTCGAGACCTTTTGGAAGGGATGCGATCAGGTCTGACAGATTCGCAGCCTTGATCACATTCTGTAATTGTTCTTCTGAGACATTTTCACAGCCGTAGGTAATATTATCGCGGATCGTTCCGGAGAACAGAATGGATGTCTGAGGTACTACCGCTAAATGTTTTCTGTATGTTCTAAGATCGATTTTGCTTAAATCTTTGCCGTCGATCAGGACTTTTCCACTCTCCGCCTGATGGAAACCGATGACCAGGTTTAAGATCGTGGATTTTCCGGCACCGGACTCGCCTACCAGTGCAATGGTCTCTCCCGCTTTCACATGAAGATTTAAGTGGTTCAATACGTTATGCTCGTTGTTTTTGTAATGGAAACATACATCTTCAAAGTCAAAAGTACCGGTCACCTGCTCCAGTTTTTCCTTGCCTTCATTGTCTTCGATATCCTCAGACAGCAATACCTCACCGATGGAATTCACGGATTCGATACCTTTTGCAATAGTGGGCAGCAGGGTAACGATAGAAGATACCTGATTGACCACGGTAGCAAAATAACTCTGATACAGTGTGATATCACCGGCCTGGATCTTCCCGCCGATGGCGAGATATCCGGTAAATGCCAGACAGATCACCTGAAAGATCTGGAATACCGCCCAACCCACCGATCCAAACAATGCCTGGATCAGATCCAGCTTATAGCCCTTCTCCGCCACAGCAAACAGTTGCCCGCTCATTTTGGATACTTCTTCATCCTCCAGGGCATGGGCTCTGGTCACGGGTACCAGTTCCACCATTTCCATGACTCTGGCGGAGGTCTCTTCCATTTCCTTACGGAACTCCGTATTTCTCTTCTTCATAATATTCCGGAAGGTAACCATGGTAATTGCCGCCACCGGTGTGGTCAACAGGAAAAATATAAATACGATGCGGCTCTTACTGATAGTGACCACCAGTGCAACCCCGATATTCAGGGCAATATTTAAAATACTTAAAAATAACTGTGTGGAAAGACCTTCCACTGCTTCCACATCGCGCATGATTTTGGACTGCAGTCGTCCGGACTGGGTCTCCACATGATAGGAAATGGACAGCTGCTGTAATTTCCGGATCAGCGCTTTCCGAAGTCCTGTCTCCGCATAGCGGGTCGCCAGGCTCTTATAGGAAGTGTACAGATAATTCATGGGAATATTTAGCAGGATCAGTCCCGCTTCCAGAATACTGTAAAATATAATATTCCGGAAAGTATCCGGATTGTGCGCCGTCACATCGTTAATAATATTCGCTGTAATGATGGGCAACACCCAGACACAGGCATGCTTTGCGAAGAAGCAGATCACTGCCATGACAAATTTATGATAATTCCCCTTATACAGATGCATCAGTGTCCGCAGGGGATGTCCCTGATTATTCCGATAGCATTCAATAAACCAGCTCTCGGTGTCCATCTTTTTTTTCGGAGATGTTTTTGCTTCAAAATCTTTCATATTTGCAGGATACCTTTCCTATTTGTTCGTTCCTTTCATTTTAGCGCAATTAATATGCGTTTTCCAGTCCGTTTTTGCGCTCTTTACCTATAAACAACTGTTTTTTTGCGAAAAAATAGGGCTGTGACAGAACTTTTACATTCCTCACACAGCCCTTTTCATAGCATTATTTTTTACAATCGATTAGTTGTTGATCAGCTTATCGTTCTCATTGTTCCAGCTGTAAAGCTTACGGATCTCTTCGCCGACCTTCTCAGAAGGATGCTCAGAAGCAAGCTTTCTCATAGCCTTGAAGTGAACCTGCTTGCCTGCGGGAGACATATCTAACAGGAACTCCTTAGCGAAAGTACCATCCTGAATATCGGACAGGATCTTCTTCATGGTCTTCTTGGTCTCCTCAGTGATCAGCTTGGGTCCGGTAATGTAGTCACCATACTCAGCGGTATTGGAGATGGAATATCTCATTCCTGCAAATCCACTCTGGTAGATCAGATCTACGATCAGCTTCATCTCATGGATGCACTCAAAGTATGCATTTCTGGGATCGTAACCAGCCTCAACCAGTGTCTCGAAACCAGCCTGCATCAGAGCACATACACCACCGCACAGAACAGCCTGTTCACCGAACAGATCCGTCTCGGTCTCAGTTCTGAAAGTAGTCTCCAGAACACCTGCTCTTGCGCCGCCGATACCCAGTGCATAAGCCAGTGCCAGATCCTGAGCCTTACCGGTTGCATCCTGCTCTACGGCGATCAGACAGGGAACACCCTTACCTGCCTGGTACTCACTTCTTACAGTATGTCCGGGACCTTTGGGAGCGATCATGGTAACATCAACGTTCTTGGGAGGTACGATACATCCGAAATGAATATTGAAACCATGGGCGAACATCAGCATATTGCCCTCTTCCAGGTTGGGCTCGATGTCATTCTTGTACAGATCAGCCTGCTTCTCATCATTGATCAGGATCATGATGATGTCAGCACGTTTTGCAGCCTCTGCAGCGGTAAATACTTCAAATCCCTGTGCCTCAGCCTTTGCCCAGGACTTGGAGCCCTCGTACAGACCGATGATAACATGACATCCGGAATCCTTCAGGTTCAGTGCGTGTGCATGACCCTGGCTGCCGTAGCCGATAATTGCGATAGTCTTACCCTCTAATAAAGAGAGATTACAATCTTCCTGATAAAAAATTTTAGCCATTTTCTTCTCCTCCGTTATGAGACTAAAGATTTATAACTGATAGGGATATTCCCTAGAGCTAACGTAAACGTGTGCCTAATCCTCGATATAAGTTACGTTCTCAATACCTCTGCCCAGACCTGTAATACCGGTTCTTGCGAGCTCCAGTACTTCGTACTCTTCTGTAAAACGCTGGATCAGTGCATTGACCTTACTGTGATTACCGGTGAACTCCACGATCAGGTTCTCGGCACCGACATCAATGATCTTCGCGCGGAAATTATTGGCAAGAAATTCCACTCCCTGTCGTGTCTCCAGGCGCTTCTTGGGGTCAACCTTTACTTTGACCAGTACCAGTTCCCGATAAACGCTGTCTTCCGGATCCAGTTCCTTGATATCCCGGACATCCACCAGCTTCCCTACCTGCTTCTCGATCTGCTCCAGAATATCTTCATCACCGGATGTCACAATGGTAATTCTGGTAAAGCGGGGATCTGCTGTTACTCCTGCAGTAATACTTTCGATATTGTAACCGCGTCTGGAAAATAATCCGGAAATACGGCTGAGTACACCCGATGTATTATCTACCAATAACTGAAATACTCTCTTCTGCATGCGTAAAATACCATACCTTTCGTATTTCTTCTTTCTTCAATCATGTGCTTCCATCACGAAACAGCGATTGTATTCTTAATATAGCAAGATGATTACAGAATGTCAATTAGTGAATTTAACATTATGATTGATGTATTTTAATCATCGTTTTCTGCACATTTTGATAATGCAAGGGTTCCGGTTCTGGCTACTTCGACGATACTGATCGATTGAAGCATCTTGATCAGAGTGTCGATTTTCTCCGGTGAATCACATATTTGCAACATCATAAAATGTTTTGACATATCCACGATCTCTGTTTTCATAATGTCGCAAATTTCTATGATATCCCTACGATTATTCTTGTTATATTTAACTTTTAATAACATTAGTTCCCGGGTATAACACTGTTCCTGGGATAGTGTTTTTACTTTAATGACATCCAGCTTTTTATTCAGCTGCTTTTCAATCTGTTCCAAAGTACGTTCATCACCGGAACTCACGATCGTCATACAGGAAACCGCATGATCATCCGTCTCTCCCACTGCGAGACTGTCAATGTTAAAGCATCTTCTGGAAAACAGTCCGGCCACCTTGCACAGTACACCGGAACGGTTTTCAACCAGTACGGAATATATTCTCTTCATCTCAGTACAGCCCCCTTTGTTATTTTACCAGATCCATAGGATCGATCAGACATTCTAACAGCATCGTATTGTCTTCAGCCAGAAAAGTATCCAGCACTTCGTCCACATGCTCCATATTATTCAACCGCAGATAAGGAATATCATAAGCTGCGGATAATTTCTCCAGATCGGGACTTCCCGACAGATCTACCACAGAATAATGATCTTTGTAGGTATAGTGCTGATATTCGCGAACCATACCGAGATAATTGTTTTTCAATACAATGATCTTGACCGGGATCCGATGCTGTCTGATGGTGGCCAGTTCCATCATAGACATCTGGAAAGATCCGTCACCGCATACGGCAATGACCTGCTTGTCCATCGCGGCTGTTTTGGCACCCATAGCCGCAGGAATGGAATATCCCATGGTTCCCATGCCGCCGGATGTTAAGAACTTCCCTTTTTTCACGATATGATAACCGCAGGACCAGATCTGGTTCTGTCCCACATCTGCGACATAAATGCCGTCTTCCTGCATTTTCTCGGAAAGTCTGGTAATGAACGCAGCCGGATCTACAAAATCGGGATTGGGGGTTCTCTTTTTCTCCATTGTGGAACGATACTCATTTAAGGTAGTAAGCCATTCCTCATAGTCACAACTGAATTCTTCTTTCTGGAAATCCTGAAAAATGTGTTTTGCATCGCCGACCAATGGGATGGAGGGACCGGCATTTTTACCGATCTCTGCGGGATCTACATCGATATGTACCAATACCTTATTCCGGGTAATCAGATCCGGCTGACTGACCGCACGATCTGCTACACGGGCTCCCACCATAATCAACAGATCCGATTCGTTCATGGCACGGTTTGCATATGCCTTGCCATTATTGCCCACCATTCCATAATACAGAGGATGTTCGGTGGGCATGACACCGATTCCCATCATGGTAGACACTACGGGAATTCTGTGTTCTTCCGCAAATGCCCGAAGCTCCTCTTCCGCCTCACTGAGCAATACACCGCCTCCGGCACAGATAATAGGACGCTTTGCCTTTTCCAATTCCCGGATCACCTTTTTGATCTGTACGGCATGTCCCTTGACCGTTGGTTTATAAGTGCGGAGGTTTACCTCTTCCGGATAATGAAAATTCTTGATCGTGGCATTCTGAATATCAATGGGAATATCAATCAGCACCGGTCCTTTTCTACCGGTATTGGCAATATAAAACGCTTCCCTGAATACTCTGGGAATATCATTTACATTTTTTACCAGATAGCTGTATTTCACAAAAGATTCCACAGCGCCGGTGATGTCCGCCTCCTGGAATACATCGCTTCCCAGCAGTTCGCTGTTCACCTGACCGGTGATACAGATCAGTGGAATACTGTCCGCAAATGCTGTAGCAATACCCGTGATGACATTCGTAGCGCCCGGTCCGGAGGTTACCGCACAGACTCCGGGTCTTCCGGTCATTCGTGCCACACCGCTGGCAGCATGTGCTGCATTCTGTTCGGTACGGATCAATACTGTCTTAATATCAGAATCCAGAATACTGTTGAAAAAAGGACATATCGCCACTCCGGGATATCCGAATACCGTACTTACACCTTCTTCTTCCAGACATTTAATAATCGCATCTGCTCCAATCATGTCATTCCACTCCTTTATCTATACTCCATAATTTTCCGCTGTTTATTTTATTCCATCAGGCTTTTGGCCAGCTTCACAGCATCTGCTGCATCCTTGGAATAGCCGTCCGCTCCGATCTCATCCGCATATTCCTGAGTGATCACGGCTCCGCCGATAATGATTTTGGCGGTGATACCTTCCTGTTTCGCAGCGGCTACGATCTCCCGCATTCTCTGCATGGTGGTGGTCATCAACGCTGACAGGGCGATAAACTCAGCGTGATGTTCCTTTGCCGTTTCCAAAATTTTGGCCTGGGGAACATCCTTTCCCAGATCTATCACATGGAAACCATGATTTTTCAACATCAACGCTACAAGATTTTTACCAATGTCATGAATATCGCCTTCTACGGTAGCAATAACGACTACCGGCATTTCTTCCCCACTGTTTCCGGTCTGTAATAAAGGCTCCAGTACTTCAATGGAATTCTTCATTGCTTCTGCACTGGCAATCAGCTGCGGCAGGAAATACTTGCCCTGATCAAAATATTCTCCCACCAGATTAATAGCGGGAAGCAGAACCTGATTCAATAATTCCACAGGTTTTTCTCCACTCTCCAGTGCTTCGTTTGTTATTTTTACAATACCGTTACGATTCCCCTTCAGAACTGCTGTTTTCAGTTTTTCCTGCATTTCATTGATCTGAGGGGTATCTTTCGAAGCAGTTACAGCAGATGGCACTTCTGTATTGTCCGTGGAATCTGCCTTCGTTCCCTGTTGCTCCAAAAGAGCAAGTTTTCTGGATAATTCCGCTTCTTTTTCTTCTCTGCGCTCTTTGACGCCTCCGGCATATTCAATATAACGGAGTGCAGCCTCTTCTTTATTCAGGAGAAGATCGGTTGCCAGCGCACAGCTCATCAGCATCTCCTGAGAGGGATTGGCAATCGCCATCGTCAGTCCCGACTGAATCGCCAGCGTCAGAAAAGCGGTATTTACAAAACCTCTCTCCGGCATGGCAAATGAAATATTGGATAAGCCGCAAATTGTGGCGAAGCCGTTGCTCTTGCAGTAACGGATCGTTTCCAGCGTCTCCAGTGCAGCCTTTGGATTTGCTCCGACGGTTGCCACCAGACCGTCTACTACAATATCTTCCTTTCGCATTCCAAGTGAAAGTGCACGATCATAAATTTTATGTATAATCTCTTTTTTCTCTTCAATGTCCTTAGGCAGACCTGCATCCGATAAAGGAAGCAGGATGAACATTGCACCATATTTAGCTACAATAGGAAGCAGCTTTTCGAATTTTTCCGTTTCCAGAGACACCGAATTGACCAAAGCACGTCCCGGGTAATTACGAAGGGCAGCTTCCAGTACTTCCACATAACTGGAATCCAGTGACAGCGGAAGATTCGTCACACCGCTTACCTCCTCCAGCGCCCGGAGCATACATAGCTTTTCATCAATACCGCTCATCCCCATATTGATATCCAGTACCTTTGCGCCACAGGTTTCCTGCTCTTCGGCGAACTGGATCACCTTTTCAAAATTGCCTTCCCGCAGTTGTGCCTGAAGTGCCTTTTTGCCCGTAGGGTTAATTCTCTCTCCCACAACGAAAAAACCATCCTCCAGCCCGAAGCTGTGGGTAATGCGTTCGGAGGTCAGATACCGGATGCCCTCCGGTCGTCTGGTTGCTGTTGCTTGTGCAACGGTGCCGAAACGATCATGAAGCTGCCTTATAAATTCCGGAGTGGTGCCGCAGCATCCTCCCAGTATGGTTGCGCCGACATTCACCAGTACTTGCATTTCTTCGGTAAACTCTTCTGCTTCCATGTTATAGCAGGTAGTTCCGTTTTCATCCAGAAAAGGCAGTCCGGCATTTGGCTTTGCAATGATAGGTATCATGGTAACGGATACCATGTCGGAGATGATGCCTTCCATCTGTGCCGGACCGGTGGAACAATTCGCACCGATAGCGCTCGCACCCAGGCTTTCCAGTACGACTGCCGCCGTTTTGGCATCTGTGCCGAATAAAGTTCTGCCATCCGCTTCAAAAGTAAGTGTAGCGATCACCGGAAGATCACAGACTTCTTTTGCAGCGATCAATGCCGCTCTGGTCTCTGCCAGGCTCATCATCGTTTCGACTACCAGCAGATCTGCTCCGGCATCCACCAGGCAGAGAATCTGCTCTTTATAGATAGCGATCAGATCTTCCAGCTCCATTTTTCCCATAGGGCGCAGCTGCTCGCCGGTCATGGTGATATCTCCGGCCACATAGACCGGATGTCCCGGAGTACTTGCTGCAGCTTCTTTTGATATCGCCACCAGGTCATGGATCATAGAGGACATATTTTTCTCTAAATGATATTCTGCCAGTTTTACACGGTTTGCTGTAAAGGTAGGTGCGTACAGAATATTGGTTCCCGCCTGCACGTATTCCTTCTGTAGCTGTAGCATTACCTCTCTATGTTCCAGAATCCACTGCTCCGGGCAGACTCCGGAGGGCATTCCGGCCTTTACCAGATTGGAGCCGGTGGCACCATCCAGATATATGATATGATCTTTTGTGAAATCAATAAATTTTTCTCGTGTCATGTTTCTCTTCCCTGTTTCTTAATTCTTTTAATCATACCACATTGTGCTTTTATTCGTAAAGGGGACGATTTAACATTATATGGTTGCGCAAAGTCTCAGAATATGATAAATTTTATGTGGATTAAATGATTTGGAGGATGATTATCTTGAAGAAAAAAATACTTGCCATTACCGCAGGACTTCTTACTGCCATGGCACTTACCGCTTGTGGAAAAGATCCTAAGCTGACACAGTTCAAGGGTGAAATAGATGCCTTCTGCACAGAAATCTCCGATATCGATACTGCCATCAATAACGTAGATGCGGAATCGGATACAGCAACTGATGAATTGCTGGGATATCTGGATCAACTGGATACCTCTTTTCAGAATTTTGCGGAATTGGATTTTCCCACGGAATTTGATTATCTGGAATCTCTGGCAGATGAAGCCAGCGCGTACATGACACAGGCAGTGGAAAGTTATCATGAAGCCTACAGCAACGGCGGCTACAATCAATTGACTGCCGATTATGCAAAAGAAAACTACGCAAGAGCTTATAAACGTATTCAGATCATTATTACGTTCCTGCATGGTGAACAACCGGAAAATGTAAATCTGACCACTGCAGAGGAAACAGCAGATGCTGCTTCTACTACTGCAGAATAATACGTAAGAACAAGAAAATCCCCGATGCTGATGCACCGGGGATTTTCTTGTTCTTTTTTCTGATAGATGATTATTTTAAAATTTTAATCTGACCGATCAGGGGAACTTCCTTCTCCTGCTCCTGGCAAGCATAGATCAGACCCATGATCCAGCATACAAACAGGAAAATACTCAGGATAGAACCTACAAATCCACCTACTTTAGGAATAAAATTGACAGCGCTTGCAATGATCTGACCGATCAGAATTACCAGCGCCTGATTCAGATGAAACTTAGCGCCCTCTTTATCACCTGCGCAAAACGCAACGATCCAGCCGATCCAAGTGATGTAAGCAATGATACCTGTAGTTTTTTTATTCATTTTTTCTCCCTCCGCACTCTTGTGCTTAAAAAATTCTGTATATGTAAAAATTGCAAATACAGTCATAGTGAAATATGAAAACCCAAAAGCAAAATGTTTTTCAAAATAAAATTTCCGATCATGATTGCGACAGCTGCATACAGATGCCACTCATGGAACTTCCATCCTTTGATCCCACCGATATGTAATCTGGCAAGAGTCTGTGTCAGCATAAAACCTCCAAAGATAACAACGGTATAAGTTACCAGTGGATGATACCAGGTTGCTGACAGAGGATGTCCTGCAAGCAGTGCACTTACCGCTCTGGTTCCGCCGCAGCCGGGACAATAAAATCCAAACAATCGGTAGACCACGCAGGTATATCCCTGCAGATTCGGAATAACTATATGAAGATACAGATAGATTCCAATGCTGCCGGTCAGAAGAAATATCCATCCTGTCAGATAAAGATAATCTTCCAGACTTCTGCTATTCTTAGTACATACTTTCAAAGCCGTAACCTACCATAGCCATAGAAAATACTACTGCAAGAACGGTGATCAGGATTCCCAATACAATACCGACGATGGAGCAGATCAGTCCACCCTTTGCCAGTCCGGTCTTACCCTGCTTATTGGCAAATACTGCACAGATAATACCACCGATACCAAACAAAGCACCGATCCATCCGGTACAGCATCCGAGAACAATAGAAAGAATACCCAGTACCAGACTGATGATAGCCAGCACATTGGTATCTTTGTTCTCAGGTTGTACAGGTGTTGTTACAGCTACCTGAGGCTGTACATTAGTAGTATAGTCTTGATAATTGTTTGCAGGCTGTTCTGCTGCAGGTGTCTCCTGTGCGGGTTCTGCTGTAGAACTTACTTCTGTTGCGGTAGTATCTACCGTTACATTGTTTTCATTTTCAAAATTCTGTCCGTCCATTTTTTCCTCTTTCCGATCCTTTCAGGATCTTAGTTTATTTAATCTGCCAGCGGGTTACCTTTACCATCTACATTGATCTTGCCTGTCAGGATCATAATAGCCTCTACCAGACTCCAGATCCATATACCTATAACCAGGAAAACACCAACTACAACACAGCAAAGAATATATCCAACAATGGTAAGCACAAGCTGTGTGATTGCTTTTCCGGTGTAGCCAAGATAAAAATTATGAACACCGAATGTACCCAGAAAAATACCCAGGAGACCGGCAACCAGTTTGGATTTTGCATCCGGTGCAGGAGCCTGTTTATTAGCTACGCCGCAGTTTAAGCATACTGCTGCATCCGGAGCTAACGGCTTACCGCAGTTATGGCAATAATTATTGCCCTGTCCCTTAGCTACGCCACACTTTATGCACATTACAGCTTCATCCGTCATATAAGGTTCGCCACAATTCTTACAATAGTACATTAATTCTTCCTCCCTCTTATTATTTCCTATTTTATAAAATAATTTGAACTAACAATGTACATTATACAAGATGCTTGTATTTTTTACCAGTGGTATTTTCACATTATAAAAGCGGATAACGTGCATTTTTTATATAATAAATATCTTATTGCCGCTTTTTGTCAAACATCAGGAAGCATTTACGATATATTCCGCACCATCCAAGAACTGCCATTGTTGAAAAGACCGGGATCATATTATAAAGATACCGCGCCCTGGCTTCAAACAACATAACAAATAAAAACATACCGATAAAAATAACGATCATGGTAACAGAAACGCTCAACAGATCGGATGAATTCTCCTCAACTGACACATCACTCTTACGTAATCCTGCTATTGCTTTCACTAAAAGCAATACTGCTTGTGCCAGAATTCCCAGCAGTACAAAAATCCACAGGCCCTGGCTTACTGTCGTGAACCAGATATAATTACTGCCATCCAGCCAGTAGAAATTCCGCAATGGTTCCGTAAAAGAGCTGTCGGAAATCTCCGGATATTCCCAGGCCTGGAAATATCCCTCCTGATACCAGCTGAAGGTGCCGTCATTAAAATTCATGACCTGTTTGTGCAGCCAGAACCGCAAGGTCCCTATAAAGCCCCGGTCCTGCATTCTCCTGCGGATTCCTGCAAGTTCATATTGCATCCGGGAAGCCTTATCGGAACCGGCAAAAGACCGTACGATCTCAAGGCCCTCTCCGGAACAGGCTCCCGTGGTGTCCTCATTGAGACCGTTATACATATAATTACTCCAACCGATTTCCAACTCCGGATTGTATCCGTAGTGTAATGTCTGATACATTCCCTGCCTGCACCATGATGCAAGACAAAAGGCAATTACCAGCAGTAACATCTTCCCTCCCAGTCCGTATAACCGGGAACGAACATCGCTCTCCTCCGAAACGGTCCCAAAAATATCAATTATGACGATCGCAATTACCGCCACATAACAGGTCGCTTTCATAATGCCGCTCAGGCATCCGAGAAACATAAGCAGGAACCAGAGAGCATAACTCCACCTGCTTTTGCGGCCTCGCACCATGGAATATAAGAAAAGGATCATAACAGGCATCGCTATGGTGCAGCCATCCGTATACGGAATGATTTTCCATGGAGAGATTCCCAGAAAGGCAATATTGAAAATCAGTGTTATAACAGATGTTCCCAGGTTTTTACTGACTCTGAGCACCAAAAGTACAGAACATAATACTGCCAGTGAAAGCATTACGCATTGGAACTGGATCCATATAAACTCCGGGTTATACGGATACGCTTTCATACCGGAAGAAAAGCAATACAGCTTATACAAAAGCCATGTAATGGGAATATTGTTGCTGTAGATCGTATAATAATCGTCATATCCCAGTTCGCCGCCTTCGAAGATCCAGCGTGCCGAATTGGCCACCATTCCGCAGTCCCAGCCGCCGTAGAACGCTATACATTTGGAAATATTGACATTGATCATATAAAAAAGGACACAGACCGCCACGGTAACGGCCGTAAATACAGTTATTGTACGGGGCGTGGTTGGAAGTTTTCTGAGAAAATAATAAAGAATTCCAAGTACCGCAGCTCCCACGATCGCACATAAAAATAAGACCCTGTTTCCTTCCACGGTAACAATTTTGTGCATTGCATTATAATCTACGTTATTTCCGAAATAAATAACATAAAAGAAAACCGGAAGAAATAACAACAGTAAAAGAAGAGAGAAAAAAACTGTACCGATATATTTTTTCTTCATTCCGAAAGATTCCTTTCCAAACTTTTCAGTAATGTCTGCCGGGCAATATTGTAGCATTTTCTATAAATATTTACAATGTTGCCCGGATAAAATCTATCTGATAGATTTTATCTACCAATATCTCCGTTCCCTGTATCCGGAGGCTTTTGCTATTTTCGTCAATTTTTTGCACGCATCCTTCCAGAGTGTTGTAGGCACCGCCGTTTTTCCGAGTGTCCGGTACGAAATAAGTGATCTTTACCGTAAGTTCCTCTCTCATGTGCTGTTGCAGATAACCGATCTGCCGGTCAATCTCCTGCTTCCTGTCTTCATCCAGTTCGACAAAATGATCCGTCAGACGGGCCGTTTCCTTCAGAGCATCTTCGTATCCTGTCAATGCCGCAAAGGGAGAAAACTGTGCTGCCCGGTCCTGCAACGACATTCTGGGGTGGGTGGCGGACACAGGATGCGGAAGCCGGAGCATGTCCTTATATTTCTCGTTCATTTTTTACCCTTTTTCTATGATTATTTATTATGCTTTGTGACCACCGATCTGACGATTCCTGTCTATTGTGGTAGCGCCCTCTTGTAAGTCGGCTGCCTTCAAAATGGCATTTTTTCCGTATTTGGATTTCACCCGGAGCATTGCTTCCTGCAAATGTTTTTCCTTTTCCAGACGTTCTTTTTCCTGCTGCGTCGTATCCTGTGCAGGCTCCTGCCCAGCATACAAAAGGTCTCCGGAGAACAGATCCAGCTGTTCGTAGACCGGCTCGTCCTTCACTTTGTCCGCATCTTTTAAATGATTGGCTGTCAGAGTGATCCTTCGTGTTAAAAGTGATGGATTCACGATTCGTTCATATAATCCCATCGTCGTCTCCGTGATCTTACTTAAAGATGCAGTCATTGTCGTAAGATTGCCGGTGCCGTGGGCATGTTTTGGTACGCTCCTGCCATAACGGTCTACCGTGATCTCCCCATGATAATGATCGGCAATCTCCGGTATCTTCAGATTATCAATGTCATAACCCACAGTCAGTACGATCTGATCTGTCACCAGCTTTTTCGTCATCAGATCCATGGCCAACTGTTCAGCCATCTCCCGGACTATGATCTTCGTCTTCGTAAAATCCATGGCACAATGCAATACCTGCCCGGAACTGATACAGTTGGTCTCCGGCCGATAGGACTTGATCAGATCCATGGTCACCGGTTCATATCCCCAGGCATGATCGATCAGAAGCTCCGCATTGATTCCGAACATTTTATAGAGTAAATCTTCATTATAGTAATCCTGAGTGCTGCCGATAGAACATCTGGCCACATCACCCATGGTAAACATTCCGGCTGCTTCCAGTTTTCGACGGTATCCAGTGCCAACTCTCCAGAAATCCGTCAGTGGTTTATGATCCCACAAAAGTTCCCGGTAACTGATCTCATCCAGTTCGGCGATCCGGACACCGTTTTCATCCGGCTCCATATGTTTGGCTACGATGTCCATGGCAATCTTACACAGATACAGATTGGTTCCGATTCCGGCTGTGGCAGTCAGCCCCTTTTTCTCGAGAATCTCCATTGCAATTTTGGACGCCAGTTCTCTCGCTGTCATGCCATAGATTTTCAGATATTGTGTCACATCCAGGAACACCTCATCAATAGAATAGACATGAATATCTTCCGGTGCAATGTACTTCAGATAAATATCATAAATCTGTGTACTGTATTCTAAATATCTCGCCATGCGTGGTGTAGCTGTGACAAAAGCTACCTCTAATTCAGAATGTTCCTGCAATTCATCCGCAAAAGAAGATTTTCCGGTAAAAGCTCCTCCGGGTGCTCTTACCTTCCGCAGTGCATTTACTTCCCGTACTTTGGAGATTACCTCAAACAGTCTTGCTCTTCCGGAAATCCCATAGGCTTTCAGGGAGGGTGACACTGCCAGGCAGATGGTCTTCTGCGTCCGGGAGGCATCCGCTACCACCAGATTGGTGTTCAGTGGATCCAAGCCTCTGTCCACGCACTCCACGGAGGCATAAAAGGACTTCAGATCCATAGCAATATACGTATGTGATGATGTTTCCATAAATGCCTCCTTTCTGTGCTGCGGTTACTCATTACATCATGATTCGCACCTATGGTGCTTACCGTTGCTTCACAACGATCATGATCAAATTCGCCGTTCGCCAATTATGCAAGCATATTGGCTCCCTTGCGCTCATTATATTATAACAGAATGTATGTTCGATTGCAAAAATAATTTTATGAAAAAAGACTCCCGAAAAAATCGGGAGTCTCAGAATTCTGAAAATCAGATTTATTAGAACTTGCCAGCCTTAGCAGCTTCTTCGATGGATACTGCAACAGCTACGGTAGCACCTACCATAGGGTTGTTACCCATACCGATCAGACCCATCATCTCAACATGTGCAGGTACAGAGGAAGAACCAGCGAACTGCGCATCAGAGTGCATACGGCCCAGAGTATCGGTGAAACCATAAGAAGCGGGACCTGCAGCCATGTTATCGGGATGCAGAGTACGTCCGGTACCGCCGCCGGATGCAACGGAGAAGTACTTCTTGCCTGCTTCCAGTCTCTCCTTCTTGTAAGTACCGGCTACGGGATGCTGGAATCTGGTAGGATTGGTAGAGTTACCGGTGATGGATACGTCTACGTTCTCCTTCCACATGATAGCTACACCTTCGGGAACGCTGTTAGCGCCGTAGCAGTTAACCTTAGCACGAAGTCCCTCAGAGTAAGCAATTCTCTCTACCTCGGTAACGGTATTGGTGTAAGGATCATAAGAGGTCTCTACGAAAGTAAATCCGTTGATACGGGAAATGATCTTTGCAGCATCCTTACCAAGACCGTTCAGGATAACACGTAAAGGCTTCTGACGAACTTTGTTAGCCTTCTCTGCAATACCGATCGCACCTTCTGCTGCTGCGAAGGACTCATGTCCAGCCAGGAAACAGAAGCAGTCGGTATCCTCTTCCAGTAACATCTTGCCCAGGTTACCATGACCAAGACCTACCTTACGGGTATCCGCAACGGAACCGGGAATACAGAATGACTGTAAGCCTTCACCGATTGCTGCTGCTGCTTCAGATGCCTTTCTGCAGCCTTTCTTGATTGCAATTGCAGCGCCTACAGTGTAAGCCCAGCAAGCATTTTCAAAACAGATGGGCTGGATCTTCTTAACCTGATCGTATACATCCAGACCAGCATCTTTCGTGATCTTCTCTGCTTCTTCGATAGAGGAGATACCATAGCTGTTCAGTACAGCGTTGATCTTATCAATACGTCTTTCATATGATTCAAATAAAGCCATTTTTTCTGTCCTCCTGTATCTTATTGTTTTCTGGGATCGATGATCTTAACTGCATCATCTACACGACCGTACTGGCCCTTAGCCTTTTCCCATGCAGTGTTAGCATCGTCACCCTTCTTGATGAAGTCAGTCATCTTGCCAAGGTTAACGAACTGGTAACCGATGATCTGATCATCCTTGTCCAGAGCGATACCGGTTACATAACCTTCTGCCATCTCCAGATAACGGGGACCCTTCTTCAGAGTACCGTACATAGTACCAACCTGGCTTCTTAAGCCCTTACCGAGGTCTTCCAGACCTGCACCGACAGGCAGACCTTCCTCAGAGAATGCACTCTGGGTACGTCCGTATACGATCTGTAAGAACAGCTCTCTCATAGCGGTATTGATTGCATCACATACAAGGTCAGTATTTAAAGCTTCCATAACGGTCAGACCGGGCAGGATCTCAGCAGCCATAGCTGCGGAGTGGGTCATACCGGAACATCCAACGGTCTCAACCAGAGCCTCCTGGATGATGCCTTCCTTAACGTTCAGGGTAAGCTTACATGCACCCTGCTGAGGTGCACACCAGCCCACACCGTGAGTCAGACCGGAAATATCCTTAACTTCTTTTGCCTGCACCCATTTTGCCTCTTCGGGAATGGGAGCACAACCATGATGTACGCCCTGTGCAACGGGACACATTTCTTCAACTTCTTTTGAATAAATCATGTGAAATCTCCTTTCAATATGTACTTATAATACTATTGATAAAATAATATCATAATGGTCGTGTTCATTCTCTCATATTTCCCCAAAAAAATCTAGTGGGTTTTGACATTTTTTTCATTAGTTCCTATGAAAAACACCATATTCTTACGCCGCAACGCAGGAATATGGTGTTATGTGACTATCAAGAATCAATGGTCCATTATTTACCAGCTCTTGATAAAGGTATCAATGTAGTTATCCAGACATTTCTTAATGACTTCGATGGCTTCTTCTCTGTTGCCTTTTTCATTGACTGCGGTGGTCTTGTTCTCCAGTGCTTTATATACTGTGAAGAAATGCTCCATCTCGTCCACCACATGACTGGGCAGCTCTGAAATATCATGATAGCAGTTATAATTAGGATCATTGAAAGGTACTGCAATGATCTTCTCATCGTTTTTGCCGTTATCCAGCATGGAGATCACACCAATCGGATACGCTCTAACCAGAGTCATGGGCTGTACCGGCTCGGAACACAGTAACAATACATCCAGAGGGTCACCGTCATCACCGTAGGTTCTGGGAATGAAACCATAGTTTGCGGGATAATGGGTGGATGTATGCAGGATACGGTCCAGGATCAGAAGACCGGTCTCCTTGTCCAGTTCATACTTGTTCTTGCTACCCTTGGAAATCTCAATAACACAGACAAAATCTGTGGGAGTCACTCTCTGAGTGCTCATGGTGTGCCAAATACTTCCGTTTACTTCTTTCATAATCTCTCTCCTCTACTCTATAGTTATTTCCGGACAAAAGATCCGGAGAATACACATGTCATTATCCGCGGATCTGACCGTTTCCGTGGATCTTGTATTTATAGGAGGTCAGCTCCTTCAGACCCATGGGGCCTCTTGCGTGCAGCTTCTGTGTGCTGATGCCGATCTCGGCACCAAATCCAAATTCAAATCCATCCGTAAAGCGTGTGGATGCATTGACATAGACACAGGCAGCATCCACTTCGTTTAAGAACTTTTCCGCCGTCTGCATGTTTTCCGTCACGATACATTCAGAATGCTTCGTATTATATCGGTTAATATGAGCGATCGCCTCGTCCACACTGTCAACCGTTTTAATAGATAAAATATAGTCCAGATACTCGGTACCGTAATCTTCTTCCGTTGCCGGAATACAGTCCGGCAGGATTTCACGGGTACTTTCGTCCCCCCGCAGTTCCACATTTTTGGTTTTCAGGGTCTCCGCCATTTTGGGAAGGAACCTGTCACGGATCGCCCGATGTACCACCAGCGACTCACAGGCATTGCAGACGCCGATCCTCTGGGTCTTAGCATTCATCAGAATTTTTACTGCCATATCCACATCTGCGTCCCGATCTACGTAAACATGACAATTACCGGTGCCGGTTTCGATCACGGGGATCGTACTGTTCTCCACCACGCTGCGGATCAGTCCCGCACCACCTCTGGGAATCAGTACATCCACATATTCTTTCATCTTCATGAACTGTGCGGTAACCGCCCGATCGGTATCCTCAATCAGTTGTACCGCCGTCCGGGGCATTTTGCAGACATCCAGGGCATCCTGCAATACCCTTACAATTGCAATATTGGAATGAATGGCATCACTGCCGCCCTTTAAGATCACAGCATTACCGGTTTTAAAGCACAATCCGAAGGCATCCGCAGTAACATTGGGACGCGCTTCATAGATAATGCCGATGACACCTAACGGAACCCGCACCTTATCGATCTTTAATCCGTTGGGACGCTCGAAATGTTCCATAACCTCTCCGATACAGTCGGGAAGCTCGGAAATCTGGCGAAGTCCCTCCGCAATCTGGGCAATTCGATCGGATGTCAGTTTTAAACGATCCAAAAGTCCGGGATTCATTCCGTTTCTTCTGCCGTTCTCCAGATCAGACTCATTGGCAGCAAGAATCTCCGCCTGCCTGTCACACAGATAGTTTGCCGCAGTGTCCAGTGCCTTATTTTTTTCTTCAGTAGTCAGTTTCTGCAATATATATTTCGCAGCACATGCATTTTTTCCCAATTCCGTTAACTCTGCCATAGCTATCCCCTACTTTCTATCCGATATTTATAATTTAAACCAGAATCACCTGATACGGCTTCACATCTGTCACTTCCACAGGTACCTGTTCTACCTGCTGGCAGCGGAAACCGATACCGATACTCCGCAGTCTTAAGTTTTCTTTGTCCGCAAGATATCTGTCGTAAAATCCACCGCCGTATCCCATACGGTTTCCCAGCGGGTCAAAGGCGCTTCCCGGCATCAGAAGTAAGGTTTTGTCTGCATGCTCCGGTTCAAACAGATACCGGTCCGTATCCCCTGCCGGTTCCGGGATTTTCTTGTAACCGTTTTTCAACTCTGACAGAGAGAACATCCGATAAAACTCCATTTTTCCATCTTCCACTTTGGGAACGTAGACGCTTTTTCCGTCTTGCAGAGCACTTTCTAGAATCTCCGTCGTACAGATCTCACTGCCGTAGCTTACAAAACCTAAAATCGTATCCGACAGATAATACCACTGGTGTCCAAGAATCCGCTCCGTGATCAGCAGCTTCCCCCGTTCCCGCTCCGGTTCGGTAAGCGCATTTCTGCAGGCAAGCGCTTTTCTTCGAATCTGTTTTTTCTGTTCTTTGATCATTTTTTCTTTTTATAAGCCGGCTTTAATTTCTCAATGGTGCCGTCCGGTCGCTCAATCTCTATATTATCCAGCTGCGCTTTCATATTACGTTTGATACTGTCCACATATTCCTGACGTAAAATGGTCTGTTCCAGTTTTTCTTCGTCCGTCAGTCCCTCATTCTGAGATTTATGATAAAGCTCATTGATGCGCTTTATTCTTTCATCCATATTCATAATGTATTCTCCTTTTTGCCGGATCAATTTTTATGCAGATTCTGTACAAATTCCGGCAGATCAAAGCTTTCTTCCCTGTGTGCTACGAACAGAGTACCTTCATTCTCTCCTTCTAACAACCGATGCAGCACGCCGATGTCTCTGCTGTTGGCAATGATCATATCCACGTCGGAACTGGTGGCAATTTTAGCTGCGATCATCTTGGTATTCATGCCGCCGGTACCTACATTACTGCCGGTGGAAGCCTTGCCCATATTCATGAATTCATCCGTAAGTTCATCCACTTGTTCGATAAATTCTGCATCCGGATTCTGTCTGGGATCATCGGTATAGAGTCCGTCGATATCCGACAGCAGGATCAACAGGTCCGCATCGATCAGGGCTGCCACGATTGCGGACAGCGTATCATTATCACCAATTTCGATCTCGTAGGTAGCTACGGTATCATTTTCATTCACAATGGGTATCACCCCCATTTTTAATAGTTGTGTAAAGGTGTTATGAGCATTATAACGATTCAGATTATCCACAATGGTATTTTTAGTCATCAAAATCTGTGCCGCTACATGATTGTATTCCGAAAACAGTTTCTGATAAGCCATCATCAGACGGGCCTGACCGATTGCCGAGCATGCCTGTTTTACAGCCATGGCCTCTGCCTGGGTCTGTCCCTCAATTGTCTTCAGATTCACTGCTTTTTTGCCCACGGCAATGGCACCGGAAGTCACCAGTACGACTTCCTTCCCCTGGTTGCTGATATCACAGAGTTCTCTCACCAGCTTTTCCAGCCGGATATAATCCAGATCTCCTGTTTCGCTATGTTGTAAAGAAGAGGAACCGATCTTAACGACGATTTTCTTCTTATCTTTTATCTGTTCCCTTATGTTATTCACGTGACTGCCTCTCTGACTATAAAATAAAAACTTTCGAATATCTGAATGATATACTATTTTTCTCTGTACGTCAACGCTGTGATGGAGCAAACTGAGATGCAATCATCTCCGCCACACGGATACCATCCATCGCCGCCGAAGTAATTCCGCCGGCATACCCTGCCCCTTCTCCGCAGGGATAGCATCCGCGGATCGCGGATTGCAATTTTTCATCCCGATCAATTCTCACCGGTGACGAGGTGCGGCTTTCTACTCCGGTCAGAATCGCATGCGGAGAATCAAATTCCCGGATCTGTCTGCCAAAACTGTCCATTCCTTCCACAAAAGCATGATTGCATTCCTCCGGAAGGATCCCCGTCAGATCAGTCCATTCATAAGCTCCTTTGCACTGGGGTTCCATTCCGTCCCATTCGTCGGAATCTATTTCTTTTTCCGGTAGATCTTCTCCCGTCACTTTTTTGCGGAAATCTCCGTAGAGCTGTACCGGAAGTTTTCCATTACAGAGATCATATGCCTTTTTCTCGAGTACCCGTTGAAATTCAATTCCGGCTAACGGATGCTCCGATCCATAATCCTCCGGCGTCACCGATACAATAATGGCGCTGTTGGCATTTTGACCGTCACGTCCACTGTAACTCATGCCGTTGACAGCCAGTCTTCCGGGTTCTGAAGACGCATTGACCACATATCCTCCGGGGCACATGCAGAAAGAATACACTCCTCTGCCGGTACCGGTCTTCGCCGTCACCTTGTAGGCAGCTGCACCCAGTCCCTTAACCTGCTCCGCACCGTATTGACTCCGGTTGATCAAAGCCTGCGGATGTTCCACACGAAATCCTACGGCAAAAGGTTTTGCCGACATTGGGAACTGATTTTCATAAAGCATGGAAAAAGTATCTCTGGCACTGTGTCCGGGAGCCAGAACCAGCTGCTCACACGGGAGTTCTTCGGCAGCGTTAATTTTCACTCCCGTAACATGACCACCCTCAGTCAATATTTCCGTCACCTGGCTGTGAAAATGAACTTCACCTCCCAGACGCAGGATCTCTTCCCGCATACTTTTCACGATCCGGCTCAGTACATCGGTCCCGATATGGGGCTTTGCCTGATATAAAATAGCAGGATCCGCACCGTACCTTACAAAAGTCCTGAGAACTTCTGTGTTTCTGCCGTATTTATCCTTAACCAATGTATTTAATTTACCGTCCGAAAAAGTTCCGGCACCCCCTTCTCCGAACTGAACGTTGGAATCGGGCTGCAGTTTCCCTGTCTCCCAGAACCGCTCCACATCCGCCTGTCTCGTGTCCACATCCGCGCCCCGCTCTAAAATCACGGGACGATATCCGTGTAGTGCGAGATAATATCCGCAGAATAATCCAGCCGGTCCGCATCCGACGATCACCGTTGGATGCTTTTGCGGCTGTGTGCCGCCTGCAGGGAAATGATATTTCTTTTTCTCCGTTTGCAGAACATTTGCCTTACCGAGTCTGCGACAGGCATCCTTGTATACTTTCTCTTCTTTTTTCACGATGACATCGATACTGTAACTGTAAAAAAGTTCCGGCTTCTTCCTTGCATCCAGAGACTGTCTTACGACCTCCAGTTCCAGAATATCTTCTGTAGGGATCCGCAGGCTTTGTGCCGTCTTATGTACAAGCTGTTCCTCCGTATGATTTACCGGAAGTTTCAACTGGTTTAATCTGATCATAATAACTCCTTATTCTGTCTTGATTGCAGCAGAACACCCCGCAATAAACCCGCTGCTCCAGGCCCATTGCAGATTATAGCCGCCGCATCTTCCGTCCACATCCAGAATCTCTCCTGCGAAATACAGCCCGGGGCAGAGTTTTGATTCCATGTCTTCCGTCACTTCCGTTACTGCAATTCCTCCGGCCGCTACCTGCGCATTCTCATAGGGATTGCTCTCCGTAATATGTAACCGGAAACATCTGCACAGTTCATAAAAAGTGTTTATTTTATCTTCCGGAATTTCCACTGCCGGAGTTGTCGGTTTTATGCCTGCAATTTTCAAAAATACAGACATCAGCTTTTTATTCAGGATTCCCGTAAAAAACTCTTCTGCCGTCCGCTTTTCCTGCAGCATCCGGCGGGTTTTCTTCATATTTTCATAGGATTCTTCCGTCATATCCGGCAGAAAATCAATCTCGGCCATTACAGTTTTCCGGTCCCTGAGTAAATAATTCACATCACGGCTCAACTGAAATATGGGAATTCCGGAGATGCCGTATTCCGTCAGCTGTAATTCTCCGCGCTCGACATCTGTTTCACGTCCGTCACACAAAATACGCACTCTGCTGTCAGCACGAACACCGGCTATTCCCTTCAGAAGATCTGTCTCCAGACACCGGAGCTGCACCAGCGCAGGTACGGGAGCAATACAGGTATGACCAGCTTTTTTGGCAATTTTCCATCCGCTTCCGTCAGAGCCGGTACCGGGGGCAGCCTTTCCGCCGCAGGTCAGGATCACCGCATCGAATTGCCATTCTCTGTCACCATCGTTTACCACAAGTTTCCCGGATAGTGTTCGTTCCACTTTCTGTACTTTACATCCATAGATGATTTCAACTCCCAGCGTCTGCAGTTCGTAGCGAAGCACATCCAGTACCGACGCTGCCTGTTCACTGACCGGATACAGATATCCGTTTTTTTCCTTGATCAGAAGCCCTATTTTTTGAAAAAAGCAAACGGTGTCCTCCGTACCGAAACGTTCCAGCGCCTGCTTTATCCATGCAGCATCTCCTCCATGGTAACATTCCACCGTGAGATTTCTGTTGCCCAGATTGCATTTTCCGTTTCCTGTCTGTAATATTTTTTTCCCGATTCGATCATTTCGTTCCAAAATCGTAACTTTGGTACCTTTTCGGGCAGCTGTGACCGCAGCCATCATACCTGCTGCACCGCCGCCGATGATTCCAATGTGTTTTTTCATTTCTGTTTCACCTGTTTCTTTCTTCAGGAAGAATATGTCTCCAGAAAATCATACAGTGTTTCCTCATCAGGAATGGACAGCATGTCCATAACCTGCATCTGTATTTTCTCCGGAAGACTGTCCAGGGCAATCCCTGTATTGATATATATGGTAGACCGATCCTCCAGGTATACCACAACTTCGTTGTCAAATACTGCCAGATAAAAGCCATCGCTTGGCTGCAGATAGCGATAATCCATACGAACCACAACTTTTTCCCTGGAAAAGGATAATACCTCTAAACCCACAAAACCTCTTTCGAGCTCTGACAGCGGAGGATGTTCCGCATACAGATTCATCGTTTCCAAAAACCTCTCCCTGGTCATGCCAATATATTTATGTGGAATCTGCCAGGAAGTCTCTACGGAGGTATTTCTGAGAATGTCCGTCTCTTTCAATACATATTCCGTATCCGCACATAAGGTTTCTTCCGACACCGTAACTGCAACACTTTCCGGTACCTCCGAAGTGTCTGCTCTATCCGCAGGGATTTCGGAATACCGTCCGGGATACGATCCCGGATAGAAAAAACGGATTCCCCACACCCCGATAAAAATACCAAGACTCAAAAAGAAAATGGGAATTACAAAAAAGTAACTGATACGTTTTACAAGTTTCATACTGCCTCACATCTGTGGTGTCAATGTTCATTCTTTGTATCAGTATCAGTTATTTTTGGAATAATATACATCTGACGCAAATTTTACAGCCGGAACATTTTCCCCAGCATACGCATCAGCCTGCCGCCGGGAATATATTGAAAATCCTGTCCCCGCAGACAACGCAACAATAGCAGAAGGAACCAATACAGCAACAACGTAATGATCAGTTCCGAAATCACCGTTACCACTGCTCCCACATGGGGGAGCAACAGTTTTTCCAGACCGAATGCCAGCAGACCGCAGGCACAACAGCAGCCGGCCGGAATTGCCAGTCCCCTGAGTGCGTCGGGCCGGGTCTTCCTCTGCAGACATAATATAACACACAGACACACAGCGCCGGCAGCCATTCCGATGGCACTCCCGAGGACGATGCTCAGAATCCCGGCATTTTCCATTCTGAAAAGAATAGTCGACGTTATGACAAATACGATATCCATCACACCGTATCCCAACAGGAGCAAATGGTTTTTTCCCGATAATTTTAAAATTTGTGAGCAATAAAAGAGCAAGAGCGCCCACAGGACCACGGAGGATCCTGTTGTAAACATTTCTCCCAGCAGGATTCCGACAGAGTTATCGATTGTCTGCGCCAGGGGTACCGCCAGAACGGCAAGCCATACGGTGAAAAACATTCCATGTAGAAATACACCCTGGATTCCCGACTGTATTGCATTTTGGACATAGCGTTCTTCTTTTTTCCGGATATGTGCGCCGGCTTTGGCTACTCCCGGTAGGATTCCCATGCATAAAAGAACCACAACCAGAAGCATCATATCCAAATATCTTCCGATAAACACGCCATAGCTGTCTGCAGCTGCATAAATATCCGCCGCATTTTTCTCAAATAAAACGAGCCCTGTCCATAACGGCAGATACAAAAGTAAGTCGCCGATGATATCACCGCCCATACTGAAAAGCAGAACCCGGACCTGACTGAAAAAAGTATCAGTCCCCTTCATGCCTATTTCCGCCTCTCTTCTTCCGGATGCACTTCCCTGATAAATCACAAATACAAAAATCAGAACCAATACCTCAGAGATCACAATTCCCAATGCGACACCCATGGCACCGTACATAGCAGTAAAGTCATCTTTTTTCAGGAGAAGACTGACTTTTTCCCCATAGGTACGAAAAATACCCAAAAACAAAAGGCCCAGTCCAAAATAAAATACCTGTCGCAGGATAGCGGATACCGCAGAAGGCATTTCCGATCCTTCACTCTGAAAAATTCCCAGGAGTACCGACTGCATACATCTAAGTATCAGCGCAGGACACAGAATCCACAGGATCATACTTCCGTAGGGAATCCGAAACGCTTTTTCCAGCACAAAATATCCAAGTGCCGCACAGAGCACCGCACCGACCAGCCCGGCAGCAATCTGGAAAATCATCATATTCCTTCGCATTTTGGATACGTTTTTATATTGTCCTTTGGCATTTCTGCTCCTAAGAAGCCGGCCAAGACGATCCGGGACATTTTTACCGGTAAGTATCCAAAAAAACAAAAAAACAAAAAAAGCGGCCGCCAAATAAGCCAGGCCATTATTTCCAAGCTGTTTTCCGAACACCCAGACATTTATCCCTGCCAGACAATAAGAAAAAAACTGTATCTGTTTTCTTTTTATCTCTACCTGATTCATTTCGGTTACCTATACGTGTATCCACGCCCTTTTTAATCTCTTGTAATTCCAAGGGATGCGAGAACCTGCTCCTGCTTTGCCTCCATTACCTCTGCTTCTTCCGGCTCCATGTGGTCATATCCGCACAGATGCAGCATGCTGTGAGCCACGAGGAATGCGAATTCCCTTTTTCTGCTGTGACCGTAACTTTCCGCCTGTTCCCTGACACGGTCCACGGAAATAATAATATCTCCGAGAATCAGTTCTCCGGTATCCGGATCAAAGTAATCAGCCTCTCTGTCCTCCGGAATATCAAAATCACCGGGGGCAGCAAAGTCCAGATTGGGGAAAGAAAGGACATCCGTCTCTCTGTCTATATTACGATATTCCTTATTGTAGGCATGAATCCCATCATTGTCGGTAAGCAGGACATTCAGCTGTACCTCATAAGGACAGCCTTCCATTTCCAGCACAGCATTTGCAACCTTCTCCACGGTATCCTCCACAGAAAAAGAAACCTCACCCTCCGCAAATGTTTCCTCTGTTTCATTTTCAACGTAAAAAGTCATAATATAGTTTTTCCTCCTTAAATATCTTCTGCATTCTGTTCCAGTCCCGCAGACTCAGATCACATTCATTCACAAATCCTTTGACCCGGATCCGTTCGAAAATTTTATCGATCACCTGATCATAGTCCGGTTTTTTATCCGGCTCCTTTTGCAATAAAAGTAAAATGGCGCTGACAACGGCATCCGAACAGTAGAGAACCACTGTTTCCTTCCGTCGATATTTTTGATCTTCCTTATACTCTTCCAAAATCTCCTTCGCGCCTTTCGGAAAGCTTTCGCCCTGAAGATTCATAAGCTCCCAGCCTTTTTTGTGGTACAGCCCCGCACATTTTAAAGCATCTTTGTCCAATCCAAGTTTTAAGGCGATCCGTTCACAGAAATATGCGGTATGAACACACTGAAAATACTCTGTGCGATCCGTCTGCCGATATTTCGCCAGTATCTGATTCTCCGTATCATTCAGGTCCAGATAGCGTACTCTGTCCCGGAATACCACTGCTCCGGAAAAAAACTTCAGGATACCAAGCAATAAGATACCGGAGACGACCAGATTAGCTGCCGGCACTAAAAACTGCTCCAGGCTCAGATGCTCATTGGTCAATAACACAATATTGGCCGTCTCACATAAAAACAGGCAGAACAAAGACAAGAACAAAGGTATACCGATTGCAAATTCCTGCTCGAGATGCTGAAAAAGGCAGGCAGCAAAAATACCGCTGATAAAATACAGGAAGAAAATTCCCTGAGTCTGACCTTCAAATGAAGCAATCATAAGAAACACTGAGGAGAAAAGAATTCCGACCGGCAGATTGCTGAACAGAGATAATACCACAAAAACAGGTAAAAAGGGCCAGCCTCCTACCGGAAGAAATGTACAAGCCAGTGAAAGCAGCAGACAGCTCCATACTGCTATCCAAAAACGCATCAGGTGTTCATCGTTGTCATAATCCAGTTGAGAATCCAATTGTTCTCTTCTGAGAAAAAAACCGGCTACAGCCAGGCCCATTGCGGTCATTACTGCGTTTCGCAGAGCATTTTCAACGGAGAGCTGTTTGCCGAAAATACCCATAGCATATACTGCCGTACTTCCCGCGATCACGGTAAAAATCTCCGGCAGTAAAAAAAGCAGGAAGTCGTTTTTATCTTCGTTTCGTTCGTGCTTCATAATCATCATACGCCTTTACAATCTTCTGCACCAGCGGATGTCTTACCACATCTTTGTTCGTCAGGTTGCAGAACGCGATATCATCAATATTTTTCAATACCCTGGCAGCAACATCCAGACCGGATTTTGCCCCAACCGGAAGGTCCTTTTGGGAAGAATCCCCGGTTACGATTACTTTAGAACCGAAACCGATTCGTGTCAGGAACATTTTCATCTGAGCCGGAGTGGTATTTTGCGCTTCATCCAAAATAATATAGGCATTATCCAGGGTTCGTCCTCTCATATATGCAAGAGGTGCCACTTCAATCAGTCCTTTTTCCATATTTTTGGCAAAACTTTCCGCCCCCATGATCTGATACAGGGCATCATACAAAGGCCGCAGGTACGGATCTACTTTACTCTGCAGATCCCCCGGTAAAAATCCCAGTTTCTCCCCGGCTTCGATCGCCGGTCTGGTCAGTATGATCCGGCTGACTTCGTTATTTTTAAATGCAGTGATGGCCATAGCCATGGCCAAATAAGTCTTACCGGTACCTGCAGGTCCCAGTCCGAACACGATCATATTCTTGCGGATCGCATCCACATAGGCTTTCTGTCCCAGTGTCTTGGGTTTGATGGGTTTACCGTTGATCGTATGACAGATACAGTCGGCATCCATTTCCATGAGTCTGTCTTCCTGATCCTCCTTGCCCATCTCAATGGCATAATCCACGTTCTGCTCTTCTATATCATTTCCGCGATCCGACAGTGCCGTCAATTGCCTTAATACCCGGGAAGCCTTTCCGGTATTTTCCTCTTCTCCGGTAATGATAATACTCCCATTACGATCTACGATCGTTACCTGAAAATCCTGCTCCAGCTTTTTTATATAAGCATCCTGCATCCCGAAGATCTTCCGCATCTGCTCTGTATCCATTTCCAGATTGATTGTTGTCACGCTCATTAATGTCTTAATCCTCTTTCTGCGTAGTATCCACCTGTGTTCCGACTTTTTCCTGCACCACGAGTTCCCCATGTGCCACCCAGCCATCGCACTTTGTTTCTATTTTAACATCTTTCGAGATTATTTGTACCCCTTTTTCGCCTAAACTTTCAAGAAAATCCGATATTTTTTCCTGCAGTATTTCCTTTGCCTCACTGTCATTGCGAAGATATTCTGTTTTTTGATACTCTCTGTATGTAATTTTGCCAAATGTACCGTTGATTCCAAACATTTTTAATATTTTCATACTATGGGTATTCAGAATACTGTCATATTGCAGAAACGAAACCTTTCGAGCCTGTTTCCATTCTCTGTCACCCAGACGCATAAAATATCCTGTTTTTTCCCTGCCGGTATATTTTTTTAAAATATAATCCGCCGGTAAAAAAATTCGAAAGTGACCAGAATGCTCCATCCGGATATCCGCGTCAGCAATGACCATACGATATTCCCGTATTGTACCGTCTTCGGCATAGATAGGCACCTTTCCATCCACCAACAGATCTCCCTTGGCCACCTGACTGCCAATTGTCACTTGGGGAATGCCGCTTCGCACGATCATATCGGTGATGACACCGTCATACTCTGCCACAAGATCCCGGCCAATGATAGCATCCGCACCCTGCGTATCTTCCGGAATCGGTGCATCATTTTCCTTTAATTCCAGCAGTAGTCTGGTGCCCATCAGCCTTCCGGAAGTCCATGTGACCTGTGGGAACTGCCTGCGGATCTGCTTTTCCAGTTCTCCGATATCCAGCTTACTTTTTCGCATTCCCATCTGTATTCCTTCCTGTTCCAGGAATTGAAATATCATGTCATCCGTGATGACACAATTGCCGGATATTTGGATATCCCATACAAACATGGAAGAAACGATCCAAAACATGACCGTCAGCACCAGTCCGGCCAGGAATGCTTTTCTCCGTTGCAGATGCGGCAGAAAAAAAGGTAGTCCATATCTTTCTGATATGACTACCCTTACTTTTGTTTTTCTGGCAATGGAACGAAGCCGGTAAAAAGACTCCAGGCTGACACACATGATATATACATCATCCTGCTTTTCAATATTCCATAACAATATTCCCTTATTACTGCATAAATTGATAAAACGCTGTGGTGCAAATCCCCACACTCGAATTTTCACATATCCCCGAAGCCGTTTCAGCCATTCTGTCATCTTCCATCGTTCCCCCATTGTTATATATAAGTCAGCGATACAATGTTACCACTGATTTTCATGTCTTCATTGGTATAATAGTCGATGGAAAGTCTGCTTCCTTCCAGACATACCTGGCAGGTCCTGGCTTGTAACAGGATCCGCTCTCCGGTGTACTCCAGGATACCACGATAATTTTCAATCCAGACTTCCGAATTGCCGGTGAGCGTAACCCTCAGTGCTCCCATACAGACATCTTTCGGAAGCTGCAAAGAATTGATCCATTTTTCCTTTTGGTACGGCTGTGTTCTCTTTTTCATATAAAACTATATGAACGGAATCCGCAGAATATGTTATTGCAGGATCCCTTTGATCAGTGGCTCTGTCTCCGGCCGGCTGTCAGTGATAGCATAGGCATTTAAGAACTTATCTTTCGCCGCTTCCAGGCGCTGTTCGTCATTTGCATGCAGATATCCGAGCACATCGCCTTTTTTTACAGCATCCCCTTTTTTCTTTTCTAAAAGAATACCTACAGACAAGTCAATTTTGCTTTCCTTGGTCTCTCTTCCGCCGCCCAACAACAGAGAACAGATTCCGACATCCTCACAGGCAATCCGTCCCACAAAACCATCCCTGTCCGCACAGACCGGCACTACCATGGATGCCTTCGGGAGTAAGGAAGGATCTGTTACCGCTTTCGGATCACCACCCTGTGCTTCCACGAACTCGGACAGTTTCCGTAAGGCACTGCCATCTTCAATGACTTTTGTAAGTGCCGCTCTTGCCTGTTCTACACTCAATGCCTTTCCGCCGGCCATCAGCATCTGGCTTCCAAGCACCATGCAAAGCTCGGTAAAATCTTTCGGACCTTCGCCCCGCAATGTTGCGATTGCTTCTTTTACCTCCAGGGCATTTCCCACTGCCCGGCCTAGCGGCTGATCCATATCCGAAATTACGGCAATGGTCCTGCGGCCTGCATTCTTGCCAATCTTAACCATTTCTTCCGCCAGGGCAAAAGCATCCTCCCTGCTCTTCATAAAAGCACCGCTTCCGGTCTTCACATCCAGTACAATGGCATCTGCACCGGCTGCCAGTTTCTTACTCATAATGGAGCTGGCGATCAGCGACATATTGTCTACCGTAGCGGTCACATCCCGCAGGGCGTACAGCTTTTTATCCGCAGGAGCCAGATCTGCGGTCTGTCCCATAATGGCAATACCGATTTTGTTCACATTTTCAATAAACTGTTCCGTAGTCAGTGAAGTAGAAAATCCGGGGAAGCTTTCCAGCTTATCAATGGTTCCGCCGGTGTGTCCCAGACCCCGACCGCTCATTTTGGCTACGGGAATTCCGCAGGCCGCCACCATGGGTGTCAATGCCAGAGAAGTCTTATCTCCCACACCTCCGGTGCTGTGTTTGTCTACCTTGCGACCATGGATGGATGACAGATCCAGCATCTCCCCGCTGTGTGCCATGGCCATGGTCAGTTCGTAAGTCTCCCTCTCTGTCATCTTCTGAAAATAAATTGCCATCATCAGAGCAGACACCTGATAATCCGGTATCTCTCCCTTCGTGTAGCCTTCAATAAAAAAGCGAATCTCTTCTTTGGATAACGCTCCGCCGTTTCTCTTTTTCATGATAATATCATACATTCTCATAGGTTTCCTCCTGTCTGCGGCAACATTACCACCAGCTCTTATACACCGACTTTTTTACAGATATCACTGATACAGCATTTTTCGCAATAAGGATGGGTTCTGGCAGTACATACCTCTCTTCCGTGATATACCAGTCTGTGGCAGAAATCGCTGCCTTCCTCCGGCGGAATGATCTTCCAAAGCTCCTTTTCCACCTTGGCAGGCTCCTTGATACCGTCCACCAGTCCCATGCGGTTCACCAGGCGGATACAGTGAGTGTCCGTCACGATGGCGGGCTTACCGAAGACATCTCCCATGACCAGATTCGCACTTTTTCTTCCAACACCCGGCAGAGATAACAGTTCGTCAAAGTCATCCGGCACTTTCCCCTGATATTTATCCCTAAGTATCTTCATGCAGGCGCTGATATCTCTCGCCTTGCTGTGACCTAAGCCACAGGGTTTTACGATTGCCTCGATCTCTTCCACCGGTGCATCCGCCAGGGCATCCACATCCGGGAATTTCTCGTAAAGCTTCTCCACCACGATATTTACCCGGGCATCGGTACACTGGGCCGCCAGGCGGACGCTGACAAGCAGCTTCCATGCCTGATCGTAATCCAGAGTGCATCCGGCATCCGGGTATTCTTTTTTCAGACGTTCTATGATTTCTAATGCTCGTTGTTTTTTTGTCATATTTTCGCCACTTTTATTTAAATCACAATACTTTTACTTATGGTAAGGCTCGTGCTGAATGATCCGGAACGCCCGATAGATCTGTTCGCACAGGATCACACGCATCAGCTGGTGCGGGAATGTCATTTTGGAAAAGCTGAGTGCCAGGTCCGCCCTTTTGCAGACGCTATTGTGCAGTCCTAAGGAGCCGCCGATGACAAAGCAGATGTGGCTTTTTCCACGGACACTGCAGTCCTCGATCCACGAAGCAAATTCTTCGGAAGAATAATTTCTGCCGGCGATCTCCAGTGTCACGATCAGGGCATCCTGGGGTAGCTTTGCAAGAATGCGGACTCCCTCTTTTTCACGGATCTGATCTTCCAGAACGGCGCTTGCTCCATCCGGTGTCATCTCATCCGCCACTTCGATAATGTTCAACTTCGTGTAACGACTCAGCCGTTTGCTGTATTCATCAATGGCATCACGGAAAAATTTCTCCTTGATCTTCCCTACACATACGATGGATATTTTGATCATTCTTCCGCTGCTCCGTCAGTATCCGGGAAGATCTGTTCGTAGATCATCGTGTCGATGAGATTCTCCAGCATCTGCTGGTCCAGATTCATAAACTGATGATTCATCTGGCTGCGGATCACTTCAAATCTCTTGTAATACAAGGCTTCTTCGGGAGTATCAGCGGCATTTTCAATCTGCGCATCGATTTTTTCTGCAGTCAGGTTTTCCTCGCTCCATTTAAGCAAGGTATCTACCAGAGAGTTCTCGGACTCTGCCTTTTTCTCGAAAAGCTTTGCATTACGCATGGACACCACGCCCATAACGATGAAGAGGATAAATACAGCACTCATGACCCCGTAGAACATGTACGGATTCCCAATGTTAAAGGGTAGTACCCCTGTAATTCCAAGAGCCATCACCAGTATTCCTAAAGCACCCACAATCAACAGTACCCAGGCAGAGGATCTGTTTTCCTCTGCTTTAGCACCACTGTTCATATAAGTCAGTCCTCCCTGTGTGGATGCGGCTTTCAATAGTTCCCCGGAATTTGGCTTTTCTTCCGATGTGTCATCTTCGCCGGGCATCAGGAATTCGTCTACCGCTGCTTCTTCCTCAGCGGCATTCTCCTTGTGCTCCTTTTCCTGCTGCTCTAAGAAAACTCTGGCGATGGTCTTCGCCTTTTTTTCGTCCTTGGCATCTACAAACAGTTCATAGACCTGCTCTGTCTCATCATAGACAAGTTTACTTTTTCCCACTCCATTATATGTAAGGAAGTCTTTTAACTTCTCCATCTCGTCCTGTTCACCGAACAGCACGGAAACCCAGTCCGTCAGTTCTTCCTCACTTACCAGTGCTTCTCCGCAATCGGGACATACGGTGATTCCTTCCCGATATTCATTTTTACATTTCGGACACCATGCCATATGCTAACACCATCCTTAATATTCGCAACACTTTATTTTGCACTCAGATATTCATCAATACCCTTGGCAGCAGCCTTTCCTGCTCCCATTGCCAGAATTACGGTAGCTGCTCCGGTTACCGCATCTCCTCCGGCATAGACACCTTCCTTGGTGGTTTTGCCGTTATTTTCATCCGCAATGATGCACTTCCACTTATTGGTATCCAGTCCCTTGGTGGTAGAAGAGATCAGAGGATTCGGGGAGGTACCTAATGACATGATCACGGTATCTAACTCCATCACGAATTCGGATCCGGGTACTTCCACGGGACGACGTCGGCCGCTCTCGTCGGGCTCGCCCAGTTCCATACGGATGCACTTCATGCCGGTCACCCAGCCCTTATCATCGGACAGGATTTCTATAGGATTGGTCAGCAGATCAAAAATGATGCCTTCCTCTTTTGCATGATGTACTTCTTCCACTCTGGCAGGAAGCTCCTCTTCACTTCTGCGGTATACGATATGTACCTCAGCCCCCAGACGCAGTGCGGTTCTTGCAGCATCCATAGCCACGTTACCGCCACCTACCACAGCTACCTTTTTACCGTGCATGATAGGTGTTCTGGAATCGGGATCAAACGCCTTCATCAGATTGCTTCTGGTCAGATACTCATTGGCAGAGAATACACCGTTGGCATTCTCACCGGGGATACCCATGAACTTCGGAAGTCCTGCACCGGAACCGATAAATACGGCATGGAAGCACTCTTCATCCATCAGCTGATCGATGGTCACGGATTTACCTACCACTACGTTGGTTTCAATATGAACACCGAGAGATTTAACATTCTCGATCTCTTTTGCCACAACGCCGCTCTTGGGAAGACGGAACTCAGGGATACCGTATACCAGTACACCGCCTGCCTCATGCAGTGCCTCGAAGATGGTGACATCATAACCCATTTTTGCCAGATCTCCGGCACAGGTCAGACCCGCGGGGCCGGAACCGATGACAGCTACCTTTTTGCCGTTCTTCTGTGCTGCCGGTGTGGGTTTGATACCGTTTTCTCTTGCCCAGTCTGCAACGAAACGCTCCAGTTTACCGATGGAGATGGGATCCCCCTTGAAACCGCGGATACATTTTCCTTCACACTGGCTCTCCTGCGGGCATACACGACCGCAGACAGCGGGAAGTGCGCTGGATTCGCTGATGATACGATAAGCCTCTTCGATATTGCCGTTCTTCACCTGTTCAATGAACTGAGGGATCTGGATGGCTACGGGACAGCCTTTTACGCACTGTGCGTTTTTACAGTTAATGCAGCGGGAAGCCTCTTCCATTGCTTCCTCTTTATTATATCCGAGACATACCTCCTTGAAGTTGGTAGCACGTTCCTTTGCATCCTGTTCTCTGACAGGAATTCTCTTTAATACATCCATTTTATTTAACCATGCCTTTCTGTTTTATCGTGTTCAGACTTTCCGTCTAAAAGCTTACTGGCAGTTGCCACAGCCGCCGTGATGGGTCTCGCCCTCTTCCAGGGCTAACATTGCACGTCCCTCTGCGGTCTTGTAGATTTGCTGACGTCTCATTGCCTCGTCGAAGTTCACTTCATGTCCGTCAAACTCGGGGCCGTCCACGCAGGCAAATTTCACCTTGCCACCGACCGTTACACGACAGGCACCACACATTCCCGTTCCATCTACCATAATGGGGTTCAGGCTGACAACGGTCGGAATCTCCAGTTCTTTGGTTAATAAACATACAAACTTCATCATGATCATGGGGCCAATAGCAATACACAGATCGTATTTTTTGCCTTCTGCTACCAGATCTTTTATCGTCTGGGTTACCATACCACTTCTTCCGTAGGAACCGTCATCCGTGGTCACATAAAGATTTCCGGCTACAGATTCCATTTCCTTTTCCAGGATCAGAAGATCCTTGGTCTTGCTTCCTACGATAACATCTGCAGCGATTCCATGCTCATGCAGCCATTTCACCTGGGGATATACCGGTGCTGCTCCTACACCACCTGCAACGAAGAGGATCTTTTTGGATTTTACTTCTTCCAGAGGCTGCTCCACAAGTTCGGAAGGACGTCCTAAAGGGCCTACAAAATCATGGAAATATTCCCCTTCTTCTAACTGTGCCATCATTTTGGTTCCCGCGCCTACCGTCTGGAACACAATTGTGATGGTTCCTTTTTCTCTGTTGTAATCACAGATAGTCAGAGGGATTCTCTCTCCTTCACTGTCCATTCTTACGATGACAAACTGACCGGGTTCACAGGTCTTCGCCACTCTTTTTGCCTCTACCTCCATCAGATAGATGTTGGTTGTCAGCTCCTGTTTTTTTACGATCTTATACATTTCTCTTTTCCGTCCCTTCTGTTAGGATTTATATAGGATTTTATATATCTGAAACAGCCACCAGAGTATAACGGCGACCACTTTCGTCCACCTGCAGTTTATACAGTTCCTGATTATAGGCATTTACGGCAAACAGATTTCCTGTCTTTGTGTCGGTTCCGTCTTCACCTCTGTAGATTTCTGCGATGACATAAAAATCATCTATTTTATTTATGTTGGTCACATACTGATATTGATACAGATATGCTGCTCCGGACTCATCAAAGCTGCCGGACTCCTCTGATATTTTACCACTCTGTATTGCATGGTTCACAACTTTTTTAACGGCATCTTCCGGCATGAAGTCTGTATTCATAACCAGATTATAACTTTTTTCAACGATATCGCTTTTTCTTCCTTCTGCGATCCGTATGAAACGAAAAGTCGATTTTCCCAAAGGCATGGGAATCGGTCCGGAATATACGGCAGAATTCTGCGTAGGATCGGAACCGTCCGTCGTATAATAGACATCATTTCCATCTGTCACTTCAATGTTGATCGGGAACTCATAGTCACCGCTGACAGTCGTGACCTCCGGTGCGCTCAATTCATCAATCTCAATATGATAATTTTTGGTCACCACCGGACTTTCAATTCCGTTCTCATTGATGTATATTGCTTTAATACAATAATCCCCATTTTCCAGCAAAATAGGTGCGGTATACAGGGAACTGTTCTCTCCGGGTTTGCTTCCGTCCATGGTATAATAAATTTTCCCGCTTCCGAAAGTAGTCAATTTCAGCGGCTGAATACTGGTATAATATCCCTCCTGAAGATTGAATTCCGGTTCCATGGCCATATAACTCTGGTACTTACTCATAATGTTTACATTACCGCAGCTTTGCAGAAGATCATTTATGGTTTTATAATCTTCTCTGGCCGCATATATGGCAATCAGTTTTCCGTAAGCAGTCTCCAGCTGTTCGGAATTAGCCTCGGGATCTGCCACGATTTCCTTGAGTAAATATTCGTACTCTATCTTATTGTTTTTCCGGAAGTAAATATCTGCCAGTTCAAATTTAAAAGTAATGTTTTCGGGTTCCAGTTCCAGTGCTCTTTCATAACAGGCGACCGCCTGATCATATTCCTCTAATGAAACATAATCTTTGGCGCATTTTGCCTGATAGTCTGCGGAATGATAATGGGAATAAGAAATCCCAAAACCGGTACATACCACAGCAACCACCAGCAGAACCAGCACAAGGACTATAAATTTCCATCGAAATGGGTGCTGTGAAACATGGCTTTCCGGGAGTTCATCCCAATCCTGTGATTCGGGATTTACAGGTTCTCCCTCCTCCGCAGGTTTCGGCTCCATTTCCTTCGCAATGTCACTCAGCGTCTGTTCCATATTGTATTCTACTTCCGGTTCAAAATCAGGGACAATATGAATATCTTCACCGCAATGCTCACAGTAAAGCTTTCCTTCCTCCATCTCTGCCCCACAATTCGGACACTTCATACGATTATCCTCTTATTGCCTGCAAAGAAACGGATTCCAGACAATTATTCATCAACATGGCTATGGTCATGGGGCCTACGCCACCGGGAACCGGGGTGATCGCTCCGCATACAGGCTCCACACTGTCGAAATCCACATCGCCACATAATTTATTCTGTTCGTTCCGGTGAATGCCGACATCGATCACAACGGCACCCTCTTTGACATAATCAGCGGTGATCATTTTCGGTCTGCCTACAGCAACTACCAGAATATCCGCCCGCTTTGTCACTTCCTTCAGATCCTTTGTGCGACTGTGAGCCACGGTAACCGTACCGTTCTCCCGTAACAATAAAAGTGCCATCGGTTTGCCTACAATGTTGCTTCTGCCAACAACAACACATTCCTTACCGGCAATCTCAATGCCGGATCTCTTAAGGAGCTGGATCACACCGGCAGGTGTACAGGATACAAATCCCGGTTTGCCGATACAGAGCGCACCGACATTCTGCGGATGGAATCCGTCCACATCCTTTAAAGGAGAAATGGCATCCAGTACCTTTTCCTCATCAATGTGTTTGGGTAACGGCAGTTGCACCAGAATGCCGTTCACATCCGTTCTGTCATTCATTTCTCGGATCAGCTCCAGAAGCTTTTCTTCTGTGGTCTCCTCCGGAAGTTCATACGCCAGAGAACGAACACCCACGTATTCACATGCTTTTTTCTTATTTCGAACATATACGGAAGAAGCCGGATCGGCTCCTACCTGAATCACAGCCAGAGTCACTTCACACCCCTGCTCTTTTAAAGCTGCAACTTTTTCTTTTACTTCCTCTTTGATCCGTGCGGAAATAGCTTTTCCATCTATCAACTGTGCCATGGGACACCTGTCCTCCTTACTAGAATAATCCTGTGATCTTCCCATTGTTATCCACATCAATATTGTAGGCAGCAGGTGCCTTGGGCAGTCCCGGCATGGTCATGACCGCACCGGTGAGTACTACGACAAAACCGGCGCCGGCAGATACATAAGCCTCTCTTACGTTTAATTCAAATCCGGATGGTCTTCCTAACAGTGTGGGATCATCCGACAGGGAATATTGATTCTTCGCCATACATACCGGCAGATTACCGAAGCCCAGCTCCGTCAGTCGTTTTAACTGCTTTACAGCAGCAGGCGCAAAGTTTACGCCGGATGCACCGTAGATTTCCTTCGCAATTTTTGTGATCTTATCCGCAAGAGGCATTTCATCCTCATAGAGGACATGGAAATCATTCTCTTTCTCTTCCATTGCCTTTAATACTTTTTCAGCCAGAGCGATTCCGCCTTCGCCACCCTTCTCCCATACTTCCGAGAGTGCAAACTCACAACCTCTTGCTTCACAGAAATCTCTGACATAAGCAGTCTCTGCCGCACTGTCCGTGATGAAGGAATTCAGGGTCACAACTACGGGTACACCATATTTCTGCAGATTCTCAATATGTTTCTCCAGGTTGACAATACCCTTTTTCAGGGCATCCAGATTCTCTGCACCCAGATCCGCTTTTGCTACACCGCCATTGTATTTCAATGCGCGGATCGTTGCTACCAGTACAACCGCATCAGGGGTAAGTCCGGCTTTACGGCACTTGATATCAAAGAACTTCTCCGCACCCAGATCGGCGCCGAAACCGGCTTCCGTAATACAATAATCCGCCATCTTCATGGCAGCTTTGGTCGCTCTGACAGAATTGCATCCATGTGCAATATTGGCAAACGGTCCGCCGTGTACCAGCGCAGGGGTATGCTCCAGTGTCTGGATCAGATTCGGTTTTATAGCATCCTTTAACAAAGCTGCCATAGCGCCTACTGCCTTCAGCTGACCTGCCGTTACCGGTTCTCCCTGATAGTTATAGGCCACCACGATACGGGACAGACGATCCTTCAGATCCTTCATATCGTCAGCCAGGCACAGAATTGCCATAATTTCACTGGCCACAGTGATGACAAAATGATCCTCTCTGACATAGCCGTCTGTCTTATTGCCCAGCCCCACTACGATATTACGCAGGACACGATCATTCATGTCTTCACAGCGCTTCCAGACAATCTGTCTGGTATCAATGCCAAGTTCATTGCCCTGCTGGATATGGTTGTCCAAAAGTGCTGCCAGCAGATTGTTTGCAGAAGTAATTGCATGAAAATCTCCGGTAAAATGAAGATTCAGTTCCTCCATAGGTACTACCTGGGCATATCCGCCGCCGGCTGCACCGCCTTTGATACCGAAACAGGGACCAAGAGATGGCTCTCTGAGAGCGATCACTGCTTTTTTCCCCATTCGCCCGAAAGCTTCTCCCAATCCTACCGTGGTGGTCGTCTTGCCCTCTCCGGCGGGAGTCGGGTTGATTGCTGTTACCAGAATCAATTTTCCGTTGGGACGAGCTTGTATTTTTTCCAGAAATTCCTCAGAAAGTTTTGCTTTGTACTTGCCGTAAAGCTCCAGGTCATCTGCATCGATGCCAATACCTGCCGCAACGTTCGTGATCGGTTCCATGACCGCTTCCTGTGCGATTTCAATATCTGTTTTCATATTTTCCCTCCGTTTATTCAGACAGTTCTCCATGTCAGATTTCCTCTAACAACTGTTCAAACTGTTCCATACTCATAAGTACCTTTCTGGGCTTTGTGCCTTCTTCTTCGCCGACCACGCCGTACTCACACAATTGATCCATGATCCTGGCGGCACGGTTAAAGCCGATCTTAAGCACACGCTGCAGCATTCCGATGGATGCCTTATCCTTGTCTATAATAAAACGCGCGGCTTCCTCAAAATATTCGTCTCTGTCGTTGCCACCGCCGGATCCGCTTCCGGAAGAGCCTCCCGATGAGCCGATATTTTTAATCTTTTCTTCTATATCCTCGGCATAGCTGTTATAGACATTGCCAAGGGTCTGATTTTTCAGATAATCCACCACATCGGATACTTCCTTATCCGATACGAAAGCTCCCTGTACACGGGCCGGCTTCGAATAGCCCTGAGGGTAGAACAGCATATCTCCTTTTCCCAAAAGTTTTTCGGCTCCGTTCATATCCAGGATTGTACGGGAATCCACGCCACTGGACACGGAGAATGCCACACGGCTGGGCATGTTCGCCTTGATCAGACCGGTGATGACATCCACGCTGGGTCGCTGGGTAGCAATGATCAGATGGATCCCTGCCGCTCTGGCAAGCTGGGCCAGACGACAGATGGATTCCTCCACTTCACCGGGACATACCATCATCAGATCCGCCAGCTCGTCCACGATAATGACGATCTGCGGCATCTTCTTAGGCCGTTCCTCTCCCTCGCAAACAGGCATGGTCTCTATCTTTTTATTATAGCCCTTCAGATCACGGACATTATAATCCGCGAACTTCCGGTAACGGTCTTCCATCTCACTGACACCCCAATGCAATGCAGCAGATGCTTTCTTGGGGTCTGTCACTACCGGGATCAGCAGATGAGGAATGCCGTTATACACACTCAGTTCTACGACCTTAGGGTCTACCATGATCAGTTTTACATCATCCGGATGTGCCTTGTACAAAATACTCATGATCAGGGTATTAATACATACGGATTTACCGGAACCGGTAGCTCCGGCGATCAGCATATGGGGCATCTTGGCAATATCCGCTACTACCGTCTTGCCAGCAATATCCTTACCTACGGCAAAAGCTATGTTGGAATTAAATTCCTGGAATTCGTTACTTTCTAAAAGATCACGGAGTGCCACAGTCATATTTTCTTTGTTCGGGACTTCGATACCGATGGCAGCCTTGCCTGGGATTGGTGCCTCGATACGTATATCCGTGGCTGCCAGATTCAATTTGATATCGTCTGCCAGACCTACGATCTTAGATACCTTTACCCCCTGCTCCGGTTGTAATTCATACCGGGTAACACTAGGGCCCTGACTGATATCGGTGATCGTTACCTTCACACCGAAAGTATTCAGTGTCTGCTGCAAGCGCATGGCAGTCTCTTTTAATTCTCTGGAAGAATCTCCCGTAGACGCCTTTCCCTTCTGTAACAGACTCAAAGGAGGGATCCGGTATTCTGCCGTGGGCTGTTTGGCTGCCTTTGCAATATCCTTATGTATCTGGTCTTCCGCCAGGGAATTCCCCTTAGGAGGCTCCGGTGCCGTGATCTTCGGGCGTACGCGGCTCTCAGCCGGTTCTGCAGGTGTCTCCTCATGCTCCGGAATGTCTTCCTTATGGATCCGGATAGCTTCCGCCTGGGGCGTCAGAAGCGCCGCTTCCTCCTGCCAGGACTCTCTGCGTTCAAAAGGCTTTTTAAACGTAGCTGCGCTGCTTACTTCCTCCACCGGTATATCTTCATAAGAAGCCTCCCCCACTGCTTCCTGCATCGTCACCTGATGCATATCCGTCACATTGATTTTATCAAAATCACTGGAAGTCACCCGGGTCTCTTCCACTTCAGGAGCTTCCTGTGCATCCTCTTCGTATACGATCTCATGGATATCATCCCGTCTACCGGCAGGCTGTGTATCCTGCTTTTTCAAGGAGGTATCCATCATGACTCCTGTCACCTTTTTCTCTCTGCGGGGGACAGCATTCAGGATCTGTTCGTTCTCTTTCTCCTCAGCGCGAAGTCTTCGCTCTTCTTCACGGATCCGGCGCTCCTCTTCGCGGATGCGGCGTGCTTCCTCTCTTTGGGAAGTACGCTCTTCCTGCTCCTGCCTGCGGATTTCGGCATTCTCTCGTCTACGCACCGCGTCTTCTCTGGACATTTCACGGATCCTGTCGCCGCCGTTACGCATACTGTTTAAGAAGGATCGCTCTGTTACCAGGATCAGACTGATCAATGAACACAAAAGCACTACCAGCACTGTTCCTACGGTCTCCAGATAATGTAACAACAGATAACAGATACTGCCTGCCAGAATACCGCCGCCTTTTTTGCCGGTGCTGCAGTTCGTATATAACAGCTTGATATCGTACTGTTCCATGGAACCGGCAGTCTTCGTGATCAGATCGCATACTACACCGATCATTAAAAACAATACGACACCGGCGATCATTTTCCGCACAGCAGTTGGGTTCCCCTCATTGGCGAACCAGAAAGCCACCGCCAGAAATATTACAATAGGCGCAATATACGCAGTGAATCCGAAAATGCCAAATAAGACCCCACTGATTGCATTGCCAACCGGACCGATAATACCAAAATTGCAACAAAATAATATCAACATCGCAACAAACAGGACGATCAGACCAATCTCGTGAAAAAGTTCACTGTCCTGTGCAGATCTCTGCGCCTGCCTGTTGCGGCTGCTCGTCGTACTTTTTCTTGTCCTGCCGGAAGATGATGTTCTTTTGCCTGATGAAGATGCCATGTCATCATACCCCTAACTTTAATGTTAATACGAATATAACTATTCAGAAGCGCATTAGTAAAATCGCATCTACGATGCTTTTCTTTTACGTTAGCCTAATAGTCATAATTAGAAGTATATCATTTTTCCACTGCCTTGTCATCTTTTTTTATATTGCTGTCCATCATCTCCCGAAGCTTTCGGATTGCGCGGTCAATCCCGCCCACTTCATCAAGGATACCGTGTTTCACAGCATCTTCTCCTACCAGGATACTGCCAACATCTTTCGTCAGGAATCCGGTCTCCATCATGAGATCTTCCAGCTTCTGCCGGCTGATCCTGCAATGTTGACACACAAACCCCGTAATTCTGTCCTGGATCAGCTTAAAATATTCAAAAGTCTGTGGAACACCGATCACCATACCGTTCGTCCGTACCGGATGTATCACCATAGTTCCCGTTGGGACAATAAAAGAATATTTACAGCTGACTGCTATGGGAACGCCTATGGAATGACTGCCTCCCAGGACCAGAGATACCGTAGGTTTACTCAACGACGCCAGCATTTCAGCAATGGCAAGTCCCGCTTCCACATCTCCACCCATAGTATTTAACAGCACCAGCACACCGCCGATTTCTTCACTGTCTTCGATTGCCGCAAGCTGAGGAAGAATGTGTTCATATTTCGTCGTCTTGGAATTCCCTGCAAGATTCTCATGCCCTTCCACTTCTCCGATGATCGTAAGCAAATGTATCTTCTGTTCCCCCGCATGATCCTGCAGGGTGATCTGTCCGGTTTTTTCGATCCGTTCATCTCTGTGTTCTTCCGCTTCCGCTTTTTCTTTTTCACTTTTAATATCACTCATACTTTTACCGGCCTTTCTTAAAAATAAAAAAGACGATACCTTTTTTAAAGTATCGCCTTTAGTGTGTCCGTTTTTCTGCTTTTCATCACACAATTTTAATGGTCAAAATCATCATCATCCGCTACAGGATAATCAAAATCGGAGACATCATCATTCAATTTATAATCCAACACTTTGGGAACATGTTTTTTCGGAACCGGAAGCGGATTCTCGATCAATTGCACTTTATTGTCCGTTTCTGCAGGAAGCCCTTCTTCCTCCAGATCCTGTATCTTAAGCTGTCGTCTCTTCGGCATGGTTTCCGCCGTAGGTTCTTCGACTGCTCCCCGGACTTGCTGCAATGCATTCTGTTGTGTAAGCTCATACGGCAGGACTGCCTGTACTCCTGCACCGGCCACCACAGCTATGATCAGATACAGCAAAGTAAATCCCTGCATTTCCGCACTCGTCATTCCATAACAGATCATCCCACCCAGGGAAAGGGCAATTACCAGCCACACGGATTGTCTTTCCAGGCTCTTCCGGCACCAAAATCCAAAAACTCCGATTCCGAGAATCGCAACTACTGCAATGGTTATCGCATTATCGTTTTCAATGGTTACCGGTAATACAAAATTTTCCGGAAGATAGACCTTTCCCCATGCTGCCAGTACATTTTCCATCATTTTACCGCTGCCTACGGCATCTAAAGCTATGGAAAGCAAAAAGCCCGCCAGGCTTCCCACAATTCCAAGGATAGCCGCACCGATTTTACGAGCCAGTCGAATCTTCTCCTGTGTTACCAAAAAAATCACAGAAAATATCGGTAGCAATAATAAAAAACCCATAACATCCAGATATCCCAGAACGCCCGTAGCTACCCCGGCAAAAAAGAAACCGATTACGGAGCGGATCCCCGGTTCATCTCCCGACTGTACAAAATGATCCAGAGACTCTGCTGTTATGCACAACCCAATCATCCACAGAAGTATGTACAGCGTTTCCGGTCCAAGAATAACCACCTCTGAGATCAGCGGGCACAGCATCCAATATGCGAATGTCACCACTGCTGTTACCGCACCCGACATTTTTCTTAATGCAAAATAGAGAAAAATTCCGGACAGAATCTGCAATATCACCTGAAGGATCAGAGCCGCTGTCATTTTATTGCCCAGAAAAACCAGCAGACCATGTAATACCTGCAGATAAAAATATACCGCTCCATGCACCACCTGCGGAATTTGTGTATTCTCAGTAACCATGACGGTATCAAACCAGATATTTCCGCCCCCTGCGGACAGATCATACCGCATGATTTCTCCGGTACGAAGTACAATGCCGGCTGCGATCAGCGCAACCACCAACAGGCTTTCCGCGATCAGTTTTATCTGTTGTCTGTCTTCCGAAAATGGGGGCTTTGTTTTCTCCAAAAATCTATGTAGCAGAAACACAGCCAGTCCTGTCACCGCAAGCCAAACCCCTGTGATAATAAGGGCACCGTACGCAGGCAGGGTCACGGCCATAGCCGTGCCTACCATTCCGGTGCCCACTATTATTGCATAAACGAACCACAATACAACACTTAAAATGCTTTTTTTATAATTCATTATTTCAGTACCTTTTCGATGTTATATCTGGGACGATGTTTTACCTCAATGTAGATTTTGCCGATATACTGACCTACCAGTCCGACGGCCATCAGCTGAATACCGCCCAAGAACCAGATGGACAGAATCAAAGAAGTCCATCCAGGTACCACATGTCCGGTGCAATAAGAGATCAGTGCATAGATTGCCGCAAGAATGCTTAATAATACAATGATCACACCGGCTCCCAGGATCATGCTGATCGGCTTCACACTGAAAGAAGAAATCCCGTTAAATGCCAATGCCAGCATTTTCTTTAACGGATACTTGGATTCCCCGGCCACTCTTTCCTTACGATCATAATATACACAGTCGGTCTGGTAACCGATCAGAGGCATCATACCTCTTAAGAACAGGTTCGTTTCCTGATATTTGGAGAACTGTTCTACCGCACGCTTGGACATCAGTCGGAAATCCGCATGATTGTAAACCGTCTTAACCCCCATCAGCTCCATAACCTTATAGAACCCCTGCGCAGTGGTACGTTTGAAGAAAGTGTCGGTCTTACGTTCCTTACGGACACCGTATACGATGTCACAGCCGTTATGGAACTTATCGATCATCTCTTCGATCACAGCCACATCATCCTGCAGATCCGCATCGATGGAAACCGTCACATCGGACAGATCCATTGCCGTGATCAGTCCGGCGGTCAGTGCGAACTGATGTCCCACATTGCCTGCCAGCTTCACGCCGCATACCTGTACCGGATGCGCTTTATGTTCTTCTTCGATCAGCTCCCAGGTGCGATCCTTACTGCCATCATTTACAAACAGAATAAAACTGTCTTCCGCAATCTTCCCCTTGTGGATCAGATCATCCAGCACACCCCTCAGTGCTTCGGAAGCAATCTTCAATACCTCTTCCTCATTATAACAAGGAACTACAATAGCAAGTTTTTCCATACTGCCCCTACCCTTTCGATTTATTCGTCCCAGTTGTGATATACTGCCTGAACGTCATCATCGTCTTCTAACAGATCCAGTGTTCTCTGTAAATTCTTCACGGCAGTCTCATCGGTCAGAGTTACATAATTCTGAGGAATCATGGTGACTTCCGCACTGATCATAGGAATTCCGGCATCCTCCAGTGCTTTACGTACCTCTTCGAAATTATCGGGATCGGTCAGAATCTCGAAGCTGTCCTCCTCTTCGGAGAAATCTTCCGCACCGGCATCCAGTGCTGTCATCATCAGATCATCCGCTTCCATATCACACTCTTCCTTGTCCACGATGATCTGGCCCTTTTTATCGAACATAAAGGATACGCATCCGGGAGTACCTACGTTACCCTGTCCCTTGGTGAATGCGCTTCTGACATTTGCAGCGGTACGGTTGGTATTGTCGGTAAGTGCATCTACGATGATGGCGATACCGTTGGGACCGTAACCTTCGTAAGTCACGTACTTGTAGTTTACATTGCCTACATCGCCGGCTGCCTTTTTAATACCGCGATCGATAGTATCATTGGGCATGTTGTTCGCCTTAGCTTTAGCAATAACGGTTGCCAGCTTAAAGTTGTTGGCAGGATCGGGACCGCCCTCTTTTACAGCGACTGCAATTTCACGTCCGATAATAGTGAAAATCTTACCCTTTGCTGCATCGTTTTTCTCTTTTTTATGCTTAATATTAGCAAATTTTGAATGTCCTGACATCTTTGTTACTCCTTTGAACTTAAAGTTTCTTTCTCTTTGTATGCGCAACGCCTGCGCAATAACGCTTTTTTTATCATAGCATTATTTTTGTTTTTCTTCAAGCACTGATTGTCCGTCTTCTGCATTCTCCAGTGTTTTTTCCTCCGGAAGCTTTTTGACGAGGACACTTCCGATCATTTTTTTGACCACGGAAAGGATCTTGAAATTATATCCCTTATAGTCCACATCAAACTGTTCATCCGGCTCCGGGATCCTGTCCAGCCTCGAGATCAGGAAGCCGTTTAACGTCTCGAATTCCTCCTCGTCAAAGGTAATGTCTAACAGCTCTTCCACTTCCTTAAGCGGAGTCTTACCTTCCATGACATATTCGCCCTTACCGCGGTTCTTGATATATTCCTGATCTTCATCATATTCATCCATGATATTACCGACGATCTCCTCCAGAATGTCCTCCATGGCGATCAGTCCGTCGGTCTGACCGTATTCGTCTACAACAATGACCATCTGTAGTTTCTGGGACTGCATCTCTTTGAACAGTTCATCAATATTTTTGGTCTGAGGCACAAAATAAGGCTCTCTGAGCAGCCCATCCAGCTTTGCAATGGGCAGATCCAGTTTATCATCGCTGATGTGGAACCGCATGGCATCCTTCAGATGTAAGATACCGATGATATGATCAATGTTCTCTTCATATACCGGATAACGGCTGTTCTTGCCTTCCAGCATGGAAGCAATGGCATCTTTTAACTTCGTCTCGCCGTCGATGGCTACAATACTTCCGCGGTGCGTCATGATGTCCTGAGCTTCCTTGTCTCCGTATTCAAAAATATTGGAGATCATCTCCGCTTCACTGGCCTGGATCACACCCTGTTCATGCCCTTCCTGAACCATGTTAATAATCTCTTCCTCGGTCACATCATTTTCATCTGTGTTATTGCGGACACCGAAGAGGAATAATATTCCCTTTGCAGTCAGATTTACCAGCCCCGTCAAGGGAGATAACAGTCTCGTAATCCAAAAGATCGGGTCAATGCAGGCATATGCCCACTTTTCCGGTTTCCTGGATGCCATTTTTCTCGGGATCAGTACTCCGAAGGTCAGCAGAATATAAATCATGGCAACAAAAGACAATACCGTTGCAATCCCGGAGATCACTCCCGTGGGAACATTTTGAAGCGACAATCCGCCGACATTGATCACATGCAGGCCGTTGTCGATCGCCTGCAGCCAGATATTCAGGTAAAAGGCACCCATTAAAATATTGATCAGCGTAATGACTAACTGTACCGTATTGATATAGATCCCCGGACGGCTGACCATCTCAGAAAGCCGCACCGACCGGCGATCCTTTTCTTCCTCTGCTTTATGTAAGATCTCTTTTTCATTGAGGTTGTCAATGGCAGCATCAAATCCGTAAAAAAACATATCTACCAGTAACAGCAGGAAAAAGAGTAATATGGCCACAGGCCCACTGATATCCATCGTTCATTTCATCCTTTCGTATTTTAATTCTTTTATATATTCCTCTGGATACGCAGGGTATCAGGCTATGTATCCAGTTCCAGGCTTACCTTCAGTGCCCGGTTCACTCTCCGCATAATATCACCGTCAAGATGACATACTTTATCCTTTAATCTCTTCTTGTCAATGGTGCGCAGTTGTTCCAGAAGCACTACCGAATCCTTATCCATATCATAGAGACGGGCATTTAATTCAATGTGTGTAGGCAGCTTCGCCTTATTCATCTTTGAGGTGATTGCAGCGCAGATCACGGTAGGACTGTGTTTGTTGCCCACATCATTCTGGATGATGAGCACCGGTCTGATACCGCCCTGTTCCGAGCCGATCACCGGCCGCAGATCCGCGTAATAGACATCTCCTCTTCTCATTTCTACTCCTTACATCAGCGATTTAAGATAAGTATTGCCGATTCTTACGGAGTTATACGAACACTTTTGATCCATCAGAAATTTTCAAAATAGTCTCTTACTTCTGTGATCTCACCATGCTGCCTGTAGACCCTTGGAATTCTTTTCCCCAGGTCACAGACAAATTCATAATTAAATCTGCCGGAGAGTTCTCCCAATTCTTCCGCGGTGATCCGCTCTGTACCGTCCACACCGAGAAGAGTTACTTTGTCGCCCTCCATAACTCCCGGAATCTCCGAAATATCTACCATGAACTGATCCATACAGACTCTTCCGAGGATCGGTGCCTTCTTCCCCCGGATCAGTACATAGCCTTTTCCGGACAGACTTCTGGGATAACCGTCTCCGTAACCTACGGGGATCGTGGCTACTCTGGTATCCTTCTGTGCCGTAAACAGCCCGCCGTAGCTGACGCTCTGTCCCGCATGAATCGTCTTACAGTATACAATATGACTGTAGAGAGACATGGCTGCCCGTAAGGGTACAATATCCTTGCTCACTTCTTCGGAAGGATACAGACCGTAAGTAGTGATACCCGCACGGACCATATCCATATTCGCCTGGGGCATTTCCAAGATTGCCGCACTGTTGGCGCAGTGCTTGACGGGAATAGTAAGCCCCAGCTCTGTCTGTATTCTGTCGATAAAATTCTGAAAAAGTTCCAGCTGATGGTTTGCAGAAGTCTTATCTTCTTCATCGGATTTGGCAAAATGGGTGAAGATGCCCTCCACTTCCAGCTCCGGATGTCCCATAAGGAATCTGACGAACTCCAGTCCTTCCTCATCCGGCGTAATGCCGATTCTTCCCATGCCGGTATCTACCTTGATATGAACCTTTGCCTTCTGTCCGACCTTTGCCGCTGCTGCGACCAGCTCTTCCACCGTATCCCTGCGGTAGACTGCCGGGCGGATCTCCTCCCGGATCAATTCTTCGTAGCAATAGGGAAAAGTATATCCCAGGATCAGGATCGGTTTCTTCACGCCTGCTTCTCTGAGTACATGTGCCTCTTCATAAGTAGCTGCTGCATAGCCGAACATGAAGTCCAGCTGCTCTAACATTTTCGCAATGGGGACACCACCATGACCATATCCGTCCGTCTTAATGACTGCCAGTATTTTCGTGTTCTCCGCAATGTTTTCTTTCATATGGACCATATTTTCCCAGATGGCATCCAGATCCACTTCCGCCCATACCCGTTGATAGGACTCTAATTTTTCCTGCAGTTCTCTCGTCATATTTTCACGCTTTCTTATTTTGATTTTTCATCAGACATTCGGCGATATCTCCCGCCATCACACCATATTCGGTATGAAGTCCGGCCGCCAGATCTCCTGCCATGCCGTGCAGATATACGCCGTAGGTTGCAGCCTCCGGGGCATCCATTCCCTGCGCCAGCAATCCCAGGATCACGCCGGTCAGCACATCTCCGCTGCCTGCCGTAGCCATTCCACTGTTGCCCGTGGTATTCAGATAACAGGCTCCCTGTTCCTTACATACCACAGTCCTCGCATCCTTGGCAACTGCTACGGCATGAAATCGTTTGGCCAGTATTTTCGCACATGTGGGGAGGTCGTCCTTGCACTCTGAGGTCGTCCGTTTTAGCAGTCTTGACATTTCCCCCACATGAGGTGTCAGAAGGATCACTCTGCCTTCCGCACCCTGGGCGCGCAGTTCTTCTGCCAGCATCCTGCCGTTCTCCTCTGCCAGGAGGTTTAGGGCATCTGCATCCAGCACCAGCGGCTTTCTGCTTCTCTCCACCACGGTCTTCAGACATTGCAGTGCCTGTTCTTCTCTGCCGATGCCGGGACCTATGGCGATGACATCCGCCCAGTCTAAGCTCTCCGTCAGCTGTCTGCAGGAGCCGTACAACGCTTCCGGAATCCCCTGCTGTATGATCTGTCGGTTCTCTTCCGCGGTAATCACCTTTACCATGCCGGCTCCGGTACGATAGGCTGCTTTCGCCGCCAAAATAGCTGCCCCCGCCATGCCGTTACTTCCTGCAACAAGCAGTGCTTTGCCGAAGGTTCCTTTGTTCCCCGCAGCGTTTCTCTTAATTAACTGTACGGAACCTTTCTCATAAGTGTACATTTCTGGTTCCTGTCCTAAGAAGCTCTCCGGTCCGATCCCCACATTCGCAGTCCGGACTTCTCCGGCGTATTCCGCACCGGGATACAGTACCAGTCCTCTCTTACAGAAACCAAAAGTGACCGTGGCATCCGCCAGAAATGCACAACCCTGCACTCTGCCGGTATCTGAGCAGATACCGCTTGGCACATCCAGTGCCAGCTTAAATCCCTCTGCCATGTTCATCTCTTTCACGGCATCCGCATAGTTTCCTTCCACAGGGCGGCTTAATCCAACGCCGAAGAGGGCGTCTACAATTACATTATATTCATCCACCGCAATATTACTGTCTGTCTTCACCGGAAAATGTTGCAAAGTCTGCCACTGCGATTTCCACTGATTCGTAGCTCTCTGCATATCTCCCACGCATTTTACCGCGACTGCGTATCCGTCCGCCGCAAGAAGTCTTGCTAACGCCAGGCCATCGCCGCCATTGTTCCCCATACCAGCAAAAATGAGCACTTTCGTCCGTTCTTTCACGGCATCAAAGCGCTCTTTTATAAAATCCTCCGCTACCAGCGCCGCTCTCTCCATCAGAACCGGCCCCGGTATGCCGAGGTACTCTATGGTATTCTTATCGTATTGCTTCATTTCCTGTGCAGTTACCAGATATTTCATACTATTTTTGCTCCGGATTATATTTCATGTCAAACAGATTGACCACCTCTGCACCAAAGATGTCATGCATGTAGTTATAGATCTCCTGATTCTGCTGTTCCTTCTGCTGTTTCTCGATCAGACGTTTTTTCAGTTCAATGCGGATCGCGCCCACCCACTCTGCAGTCTCATTGATCTGTTTGTCATTATCCTTCATAATATCATAGCAGCACTCCATAGTAAACATCATTAGCTGAAGATTTAATCTTTCGATCTCCCGAGGGAGATCTTTCAGCTCATCTTCATAAGCTTCCAGCTTCTCATTACATTCTTCGATCAGTCGCTTATGTTCTTCAATCTGCTTGTTCAGCTTGCTGTTCTCACCCTGCTGATCCGCTTCGTTCACCATGGGAACGATCTCTTTCATCAGCTTCTTTTTCAGATTACGGATTTCCTTCGACTCCGTATTCAGCTTTCCCTGTCGTTTTAACAGTTGGTTCAAGGAATTCTCCGTCTCCTTTAACGGAACAGAACCTGTCTTATTCAGCAGCTTGTACCATTTATTGTCCAAAGTGAGTACGGGCAGACGCTTTCCGGCAAGTGCACTTTTGAAGGCTTCCTGCCGGTTCCTTGCATTCTCTCCTGCGTTATCGTTGCCCATAATATCACTCCCTTTTATGCTTACTTTGCGGTGCGCAAGCGCCCACTCATATACCTGCTATTTCATATTTGAGCTGTAACGGTTAATGTTATACGAAAGTTTCATTAAACTGTCTGACAGATGTACATTCTCTACCTGTATTCCCTCCGGAACATTCAGATCCACATGCGCAAAGTTCCAGATGGCACGGATCCCGTTCGCCACCAGCTTGTCAGCCACTTCTACAGCGCTGGTCTTAGGAATCGTCAATACAGCAATATCAATGTCATTCTCCCGGATAAAGGATTCCAGCTGCTCCATGGGCATAACCTTCACACCACGGACATCCTTCCCCACAAGCTCCTGATTCGCATCGAACATTCCCTTGAAAATAAAACCACGACGCTCAAAGTTCAAATAATTACCCAGGGCTCTGCCCAGGTTACCGGCTCCGATAATAACGAAATTATGCTGCTTATCCAGCCCTAATATCTTACCGATCTCACGGTACAGATATTCTACATTATATCCGTATCCCTGCTGACCGAAACCACCGAAATTATTAAAATCCTGACGTATCTGGGATGCGGTCACTTTCATCAGTCCGGAAAGCTCCTGCGAAGAGATACGTTCTACACCTTCATCCTTAAGTTCCCCCAAATATCGAAAGTATCTGGGCAGTCTGCCGATCACAGCCTGTGAAATTTCTTTTGCTTCCAATACTTTCACCTCCGATTTTTTTAAGTATACACCATATGTTAAAAACTTGTCAATGAATTGACAGGTTTTCTTCTTTTCGTTACAATAAAATTTAAAAAGCCCGTTCTGTGTGGGCTGGAAATAAAGGATACTTACTACCATGATATTATCTTGTCAGAATATTTCAAAAGCATTTGTGGAAAATCAAGTATTAAAAAATGTCTCTTTTCATATAGAGGATCACGAAAAAGCTGCCATTGTGGGCATCAACGGTGCCGGAAAAACAACGCTGCTCCGCATCATCGTAGGAGAAATGACTCCCGATGACGGACAGGTGGTTCTGGCAAAGGACAAGACACTTGGATATCTTGCCCAGAACAGCACCGTGGATACCTCTCATACCATTTATGAGGAGCTGTTATCCGTCAAGGCGGATCTGTTGCGCCTGGAGGAAAAGATCCGAGAATGCGAAAACGATATGAAGCATGCTGATGGGGATGCTCTGGAAGACCTGATGAAGCAGTACACCTCTCTCACCCACGCTTTCGAGACCGGCGGCGGCTATCTCTACCGCAGTGAGCTGGTCGGTGTGTTAAAGGGACTGGGTTTTACCGAAGATGAATTCTCCAAGCCGGTTGCCACACTCTCCGGCGGTCAGAAGACCCGGGTGGCGTTAGGCCGACTCCTGTTACAAAATCCGGATCTGATCATCTTAGACGAGCCGACCAACCACTTAGATATGACCTCCATCGCCTGGTTGGAGACTTATCTGCTAAATTACAAAGGAGCCGTTCTCATCGTCTCCCACGACCGGTATTTCCTGGACCGGATCGCCGGGAAAGTCATCGAGATCGATCAGTCCAAGGCTACGACCTTTATGGGGAATTACTCCGATTATGCCGTAAAAAAGGAACAGCTGCGTGTCGCTGCCTGGAATGCCTATATGAACCAGCAGCGTGAGATCAAGCATCAGGAAGAAGTTATCGAAAAATTAAAGTCCTTCAACCGGGAAAAGTCCATCAAGCGGGCGGAAAGCCGGGAGAAAATGCTGGACAAGATCGAGGTCATCGAAAAACCCTCCGAAGTCCGCACGGATATGAAGCTGACACTGACGCCCCGGATCTTAAGTGGCAATGATGTGCTGACTGTGGAGCATCTGTCCAAAAGCTTTGACTCCCATAAGCTTTTTACCGATGTTAATTTCGAGATCAAGCGCGGCGAACACGTGGCAATCATCGGTGATAATGGCAGCGGCAAGACCACTTTGCTTAAGATCTTAAATGGTCTCGTTCCCGCCGATCAGGGCACCTTCCGCTTAGGTTCCAATGTAGAGATCGGCTATTACGATCAGGAGCATCATGTGCTCCACAGCGAGAAGACATTGTTCGAAGAGATCTCGGACGATTATCCTTACCTGAACAATACCCAGATCCGCAATGTACTGGCGGCTTTCCTCTTCACCGGTGAGGATGTGTTCAAGCGCATCAGTGATCTGAGCGGCGGTGAGCGCGGACGCGTGTCTCTCGCCAAGCTGGTACTCTCCAACGCGAACTTCCTCATCCTGGATGAGCCGACGAACCACTTAGATATCATGTCCAAGGAGATTCTGGAGGATGCCCTGAACGGTTACGAAGGGACCATATTGTATGTCTCCCACGACCGATATTTTATCAACCGTACCGCCCACAGGATCCTGGATCTGACAGAGGGACAATTCATAAGTTATGTTGGAAATTATGACTACTATCTGGAAAAACACGACACCGTGATGGCTGCCATAGAGGCTAATGCACCGCAGAATGCGGATGCAGATAGTGCTGTTGCTGCTAAGGCTGCAGAATCCGAAGTCAAATTGGACTGGAAAGCCCAGAAGGAAGAACAGGCAAGACTCCGCAAGAAAGAAAACGACCTGAAAAAATGCGAAGAAAAGATTGCCGAACTGGAAGCCCGCATCTCCGAGATCGACACTGAAATGTCCGATCCCGCCATCGGCACCCAGGTGGCAAAGCTGCAGGAGCTGTCCAAAGAGCAGACTTCCTGCCAGGAACAATTGGAAAAATTATATGAACAGTGGGAAGAACTGGCAGAGTAAATTGAGAGTTAGTGAAAAAGATTGTATCTAATCCCCGTAGCCCTTGGCAGGGTATAAGAAACGCGGCACGCTCGCGCTCTGTCGCAGAGCGTAGCGGTACATAAGCGGTCACAATACGACCGCTAAGTACCGACGTCTGCTTACGGCACTGCTTATTCTTATACCCAGCCGGGGCTACTGGTTTTTGAAAGCTTTTCAAAACGCAGAACTCCCGGAGTATGCGGTGCCATGTCGAAGATGTTTGTCGGAGGATGTTGATATTTTCTAGAAAAGTGCTGAAAGACAGGGGGAAAGCGGACACGATGTCCGCGTCAGCCGATTGTCGACATGGATGTCGACTGTAGGCGGCCCCGTCATGACGAGAACTACTCATCACTTTTCGTAGAAAATTCACATCCGGAGACCTTACATCGAGACATGTGTATCGCATGCTCCGGGAGTTCGTGGATTTTGCCAATGTATTCAACTAACTTTCAAGTTAGTTTGTCGCAAATACCCCCAAAAAGATGAATTCCGTACAAAAAAATTCTAAATCAGGAATTTTTGTACGAAATTTCTTCATTTTGCACGCTCAGCGAAAATAACAGCTTGTTACATGGCAATATTTCATGTTTTTGTATTTTTTTAGCAAAAAATGGCGTTTTTAATACAAACAGAACTCCCCGAGTGGCAGACAGCAACTCTCCGCAATGAGCTATGCTTTCGTACCTTTCAATATGTTAAAAAAAGTAAAAAAGGCATACTCACGTATGCCTTTTCGAAATAATCCGTTATAATTAAGCGTTCATCTGAGCGGCAACTTCTGCTGCGAAGTCTTCGTTCTTCTTCTCCATGCCTTCGCCAACTTCGAAACGAACAACCTTAGCGATGGTCAGAGCCTTGTTAACGCTCTCTAAATACTTAGCTACGGTCTGCTTGCCATCCTCAGCCTTAACATAGGTCTGATCTAACAGGCAGATCTCCTTCAGCTGCTTGGATACACGACCGTCTGCCAGACCCTTGAAGATCTTATCAGATACGATAGCGTCCTTGTCAGCCATAGCCAGCTCAGCCAGAGCAGCAGCTGCTTCCTTGGACAGGAAGTTGAACAGGTAGTTCATGTTGCTCTTCTTCTCTTCGTAGATTGCCTTATCCTCATCGCTCCATGCGGAACTGTTCATAGCCTTATCGATCAGCTTATTCAGGATGGGCTTAGGCAGAGATGCAGGATCGTTCAGAGCTGCGTCAACAGTGATCTCCTGTAACTTAGCCAGCTCTTCTGCGGAAATATCATTTCTGCTGATGTAGGTAGGATTCATAGCTGCTACCTGCATAGCGATGTTGGTCAGTGCTTCTCTAGCTGCGTCATCGGATGCACCGTTAGCTGCAACGATAACACCGATGCGTCCACCACCGTGAATGTAGGATACTGCTACATCTCCGGATACCTTCTCGAAACGACGGATAGACAGCTTTTCACCGATGGTAGCGGTCTTCTCTACCAGAGCTTCCTTAACAGTTGCGCCTTCGAAAGGAGTAGCCAACAGTGCTTCGATATCTTCACCGTCCTTGCCACCCTGTAAATCGGAAGCCAGAGCAACTCCATTAACAGCCTCTACAAAAGAAGTAAAGGTCTCGTTCTTTGCAACGAAGTCGGTCTCGGAGTTCACTTCAATAACGCAAGCGGTCTTGCCGTCTGCGGAGATTGCTGCACGTGCAACACCTTCTGCTGCGATACGACTTGCCTTCTTCTCAGCTTTAGCCTGTCCGTTCTTTCTCAGGAATTCAACAGCTGCGTCCATATCTCCATTTGTCTCGTTCAGAGCCTTCTTACAATCCATCATACCAGCGCCGGTCATTTCACGGAGCTCTTTTACCATAGATGCGGTAATTGCCATTTTTTTATCCTCTCTTCTTAATTAATATATTATCCTCAAGAACCCAGACCGTAATGACAGGCATCGCAATCTGGGTTCCTATGCTTCTCTTATGGAATCGGATTATTCAGCGTCAGCTGCAACCTCTTCGATATCCTCTGCTTCGGTAGCTACATCAGCATCGCTGTATACAGCCTCTCCCTGTTTAGCTTCGATGACAGCGTCAGCCATCTTGGAAACGATCAGCTTAACGGCTCTGATCGCATCATCGTTACCGGGGATGATATAATCCAGCTCTTCAGGATCACAGTTGGTATCGCCGATACCGATCAGGGTAATGCCCAGTGCATGAGCCTCCTGTACACAAATTCTTTCCTTCTTAGGATCTACAACAAAGATAGCATCGGGAACTCTGGTCATGTTCTTGATACCGCCCAGGTTCTTCTCCAGCTTCTCCCATTCTTTCTTTAACTGAATAACTTCCTTTTTAGGCAGTACATCGAAAGTACCGTCCTGAGACATGGTCTCGATCGCATGCAGTCTTGCGATACGGGACTGGATGGTTCTGAAGTTGGTCAGCATACCACCTAACCATCTCTCGTTTACATAGTACATACCGCAACGCTCAGCCTCAACCTTTACAGCGTCCTGTGCCTGCTTCTTGGTACCAACGAACAGAATGGTGCCGCCCTGTGCAGCGATCTCGGATACTGCCTTGTAAGCCTCATCAACCTTAACTACAGACTTCTGCAGATCGATGATGTGGATGCCGTTTCTCTCGGTGAAGATGTAAGGAGCCATCTTAGGGTTCCATCTTCTGGTCTGATGTCCGAAATGAACACCTGCTTCAAGTAACTGTTTCATAGAAATAACGCTCATGTCTTTACCTCCGTTTGGTTAAAATCTTCCGCTTTTCTTTTCTGCCGGGACGCGTTAAGAACCCGGTTAGCTCTGACAAAGACTTCTGTAAAACCAGTAAGCACCATCGTCAAATCGAAAGGCGTGTTTTTTGTCACAACAGTGCGATTATAACATAGGAAAACCCCTGTGGCAAGGGGTTTTTAATGTTTTCCTGTGATTATTTTTGCGATTTCTTCTTCAGAAGTCCCGGGAACTATCTCATAAGTGCCGGGATTTATGCTGCGGCTGTAGCCGTTATTACATAAATAATTGTCAAATGTCTTCGCATCTTCCACCAATCCCGCTTCCTGTAGCCGGCTGCTGACGCTTCCGGAGCTTGCTCCTTTTTTTACGGTAACGGTAACCGTCTGCGCTGCTTCTGATGCTGCAATCGTCTCAGGCTGTGGTGTTGCTTCCGGTTCCATGGTATTTTCCGGTGCAACCGTTGTCTCCGGTTCCATGGTATTCTCCGGTGCAACCGTTGTCTCCGGTTCCGATGTTGTTGTCATTGCTTCTTCGGTCTCAGGCTCCGGGGATGCTTCCGTCTTCTCCGTGTTTTCCTGTGCCTGCTGCTGTACGCTGTTCTGCAGAGCTGCTAACGTCAGTTCACTGCTGTCCACCATTCCCAACTGTTCCGCACGTTCTCTGATCTGATCATCTGTCAATGTCTGTGTCTCCTGCCCCTGACGGTGAGAAAAGCTGATTCCCAGGATCAATGCGGTCACGATCATACCAATTCCAAGACCGCGCAGATAATATTTTAATTTCATTTCTGTCTCCGTCCTTAATTTCGTGATTACCTTCAGGCCTTATACAGGTCAATTACGAGTTTTACTTCTCCCACGCCCAGTCCGAGTTCCCTGGCTATTGCTACCGTGGATTTGCCCTGTCTGTGCATTTCCAGGATCTTCTCGTTGTTGTTCTGGCCTTCTTCCGCTGTCTCACCCATGAATCCGATTTCCGGAGATACAGCCTCCTCTGTTTTCGCCGGTTCGTCTGCCGGGATCACTTTTTCCGTTTCCTCAGTTTTTACCGCCGGAGTATCATCGATCGCCTTCACCTTGTCTTCCGCAGCTTTCACCGCTTTGTCCACTTTGGAGACGGTATCTTTGATATTGGCATGCTTGTTGTTCAGCATATCATATAAGAACATTGCTTCCTCATGATTTTTATGAATTTCCTGTAATACCGTATCGGAATATTCATTTACCGCCATGATTTTCTCGTTCGTCAGGCGTTCCAGCGATCTCTCCGCCTTTTCCACCACATCTTCTGAGGTTTCTTCCACTTTATCCTGCACCTGTGCACGGACTGTTTTCATTTCTTCCTCTATCAGACCGTGGATTTCCTGTTTTGCCGCATCTGTGTCGATTCTACCGGCGTCCGATCTGCCTGCCGGCAGTAAAAAACTTCCTATAAAAATTACAATTCCTACGATCAGCAGGATCACTTCTAAAATGTCCATCTTACTACGTTTCCTTTGTATTTTCAGATCTTGATGTCAAAACCACGATGCTGTTTTTGGATAACGACACCATCTTCCGGTTCTTTCTTTTTCCGGCGTTTATCTCCGCCGTTTCCGGCATATTCATTGTGTCCCTTCTCCTTGGCATCATATTGTCCGGTATACCAGTCCGCATTATCACTGCTGTGTACTTCTTTCGTAAGCTTTTCACTCTGTTTTTGAGACTGCTGTCCCAGAGTCATCTGTTGAAATGCCCCTTTATTGTCCTCATTCTGCTTCATCACGGAATAATCCTGTGTTCTGGGGATCGAAGCAATCTCCAACGAACCAAACGCCATATCTGTGCCTCTTTTCTGCTATATTGCGGTAGCCTTAACATCTCCGTCGATCCGTTCAAATCTACAGTACTGGTAAGTATTTTTCACCTGCATGGAGGAATCCCCGATAATGATCGTAGTCCCCGGATACACCTCTCCCTTGACGATGACAGCGGCCTTTTCCTGTGGATTGAACTCCATCTGCAATTCCTGCATGCGCGCGTTTTTCTCCGCCAGGCTCTTTTTCTGTGTCTCCATCGTTGCTGCGGAATTCCGGATATAATTCAGCTGGTCCGGAGTAAAACGCACTCCTCTGTTTTTTTTCTCTGTGAAACTGGCAAGAATTGGCTGAATACTCCGAATATTTTTAACGATCTCCGAAATTTCTTTCTGGAGTTTCATATATTCTGCTTTTTTCTCCGGGTCCACTCCGACCTCTACCACGGTCGGTGCCCCCAGTGTCGCTCCCAGAGTCTTCACTTCGATTCTCTGACCGGCACGTACATGTCCCCCAGTGATAAAGCCTCTCTTACCGGTTACCTGGATCTCCGTAGATGCCGTCACATTGCTATGCAGAATCGACTCCGTATTCACATAACCACCGGCACTGACCGTCGCATTTTCGAGGAATTTGGCAACGATATTGCCACCGGCCTTCAGAATACCTTTTGCCATACCGTTCATACCGCGGGCAATGATAATGTTTCCTCCGGCCTCGATGCAGGCACCCTCTACCACACCGCTTATGATCACATTGCCACCGGCCCTGATCTCAAAATTAGAAGAAACATTGCCACGCACCTGCACGCTTCCTTCAAATTCAATATTTCCGGTGGATAGATCTACATTCTCTACTTCATAAACATCGGATACAAATACTTTGCCCTCTACCAGTGACACGTGACCGTCCACCAGAGAAGTAAGTTTTTTTCTGTCCTCTGAGATTTCAATATTATGTCCGAATTCCAGATGTGCTTTCTTCACCTGTCTGGGGCGGATTTTGGCTCCCTGCACCGTTATTCCGTATTCTCCTTCATCTTCCGGAATGATTTCCGCCAGGAGCTGTCCCTTTCTGCAGGGGTTGATCATATTCAGGTGGAAATAATCCACGGTGCCGTCATCTTTTAATGTAGGCTGTGCATGAACATCCGTATTAAAATAATACCTGACAGACGCATCCGTACCATGTCTCGGTTCTTTTCCTTTGGCCACGATCAGATCTGTACCATAGATCCCATCCGACATAAAATGATCCTGCAGAACGTTCATCTGTATTCCGTAGACAACGTTCCGGTATCTGAGATCCCGGATCACACTGTCCATGGTTGTTCTTTTCCCGCTTTGTGATGCCGGATAGAATCGAAGAATCACCTGCATATTATCCTGGCTGACCTCGATACTGTAGGTTTCTTCCAGTGCCGGGCAATCCTTTCTCTCCAGAAAGCATACCGTATCTTCCCCCGACAAAATTGCTTTTTTAATTGCCATGGGATCATACGGCACAGATTCCCGTTCAAGATAATTCAACACCTCCTGGAGATTCACGTCCGCTCCTCCGTCCTTTGGTTGAAATATCTGTAGTCCATAACCTCCCGGTGCATTTACGAGCTGAAAATAGCCATTCTGCATGCATTTTCTCCTCTTACCCAATCTGCGGGTCAAACATTCTTATAAAAGTCCCATATAATTTCCCATTTTTGTCTTCATTTTCTGCAGAGCTCTCGTATGCAGCTGGGAGACTCTGGATTCCGACACTTCCAATATATTACTGATCTCTTTTAGCGTAAGATCTTCGTAATAATACAGCGTAACTACTTTCTTCTCTTTCTCTGTCAAAAGTTCCAATGCTTCTCCAAGTACTTTTGTCAGTTCTTCCTTCTCAACGCTCTCTTCCGGACCGTCAAATCTGGCCGTGGTATGTCTGCTATAATCCTGCGAGACATCGCTCCCCTGATCCATATATTCATTCAGTGACACCAGTCCCGTAATTTTCATCTGCGACTGCCAGTCCAGATATTCCTCCGCGGATATTCCCAGACCCATAGCAATATCTTCATCTGTTGCGCTGCGTCCCGTAGTCTGTTCCACTTCCTTGATGACAGCGTCAATCTTCTTCTGTCTCTGGCGAATCGTCCGAGGTATCCAGTCCATTTTACGAATCTGATCCAGAATGGCTCCACGGATACGCAGACTGGCATAGGTCTCGAATTTTACTTCTTTGAGGCAATCAAATTTGTCAATTGCATCAATCAAGCCAAAGATCCCATAGCTGACCAGATCCTCATAGTCTACGTTGTATCCCAGATACATGCTCAGTCTTCCGGCCACCACTTTCACCAGGGGGGCATACTCCAGTATCAGCTGCTCCCTGGTCTCCGGTCGCTTATTAGCAGCATATTCTTCTAATAACCTTTTCTTACCGGCTTCATCCATTTGACTCGCTTACACCCTTCTGTTGTGCATCTTCCGATACAGCATCTTCTTGTTCCGCCTTCTCTTCCTGTTCCTGTTTTACCTTTTCCTCGTTCTGCCTGTCAAAGTGATCCAGCAGAAGCCGGACACCGTTTCCCAGACAGTAAAACAAAAGCATCACAGCAAACAGTGCCACCAAACTTGCCAATACCGAGTAAGCCTGTACCATCGTAACAATACAGGTACAGGCGCCGGCTGTCAGCATCAGGATCAATGGCATATTCTTTCTGTTCATAATTTTCTTCCATTCCAATATTTGTCAGATGACTGATTCATCTCTTCCTACCGCACGGATATAAAATTCTCCGGTCTCCGGATAAAATGTAACGGTTCTTCCGTAGTTTTTGCCTGTATCCTCTGCTAAAATAGGGATATTGATTTCCTTCAATTTCTTCTTAACAGCCTGCACATTGCGCTCCCCCACCTGCATCATGTCGTTACGACCCTGAAATGTAAACATGGTAGCGCCACCGGCAATCTTAGCAACCATTCTTGCCTTTCTCGCACCAAGTTTTTCCATCTGGCGTACCAGTTCATCAATTCCCGTATCCGCAAATTTTGCAATATTCTGGCTACTGTTACGTATCGTAGTGCTGTCCGGCAGCATAATATGCGCCAGACCGCCTATTTTCGTCACCGGATCGCGGATTGCAATTCCCACACAAGATCCCAATCCCAAAGTCGTCACTCCGTCGGGACTTACGCAGGTCTTCAGATCCGCCATTCCTACCTTAATAATCTCGCTCATTCTGCTCCCCTTCTTCTACCTCTTAGCACCTTATGCAACAGATATTCCCAAAGACGATAATATCTTGGGATAGGATTCAATATCGGGAACCAGAATGAAATAACCGTCAATCTCCACCTCATCGTAAAACTGAGACTGGATCAATAAAATCTTATCTCCCAAAGTTCCAAATTCAATTGCCGGAACGCTTAGGATCGCTCCCGCCATATCCAGCGTCAGAGAAGGCGGGGTAGGGATAATCGTCAGGTTCGTAAGAGACGACAGGGAATTCAGATAGGCTCCCGTGATAATGTTGCCGATCTCCTGCATTGCAGAAAATTCAATCTCTGAAAAACCTTCCGGCTGTACCATATCTCCAAGGATCTTATGGAGAAGATGTTTTGCGCTGTTCTGTTCCACCAGGAACATCATGCTTCCGGTAATGTCGCCTTCCACCCCCAGGAAAACACCGATCATCACCTGTTCCTCTCCTCCCATCAGTGCTCCGACTTCATTAAAATCCAAAAGCTTTACCTGCGGTACTTTCATATCCACCTTGCAGTTTAACATCTGGGAGAGTGCTGTCATAGCGTTGCCTGCACCTATGTTTCCAATTTCTTTTAAAACATCCAGATATGTTTCCGAAACTTTCTCTAAACTCAGATCTCCCATGGATCCATCTCCTTTATGCGTTTTCCTCCAGTGTAATGGAATTCAGATCCAGAAGAGAGATCAGTTCCCCATTGTGTTTTCCTACACCTGTAATAAAACTCTTTTTATTCTCACCGGCATTCTGAGACATTTTTTCAATCTCGCTGGTACCGAGAGTGACAACTTCCTTCACTTCGTCCACAATTATGCCGACACTGCCCTGCTGTTCCAGTTTCAGAATGATAATTCTGGTAGCACGGGTCAGTTCGTCTGCCTCCAGTCCCATTTTCAGTCGGAGGCTCATTACCGGCAGTACTTCTCCACGCAGATTAATAACACCTTTCAGATATGCGGGTACCTTGGGTACTCTGGTAATGTGCTGCATTCTGACAATGTTGTCTATGTAACGGATATCAATGCCGTACTGCTCATCACCGAGGCGGATCACAATATACTGGAAAAATTCCTCCTCAATTTTACGCTCATCTCCGGCTTTTAACGTATTTTTCATGCTAAGTTCTTCCATAATCGTCATCTCCCTCCTTACAGTAATGCATTTGCATCCAGGATCAGTGCCACTTCACCGTCACCCAAAATCGTTGCACCGCTGATAAATTTACACTGCTTGATATATTTGCCAAGAGATTTGATAACGATCTCCTGCTGACCGATCAGTTCATCGATCACAAGACCTGCCATTTTGTCTCCCTTCTTGACGATTACCACAATCAGATTATCCTCGGTAGATCTGGTACTTTCCACATCCAGCACTTCCGTCAGACGGATCAGGGGAATTACCGTTCCTCTTAAGTTGATCACTTCTTTGTTTTCTACCAGTTTGATATCCTTCGGTGAGATATCTTCGATGGTCTGAATGGATCCCAGGGAGATCGCATATTTTTCTCCACCTACGACTACCATCAGTGCCTGAATGATTGCAAGGGTCAGAGGCAGACGGATCGTCCAGGTACTTCCCTCTCCCCATTTTGATTTCACTTCTACTTCACCGCTTAAGGATTCGATCTTGGACTTCACGACATCCAGTCCCACGCCTCTTCCCGATACATCGGTTACTTTTTCGGAAGTGGAGAAACCGGGCTGGAACAGCAGATTGATAATATCCTTCTCCGACATATTTGCTGCCTGTTCTACGGTTACCAGATTACGTTCGATTGCTTTATTCTTAACAGCTTCCACATCAATACCGTTACCATCATCTCTTACCTCGATGACTACGTTATTGCCATCCTGATAAGCATCCAGGAAAATAGATCCCTGCTCGGGCTTGCCGCGCTGTGCACGAACTTCTGCAGATTCCAGACCGTGGTCAGCGGAATTACGCAGCAGATGCATCAGAGGATCCCCGATCTCATCCACCACGGTACGATCCAGCTCGGTCTCCTCACCGGTCATATACAGTTCCATCTTCTTGTCCAGCTTCTTAGACAGATCACGGATCATTCTGGGGAACTTCACTACAACGCTTTCGATAGGTACCATTCGTACCTTCATTACGGATTCATGCAGATTGGTTGTCACATTTTCCAGATATTCGATCTGCTCATTGAATGCCGTATTGTTGCCATGGTCATTGCTGGAAGCAGCTACCAGAGAGTTTTTGGCAATGATCAGCTCACTTACGAGATTCATCAGAGAATCCAGTTTCTCGATGTCTACACGTACAGTACGGTTGACCACAGGCTTGCTCACCTGTTTTTTCTCCGGAGCTTTAGCAGCCGCAGGCTTCTTCTCTTCTTTTCTCGTTTCAGTCTTTGTCTCGGCTACTTCTTCTTTTTTCTCCTGTGCGGGTTCCTGTGTCTCCTCTTCGGAATGATAATTCTTGGTCTTCTCCAGTTCCAGAACCGCACCGGTCACCTGTGCGATCTCGGATACGCTTTCCGCTGCCTTGATCACATCATCCAGAGAATAATCGGACAAAACGATCAGAGTGAAATCTTTATCGAACTTTTCGTCTTCCACATCCTGTGCGCTGGGTACGGAGACGATGATCTCTCCTTTTTCCTCCACAGCCTTGAACACCAGGAAAGCTCTTGCCGCCTTCAGGATACAGCTGTCCTGTACCACAACATTAATACCGTATACATTTTTGCCCTGTTTCATAGCTTCTTTGATCACGCGGATCTGGCTGTCATCAAACGCAATGCCATTCCATTTTTCCGCACCTGTTCCGGTGCTCTCCGCTGCGGGTGCTGTTGCTTTTTCTTCCTTTGCGGGCTGCTCCTGTCCGGTCTTGTTAGCGTTCAAAATATCATTCAGGGCTTTGATCAGATTTTCATTGTCATTGGTTCCCTCATCGGAGGTCTCCTGGATGTTGTTTTTATACTCATCCAAAGCGTCCAGGCACTGGAACAGTACGTCGATCATTTCCGGTGTCACCTTAATATTGCCGTTACGCACTTCCGAAAATACATTTTCCATATCATGGGTCAGATTCTGCATCCGCTTATAGCCCATGGTTCCCGCCATACCCTTCAGGGAATGTGCCGCACGGAATATTTCATTGATATTATCCATATTCTCGGGATCTGACTCCAGTTCCAGAATCTGTGTATTCAGGTTCTGCAGATGTTCATTTGTTTCATCCAGAAAAATTTCAAGATATTGGCTTACGTCCATCTTTTCCTCCATTCTGCCGATCACAGCATTGCCGGAAACGGCATATATTACTTAATTTACTCCTACATGCAGTATGATTTCCTGGGCGATCTGGTCTAACGGTACCACCTGATCTGCCAGTCCTGCTGCAATAATACTCTTGGGCATTCCAAATACAATGCTTGTCTCCTGATCCTGTGCGATCACGTATGTTTTCCTGGAAGTTCTCAATTTACCGATCCCTTCCGTTCCGTCCGCACCCATTCCGGTCATAACTGCACATACAACCGTATCAAAGCGGCTGTCCTGCAGGGATTCGTACATATAATTGGCACAGGGTCTGACTCCTTCCCTGTAAGGTTCTTCCGATAAATGCAGTGTATGACGTCCGGCCGGTGAGGTTACCACATGGAGGTGCTTTCCTCCCATGGCGATATAGACCCAGCCCTTTTTCAGTTCTTCCCCCTCTGCTGCCTCTTTTACATGAATCTGGCTTAAATTATCCAGTCTCTCTGCAAGAGATGCTGTGAATCCTGCCGGCATATGCTGTACTACCAGTACCGGTGCATCCAGATCGGCCGGTAACAGAGGGATCACCGATTGCAGAGATTTCGGACCTCCCGTGGAGCTTGCAATTGCCACCACTTTGTTGCCGCCCACACTGACCGGGTGATGATTGATGATCTTCATCATCTCCCTGACTGTGCCCTTCTCTTCGGAAATTTTCTTCTCCTCATTGAATGACGGCATTCTGCCGTTAGCCACAACATTCAGTGTCCGTAAAAACTCTCTGCGGAAATTCTCTCCCCGGCAGTCGACTGCACTGTCCGGCTTATGTACGAAATCAAGAGCTCCCAGTTCCAGTGCATCCAGGGTGGTTCTGGCACCTTCCATAGTGTCGGTACTCGCCATCATCACTCTTGCCGGTATCTTGTATTTTCGCAATTCCTGCAACAGCTGCAGTCCGTTCATCCTCGGCATATTCACATCCAGGACAACCGCGTCATAACTGTTTCTGCTCAACAGATCAAAAGCTTCTAATCCGTCTTTTGCTCTGTCAACTACCTGAAACCTTATGTCTGTATCTATTATATCACAGAGCACTCTTCTCATGAGTGCAGAATCATCTACAACCAATATTTTTTTTGCCATCAGTTCAGTCTCTCCTTCTTACGGCTCTTACGCTCTTCTTCAAATATAAACCGAATAATCTCTTCTCTGGTATTTACATCCAGATTGTAGTACTGGACTCTGTGTTCAAACATTCCCCTCCGGTTTTCCAGTTCCTTGACTGCCAAAACCTTTCCGACCACATCATATTTTTTTCTTTCCCCATCTTTTAGCAGATGGTAGCTGCACAGGATCAGGCTCCCGGGTTCATATTTCTGAGATGACAGGAAGCGCAATCCGCCACCACTGATATCTACGATCACACTATGCTTTAACGGAAGTCCCGGCTGAAGCTCATAGGGTGAATTTTTCTCCAGTGCCTCGATTTCTTCTTCCTCCAGATTCCGCGCACACATATCCAGTGCACAACTGAACCGATAATATTCTCTCCGCTGATATTTGCGCAGATTGCTGGTCAGTTCCATCACCAGCACATATACATTATTACTTTTGTAACGATCTACGATTCTGGAAAAACACTGATACAGACTATTCTCTTCGAAAAATACCATATCATATTCGCTTTCCACCGGCAGAAGGATCAGTCTGGTCTGTTCCATTGGCATGGAAATCTCCAGTGTATCCTCCGATAGGATCTGCAGTACACGGCTCTGGTAAACCTTTGTCGTATTTTCGGCTCCGGATTCTCCCAATCCATGTTCCAGCGCCCGAAGCTCTACTTTAGAACCTTCTTCCACAAATCTGGACAACATAATTTTGTACCTCTCTTATCTGGACTGTTTTGCAGTTCCGTTTCTGGTCCCTATAATATGGGAGAAAAAAGCTGCCATTCCGCGCCTCGGTTGTTCTTCCTGTGTTTTATCGCACAATTTCTCCGCAATTCTCTGATATGCCTGACTGGATTTTGCTCCCGGATTCTGTATCGACACAGGCACCTGCTGCATTACTGCCTGCACCACCTGGGGATCCTGTGGTACACACCCCAAATATTCCATGGAGGTCTTAAGATATCTGGTAACCACTGCATTCAGCTTATCAAACAGCACCTGGCCTTCTTTTACATTTTCCACTCTGTTTGCCACCATTTTGACCTTGGTATAGGCCTCTTCATATCTCGGATGTCGGTACAACGCCTTTAACAAAGAATAAGAATCCGTAATGGAAGTAGGCTCCGGCGTCGTCACCAGCAGCACCTCGCCGCTCGCCACCAGGAATTCTAATACGCTGTCCGATATTCCGGCTCCTGTGTCCACTATGATCACATCCGTAAGGGCATCCAGCTCGGCCAGATTCTGTATAATGCAGGTAAGAGCATCTTTTCCCAGATTTGACATTCCGGCAATTCCGGATCCTCCGGAGATAAATCCCACTCCCATAGGACCCTGGGTTATGATGTCACTGATACTTTTTCCTTCGTATACCAGATCACATAAGTTATGCTTTGGCACTGCACCAAACATAATTTCAATATTCGCCAGTCCAAAATCTGCATCTAAAATAACGACCCTTTTTCCCATTTTACGAAATTGAATTGCCAGATTGATAGACATATTGGATTTTCCAACGCCACCTTTTCCGGAGGTGACAGTTATGACTCTTGCAGTCGGTCTTATCTGCTTATTTGCTTTAATAATCCTTAACTGTTCCGCCTGATCCATTTTCCCGCGCCTTTCTGTCTAAGCTTTATTCCTTTCCACCAAGGATCTGTTTTACCGTCTTCTGTGGATTGAATACTTCCATGTCATCCGGAACATTCTGTCCACAGGTCACATAAGCGACCGGTGCACCGGTATAAAGCTTCATATTCAACAGATTCCCCACTGCCTCCGTTTCATCCAACTTGGTAAAGATCAGCTCATAATCCGCAATCTTACCATAACAGTCTGCAATCCTCTGAAGATCCCTATATTTGGTAGTTGCACTGAGAACCAGAAACACATGATAGTTTCCGGGGTCTTTCAGTGCTCCCACCATTTCCTTCATTTTCTCCAGCTGATCCGCATTCTGATGTGATCTCCCCGCTGTATCTATAAAAATATAATCACAATCCCAATAATCCTTCACTGCAGTCTGCAGTTCTTCCGGGGTATAGATGACCCGGAAAGGTGTCTCCAAAATATTGGCATAGGTTCTTAGCTGCTCTGCGGCCGCAATACGATAGGTATCTGCGGTTAACAGTGCCACTTTCTTTTTATCCTCCACACAATATTTTCCTGCCAGCTTGGCAATGGTAGTTGTCTTACCCACTCCCGTAGGTCCGATAAATAATACAATCCTCGGTCCGTCCGCAGAGGGCGTAATCCCTTCTGACTTTCCGAATTTCAATACCATCTTCTGATAAATATTAGCCAGAAGATAATCAAAGGGCAGGTCTGCTTTTTTGGTTTTAGAGGCATCTTCCAAAATACTGTTTACGTATTTCTCGTCCATCTCGTTATCCAACATTTTATTATACAACAGCCGGATAAATTTATCCTGTTCCGGATTCTGCTCTTCCTCTTTCTTCTCCGGGGTTTCCGCTTCCGAATCCTTTTTCTCTTTTTCTTCACTGACTGTTTCCCGGTGGGTTCCTATCTCCTCCCCGGTCGCCTGTCTGCTGTTTAACTGACTCTCCAACAGTGTCTGCAGACTGTCCAGCTTTTTTTCTATATTCTCTGTACTGTTTCTGACAAACAGATTTCTGTTCTCCGCCGGTGCATCCGTCGTGCGCGTAATACTTCCATATTGCGGTTTCTGAGGTTTTTCCTCCTCCAGTGCAGCAGTGATCTCTATCTGCTTCGGAGACAGAAATGCAAAAAATCCCTTCTTTTTTACTTCCCTTACATTCATGATCACGAGACCGCTTCCAAGTTCTTTTTTCGCAGCTTCTGTAACTTCTGCTTCCGTTTTCCCCGTGTATTTCTTGATGATCATATTACTCCTCACTCCTGCGTCGGTTCACTCTTCCTGTTATGCTGTGACCATTCCCACAGATTGTAATTCTACATTTGATTCCACTTCATTGTAAGATACCACGACCAGATCCGGATAATAGTCTTCCGTCAGTCGTTTGAAATACATTCTCACAATGGGTGATGTCATAATAATTGGGGTTTTCCCCATATTTTCCAGCTTTTTGATCTCTTCACCCACAGCGTTCAGTATCGCCTTGCTTCTGGCAGGATCCAGATTCAGGAAAGCTCCCGTCTCCGTCTGTTTTACGCTGCCCATAATTTCCTGTTCGATCTTCGGATCCAGTGTCAATACACTTGTCGTCTCATGGGAAGGAAAATATTTCGTAGAAATCGCTCTCTTGAGGCTCTGTCTTACATATTCCGTAAGGATATCCGTATCCCGCGTCGTTGGCGCATAATCGGCCAGGGTTTCCAGTATTGTCAGCAGATCTCTGATGGATATTCCTTCTTTTAACAGATTCTGCAACACTTTCTGTATTTCACCCAGTCCAAGCAGCTTGGGTACCAGTTCTTCCACGAGGGAAGAATTGTTCTCTTTTACGTTGTTGATCAGGTTCTGGACATCCTGTCTGGTAAGCAGCTCTGCAATATGCTGACGAATGATCTCTGTCAGGTGCGTAGCAATGATCGAGGGAGGATCTACTACTGTATATCCCAGACTCTCCGCACGTTCTCTCTGTCCTTCCGTGATCCAGATCGCCGGCAGGTGGAAAGAAGGCTCAAAGGTAGGGATTCCGGTGATCTCTTCCTCTACATACCCGGGATTCATGGCCATATAATGGTCAAACAGTATCTCTCCCTCACTGACCTGAATTCCCTTGATTTTAATAATATACTGATTCGGGTTCAACTGAATATTATCCCGCAGTCGGATAATAGGTACCACCGTACCAAGTTCCAATGCTATCTGTCTTCGGATCATCACGACACGATCCAGCAGGTCACCACCTTGGTTCACATCCGCCAAAGGGATAATTCCGTAACCGAATTCCAATTCGATCGGATCCACCTGCAGCAGGCTGTTGACATTTTCCGGCTGTCGTATCTCCTCCGCAGCTGCTTCCTCACTGTCTACTTCCTGTTCAATCTTTGCCGTCTCAATCGTGCCCTCAATATTTCTCGCCACAATGATAAATACCAGGCCAAGACCCACGAACAGGATCGTGTTCAGTTGTGTCACAAATCCTAAAACAGCCAGCATTGCCCCTACCAGGTACAGTGCTTTCGGCACACCGAACAGCTGGCTTACCAACGTAGTGCCAAAGTCAGCATCCTTGCTTCCTTTGGTCACAAGAATACCGGTGGAAAGTGAAATCAGCAGAGAAGGGATCTGGCTTACCAGACCGTCACCAATGGTCAGGATCGCATATTTGTTCAGGGCCGCTGTAATATCCATTCCCTGCCTGGTCATTCCCATAATAATACCACCCACGATATTGATCGTGGTGATCAGAAGACCCGCTACCGCATCTCCCTTTACGTATTTTACGGCACCATCCATGGAACCGAAAAAGCTTGCCTCTTCCTGGATCTTCTCTCTGCGTCTCTTGGCTTCCGCATCCGTGATGGCTCCGGTATTCAGATCCGCATCAATTGCCATCTGCTTACCGGGCATTGCATCCAGGGTAAATCTTGCGGTTACTTCAGACACTCGCTCGGAACCTTTATTGATTACCATGAACTGGATCAATATCAGAATAATAAAGATGATAACGCCGATGACCAGGTCGCCGCCGCCTACGAATTCACCGAAGGTCTCCACGACATTACCGGCATTACCATCCCGCAGGATCAGTCTGGTGGAGGAGGTGTTCAGTGCTATTCGGAAAATTGTTGTAAACAACAGCATGGTGGGAAAGAACGACATATCCAGCACTTCCTTGCTGAACATGGTGGCGAACAGAACCGTCAACGCAATGGAAATATTGACAGCCAGCAATATATCCAGAAGCCAGGCCGGAATCGGTACAATAAACATGATAATGGCAGCCATGATATAGATTGCTACACCCACATCCGCTTTTCTCATTTTCATATGTGCCTGACCTCCTTTCTGTCTTTTTTGTAAATTCTTCTTAAGTTATATCTTCCCCTGCAGATGATATACAAATGCCAGCACTTCCGCCACTGCCTGATAAAGCTCCGGAGGGACTGCCTGTCCAACATCCACATTGGCATACAGCATTCTGGCCAGGGGTTTATTCTCTACGATTTCTATCTGATGGTCTCTGGCGATCTCTTTGATCTTAGCCGCCAGATAATCTTCTCCTTTAGCGATCACAATGGGAGCATCCGCCACCTCCGGATCGTATTTTATGGCAACCGCATAATGCGTGGGGTTCGTAATAACGACATCTGCCTGGGGGAGATTCTGCATCATTCTGCGCTGGGAGGCTTCCCGCATTCTCTGCCGGATACGGCCTTTGATCTGCGGATCTCCTTCCTGCTGCTTATATTCTTCTTTTACTTCCTGCTTGGTCATTCTCATGTCCCTGCTGAATTTTACCTTCTGATAGATAAAATCAGCTGCCGCAATGATCATGTAGATCAGTGATATTCTGATTCCGAGATCCGTCACCGTATTCCCGATCAGTCCGATCGCCTGCATCAGATCCAGATCATATAGCTGATACAACAGGGGCCATTTATTCTTCAGATAATTATAGCATATGTAAACGATCAGTCCAATCTTCAGGAGGGATTTGATCAGTTCTACCACTGAGTTGACTGAAAATATTCTCTTAAATCCGGACACCGGACTCATTTTGGAAAACTTCGGCTGCAATGTTTTTCCGGTGGGATGCCATCCTACCTGGACCACATCACTTAAAAAAGCAATCAGGAAACCGATCAGCAGAAGCGGTGCCATGATCACTACGGCTTCCAGCATCATTTTTCGGAATACCAGTGTGGTATCCTGTTGCGGCATATTGCCATGCCAGAACGTTACCACCTCGGGAATCTTCTCATAAATAACCGTAAAAACATTCATGAACTGATATCCCATATTTCCTACCCATAGTTTCAGCACCAGGAACACCGCCAGTAATCCAAGCCCATTAGCAACCTCACGGCTTTTGGCAACCTGTCCTTCTTTTCTGGCATCTGTTAATTTTTTCTCGGTAGCAGGTTCTGTCTTCTCCCCGCCCTGGCCTTCTGCGGCAAAGAATTGCAGATTATATTCTAAGCTCACATCATACCTCCGATAAAAGATACTACCATCTTCTTCATTTCCTGATACACAAAATCCGCTGCCCCTGGCAACATTCCGGCCGTAAGGAACAGGGCAGACAATCCCGCCAGCACCTTCAGCTGAATTCCCACCGCAAACATATTCATCTGCGGTGACACCTTGGCCAGCACACCTAAAATGGCATTTAACAGCAATGTCACACAAAAAATCGGCAATACAATGCGAAAGCCGATCAGAATATAATCATTCATAAATTCTATCATGGAGTTCAGCAGACTGTCCGCATGAAAAGTCACACCGTTTATGGGGATCAGCGTAAAGCTGTCCGCCAGCGCTCCAAACAGATAGCGGTACATTCCGGAAGCGATCAGCATCAACATAAAAGAATACTGATATAACGCACCGGTGATACTGGTACTCTCTCTGGTAGCCGGATCCATCAGGGTTGCCATGGACAGGCCGGTCTCCATATCCGCAATGGATCCGGCGAAATTCACGATCGCCATGCAGATATTCGCGCCGAATCCGATCAGAAGTCCGGCAATTGCCTCTTTCATGACGATCACGGCATACTCCATCACCGTATCAAATACAACCGCATCTGCCGGTGTCAGTGTTTCATACAGCAGGATCGATGTAAAAAAACTGATACCGATCCGGATCCTGGCAGGAGTATCGTTCATTCCAAAATACGGTGCTATGTATACAAAACAGGATACCCTGACAAAAATCAATAAAAAATATTCAAGATCATATATCGAAAACGAAAAATCTATCATGAAGTCATCCCGTCACCTGTGTACATACTGGCTGAAACTCGACCAAAGCTGTACTGTGTATTCTACCATAGTATTCATCATCCAGCTGCCCAGCAGGATCAGCGCCAGGAAGATCGCTATGATTTTAGGTACAAATGTCAATGTCTGTTCCTGAATGGATGTCACCGTCTGAAAAATACTGATGATCAGACCCACGATCAAAGACACCAGAAGTACAGGAAGCGATACCTTGATGATCACATAGAGTGCATTATTAGTCATTTCAGATACTGCATCAATCGTCATAGTAACACCTCACCTTCCGATTAATAGAACGTCTGCACCAGCTGACCTATGATCAGTGCCCATCCATCTGCCAGAACAAACAGCAGTATTTTGAAGGGCATGGAAATCGTCGTAGGCGGCAGCATCATCATACCCATACTCATCAAAGTCGACGCAACTACCATATCGATCACAATGAAAGGAATATAAATCATAAATCCGATCCAGAATGCAGTACGCAATTCACTGATCATAAAACTCGGTACCAGCACGGAATTGGGAATATCCTCCAGGGTTCCATCCCACTCCAGTCCGGCGATATCCATAAAAAGTTCTACGTCCTTTACCTGTGTCTGCGGATACATGAACTCCCGCAAGGGAGCCATGCCTTTTTCCAGTGCTTCACTCTGGTCGATGGTTCCCGCTTCAAACGGCTGGATCGCCTCTTCATTGATTCTCGTAATGGTAGGCTCCATAATAAAAAATGTCAGGATCAATGCCAGACCGATCAGGATCTGATTGGGCGGTGCCGTCTGCGTATTCAATGCCGATCTGGTAAAGTGCAGCACAATGATGATCCTGGTAAAAGAGGTCATCATAATGATAATGGTCGGTGCCAGTGCAATCAGTGTCAGAGTGATCAGAATTCTCAGTGCTCCATTGATCTGACCGTTCCCATTATTATAGGTAATGCTGACCGTATTGGCTGTATTCAACGACCCTACTTCCTCATGGGTAGTCGCCGTTCCGGCAGGATTGATCACTGTGGAGACCTCTGTGTCTCCCGTAAGATGTCTTTCCGAAGCCTGTGCCTTTATCGGTACGCAAATACACAATATGCCCACCGTGACCAGCAGGCATACCATATACGTTGCAATCTTAAATTTATTACTCCAGTTAATGATCTTGTTCTTCATTCTCTTTCTTAGCCGCACGTTTCAATAACTCCCGGAAGCCAGAAGTATTATCTGTTGTTGTCTTGTCCTTCAGCTGCCCGGCAGGAATTTCTCCCAGATTTGTTACGGTATCTTTGCAGACCGCAATCGCAAAATAGCTTTCGCCAATGCGAACCAACTGGATATATTTGTTGTTGGCGATCCGGACGGTCTCCAATACTTCAATATTCCCCGCTGCACCCTGCTGCTTCTGATATCCGGCAATCCATTTTGTCACCAGCGCAGTCACCGCCAGTACCGCCACAAAGATCAGCAACACTGTGATGAATTGCGCATAACTGTCTGTTTTTCCGGTAAGTATGATCATTAACCCACTACCTTTTTCACTGCTTCAATAACACGCTCAGCCTGGAAAGGCTTTACAATGAAGTCCTTGGCTCCGGCCTGAATGGACTCAATAACCATTGCCTGCTGTCCCATAGCGGAACACATAATTACTTTTGCTCCGCCGTCGATCTTTTTGATCTCTTTCAATGCCTGGATTCCATCCATCTCAGGCATAGTGATATCCATAAGTACCAGATCAGGATTTACCTCTTTGAACTTTTCCACTGCCTTCAATCCGTTTTCTGCTTCTCCTGCCACATTATAGCCGTTCTTGGTCAGAATGTCCTTGATCATCATTCTCATAAATGCTGCATCATCACAGATTAAAATATTTTTAGCCATTTAATTTTCCTCCGTTTATTTGGTCTGTTCTCTGCCTACTTTATAATCTCCGTAATTCGTACGCCAAAACTCTCTTCAATTACAACAACTTCTCCCTTGGCTACGAACTTGCCATTCACCAATACGTCGATCGGCTCACCGGCAATACGGTCAAGCTCTATGATCGTTCCCGGAGAGAAGTCCAGAATATCGGATATGGATTTTGTCGTTCTGCCAAGCTCCACCGTTACTTCCAGTGGAACATCTTTGATCAGTCCGATATTCTCCTGTCCGGTAGTGCCCATATTGTCATTCGAAAAGCTCTGGAACTGCGCAGGCTGTACATTCACATTCTGTCCCGGCATTCCCATCATGCCCATCTGGTTCATGCTGTTCATGCCCATGTTGCCCATCTGGTTCATGCTGTTCATGCCCATGTTGCCCATCTGGTTCATGCCGTTCATGCCCATATTGCCCATCTGGTTCATGCCGTTCATGCCCATGCTGCCCATCTGGTTCATGCCATTCATGCCCATGTTGTTCATCTGGTTCATATCATTCATGCCCATGTTACCCATCTGGTTCATGCCATTCATGCCCATGTTACCCATCTGGTTCATGCCGTTCATGCCCATGTTACCCATCTGGTTCATGCCGTTCAGATTCGTATTGTTCATCTGCGTCTGATTATCAGTACCCGGTGCAGGAATCTGCGCTGTGGTATCATTCTCCGGCTGTTCAGGCTTTTTCTCTGTCACTTCATCAATGTTAGCCATCTGCGTATTGATAAATGTCTCTACCAGCTTACGGGCAAAATCTATGGGATATAGCTGCATGATAGTGCTGTCCACCAGATCATCAATCTGCATGCGAAAAGAGATCTTTACAAAAGTACCGCCCAAAAATGGAGAAATTTCTTTGCCGTCTTTTACTTCTGTCAGGTCGAACAGGGAAGACTCCGGCGGGCTGATGTCGATCACCGTCTGCAGCAGCGTAGATAGTGAGGTGGCTGCAGCTCCCATCATCTGATTCATTGCCTCGGAGATTGCACTCAGATGCAGCTCTCCCAGTTCTCCTTCTGTATTGGTACCGTCACCGCCCATCATCAGGTCGGTGATCACTTTTACATCATGCTCTTTTAACACCAGAATATTGGTGCCGTCCAACCCCTTTGTATACTTGATCTGAATAAATACGCAGGGCTTCTCGTAACTATCCAGCAAAGTCTTCCATGTGGCCAGTGTAACCACCGGAGTGGTAATATTTACTTTGCGGTTTACCAGTGAATATAATGTAGTGGCGGAAGAACCCATGCTGATATTGGCTACCTCGCCAATCGCATCCTTCTCTACATCGGTCAGTTCCTCTTCGTCTCCGACAGTCGGTGCCACATCTTTCACATATGCATTATCCGTATTTTCAGCCGAGCTGCTGTCCTGAGGTGTCTCCGGCGATGCACCGCTGTCCGCGGTGTCCGACAGATCCATGCCTTGCAGCAGGGCATTTATCTCATCCTGAGATAACATCCCATCCATCGTTACTCCTCCTCTCTGATCACCGATGTGATCTGAACAGCATACGAATCTTTCTCTGTACCCGGTAATGCTGTGAACTTCTTAATATTGCCCACATACACTTCCATATCGGTATCCACTCTGGAATCCAGTCGAATACAATCTCCAACCTGCAGATTCAGAAAATCGCTTACGGAAATTGTGCTCTTGCCCAGCACCGCTTTAATGGGAACATCCACTCTGCGGATCATGGATTCAATGTACTCTTCGTAGTGTTCATCATGGTTCTCCTGCATTGTGGAGAACCAATATTTGGTGTTCAGTTTATCCATCACATCTTCCAGTGTAAAGAAAGGAAGACAGATATTTAACATTCCTTCTACATCCCCAATTTTCATGTTCAGGGTTACAATGGCGATCATATCACTGGGAGCGATCACCTGCGCAAACTGGGGATTCGTCTCTAGCCTGCTTAAGACCGGCGAGATATCAACAACATTTTTCCAGGGTTCCCGTAACAATTGGGTGAACATTACCAATAATTTCTGTAATATTGTCAGTTCAATATCTGAAAATTCCCTGCTTTTTTCCAAAGGCTGTCCGCTGCCTCCCAGCATACGGTCAAGCATGGCATAGCACAGATTGGTTGCTATCTCAATAATGATATTGCCGTTAAGTGGTGCAAAATTAATAATGCCGAGTACCGACGGATTTGATAGTGCATTGGAGAATTCACTGAAAGTAACCGTCTCGGAACTTGCAACCGATACCTGTACGTTTTTACGCAGATATACCGGCAGGTTTGTCGATACCAGTCTGCTGTAATGTTCAAATATAATCTCCAATGTTCTTAAGTGTTCTTTGGAGAATTTGGTGGGACGACTGAAGTCATAATTTTTAACCTGCTTCTCATCCTCACCCTGAATCTGATCCACATCCAGATCTCCATCCGACAATTGTTTCAAGAGATTATCAATTTCGCTTTGTGAAAGTATATCACTCACAGGACCTCACCTCCTGTCATCTTATTTTTGTGGTTCATCAGCCGAATTTCACTCCACTGATTGCAACCTTATAGATGAAGTCGGATTGGAACAGATCCTGCACAGACTTCAGGATTTCCTCTTTCAAACCTTCCATATCCTCTCTGCACTCATCTTCCGTATGTGCGGAAACCGTAGCGGTAATGGCATCCTTGATCAGATTTTCATAGCCGGACAGTGTTTCACTGCTTCCGTAGGTCTTATAATCCTTGCTCTTTTTATTGATAGACAGCGAGACATCAAACATAATATAATCCTGCTTTGCTCCCGCCTCACTCTTCAACGGGATCGTCATAGAATCCGCAATATTATATACTTCTGTGTCCGTAAGAGGAACATTCGTCGTCCCCTCTGCTCCCGGAACCGTCAGTTCCAGATTCATGGCAGTCGTGATATTATCCACCAGCTGTGCCGTCTTCTTATTCGTTCCCACAATGCTTACCAGCATAACACCGGTCAACGCAATATTCACGATAAGTAGTGCCAGGATCAGCACTGTCATCAGATTTTTCTTCATACTATTCTGCTTCCTTTCCCTGTCTGCCTTAATTTGCCGCAGAAGGATTATATATTCTGATCTCTACCCGTCGATTCTTACTTCTGCCCTCTTCTGTGGAATTGTCCGCCACGGGGGTGCGGTCTCCCATTCCCGCATGCCGGAGATTTGCAGGATTCAGTGAAGTATTATCCACAAGGTAATAAAATACAGATAGTGCACGTGCACTGCTCAGTTCCTCGTTATCAGCGAACCTCGCACTATGTATCGGAACATTATCCGTATGTCCCTCAATTTCAATTACAGAATCACTGCCATATCGTTCCAGGATCACTCCCACTTTGTCCAATACTGTCTTGGACTGTTCCTTCAGGGAATCGCTTCCGGAATCAAATAAAAGAGCTCCCTTCATAGAAAGCTGTACATATTGCGCTGTGAAAGATACATCCACCTGATCCGCCAGGCTGTCCTCATTTACAGCTTCCTGTACCATTTCGGACAGTTCTTCATTGCTTTGAAGATTTTTCTCATTAAGTGCCTCCTGCAGTGCCTCTGTGCTATCATATTTCTCATAATTGTCGGAATCCGTTTCACTGTCCGCATTTCTTCCAGCATTACTGATATACTCATCCAGATCATTCAGCTGGCTGACGCCGTTACTGATCAATATTCCTTCACCTATGGCCGTAGAGCCGGCGTTAAAAATACTAAAAGCACTGTTAGACATTGCCGCAGCCATTTCATCCCATTTGTTGGCATCAATAGATGACATGGAAAACAGCATGACAAAGAAGCACAGAAGCAAATTCATCAGGTCACTGAAAGTGGACATCCATGCCGGTGAACCAGCAGGTGGATCTTCAGGCTTACGTTTTGCCATTAAGCTTCACCCCCCGCTTCTCCTTCTTCATCTGCACTTGTTCTGTCCTTCGGAGGAAGGAATGACTTTAATTTCTCCTCAATGACACGGGGATTTTCACCTGCCTGTATGGACAAAAGTCCCTCGATCATGACTTCCTTCTGCTGCATCTCTATCGCATTATCCGCTTTTAATTTATTGGATACCGGCGTACAGATCCAGTTAGCCAACAGGGATCCGTACAATGTAGTGATCAGTGCAACCGCCATGGCAGGTCCCAGTGTGGACGGATCATCCATATGATACAGCATATCTACCAGACCGATCAGGGTACCGATCATACCCCAGGCAGGACCCATGGCCGCCAGTGTATCCCAGAAGCCAATCGTATCCTTATGTCTACCCTCCACGCTGACCAGTTCCGTCTCCATAATCGCACGTACCAATTCGGGATCGGTTCCATCGACGATCAGAAGAATTCCTTTCTTCAGAAAAGGGTCATCCAGGTCGGTTGCTGCTTCTTCCAACGAAAGCAGGCCTTCCTTACGTGCCACATTGGAAAGCTCTATGATCTTACCGATCATATCCGAAGTATTCAGTGTGGGCGCTTTGAAGATCAGTGTGAAAGATTTCAAACCAGCTATGTAATTCTGCAAACTCACGGACGTGAGGGTACAGGAAAATGCTCCGCCAAAGGTAATGATCGCAGAAGCCGGATCCAAATATTCCCTGAATCCTCCCACACCTGCGGAACTTATGATACCAAATACCAACATGAATAATGCCAGCAATATACCGGCTAAAGAAGCTATATCCACTTAAATCACCTGACATTCTGCTTTTTTATCTTGCAAAAATATCCTTTCTGTATAATATTACAAGATTTTTTATTTCTTGTCTACTTTCTTTTACAATTATTTTCTTTCCGGTGGTAAGTGTCAACACCGTATCCGGGGTCTCTTCCACCAGTTCAATCAGGTCCGGATTCACCAATACCTTGACTCCATTAATCTTCGTAACTTCTATCATGCTGTCTTCTCCTTCCCTGTTATCCGAACATTTTCTACACTTTATCCGTTTTGTGCATTTTTCTCATTTTTTCTTATAGTACTTTTTTCCCTTGATCTTTTATACATACAAAAGGGACAGGTTTTTTCCTATCCCTTTATGCAGTCAAATTTTTTTTACGATTTCTTAACGCTTCAGATTGGTCAGTTCCTCAAGCAGTGTATCGGACACGGTAATGATACGGCTATTCGCCTGGAATCCTCTCTGTGTGGTGATCATCTCGGTAAACTCAGACGACAGATCTACGTTACTCATCTCCAGCTGACCGGGGGACATGTATCCGCCGCCTGCAGTGATATCTACGCCGATACCGTCGAATTCACCGGAGTTCAGTGTTGCGGAGTAGAGATTATCGCCCTCCTTCTCCAGACCGGAAGCATTGGCAAAGGCTGCTGTGGCGATCTGTCCGAGCAGCTTAGTCATACCATTGTCATAGCTTGCGTAGATCATGCCATCCTTCTGAATGGATACACCGATCATATCTCCCAGACGGCGTCCGGTTCCCAGTCCGTCCAGGTCTCCGCTGGTAGCGCCAATGGTGGAGGTACCCTTGTTATCGTAGTTGGTACACTCGGACAGATCGATAGTAACATCGGAGAAATTACCACCCAAAGCAGAAAATGCTGCATTAACGTTCAGGTTTGTAGTAGAGCCGCCGACACTTTCCAGTTTACCGGTATCTTTATTAAATACTACAGTAGTTCCTTCAAAGTAACGGCCCTCCATAGTAATCGCACTACCGTCAGTAGGAAGTACATCTGTCATTTTACCGGCCATCATATTTCCAAGCAGATCCTGTATCGTCAGTTGCTTATCCTTATTTGCAGTACTCGTGATATACAGATTCAGGAATTCATCAGTAGATCCTTCGTATCCATAAGCCTTCGCGATGGCATCCAGCGCTTTCTGCTGTTTCTGTGCCGCTGCATCATCTGCTGGAGTGATCAGACTTCCATCCGCCTTAAAAATATCTGCAAGATTGGCTACTTCCGTAGTACCATCCTTGGTCTTCAACACTTTGCCATCCCACTTGTAGGCATCGGTATTCAATGTTACCTTAGTCTCCATCTTCTGTTGGGATCGATTACCAAATTTCAGTTTTGAAATATCGATTTCCGCTCCGGTGGAATCCAGAATCTTATTCAATTCCATGCTGTACTCATTGGTCTTATCACCGCCGGACTGCTTAAAGGTAAACTTCGCAGTATAACTGTAACCTCTCGCATCGAAGAAGTTCAGGTTTACGGTCTTACCGTTGGCACTGGTCACATCCTTATCGTTCTCATCCAGAATACCGGAAATATTTGCTTTTGTGGTAGCCTCAGGGGGATAGGTCATATTCGCAGCACTCATAATACGCAGTGCAGTTACGGTATCCTGCTTGATGTTGCCTGTGGTCTCATCCACGCCCCAACCCATGACATTGTAACCGGTGCTGGTCATTGCCAGGTTGCCGGCACCATCTACATAGAAAGAGCCGTCTCTGGTGAAGAAATTCTCGGAGCCGTTGCTGACTACGAAGAAGTTGTCTCCGGTGATCATGATATCAAAGGGGTTACCGGTAGACTGCGCGGAACCCTGCGTGGTAATGGCAGTATTGATAGCACCTGCCTTAACGCCCAGACCGATCTGTTTGGCATTGGTACCGCCGACACCGGTGGTGGCGTTGGCCCCGCTGGCCTTCTGTGTGGTCTGGCTCATCAGTTCACTGAAAGTCATGGAACTGGATTTGTAAGCTGTTGTGTTGACGTTGGCAATATTATTACCGATTACGTCCATTCTGGTCTGGTGTGTTTTCAGTCCTGCTACACCAGAATACAATGATCTCATCATAGTGCTTGTTCCTCCTGTGTTCGGAACCGTTCTCTTTCTCTGTCATTCAAAAGAGTGTAACCTCCATTAAGGTCCGGTCTACATAATTACGGCTCCGTTAATATTTGTAAATACATTTTCTTCGGTTTCTCTGCTGTCCATCGCAGTGACTACGGTCTTATTGGGTACATTCACAATAAATGCCAGATCGTCCACGATCACCAGAGAATCCCTGATCCCCTTCTGTCCCGCTTTTTGCGCTCCGTCGTTCAAGCGTTCCAGCTGTGCATCGGTCAATTCAATGCCTCTGTCTGCCAGCCGCACCGTAGCATGTTTGGAAAATTTCAGTTGCTCGTTACTTTTGCTCTGTAAGATTTCCTGAAATGATACCAGATTTTCCTGTGCTGCTTTTACGGTCTTACGACTGTTGTTTAAATACTGATTTGCCAGCTGGTCAATAGACAGAAAACTGTTTTTCTGAATATCCATATTCAAACACTCCTCTGCGTCAGCCGCTTACTTACTGTTCTATGCTTCTTCGGTACCCTCTGTCTTCTCTGTACTCTCGGAATCCTTTTCTTCGGCTTTTTCTTCCGCCTTACGGATCTCCTTCAGTCTCTCGATGTACTTATTCAGACTGGTTACGGTATCTTTGGCCAGGAAGGATTTCTCATAATCACTCATCTTGTTATATTCCTTCTCCAGCTCATCAATGCTCTCACCATCCGTAGAATCAATGTCGTTTACATTAGGAAGCTTGTTCAGCTTTACCGTAAAGTTATATGCCTTGTTATATGCATCCAGATAATTCGCATCCACAATGGAATCCAAATCATCGATGGAGTACTTCTTCTCATTGATGTAGAGGTATGCTTTGTTATTCTCATAGGACACATAATCTACTCTGCCCTGTACCAGCTTGGTCTCTCCGGAGGATGTAGTGGTCTTGATGTAGACCTCCTTACCTACCAGTGAGCTTGCTCTCTGTAAGTCCATGCTGCTGGACATATTCTGCATCTGCTCTACCTGTGAGAACTGTGCATACTGGGATATGTACTCGGTGTTGGATGTGGGTTCCAGAGGATCCTGATACTTCATCTGCGCTACCAGGAGCTGTAAAAATGCTTCCTTGTCCATCCCGCTATTGCTTGATTTTGTGGATTTTTTTACAGAAGTCTGCGATGCAGTCTCTACGATCTTACCGTTTTCCACGGGTGCAACCAATGCCATTTTCTTTCTCCTTTCTGTTATTTTTTATGCGGTGAAATCCACCGTATTGCCGTTCGCCGACATTATATCCGCTGCGATCCGGTCTTCTTCCGTCTGAGGCTCGTCCTCTGCGAATGCTGTGTTCAGGTTGATTCTGCGGGTGCGTCTTCTGCTTACCCCGGCTCCGCTCTCCTGATCACTCTGATTGCCTCTACCCTGTTCCAGGTTCTGTTCAAACGGATGTGTCTGTACCGTCACTTCAATAGCCTCTACTTTTACGCCCTGTTCCGCGAAGCTTTCCTTCAGCTGAACCATCTGGCTTTCCAGTGCAGCTTTTACGGTTTCATTTTGTGTAATAAAGTTCGCCGTAACCACACCGTTCTTCGATGCTACCTGTACGTGAAGCGTTCCCAGACTTTGCGGATGAAGCTGCATTTCCAGATCGGAGCTGTCCGCCTTTACAGAGACTTTCATGTAATCCATGATCTGGCGCATGATATCCTGTGTATCCGTCGTTTGTGTTCCTTCTGTCTGTGATGCCTGCTGCAATCCGGAGAGGAAATTCTCTTCCTTCAGATTCTGTAACAACAGATTGCCCTGCTGTCCCGCTGTCTGGCTCTCATGTCTGTTCCCCGAGTCTTTTGTTTTCTCTTCCTGTGTATTCTGTACCGGTGCCTGTATTTTCTCCTCCGGTTCCTGCTCCACTGTCGGAAGTTCCACATCACTCTGTGATCTCTCTGCCGCATCTGTGGCATGCTCTTCCACTTCCACCGTGATCACAGGTTCCTCTGTCACTACTTTAGTGACTGCATCCTGCCATTTTTCCGGTGTCAGCTGCAGTTCTTCCTGTGCCTGTCCCGTCAGATCCTTCTGCAGATCCAGGATGCTTTTTACATTTCCATACAGCTCTTCATCGGTAAGTAATGCAAAAGAATCCTCCGCTCCGCTGACCGCCATCAACAATTCGTTCAGCTGTACAGGATCCATCAGGTCTGTCTCTGTCATACCCAGTTCATCCATGACGCCCTGTAATTCTTCTTCACTGACCGAAAAGGTATCTGTGATCTGTCCGATCAGGTTCTGTACGATGGTTCCCAGGACTTCCTGGACTTTTTCCAGATCTTTGGCGTCACTATCCTCTGCTTTGACATCTGACTTTTCCTGTGTTCCGGCGAGGTGATCCCGCTGTCTGTCACCGGCCCGTAATGATTGACCGCGTCTGACATCGTTACGTCCGTCGGTCGTGCGTCCATCGTTTCCGGTCGTCTGCGCATTGTTCTGGGTCTTATTCCACACTGCCTGGAAACCGGTTCCGGCATTCTGTTTCGCTGCTGTGACCATATCCCGGATCTGTACATTGCCGTCGTTGCCCACACCTTTAATCGTTGTGCCTGCCATGTTCTTTTCTCCCTCCTTTCCCAGGTCCTTTGGCTGCCGGATGGCAGTCTTAACCCTGTAATGATACTACAAATCTTTTATCGGATCTTTCCGCTTTTTTCTTAAGACTCAGGGTCCATAATTTTCGTGATCTTTGCTGCCACTTCAGAATTCATGGCACCCAGGATCTTACCCCTGTCCTCCGCGCTCATCACTTTCAGAATACGGGCCGCCAGATCCAGATTATTAGTCATCTGCTCAAAAATAGCCGCTGCCTGCTTCGGTTTCATTGCAGAATAGGCTGCCGCATAATCCTGTATCTCCTGACTCTCTTCCAACTGCGTCACTACCTGCTTATAAATATATTCGGCAGTAGCGGGATCCATGGATTCATAATATTTTTTATATTCTTCCGCACCCGGTCCCTTATCGGAATAGACTACCTCATCATAGAATTCTTTCTGAATCCGCTGGAATTCCACCTGCTGATTCTCGAATTCCTTAAGTCTCAGCACCTCAGCTTTCAGCTGATCCAGTTCTTCCTCCTTTGCTGCAGATGCCGTCTGCGCCTGCTCCAACTGCAGCTCCAGACTCTTGATCTGATCCACCGCATCCTCTAGACTGGTATAGCCACCGTAGGCACTGCCATCCGTAGTCTCTGTTATGGAGTTAGCCGGGAGAATTTTGTTCAGCACAGGCACATCCTTGAGAATGGGAGTCACCACAGAGCTTCCGAATCCCCCGATATCCAGCTTGATGATCGCGCAGATTACAGCCATCCAGAGTACCACGATCAGTATGGTCGCTCCGAAGGTCAGAAGGCTGTTGCCTTCGCTCCCGTCATCCAGAGCATCTTCCTGTTTTGCGATTTCTTTTGCCCGGCGCTTTGCTTCCTTGCGCTGTGCCTGCTGTTCTTTCTTCAGTTTTTTCTTTTCTTCCGCCAGCTGTTTTCTCTCGTTATCCGTTGTCTGCTCTTCCGGAGTCTTTTCTCTTGCCATTTATGTCCTCCCGTTGTCTCAATCCGCCTGCCGGCTTTTTTTGTCCGTAAGTATAACTGGTCAGTTCATCGATTGCTTTACTTTCCGCATGATTTTCTTCCTGCAGAAAAGCCTCGAATGCTTTTTCTCTGAGGGTTTCATGCATTTTTCTCTCTTTCATGGCTTCTGCCATTCGTTCTCTGGCAGCCTCCACATTTTCTTTTGCTTTATCCACCCGGATGCACTGCGCAGCCACCAGACTGTCCATTTTCAAAAGCGCTTCCTTGTTCTCTTCAATGGCCCGCAGATCCAGTTTCCCCTGCAACAGACCACCGGATTCTTCTTCGTATTCCCGTTTTCGCGCCTTCAGGCGTTCCAAATGTTCGATTTCCACATTCAATGCAGTCTGTGCCATACCAAATTCCTGTTTGGCCTGTGTTTCCATTTTTTCTTTGATATTCAGGATGTTCTGCAGGGAATATCTGAACTTTGCCATTTATCTCACTCCTGATTTGCGAACAGGTCTTCCAACATCTGTACCGTCTCTTCAAAGGTAAATTTCTCCTCCGTGCCCTGACACAGGAAGCTGTTCACATCATCGATCTTCGAGATGGCATAGTCAATGTTCGGGTTACTGCCCTTTTTATAAGCGCCGATATTGATCAGATCTTCTGCTTCATTATAGGTAGCCAGTACATTTTTGAGTTTGTTGGCCGCCTGCTTATGCTCTTTGGCTGCGATCTGGCTCATACATCTGGAAATACTCTGTAAAATATCGATAGCAGGGTAATGATTTTTGTGTCCCAGCTTTCTGTCCAGCATAATATGACCGTCCAAAATACTTCTCGCCGTATCCGTGATGGGTTCGTTGAAATCGTCGCCATCTACCAGGACGGTATACAATCCCGTAATGGATCCCACCGCAGCTCTGCCCGCCCGCTCCAACAGTTTAGGCATTTCCGAGTACACGCTGGGGGGATAACCTCTGGTCACCGGAGGTTCTCCGCTGGCCAGTCCGATCTCTCGCTGTGCCATGGAAAAACGGGTCAATGAGTCCATCATCAGCAGGACATCCTTTCCCCGGTCTCTGAAATATTCCGCAATAGCAGTGGCCGTCTTGGCAGCCTTGTTCCGCTCCAATGCCGGTCTGTCGGAAGTCGCCACGACTACTACCGATCTGCGCATACCTTCCTCACCTAAGTCTCTCTCTATGAATTCCCGGACCTCTCTGCCGCGCTCACCGATCAGCGCAATGACATTAATATCTGCCTTGGTATTTCTGGCAAACATACCCATCAACGTAGACTTTCCGACACCAGAACCGGCGAAGATACCGATTCTCTGCCCCTTACCAACCGTGATCATACCGTCCACTGCCTTTACCCCCAGGGGTAATACCTGGTCGATAATCGCTCTGGACATAGGGTCCGGCGGTGCCGCCTCTACCGGATATGCCACGCCTGTAATCGTGTCTCCATCAATGGGGATTCCCAGTCCATTTACCGTCTTGCCCAAAAGCTTCTCACTTACCGTAACTGTCAGGGGGTCTCCCGTATTTTCCACCACACAGCCGAGACCGATGCCATCTACCGAATCGTAGGGCATAAGAAGAGTCTTCTTATCACGAAATCCCACAACCTCAGCCATAATGGGTTTTGCCCCTTCCGCTTCCGGCAGGATCCTGCACAGATCCCCCAGTTTGGAATCCGGACCGGCCGACTCAATCGTCAGACCTACCACATTTACCACTTTTCCCAGTTTCCGGTAAAAGGTCTTATCTGCTAATTTATTATATTTTTCAAAATCTATGTTTTTAATGACCATTTATCAGCCTTCGTAGGATAATAATTTTAATTTCTGACGCAGTTCGGACAGCTGCGTTCCCAGTCCGCAGTCAAAAATACCGCCCTCTGTCTCGATCAGGCACTCGCCCTTTCCGAGGGTAATGTCTTTCACGATCTCCACGGTTGCATTCGGTGCAACCGCACCGGCGGAAATCTGCTTTTTCTGCATACTGACATAAGGGTAATCTTCTTTGGACACATGAATCAGAAAGCTTCTGTTATCCTCTGATTTCCGCATGGTAGTGGAGATCAGATAACACAGAACCTCCCGGTAGGAATGCAGGTCTACATGAAAAATATGCTCATAAATTCCGGTGATCGTGTCCACAAATTCAGGTTCCAGCTCGTCCAGCCGCTTCTGGTATTCTGCTTCCAGTCCCGCCGTTTTCTTCTGATATTCTGCTTCTCGTGCAGCCTCTGTGCGATCCGCTTCCGCCTGTGCTTCCTGTTGTCCCTGTCTTCTGGCCGCTTCCTGTATGTCTGCCCGCTCTGCTTCCGCCTGTGATCTGGCATCCTGCAAAATACTTTCTGCCTGTGCCCTGGCATCTTCTACGATCTTCTGTGCTTCCGCCTCCGCATCTTCCTTAAGCTTCTGAAGATCTTCTCCTGCTTTGATCACATTGCCGGAAGGAGTGAATTCTGTTTTCTCTTCCTCCGGATCTGTCACCGGTGCTTCCACTTTGTCCGCTGCCAGGCCGGACACAAACCCCGTATTACTTTCCTTCTGCATTTTGGCAGACAGCTCCCTGATACGTTTTGCTACCAGTTCATTGGTATCTATCACTCTTGCATCGTCTTCCGAAAGCTTTGTAAATCCCTTTTTTAAAAGATTACTAGACAACGATCTCGTCACCTCCGCCTCTGGAAATGATGATCTCACCGGAATCCTCCAGCTTACGGATAATATTGACAATCTTCTGCTGTGCTTCTTCTACATCCTTCATACGTACAGGGCCCATAAATTCCATATCTTCCTTGATCATAACCACCAGACGCTTGGACAGATTGTTGAAGATCGCATTCTGTACCTGCTCGTTGGCACCCTTCAGTGCCACTGCCAGATCATTATTGTCCACGTCACGCAGCACACGCTGAATTGCTTTGTCGTCCAGTAAAAGGATATCCTCGAACACAAACATTTTTTTGCGGATCTCGTCTGCCAGTTCCGGTTCTTCGATCTCCAGAGTCTCCATAATGTGTTTCTCGGTACCACGGTCTACCGTATTCAGAATATCTACCACTGCATCGACACCACCGATAATGGTGTAGTCCTGGTTCACCAGACTTGCCAGCTTGGATTCCAGTACCTTTTCCACTTCTTTGATAACATCAGGACTGGTACGGTCCATGACAGCAATACGTCTTGCCACTTCCGCCTGGCTGTCGGGAGGCAGTGCAGATATGATCAATGCTGCCTGACTGGGAGACAGATAGGACAAAATCAGCGCGATGGTCTGCGGATGCTCATCCTGGATGAAGTTGATCAGCTGGCTGGCATCGGTCTTACGCACAAATTCGAAAGGCTTCACCTGCAGGGATGCAGTCAGTTTTCCGATAACATCCATCGCCTTGTCGGAGCCCAATGCCTTTTCCAGCAGTTCTTTTGCATAGTTGATACCGCCCTCGGCAATATACTGCTGCGCCAGGCACACCTCGTAGAATTCATTGATCACTTCTTCTTTTACCTGAGGTGTGACACTCCTGGTATTAGCAATCTCCAGTGTCAGTTCTTCGATTTCTTCTTCTTTTAGATGTTTAAAAATCCCGGCGGATCTCTCCGGTCCCAATGCGATCAGAAGAATTGCCGCTTTCTGCAATCCCGATATTCCGCCTTCTGCTTTTGTTCTTGCCATGTTTACTCCGTTTCCTAGTTCCAGTCTTCGTTCAGCCAGTTACGCAACAGCGCCGCTGCCGACTCCGGATTCTCATCTACGAATTTCTCAATCATTTTACGTGTCTCGGACTTAGATTCCACATCAATATCTTCCAGTTCTGTCTCAGGAGTGGACTGCAGCATATTCTCCACAGATACCTCTTCTTCCTGCTGTACTGCCTGTCTGGTACGCATACTGCGCAATACTACAAATACAAGTAATCCCAGGATCAGGACCAGCATAACCACACTGAGCACATTTTGCCAGCTGACTGGCTTGCTCTCCTTGTCATAAAAGATCGGACTTTCATAGGCAATGATCGTAATATTGCTCTCACTGATCCCCGTAGCATTGGCTACCAGACTGTACATATCGGAATCCACATCCAGTTTGGTATCCGCACTGTTCTGGGTTTTGTATTCGTCCCAGGTAGTACCATCCAAAAGTCCCTGTCTCTTGACATCCTCATAATGAATCTCTTTATAGGTAATTGCAGCAATGGATATGGAGGAATTGGTATAATTGATCCCTCCCGCCGGTGTCACCTTATCGGTAATGGACTCATTTGGCAGATAATCCCTGCTGGTCTCAGAAGTCGAGGAAGAGCTGTTATTGCTGTCCGGGGATACATAAGTGGTTTTCCCGCTTTCCCCATTGGAGGTGGTACCCGGAACACCTCCGCCATCATTGGTGTTCTCACTCTCATAAGTCTCCTCATGAGAAAGCATACCTTCATCTCTTCCGGAATTTGCATAATATTCTTTTACTGTCTCCTTATAATCGGAGAAATCCATACTCAGATGGCTGGTCACTGCCGCATCGTTATACTGCTTGGTTCCCAACAGCACCTTTTTTACCTGATTGGCGATCATGGATTCTGCCTGGTTCTGTAATTCCTGCATGGAATTGGCAATGCCTGCGGATGTGTAATCGTCACCGCCTGCAAACAGCAGATTGGAATCAGTATCCATAATGGTAATATTCGCCGTGGTATCATTCCGCAGCCATGTAGCAACACACTTTGCCAGCGCTGCTGCATTCGCGGATGTAAACGTACCATCCAGCTCCAGCTGGATGAATGCAGATGCTTCTTCGTTCTGTGCCGCCAGCGTTCCGTTATCCTTCGGGAAGCTTAAATGTACCTTAGCCGATTTTACAGCGCTCTGTGCCTCGATCGTCTGTGTAATATACTGCTCCAGATAGGAATTGTAAAGTCTCTCCTTATCGGTAGCGGTCGTAGACATGCTGTTCCCCAGATAATCATTCAGATTCAGGGCATCCGGTACATATCCGGCAGATCCGAGGGCCAGGTTAGCCGCACTCTGTTTGCTGCTCTCTACATCGATCTTCAGTCCGTCATTGGATTCTCTATGTGCGATCCCGGCACTGTCCAGCGTATCTATGATTTCTGACGCCTGTGCGGTAGTCTCGCAGGTAACCAATCGTACATACTGTGGTTTACTCATGACATACATGATGATCGCAAATGCAAAGATCACAACCGCAGCGGCTCCGATAATGATGCTCTTCTGTCTGGTTCTGAACTTATTCCACCATTCCAGTATTTTCGCAGGTATTTCTTTTAATTTGTCTGCCATTGCAGCTCTCTCCTCTTACGTCAAGTATAAAAAGGTATGATTTAGATCTGAATCTGCATCAATTCCTTGTAGGCTTCCATCACCTTATCGCGGATGGCTACGGTATACTGCAGAGCAGTGGAAGCCTTTCCCATAGCACTGGTCAGGTCATGCGTATTGTCCGTCTCGCCCAGTGCGAAGCGGATCTTCTCATTTTCGGCATCTGAGAGATAGCTGTTGGTCGTCTTCACATTGTCGATTGCTGTGTTGAGAAAAGTCTCGAACATCGTGCCTTCTGCCTTCTTCTCCTTCTCCGCAAGCATTCCTGTCAGAGAGGTGGGAGACACCGTGGCTGTTCCGTTTACATTATTTAAAGCAGTAATCGCAGAAATATCCATTTTATAAACCATATCCTTCCTTACGTCGTATATTCCGGTCCGTTATGCAATGGGCCGTTCTCCGGATCCGTCAGCTTACTGACCGATCTCCAGTCCTTTCAGTGCCATGGATTTGCTGGCATTAAACGCCGTGGAATTCGCCTCGTAAGACCTGCTGGCATCGATCAGATCCGTCATTTCCGTGACAATATTCACATTCGGATATGTCACATATCCATTCTCGTCCGCATCCGGATGGGAAGGATCGTATACCATATTCATCTCCGTAGTGGTATCCTCGAAGATCTGGCTGACCTTCACACCGCTTCCGGAGTAGCCGCTGCTTACATTATGCAGCACCTGGCTGAAGGTCTGCTGCGGGTTCTTCTGCTGGAACGTAACGATTTTGCGGCGATACGGTGTACCATCCTCGGTTCTTGTGGTATTGGCATTGGCAACATTTTCGGAGATCACGTCCATACGCAGTCTCTGTGCTGTCAGTCCGGATGCCGTAACATCAAATGCTGAAAACATACTCATACGCTAATCCCTCACTTCATCACAGTCTGTAAATTGGTAAATTCCTGATTAATGCTGCTGATCAGTCCCTGGTATTTCAGCTGATTCTCTGCCAGCATTACATTTTCATTCTCGATATCCACATTATTGCCGTCCAGGCGATAGGAATAATTGGCATAATCCACATACGCCCTGCCGCGGAGTCTGCTCAGATTGACATTGGCTACTTTATCATCCATGGACTGATAGCGATTATTACCAAGAGCCTGCTGCAGTACCGACTCGAAAGCCACATCCTGTCTCTTATACCCCGGTGTATCTACATTGGCAATGTTATTGGAAATAGCTTCATTCCGCTGCCATGCAGCATCCGCGGCACGATTTAAAACATTAATATAATCAAACGCATTTGTCTGTATCATACTACCTCACATTCTACTGTTCCTTAAAAATCGATAAAATCGCATAGGAACCGTTTCTACCATACCTATTCTACTTTATTATAAAGTATTTCGACAAAAACACAATACTAAAATTAAGAGAAGAGACTATTTTTCGCAATAGTCTCTTCTTCCTAATCTGTTGTTATTTTGTACTTTTTACTTAATTTCTGCCATTCTGGCGCTTTAATTCTTCAATCTCATCAAACACGGCATCGTTCAATACTTTAATATACGTTCCCTTCATGCCGGAGGATCTGGACTCGATAACGCCGGCACTTTCAAACTTCCTTAAGGCATTGACAATGACTGATCTGGTAATGCCGACTCTGTCAGCAATCTTGCTCGCTACCAGGATTCCTTCCATACCGTTTAATTCATCAAAAATATGGGTAATGGCTTCCATCTCTGAGAATGACAGGGTGCTGACTGCGGATTTCACAACCGCTACCTTACGGCTCTCTTCCGCACTCTCTTCATTTACTGCCCGGAGCATTTCCAGTCCCACCACTGTGGTTCCATACTCGCAGAGAATAATATCATCGATGTCATACTGTTCGTCACACTTATAAATAAAGAGTGTTCCCAGCCTCTCACCGGCGATCTCGATGGGAGTGATGATTGCCTGGAACTTTCTCGTGTCGATATTCTCGAAACCAAGAGTCTCCAAGTTGACATTCTCCTTCGTGGACAACACACCAAGCAGTCTCTCATTTAACATCGGATCGATAAATCCGCCAATACTGTCATCCAAAAGCTCTGTGATGGGTTCGATTCCGTCGGATTTACCTACACCCAGCACCTTACCCTTCCTGCTGATCACCAGTACATTGGAATTCAGGATCTCACGCATTACCTTACAGATATCGCTGAATACCACTTTGCTGGAGTTATTATTGTGTAACAATTTACCGATCTTACGTGTTTTGTCCAACAATTGTACGCTACTCATCTATCTTCCTCCGTTTACACATACTACGAAACCACAAGATGTTATGCACATTGTAGCACATGTAATTTCAGATTACAATGGAAATAGCGCTAATTTATGAGAAAATTCTGACAGTATATAAAACTACTTCTCTTCCGTCGGTTTATTCTTCACATAACCGCATTGTTCGTCCATGCAGACCAGTTTGTTACCTTTTTCCAGCAGCAGCTTACCGCAGCGGGGGCATTTCTCTCCCGAAGGCTTCTGCCATACCATGAAATCACATTCCGGATTATCGATACAGCCGTAATATCTTCTGCCCTTCTTGGTCTTCTTCATAACAATATCTTTGCCGCACTTGGGACATGCCACGCCAATCTTCTCGAAATAAGGCTTGGTGTTGCGGCACTCAGGGAATCCGGGGCATGCCAGAAATCTGCCGTGAGGTCCGTATTTGATCACCATGCGTCTGCCGCACAGTTCACAGACTTCGTCGGATTCTTCATCCGCGATCGTCACCTCTGCCAGATCTTTCTCAGCTTTTTTCACTGCTGCATCCAGGTCCGGATAGAAGTTCTCCACAATGGTCTTCCACTTCACAGTGCCTTCTTCCACACCATCCAGCAAGGTCTCCATATTAGCGGTAAAATTTACATCCACGATGGCCGGAAATGCTTCCTTCATCATATGATTGACCACTTCACCCAGCTCCGTCACATAGATATTACGATTCTCCTTGGTAATATATCTTCTGGCGAGAATCGTGGTGATGGTAGGTGCATAGGTACTGGGACGTCCGATGCCCAGTTCTTCCAGGGCACGCACCAGACTTGCCTCGGTATAATGTGCGGGAGGTTGGGTAAAGTGCTGCTTCGGATCAAAATTTATAAATTCCAGTACACTGTTCTCATCCAGGTTGCCGCCCAGTACATTTTCCTCGTCCTTATCTTCCTCCTGGGTATAGACACTCATGAAACCATCAAAGCGCATTTTGGAGGCTGCCAGCGTAAAGATCTGATCCTTCGCCTGAATTTTCACTGAAGTCGTATCATACTGTGCTGCACTCATGCGGCTTGCTACAAAACGTTTCCAGATCAGCTGATACAGACGGAACAGATCTCTGGGCAGCTGTTCTTTGATGGCAATGGGCATACGGTTTAAATCCGTAGGACGGATGGCCTCGTGGGCATCCTGGATCTTCTGACCGTTCTTTTTTTCTGTATTTGCGGCAGCCTTGTACTTTTCACCGTAATGTGCATCGATGAACTGCGCAGCCTGTGCTTCCGCTTCTTCCGATACACGGGTGGAATCCGTACGTAAATAGGTGATCAGACCTACCGTACCTTCTCCCTTGATATCCACACCTTCGTATAACTGCTGCGCCAGACGCATGGTCTTCTGTGTGGAGAAATTCAGCACCTTGCTGGCTTCCTGCTGTAAGGTGGAGGTAGTAAAAGGAAGGGGTGCCTTCTTCACACGCTCGCCGTGTCGAACTTCCTTCACTTCGTATTTGGCACCCTTCAGGGAATTCATGATCTCATCAGCTTCTTCCTTGCTGCCGATCCCCTGCTTTTTCTCCGTAGTTCCGTAATATTTTGCGCAGATGGGCTTCTTCTCGCCCTTTACTTTCAAGTTCACATCCAGGGACCAGTACTCCTCCGGAATGAAGGCATTGATCTCATCCTCTCTGTCGCAGATGATCCGCAGAGCCACAGACTGTACGCGGCCGGCACTTAAGCCTCTCTTGATCTTCGCCCACAGAATAGGGGAGATCCGATAGCCTACCACGCGGTCTAACACACGTCTCGCCTGCTGGGCATCCACCAGATTCATATCGATCTCTCTGGCATGCTTTAAGGATTCCTTCACCGCACTTTTGGTGATCTCGTTAAAGGTGATACGATATACTTTTTTATCTTCCAGTTTCAAGGCATAGTATAAATGCCAGGAAATGGCCTCTCCCTCACGGTCCGGGTCGGTTGCGAGATATATCTTCTCTGCCTTCTTCACTTCCTTACGTAAGGATGCCAGCAAATCTCCCTTGCCGCGGATCGTAATGTATTTCGGTTCATAGTCATGTTCCACATCAATTCCCAGCTGACTCTTGGGCAGGTCCCTCACATGCCCCTGGCTGGCCATAACCTCATAATTCGCTCCCAAAAATTTTTTGATTGTCTTCACCTTCGCCGGTGACTCTACAATTACTAAATATTTTGCCATATATGCTCCCATCCATCCGTTTTCGCGGATATACGGCTTTCGGTTCCCGCCTCTTTGCCGCTTTTTCCCCATGATTTGAGTAATCGTGAACCACTATACAACAAAAAAATGGGAATGGCAAGAAAAATTTATAAAAAAAAGAGCCAAAAAGCAATCATTTCTGCTCTTCGACACTTTTCAGGGTTGGGCTATTCTATTAAAGAATAAGCAGCTGATAGGGGAATCGAACCCCTGTTTTCGCCGTGAGAGGGCGACGTCTTA